>Ga0307414_10000026_pt1 | contig 197554 bp, 175 predicted proteins | sample DK1Ometagenome_FD_203804 | JGI IMG/M metagenome (GOLD analysis project Ga0307414, IMG submission 203804) | Maize rhizosphere microbial communities from greenhouse at UC Davis, California, United States - DK15-O-3 | ecosystem: Host-associated > Plants > Roots > Rhizosphere > Soil | place: USA... | reverse complement strand
CCACCGGAGTATCCTTCACCGGCGTTGGCAACCGTCAGGGTGACCGGCATCACGGCTGCCACGGCCATCAGGGCGGCGGCAGTGCTGCAGGTACGGTGCATTGGCGTTTTTTGCATGGTTGGGGCTGTGTTCTGCCGGTCTGAGCGGCGGTTGGGAAGCGATTTTTTCAAAAACGGGATTGATTTAGATTCAAGGTGTGCCGCCCTTGGAAATCTCTTTGGTTTCCTTGGTTCCATTGGCACCGTCAAACTCCACTTCGATGGCCTGGGGAGTGACCTTCTTGAGGAAATACTTCTTCTCCGGAGCATCCGGCGGGAGGGCGAACGCGGTCCGTTCCTCCACCTTGAACTCCTTGCCTTCAAATCCGATCGCGCGCAGGTCGAGAACGGCCGTGCGGTCGTAGTAGGCCTTGTTGCCGAGTTCCGCCTCGGGCAGGTTGGCCTGCGACTCGTATTTCTCGCCCTTCTTGTTGGGCTTGAGATCCTCGTATTGGGCGAACTTCACGTTCTGAACGAGCCCGGTGCGATCACTCTTGATCTCCTTCTCGATCATGCCGGTGAACTTGAAGCGATTGGCCATGGCGCCATCCTTGAAGAAGATGTCGCCCGGGCTCATCATCTCGAGCGCGCTCACCTTGTTCTGGAGGCGGGTCTTGCCATCCGGCATCAGGCCGACGAAGCGCGGTGACCACTTGCCTTCCGACTCGAAGCCAAACTGGACGTACCACTGCGTGGACTCATCCTTCACAAAGGCCAGCTTGTTAATGAGGGCCGGGACGCTGTTGGCATCGACAGGATCGGTTTTCGCATCGTGCTCCTCCCGGTTCGAGAACCCATCCTTGTCGTCGTCGCGATCCGGCGAATTGGCATAGGTCATGTCGGCACCGGTTTCGAGCCACCACTTGTTTTCAATACCCTCGTGAACATCCTTTCCTTCCCGCGGATCGACCGGCTTGGTAGGGTTGTTTTTGTCGGCGAACAAAGGAGTGCCGACGAACAGGTTCACCTTGCGTCCCTGGGAATCCTCACCGGCTTCAAATGCACGGTTGGAGGTAAGGGAATTGGTTGCCTTGGCGGTGGCGGGAGCCTCCGGAATGGAGGGGTCTTTCGCGCCGGTCAGCTTCAGCTTGTGGCTGAAGTCGGCCTCGACGGCGCTGGATTTCATGAAGCCGAGGGCGGCGAAGCCGACGGCAGCGACGCCAGCGACACCGAGCAGGACTTTTTCAAAGTTCTTTGGAAGCTTAGACATGACGGTGGGTTTTTATGGATTGCTGGCAGCTGCCTTCGCGGGCTGCTTGCCCGCAACCGCGGTTGCGTCAAGGAATTGAATGATATCGATACGGAAGAAGGCATTGATCTTCTCCGAGCCGAGAACCTGCTGGAGGATCAAACCTTCGCCACCGGCAGGAGCCGCTTCGGCCGCCGGAGCAGCAGGAGGGGCTTCACCGGCCGGAGGAGCGGCAGGCTCCTCACCTGGAAGAACAAAACCGCCGGCACCGCCGAAAGGATCGGCAGCAGCACCGCCAGCGGCCGGGGCGGCAGCACCTTCCTCCGCCTTGAACTGGCCATCGGCCGCAGTCGGCGCTTTGATCTTCTCGTTGGTGATGCGCAGCGAGCGGACCACATAGTAGAACTTGCCGGAGTCATCCAAGGACGAGAGGAACTTGCGAACCGAAGCTTCCGTTCCGTTGAATGCGATCTCGATCGGCAGCGCACGGTAGCTTTTGCCCTTCGCGTCGAATGGCTTGCCATCTTCCTCAGGAAGAGACTCACGATAGATGTTGAGCAACTTCGTGGGCGATGCAGCTGCAAGGTTGGCGGCAAGCTGGCTGATCGCATCCATCTCGAAGGTCAGGATGCCGGTCGCTTCACGGCGCACGGGCGAGTTCGTGTACTTCTCGAAGCCAAGGAAGAACTCGGGTGGAAGCTCGGTCTTGGAGGTCGCGAAAGCCGCGGCCGCGGCATCCTTGGCCTTTTTCAATGCTTCGTTGAAAGCGTCCGGCTCGACATTCGGAGGAGTGGGCGTGCGAAAGGCATCAAAGGCCTTCTGCATGGCACCGACGGCCTTTTCGTAGTCATCCACCGCGGCCTTTTTTTCGATGCGATACTGATCCTTCGGATACAGCTTCGCATTCTCCATTCCGTCCACGGCAGTGGCGGCGGCGGCGTATTCTTCTTTAGCCTTGTTGTATTTGGAGCTTCCGGACATTGCCCAGAAGATCAAGCCGGCGGCGGCGACGGCGGTGATGCCGCCCAGGCCGGCGGCGAAACGGTTTTCCTGAATCCAGCTCATTTTCGAGGCTTGGTAAAAGGGTTTTGAATCACTTGATGGGAACCTCGCGGGACAGCGGGATGATCAACTCGAAAGGCGCGGCGAAGTCTTCGGCCGCCGGAGCGCTTTCAAGCTGTTTGACGATTTGCTCGTCCTTGAGGCTGACGAGCTCGGACTTGCCTTTTACCACGCCCTTGGCGTCTTTCGCCGGAACGGTCATGGCCTCGAACTTGAAGTGCTGGGGATCTGCCCGGAGGCGTTTCAGGAGATCGTAAACAAGGTTGCCGGCCCGCGGATTGTCGCGCCAGAAACCCTTGATACGGACCGCATTGGCCGTTGGCGTAATTTCGGGAGCTGCAGGAGCACCCTTGACCACCTTGCCCTTGGCCGCGGTCTCCACCTTGACGTTTTCAAGGGAGGAAACGCCGTAGTTGGCGGTCGGGAAGTCAGCCTTCACCACCGACTTCCCCTTCTTCTCGGGGTCGGTCGGGTTGTAGTCAAAGAGCGGCTCGAGATCGGTGATCCAAACGGCGTCGCTTGCCATGCCGGCTTTGAGCTCTTGAAGGAGGTCGAGCCAGAACGTGCGCTCGTCCTCGGTGCTTGTGTACTGGTTGGCGAGTGCCACCAGCTGCTCTTCCTTCTTGAACTGGGTTTGGATCGGAGTCGCGATGCTTTCCAGTTTCTCCTTCTGCTCGTTGAGCGCGGCCGTTTCCTGCTCCGCCTTGCTCGCGGCGAGCATGTTCAGAACACCCCATGCGGCGAGACCGCCGAGGAACAGCGCGGCCGCTCCGATGAAGAAGGGCTTCTGCTTGTCCGCGGTGCGGGCTGCCTGGACCTTGGTCGGAACCAGGTCGATGTTGATCGAGGACTTGCCGATGCTGCGAAGGCCGAGGCCGACCAGCTCACCCATGAGGTGCGCCTCGCGACCCAGCTTGTCCGTATCCACGTTCTTGCCAACGGAGACGGCGCTGATCGGATTAAAGAACTCCACCGGCAGATGAAGCTTCTCTTCGAAGAATTCCTTCGTGTAGGGCAGGTTCGCGCCACCACCCGCGAGAACGACCAGCTTCGGGGCATTGCCGCCATGCTGGCTGCGATAGTAATTCGTGGTGCGGGCGATTTCCGCCGGCAGACGGCCGAGAGTGTTGCGGATGGTCATCGCCAGCGCGGCGGTGGTTTCATCCAGCTGCTCGGTATGGCCTCCGCCGAGGGCCACCAGGCCGCTCTGCGTCTTGTGGGCCTCCGCTTCAGGGAAGGGCACGCCGTACTCCTTGGAGATGGCGGTGCTCACCGCCACACCGCCCATGGCGACGCTGCGGGTGAAGAAGCGCTTGCCCTCAATGTAGAGCAGGTCGCTGGTCTTCGCGCCGATGTCGATCAGAAGGACCGGGTCGGTAACATTCGGGTAAGCCGCGCGGAAGGCATTGTAGAGCGCCATCGGCGCCACATCGACTTCCGCGGTGCTAAGGCCGGTGGAGGTGACGGACTCGTTCAGCTCATCCAGCGCATCCGCCTTGATGGCCACGATCACCACTTCCTTCTCACCGGCACTTTCCAGGATCTCGTAGTCCCATGCCACCTCATCCAGCGGGAAGGGCACGTGCTGCTGGGCTTCGAAGGTGACCAGCTGCTCGACATCATCGTCACCGAGCGGCGGCAGCTTGACGAAGCGCGTGAAGACCGAGCTGCCGGCGACGGCGTAGCGGACCTTCGAGCGACCTGCCTTGAGTTTCTGGGTAAGCTGGGTGATCGCATAACCCACCTGCGCCGGTCTGGACGCTTCGGTGGCAGGATCGGCCAGGATGGTCTCGCTGTCGTAGGCCTTGAGGACGAGACCGCCGGATTTCGACGGTTCGAACACGGCCATGCTCACGCGCTGCGAGCCGATATTTAGGGCAATTGAGGACTGTGAATCAGCCATGACGGGCTTTGGGAAAAAACGGGGTTTTAACGCTGGGATGCCGGAAGAGGCGGAAAATTAGCGCTCCTTCTGGATCTCGGCATAGCGATCGTACCAGAGCATCGCGAAGGGAGTTTCGTCCTTGTTGAGGAGCGGGAACTTGTCGCTCTGGTCAGAGAGGCTGCCGGCATTCCACCAGCCTTCCTTCTGCTTCTCGGCCTTCTGGGCGACCTTCTCGCCATCGACCAAGACTTCGATGCCGACGGCTTCGACGGCACCTTTGCTGGCCTTGTCCGTACCGGTGAGGCGCTTGAGAGCGCTGGGCGACATGTAAACAGAACTGAAGATTTCTTCGTCAACCGGCACGTTGATGTGGTTGATCGTCTTCGCGAGCTTGATGACACCCTTGCCCTCGGGGTTCTTCATCGCGACATACCACTTGATCGTCACCTGGTTGATGAAGCCGGCCTTCTTCTGCTCGGCATTGGCGGCGGGGATTTTGATGCCCGCTTCAACTTCAAGCCAGTCCTTCGGTTTGAAATTCTTGGCCTTGCCGGACGAAACTTCCGGCGAAGGGATGTTATCAAAGGTCACGGTGGTCACCTCGCCCTTGCCCTGCGCGTTCGCGGAAGCGGTGAGAAGCGACAGGACGGCTGCGGAGGCGGCCACGGAGGCGAGCGCCGACCTACGGATGGTTGCGAAACGATGTTTCATGGTGGGCTTTTGGTTTTTGGAGAACTAGGGAATGGTTCCCGGGATTGACCAGAGAAATCCTCACGTTGGCGGAGAAAAATCAGTCAGGTATTTACAACGAAACTGCGGAGCATCGACGGGTAATGTTGACAGTCTAGCGGAGCGGCGTTTCTGCTGCCCGCGTGAGCCGCCCGCGAGTCACCCTGAACCCCGCAGAGCCCAAGGTAGTTGGGAGCTTCGGGAATGCGATGAGCTTGGCGACGTCCCGCATGGAAGAGGTACGGCAAGTGTGCGACCTGGTGGAGATACGTTTGGATCTGTTGGAGGCGGAAGGCGTCCTAACACGCACCCGTCCGTGGGCTCATTTGAGCGATCTGCCACTGCTCTTCACGGCGCGCATCGGAAATGAAGGCGGCGCTGGGGATCTCACGGCCTCCCAACGCGAATCCTTGCTGGACCCCATATTGGAGGAAGCTGCCCTGATCGATATCGAGCTGGCCTCGGCTCCCGAAATGGAAGGAGTGCTGAGCCGGGTCAAGGCTGCAGGCGTCCCATGGGTGGCTTCGTGGCACGATTTCCAAGGTCTTTCCGAGTCCTTTAGCAAGATTCCCGAGATGGCCGAAAAGGCCGCGAAAGCTGGCGCCGCATGCTTCAAGGCGGCGGTCCGGCTCCATTCCCCGGCCGATGCCGCCCGTCTCGCGGAACTCCTCAAAAGCGTTAAGACGCTGCCCCTTTCGCTAATGGGGATGGGGCCCCTCGCCCCGGTGTCACGCTTGCTCTGCGCCCAATCCGGATCCGTCCTGAACTACGGCTATGTCGGGGATGCTCCCACGGCACCCGGCCAGTGGAGTGCCGGCCTCCTGAGAGAAGGCGTGCGCTCGCTGGAGAGGATCTAGAGCGGCTTAAGTTGAGACGTGGCCGCCTTGAGCCGGGCCCAACATTGTGGGCCGTGCAAGCGGGTCGGAAGATCTGCGGTCCTGCTTCTTCATCGAACTCCTCACCTGATAAGCAGGTGAGGAACAGGTGAACCTTCATGCCCCCGGGGGGTGCCATTGGGGTTGGCTGTACCCGGCAAGCACTCCCCCCGGCGACAAGAATGTCGCCGCTCCTTACGCGCCCGCTCAAAGCGCGGAGCGTCCCGGGTTCGGTTTCGTTCATGAATGAGAAGGTATCGCACGATGCGGCCCGTTGCCGCTGAAGTCGGGCGCGGAGCGCGGGGAGGAAGCGGATGGGCGGTTGGCGGCGCCGCGGGCCGCGTCGCCCTACCGTCCAAGTCGCCCTACCGGTCAAGCGGATCTGGAGATCCGCGGTCCCGGTTCCCGGAGAAGTGAAGTGCATAGGCGGCAGGATGCCATGGGGGTTTCCCATGATCCACTTTCACGGGTGGGCCCCGCCGGCGCGAACATCGGAACCTCGCCCCGAATTCAGGGGCCCTGAACAATCTCCACCGGAGCGTCGGGAAGCGCATCGAGGAAGAGTTTCCCATAGCGCTTGGTGAGGATCCGGTTGTCCAGGATGCAGACGAGCCCGTGATCCTTTGCCGTGCGGATCAGGCGGCCGACTCCCTGGCGGAGCTTGAGGATCGCCTCCGGCACGGAGTAGTCCATGAAGGGATTCCCACCCTCGGCTTCCAAAGCCTCAAGGCGTGACTGAGTGAGGGGATGATCCGGCACGGCGAAGGGCAGGCGCGTGACGATCACGTTCGAGAGCGTCTCTCCCGGGACATCCACGCCGGTCCAGAAGCTGTCCGTCCCGAAAAGCACGCTATCCACGTCCCGGCGGAACTCCTCCACCATGCGATGGCGCGGCATCCCGTCACCCTGCACGAGCAGGCGCCAGCCTTTCCCCTCAAAATGCTTCCGGAGCTTGTCCGCCGCATCCTTCATGGTGCGGTAGCTGGTGAAGAGCACGAAGGCCTTGCCCTCGCTGAACTCCACGGCGGTGCGGATCGCCTCCACCAGCGACTTCCCATACTGCGGACTGGAGGGCTCCGGCATCGATTTCCAGATGCAAATCTTCATCTGCTTCTGGAAATCAAAGGGACTGCCGATGCACAGCGCCGGGACGTCGTCCGCCCCTACCCGGCCACGGAACCAACCCAGTTCGGGATCGCCCACGCCGAGCGTGGCACTGGTCATCACGCAGCTTTTTCCTGGTGCGAAAAGCAGGGGCCGGAGCTTATCCGCCACGCGGATCGGTGCGGCGTGCAGGGAAAAGAGGCTCTCGTCGCGACCGGAACGCTCGATCCAGTGGACATTGTCTTCCCCGCTCTGGTCCAGGAAGCAGCCGATGGCGCCGTGGGTCTCGCGCAGCTTTCTTGAGGCGTCCTGAAGCTCGGCGCGGGTCGTCTCGCTCTCCACGTCGGCGGCCAGGCTATCGATCTCCTGCCACAGCCTGCGGAGCGGTTCGGCGGCGGAGTTCGGCACCAGTTCCGGCTGCCGGACGCGCCACTCCTTCGAGTATTCGCCAAAGCGGGCGGCACCTCCCAGATTGCCGAAGAAGTCATCGGCCGCTTTCAGTGCCTCCTCCACGGCGAACAAGACGGACGACTTCCGGAACGAGCGCAGCAGGCCCTTCCTCGTCCGCGGATTGTAGAGGCGCTGAAGATCGAAACGCATCCCCCCTTGGCTGACGCGCAGGCCGAGCTGGATCGCGGCCACCTGCTCCAGCGTGTGGGCCTCATCGAGAATCGCGAAGTCATTGGGAAACAGGAACCCGGACGGCTTCTCCTCCTCGAAATTGTCGCCGGTATCCAGCAGGGCGAAGAAAAGCGTGTGGTTGACGACGATCAGGTTCGCGTCCGCCGCGGCCTTGCGGGCCTCCTGGAAAAAGCAATTGCCGCGCGGACCACAGTGGCGCGCGGTGCAGACGTGGGCCTCCGAGCAAACCTGCAGCCACACTTTCATGGATGGCTGGAAATCGAGATCGCTCAGGGTGCCGTCCTTGGTGCCCTCCGCCCAACGGCGGATTTGCTCCAGTTCGTCGTTTTCCGTGGAGGTGAAAAGATCGCCCGCGTGCTCGAAGGCGCGCTTCAGGCGCATCGGGCAGAGGTAATTCTGCCGGCCCTTCAGCAACACCGCGGGCAATTCCTCGCCGAGCAGCTTCCGGACGATCGGGATGTCCTTGCGAACCAACTGCTCCTGCAGGTTGATGGTGTGGGTGGAGATGATCGCTTTTCGTCCCGTTTGCAGGGAATAGCGGGCCGCCGGCACCAGGTACGCCAGGGATTTCCCCACACCCGTCCCCGCCTCGGCGACCAAGCAGCGTTTCTCGACCAGAGCCTCCGCCACGGCGACCGCAAGCTGTTGCTGCTCCGGCCGGAATTCGAAGTCCCGGGAGCGCGCGAGGCTGCCTGCATTCGAGAACGCCAAGCCGATTTCCTCAACGAAGACATCGGGAAGCGGCTGTCCCTCGAGGGCGGAAATCATGCGGCCCGCATTTGCACCGGGGAGCGGGTCCGCTGCCAAGCACCAAACGGGCGATCTTTACAAACCGGCGGGGCATCGCATGCTCCCGGCCAGACCTGCCATGCCGCGCATCCTCGTTCCCTTGCTGCTCGCCCTCGGCGGTGCGCTCCTTGCCCTGAAGATCGGGCCCATGGAGCAGGAAAATGTCCGCCAGCAATTGGCCAATTTCCCCGGCGTGCAGGAGTCAGCCCACTCGCTGCGGCCGATAATCGCCGTGGCGCTTTGCTTTCTGCCGGCGCTCGGCGGGCTGTTCTACCTCTGCGGTGACACCTTGGCCCGCTACGTGACGCGGCAGTTCCTCTCGATCTTTTTCATCTGCCTCGGCGGCCTTTTCATCATCTGGATGATTTCCGACCTCGGTGACAACTTGGACGATCTCAAGGGCAGCCCGGACCCCTCCGCCTTCGCCGTCAGCCTCTACACGGCGCGCCTGCCGGAGATCGCGGTGATGCTGCTCCCTTACTCGCTCCTGCTTTCGATCCTCTATTGCCTCGGCAGGCTTTCGCGCTCGCGTGAAATCGTGGCGATGATCCAGACCGGCCGCGGGCTGGCCCGACTGACCGCGCCCTTCCTCGTGGCCGGATTGCTGGCGGCGATGCTTTGTGCAGGGCTCAACTACCAGTGGGCACCCGCCGCCGTCGCGAGGGAAAATGCGATCCTCCGCAAGGCCAAGGGGCAGGATGGCATCGCCGAACCGAACATCCGCTACCGGAATATTCCGGCCCGGCGACTCTGGATGGTGGGCTCCTTCCCACCTGACTACCAGAAGGGAGCCCCGCTGGCGGATGTAACGGTCATCCAGGAGCGGCCCGACGGCACGCTGGAAAGCATCATCACGGCCAAGCGTGCCGCATGGTCGCCGATGACGCATATCTGGTCGTTTTCCGACGCCCGGAAGCAGCTTTGCCAGCCGGGATCTTACCCCGTTTTCGAGATGAATTTGCCCAATCCGCTGCTGATCTCCGGCTGGAACGAGGTGCCTACCCAGATCATCCGGCCGGGTCTTCCCGCGGAGCAGCTCGGGATCCCGGATCTCAACGACTGGCTGGAGTCGAACCCCGAAGGCGCATGGGCGAACCGTGGCGGCCACCTGACGCAGTGGCACTACCGTTGGGCGCAGCCTTTGAACTGCCTGATCGTGGTGCTTCTTGCGACTCCGCTGGGGGTGGTCTTTTCCCGCCGCGGAACCAGTGGCGGCGTGGCGATGGCAGTCTTCCTTTGTGCGGGCATGTTATTTGTATCCAACGTGTTCCTGAGTCTTGGCGACTCCGGACACCTGCAACCCCCGTGGGCCGCGTGGCTGCCGAACCTGCTGTTCGGCGCACTCGCCATCTACTTGTTCCAGCGTCGCTTGGCAGGCAGGCCGATTTACCAGACGCTGCGGAAGTTCCTGCCTGCGGAGGCGTAAGCCCGCCCCGATTTTCCGAGACCCGATTCCCAAATGGCCCTTCCCGAATCCTGGCACATCCGCTCCCGCGGCCGTTCCTGTGCCGCCACCGAACGTCCTTTCGAGGACGGTGAGAAGATCATGACGGCGCTGTTTCCCGACCCGGAGTCGTCGGGATACCTGCGGAAGGACTATTGCATGGAGGCATGGAAGGCCCGCACGGCTGAAGATGAGAAGCCGGTCTCCTTTTGGAAGACCACTTATCACGCACCTGTCGCAGGGGAAAAACCGGATGCCTTCAAAAAGGAGAGCCCGGAAGATCTGCTGCGCCGTCTGGTCGAGGAGGAGGAGGACCACACGGAGAACGTCCGCTACATCCTGGCGGTAATGCTGGAGCGCCAGAAGGTGCTGCGGGAAACCGACACCCAGCGCACGCCCTCCGGCATCCTGCGGGTCTATGAGCACCGCAAGCTCGGGGACGTTTTCATCGTGCGGGATCCTGATATCCCGCTCGATCAGGTGGAAAAGGTGCAGGAGGAGGTCCTGATGCTCCTTGAGACGGGCGGCCGCATTCCCGAAGCGGAGTTCGAAGACGAGGCAGTGCCTGAGGCTCAGCCTGCAGAGACCGAAGCTCCGGAAGCCTCGGAAGCCGGAGCGGAGAATGACGAAGCACCAGCAGCGGAAGATGCCGGGGTTGCGGAGGTTGAAAACAATCTGCCGGGCTCTGTTGAAGAAGCGGGCCTCGATGAGGAGATCCTTCCCGATGTGGAGGCAGATTACTTGGCGTCCGACGAGGAGGAATGACAAGGAGGGGGTGCGTCCCGCGCCCCTGCCTTTGGAACTATAGAACCGCCCCCTTGCCTAGAGGGGTTGCCTGCTGGCAGGCGGCTGTTTCTCGAAGCCGTTCCGATATCGGAAAAAGACAGGGGCGCGGGACGCACCCCTCCTTGGATCCCTGCAGCGATGCTTTGATTAGAGGGTCTCGGAACAGGTGCATTGTGCACCTGCCACCGCGCACACCGCGCCGTTAGGTGGCGGGATTTCCGGTTTTGGCACGGGATCCAGAGGGCTAACCGTTTGACCCTTAGCACCCGGAACCTCGTGGCACGGGCCTTGCAAAGAGGGAGGGGAACCTGCGGGCTCCCTCGCCCGCTACTTTCGCAACGCCATGAAAACTTTGATTTTCTACCGCTCCGCCCGCTGGATGATCCTCGCGGCAGCTCTCGGCATCGCCCATGCAACTCCGGAATTCGGCCCCGAAGGCAATTCCGAAACCGCGGACTTTATCCAAATGGATGTGAAGGCCGACCAGCGCATGGTCGGCTGCAAAGTGGATGTGACCCTTGAAAACGGCATCGCTACTCTTACCGGCACCGCCATTTCCCTGGAGCAAGCCGAACGTGCCGCTGCCCGCGCGATGGCGACCAATGATGTCCGCGCGGTGGTGAACCGGATCCGCATCATCGATCCGATCGCCAAGGACGGAGTTCTTGCGGATCGCGTCGCACAGAGGCTCGTCAAAAGCCCGGCGATCGATGCCACGCGCATCCGAGTGATCGTGGACGGCCGCAAGGCCACGCTCACCGGCCAAGTCGGCAGTTGGGACGAGCAGGAACTGGCCCGCGAGATCGCCACCGAGATTCCGGGCCTGAAGGAGATCGATAACCGCCTGGAGGTGACCTTCGACACCGTTCGCACGGATGCTGCCATCAAGGCGCAGATCCAGCACATGGTCGCCGACGATCCGCTTTGCGCGGGCATCCGCATCGATGTGAGGGTGAAGGACGGCGTGGTGAGCCTCGGCGGAGAAGTCGGTAGCACGAGCGAGAAGGAACAATTGGTCCATCGCTCGCACGTCACCGGTGTCACCGAAGTTTGGGCCGACGACATCATGATCAATAGTGACCTCGCGATGGAAGGGGTCCGCGGCAAGGTCGTGAAGGAAGCCACGACGCTGAAGTCTCTCGAGGATGCATTTGCGGCCGATCCCCGTTTGCACGGCTCCGATATCAAAGCGTCTGCGGCGGGTAGCCAGGTCACCCTCACCGGCACCGCGCCGTCGGATGAAGCACGCGCCGCTGCGGAATCCACCGCCCGCGGACTGCCCGGCGTGATGATCGTCGCGAACGAAATCCGGATCGCCGGTGGTACCAGCGTTCCCACCGCGCTTGTCCCGAAAGATCACCGCTTGGCCTCGGCCGTGGAATAACCCGGATAAGGCGGCGGTTTCGCGATAGAGGAAGTCGCAGGATATTCCGCAATCTCCATGACCTCGACCGGCCCCTGAAGTCCGGCAGCCTCGAACGCGGCAAGCTCTTCCTCCGACTCCTTGGCGAGCAGCTTGAAAAGCTGCTCGTCATTTTGTACCGCGATCACGGTCCGCCCCGCGACGAATGCCAGGTGACGATCGAGCAAATGGGGGAGCTTGCCCCTCACTTTCAAGCGGTCGATCCAAGGGGAATGAACGGCAATGCAGGGAGGCGTTGTAGTCTGGATGCACTGCTCGTCCGTCCACGAACGGAGAACCGATTGCCGGATCACCGCGGAGTAGCGGCCGATCGATATCCGGTTGATCAAAATGGTCGCGGCACATTTCCGATCCGCCGAGAGGTAGCTCATGAGCTCGATCTGCATGGCACCGCTCGGGAGATGGATGGTCTTGGCCCCTACCGCCTCCCATCGTTCCATCTCGGTCCCTTTGGTTTCCCTCCGCCACTGTTCAAACAATTCGGCGTCACCCTGCGCTGGCGGCCGCCAAGAATCTTCCGACGGATGGAGGTGGAGGCTTTCCAAAGCGGGAGCCCGCCGTGCCTTCATCATGGCGACCACGACAACATAGAGTGGATTGTACCAATGCCTCCGGATCAGGAAGGTCAGCGGCAGACGGTATGAATAGAACCGGTAAACCTTGCGCTTACGCATGATAGGTGCCTCGCCAACGCGCATCGAGAATCGCGCCAGAGAGCGAGCAGAGATGCCGCGCAGGTAAAACCACCCGTCACGCATGGCGAAGCAGCGGACGCCACGCAATTGGTGCCAGACGGCCAGTCCGATGATCAAAAGCAGCCCCACCACTCCCACACCGGCGCTTGCCAACATGAAAGAGGCAGCTTCACCAACTCTCGTGTCGTCATACCCGATCTCCGATCCCGCCTCTACGCCGACGTAGCCAATGACCATGAGGAACGCCCCGACAAAGGTCACAAGAGGTCCCCATTTCGTCCGCTTCCACCTCGCGTTGAACGAGGCCACCGACACGTAGCCGCGAAACTTCACCACCGCGGGCAAGCCGCTTGCACGCTTGAAGCTTAGAGCACATTGGCGAGTTACCGGGGTGAGCGGCCCGTCACTTCCATCCCCTTCCAGATCGATGGGAGGCAGATGGGCGCCATCGCGAACCGCGAGGTATCCGCCCACAACCGACCAGAGCTGTTCCTTTTCCGGCGGGACGGACACCTCAACCGATGGCGGGGCATAGGGATTGACCGCGTCCTCAGCCATGGATCAAGGCTTCCAGCCCGCAAGTTTGCAGACGTGCTTGAAGTGCTTTGCCTCCACCGGGGTGATGGAAAGCCGCGTTCCCTTCTGCAGGACCATCATCCCCTCCAAAGCGGCATCCTCCTTCAGTTGCTGGAGCGTCACCAGTTCGGGAAACTTGGCCACGAACTCGAAATCGACGAGCATCCAGCGCGGGTTTTCTTTCGTCGATTTCGGATCGTGATACTCCGACTTCGCGTCGAACTGCGTGGGATCGGGGTAAGGTTCTCCCGCCACTTTCGCGATGCCCGCCACTCCGGGAGGCGTGGTGCTGGAGTGGTAGAAAAGCGCGAGGTCGCCGGGGCGCATGTCGTCCCGCATGTAGTTTCGCGCCTGGTAATTCCGGACGCCGCTCCAGGGTTCACGCTTCGCCTTTTTCAGGTGATCGATGGAAAAGACGTCGGGCTCGGATTTGATCAGCCAGTAGCGCATGGGCCGGGAGACTAACAAGTTCCTCCGCACAAGCAAGAGGGGGACCGCTCCTGGGGTTGGCCGTTCGATCTGCCGGCTAGCGTTTTGCCGGATTCACCGGCTCCCGCTGCACGACGGCCTTCAGGGCACGGCGGGGATCCACACCGTCCGCCTTATAGACGGCGACCAAGGTTCTCTCCCCGGGATTCTGGAATACGCTGCCCGCGTGGACGCGACGCAGATTTCCCGCGGCATCCACCGCGCCGACCTGGATCATGGCTTCCTTCCCGACGGGCACGGCGCGTTGCCAGGTCTTCCCTGCGGGCAAGGCGATCTTCTCGCCCTCAAATACGATGGCTATCGTAACAGGCGACACATTCACCACGCGCACCGAGCCTTCGGGCGCAGCCTCGGCGCTATCCGGCAGTACCAGCCCGCGAGGAAGCTCCCAGCTTTTCTTCTCCGGATCACGCCAGAGGACGACCATGAAGTCACCCTTCTCGGGCTTGTCCAAATTCAACCATGGGGTGCTCTCGTCACCATCGCCCTTCTTTCGAAGCGCAAGCTGTCCGCCACCCTGCGGGACCTTCACCGGAGCGCTGACCCGGCCGAGCGAAAGCGGGCAGCCCTCCGCCGTGCCCTTTCCCGAGCCGATCACAAGCTCCCGCGGCGGGATGCTTCCCGGAGGCGGCTCGAGCTCGTAGGCGACCCCGTCCCGGATCTCCTGGCGATAGGGAGGCATGTCGCCGAGCGGAAGAAGGCGCATCGTGCGCGGACCCGACTGGGCAAAGAGCACTCCCGAGAAAAGGAAACAGCAAAGGCCGAAGAGACGGGAAAAGGTCATGCGGATCGGAGTCAGATCTCCGCGGGCTGCAGCCAGCGGAAGGAGGTGATGGCGAAGCGCCGGCCGAAGTCGCCAGACTGATTCGGATTCGCCGGATTGATGCCGCTTTCGTCGGCATGGACCGGTTCCGGCGTGCGCTGGATCACCGCCTCACACCACGCACGGGCTTGTACCTCGCCCGCGCCATCCAAGGCATCGCCGTAAGCACGGATGACGAAGGTATCCGACCGGGCGGACAGCGCCGGGCCGATCACCTGCAGGACATCCGCCTGCGTGAGATAGGCGGGGGCGCCCCATGCCTTCGAGGAAGGCTTGAGCGTCTGTTCAAGCCGGGTCGCGTCGTCGATATTGTCAGGGTGCCGGTAGTCGGGAAGCGAAGCCCTGTTATCGAGCGGATAGGCCGAGACCATGCTGCGATTGAGATTCGCGCGTTCGATCGCCGCTTGCAGTGCGCCCATGCGCCCCGTCTCGTCTTCCGCAAGGCGGCGGTTCACGAAATCGGACAAGGAAAGGAAGGGCCCGCGCCGCTTCACCTCCTGTACGATCGCTTCCGCAAGCGCATCAATCTCGCCCTCCGTGAGTTCGCGGTGACCGGCCCAGGCTTCATCGCCATCGACCATGTCACCGGTCCGCCACCCGCCGCCGGGCGCCCCGAGAACGCGTGGGAATGGAATGCCGCCGTCCCCGCCATAGCCGGCGCGGCGGGTGGAGGCGAGCAGCGCCTTCCACGCTTCCACGCGCGTGGAGTTCACGTTGAACGAGCCATCCACCATCAGATGGTAGGCAGCGCGATGGAAGTCCGTGAGATTCGCGGAATTGACCGTGCCCCGTGTGGCGGCGGCGAGCTTCATGCGGCCGTTGGGCAAGGGATACTGTTCCGGATCCCCGAGAAAGCGGGACTTGTCGTCCGAAGTTCCACTAGAAAGATAGTAGCGATCCCACAACGTCCGGTTCGCCTCGAAGGACAGGTCATACACCAGATTGTCCTGAGATGGCGCATCGACAAGGATTGACCGTGCATTCAATGCCCAGGCACCATTGCCGCCGGATCGCTGCGCATCGGATGACCAGCCGAGTTCCTTCTCATGGAAGCCCCCGAATTGCGCGGAGGCGGGGTTTGACGCGGAAGCGGCCGTGCGGTTGATGCCCTTGTTGTTTCCACTGCCGAGCCGCGGATCAACGAGCGAGTTCCCGATGGCATTCGAGGGGTGCCAGATCAGATCGGAGATCTTCGCGTGCTGGAATTGGGCCAGGGAAATGACGCCGGTTTCATTCCTCGGGACATCGAAGAGCACATAACGGCCGGTGCCCTCCTGCGGGGTGCCGAAAGGATTTCCATGATAGCGCCCGCCACTCGGCACGGGCACCTGCTCCGACCAACTCACCGCTTGGTCGAAGAGATCGCGCGTGTAAGCGCCAAAGAAGAAGGGGCCGCCACCGGTTCCGGAAACCGGCAAGGTCCCGGCGATGTTCTCCCACGGGGAGCGGATGACAAAGGAGGCACGCGGGTTCCAATTCGCCAACAAGGCTTCCTCGAAATGCGGGGTGCCAGCCAGAGGTCCGGAGCCAAAGAGATTCGAGGGATGCTCGTCGAACCAACGCAGGCGGATTCCCTCGCGGGTGCGGACGTTCGGAATATCGGTGGGTCGCGGGCTGTTGCGATCCAGCAATTGCATCGGCATGCGCTCGTGGACATTCCACGCGATCCGCGGCTCGCGGCCTGCTCCGTATTGCAGGGATGCGGAGACGACCGCCACCTGCGGCAGCGCGTCGAACTCCTCGAAGGTGACCGATCGCTTCTCACCCATGCTCTTCAGGATCACCCGGGTGTCGTCCCCTTGGTTCGCGATGCCATCTTTCCCCGCGGAGAAGATGTACGGGGTCGGCGCATACCAGTAGCGGACGGGAAGGAAGTCGATGCCGCCGCCGATCTCGCTCGCGGAAACATAGTAGCTGCGGCCGGGATCAGGCGGCAGCTCGCAGGTGAGTTCGTTGTTCGCGAGATTGTAGGAACCCATCCGATAAGCGCTCAGCCCGTCGTACTCCGCGGACTTCGCGGGAGAGAAGACGAGGCATTCCCCGGGGGCGAAGGTGGTGGCCGGGATGCTGAAGTAATACGAACCCATGAAGGGATCATTGTACCCCTCCGACTTCATGATGTCCCCCATCGAGAACGCCGTGCTGCGTCCGCCCTCGAACATCAGCCACTGGGTTTCCCTCCGGAAGCGGTAGGAAGGCAGATTGTTGATGTTGAAATTCTCCGTCCACATCTCCTGCCGACCGTTGCCCTGGATCATGGCGATCATCCGCTCGGAGGACATGGTCACGTTGTACGGGTTCCATAGTACCACGCGCGGATACATGAGCTGCCGGATCTGGAAGATCTTCGTCGCCCCGTCGATATGGACGTAGGTGCTCATGTGGGTGAAGTTCGTCGCTTCCACCAGGATCGGCTGGAGGCTCGAGAGGTGATTCCCGGCGATCTTTACCGCCGCCTCGTTGGCAAGCGCGAGGGTGCGGCTGAGCCCGGCAGCGGAGGTATCGAGCTCCGGGAGCCGGCTTTCCACGCTGCCGCCATTGAATGCAGTGGTCGAGCGCGCCCAATCCCGCAGCACCCCGAAGCGCGGGGCGGAGCGTGCATGGCGGGCGGAAACCGAACTCTTCTGCTGATCCGCCTCCACGCCGACGAGCGCGTCGTCATCCGACAATCCGCCGGCACCCGTTATCGAAGGGACGCTGCCGGTGCTGAGGAAGTAGGCGGTGAGATCCCGCTTCAGGCCCCCCGCCGCCACGTCCGCGAGCACGCCTCTGGAGTCCACCGTGAAATCGAAGGCATGCTCCCGGCTCCAGGAACGCCCCGCGGTCGAAAGCGTCGCGGTTCCCGAACTTGCAAGGCGGCTTTCCTCTCCCGTGCCGAACTCGACACCGCCATCCATGGCAGCGATATCCGAGGCTTGGGAGGCCATCACCCGGTACATGCCGCCACTGGAGGGGTCCGCCTTTGAGGCTGTTAGACCCGCTCTCGGATCGCTGGTCGAAACGTTCGCCCGCACTCCGAGATCTCCCGTCCACCACGCGTAGTGCCCGGTGGAATCACCGGATGCGTCGCTGACATCGAGCTTCTGAACTTGCACGGCGGGCTCCGGGCTATCCACGGTCCCCGATCCCACCAGCGTCACGTGATCCTTCCCGGAGTTGTCAAAAGGCGTGACCTTTCCGCTCACCAGCCACTCCAAGACCTCATCTGCGGGCGCAACGGAGTCTTCCAAGCGCAAGTCCCTCAAGCCACCGGCTAGGTCATCCCGCTTCAGGATCGGCTTCCCATCCGCAAGCGTGGAGCGCCAGACGCCGGTCCAATGCGGCTGGGGCACGTTTTCGCCGAGAATTTCGGCAGTGGCCGTCACCCTTTGATCCGGGCCGGCGGTGCGCTGGAGCTGGCCGATGGCCTCGTTCAGTGCCAGGCGGGCATTCGCCCTGGCCATCGTCACATAGTTGTCCCGGGTCGAGCGCTGCACTTCGACGAACGAAAGTCCCATCAACCCGAACGCGAGCAGCATAAGGAGCACCAAAAGCATAATGCTCATCACGAGCGCGAATCCGCAGGCGGATGCACAGGGGGGTTTTCTCGCCTGGCCGGGACCAGTCACAAACACGTAGTTACATCGTGGTCGTGAATCGTGCGAGCGGTAAATTGCGCTCGGAACGTATCGATTTCACGGGCTTTGCAAGTCGCAAAGGTGGGCCGGATAAGTGCGTAGTCCCGCAAGTGCCGGGTTACTCCTCTTCCGCCACCCGAACCAACTCACGGATAAAGACTTCCACCACTTTCGAGACTTCCCGCGAGGTTGGCACTCCGGCTGCCACGCAAACCGGCTCCGGGTCGGGGTCGAGGGAAAGCATGATGACACGATCGACACGGCTGCCTGCCGCCATCAGGGCCACACCCAGACCCGCCTCGACGGCCGCGGCGAGGCTGCTGACGCCGTCGAATTCCCCTGCCACCTTGGCTTGGAGGCCGTTATCGCGAAACATGCGGGTGATGCTCTGCCAGTATTCCGGGTATTCGGTCCTTGAGTAGAGCAACAGCCGCTGGCCATCGAGCTCCGCGAGGGAAACTTTTTTCCTAGAGGCGAAAGGATGGGAAGCAGGGACCGCGAGGACCATGCCGTGGCGGCGGACCGTGGTCCATTTCACGGCTTGGGCGTCGCCTTCCCATGGCACGGTCAAGGCGACATCGATCTTCCCCTGCGTGAGGGCATCCCGCATTTCCGTGCTGGAGAGATCCGACAGCTGGACACGCGCACGCGGGTGGAGCTGCGAGAAGCGCTCGAGTGCAAGGCCAAGGAGCGGTCCTGCGAGCGAGGGCGCGTAGCCGACACGCAGAGGCTCGCCCTCGGCGCTGGCGCGCACCAGCTTCACGACGCGTTCGGCGCGCTCCAGCAGCTTGCGGCCCTCTTCCTGAAGCACGCCTCCGGCAGGCGTCAGCGTCACGGAATGCGCACCGCGGGTGAAGAGCTCGACTCCCAGCTCTTCCTCCAGGGCCTTGATCTGGCGGCTGAGTGCCGGCTGGGTAAGGTGCATGCGTTTCGCGGCGCCCGTGATGCTCCCCTCCTCCGCCGCCGCGAGAAACAACTGCAACTGCCGCAATTCCATGCCCGCTGCCTATCAGACCGGAGCGTGGCTGGCCACAGGGCAATCACCCCGCCGCATGCTGAGCCTGTCGACACGGCATTAGCCGCCCGCGGAAATCATGGCAGGATGAGGGCGTGAAAACGAACACCGACCTCACCATCCGCCGCTCCGGCGAGCGCGGGCACGTCGACCACGGCTGGTTGGACAGCCGCTTCACCTTTTCCTTCGCCGACTACTACGATCCGGCTCACATGGGATTCCGCTCGCTGCGGGTGATCAATGACGACCGCATCGCCCCGCGCGGTGGATTCCCCACCCACCCTCACCGGGACATGGAGATCTTCTCCTATGTGCTGGAAGGCGCGCTGGCGCATCAGGACAGCATGGGAAATGCCCGGACGATCAAGCCGGGACAGATCCAGCTCATGAGCGCCGGCTCGGGCGTAACCCACTCCGAGTTCAATCCTTCCCCGTCCGAGGGCGCGCATCTGCTCCAGATCTGGATCATCCCGAACCAGCGCGGGCTCACCCCCCGCTACACCGAGTGGACGCCGACGGCCGAACAGGATGCCGCGCCGAAGGTGCTGGTCATTTCCCCGGACGGCCGCGAGGGCTCCGCGACCATCGCCCAGGACGCCGATATTTGGCGCCTGAAGCTCCAGCCGGGCGAAAGCAGCGCCCACACGCTGGCCCCGGGCCGCGGAATCTGGCTCCACCTGATCCGCGGCAAGGCGGATTTGAACGGCACGGGAATAAGCCCGGGGGATGCCGCCTCAAGCGAGCGCTCCGGTGAGTTCATCCTTACGGCAGGTGACGAAGCCGTCGAAGCCCTGCTGTTTGACCTCCACTGATAACGCTCCACATTCGAAACTTCCTGAAACCAATCAACAACGACACGCATACCATGAAAATCGACTACCTCGCCTTCCCTGCCGCGATCCTGGCAATGGCCCTCGTTTCCTGCGAAAATCCCGCGGACAAGACCGCCAACGCCGACGTGAAGGGTGCCGTCGCGAAGACCGAAGAGGCTGCCGCAGGCACGAAATACGTCTTCACCCCGGACTCGAAGATCGAATTCACCGGCTCGAAGGTCACCGGCAAGCATGACGGCGGATTCAAGAGCTTCACCGGTCACTTCACGGTCAAGGATGGCGCACCGGTCGGAAACGATCACAAGGTGGAGATCGACATGGCCTCGACCTTCGCCGATGCGGAGAAGCTGACCGGCCACCTCAAGTCGCCGGACTTCTTCGACATCGAGAAGTATCCGAAGACCACCTTCGACGTCACCGAGATCAAGAAGACCTCCGACTCCGCCTACACGATCTCCGGCAACTTCAAGCTGCACGGCGTGGAGAAGAACATCAGCTTCCCCGCCACCGTCAGCCAGAATGGCGACACGGTGAACATCAAGGCCGAGTTCGACATCAAGCGGAAGGACTTCGGCATCGTCTATGCCGGCAAGGCCGACGACCTGATCCGCGATGAAGTGATCATCCGTCTCGACCTCGCGGCGAAGCCGGGAGCTTGACCGAACACGTGTTTTTTCAAGGCGGCCGGGGACAACCCCGGCCGTCTTTTTTTCGCGAAGCGGTGCGATAAAATTAAGGTGCCTTCATTTTCCAAGGCACTTATCCATATCTTATCCTTTTATCCGTTGCATTGCTTTCGGGACATGCCGAATATTGCAATCCGATGAACAGGATCGTCCTCCCTTTCCTTTTCTGCATCTCCACGGCACACGCTCAATCCACCGTGTCCCCTGCGGCGAGCTTTGCCTATTCGGCGAATGGCGGTTGGATCGATCTCCGCCCCAGCGACGCGGATGGCGTGCGGCTGACGGAGATGTATTTATCGGGCAAAGCCTATGCCGCGAATTTCGGCTGGATTGATCTGGGCGACGGCACGCCGTCGAACGGGCATTCCTATTCGAACGCGTCTTCCACGGACTACGGCGTCAATTTGGCGGCCAACGGCGCGCTGACGGGGTCGGCCTACTCCGCCAATATCGGGTGGATCGCTTTCGAGCAGAATCAGGGCAAGCCGAAGCTGAACCTGCTCACCGGGCAGATCACGGGCTACGCCTACGCCGCGAACGCGGGTTGGATCGCGCTGGATACGACAACTTCCGATCTCGCGACCCTTTTCCTAGCCCGGCCGGACACCGATGGCGATGGCATCACCGATGCATGGGAGCACATGCATTTCGCAAACCTCACGACCGCCTCCGCGATCTCCGACGCCGATGGCGATGGCACGACGGATCTCCAGGAATACGAGGCCGGCACCGATCCGCAGGATTTGAACTCCGTGTTCCGCATCGTGAGCCATTCGTTCGGCACCGGCGGAACGCTGGCGTCCATCACGTTCACGTCATCTCCGGGAAGATTGTATCGCCTGGAGCATGACGCCGATCTCCAGGGAAGCTGGACCGACAGCTCGCTGGGCATCTTCCAGCCGGATGCTGGTTCTCTGACAAACAAGGAGATCCCCGTCTCCGGAGGCACGATCCGTTTCATCCGGGCCGTCTCCATCAAACCGCTCCCCCCATGAACCCTCCACACCCCCTGACACGCGATGAAACCCATCGTCATTCTTTGCCTCCTCGCTCCATCCCCCCTCTTGGCCCAAGGCCCCTTGATCCCGCCGGGGGCTCCCGGCCCCACCCAGAAATCCCTGCAGGAAATCTGGGACAAGCTCGCCGACCTGCAAGGAACGGTGATCGCGCAGCAACAGCAGATCACGCTGCTCCAGCAACAGAACTCCGTCCTGCTTGAAGATGCTGGCGTGGCGCTCCCGTGGCGCATCACGACCATCGCTTCGAGCGGTGCAGTTGGGCCGCGGGGTCTCGCCTTTTCGCCCGCGGGATTGCCAGCGATCGCCTACTACGATCCGGGCAGCGACGATCTCAAATACGCGGCGTTCAATGGAACAACGTGGCAGATCACCCCGGTGGATGAGACGGGCGATGTCGGAAAAAGTGCCTCGCTCGCGTTTTCTCCAGCGGGAGTTCCGTCGATTGCCTACTACGATGCGACCAACGCGAATCTCAAGTACGCGACCCTCACCGCCGGCACTTGGATCCCCGGTACGGTGGACAGCGCGGGCAATGTGGGAAGCACCTGCTCGCTGGCGTTTTCAAGCTCCGGCCAAGCGGCGATCGCCTATCACGACGACACGGACGGCGATATCAAGTATGCAACATTCAATGGCACCAGCTGGCAAATCGAGCAGGTGACCGCGGTGACCTCCGATGACAGCGAGCCGGCCCTTGCCTTCAGCGTATCGGGAAAAGCGGGAGTCGCCTATCAGGACGGCGACCTCTCCAGCATCAAGCTGGCCCTGCTGGAGCAAAGCGGCTGGTTCGTGCAACCCGTGGATAGCCGACCGTTAGGCGGCGATCAGGAATACGCCAATCCGTCCCTCGCCTTCGGTCCCACCGGACGAGCTGCCATCGCCTACGATCACTATGACGCCTCCGGCTACCTCAGGGTCGCGATCGATGACGGGAGCTGGGCGATTGACGACGCCAATCAGGCGGGCGACTGGGGATTCCGCCCCTCGCTGGCATTCTCCCCCTTGGGACGGCCGTCGGTGAGCTACGCCTATGATCCCTTCGGCGATACGGGACCGCTGGGATTCGGGCAGAAAACCGGCGAGGATTGGACCCGGCAAGAGGTCGGGCCACCCGACAACAGCGCCGAGTCGAGTTCGCTTGCCTTCGGGCCCGGCGGGCAGGCGGCCATCGCCTATCAGCATGCACTCTCCGGAAACCTCAAATTTGCCTATCGGGCGCCTTTTACCGCTCATTGAGACAGGGGAGGCGGAAAGCGGGAACAACGCAACACTTGGCCTGCGGCGTGAATCGTGCTAACAATTCCGCGCGAGTCTACTTGTCCCATGGTTCTGCTGCATTCTTCCGTCCTTATCCGCTGTGCCGCCGCGGCCACATGCCTTGCAATGATGTCCTGCGCGGCCGGGCCCCGCATTATCGACAAAAGGCGCCCGCCGCGTAAGGCGGACTACGTGATGTATGAGTGGTACGACGACATGGGACCCGGCAAGGTGGCCATGAGGATCAACCTCAGCCAACAACGGGCCCATTATACCCGCGGCGGACGGGACATCGGCTGGTCCTATGTGGCGACCGGGAAAGAAGGCTACGGCACGCCGTCAGGCACCTACCGCATCTCCGAAAAGATCGTGGACAAGTACTCGAACCGCTACGGCTGGATCGAGGACGAATGGGGCAATGTGACCAATGGCGACGCGAAGCCAAGCACGCCGGTGCCGCCGGGTGAACGCTACGTGCCCGCTCCCATGCCATACTGGATGCGCCTGACTTCCTACGGGATCGGGATGCATGCCGGAGTGATCCCGAAGCCCGGCGAGGCCGCGTCCCACGGCTGCATCCGGCTGCCAAAGGAATTGGCTCCGAGGCTTTTCGACGTGGTGGACATCGGCACATGTGTGACGATCACCCATTGAAAGCGGGCGGTTTCCATTGCGCTTCCCGCGATCCGGCTTAGCGGTGCGGAATGATTGCACGCATCCTCACCTCCCTCGCGGTCCTCTTTTCCGGCCTGAGCTTCGCCCAGGAGGAAAAGGCGCCGGAAGCCGCCGCCAAGAAGCCGATCCTGCTGGTCCTGACCAATCACGCGAAGCTCGGTGACACCGGCAAGCGCACGGGGTTCTACCTCTCCGAGGCGGCGCATCCGTGGGAGGTTTTCAGCAAGGCGGGCTATGCGGTGACCCTGGCGAGTCCGGTTGGCGGCTTTGCTCCGCTCGACCCGAAGAGCTACGACCTGAAGGACGAGACGAACGCTGCTTTCTGGAAGAAGGCCGGCTCCGGTGAAGAGAAGGACAACACCCTGGGGGTGAAGACGACCAAGGCCATGGCGGACCTGAATCCCGCGGATTTCGCGGCGGTCTTTTTCGCCGGCGGCCATGGCACCATGTGGGATTTCCGCGAGGACAAGGAGATCCAGAAATTCACGGCGACTCTCTATGAAGATGGCGGGGTGGTCGCTGCCGTTTGTCACGGGCCCGCCGCCTTGATCGATGTGAAGCTCACCGACGGAGAGCCGTTGGTGAAGGGCAAGAAAGTCGCTGCCTTCACCAATGCGGAAGAGGAGGCCGTCGGCCTAACAAGCACGGTTCCTTACCTCCTGCAGACGGAACTTGAAAAGGCGGGCGCGACCCACGTGCCAGCAGAGAATTTCAAGGAGAGCGCCGTGCTCGATGGCCGGCTCGCGACCGGACAGAATCCGGCCTCGGCAAAGAAGACGGCGGAGCTGGTGGTGGAGGCGTTGGCAAAAACGGACGGCACCTCCCCGGCGAAGGCAGAAAAGGTCGAGGAGACCGAAGAGGAGGAATGAGAAGTCCCCTCTGACAGCACCCTGGTCATCAAGCCTGTCCCACATCTCTGCTCGCCAATCCCGGGGTCACATGCCACAGGGTGGGACGCCATGAGTGCGAACCACATCCCGGAAGGCTACCATTCGATCACTCCTTCGCTGACCGCCCGCAACGCCCGCTCGGCGCTCGACTTCTACTCGCGCGCCTTTGGGGCGAAGGTTTTGTATACGTTGGACGAACCGTCCGGCAAAGTTGCCCACGGGGAGTTCATGGTCGGGGACTCGCGGATCATGATTTCCGACGAATACCCGGACTTCGGCGCGATTGCTCCTGAGATCGGCAGAGGCGCGACGTTCATGATCTACGTCCCCGACGTGGACGCGGCCTTCGCGCAGGCGGTGGAGGAAGGGGGCATCGCGAAGCAAGAGCCCACCGACATGTTCTGGGGGGATCGGATCGCTAGGGTGTTTGACCCCTACGGTTACCGCTGGACGCTCGCCACGCGGCAGCGCGAGGTTTCCGTGGAGGAGATGCAAGAGGCAATGAAGTCGTGGGGACAGGGAAGCTGAGTGATGGGACAGGTCCTCGTTCTCTTCGCCCATCCGGCCTTCCAGAGGTCACGGGTGAACCGCGCCCTCATCGCTGCTGCCCGCCGGACGGACGGCGTCACCGTGCATGATCTCTACGAAACCTATCCGGATTTCCTGATCGATGCACGGGACGAGCAGGTCCTGTTAGAAAAGCACCAGACGGTCGTTTTCCAGCATCCGTTTTTCTGGTACAGCACTCCCGCCTTGGTGAAGGAGTGGCTGGATCTGGTGCTGGAGCATCGCTGGGCCTACGGCGATGGCGGCGACGCCCTGCGTGGCAAGATCATGGCGCAAGCGATCTCGGCGGGCGGTCCGGAAGATGCTTACCGCCGGGAAGGCTCCAATCATTTCACGATCCGGGAACTGCTCGCGCCCTTCGAACAAACCGCTCGCCTCTGCGGAATGGGCTATGCGGAAGCTTTCACCGTACACGCTTCCAATTACCTCGACGATGATGGACTCGCGGAAGTCTCGCGCCGCTACTCCGCTTGGCTGGGCAGGCTGCGCGACGGCACTCCTCCGCTGTGGTTGCCTCCTCCCTGACTAGAACGCCGTGGCCTTCGAAAGCTTCTTTTCCCAAGCCTTCCTGTATCTCTCCGCTGCACTGGTGGCGGTGCTCGTCGGGAAGCGCCTCGGCATGGGCGCGGTGCTCGGTTACCTGATCGCCGGTGCCTTGATCGGTCCCTGGGGCCTCAGCTGGGTGGGCGGTGAAAGCGAACAGATCACCCACTTCGCGGAGTTCGGCGTGGTGATGATGCTCTTCCTCGTGGGGCTGGAGCTTGAGCCCTCCCAACTGTGGCGGATGAAGCGGCAGATCTTCGGCCTCGGCACGGCGCAGGTGGTGTTCTCCGCCTTGGCGATCGGCGGGTTGGCGATGGCCTTCGGCATCGGCTGGAAGTCCGCCTTGGGCATCGGCCTCATCCTCGCCATGTCGAGCACGGCGATCGTGCTCCAGTGCCTCTCGGAGAAAAACCTGATGCGCACCGAGGCCGGGCAGAATTCCTTCGCGGTCCTGCTTTTCCAAGATCTGGCGGTGATCCCGATCATGGCGCTGCTGCCCCTGCTCGCCGGAACGCAGGCGATGGAATCGCACGGTCACGACAACAGCGCGGCGGAGTGGATGGCCGCATGGCCGGGATGGGCACGAGCGCTCGCGACGGTTGGTGCAGTAGCTCTCATCGTCGCCGTCGCCCGGCTGGCAGTGAGGCCGATCTTTCGCGCGATCGCAAAGACCCACCAGCGCGAGGCCTTCACGGCGGCGGCACTGCTGCTGATCATCAGCATCGCCCTGCTGATGACCAAGGTGGGGCTCTCCGCGGCGCTCGGGACCTTCGTGGCTGGCGTGGTGCTGGCGAACAGCGAGTACCGCCATGAGCTTGAAAGCGACATCGAGCCCTTCAAGGGGCTGCTGCTCGGCCTCTTCTTCCTGGGCGTGGGCACCGGCATCAACTTCGGCCACATCGCGGCGCACTGGCCTGTGGTGCTGGGCAGTGCGGCAGGGCTGCTGCTGGTGAAGGGAAGTGTGATCTTCGGGCTCGCCCGGGTGCGACAGGCGACCTGCGGGTCGGCCCTTGTCTTCGCCTCGGCTCTCGCGGCGGGCGGGGAGTTCGCCTTTGTCCTCATCACCTTGGCCTCGGGCGCGGGGGTCTTCGGCGAGGAAGTATCGCGGACCTTGGTCGCCGTGGTGGCGCTGACGATGGCGGCTACGCCGCTGCTGATCATGGCGAGCCACCGCTTCACCGCCCGCCAGATGAATCCGAAGAAAGCCGTGGAGCGGGAAAGCGACGTGCGCGATCAAGGCGCACCGGTGATCATCTGCGGCTTCGGCCGCTTCGGCCACGCGATCGGGCGTCTTCTTCACACGCAGGGCGTGGAATCCACGGTGCTCGATAATGATCCCGATCAGGTCGAAACGCTGCGGGCGCTCGGCTTTCCGGTCTTCTTCGGCGATGCGGGCCGCCCAGATCTCCTGATGACCGCCGGAGCGGCCCGGGCAAAGATTCTCGTGATCGCGCTGAAGGACACTGAAACCACGCTGAAGATCGTGGGAGTCGCGAAAAAGCACTTCCCCCATCTCCAGATTTTCCTCCGCGCCCATAGCCGCGTGGAGGCCTACGAGTATTTGGAAGCGGGCGAAGAGCGCATTTATCGCGAGACGCTCGATACCTCCCTACGGCTGGGTACCGACGTGCTGCGGTCGCTAGGCATGCCCGCCTACACCGCACACCGGGCCGCGAAGCTCTACCGCAGGGCCGACGAAACCTTCCTGCGCAAGATGGTGGTGCACCGCCACGACCGGGCCGCCTTCATGACCGCAGCCCGCGAGTCACAGGTGATCTTCGAGTCGGTGATGCGGGCCAATCCGCTGGAAACCGTGGAGGACGAGGGTTGGACCCCTCCCGTTCCCGCGGAGGAAAAGCCAAGCGAGTGAGCATGCCTTAGGCGCATGCTGAGCCAAGGAACACGATATTTCCTGGATCCTCCCGATGCTGTATGTTGGAAGCATGTTGCGGGAATCGCCGCGCAGATGAAAAAGTGAAAGACTCCCTTCGTGAAACTCCTCGCGGCACTGATTCTCGTTCTCAGCTTCGCCGTGACCGCCTGCGTCCCGGCGAAGCTGGAGCGTCTTTCGGAAAAGGTCACCCGGCAGGAAAGCCGCTCGGCCGACCTTGCCCGCGCCTTCGACGGCGCAAACGATGAGGCCGCCAAACGCAGCCTCGGCCGGTGGATCGAGCAGGTGCATCGCGAACGCAAGTTCAGCGGGTCCATTGCCGAGGGCGGTTACCTGGTGCGCTTCGACCGCAAAGCCCAAGGAATCTACGATCCCGCCTACTTCGATCGTCTCGAACCCGCCGATCGCTACAAAGTGACCGGCCTGAAGCATCACCACACGGAGGGCGCCGGCGTGCCGATGACGGGGCACCGAACCAACCAGAGCAGCGATCCGATCGAGAAGTGGTATCCCCCCGAGGCGATCACCCGCGCCGTCACCGCGGTGGCCATCCCCGGTGCCCGGCAGAAGGGAGTCCGCAACGTCGAGATCCGGCTGTATGACCGTTTGAAGACGGAGAACGTGGTCATCGCAGGAAAGCGGCAGACCTTGGCCGCCGACTTTACCGTTCCCTGGGCGGCGCTTCTGGAGAACACCCGGGCACTGGCACGGACCAGCATCACTTCAGTGATCCGTCAGGACAGCGGACGGAAAGCGGGGTTCGCGTTGCTCCAGGAGTACGATCCCCATCGTACTCCGCTGATCCTCGTGCACGGTCTTCTCTCGACGCCGCTGGCATGGGCGGAGCTGACGAACGAACTCTGGGCAGACCCGCAGGTGCGGCAGCGCTACCAGATCTGGCACTACCTCTACCCCACGAACCCGCCGCCACTCTACTCCGCGCGGGTGATGCGCGGGCAACTCGACGAGCTGCGGAAGTCCCTCGACCCCTCAGGGAAGGACCCCGCAATGCAGCGGACGGTGGTCGTGGCCCATAGCATGGGCGGGTTGCTCTCGAAGTCTCTGGCGGTCGACCCGAAAGATGCCTTCTGGGACGCGGTATTCACGCGGCCGCTCGATTCGCTGGATCTCACTCCCGCGCAACACGCGACCTTGGATGAGGCATTCTACTGGAAACCTCGTACTCATGTGGACCGGATCATTTTCTGCTCCGTTCCTTTTCGCGGCAGCACGTGGGCAGGATCCTGGGTAGGACGCTTCGGAAGTCTCCTCGTGGCCCCGAACCATGCGTTCCAAGACTTCTTCGTGGAGGTGGAAAAGAAGAACCCCGGAATGCTGCAGCCGGACTATCAAACCCTCACCGGTGGAAAGTTGACAAGCATCGGCGGTCTCTCCCCCAAGCAGCGCTCGATGGAAATCTTCGACCGGCTGCCTCTGATCCCGGGAACCGCGGGTCACGTGATCACCGGCTCGCGGGATCTTTTCGTGGCTCCTTCTAGCTCCAGCCTGCCGGGAGCGGAGTCCGCGCTGGAGGTTCCCTCGGGCCACGGCTCCTTCCACCATCCGCAGGCGATCGCGGAGATCCGCCGCATCCTCGCGCTGCCACCCGCCCGCTGAGAGGCCGGAAATCTGTGGACGCGGGAAATTGCCGTGGAATTCTAGCAGCGTGATCTTTCCCATCAGCGACGATGACCGGCATTTGATGAAGCCCGCGTGGTTCACCCTCGTCCTGCTGGTGGCAAACGTGGTGGTGTTCTTTCTCCAACTGGCCGACCCCGCACTGACCTACGGATGGAGTGTCATCCCGAAGGAGATCACGACCGGAGACGATCTGGTCGGCACGGTGCTCCTGAAGGCGGGCCGGCAGGTCATGGAAATCCCGCAATTGCCCGGGCCCAGTCCGATCTACCTGACGATCCTCTCCGCGATGTTCATGCATGGCGGCTGGGCACACATCGGGGGAAACATGCTCTACCTCTGGATCTTCGGCGACAATGTGGAGCACCGCTTCGGCAGCGTGAAGTTCCTGCTCTTCTATCTTGTGAGTGGGATCGTCGCGACCTTCGCCCAGATTGCGACGAATCCGGACAGCGTGATCCCGAATCTCGGTGCCTCGGGCGCGATCTCCGGCGTCCTGGGCGCCTACCTCGTCCTCTTTCCCAGGAACAAGGTGAACGCCATCTTCTTCTTCCGCATGGTTTCGCTTCCCGCGGTCTTCGTGATCGGGATGTGGGCCTTCATGCAGTTCATCAACGGCGCGGGCGCGATCGCCCCGACCACGGAAACCGGCGGAGGCGTGGCCTACGCGGCCCACATCGGGGGTTTTTTCGCAGGAGTGGTGATGGGCCTCCTGGCGAGGATGATGATGAAATCGGAGCCACCTTCGACCTTCCGCCGCATTTATGACGAGGAGGTAGGGGTGAGGCGGTATTGGTGAGGGCTTGAAATGGAGACTAAAATGCCAAAGATCCTCTCTTATGAGGCTATCGTTGTTAGCGCCTTTTGTCTCCTGCCTCGCCACTCCCGGTCCTGGGTATGCTGAACCTCAAAAGCAGGAGGTCCAAAAGGCCGAGCTCCATGTCGAGAACCTCGCCAAGAACATGCCGACGGGTCGGCTCAAACTTCCGCTCGACACCGTTGTCCAGGTGACCTGTCGCAGCTTTTCCCCAACTGGAGAAGAAGCTCGCATGAAGGACGACTTTTGGAATCGGCAGGTCGAAATCATCGCCCTCGAAGGAAAACCCCTTGTTTCACCAGTCAGGATCGAATGGGCAAAGTTGCCATACGTGAGTCCCGAAAAACCACCGCTGGGCACCACACTCGAAGTGCTCGGATATGAGGCAGGGAGTTTCCGAGGAGTCCCCAACACTTCCAATCACCGGCAAGTGCCCGTCGCAGCGGGGATCCCTTTTACCTTTCACAGTGAATTCTATCCCTTGAAGGAGATCCGGGCATCGATCCAACAACGCTAGTCAGTCGAGTTCCGCGACCTTGGGAGAAAGCCCCCGGCGGATCGCGGGGGCTGATTCCATTACTCCGATCGGCTTACCGATCAACACCGGCAGCCTCGCCTCCAGCCAGTCCCGGGCCCCTCTCGTCTTCACCGCGCAGGCCCAGAGGGTGATGACGTGCCATCCGAGGTTCCGCAGTTCCCCCTCGACCCTTGCGTCCCGGGCCTTGTTCCCGCCGATTTTTGCCTCCCACCACTCGGTCTTGGAGCTGGGAATGCGGAAGTCGCCGCAGTTCTCGTGGCCGTGCCAGAAGCAGCCGTGGACGAAGATCACCACGCCATACTTCGGCAGCACGAGGTCCGGCCTGCCTGGCAGCGATTTGTTCTTCGGCCCATGGACGGTGAAACGGTAGCCGAGCCGGTGCAGCATCGAGCGGACAAGCAGCTCCGGCTTGGTATTCCCGCCGCGGATGCGCGACATCACCTCGGACCGTTTTTCCGGTGACCAGATGTCCGCCATGAGAGAAGTAGCGCGGAGCAACGAGCGGGGTGCAAGGAGTTAGATAAGAGGGAAAGGTGGCGGCGCTGGAATTTTTGGCGTTCCCCTTTCTCCCACGCCAAATCCACAGCCATGAACATCCTGCCCTCCTCCCGCCGCCGGTTCTTGCGGAATTTCTCCCTGAGCGCCGCAGGACTATGGGTGCCGGGGGCATTTGCAGAGGCGCTGACGCTCACCCCGAAGCAAACGGAGGGACCTTTTTACCCGGTCGATCTGCCGCTGGATACCGACAACGACCTGATCATTCTGAATGACGGCCTCACGCCGGCCCTCGGAAACGTGACGCACCTGAGCGGACGCGTCACCGATGCGAAGGGCGAGCCGATCCGCAATGCGCTGGTCGAAATCTGGCAAGTGGATCACCACGGCGTGTATCTCCACAAAGGCAGCAGCGGGACCGAAAAGCGGGATGCGAATTTCCAAGGCTTCGGCCGCTTCATGACCGGTTCCACCGGCGAGTATTATTTCCGCACCATCAAGCCGGTAGCTTATCCGGGCCGCACGCCGCACATCCATTTCGCCGTGAAAATGAAGGGGCGCGAGAAGTGGACGACCCAATGCTACATCAAGGGCGAGAAGCAGAATGAAACAGATGGCGTTCTGCGCGCGATCAAGGACGAGACGCAGCGTGCCTCGGTGATCGTGGACTTTGCGCCCCTGCCCGGAGTGACGACGGGCGAAGTCGCGGCGCGCTTCGATATCGTGATGGGCTTTACTCCGGCGGGGTGACCTTACCTCGTTTCCCAGCGTTCTTCGAGATGCTCCGCCGAACGGGGCTCCAGATGCGAAATGACGCGGACGTCCGGACCCAGCAAGGAGGCCACGCGGCCTTCCATTTCGGTCGCGGCCTCGTGCGCCTCGCGGATGCCGGCCTTGTCCGGAAAGACCACGTGAAACTCCACCCAGTGCGTTCGCCCTGAATGCCGGTGGCGGAGATTGTGATAGGAGAGTCCGCGTCTCTCACATTCCGCGTCGAGACACTCCCGGAGATTCTTCTCCACCGCCAGATCCGCCTCGTCCATCAGACCGCCCAAGCTCTCCCGCATGAGCCGGGCGCCCGTCCAGAGAAGCTTCGCCGCGGCGAGCACGGCACAGATGGGATCCCACCATTTCCAGCCGGTGAAATGAATCAAGGCCAGCGCCAGGAGCACGCCCGCGCTGGTCCAGACATCGGCCAGGACATGCTCTCCATTCGCGCGCAGGACCGCGGAGTTCCGCTTCTTTCCTACCCGCAGAAGTGCGCCTCCCAGAACGAGATTCACGACTGCCGCCGCTCCGGTGAGAACCATGCCGACTCCGATGCTGGCGATCTCCCCACCAATGAAAACCTGACGCCCGGCCTCATAGACAATAAGCAATGCCGCCGCGCTGATCATGGCGCCCTCGAACCCGGAGGAAATGAACGCCACCTTGTCGTGACCGAAATGATGGGTTTCATCCGAGGGCTTATGGGAGAAACGGAGGGCCCATGCCGCGAAGGCGACCGCCAGCACGTGGGTCACGGATTCCGCGGCATCCGAATAAATCGCGGAGGATCCCGTCAGACCCGCAGCCACGATCTTTACAACCAGCAGGACAATGGCGACACCCAGCGAAAGATTCATCACCTTCGATTGGTCTTCCGACAAACTCGCGCTCACGGGCGGAAGGGTGGATACTTCGGCCGACGTGGCAACTCCTTCAAAAAGCTCTTCGCAGCGGGCCCCATAACTGATTGACTCCACGAAGCCCGAGTGAAGCGCGTCGCCCTAATATTCTTAGCCTTGGCTGCAATTCTTTGCGCTGTCTGCTGGCATTTCCGGGAACCCCTCGCGGCCGCATGGCAAGCGGTAGGCAAGCCGCTCAACCTCTCCGAGACGCAGCTGCCGAAGCCCGACGCCGAACGCTATGCCACGATGAAGGAAGACGTGGAACGCTGGCGGAAAGACCTTGCGGCGAAGCACGCAAAGGCGGGCACGCCTGCAGAGAAAGACAAGGTGCTGGCGGAGACCCGCAGCTTCCTGGAAGCGGTGCTGCCGGAGATGATGCGCTGCTGGTTGGGGACAAAATGGGATTTCCACGGCACCACGGAAGTTCCGGGCAAGGGCAAGATCGCCTGCGGCTACTTCGTCGCGACGGTGCTGCGGGACGCCGGCTTCCGCGTGGACCGCTACAAGCTGGCCCAGCAATCGTCGCAGAGCATCCTGCGCAGCTTCCTGCCGAGGGAGTCGCTGAACCTGCAGGTCGGCATTCCCTACGAAACCTATGCCGCCGGACTGAAGATGACCGAGCCCGGCGTACGGATCATCGGGCTGGACAGCCATGTCGCCTTTCTCGTGACCGGGCGGGATGGGTTCCGCTTCATCCACTCGTCCGGCTCGAAGCCATGGTGCGTGGTGGATGAAGGCGAAAAGGAGGCTGAAGTACTACGCCGCTCGAACTACCGGGTGCAAGGACTCCTCACCGGTGACAAGGAGGTGCTCCGGCGCTGGCTGGCGGGAAGGCAGATCGAGATCCGGGAGGACTCCGCGACTACGGCGGCGGCAGGTAGGTAAGGCAAGGGCAGACACACAAGAAGACCGGGAATTGATAGCGTGCTATCAACTTCCGATCCTCCGCGTTAGACCCGATCTCCGGGCAGGAACTAGCCAGCGACCGCGGTCGCACCCGCACCATTGAGGCGGGCAGCGATGGCGTCGGCGTGAGCGTAATCGCCTTCCGCACGAAGCACCGCGCAGTAGTTTTCGGCCACCGCTTCGAGGTCGGCGGCGTATTCGATGCCGAGCGCTTCGAAGCCGCTGATGGCTTTCTCGAAGTGACGGCGAGCCCATGCGCTGTCCCCGGTGCTCTGCAGGGCAAGTGCCAGGTTATTGTGCGATTGGGCGGTATCCGGATGGATGTCCCCGAAGAGCTTGCGGCGGGCTTCGAGTGCCATCATGTGCATTTCACGAGCCTGCTCGTGCAGCCCGGATGCCTGATAGAGAGCGCCAATGTTGTTGGAGACCGAAGCGGTCTCCTCGTGGTCCTGGCCGAGCTCGCGATGGAGGATTTCCAGCGCGCGGAGATACTCGGCTTCGGCGCCTTCGGTGTCCCCTGCATTGCGCTTCAGCACGGCGAGGTTGTTGGACATCGCGGCGATATCGAGATCGGCTGGCGGATCGTTGGTTTCGAAGTAGTGAACCGCCTTCCGCCACAGTTCGGCGGCGCGCTCGGTATTGCCCAGCTGATCGTGCACCGAGCCGTAGCCCGCGTGGAGGCGACCGAGCTGAAGGAGGCGGTCCGGACGATTGTCGAGCTGGTCGATGGCCTGCTTGTAATCATCGCGCGCTTCCTCAAAGCGGCCGAGCAAACGGTAAACGTCACCACGGACCTCAAGCGAACTGGCGAACTCATCGATGCTATCGAGGTCGCTGCTGAGGGTCTGCTGCGCCTTGAGGACGGCAGCGGTGGCGGCGTGGACGGCCTCGTCGAGGTCGCCCGCGGCAACCAGTTCATCGACACGGCTGCGAAGGATGTGAATGAGCGTAGTGGTAGGTGAGTCCATGGCTTGTATTTACTTTAAATCACCGCTTTCGGTTTCTGCAACGGGGAATTCTGCGGCGGGTGAAAGTCTTTCCAACAATTGGGCCCGTTGGGGGGGGAGGCCACCGAGGATTTCCCGGAGGGCCGGAGCGGCATGACGCCGCTCGCGGGAAATCCCGAGATTTTTGGCCATTTCATGCTCGAAATGCTGCATCGCCCGGACCGATGCACCCCGGGTCGCGACGTGATCCAAGGCCCGTCGCAGCAGGTCGTTCAAGCCCGGTTCAGGGTGATCCCGCTCGACGGCCTGCTCCAACAGACGGCAGCAATAACCTGACAAAAGCATTGCATTGTAATCACCCCGGATCGGTTCCCGGGTGCCGGTGACCGACACCTCGCAGAGGGTGTGAAGCTCGCTGCTACGGGCGCGAGACCACGTAATTTCGGCATCAAAAAATAAATCGAGCTTCCCCGCGAAGGGGCTTTTCGGGCTCCGGGCACCCTTCGCCACCGTCTTGATGAGGCCGTGGCTGTCCGTGAACCAGTGGACGATCCAACTGGTGTCGGTCAGCTTGGTGAGCCGGATCAGGGTGCCGTGGCTATGCTCCATGTCGCGAGGTTGAAACCCGGCGACTTCCCATTGGTTTCACCGAATGCCCGCCAACTTGCGCGGAATGCCAGAATCCGCAAGTCCCCGCTTGCTCGAAACTGCGACGAATTTCGCATCGGGGGCCTGACGGATCCGCCCGCTGCTAGAGCGCCGCCTTGAGCCGGGCCGAACATGGAAAGGCAGAATCACCAATCATCAATCCGCCAATCATCAATCAGAGTGCGCTTCGCGGGGTCTGGGAGTGGGAGTTCGGCAGACAGTCGGTTGGGATCGTGCGGTCCCGATTTTTCCACCTGTTCTCACCTGATAAGCAGGTGAGGAACAGGTGAAACTTCATGGCCCCGGGGGTGCCATCGGGGTTGGCTGGTTTGCCGGGGAGCACCCACCGGGGGATTTGTCAATGTAGGCATGGGTGGCAGCATGCCATGGGGGAATTCCCACCATCCACTTCAACCGGTGGGCCCCGCCGGGGCGAAGATCGTACATTGATCGTCCCGTGCAGGAACGAGGCGGGAGCGGAGCGCGGCGGCGGATTGCGGCACCCTGACCGAACGGACCGTCGGCCAGCTGGCGGAAGCTTCCGCCAGCCACGGGCAAAATGTGTAAACGATGTCCCCGAATAGGTGTAAACGATCTCCCCGGTCTTTACCGACTTCTTGTCCCCGGCCAGCACGTCCACCTGGCGACAGGAGTGTCGCCTCTCCTTACGCTCCCGCATCAGGCGAAGCCATAAGGAGCAAGGAGTGGCTACATTTCTTACCATGCTCTAGAAGAGCTCCACCTTCGATTCGGCCCCGGCGACTAGCGGCGGAGGGGCATCGAAGGCGGGTAGCGGCGCGACGAGATTGGCCGGGAGCGGGAATTGTTTCTCGTAAATGCCTTCCACGATCTCGTTTGCCTGCGCGTAGGCATCCCGCATCATTTCCAGCTTCGCATCGAGGTTGTCGATGTAATGAAGGGCGATGGCCTCCGGCGTGCGCGGGAGGGTCGGCGAGCCGAACTGGTATTCGCCGTGATGGCTGGCGATGAGGTGGAGCAGGTGCAAGCGCACCGTTTCGCTGGCGGGTTCGAGCGGGAGCCAGCCCTTGGCGACCGGGCTTTCCGCCACGTCCCGCCAGAGCTTGTTCACCAGCTCGATGCCGAGGGGGATGTGGCCGAGCATCTCGCCGTGGAGCGTGTAGCCTTGGGCGAAACCTTTCTCGGGATATTGGTTTTCCCACAGCTTGCCACAATCGTGGAAGAGCACGCCGGTGAGCATCAGGTCGCGGTTCAGCTCCTGATAGATCGAAGAAACGAGATCGGCCGAACGCATCATCTGCGCGACGTGCTCGCTGAGACCACCGCGGCGGGCGTGATGATTTCTCCGTGCGGCAGCAGCGCGGCGGAACTTCGCGCCGAAGTCCGTGATGAAGCGGTCTGCCAAGGCATGCAGCCGGGGATCGCGGATGCCGGAGCAGAAAGTCCGGATCGTTTCCCAATCCCGGCGCTGCTTTTCGGCAGTCGCGGCATCGCCGGCGTAAAAGGCTTCCAGCGCGTCACCGGTCAGGCGTTCCCAAGCGATGTTCGCGGCATTCAGGCCATACTGGTTCTGCGTCCATTCGGCATCGAGACGCACCACCGTGCCGTCCGTCATACCGGTCGCGGCCTCGAAAAGGGGCGCATCCGACCAAGCGTTGAGATTGAAGCTGCCGGTCGCGTCCGCAAACGTGATCACGAGATATGGCTTCCCCGCCTTCGTCTGCCGTTGGCTGCGCGACTGCAACTCGCAATCGACGGCCGCCGCCAGCGGCTGCTCGCCCGCTTGCTCTTTCAGGGAGGAAATCGTCAGGAAATTCACCGGGGCAGCATCCATGAGAGGAGGCGGGTGTCACGAACGATGAGAGGGCGGAGATCCAAGGAAGGGCGCGCGCGGCTATGCCCGGGTCGAGCACTTCGACCTCCGCGAATTCGCCAGCGCCTATTTTCGCGGTCTGGTTGTCGACGGGGAGTCCTTCCACGAGGTCTGGACTTCTGGCGGATGTGGTGAAATCTCTTTGCCCCTTCTAGGTCATGGGTGCTCCCGTTTACTTTTTGGATCCCGCGTGCCATGAGGCGATGGCGGCGGAGCTTAGCGCCAACGGCTACACCGTGGGTTTTGGCGAGAATGAGATCGTGATCGGGGCAGAAACGGGTGCAGAGATAAGCTTGGGACTGGATGACGCCCTTCCCGGGATCATGGTTGTCGTTTACACCAGCCGAAAAGCGGATCGCCCGATGGAGAAGGCGATTGAGGCAGCCATCCTTGCGAACGGGGGCGGTCATGCCACCAAGGAGCAGATGGAGATGCTTGGGAAGTGGACCAGGTCTCAACCGCAAGGCATCGATCCCGATGATGGAGCAGGGGCGTGAAAGGTGTTATCTTCGCCAAAGGGGGGACAAAGACTTTTTGGGTGGGGGCGGATCCCCGGGTGTTCCGACAGTGCTGTCATCCCTCCGGGATGAGGAGATTCACGATGATAGATAGGCAGCATCGATGCGGCCGATGCGGGTGTGAGATCACGGGACGGTGGACACACGCCGCTCCTCGCCTCTGAAAGAAGCTTGCCCGGGTCATGGCGCTTGGAGAGCGCCACCCACTGGCGGATCGTGCCGGGGAGCGCGACCTTCCCATCCGTTCGGCCCGAGGCAACCTCGTTGAGGTTGTTGGGTTGTTGGGAGCTTTCCCAAGGGAGGCACTCCTTCGTCGTGCCAACCTTGGGCTATAGGAGGGAACGGCGTTGCCATTCTCGGAAGGAGATCGATCACTCGCTTTTCCCTGCCTTTGATCCGGCGGCCCTACGGGACGCGATGGATCCAATATGCGATAACCGGTGGTTCCGCTCCGCTTCACCACCGGCTTATATCCGACGCCCGGGCTAGAACCGGACGAAGCGCCCGAGTTTCCGGAACTTTCCTAACCGATATCCCACACTTCCGCTGATTTCGAAGGCGGCTCCGTGACGGCCCCTGCCTCCTGAACTTCTTCCAGATGCTTTTCGATGCAGCTGAGGATGGTTCCGAATTCGGAGGTCTTGCTAACAAATGGCAGGCCACCGGTGAGAGTCTCCCCGTCGGAGGTTTCCGGGTTCTCCTCGACCAGGGCGGTCAGCATGAGGACGGGAACGTCCCTGAGATCGGGATCGGCCCGGAGTTGGGAAACGACGTCACCGCCATCCAAGCCGGGCATGACCACATCGATCACACAGAGCTGCGGCATGAACTCGCGTGCCGCCTTGAGAGCGAGGGCGGAGTCATTGACCTCCATCACCTCGAAATTCCCCACCTCTTCCAAGTTCGCCTTCAGAAGAGCGGTAAAGTCCGGTTCGTCGTCGATGATCAAAATCCGGGTGGTATCCATATTTCCATCCTTATGCCGGATGGCGGTAAACCGCAAGAAATGGAAGGAGGCTGACGCAGGTTTTTCCACCCTCCATCGCCCTTGGTCTGACTGGAGCATTTTACGAAATGTCGTAGCCGTCCCCGGGTCACCGGACGCTCCCCGCATGAGGCGTCCCTTCAGGACTCGATCCTCGCTGCGCTTTTACCCGGGACTTCGCCCCGGGCTGGTATGAGTCGTCCACTTCGGGGCGAAAAAGGCGGGATCCCAAGGCAGCCGCAGACAGATGCTTGGCTATGACATTTTAACCCGCTCTAGCGCGAACACACGGGGACCGTCCATCCGCTCACGGAGTGATCGGACTACTTCACGCTTTCAAGGTGATGGAAGCCCGCACCCCGCCTTCGGGGCGGTTCTCGATTTCCAGGAAGCCATTGTGCAGTTCAACAATCTTGCGGCAGACCGCCAGGCCCAGGCCGGTTCCCGAGCCGGTGGGCTTGGTGGTGAAGAAAGGATCAAAAATCTTCGACAGGTGCGCCTCATCTATCCCCGTGCCGGTGTCATCGACTTCGATGCGCACGACCCGGTCCCCTTCCCGCAAATGGCCTGCCGTGCGCACCCCCTCATCGCGGCGCACGCCGGTGATCATATCGGCGTATGTGCGCACCGTAAGCGTCCCTCCTTCCGGCATCGCGTGCATGGCGTTGATCATGAGGTTCACGAGCACCTGCTCCATCTTCGTGGAATCGACGCTCACATGAGGGAGATCCTCCGCCAGGTCCTTTACCAATTTCACGCGGGCTTGCCGCAGAGGGTATTCGACCAAGGCCAGCGAATCGCTGATCACCTCGCCCAGATCCTTCGGCTCCATCGAAAGCTGCCGCGCGGAGGAGTAGTCGACGAGGCCCCTCACGATCTTCTTCGCCCGATCGATCCCGCGCTTCATCCGCTCGATGGTCTCGGTGCCCTGGGTGTCCTCAGGTGGCACGCGACGGGCCAGCAACTCGATGCCCATGCCAATCATGGCGAGCGGGTTCTTCACCTCATGCGCCACCCCGGCGGCGAGTCGCCCGACCGATTCCATCTTTTCCGCCTGGATCAATTGTTCCTGGGCGCGGCGCAGATCCTCATTCGCCTTCAAGAGGTCTTCGTTGAGGCTGTGCATCGATTGCTCCGCGGCCTTGCGATCGCTGATATCGGTTGAAATGGTTCCAACCGCCTTGATCTCACCCCGCAGGTCGCGCAACGGGAATTTTACCGACACATAGGTGCGGGGTTCATTGTCCACGTAAAGCTCCTCGTCCATCTGGAGCGCCTCGCCGCGCTCGACCACCAGCATGTCATGCTTGCGGAACTTATTGGCGGCATCCTTGTCCGCGATGAGCTGGTGATCGGTGAAGCCCAGCACGTCCTTGCGCTGCATGCCGAAGAGATCCTCGAAGCCGCGGTTCACCATCAGATAGCGGCCCTTCAGATCCTTCATCGAAATCACCGCCGGGCTGTTATCGATCATCTCCTGCATCCGCTGCTCGGCTTGGATCGCCTTCTCCTGCGCACGACGTTGCTCGGTGACATCGCGGTCCATGCCGATGATGCCCCAAGGTTTGCCATCGGCATCGTGCAGCAGCACCTTGGTGGTGACGAAATAGTGGAGGTCACCTTTCCGCAATTCCAGATGCCACTCGCGGTTGAGCACCGGATCGCCGGTTGCGATCATCCTCAGGTCCTCCTCCTTGCCGGTGCGGACGACCACCTCCGGGAAATAGTCGGCCGGAGTCTTGCCGATCATGTCGTCCGGCGATTTCGCCCCGACCCACTCGGCCATCGCCTTGTTCACCACCAGATAGCGGCGGTTCAGATCGCGCGCGAAGATCTTATCGGGAAAGCCGTCGATGAGGGAACGCAGCATGTTCCGCTCCCGCTCGAATTTCTGCTGGGTGTCGACGAGCTCACTGACGTCGCTGGACATCCCGAAGGTGCCGATGATGTGGCCCTCGCGATCCCGGAATGGCATCTTGTTCGTGAGCACCCAGCCGGTTTTCCCGTCGGGGAAGATCTCCCTTTCCACCAGACCGGTGATCGAAGCGCCGGTCTTCACGATTCGCATTTCGTCGGCGCGCGCTTGATCCGCGTGCTCCGGGCCGAAGAGATCGTGATCCGTCTTCCCGATGAGGTCTTCCGGGTGCCCCTTCCCCACCCATGCCGCCATGCTCTGGTTCACGCGCAGGAAGCGGGACTCGGTGTCCTTGAAGTAGATATTGGCCGGGACATTGGCCATGAGCATCTCGAAGTAGTGCTCCAACTTCCGGTGGGATTCCTTGCCGTCCTTCAGTTTCGCCTCCAGTTCGCGGTTGATTTCAATCAAGCGAGCGGAAAGGCCGCCGTCTTCGGCAGCAATCGACTGGGGCCTGGCACGGCGGCCGAGAAGGAGGCCGGAAGCAAGGATCACAGCCGCGCCCGCCGCCATCCGCCCGGTGCTGTGCGCGGGGCCGGTCATCAGCCAGAGCGTGCCCGCGAAGATCACCGCCGCGGCCACCGCTCCCCCGAAACCTGAGCGGGCGTCACCGGATGGCGGATGGATTTTCACCATCTCTATCAGAACACGTCCGTGCCGCCGTGTAAATGACGGCTTGCCGGGGAGTTCCGGATTTCCGGCCGGTCAGCAAAGCCGCACCATGTCCTTCACGAACTGGCCCCAGAGGAAAAGGAGGCCGCGGAAGGAGTATTCGAAATGGCCGTCGCCCGTTTCCCGGATGATGCCAGCTTCCAGATTGTGCCGGATCTGGCATTTCATCTCGGCCTCGATCGAATCCTCGATTTCATCCGGGTCCGGCATGCGGAGGGTGTCGAGATCGACATTCGCCCGGCGGAGAAACTCGTGATGATCCTTCAGGATGTGGTGGAAGCAGTTCCGCTCGCAGGGAACATGGTTCCAGCGCATCTGCGGCGGGCACTTGAGGGTGGCGGAGAAGGGGAAATTCGTCGTGCGCCAGATCCGCCCCGCCTTATCCCGGGAGGTCACGGAGATGAAAGCGAAGGCCACTTCTCCCTGCTCACAGAGGCAAACGGCACCGACCGCCCTCTCCTCCGGATGCCAAAAGAGGCGGAAGAATTGCTTCATCCCGCCCCATTCCCAGCCGCAATCGTCCACGTGCTCGAAGCCCGCTTCCTCCATCGCCCCCGCCGCCTCCACGGCATTCGGAAAGAAGGACGGGTCCGGAACTTCCTTTTGTTTCAAGCGGTTCTCCATCGGCAGCCGCATGCGGCGGATCCGGGTGAGAAGCTCGACCCACGGGAGGAAAAACCACATCGCCACCCCCAGGAGACCCACCCACCAGCATCCGCTGCTGAGGAAAAAGAAGGCCATGAAGCTCGCCCCCAGAAAGACGACCGCCCCCAGCTTGCGCACCACCGCCTTTCGCGATGACCGGAGGCCAATGGCGAGGACGAATAATCCGACAACGATGAGGCTGTTACGCATGGAATGCAGGGAGGGCGGAAACCAAACGCCCCCGGCCCCTTCGTCAAGGAGGACCTTGAAGGGCGAGTGATTGCCGACTCCGACTTCTCCGCGCGATCCGCGCCGCTGTCCAGCGATTCATGGAGTGCGCAAAAAACCGCACCGGCGGGACCTGGGCGGCTTTTTTGGCGGGACGAGGCCGGCCAGCCCTACCTTTTGAAGGCGGTAGGCCCGGCGGTCGCGCTGCGCCGTGACTCTCGGCACGTGCCGCACCCTTTTGGTCGTTGCCGTATACGCTTGCGGCTGGCTTGTCGATCGGGTCACGTCGACCACCGTGTAGCCATCAACCGCCCCGCCCCGACACTCCGCGATGGGTGACCGCGGATCGCCCGATGGGCCTATGAGGGGGCGCAGTTCAAGGTTTCACCTCGTCGAGCCTGTCCGTGAAGGTCCCCGAGCGGGAGCGATTGGAATGAACGCGATAGAGTCGCTCGCCGAGTTTCTCAAGCCGCCATTTTTGAGGCATCTTCGATACGCCCTTGAATGGGATGAGGAAGCGTGGCTCGCCCGCGACCGAGTCAATATAGAAAAGCACGGCAGCGGGCTTCTCCTTGCTACCCACGAGGATGGCCAGGAATCCTTCTTTCAGATCCTTGTTCTTGAGCAGATCGGGATTGTCCAAGCGGATGGTGAAGTCGCCTTCACCCCGCTCGGTAGAGCCCTCCTTAAGCTTGGTTTCGTCCAATGGAAGCTTGATCCGGTCGACTTCAGCGATGAGCAACTGGACGGTTTCCTTCTGCAATTCGGCACCCATCGCGGAGCAACCGAGGAGCAACCATAGAAAGGCAAGGATTTGTAATCGATTCATCTCGTATGCTGATACTTGTTCATGATATTCGCCGAATATTCGACCCATGCCATTGTCCTCAATGCCTGTCCACCGGACATTTCCCACTTCACGGGAGGACCAAAGTTCATATCATTCCCCAAGATCATCTCTCCCGCATTAAAAGTTATATTAGCACCGTGAGCCATAAGCAACCCCGTATCTTGCGCAGCCGGACCCAGACCCTTATTACTCATATAGATCTGGGTAATAAAAGCAAAGTAATAGTAATTGATATCCGAGGCATAGAAGGTTCCGCACGGAGCCAGCCCGCCATCCGCCACCACGGTGAACTTCGAGTCAGCCCATTTATCGGTGAACACCGAGTCACCCGTGCTCACGCGGATGTAATTCATGATCTCCAGAGGACCCGCGTTAATATATTTCGCCTTGGTATCCTGGGCCCAGAAAAGGCCAGCTGCCGCAATCGTATCAACCGAGGTTTGCTTGATCCTGAAATGTCTCGTCCCCTTGTCGTATTCCTTCTGGATAGCGGCTCTGATCTTTGACGCCTGGGCTCTGATTTCCACACGCTTCAGCTCGGCATTGAGGAGATGCTGCCAAGCCGCCGTGAAGGCGCCGTTGCCGAATTTGCCGCCCCCGATCTGGGTAACCGTTCCTCCGACAATGCCGGCAACAGCCGTTCTACCGAGCATCGCCCCGGGACCTTCGCCCTGGAACATCGAGCCCAGCCCGGCGTCCATCATCAAGGTCGAGACCCCGGCGGACAGGAAGCCGTCTTCAAACCGGCCTCCCAAGGCCGCTCTGGAAACGCCACCCAGAAGGGCGTGCCCCCCCACGTGTTTCAAGGTCTCCACGGATGCCAAGGCGTATTTCCCATCGCCGAAGGCGGTCTTGGCCGCCGTGCCGATCTTGTGCAAGCCACCATTCCCCACGCCCGGGACGGAAGATCCGCCGGAGGCGATGGCACCGCTTACAAAGTTCACGGCGACGCCCAGCAACACGTCTCCCAAATCACCGCCTGCCGCGATGGTGGAGCCCATGCTATAGGCGCTCAAGGCGAGCTGGGCAACGCCCCATGCACTCATGAAGGAGCCTCCGGAGAAGATCACGCCGGGCGCGAGGAGCCCGCCGATCGCCGTGCCGGCAGCGGCAAGGAATCCGCCTGTCGTATAGGCTGCGGCCACTGCGCCAGCATAGGTAGCCATAGCGGTCACCACGGATTCAACGACCCATACCACCGCCATCACGATCCAATCAATGAAGTGGCCCGAGGTATCGGTATAACTCAGCGGATTGTTGAGGACGTAGCTGTAGCGATTGAAATTCTGGCTGTACTCCGGAACCTGGACATTGGGGTCAGGGCTGAGGAAGCGACCGAGCTCCGGATCATAGATCCGGCCGTTCATGTGAACGAGGCCGAAATCATCGAGCATCTCATGCCCGGTGAAGCCGTGGTCGAAATTCATGGCCGAAGTCCGCTGGCTGGAAGTGTCCGTGGGACGGAGTGCCGACCAATCCGCGGCGCTACGGCGGTCGCCCCATGCATCGAAGGACTGGCGTTCCGCCTGGCCCTGGGTGCTTGCGCTCTTCCAAACGCCATTGGTGGAATCCCAATCCGCCTGCACCACGACATCCGTGCTGCCGATGTGGTCGGTCAAAACGACGCCCAAGCGCGCCACGTCCGGCCCGGACACGGGATCCTCGATGGTATAAACCGAGGTGCCGATATGGTGACGGTGGATGGTTTTGACATCGGCATAGGAGCCACCGGCCGGCTTCGTCGCGTGTTCTTCGATCTGGTAAGTCCCGTGGTAGCGGGTGACGTTGCGCGCCTCCGAACTGTCGGCAAAGGTCCTGACCAAGGTCTGGGTAGCCCTGGAGCCTGATTGATCGAATTCAAAGGTCGCCCGGGCCTGGGACGCCTGGTACTGCACCGCCGACGCGATCCCCGGAATGGCAGGCGAGAAGTTCCCCGTGGTGGCGAAGGACTCCAAGGCCGGCGTGGAGACTTGGTAGACCTCCTTCAGCTGACCGAACGAGGTCCACTGGAAGGTGCGCTTTCCGTCCGCGGTAACGTGCCCCGCATTGTTATAGGTATAGCTGCGGGAGACGCCCTTGATGGTGGCGCTGGTCACGCGGAAGTTCGAATAGGTGTGGGTGCCGGCCGTGCCCTTGCCCGTCAGGTTGCCCTTCGTGTCATAGTAATAGGGAACCGCGCTCTGTCCCGCGATCAGCGAGGAGGTAAGGCGATCGAGGTTGTCGTAAGCGAAGGTCTCGATCTTGTTGGTGATCCCGTCCTTCCTGGCTTCCAAGTTGCCATTGGCATCCCAACGGTAGCGGTGGTTCTGAAGCACCGTGCCGCCCACACCGGTGGCATAGAGCTTGAGCAAGCGGCCGTTGCGTGGATCCGCATAGGTGACGCGGGTGACGCCATTGGCGAGGACTTCGGTCGTCTTCATCGCCGCAGCCGCAGGGAAATCCCCATCCAGCGGGACACTATCCAAGATCACTTCCGTCGTTTCGGAGATCAGTGCCGCGCGAGTTCCCACGAGGCGGGTCCTCAAGGCAAAGCTTCCGTAGACGGAGTCATATTCGTGAACGACCTGGACTCCGCCCGCGTTGGTCTCGCTCGAGACCAGGCCGAGGGCATTGTAGGAGGTAGCGGTCGTATAGACGGGCTGCGCTGAAGAGAGCCTCTTGGTGGTGCCGACCACCACGCCGTAGTCGTGCTGCTGGCTACCGTAGGTGAAGGTCTCTTCATAGCCACCAGGCCCCTGGATCGACGACGGCAAGCCTTTCGACGGGCTGGACGTCCGGTAGGTGTTAGTGAAAGTCCCTTCCGGCTTCACCACGGAGCTGACCCGTCCCGCGCCATCGTATGTGGTGGTCGTGACCTGGCTGTTGGCATTGGTCTCCGAGATCGCTTCCCCGAATCCGTTGAAGACACACGAGGTGTTGCCCGCGCTCAGATCGGAAACGGCGGTCACATTGCCGAAGATGTCATAGGTATTGGTCAACTGGGTGACCCCGTCGATGCTCACCTGGAGGAGGCGGCCTTCGACATCGTGAACGAAGCTGGTCACCTGTGCCGAGGGGTCCTTCGACTGGGCCAGATTCCCCTGCTGGTTTTCCCAGCGCTCGAGATTGTAGCCGCGCTTGTTGTAGACCTTGGTGTAGACCATCGGCTGCCCGCCCACGGTGGCATTGCCCAACGTGGTCACCCCGTCAGAGCTGCCATCCGGATAGTCTTTCCGGATGGGACGGTCGAGGACATCGAACTCGGTGGTGGTCCAATGGATCGGATTTCCCGCGATGAACGGATTGGAAGTCTTATAGAGAAGGCCCTTCGCGTTATACAAGTTGACCTTGTACTGGTTCGCGTAGGTGGGAGCGGAGCTGGTCAGGACCAGCGTCTCCGTCACCACTTCTTGTCCCAAGACATCGAAATACACGGTGGTCCAAGGAGAACCGGACTTCTGGGAACTCCGTGCCCACTTGAGGGTGATGTTATGAGTGCCCAGGACTGTCTGGATAGCGCCAGGCACGGAGGCGTTCGAGACGAAGCGGGTGACCTCCGCGGTGTCCGTGCCGTTGGGGTAGTGGTCGGCGATCTTGGTGCCGAACTGATCGTACGTGAAGGTCGTCACGCGACCATCGAAGTCAGTGGTGGACAGCAGGAGCGCCCTTGCGTGATCGTACGTCGAGCTCGAGGAGCCGATCGCATTGGTCTCGGAGAGCGAGAAGCGCCCGTAGGTATCGTAGGTGAACGACTGCGTGCGGGTCTGCGGTGCCCCGCTGGCGGTCGAATTCGCCGTCACCGAGGTGGAGAGCGTGTTGCCGTAGATATCGTACGTGGTGGTCGTCAGCTTCGCCAAGGGATGACCCGGCTGCGTGGTCTCCGTTTCCAGCAAGCCGCTGTTCGCATTGTAGGTGAAGGCCGCCTGCTTGGTGATCGTGGCCTTGCCCGGCGCGCTCTTGACGACGGACGAGGAGGTCAAGCGTCCGAGATGCCATTTGGTCGCGTTGGCCGGGACCGTGTTGTAGACATTGGTGGTAACCGACTGCGAGCCATCCAGGCCAGTCACCGTCGAGGAGAGCAGGAAGCCGTGCTCGTCGAAGCTGGTGGTAGGCTGGGTGGTGGTAACCTGCGACATCAAGGTGCCGTCCAAATCCCATTTCTTGACCGTGGACGAGACCTGCACCGGACGCTTCACCGTCCCGCCCGTGGACGGGGTAATGGTGGGCAACAGGTCGTAACTCGACGTCTCTTCGGAGACCAGCTTGGTGCCAGTGGTGACACCCGATTGGTGAGCCATCGTGGACGGCACATTCACATAGGTCCGGACCGCGACGGGACTCCCGCCGAAGGGATAGGTGCGGCTGTTCTCCGTGCGGGTGTAGCCGCGGTTGACGGGTGCGCCGCCGCCCGCCTGGAAGTGCTCGTCGTAAACTTCGACCCAGCCGAAGCCAAGGGCGGATTCATTGTTCCGGTCGAAGCGGATGTCACCGTAGTGGCGGCGGGTGGCGCGGAAGCCGCCCATGCCATCGGACTCCTTCAAGCGCGTGACCACCATGCCGCCGTGCAGGGACTCGACGTGGCCTGCCAGGAAGCTCTGGTTCTGGGGCAGAGGGAGATAAGGCGGCTTGTTGGAGTGGGTGAGATTGACCCCGGAGTTCAGGTGGGTATACTCCACCTCGAGCCGGGCATCGAAGCCATCCACGACCGCCTCGATAAGTTCGGGGCCGGCCTGGTTGATCCAGACCCGCGGGAGTGGCTTGTCCGTGTCCGAGATGTAGTCGGTGACGCCGTCGCCGTTGACATCGGCAAAGGTGGCAACCGCCTTGCCCGCCTGGGCGCCTGCGAGGCTGCGGAAGAAGGGCGCGGGTAGGTCGTAGGTGGCGGCAGACAGGCCCGTGCTGGAGCCAGTGGCCCAGTAGGGGGTGGTTTCGGATTCCCACCAGCTGGTGCCGGTATTGAAATAGATGGTGTTCCGGGTGGTATTGGCGACGACGAGGTCCGCCAGGCCGTCGGCATTCATGTCGCCGATGGAGGTCTTGGTCGGGTGGTCCTCGTAGTATTTGTCGAAGACGACGAAGGTCAGGTCGGGCAGGTCCCAGGCATCGTTGGGGATCGCGTTGGCGGGAGGGGGGCCATCACTCACCTTCTGCCAGCCGGTGCCAGTATTGAGATGGACCGATGTCGAGAAGGATCCCGGGAAGGTGGCGTCTTTGATCAGGTCGGTGAGCCCGTCGCCGTTGAGATCGATCATGCGGGTCCCGATGTCGTCGCCGTTGCCGTTGGTGAGGTAGACCGGCAGTTGCAGCGGCGAGGTACCGGACTGCTGGACGAAGCCGGTGCCGGTGTTGAGCCAGAGGTCCTTCGCCACCGTGGAGCGGGACTCGATGAAGTCGGGCAGGCCGTCGGCGTTCGCATCGAAGATGCGGCGTCCCAGATCGCCCACACCCGCGGTGCGCAGGTGCTTGGGCAGCTTCATGTTGTCATTGCGGACCCAGCCCTGGCCGGCGTCGACCTTGTTCATCCAGGCCGCACCGTTGCCATTGACGAGAATGCCGCTGCCACCGCTGAGGAGCGAGCCTTCGTCCATGTCCACCAGCAGGTCCGGGAAGGAATCGCCATCCAGGTCCGAGAACTCGAAGTGGTCGAAGCGATGGTAGGCGTTGTTGGACTGCGATTCGAAGGGCAACGTGTAGTTGGCCATCTGCGTCCAAGCGCTTGTATAGGGATCGCAGGAGATGAAAGCGTGGTTGTTGCCGCGCTTGAGCGAGTTGACCTTGTAGATGTCCGCCGGGTAGCAGAAGTCGGGCTTGCCGTCGGAGTTGATGTCCACCGGCATGGCCGCCACGCGGGCGCGGCGGGCCCAAGCGGCTTGGTTTCCGCCGCCCATGAAGGACGTGACCACGTTGTGCGGGACGTCCAAGGCTGTGGTCACGAACTGGTTGCCGCTTCTCCTGAGCGCTTCGCCGTAGATATCCATCCAGTAGACATTCGGCATCACCTCATTGAGGCCGCTCATCACCTTGTAAAGGATGTCCGAGCGACCGTCGCCGTTGAAGTCATTGACGCGCACGCCGAGATCATCGCCCTCGCCATCGGTCATGCGGGGCACGCTGTTGTTGATGGTGTAGGTGACCGGCGGGACCTGGGCGATCTGCGTAGGGGTATTGACCACGCTGGTCTCGTAAGCCTTGACGAAGCCGAAGGTGGACTCCGACACGCCCCCGCCATCGGGAGTGTTGTCGTCGCTGACCAGGACCAAATAGTTCGCCTGGATCGTCTGTCCCGGAGTCAGGCCATACCTCGCGCCGATCGGGATGATGATGTTCTCATACGAGCTGGGAACCGGGGTGTGGTTGTAGGAGGGAATGAGGGTCGTGACCGGCGGCGTGACGCTGCCCGCGATTTTCACCAGCCGCGAGTTGCTGCTGCCGGCGACGAGATCTTCATCCAAGCCGATCAGCGCGAAGTCCGGCGGGTTGCTCTCGGAATGGCGGAACTGGAAATTCAGCACGGTATCGTGCTTGATCGTGTAAGGGAACGGGATGGCGCGCCATGCGGTGCCGGTGAGGGTGACGTACGCGGGATGCGAGTCACTGGGATACATGTGCCCGGAGATCCGGTTGCGCGAGTCCTGGCCGGTGGAGTACTCCTTGATGCCGCCGTTGCCGTCTTCCACCCACTTGGGATCGGTATGCTTGAGCGTCTTCCACTCGAAGGTGGTCTGCGGGATCGAGACCCCGTCGGCCACCTTGGTGACCTTGTTCAGCAGCGAGCGGCCCGTCTGCTCGCTGTTGAAGTAGTCCAGCTCGTAGCGGTGGTTCTCAAAGGTCCCCGTCTTCACCCGCACCGTCGCCAGCCGCTTGTCGAAATAATTGCGGACGCCCGACGAGTAGAACACCCGCTTGTCGGCCCGCGTCTCGTAGTCGAAATAGATGCCCGCATAGGGCGCGCGGGCGCTGCCGCCGGATCCAGAGTAGCCGCTGTATTCGATCTTGTCGACCCGCTGGTTGCGGATCTCACCGGGAAACGGGTCGTTGGTGTAGCTGACGCTGTAGTAGTTGCCCAGGCTGTCTTCCACCTTGGTCACCGACCAGGAGAGGGCATTCCCGTTGGCTGTTGCAACTTCGGAGGCCGAGGGAGTGGTGGTCTCGCCGAGATAGACGGTGAGGCCCGACTTCGTCTCGATCTTCCAGGAGGCCGGGCCGGGAACGGTTCCCGTGCCCTGGGTGCCCAGCGCGGTGATGCGGGCGAAGGAGTCCATCTCCGTGCGGTAAACCGAGTTCGCCGCGCCGTAGGTGCCGCTGACGCAGACGAGGCGCTCGCCATCGAGGAAGAAGCGGTCCTTGTCATCGAAGTCCACGCCATCCACCGCGCCGTCCTTGCGGAAGGTGCTGCCGCCGCGCACGATCTGCTGGAGACCGGAAATCGACCAGCCGAGTCCCGCGATGCCATTGCCCGCGTTGGACGAATAGTTCAGCGAGATCTTGGGCTCCATGCCGGCGGTGCCCTTCGGCACGTCGATCGGCACCGAGTAGTTTGCCGAGCCATCGCCGCCCACGGACATGGAGCCTTTCAGCGCTCCCACCGGCTGGTGCGCCGCCAGCACGCTGAGCGGTGGCACGGTGCCGATGTTGCCGACACCCGTGGCACCATTGACCGTCTGGCCGGGGCTCCACAGCGAATCGAGATAGTGGTCGAGGAAGGACTTGCCGGTCCCCGGCTTGATGCTTTCGCGGTCGTAGAGATTCGGGTTCGAGCCGTTCGCGCTTTCCCAAGAGTCCGGCAGGCCGTCGCCATCGGCATCGGCGAAGAGCATGTTGACGGGATTTACCGCGAGATTGTCGATCAAGGTGTCGCCCGCCGTGCTGCCGAAGAGGTCGAGGCTCTGCAGGTTGCCCCCGCGCCCTTCGAAGCCGAGGTTCACCGCCACAAGCTTCCCGTCGATGAAGAGGTCCCAAAGATCGCGCCCGTAGTCGTGCCGGAGCGTGACCCGCACCCAATCGATCGACACCGGCGAACCGGAGGGCACCGTGAAATTCCCCGCGGTAAGATACCATTGCTCGGGGTCGGGCGGCGTGCCCAAGTCGTCGTCGTTGCCGTGCAGCACCCACAGTTCACCCTCCGTCGCACCCGACGGAAGCTGGAAGGCGAGCTGCGTGCCGTTGGCATGGAAGTTCGCCATGCTTCCCGCGGGCGTCGCCGCAGGCTTGATCCGGAAATCGATGAATGCCACCGGCTCCGCGGCATCCCATGACACCGGCTTGCGCAACCACGCCTCTTCCGACGGATTGCCCGCGATCTTCAGCGCCTGGCCGGCCCCGCCAAAGCCGCCCCCCGCCGCCGTGATCGACGACTGCCCGTAGATCGATTCCCAGCCGTCCGGTGAATCCCCGACCATCTCCAGCGGGGTGTATGTCGGCTGCTCGAACGTGATTTCAGGCAAATACGCGAGTACTTGCGTGGAAAGCAGCGAAAGGTTCGCAAGTACGCCGCCTGCAATCTTGAGGGATTTGCGCATGGGGCGAGAGGTCTATTTTCTTCTCTAACTTGGTCAAGGAACACATCATGAAAATTTCGTGAAGTTGCTCCATGGAGTCATTCTCTAGCAGAATTACACATAATTTCCGAGTTGTGTCCGATTTTGCCCCGTGCCTTGGCCAGCTTCCATCCGGAGCGCCGCCCCGCGGCGGGAACCGGCTCCTGCTTGACTCGAATAGAATGTCGGAGAAGGCGATCTATTGGGGCAAACGAGAGCCCGATACCATCTCCCCCAAAAAACAGGAAAGACCGAAGGGCCGCGACAAGTCCGTACGCTCTTGTTAAGTGAGTTCCTTCGAAAGAACATCACCCGCAAGACAGGGAGCAATGTAAACAATCGACCCCACCGTGGTGAGCACCATCTATCCAACAGCTGAAAGCGGCCTCGCATCGTTCGCTGCATTCTATCCCACACCCGGTGTGCTGAGGCGTGTCGTGACAAAACATTTGAACCGTCGGCCGAAGCCTCGTGAATTTTGTTAGGAATGCAGCTCGCGCCTTACCCTTGATGAAAACCGCAGCGAGACATCGCCGCGCAAAGAAGCCGCACCGGCGGGACCGGGGCGGCTTTTTTGGGGAGGGAAAACGGGGAATCTTTATTTCAGGGAGGCGCGGCGGCGGCGAAGGAGGCCGAGAATGCCCAAACCACCGAGCGCTGCGGCTGACGGTTCCGGCACGATGGCGGTGCCGGAGACCGTCGCCATGTCGAAACGCCATGTTCCGGTAGCGGCATAGCTGCTCCCGGTGTTCGAGGCGACGTAGCCCGCGGTGCCGGATCCGGTGGCGGTGGATTCGAAGGCGGCCACAATCCGGATCCCGAAATTGGCATTATTGTCCGCACCCGCGATGCTCGAGAGGTCGATGGAACGAACATTGAACCAAGTATCCCCTGCGGCACCGGTGAAGAACCCGGCGGTGGTCCAGTCGTTTCCATTGAGGGTATATTGGACGGCCTCGTATCGCGACGAGGTGTTGGAATGGCGGAGATCGTAGTTGATGGTGATGTTCTGGTAGCCCGTCGTGTTCACGAGGAATTGCACGCCCGCGGTCAAATCGCCGGTGGTAGCGCCAGCGTAGGTGGTGGTCTGCCAGCCGGTGTCGTCGGTGGAAGCCGCCGGATCGCTCGATCCGCCGTTAGCCGAGCCACTGCCGAACGCGCCGGTCACCGTGCCAAGCAGGGATGCGGTGCCGCTTCCGACCGATGGCGTGGTGGTGCCGGTGGTAAGCGAGGCATCGCTGCTCGTGGAATTGAAGTTCCACTGGGAAATGGTGGCCGCCTGGACGGGCAGGGCAGCAACCAACAGAAGAGGGAGGTACTTGAGGGGGGTCATGACGCGCGGATCCAAGGGGAATTCAAGCCTGCGGGCCATCCGGCACGGGTGACGTTTACGACAGGGTGAAAGGCAGAATCACCAATCACCAATCATTGACTCGGGCGCTCTGCTCGCGCCCTCGGGCCTGCGGCCCTCCCCTGCGGGGAGTCCAGATCGCCTACAAGCCTGCGGCGATCTTCAATCATCAATCGGACTGCGCTTCGCGGGGCGGAAGTCGAGCCTGGACAGCTTCGGTGAAACCATGGGGACGTCCTCCGGACTTTGGTCACCGATGTGGAGCCTGAAACCCCGACCGGCCCGACCCCGGTCATCTCCGAGGTGGCTCCGTGGTCCAGCGGTAACAGCGATGGTGCCGGACTTGATGAACAAGCCGGTGCCCGTGACCTCGAAGGACGCCGCATCGGAACCCGTCACAGTGACGCTGTTCGTTCCCAAGCCGTCATTGGTTCGAGGTGACCAACGTCAGCAACAGCGCGGTCGATATCACCGGCTGGAAGATGGACGACAGCTCGGCTTCCTTCGCCACGGCGGCCCGGTTCCGGGATTGGTCTCAGCACGAGCGGTGATCAGGTCAATCTCTACGACTTGGCCACACCAACAGACGGGCCGTCGTGGCACCGGTGCGGGTGACCGTGGCGGTGGCAGCGGGATTGGCCGCGCTTTCTGAAAAGGTCGATGGCACAACACCGAGTGAAAGGGTGATCGACGGGCCGCTGCTGCCGAAGCTGCTGAATCCCGGAGAACCGATGTCCCCAGCATTCAAGGCCGAGACCAAAGTGCCGATATTGATGCCCGTGGCATTCGTGTAGCGAGGGGTCGTGGTGCCAAAGCTGGGATCCCAAACCAGCGACTGCGTGGCGGTGCCACCCGCGGAAGCGCCCGCGTAACCACCGGCGGAGGCGCAGCCATCGGACTTCGTGAAGCCGCCCGCGGCATAGCTGAGATAGGTAACCTCCGTGCCGGTGCCATCGAAGAGGGAGACGGATTCGCCCTGTCCCAGACCCGGCGAGGTCGCGCTGACCACCTGCACGGTTGCGGAGAGATTCCACCAGGTCCGGAAGCTCTCGGCGGGGACGGAGGTGAAAATGATGGATTCCCCCGCGGCAATCGTGGTGCCTGCCGGGATGGCGACCGCGGCGGCATCGTTCGGATTGTGGCTATCATCGTCCCACTTGTAGCCATCCAACGAAACGGGCGTGGTTCCAACATTGGTGAGTTCCCAGAAGTCGTTGACTCCAGAGGCAGCTTGGTTCGACTGAATCTCCGTGACCATCAGTGAACCGGCATGCACCGAAGGCACCGAAGGCACCGAAGGCACCGAAGGCACCGAAGGCACCGAAGGCACCGAAGGCACCGAAGGCACCGCGAGAAGGACAAGGCCGGGCAACGCCACGGCAAGGGGGAAGGAATACTTCATTGCGAGATCGAGGCACGCTTAGGGAAGCGAACCGGCGCGTTCCGCGTTGTTGCGTGTCTCTTCCGTCAAAATGGGCTCCGGATCACACTGGCCACGTGATCGCGGCCGGTGCATCATGGGTGCGTCATGGCCATCGAATGTTACGAATCCTTCACCCCGTCGGTTCATCCTTCCGCCTACATCGCTGCGAGCGCGGACGTGATTGGCCGGGTGACTTTCGGGGAAGAGAGCAGCGCTTGGTACAACTCGACCATTCGCGGCGACATCAATGAAATCGTGATCGGTCCGCGCTCGAACGTGCAGGACAGCGCGGTGATCCACGTGTCGGACGACCTTGGCACTTACCTGGGCGAGCTGGTTACCGTGGGCCACTCTGCCATCCTCCACGCCTGCACGGTGAAGGATGAGGTGCTGGTCGGCATGGGTTCGATCGTGCTCGATGGCGTGGTGATCGGGGAACGCTCAATCATTGGGGCCGGGGCCTTGGTGACGGGCGGAACGATCATTCCGCCGGGTTCACTGGTGATCGGTTCGCCCGCGAAGGTGGCGCGGACACTTTCGCTGGATGAGCAGGCGAAGGTGAGGATCTGGGCGGAGAAATACGTGGCGCAGTCGAAGAAGTATTTGGAGCGATAGGCCGATCGAATTGCTATCAAAGCAATTCCATCTGCGCCTTCTCCTCCGGATCCTTGAAGCGGACGCCAACACCTAACAGTCGGACCGGTTTGTTGTCTCCACGCTGCCATGCTTCGGCGAGGAGGTCTTCGAAGATCGAGTGATCCAACAAGCCATGCGCCTTCTCCGCAGTGGTACGGGTGAAGTCGGCGAACTTCAGCTTCACCACAAGAGAACGGATCTCGCGGTCATCGTGGCGGAGGAGATCATCCGCGAGGCCTTCGAGCATCGAGTGCATCGGCGGGCGGAGGTCTTCCAGCGAAGTGAGATTCTCGGTGAAGGTGTTTTCGCTGCTGATGGATTTCCGGATGCGGTCCGGCTCCACTTCGCGGGGATCGATGCCGCGGCAGAGTTCCCAGAGTTCGAGACCCCATTTGCCGAAACGTCTGGCCATCTCGATCTTGTCGAAGCGCTGGAGTTCGCCGCAGGTGCGGATGCCGAGGCTTTCGAGCCTGGCCTTCATCTTTCCGCCGACACCCCAGATGCGGCCGACGGGAAGCTCTTTCATGAAGGCTTCCACTTCGTCTTCGCGGACCTCGTGCTGGCCATCGGGTTTATTCCAATCGCTGGCGATCTTCGCGATCATCTTGCTCGGCGCGATGCCTGCGGAGGCGGTGAGGCCTGTCTCCTCTTTGATCTGCGTGCGGATTTCGCGAGCAAGCGCGGCACCGGAGGTATTGAGATGGGAAAGATCAAGGTAGGCCTCGTCGAGCGAGAGGGGCTCGATGCGATCCGTGAAGCGACCGAAGATCGCGCGGATGTGCGCGCTGACGCCGCGGTAAAGATCGAAACGCACCGGCACCAGAATGAGCTGGGGACAAAGCTCAAGCGCCTTGAAAACGGGCATGGCGGAGCGGCAGCCAAACTTGCGGGCCTCGTAGTTGGCCGTGGTCAGGACACCGCGGCGACTGCTGCCGGCAACGCCGACGGGCTTTCCGCGCAGCGAGGGGTTCTCGCGCTCCTCGATCGCCGCGTAGAAGCAATCCATGTCGATGTGGATGATCTTGCGCATCGCGGGGTCGGGAGGACTTTCCGGTTTGCGCGGCGGATCGGCAAGAGCGGTCCCCTGCGCGTTTTTTCGTAGCGGGAGGTCTGACCTTTCGGCACCGTCCAAGCGCACTCTGTTGCAAGCTTCGTGCGAGCCGGAGGTCCGCGCTCCCGGGGAAGCTACGCGAGAATCTTCCAATCGTGCTTCACGCCTTTCGTGAAGCCATGGACCACCTGGCAGTTCGCATCGACGTGGCGGATGGTCAGGGTGTTTCCGGCGAGGGAGAGATGGGTGAAGCCGTGAACGTCCTTCACGGTGGAGCCTTCCCGTGCCTTTTCATGCTGGTAGAGCCGGGCGCCGCCACCGCCAGAGAGGACGAAGGAAGTGCGGAACTTCTCGATCTCCAGATGCTGCATGTCGTGATCGTGACCGCAGAGATAGACGTGGACGCCGTGCTTCTCCAACAGGGGGGCAAGCACTTCCACCAGCTCCTTCGTGTCGCCATGGGCGGCATCCGAGTAAACCGGGTGATGACCCGCGACGATGGTGAAAGGCGCACGCTTCGATTCGAGCTGTGACTTCAGCCACTCCATCTGCGCCTTCAATTCCTCCGCACTCATCCAGCAGGGCCGCTTGTCGCCGTGGACGGCACGGTTGATCGACTCCCAATTCGTATCGATCATCAGTATCGTCACCTGCGGATTCTCCGCCGGGAGATCGACGCGGTAGTATTTTGCCGGACAGGTCCAGCGGGTCGGCCGGTTGAGCGAGGATGCGTAGGCGAGCTGGGCTTTCTCGTTGCCGGGAGTGTCGTGGTAATCGTGGTTGCCGAAGATCGCCCAGCAGGGGCCGGGGAATTCGGAGCCGGGATACATTTCCGAATAGCCGGTGCGCCAACGTGGGGAGGTCACACCGCCCGGCATCGGACCGTAGAAGTTATCGCCGAGGAAGAGCAGGCCCTCGGGCTTTTTGCCGAGGCTCTTCGCGTAGCGGGCCATGGCGCGACCCACCGCCCTTTGACGCTCATCCCCGGTGCCAAAGTCGCCGAGGGCGAAAAGATCGAGGCTGCCGGATGGCACGACCGCCTGCGCTGAAGCGGATGGCCCCAGATTGAGCTCCATCAGAACGCTGGAGCAGAAAAGCGTCTTCAGGGCGCGGCGGCGATTCATCGGGAGATCCATAGGCGACGGAAACGTCACAAAGCGTCGCAATCCTACGACGGATTGCAAGATTAGCGCGATTTTACCCGCCTCGCCACCGCTTTCGTCAGCAACACCGTTTCACCTTGGAAAGGCGAAGCAATGCGGCGAAAAAGGTGTCGTGCCCGATCTCGTCCGCGTCGAACCCATCGCCCTTCTGCCAACCCCCGCCGGCTGTGCCGTTTTTCTCGGTGACGGGCAGAAATCCATCGTCTTCTACATTGATCTCGCGATCGGCGCTTCGATCAACGCCGCCCTTTCCGGCGAAGCGCCGCCCCGGCCGCTGACTCATGACCTCTACCTCCTGACGCTGGAGGCCTTCGGCGCGAAGGTGAACCGCGCCGTGATCGTGGCGCTGGAGAAGGAGATCTATTATGCCCGCCTGATCCTGGAGGCGGAAAACGAGATCATGGAACGGAAGATCGTGGAGCTGGACGCGCGGCCCAGCGATTGCATCGCCATCGCCGTGCGGGCGGGAGCCCCCATTTTCGCGGTGCGGGAGCTCTGGGAGCAGCTCGACGACATGTCGGCGGTGCTTCAGGAGATGAAGGACAAGGGGATGGATCTGGGGGGATAAAAAGCCGTCAAACGCTGAGCATCGGATTTTGAACGGGTAAGGCGGGAATCCCAACCGGAATGACAGGATTTTCGGGAAGAAATTATTCCGCGTTTTAAGGGCAAAACTCCCCTTGCACGGTCGGTGACCCCTCCTAGTTTGGGTCGCCATGCCAACCGCCAGCCTCCCCTCTTATCTCTCCGAGGAAATCCTGCTGCACCCCGAGAAGCGGGAGTTTCCACCCTTCGATCTGGTGCGCCTTTTGGGCACCGTTTTCCAGCCGACGCAGGGGTGCCGCGTCTGCATCCTGACGGATTTCGAAGAACCCGCTCCGCTCATCAAGGACTTCGCCTTCCTCAAGCAGGACGGCTTCCCGGTGCAGAAGAAGGCGCATGAGGCCTTTTATCAGGGCCTCAAAAACGGAGCGCTGGCGAAGCTCGGGATGACGGGCGGCGAGATGTTCGCCTACAAAACGACCCACGGCTCGAACCTCGATCTGGAAGACGAGGTCTGGGACACCGCGGGCCGCCAGCTCTCGCTGGATCGGGACATTTATCCGAACTACGACCTGATCCTCTGCATCTCCACTTTCTCCGCGACCGCACCGCTGACGGCGAAGTGCAAGGTTTTCGGCTTCCGCGGCGCAACGCTGCACGGGCTGAACGACATCATCCTCGGCTCGGGCCTTGCGGTGGACTACGAGGAAGTCTCCGCCGACGCCGAAAAGCTGCGCCTCGCGATGACCAACGCGGACGAGGTGGAAATCGATTTCGCCCTGGAAGACGGCCGCGTCCTGACTGCATGGCTCGGCCTGAACGGGCAGGAAGCACAGAAATCGCACGGCCTCTGCCAAGGCAAGAAGCCGGACATCGCGAACCTGCCGGCCGGTGAAGTTTACTTCGTGCCGCAGGATGCCCGCGGGCAATTTCCGATGAAGTATGAGGACGGCACGCTGGGCGTGCTGACGGTGGACAACCGCTGCATCCTCAAGTCCGAGCTGATCGAAGGGAACCAAGAGACCATCGACCGCCACAATGCCCGCCTGCAGGACGACCCGATGACGGGCACGCTGGGCGAGCTGGGTTTCGGCACGCAGGTGCTACCGGTTTCCTACGCGGACATCCAGGACGAGAAGGTGCTCGGCACCTGCCATCTGGCGACCGGCCGCGATGATCATCTCGGCGGGGACATCGTGCCGGAAATGTTCAAGAAGCATGAGAACTCGACGCACGACGACATTCTCTTCGCACCGCACAAGACGCCGAATTTCAACATCAAGCAGGTGCGCATGAAGCGCGGCAATCAGCGTGAGGTGCTGATCGAGAATTTCCGCCCCGCCCGCTACCTGATGGATGCGTTGGCCGGAGGCCACGGGGAGTAAACCATTTTCACCGCCAAGGCGCGGAGTCGCCCGGTTCGCACAAAAAGCCCAAGTCCTGACCACGCCGGTCGGGTTTCCATCGAGCTTTTTTGAACTTGGCGCACTTGGCATCTTGGCGGTGAACTCTTTTCCCTCCCGATGAAGCGTTACCATCATGTCGAGTTCAGCGAATTGCCGCCGATCGCTTGCTGCTGTGGAACGACGCGGCGGGCCTTCGTGGATCAGCCGGATGCTCCGGCTTCCGCCCACTATCTGGAGGTAAAGGACGAGCCGACCAGCCACTACCACCTCAAGACCACCGAGATCTACGTGGTGCTGGAGGGCGAAGGCTTCCTTGAACTCGATGGCGAGCAGATCCCGGTGAAGCCGCTGAGCACGGTGATGATCCGGCCGGGCTGCCGTCACCGGGCGATCGGGAAGCTAAAGATCCTCAACATTCCCGTGCCGAAGCACGACGACGCCGACTTCTACTACGACGAGAACGCGGTGAAACCCGGAGAAGTCCCCGTTCATTGAGCACGAACCCCTACGAGAGCGAGCGCCTGCTCGCCGAATACCTGCTTTTTCACTACGGCACCGCGGAGGAAATCCTGCCTGCCGGTGCTCCCGCCGGAATGCGGGACGCGCTCGACTTCGCGGTGCGGACGACGCGGCATTTTTCCCCCGGTGAGGTGGAGCGGACCTTGGACCTCGGCTGCGCGGTAGGGAGGTCTGCCTATGAGCTTTCGCGCAGCAGCCGCGAGACCTTGGGAATCGATTTCTCCAACAGCTTCGTGCGTGCCGCGCAGGCGATTGCCGGAGGGCCGCTGGCCTATCAGCGGCTGGATGAGGCGCACCGGCGGACGGAGTTATTCGCGCAATTGCCGGATGGATTGCTCGTCTCACGGGAAACGACCGAACAGATCCTCGCCGCCACAGACATCGTAGAGGTGATCGGGTCTTACATCGAGGTGGAGCAGGCTGGTCAGAGCTTCAAGGCGCTCTGCCCCTTCCACAAAGAGGAGACGCCGTCCTTCAACATCAATCCCGTGCGTCAGTTTTTCCACTGCTTCGGCTGCGGGAAGATCGGCGACGCGATCACCTTCGTTCGCGAGTACGAGAACCTGCCCTTCAGCAATGCGGTGAAGAAGCTGGCCGCCCGCGCCGGCATCGCAGTGGGAAATGTCTCTTTTGAAACCGGAGACGCGATGGATCTGCGGCTGGACCTCGGGGATTTCGACCGGGTTCACGCGGCGAACCTCCTGTGCCGGCTGACGGAGCCGAAGCGTCTGCTAGATCGCTTTCCGTCACTGGTACGCCCGGGGGGCGAACTGGTGATCGCGACGCCCTGTACGTGGCTGGGGGAGTTCACGCCGCCGGAGAATTGGCCGGAGGGCAGCACGCTGGAGTGGTTGAATGAGGCGCTCGGCGCGGACTTCGAGCTGCTCAACGTCGCCGATGAGCCTTTCCTGATCCGGGAGACGGCGCGGAAGTTCCAGTGGACGAACTCCATGGTGACCGCGTGGCGACGGAAGTAGCACGATTTTGCAAATCGTGCGGAGGACGGGTGGATCCGACCCATTTGTCCCCAGCTTCAGGGAGGAGCGCGGATCCACATCACGCGACGTGAAACGTCGCGCTACTTCCGTAGCAGCGGATGGCCGGGCTTCGCCTCGGTGACGTGGGGAGGCCGGAGGTAGGTCGGCTGAGGGGGCAGGGAGTCGATGCGCCCGCGCTCCGTCATCGGGAGATTCTGCCACGCCCTGGCGAGGTGCAGGGCATCCGGATGTTCCGGGACGACGGCTGCCGCCAATTCCGCAGGGAGGCCGATGCGGGCGACCGACTCGAGGGAGAAGACCGTCTGGCCTTTTTCCAAGGTAGCGCGGACATCTTCTGAAAGCTCATCGATGGGACAAAGCTCCGGCTCCGCGCCCTCGCGGACCGCATCCGTGGCGACCCGCCAGACCGCGCCACGCCGGGCATCCCCGATGGCCAGGGCATTTCCCCCGAAGGCGGAAGGAACGGCTAGCAGCGAGCTCAGCCCGACCGCCGGGCAGCCGTGGACCAGCGCGATCCCCTGCCCTGCGGCGATCCCGACACGGGTTCCGCTATAGCTTCCCGGCCCGGTGCCGATCACCACCTGGGCCAGCTTTTCCCCATCTGAGAGGCATTCCAAGGCCCTCGCGAGCGGGGCGAAAAGGAGCGCATTGTGGCTGCGATCGCCCGTGAATGCTTCTTCAAACAGGACCTTGCTGCCACGCAGCAGGGCCAGCGAGGCACGGGGCGTGCTGCTTTCGATGAACAATCTGGCGGCGTCCGGCACGCCGCCGAGCATCTGAAATCTCCCCCGATCCGCAACCCCTCAATCCCGCCATATCCTTGGATTACCATGGCTTTGCACCGTCAATGGGATTCTCCCCTTGCAGCCATCCGCCCGACCCGCTTTCTTCCGTGCAAATTCCAGCACCCGGAACCCAACCAACCCCATGACAGACTACGCCAAAGGCCTAGAAGGAGTGATTGCCAATGAATCCGCCCTCAGCAATGTGGAGGGTGCCGAAGGCCGTCTGAGTTATCTGGGTTACTCGATCGATGACCTCGTGGACAACTGCTGCTACGAGGAAATTGTCTTCCTTCTCCACAAGGGCCGGCTGCCGAAACAAGACGAGCTGGATGCCATCCAGAAACGCCTGCGCGGCGACCGCGACCTGCCCCAGGGCGTGCTGGATTTCCTCAAGAACGCGCCGAAAGACGCCAATCCGATGGATGTGCTGCGCACGGGCGTCTCAATGCTGGGCCTCTACGACAAGCGCGCCACGATCGGTGAGCCGAAGCTCGATATGGTCGAGGAAGTGGGCCTCTCGCTGGTGGCCAAGGTGCCGGTGATCGTCGCGGCCTATCACCGTTTCCGCCAGGGTCTGGAACTTCCGCCGACGCGCGAGGATCTGTCCGAAGCCGCCCATTTCCTCTATCAGGCTACCGGTGAAGTACCGTCCGAGACGGCAACCCGCACGCTCGACGTGGCCTACATCCTTCATGCCGATCACGGCATGAATGCCTCCACTTTCTCGGCCCGCGTGACGATCGCCACGCTGTCTGACGTTTACTCCGCGGTCACGTCCGCGGTGGGCACCTTGAAGGGTCCGCTGCACGGCGGTGCGAACGAAGGGGTGATCCACATGCTTCAGGAGATCGGCGATCTTTCGAAAGTGGACGCCTTCATTGAAGGCAAGCTGGAGCGGAAGGAGAAGGTGATGGGCATCGGCCACCGCGTTTACAAGGTGCTCGATCCCCGTGCCCCGCATCTCCAGAAGCTCGCCACCCAGCTCACCTCCGAACTCGGCGAGCCGAAGTGGATCCAGATGTCCGAGCGCATCGCGGAAATCATGCGCGAGCGCAAGGGCCTGAATGCGAACGTCGATTTCTACTCGGCGACGGTTTATTACTCGCTCGGCATTCCGACCGATCTCTTCACCCCGATCTTCGCGATCGCACGGACTTCGGGGTGGACCGCGCAGGTGCTGGAGCAGCTCCGCGATAGCCGTTTGTATCGTCCGCTCACCCTGTATGTCGGGCCGAAGGAGCTGTCGAAGGTGCCGCCGATTGCGGAGCGCTGAGAGTGATTTGACTCTTTTCAAAAGCCGCCTCTGGAGATTCCGGAGGCGGTTTTTTTGTTGGGTGGGTTTCTATCCGTCGTGGCGATTGGATTCGTAAAGCGGATGAGCTTTCTCTTGGGAGCCGCGGTGACTGTTGTCCTCCTCGTCTGCCTGCTTGCGCCCAAGATTCGTGAAGACGTGACGTTCACCCGAGTAGAAGAAGATATTGGGGAATTGAAGTCCCTGGTGGAAGAGTATCACGGAAATACCGGAAGTTATCCTACGACGGAACAAGGTCTCGAGGCACTTGTTTCCCGGCCGCCTGGCGAACCGAGAACATGGCGCCAAGTCCTCAGGAAGCTTCCTGCGGACGCTTGGATGAACGACTACCAGTATCGGCCGTGCGGGTCGGGAGAAACGGCGAAGTTCGAGATCTGGTCGCTTGGCAGGGACGGCATTCCAGGAACGAAGGATGATCTTTCGTCGTTGGATCCGTGATTCGGTAGCCGAGGCAACCCGCTTCGGGGTTGAGAAATGCGGGTGGCCTTTCCCCAAGGGAGCCGCTACTGCGTCGCGTCACCCTTGGGCTATAGGAGGGAACGGCGTTGCCGTTCTTGAGGCGGTGAAGCTGACGAAAGGATGGGACCGGATGCCGCTCGATTCCGGTCGTCATGGATCGCCAGAACATGGAAAGGCAAGCGGGTTGAAAACCCGCTCTCCTTAGGCTGGGATGCGCTGCTTGATCTTGTCGATTGCCCATTGGGCGTGCTCGACGATGAGGGGATCTTCATCGGTGGCGGCCTTTTCCAAGGCGGGGAGGTCTTCGGCGGTGCCGGTGTTGCCGAGGACGACGCAGGCATTGCGCAAGAAGCGAGGGCGCTTGATGCGCTTGATCGGGGACTTGGAGAAGAGCGCGCGGAACTCGTCGTCTGTTAGAGCGAGGAAGTCGCGGGGCTTCATCGCGAAGACGGCTTCGCGGGCGTGGAAGCGGGTCTCGCGGGCGAGGTGGGCGAACTTGTTCCAAGGACATACTTCGAGGCACTCGTCGCAGCCATAGAGGCGGTCGCCGATCGCTTCGCGGAATTCCTCGGGGATGGGTCCCTTGTGCTCGATGGTGAGGTAGGAGATGCAACGGCGGGCATCGACGCGATGCGGTGCGGTGATGGCTTTCGTGGGACAAGCATCGATGCACCGCGTGCACTTCCCGCAATGGTCGCCGAAGGGCGCATCGGCCGGGAGATCCAAGGTCGTGAGGAGTTCGGCGAGGAAGAACCAGGTGCCGAGCTGGCGGTGGATCTGCACGGTGGATTTGCCATTCCAGCCGAGGCCCGCCTCGCTGGCGTGGTCGCGCTCGAGAACCGGACCGGTATCGACGTAGAACCGCTGCGTGCCACCCAGCGCCTGCATGCCCTCGTCCATGCGGCGGAGCATTTTTTCGATGATGTCGTGGTAGTCGTCGTTCCACGCGTAGCGGGCGATGCGGTAGCCCTCCGCCGGATTACTACCCGGATAGTAGTTCAGCGCGAGCGTGACCACTGATCGGCAGCCGGGCAACACCTCGCGGGGATCGCAACGGCGTTCCGGCGTGCGCTCCATCCAGCCCATGTCGCCGTGGCAGCCGTCCGCAATCCAATCGCGAAAGGCATCGGCATGCTTCGCCTCCCCTGCCGCGGCGATGCGGCAGTCATCGAAGCCGATCTCGCGGGCGAGGGCTTTGATGGATTCGGCGGGCTGCATCCGGGAAGCATGCACGCGGGAAGCGGTGCCGCCAAGTGAAGCCGCGGGGGAGGCGGTGGAGTGCCGCCGCACTTCTCGGGATAGGCAGGGCGCGGGACGCCCCCCCTCCTTGGTTATGGCTTCGCGGCGAAGTGGTAACGGGCGCTTTCCAGGATGCCGCAGGCGATTTCCTCCGTTTCCAAGCCGGCGGTTTCCAGCTCGAGGTCGGCGATTTCGTGGTAGAGCGGGCTGCGCTCGATGAGCAGTTTTTCGATTTTCTCCCGTGGATTTTCCGTCAGCAGCAGGGGGCGGTCGCGATTGCGGGCGGTGCGCTGGAGGATCACATCGACCGGGGCCTGGAGCCAGACGACGTAGCCGAGGTTCGAAAGCAGGCGGCGGTTGTGCTTTCGCCCGACGATCCCGCCACCGGTCGCGATGATCCGGCGCGGGGTGCCCGGGGCGGAGAGCTCGTTCAGCACCGCGCTTTCCAGCTCGCGGAAAGCCTGCTCGCCCCGGCGGGCGAAGATCTCGGAAATGCTCATTCCGGCCTTTTCCTCAATCAGATGGTCGGTATCGATCAGCGGGTAACCGAGCATCCCTTGGAGCTTCCGCCCGATCGTGGTCTTCCCGCAGCCCATCAAGCCGATCAGCACGATGTTCTTCGGGAGCCCGTCCGCGGGATTCATGCGTGGAGCGTAGCGAGGACTGCGGTTCGAGCAAAGGGCCAAGTATGCATTTGTAAATACGGGCTGGCGGGGTCTGCCTTACGGCGCTAAGCCTGCGGCGTGCCCGAGACCCGCATCCTTTCCGCCTACGAAGACGACATGAATGCCGCCGTGCGCGAGGCAGCCGCCTTGCTGGAAGCGGGCGAGGTCGTCGCGGTGCCCACGGAAACCGTCTATGGCCTCGCCGCGGATGCCTTCAATGCGGACGCCGTGGCGAAGGTTTTCGCGGCCAAGGAGCGCCCGGCTTTCGACCCGCTGATCGTCCACATTTCGTCCTTCAAGGAACTCACCGAGGTGGCGGAGGTGCCGGAAGACATCGCGCCGGTGGTGAAGAGCATCGCGGGAGCCTTCTGGCCCGGACCGCTCACGATCGTGCTGCCGAAGACCTCCAAGGTCCCGGATCTGGTGACCAGCGGCCTGCCAACGGTGGCCGTGAGACAGAGCGGAAACGTGATTTTCCGGAGCATCGGGAAAACCCTCGGCCGACCGATCGCCGCCCCGAGCGCGAACCGCTTCGGCCGGATTTCCCCCACCTCTGCCAGTGCGGTGGAGAAGGAACTCGGCGGGCGCATCCCGCTGATCATCGATGGCGGTGCCTGCCGCGACGGGCTGGAAAGCACCATCATCACGATCGAGGCCCGCGGTGAGCAGCGGCCGCTGATCCGCGTGCTGCGTGCGGGCCCGGTGACGAAGGAGGAACTTCAGAAATTCGGCAAGGTGGTCATCGAGAAGAAAGTGACGAACCGCCCCGACGTGCCCGGCCAGTTGGAAAGCCACTACGCCCCGCGGACGCCGCTGCTGATGTTCGACAAGCCGGGGGATTTCCATCCGGAGCCGGGCAAAAAATACGGCCTGCTGAGCTATCGCGGCGACCCGAAGGTCGGCTACATGGATCTCCATGAATGGGAAACCATCGAGGAACTCAGCCCCGGTAGCGGCAAGCTGATCGAGGCGGCCGTGCGGCTCTTTTTTGTCATGCGGAAGCTCGATGAGGCCGGGCTGGACGCGATCGTGGCCGAGCCGGTGAGCGAAACCGGGCTGGGTGTGGCGATCATGGATCGGCTACGCCGTGCTTCGGCGAAGGAAGGACAGGGCTGATTTATTTCCGAGCGACGCCGGTTATTCCGGGCCCCGTTGGGTTTGGAGATGGTGGCGGGTTGCTTCGATGCGGAACTGGAGTTCCGCGGCCCCAGATTGACGTGACGAGTTTGTCGGTCGGCTTGCGCGTGTTAGAATCGAGCCTAGGTTCGATTTTGCCATGCGCCGCAACAGGGTCCTGATCCAAGCCGTCCTCGCCCTCGCCCTGATCTGGGGTGTCGTGGCGGCCGTGCGGGTGATCGCCGGCTCGAAGCGGATCACCGCGGAAAAGGTCGCGGCCGAAGTCAACGAGGCGGGTTTCGAAGATTGGTCCCAATATTCCCAGGCGCCGGATGCCGCGACTACCAAGCGGCGGGACGAGAAATTGCGGGAGGTCGCCGGGCTGGTGAACCGCCTCGATTTCGCGGAGCGGGAGAAGAATCGCGATGACCGGACCACGGAGGCCTTTTTCCGGAAAATGAGCGGCGAGGAGAAGAAGCTCTTCATCGACCTCACGATTAAGGAATCGATGGGCAAGTTCATGGAAGCGATCGACGCGCTGCCCCCGGAGAAGCGGAAGGAATTCGTGGAGCAGGGTCTGCGCGAGGTCCAGAGCGGCAAGACGGCCGAGGAAATGGGGCGGGCGCAGGAGCTGGGCAGCGACCTGCTGGAACGGATCGCAAACGAGGGCATGGAAGCGTATTTCGAGAAGGCCAGCACGGACACGAAGCTCGATCTTGCCCCGCTGATGGAGTCGATGAACGAAGTGATGCAAGGCCTGCGCGGCCAGGAATTCGGCCCTCCTTCCCGATGAAGTTGAACCGCAAATGGACGCGAATGGACGCGAATCAAAGGCAGTGGTTTGAGGCCACTTCCTCCACGGGCTTCACCATCACCGAACTCATGGTGGTGCTGCTGATCATCGTCGCCTTGGCGGGCATCGCGTTTCCGGTGGGACGTTCGGTTTTGGCACGATCCCGGAGCGCCGCCTGCCTGTCGAACCTGCGGCAGATCGGGGTCGGCCTGGAAAGTTACCTGCAGGACAACAACCAGATGATGCCGGATCTCGCCGCGGGACGAAAGACCAAGGCAGAGGAAGCGCCCGCTCTGGAGACCGCGCTGGCAAGCTATTTGCCAAATCCCGAGGTGTTCCACTGCCCCGCCGATCACGTCGAGTTCGAGCGCAGCGGTTGCAGCTATCTATGGAACACGACGCAGAACGGCCGCCATCGTACGCAGCTGGAGTTCTTCGGGAAGAGCGGGAACGACCAGCGGATCCCCTTGGTCATCGACAAGGAGAGCTGGCACGGCGGCGAGAGCGGCGTGAATTTCCTCTACGCCGATCTTTCCGCATCCAGCAAAGTCCAATTCGGAGTCAACCGCTAGATACCCCATGCTCACCGTTACCGGACTCTGCAAATCCTTCGGCGGGAAACCGGCGCTGCATGACGTCTCGTTCAAGGTGGAGCGGGGAGAAATCCACGGCCTGCTCGGTCACAATGGCGCGGGGAAAAGCACCACGCTGGGTATCATCCTCGGGATGGTGGAGCCGGACGGCGGCGAGGCCAGCATCGGCGGGATCTCGGTGCAACGCGACCACGCGGAGGCGATGAGGCAAGTGGGTGCGATCTTCGAGAGTCCCGCCTTTTTCGAATACCTGAGCGGCTGGGAAAACCTGCGCATCCTCTCGGAGTTCTCCGGCCCTTTCAAGGAGCGGGCCACACGGAAAATCGTCGAACGCGTCGGCCTGACGAAGCACATCAACAACAAGGTGGGCACCTATTCGCACGGCATGCGGCAGCGGCTCGCGCTCGCTCAGGCCTTGCTCCCGGAGCCGAAGGTGCTGCTGCTGGACGAACCGACCAACGGGCTCGATCCGGAGGGCATCAAGTGGTTCCGCGACTTCATCCTGAACCTCCGCGAGGAACGGGGAATCACAGTTCTTTTCAATTCGCACCTGCTCGCCGAGGTGGAGCAAATGTGCGACCGGGTCACCATCCTGCGGGAAGGGCGGCTGGTTCATGATGGCACGCTGAAATCGCTTCAGGATGAAGCCCCGGTCTATGAGGCCACGCTGGAGCCGTGGGACGAGGCGCGGGATTTCCTGGTGCTGAACGGAGCCCGGATCCTTGCTCCGGGGCGGATCGCGCTGCCTCCCGACGCCGATCCGGCGATCATCGTGGCGGCGCTGGTCGGCAGCGGCATCCGCGTCTCGGCCTTCGCCCCGGTGCGGCGTTCCTTGGAAGATCTGTATCTCGAAATCACGGCTAAGCCTTCGAAAGAGGAGGCCCTTCCCTTCCTGCCGGTCGCATGAATTTCCTCCGACAGCTTCGCGGGGAACTCCGCAAACTCTTCGGCCGCCGCCGGACTTACATCGGCTACGGGGTGTTTCTGGTGATGGAGCTGATCATCCTTTTCGTCTTCAAGCTGGAACGGAGCCAGCGCGGGATGAGGGAACTGATCGAGCGCAACGGGTTCGGGTTCGACGACTACTACAGCTCCCTGACCATCACCTACTGGGTGATGGGCTTCAGCATGTTCCTGCTGGGTTCGATCTATTTCGCGCTCGTGGCCGGCGACATCGTGGCAAAGGAGTCAGAAGACGGGAACCTGCGGCTGGTACTGGCCCGCCCGGTTTCCCGGCTGCGGATCCTGCTGCTGAAATACGCCGCCATCGCGATCTACACCGTGAGCTTCGTGATCTTCGTCGGCATCACCGGCTACGCCATGTCGGTGGCGGCGCTCGGCTGGGACGGCGGGCTTTTTGTCTGGAACTACAAGATGAAGGTCTTCGCGGTCTTTCCCGATTGGGGTTCGGGGATCGCGCGGATCGGCCTCGCCGCGGTCGGGATCGGAATCAGCATGATCACGCTTTCCTCGATCGCCTTCATGTTTTCCTGCTTCAAGATGAAGCCAGCCGCCGCGACGATCATGGCGCTGAGCATCCTTTTCGTGGACCTCGTCCTCCAGGAGTTCCCCTTCTTCAAGCCCTACGAGCAGTACTTCATCACCTGGCGGATGAGTTCATGGGTGTACCTGCTGGAGAACACAATCTCCTGGCCGAAGCTCGCGATGTCCTACGGATTCCTCTTCGGATTGAACGCCACGCTCTTCCTGATCGGCTACACGGCGTTCCGCCTCCGGGACTTCAAGACCTAAAAAAGGAAGCGGGCGATCGAACAAAACCGAGGGTCGCCTTCCCCAGAATCGTCGATCGCCCGCGGAGAGGGAGATCCTTTCGACTGATGTGTTCCTCGCGGGAACGAGAGCACCTTGGCACGGAATCTTGATCTGGAGTATTCCATGATCGCGTAGGGGGGTATCGGTTTCCCGATTTTCGCCGTTTCCAGTCCGGCCGGTCCGGCCAAGAATGGTGCCGATGCGCGACGACACGCGACGCTGGATCGAGGCCGACAAGGCACACTGCTGGCACCCCTTCACGCCCCAAGCGGCTTGGGAGGCGGGCGAGCCGCTGGTGCTGGTGCGCGGCGAGGGGGCATGGCTGTGGGATTCGGAGGGGCGAAAATACCTTGATGGGAACTCTTCCATCTGGACGAACATCCACGGCCACAACCACCCGGCGCTGAACGCAGCGCTCGTGAAGCAGCTCGGGGAAGTGGCCCACACCTCCTACCTCGGCTTTTCCAATCCGCGGGCAAGCGAGCTGGCGGAGCGGCTGTGCGGTCTCTTTCCCGCAGGAACGCTGGAGCGGGCGTTCTTCTCGGATGACGGCTCCACGGCAATCGAGTGCGCGATGAAGATGGCGATCCAGTATCGCCAGCTCACCGGGGAGCCGGAACGGATGGGGTTCATCGCCTTTGACCAAGCGTACCACGGGGACACCATGGGAGCGGCGGCGCTCGGCGGCGTGTCGCGTTTCCACGACCGGTTCCGCAAGCACGGGGTTCCCGTCACCTTCGTCGGAGGGATGGAGTCCCTACGTGATTTGCCGCGGGAAGCGGTGAAAGGAAGTGCCGCCGTGGTGATCGAGCCACTGATCCAAGGGGTCAACGAAATGCGCCCCTGGCCCGCCGGGATGCTGCGCGAGCTGCGGCACTGGTGCGACGCCCACGATGTCCATCTGATGCTGGACGAGGTGATGACGGGCTTCGGCCGTACTGGAAAAATGTTCGCCTGCCAGCACGAGGAGGTGATCCCGGATTTTCTCTGCGTCGCGAAGGGCATCACCGGCGGCTACATGCCCATGGCCGCCACCCTGACCACCGCACAGGTTTACGAGGCTTTCCTGGGCAGCGATGAGCGGGCTTTCTACTATGGCCATAGTTATACGGCAAATCCGCTGGGCTGCGCGTTGGCGTTGGCCAGCCTCGATCTCTTCGATCAGGAGAAGACACTGGAGATGCTACAGCCGAAGATCGAGCGCATGGCCGGCTTGCTCGCGGAATTGAGAGCGGAATCGCCGCTGGTCCACGAGGTCCGCCAGCGCGGGTTCATCGCGGGCATCGAACTCCGCCAGCCGGATGGCAGTCGCTTCCCTGCCGCGGCACAGATCGGCAGCAAGGTATGCGTGGCGGCGAGGGAACATGGCCTGCTCACGCGACCGATCCGCGATACCATCGTACTGATGCCGCCGCTCTGCATCAGCACGGCCGAACTGGTTCACGCGGTGGATGCGATCTCCACCGCCATCGCCACCCTGGAACTACCAGAGTCCCCGTAGATAAGAGACGTCGATTTCCTCGAGCGAAGCGACGATGCGGTCCGGCGATTCCGGAGCGAGGGCTTCGGCGGGATGGGTCGTGGTGACGGCGACGGCTTTCATGCCCCCTGCGCGGGCCGCACGGATGCCGACTTGCGCGTCTTCGATCACGACACAGGAGGCGGGCTCGGCACCGAGCTTCGCGGCGGCCTTCAGGAATACCTCCGGGTCCGGCTTTCCACGCGTCACGTCCTCGGAGGCGGCGATATCGGTGAAGTAGTCACCCAAGCCGGTGAGCTCGAGGACGCATTCGACATTCGGCCGCGGGGTCGAGGTGCCGATCGCACAAGGAATGCCGTTTGCCTGGAGGTCTTTCAAAAGCGCCACGACGCCGGGCAGAGGTTCGATGCCGTCCGCTTTCAGAATTTCGCGATAGAGCCCCTCCTTGCGATCGCCGAGCAATTGGATCCTCTCGCGATCCCCTTCCTCCGCCCAACCGAGGAAGGGCAGGATGCTTTCGTTCCGCTGGCCGAAGGTGGAGACGAAGGTCTCGTGGGTGAGCTCCTGGCCAAGTTCCTCCGCAAGCATGAACCACGAACGTCCATGAGCTTCGTGGGAGTCGATCACCACGCCATCGAAATCGAAAATCACCGCTGCAAGAGGCATGTCGGAGCATTGGCGCGGGGAAAGTGTCTGGCAAGCGGCCACGCTAGCGAGCCCACCAGGGAACGGTTTCCCGAACTTTTCACCCCTTCGATTCCGGATGACCCGGCTCCTCCTTCAGGATCCGCTGCAAGAGTTCGGTCTGATATTGCTGGATCTCCATCAGGCGCTCCGAGTGGGAGAGGAGCAAATGATCGATCTTCTCGTGAAGGTGCCGGATCTCCAGCTCCGCCTTGAGATTGATCTGGTAATCCTGCATCGCGCGTTTCCGGTCATGCTCTTCCTGGCGGTTCTGGCTCATCATGATGATCGGCGCTTGAAGGGCAGCCACGCAGGAAAGCAGGAGATTCAGCAAGATGAAGGGGTAGGGATCGACTGCCTTGCCACCGAAAAGCTGCAGGACATTCAGCATGATCCACACCACCAGGAAGCCGATGAACAGCAGGATGAATCTCCAACTTCCTCCAAACTCGGCGATGCGATCGGAAAGCCGTTCGCCAAAGGTGGCGGCACGTTCCTGCTCTTCCTCCGAGGGCGGGCGTTCGGTCAGGAGTTCCCGGCCGCGGAGGCTGTCGATCACTTCGCGCTCCAGTTCGGTGATCTCGCCGATCTCGCTTTCCAGCGCCGCCTCGATGTAGCCGGACCGCAGATCGTCGAGAGCTTGGAGGGAGATCCACGCATTCTCCGGCAGATCCGGGTAGCGGTGGCGGATGTAGCCGTGCAGCAGCGGACGCAGCACCCGCAGCGGCATCGCGGCATTGTCGGGGACTTCCTGACCGGTGATCGCGCATTTTTTCATTTGGGAATCATCCTGCCGGAGCTGTTTTCGCGGTCAAGGCGGCGGGATTTTTCGTCCGTCTCCGCCCTTGGCGAGCGGCGAGCGGCCCCTACACTCCGCCTCCCATGTCCGTCCGCACGCGATTCGCACCCTCGCCCACCGGCTACCTCCATGTCGGCGGGGCACGCACCGCCCTGTTCAACTACCTCTTTGCCCGCAAGCACGGCGGCACCTTCGTCCTGCGCGTGGAGGACACCGACGAGGCACGCAACACGCAACCCGCGCGCGATGCGATTTTTTCCGGGATGAGCTGGCTCGGCCTCGATTGGGACGAGGGCGAAGGCAAGGGTGGCGACTATGGCCCCTACAACCAGAGCGAACGGAAGGACAACTACGACCGGTGGTTCGAAGTGCTGCGCGAGAAAGGCCGTGTCTATGAGGACGACGGTGCCTGGCGCTTCCGCTTCGAGCGCAAGCCGGTGACGATGAACGATCTCGTCTGCGGCGAAGTGACGATCGACTACCGCGACGAGTCGAACACGCCGGACATGGTAATCCGTCGCTCGGATGGCTCGTACGTCTTCCATTTCGTCAACGTGGTGGACGACCTCGACATGAAGATCACCCACGTGATCCGCGGCGAGGACCACCTGATGAACACGCCGAAGCATCTGCAACTCTTTGAAGCGTTGGGTGCTACGGCACCTCAGTATGGACACATTCCGCTGATCCTAAATCCAAACGGGTCAAAGATGTCCAAGCGCGATATCGGCGCGGCGGTGGGCGACTACCCGCGGCAGGGCTTCCTGCCCGCGGCGGTGGTGAATTTCATCGCGCTCCTCGGCTGGTCGTCGAAGTCCGATGAGGAGATTTTCACGCTGGAAGAGCTGGTGGAGCGCTTCTCGCTGGAAGGAGTCAACCGGGCTCCCGCCCGATTCGATGCGGAGAAGTGCGCGTGGGTGAACCAGCAGCACCTGCTGAAGATGGATCCCCCATCCTTTGCAGAAGCCGCGAAGCCCTTCGTCGAGCAGGCGGGGCTGGCTCTCGGGGACAACTACCCTGCGGTCGCCGCTGTGGTGCGGGAAAAGGTGCGCCTGCTTTCCGAGGTACCGAACGCAATTGGCTTCCTCTTGGGCGACGGGTTCGGCTTCGAACCGGAAGCGATGGAGAAGGTCCGTGGAAATGCCGCCGCCAAGGACCTGCTGGCCGCGCTGGCAAATGACTTCGAAGCACTGCCCGAGTGGTCCGCCGATGCGGCGAAGCACCAGATCGGCGACACCGCGAAAGCCGCAGGGGCGAAGCCGGGGCAATTGATGTTCCCGGTTCGGGTCGCGCTCAGCGGAAAGGCTGGCGGGCCGGATCTTGGGGATATCCTCGGCTTGCTCGGGAAAGAACGCAGCGTCGCGAGGCTGAGGGCGTTTGTTGCGAAACTGGGATGAGGAAATTGGAAGGAGAAAAAGGGGGCTCGGCTCCCTTGCTTCGTCCCCTCAGGGTGCTGCGGCGTTTTCCGACACATCTTTCATTTTCAAAATGATAGGCGGAGACTTTGGGGCGTAAACCTTTTCCCGATGCCGGGAAAATTCACGATCCATCCTAGGCGCGAAGAGGATAGGTAGAGCGAGCGCTCTCATCGGAAGGAGCCAGCGGACCGGACCCGAAAGTGTAATTTAACGCCATCTGGGGGTTTCCCGGGGTTGCGATTTTCGACTTTTGGTTCAGCGATCCGTCGGTCTTGGCGGGAATCCAGATGGGCGGGAAGGAGCGGAAGTCTGTCAGCAGATTTGTCGATCTCTCACCACTGCCCTTCCTCCCCAATTCGGGGGAGGACATCAGCTGGATTGGCAAGGATCGTACGTGAATATCAAGGTCGGAGCGGCAACGAAACCCGCTCCAGCGTTCATTTTGAATCGTAGCGGCATTCCCCATAAGGCGGTTATTTCCAATATTTTAGCGCATCTAGGCAATTTTGTTTCGAAATCCACGCTGTACCAGCGAGCACCGAGAGAGGGGGGTGGCTGACGGCACCGACCTCAACGCTAGATGTCGTAAAAATCATAATTTCAAAGCTGTCTGACAGCCGGGGTCAGCGTGGGGAATGGATACCAGAATCGTTCGTCCGGCCAAACGGGGTTGCTTGACACCCCTTGGGCAATAAATTGGCGTGATAGGCACGACGTGACCTCGTCGGAACCCAAGACTAACCCATAATTCCGTGAAATATCCTCATTCATGGCGGAGCTGTCTCCGTTGCCTTCGATCTCCCATAACCCCCATTGCCCTCTGTCTGGCAGCCTCGAACGCCTATGGCGGACTGGTCGCCAATTGGCTTTCCGATGACTACACGACCGGTGCCAACTGGACGTCCACAGCCGCCACCGGCAGCATCGTGGCCAATGTCCAAGGATCGCCGGTCGCGATCGACGGAACGACCGACCCCTCGTTCAATGGCCACGATCTGGTGGACCTGCCCGGCGGCAGTTATTTCGTGGTGCCAGCCGCGAACAATCCCCTGGCCGGGGCTCAGCAGCTGACTCTGGTGGCGGTCTTCAAACCCTTTGGCACCGGTTCCCCCACCGATGGATTTTGGTGGCAAGCCATGGGCCTGATCGGCATGGAGCAAGGCGGCTCCGTCGCCGACTGGGGCTTCGGCTGGATGGGCAACCGGATCACCGGCGGTGTCGGCGGACCAGACATCACCACCTTCTCGCTCGCTCAACCGACCCAACAGGTCATCATTGCCATGTTCACGTGGAGTGGCGGCGTGCAGAAGGTCTACCGGAACGGAGTGCTGGCGGATTCCGATGTCAATGTCGCCACCGCACCCCGTAATGCTGCCGATTTCGCGCTGGGCGCGATGACAAGCGGCGGCGGAACTCCGTTCAACGGCCAGATCGCGGAGTTGCAGATGTACAACACCGACGAATCGGCAAACGCTACCACGATCTTCAATACCCTGAAGAACAAATACGTCGGCGGCGTGATGCTGGACTATGCGAAGCTGAACTCCTTGGGAGGGACGATCGTTCTCAACGACACCACCGGTGCGACGACCAATCTCACCGGCGGGACGGAAGCGGATTTCGACGTCTTCCTGGACGGTTCCCCAACCGCACTGCCGGACGGTGATGTGACCGTGACGAAGTCAGGCAGCCTGACGACCATCAAGTTCACCGCTCCCCTGGCGGTCGATATCGCGTATCCCTACTCCATCAGTGTTCCCCTCGTGACCGGAGGCCCGCAGACCATCGAAGGAAATTTCCTTCCCTTCTCGATGCCTGCATCCAGCACCATGGCCGGACCCACCGGAGCCGTTGGAAGCTGGGGCATCCGCCAATTCACGGCGGCACCGACCAATGGCAATTTGGATGGAGCCGTCGCAGTCGCCACTCCGGCTTCCGCGGCCTTTGTCGAAGATGCCTCGGCGCCGGTCTTCAACCACGCTGATCCGGACACCAACGGTGGCGTCGCCAGCCAAGGCAACTTCAACAATGACCTGAACGTCATTTCCAACACTGCCGCGGACGACAACTGGGTCGTGCTGGGACGGACCAAGATCACGGTCGCTGCGGAAACCACCCGCACCTTCTCGATCCATAGCGACGACGGCTTCGCCCTTCGGATCGTTGGACCTGCCGGCGGTGGATTTACCGCTACCGGCGGTACCGGCCGGGTGGACCCCGGTGACGACGAAACCATCATTCGTGATGGCGGGACGGGCGACTCCGATACCCGTGGCATCTACCACTTCGCCGGTGCGGGCACCTATGACGTGTTCTACCTCGGCTGGGACGGTGGCGGCGGCGGCTACTATGAAGTCGCTTGGGCCGAAGGTGCCTTCAAGGAAGATCGCCATGGAAATACCTGGGCGCTCCTCGGCACGCCAACCGACCCGGAAGTACCCGCTCTTCGCGAACGTTGGGTAACGAATCTTCCCGGCCCCGCCGGCACGGATGGAGCCTTCGGCGTGCGCACCTACAAGTCGGTCGCGAGCGCCAATGGCAACCTTACCCCGGCCAGCGACTTCCTGAGCACCACCACGCGCTCTCCTTCGGATCCCGACGGACTCACGATCGATACCCAGCTCCCGTACCTGAACCACCGCGATCCGAACAACGGCGGAGGCGGTGGCCTCATCCCCGGCGACCAACCCTTCCCCGGAGACACCGGCGCCGACGACAACAACGTCGTCACGACGGCAAAGGCCCGGATCACGATCGCCGCGACCGGCAGCTACACCTTCGCCTATGCGGGAGACGACTCCTTCATGCTGCGCGTCAAGGGTGTGAATGGAAACCCGGATCCAAGCTGGAGAATCGCCAGCAACCAGAGCACGTTCCAGATGTCGAATCCCAACGAATGGTTCTACGAGCCCAACGGGGAGCTCAACGGCCGTGGCGTCATTGATTTGGCCGCGGGCCAATACGATCTGGAATTCATCACGACCGAAGGCGGTGGCGGCTTCTACTATGAGCTGGTGGCCGCGGCAGGGGTCTGGATCAACACGAATCCTCCCGGTGGCTTCAGGCTGGTAGGCTACGTGGCTCCGTCCCCTTCCGTCTTGGTTCCTGGAATCACCAACGACGGCTGGTCGGTCCTGACGGGAAATCCCAATGACAACACCTGGGGTGCCACCATCAACGGCGCCGAAGCCCGCATCACGAATACCGCCGGTGCTCCCACCATTTGGGACGTGCTGAACTTCGATGACCCGCAGAATGGCGGGGGCGGCAACTTCACGCCGAACAATCCGTTCCCGAAGAACACGCCGATCGATGACAATGACTACGCCATGAAGGCGACAGGCATCCTCGATATCACCCAGGCCGGTGACTACAACCTTGGCTTCCAAGGGGACGACGGCGGCTACATGTATATCTACGGGCACAATGGGACCACGGATCCGGAGATCAGTTCGATCTTCTTCACCAACCTGCCCGGAATTGCCACCATCGGCGTCGCACCCGGCTCCAGCGTGAACAACGCGATCCGTGCGGAAACCGGAACCGGAAACAGCCGCACGCTCGTGACCGTTCCGCTCGCCGTCGGCCAGTACCGGATCGTGACCCTCGTCTATGAGGGCGGCGGTGGATCCTGGTGGGAAGTCATCGGTGCCAAGGCCGACTTCGATGCGACCTTCGTCGTCCCGCTGCTTGCGAGGAACGGGGCAACCACGATCCCCGTAACGAACGGCCTCCCGGTCGTGGCCCAGCCGATCATCGTGGACGACTCGAACTTCAAGCTGACCAGCGTGTCGGTTACAGGCAATCCGGTCTCCACGGTTTCGTTCAACATCGGCACGCAGGATGGCGCGACCTACGAGATCCAGGGTTCGATCAATCTGGTCGATTGGATCACACTCGACGCGAGCGTCCCGGCAACCGGCAGCAGCACCCCCTACACCGTGAACCTCTCGGAACATCCCACGCTGAACGGTCAGACGAAGGTATTCTTCCGCGCGGTCCGGAACCCGTAAACGCACTCGGATCATCGCAGCCGCCGCCGGAACCATCCGGTGGCGGCTTTTTCGTTTCCCGATCCGGAGAGCCGCCGGTCAAGGGACCGCTTCCACGGAAAGGAGTTCAAGGACGCGCCGCGCCTCGGCGGGCGAGCCGATCCGGACAAAAGCAAACGCGCGAGCCTCTCCGGCATCCATCGTCGCCTGATAGCGGGCGCGGTTGGAGCGGTAGGTTTTCAGGGCCCAGAGGAGGACCGAATCCCTGCTGAAGAAGTTTTTGCGGAATGACTCCCGGTTTCCGGCCAGATCTCCTCCTGGGTCACCGACCTGCGGAAGGCTCGGAGCACCGCATGGCGCAAGGTACGATGGCAGGGATAGTCGAGCCAGACGACGCACTCCACCGTCGCCCATTTGATCGGGACGGTGCGGTCGTAGTTCCCGTCCAGGATCCAGCAGTCGCCAGATGTTGTTTCCTTCACACGTGCCAGAAATTGATCCTCCTCCGACGCTGTCCATCCGGCTTGCCAAAACATGCGGTCCATCTCATGGCAGGGAAGCCCGAGCACGGAGGCCAAGGCCCTGCTATAGGTCGTCTTGCCCGTTCCGCTGGTACCAATGACGTTGATGCGCCGGGAGGTCCGCAATGCGGAGACAGCTTTGGCCACGTCATCATTTTTACCGCTCATGGTCCTGCCGGGCGGCACCCTAGAAAGTGCTGCGGTGATTTCACGCTCCGATTTGCGACCTGTTGCAATCCCCCAGATTGACGCCCGGCAGCTGGCCTGCAAGCTGCGCCCAGCTTTTCCCATGGGTCACGATCTCTACACGCTCGATAGCCTTTCTTCCCGCGAGGTGCTGGATGCGGGTCACGCAAAGCCTGCAAGGCTCGCCGTGATCGGCTACCCGGTGGCACATTCCCTGTCGCCGCGGATGCATCAGCCCGCGCTGGACGAAGCGGGGATCGGCGCGCGCTACATCAAGCTCGAGGTGGAGCCTGACCGCGTGGCGGCGGCATTTGCACGCATGCGGGAACTAGGCTTCATCGGTTGCAACGTGACGGTGCCCCACAAGTTCGAAGCGCTTGCCGCTTGCGACGAACTGGATGCCGGGGCCGCAGAGATGGGAGCGGTGAATACCGTCCGCTTCGATGCCGATGCGACACGGGGATTCAACACGGACGGCTACGGATTCGAGGAAGCGGTGCGAGAGACACTCGACTTGTCGCTTGAAGGCACATCGGTGATGATCGTGGGAGCAGGCGGAGGTGCAGGCGGAGCGATCGCGATGCATTGCGCGCGGAGGGGCGTGGCGCGCCTGTTCCTCGTGAACCGTAGCCTTGAAAAAATCGAGGAACTCGCGAGCCGGATTCATCGCCACTACGGGGATGTTGAGATCGCGACCGTAGGTCTGGACGAGAGCGGCCTGGCAAGGCTCGCAGCGAGTGCGGCCCTGATTGTGAACACCTCCTCCCTGGGCTTGAAGGAGTCGGATCCCTCCCCGCTTGCTCCGGAGTGCTTCACCGCACGCCATGCGGTCTATGACACCATTTACCGGCAGGGCACGGCTTTCCAACAAGCGGCACGCGCTGCGGGCGCCCGGGTGGGCACCGGCCAAGCAATGCTGCTTCACCAAGGAGTGAAGGCCTTCCAGATCTGGTTTCCGGGAAGCGACCCCATCGCCTCCATGCGGAGCGGGCTGGCGGGCGAGTAAGCACGCTGCTTACTCAGCCTTGATCGCCGCTTCATCGATCTCCAGCCAATGGGTGCCGAGGAGTTCGGTGATCTTGAACTGCCGCTCTTCCTCGCCTTCGCGGGTGACGCGCACGCGCAGACGAATCATCTCTGCGGGATCGTTTTTCACGACGATACTTTCAAAGGTGCCCAAGCCGTTTTCCCGTGCCTTGAAGGCTTGCTCGATCTTCACGCCCATTTCTGACGCCCGCGGCACCTTGATCTCCGGCGACGGAGAAGTGATCTCGCCCGGATGACCCGGTCTAGGTACCCCCAGGACGAGTCCGATATATTCGTCGTTCTTGCCTGCGGCACCGATGCGCTCGCGGGCGAGCACCCGGAAGACTCCCTCGACCGGGCCTTGGGCGGAAAGGAAGAGCGCCCACGGCTCGGTATTGAACCTGACAAAAGCGTCCCAATCGATTTTCCAGTCGCCGGCCTCCTCGAAAAAGACCGCTTCGATTTGCTGGTCCTCACCAAGTTGCCAGGCGGTTTCGATCGCCGGGCCGACCGGAGTATGGATGACGTGATGGGAATCCAGCCTCATCTCGCCGGTGTAGGTCGCCGACGGATTCTCCCCGTAGTAGCGAGCCATCCGGGCAATGGTGGTACTGGACCGGAGAACATGAAGGGAGCGTGCTGCCGCATCCGGGGCCGCCATGAACTCTTGCAAGTGGCTCGTGCAGGAAGAGAAGTTCTTGTTGATCAACCACTGGTCCTCCTCCGTCGGTCCTGCGGTCTTTTCAACGTAGCCCGGTGCCGGTGTCGGGGGACCCACATCCTTCCGTTTCACGGTGACCACCAAGAGCGCGACGAGGCCCATCCATATCGCGACGAAAATCATCAGCACACGGGCCTTCTTCTTCCCGTGGCGGCTCCGCTTCCGATGATGGGTATGAACCGGTTTCCTGACCTTCCGCCGGACCCGCACAAGCTCAGGCGATGCCGCCGCTCCCTGCTGGACGCCATCGGCAGTTGGTTCCTGACCACAGGAGGGACAGTTCCCGCGCGAGTCGGAATCCGCGGACGCCTTGAACAGCGTGCCGCAATGACAGCAATGGAACCACGCTCCGGGAAGATCAGTCACGGCCCTTTGCTAAGGGCTGACCCAGCCTTTGTGAAGCATCTCCGTGATCTGATATTGATTCGATCCCGGGCGGAGGGGACCGCTCAATTTCAAGGTCAGGCTCATCCCCGAATTCGCCTTCATGATGAATGAATCCTCGTTCAGCCCGCTCTTGAGAGCCGCCGCAACCGGTGAATCCACAGCGACATATGCCCAAACAAGCTGATCGCCCGAGGCATCGATAAGCTTATAGGAGCGGTAGCGTGCTTCTGGAAAATCCGGAGTGAAATAGTCCGATGGGCTCACCACAGCCCGGACCATCGTTTCGCTCGCCACGGCTCCCCCCCGGAGATCAGCGATCTGCAGTTCGCCAATCCCTTCGGTGGCTTCCCAGTCCAGAACCAACTTCCCGTTCTCCCGGGTGAATATCGCCGAAAACGGAGAGAAGTCCCCTTTGCTACCCGTCACGATTACCGAAGGGCGAGCCGTCTCAACATCGATGGCGCTGACGAATCCGTCCGCGGCCGAAAACTTTGGATTGCTGCTCCATGGCTTCCACTTTTCCTGAACGACGCTCCGCAAGCGATCCTTCTCCCTGAGGAAAGGCAGCGCCTCATCAGCACTCGCAGCCGAGGCATATTTCCTGAGCATGCCCTCGGCTTGAACGATAAGCTCGTTCGAATGATCCAAGAAATAGGCTTCCTCGACTTGGGCAGGGCTGAGTACTTCGGGAGAAACGGGCGCTTCGGTGGGCAGCTTCGCTTCCGCGTCGCCTTTCCGCAAAGCCATGAGTCCGCCGACCGCTACCACGGTGGCAGCGCAGACGCCGATTCCCATCCAGAGCGTAAGCCGCTGCAAGCCAGGCCGCTTCCTGCGAGACCGCGAGCCGGCCCGGGGGACCGCCGGGCCCACCTCGCTCATCGCGCGGGCCTTGAGCGGCTCGCCGTTTTCTTCCGCCTCCAAGCGTAGCACCGGCGCGCCGTCGGATTCGGAGGCCACACGATTCCTCTTCGTTCCGGCGCCAATCACGAGGCCGAATTCCATGCCGGGACCGGCGCTCTCGACAGTTGCGGCCGCAGGCGCGGACCCGCCAATCACGTGGACTTCAAAGCCCCCGCGACTGCCACCGGCCTCTGCGGCCTCCTTTTTTCGCTCAGGGAGCATCTCGGCGCGCGGAAAATGGCACTGAAGTGCCAAACGGGCAAGCATTCGGGTTCCGGAGGATTTTCGGGGATTGGCGACCTCCCGATTCGCCGTGGCAGGGGCCGCAAAGCCGTGTTAGACAATCCCGACATGACCCCGCCTGATTGCCCTGAACTCCCGCGGACGACCGCCGAACACGCGATCAATGAAGAGGCCATCCGCGAGGAAGAGCGCTACGAGCTGGAGAATCCAGATCGGGGATTCCTAGCGGGCCCGCGCTCTCGTTTTCACGATTTCATGACGGTTTTCCGCGTCGGTGCTGATTTCGTGCGCGCGTTCCGGACGCTCCATTTCGTCGGCCCCGCGGTAACGGTATTCGGCTCGGCCCGCACCCCGCCGGGGACCACTTACTATGAAATGGCACGGGGAATCGGCGCGGCCATCGCCGAACTGGGCTTCACCGTCGTGACCGGCGGCGGCCCCGGCATCATGGAAGCCGCCAACCGCGGAGCCCATGAAGCGGGCGGACGTTCGATCGGCATCAATATCGAGCTGCCCTTCGAGCAACATCTGAATCCCTACGTGGATCGCTCCGTCACCATGCGCTACTTCTTCACGCGCAAGACGATCCTGGTGAAATATTCCTACGCCTTCGTGGTGCTGCCGGGCGGCGCGGGAACGCTGGATGAGATGTTCGAAACCATGACCCTCATCCAAACCGGGAAAATCCGGAACTTCCCGATCATCCTGATGGGGAAGGACTACTGGCAGCCGCTGATGGATTTCGTCTATCACATGGCGGAGGCTGGCACGATCAGCCCCGGGGATCCTGAACTGATCTTCTTCACCGATGACATCGCGGACGCGACGGCTCACCTGCAGCGGCATGCGGTTCGGCAATTCGGCCTGCGGCGTCACAAGCTGCCGAAGCCCCAGCCGGCGCTCGGCGAAAAGGGCGTGGTCCGCACCCACAGCTAGAGCATGAACGGCGAAAGTTCCGCAAGGCGCGAGGCGAGTTCCGCGCCTGCGGGCGTCGCGGGGATGGCATCGAGATCGCCCAGTTTCCAACGGAAGACCGCATTGTATCCATCCCACTCGCCATCCGCCCCGGTGTCCCGCATCCAGCGCAGCGCGGCGACATTCTCAGGCGTAGTGTAGCCGGTGAAGGTCTCGATCCCGCAGCGGTAAGCCACGAGCCAAAGGATGGAGAGCAGGAGGGTGGCGACGCCGCGGCGCTGATCCCGATCAATTACGGTGGCGGAGATCTCCGCGTCCGAAGGCTGGGTCTCTGAACGCCAGAAGCTCGCCGCGCCCAAGCCGGGAAAGCCTTCACGGGTGGGATCGAAGACCGTCCAGATCGCATGGTGCGGCAATTCCCCGGTGAGCAGGCGGTCCAGCATGGCGTCACCGATGACTTCGCCATCCCGCACCCAGAAGCGCTGGTAACGGGCGTCGGGCGAGAGCATGCGGTAGCCGTCCGCGACATAGCTGCGATCCTCCGGCGTCAAGGGACGGGCCACTACCGGAGTGCCGTCGCGCAGGCGCAGTTCCAACCGGTCCGGAATCATGCCATCCATGGAAGCCGCAAACCGCCGCGCGCGCGAATCGGAAAACCGGGCAGATCGCAGAGAATTTCGTCGTCCCCCGCCGTTTGGGCCAGTCAGCCTGTCGCCGTGCTTTTGGAAATCTGTGTGGACTCCCTCGATTCCGTCATCGCCAGTGCGGAAGGCGGTGCGGATCGGATCGAACTGTGTGCCTCTCTCACCGAGGGAGGGCTGACCCCGAGCGCCGGCATACTCTCGCAGGCCCGAGCGATTTTCCCCGGTGAGATCGCGGTGATGATCCGGCCGCGTGGCGGCGACTTCGTCTACAGCGCGGTGGAGATCGTCGCGATGTCGGCGGATATCGAGCTGGCTCGCGAACTCGGTGCCGATGCCGCGGTCTTCGGCTGCCTGAATCCGGACGGCACCATCGATATCGCCGCGGCGGAAACGCTGCTGGATGTCTGCAACGGCTTGCCCGCCGTATTCCATCGCGCATTCGATGTGAGCAACGACTTGCTCGAGGCGCTGGAGACAATCGTGGAGCTTGGCTTTGAGCGCATCCTAACAAGCGGCGGCATGCCCTCCGTGATGGAGGCGCTGGATGTCATCGCCGGCTTGGTCACCCAAGCAGACGGCCGCATCGACATCCTGCCCGGCGGCGGGATCAAACCGGAACACATTGCCGATATCGTGAAAGCCGCGGGCGTGAATCAAGTGCACCTCTCCGCGCGAAGCCTCCAAGCGAGTCCGATGACCTTCCGCCGCCCCGAGATCCCGATGGGCGCGGCCTCCCTGCCTGGAGAATACGAGCGGCGCGTGGCGGATGCGGCCCTGATCGCGAGGGCCAGGGAATTGCTCGGATGATCAAGCGCGGCCGACTTTTTGCCGGAGGGCGAGCGGCAAAAGCACAAGGCTCGAGATCACACCCAGCACGATAAAGCAGACAAAGACGCCATCCCATCCCCAGTGCTTCTTGATCGCGATGGGAAGAAATCCGGCGAAGAGCTGAGCCGTGGAACCGATTCCATTGATGATTCCCGCGGCGGATGCCGCACTGCCCGTGCCGCCAATATCCTGCGCTGCAGTTCCAGAGATGATGGCGTCCGCGATGTAGAGGAAAAATCCGATCACCGCCAGCCCCGTGACATTTCCCCAAAGGCCGCCGGAAGCACTCATCGCCCGATAGGCGACCAAAGCGCCCAACATTCCCAGCAGCGAGAGGAACGCCAAGCGGCAGCGGTTCTTCGGAAACCAGCGGTCGGCGACCACGCCACCGAGGAGAAGTCCGAGCACGCCACCGACTTCGAAACCATTCGACACGTAAGCCGACTCGCCGCCGCTCATCCCGACCGCCGTGGCGAGGTAGTAGGGAAGCCAAGCAAAGAAGGCATAGCGGACGAACTTCAAGCCGGTGTAGCTGAAACCCAGCAGAAGCACCGCTGGCTCCCGGATCATCCGCGCGAAGCCCTCGCCTCCATCATTCCCATCTTCGCCTTCAGCCTTCGCGCTGCTGAAGGAATACCCCGCGTCCTCCGGCTTGTTGAGAAGGAATAATCCCTGCACCACTCCCACCGCAAGGACAGCCAATCCGGTGAAAAGGAAAACCTCACGCCAGCCATAGTTCTCGAGGATATACCCGGTGAACATGTTGGCCACGAGACTGCCGAAGATGTAGCAGGTCAGCCAGAAGCCCATCACGCGTCCGCGCCTTGCATCGCTGACCCACAGCGTCACCAGCTTGCAGCAATTGGGCCATCCGGTCGATTGGAAGAGGCCATTGAGCGTAAGGCAAATCGCCAGCACACCGACAAAGGGGAAGATCCCGAAGGCCAAGGTAGCTACCGCCGAAAGGATCATCCCCACCGAAAGCCCGATGCGCGGTCCCACCCGGTCACCGAGCGCACCGCTCATGAACTGACCGATGGCGTAGCAAACACCATAACCCGTCTGCACCCATGCTATGAGGTCCTCGGAGAAACCGTCCTGCACCAAGGCATGGGTCGCGACCCCGAGATGCTTCCGCGTGAAATAGTAGAAGAAGTAGGCGAGGTAGGTCAGTACCACCATCCGCGCCTGGAGCGAGAGCGGCGGGGCTGAAGCGGCGACGGTCCCGGGGGTGGTTTCGATCGTCCGTGCTTCCATTGTCGTGTGCTGTTTATCAGGGCAGCGACCGGGCTTTCCTGTGGGCGAAGAACTGCATCGCTTCGATCATTCCTTGCATGCCTTCAGTCCAAGCGAGAGGTCGTTCGTCACGATGCCGACACGGAAGATGAACGGGAGACCAAGGCATGTCAGACAGGAACTTGGCCGCCGATTTTCAGGACGCGGCCGATGATGGCGGGTGGATTGATCCAGCGGGGCTCGGGCTTCATTTTCTCCTCTTCCACGTATGTCGACCGGCTCTCCTCGATCCGCATCTCGCCGCGCGAGGCATTCAGCGTGACAAAGGTGAAGGGCGGCTTCTCCACTGCATAGTAAACCGCGCTCGAATCGAAGGGCAGGCCAAAAGTGGAGCTGGTCATCGTGATGTGATGCACGCCGTGGCGAATGGCATGGACCTCATCGTGGTCATGGCCGGCGAAGACTGCCACGACCTGCACGTTCTGGCGCCGGGCATTGTGGCGATCGATGACGTGGTTCGGGTCAGCCCAGTTCCCCTCGTGGCTGCCGGTGCCGGAAGGCTGGTGCTGGAAGATCACCACCGGTTTATCCGTGGCGGCGAGATCCTTGGCCAGCCATTCGAGTTGCGCTTCGTCGATGCAGCTCACCCGGGCGAGATGCCCGGGACCGCCTCTACGATGGATATCGTACCAGTTTCCCTTGTCGTAGGATACGGCCTTGCCTTCAGAGTCGATGAAGTGATTCCGATCAAGAATCACGAAGTGAAATCCCCCGGCATCGAACGAGTAGTAAGGCCCCGGCGTCTTCCATGCAGCGACGAGTTCTTCCTTGGTTTGGAAATCGCAATCGTGGTTTCCGATCACATGATGCTTGCCACCGGGAAAGCGGTTCCACTCGGCGAGCAGACCCTTGGCGGTATCGATGCCGCCCTTCGCGCAACAGAAGTCCCCGCACTGGATGATGAAGTCCGGCTTCCGCCCGATCGCCGCATCCACGAAGCGCCGGATGCGATCCACCTGTGGGTTTCCGTGGGTGCCGTGGTGGACGTCGGTGATGAAACCGAAAGTCAGGCTCCCGCCTTTCGTTTCCTCCCCGGCGGCGAGCGAAGAAGCGACTCCTGCCAGAGGCAGGCCTGCAAGAAAACGGCGGCGTGTGGTTGGTTCAGACATGACGGGCGGAGGGAATACGTCGGAATCCCGCGGATCTCCCCCGGCAATGCGGCGAAGTTCGCACCATGTCCCCTCAGAACAGCTCTCCCTGCCCCTTCATCACACGGCGAAAATGCGCCGTGCTCAATTCCGGTGCGCGCGGGGCCAAGTCCAACCGCCGGCAGCTTGCATGGAACAAAGCCCGCAACTGCCCGGCTGGCTCACCCGTGCCACGCATGCGGTCAGTGCCCACGGAACTGTTCAGCCTTCCTCCCCGGGCCGCGCGGATCCGGTTAAGCACCTTGTCCTTCCGTTCGGGGAAATGGCGCTCGAGCCAAGATTCGAAGACCGTGGCCACTGCTCCGGGCAAGCGCACCATCGTATAGGATGCGAAGCTCGCTCCTGCATCCTTGCAGGCCGCGAGGATGGAGGGGAGCTCGCTATCATTGATCGCCGGAATCATCGGCGCGGCGCTCGGACCCACCGGCACGCCCGCATCGGCCAGCATCCGCATCGCCTCCAGCCTGTCCCGCGGCGAGGAGGCCCGCGGCTCAAGAATGCGCGACAGCTTCGGATCGAGCGTCGTTACCGAGATAAACACGCAGACCGCATTGAACCTCGCCAACTCCGCCAGATGGTCGATATCGCGGGCGATCAGTGCGTTCTTGGTCACAAGACCCACCGGCTGCCGGAAGCGTGCCATCACCTCCAGGCAACCCCGGGTGATCTTGAGCTTCCGCTCGACCGGCTGGTAACAGTCCGTGACCCCGCTCATGGCAATGAGGGAAGGTTGATACGAAGGCTTCGCCAACGCCGCTTCCAGCAAGCGCGGGGCATCCTCCTTCACCACGATCTTCGATTCAAAATCGAGGCCTGCGGAAAAGCCGAGATACTCATGGTAAGTCCTCGCATAGCAATAGGCGCACCCATGCTCACAGCCCCGGTACGGATTCACGCTGAGATCAAAGCGCAAATCCTCTGATGCCACCTTGTTGAGAATCGACTGCGAGTCATCGCGCAGGAAGGTCGTCCTCAGCGGGCGCGGATCGTCATCGACCCATGCGTCGTCATCGGTCTCGACACGCAAGGCCTCGAAGCGGTTGGCCGGGTTCTCCTCTGCCCCTCTGCCGCGATGCGGGTCCATGGCCCAACCCTCGCCATTCCAAGATCCAGCCGCAATCTAATTGTTCTTTTGAACACTTGTAGATTCACGGAAAGCACGTTGCGGCAGGACCATTTTTCGGGAAACAGTTAGACGTGTCAAAGGAGGGTGGTGCCGGAGCATTTGCTGCGACCTCGCTGGTAGTCGCCAGCATGGTCGGCACGGGAGTCTTCACCTCGCTCGGTTTCCAGCTGGCGGATCTCAATTCCGCGCCGCAGATCCTGTTTCTGTGGGGGCTTGGCGGCGTCATCGCGCTCTGCGGTGCACTCTGCTACGCGGAGGTCGCGGCGAGCTTGCCGAAATCGGGGGGCGAGTACCATTTCCTGCGTTCTCTCTACCATCCGAGCCTCGGCTTCATGGCGGGGGTGCTGTCTGCCTTCGCCGGATTCGCCGCGCCCACGGCGATCACCGCCCTGGCCTTCGGGGAGTATCTCCACGAGAGCTTCCCCCTGCTGCCGGTGAAATGGGCAGCCGCCCTCGTGATCCTGCTCGGCACGGCCGCCCACGCCATCAGCACCCGGACCAGCGCGAGGGTACAGGTCGGTGCCACCGGCCTGAAGCTGGCGCTGATTTTCACTTTCATCGTCGCCGCGTGGATTCTTCCGGGAAAGGGAGACATCCGCTGGTCGATTCATTGGGCGGAGGACTTCCAAGCGGTGATGCAGCCAGCCTTCGCGATCGCACTGCTCTTCGTCTTTTACTCCTACACCGGCTGGAATGCTGCCGTGTATGGCTTGGAGGAATGGGATGACCCGCAGCATACTGTCCGCCGCGCATTGGTCGGCGGCACGCTCCTCGTGGGGCTGCTCTACGTGGGGCTGAACGCCTCTTTCCTCCATTCCGCTCCAGTTGCTGAAATGAAGGGCGTGGTGCAAGTAGGCCATGTCGCGTCGGTGTCGCTCTTCGGGCAGGAGGCAGCTCGCGTCACCTCCGGCTTCTTCGCGATAGGGCTCTTCGCCTCCGTCAGCGCCCTTCTCTGGGCAGGGCCTCGTGTTCTCGGCGCGATGGGAAAAAACATGCGGGCCCTTCGCTACTTCGCGCCGCGCAGGGAGGTGCCTCACGTCGCGCTTGTCTTCCAGGCGGTCCTCGCGCTCTGCCTTGTCTTCGCGGTCGGCTTCCGCCAATTGATCACCGCCACCCAGACAGGCCTGACGATCTCTTCCTCGTTGGTCGTCGCGGGCTGCATCGTCCTGCGTTGGCGGAATCCCGAACTACCCCGTCCGGTGAAGGTTCCTCTCTATCCGCTTCCGCCCTTGATTTTCCTCGCGATGGCGGGATTCGTCATCGTGCGCTCCACCATCGCGGACCCGGCATCGACCCGGATCGCTCTCTGGGCCGTACTCGGCATCACGCTTCTCTGGTTTCCACTCAAACGCCTCCGCCAATGAAACGACTGCTCTTGCTTCCTCTGCTCCTCGCCGCCGCCTGCTCGCCGCCGCCGCCACCGCGCGGCCAAACGCAGACCCTCGCCCCGACAGTCGAGGCCTTCACGGCCGCTGAAGGCCAGGCCACCGCCGATGACATCGCCCGCTTTCTGGCCGGCCGACCGGTGAATCGCGGCGCGGTGCTCTCCCAGATGCAGCAGACGGGATCCTATCAAGTCCACTCGGAGGAAATGGCGATAAACTGGCGGGTCTTTGCCTCAAAGCGCACCGGCCGCCAGCGCGATTGGTCCGCGATGAATATCCAGCCGGCCATCGGAAATCCGCGCGTGCTGCTTTACCCCTTCGGCGGTCCCGATCTTTTGCACGCCACCGCCCTGTTCCCGCAGGCATCGAACTACGTCCTGCTCGGCCTCGAGCCCGCGGGCGGACTTCCCTCTCTCGACAACGCCGATCCCGGCGCGGTGATGAACTCACTGAGACGCCTGTATGTCTCGATGGATTCCCAGTTGAAGCACGGCTATTTCATCACGAAGGACATGAAGAACGACCTCTCCGGAGGTCCCATGCCCGGCGTGACCCCGATCCTTCTCGCCAGCCTCGCCCTGATGGATGCCACCGTGGAAAGCGTCGAGCCGCTCAATGCGGCAGGACGCTCCGGCGTGGATATCCGCTTCCGCCTGCCGGGCGGTGGATCACGCCGGGCCATCTATGTCTCCGGTGATCTTTCCAATGGTGGTTTCAATTCCTCCTACCGCAGCTGGATTTCTTCCTACGGAGGCAGCGTGGCTTACTTCAAGGCCGCCTCCTACCTGATGCATGATTCCGGGTTTTCAGGCATCCGCGATTGGATCCTCGGCAACTGCCGTGGCGTGGTGCAGGACGACTCTGGCATTCCCTACCGCTACTATGATTCCAGTAAATGGAACATCCGCCTCTATGGGGACTACGAAAGCCCCATCGAGCTTTTCGCCAAGCATTCGCAGGCCGATCTCCGCGCGGCCTACCAGGCAATCGGCGGCGGTCCTCCGATCCCCTTCGGCTCCGGCTACCACATCCGCCCGAGCGAGGCGAATCTCATGATCGCGGTGCGGAAGTAGCAAGGTCGTCCGCTCAGTCCCCTGAGCGGACTACCTCTTGCGGACCACCTTCACAGCACTCCCATAAACGGTCCGTCCTTCCACGACGCCGACCGGCCCAGTCTCGCCACCACCTTGTCCTCGGACGGCCAGATGTAAACCCTCCGGCCCGAGGAGCCGATCAGTGCCACCATCTCCGCCGGCTGCTGAAGCGAAAGGCAGGCACCCTGCCAGAATCCCGCGGGGAGCGGCGGGTCAAGTGCATCCTCAACCTCGATCGGATGGGCTCCCGCCTTCCGCACGTTCGAATTTCGCCAGACACCGCCTCCGAACATCGGATTCACCGCGGACGGCCGGGTCATTCGTGCGAAAAGCCCGGCATCGAAGCCATTTGTGCTCTCTCCCCTCAATAAGGCGCCTACCGTCCTCCCCAAACTCCCCAGATCGGTCACGGTCATCTCCGCGCCGGTCGAAAGGAAGAACCTGCCCTTCTTGTCGGAGCGCCAATCCGGGCTGCTCAGGCCAATCGGACTCATCACGGCGCGGTGCAGGAATTTCTCCAAGGTCTCACCCCGCCGCAAAAGCTTCCGCTGCATCAACTCCGCCAGCACCTCCCAAGGCGCCGGGCCATAGCGGAAAACCGTCCCCGGCTCGTCCACCGGCTGCAAGGCGACCGCCACGCGGCCCTTGTCGTAAGGATTCCGGTAAAGTGCGGCCACCCCGGCTTCCAAGCCAGCCGTCTGTTGAAGGAGCATGGAAATCGTGATCCGCATTTTCCGGGAATCTCCGTTCCACTCCGGGATCGTGGCGGCCACGTGCTCTTGGTCGGAGAGCCAGCCCTCGCCCATCGCCTTCGTGGCGGCGAGCGCGGCGAGGCACTTTGTCATGCTCAGGGAGGGGTCGCGGGCTCCCGGATTCCACGCCGTCACCCGCCGCCCGCCTTTCCAAGCCGCCCAGCCCTTTGCGCCATTCCGTTTCGCGACGGCGTCCGCCCGGTCCATCTGTCCGGAAGTCCATTTCCCCCCGGTGGAAGGAGCCGCGCAGCCTCCGCAAGCCGCGGCGAGCGCACAGAGAAATTCGCGACGGTTAAAAATCATGCCTTACCCTTACACCGCATCCACGGGGTTTCGGAAGCCACAATCCGTTCCTGCACTCCTCGCCTTGCGCCTTGCCCCGGGCCCCGCTGTCCCCTACATCCGCCCCGTGCTCACGATCCACAAGCTTACGAAGACCCTCGGCGGACGCACCCTCTTCCGGGACGCGGAGCTGTCGATCAACTGGGGCGAACGCATCGCCCTGGTCGGTCCGAACGGTGCCGGGAAATCCACGCTTTTCCGCATGATCCTCGGTCAGGAGGAGCTGGATGTCGGCACGATCGAGCGCGATGACTACGCGATCACCGGCTATCTCGCGCAGGAATCCGGCGATCCGGGCGACGAAACCGTGCTGGAAATCGCCATGGGCATCACCCCGGAAATGGTCGGCTACCTCCGCGCCATGCGTGAGCACGAGGCAAAGGGCACGCTCGATCACCCCGACTACGCCCACGCGCAGGACCAATTCAACCATCTCAACGGTTACCAGCTGGAACCGAAGGCGAAGAAGATTCTCGCCGGTCTCGGCTACAAGGAAACCGATTTCCACAAGACCGCCCGCGAATTCTCCGGCGGCTGGATCATGCGCGCCTACCTCGCGCGCCTTCTCGTCCAGGAGCCCGACCTGCTGATGCTGGACGAGCCGACGAACCACCTCGACCTGCTTTCCCTGCTCTGGTTCCAGCGCTACCTGATGAACTACCCGGGCGCGATCCTCATGATTTCGCACGATCGCGACTTCATGGACGCCATCGTCGAGAATGTCGTGGAAATCGACCCCGACGCGCAGGAACTCATCTCCTACACCGGCAACTACTCCAGCTACCTCGAACAGCGCGAAGCCCGCTACGAGCAGAAGGTCCAAGCCTACCGCAATCAGAACAAGGAGATCGAAGGCCACCAGGAATTCATCGATCGCTTCCGCCAGGTCGGATCGAAGGCCGCGCAGGTCCAATCGCGCATCAAGTTCCTCGAAAAGCTCGAGCGCATCGAGAAGCCCCGCGCGCCGCGCAAGCCCTTCAAGTTCGCCTTCCCACAGCCGCCCCGCTCGAACCAAAAGGTCATCGACCTGCAGAAGGTCAGCCAGGCCTACGGCGATAAGCAGATCTACAAGGACCTCGATCTCACCATCGAGCGCGGTGACAAGATCGTCCTCGTCGGCCCGAACGGCGCCGGTAAGTCCACGCTCCTCAAGATCCTCTCCGGGCACCTGCCGATCAATGGCGGCAAGCGCGAGGTCGGTTACGCCACGAAGCTCGGCTACTATTCGCAGCACCGCTCCGAGACCCTCAACGAGAACAACACCGTTCTGGAAGAGGTGATGGCAAGCTGCACCACGCTCCGCGAAGAAGACGCCCGTGCCATCCTCGGCTCCTTCCTCTTCCGCCGCACCGATGTGGAGAAGCGCTGCAGCGTTCTTTCCGGTGGCGAGAAATCACGTCTCAACCTCGTGAAGTTCCTCGTCGATCCGCCGAACCTCCTCCTGATGGACGAGCCGACGACCCACTTGGACATCCTCTCCATCGACTCGCTGGTGAACGCGCTGAAGAACTACGAGGGCACCCTCGTCTTCATCTCTCACGATGTTCACTTCATCCGCAACCTCGCGGAAACGACGCTGCATATCAACAACGGCACGGTCACCCGCTACACCGGCGGCTACGACTACTTCCTGGAGAAGAGCGGCCTGAACGACGATCGCGGTGCGGTGACGGCTTGAGCATCGCTCGAGCTCGCCCCGCAACGCGGCCACGGCAACACGCGAGTAATTACCGCGGCGTGTTGTTGTCTGGCACCATGAGCGGCGCGACGGATGGCCAGGAGAGCTTGGCCGAGCCATCGGCTCCGATCCAAGTGAGGGTATTCCCGCGAAGAACGGCATTGCCGGGATTCACGGGCATCTCCGGAGCCGGGAAGAAGCCTGGGAATCCGATCCCCCCCTGGCTGACGATGGTGGTGCTGGTGCCATCAGGGTGCCTGCGCACTTCCGTCTCCGTGAAATCGCCGTCGCCGCTCAGTTGGAACCGATCGATGCGGCCGTTGCCGAAATCAATGCTGCCGGAATTGCGGATCCGTTTGGGCGCCCAGGTCTCGTCCGCATTCGGATCTACGGAAGTGAGCGATGATCCGCCCGACCAAGTGATGGTGGTCCAGGCATCGGGCGCGTGCGTGCCGGAAGCAGAGACAGTGCCGTGGCAGTCAGCCATGTTAGAGAACATCCTGCCGAGGTACTGGAGCGGCATTTCCGGATTGCCGCGGCTGCCGCGGATGTCCGCGCGGAACTTCACGTTCATCACCATCTTCGCCTGGAGCGATCCCTGGGAGGTGACCTCATAGGTGAATGGCACGGTCCACTCCGTGATGGGCACGAGGTTGCTGCGGGTGACGAAGCCTTTCTTCATGATCACCTCGATATTCCCGACCGGTGGCGATGAAGGCATGCGGATGGTGATGCCGTAGAAGGGTTGCCAGCGGACGACGTGCATCTTGTGGCCGCCCCACAGCACTTCGCGCAGCGAATCGCCAGGATCGTCACCGAAATCGCCTTCGATGAGGAATTTGGTATAGGGTTCGTTGAGGTCTTTGTTCTCGTGAATCACGCGCATGATCGTCGGACAGAGAATGTATCCCGGCTTCGAAGGGTGATCGTACCACGTGAGCTTCGCATTCGGCCGTCCTTGGTTCGGATACTTCGGACTCGGATCGTAGTCGAATTCGAAGGCGCTCATCCACCAGCGGATCGCCATCAGGGAAAACGCGCGCTCCTTCGGCGTGGAGACCGGGGGCTCCTGATTCATGCCGAGCAGGCGGTCGAAGACCTTCAGGCAAGGCGTGCCGCTGTAAGGCCCGGAAAGCCAGTCCCAGCTAGCATAGGAGCCGGCGCCTGCCTCGGTGAAGCCGGCGGCAAGCTCGGCACCACCAGCGTAGCAGGCATCGACGATGACGATGGAATTCGGCGCGAAACGCATGCGCTTGCGGACGAACTCGGAGGTTATCGCGTAGAACAGGTTGTTCGCGTCATCGACGGCGAGGTTGATCTCGTCGTTCTTGATCATCGCGGCATAAGGGCCGTCGCTGAGCGCGGTCGTGGCTTTCTGGCGCGTAACGAGGGCGATTCCGACGCTGCCGTCTTTCTTCTCGTAGGGCACTCCATGAGATTGCCAGAAGAGCACGGCGATGGGCTTTGCGGAGGACCAATGAATGATCTGGTCGATGGTGGTGGTGGGGAAATTCGTGACGGAGTAGTTCCGGGCGGCAAGCCAGCCGCCGATGGTGGGAGCGGAGTTCGGAAAGCCGGTTTCGAGCGAGAATGCGGTGATGGCGTTGTTGCTGTCGGGAAGGTTCCAGCCTGTTTCCGAAAGGGAGACGGGAGGAGCGGAAGGTGTAAATGTGCCGGGGGAAAGGATTGTCCTCGCCTCGGCCGGAGCCGCGCTCTCCATCGAAGGTCCGGTGTAACGGCGGGGTGCCCGGAGCAAGGTGCCGGTAGTGCCGTCCTTGAAGCGGACCGATACGTTATCGGCCGGAGGCACGACTTCCGCCGATTCGACCAAGGGATTCTGGAGGGCCCATGCGATCAGGTTTGCCTGCCATTCGGCCAGCGGAAGGGAGGCCCACTCGCGCATCTTCGGCGAAGCGGAAGTCAGGAGGGCGATCTTGGCAGTCGAGCTGATGCTGTCCGCGTAGGTCACGTAGCACAAATCCGGGCCGGAAAGCTCGACAGGCGGAAGGGTGGTAGAGGTGCCGGTCCTCACCCGGGTAAAAACCTTTCCGTCCGCTTGGGGAGGCAGGCGGAATATCAACTTCGCGGCACGGCCGTCGATGGCTCCGGCAATCATCGGCCGCCAGGGAGCGGGTGACGAAAGGTCGTTGGTGATCTCAAGCACCGCGTGGCGCGAGCCTGCCGGCACATCCACCTGCACCGTGAAGTGACCCAGCGCATCAAATGCCGCGCCACGATTTTCCGTGACGGCAGAGAAGGCCATGGCCGCGAGGCAGAAGCTGAAAAGGGTGATGAGACGGAGATGGATGTTCATGGGAGGACACTTCGCATTGGCGGAGGTCCGGGATCATGGCCATTGGTGCCGTTTGGTAAATGGGTCGAAAGATCCAGACAGTGGAACGAAAGAGGATCTCCGTCAGATTTTCCGACCAGCGTGCGCAAGGACGCCGATCGAAGCCGACGATCCCGCGTTGTGCTCGGCGGAAGCAGTCAGGCAAAATGTAGCGGCGCGTCTATTACCGCCGCTGACTCTCGGCACGGGCCGCATCCTTGTGGTCACGGATCCTTCAACCGGATCAGGAAAGATCATCGGACGATGCGGCTTGTTGCCGCCAAAGTGCGACGGTCATAGACGCGCCGCTACATTTTTCCGGACCGCTCCTACGGAGCCTGGGAAGAGGAAGCGAAGAAAAGCGCGCTCCTCACGGTGATCTTGCGCGCGGCCACTTCGGAGCGCGGCGGCGGTGATCACGGCCAGCCGATCTTCAGCTGGACGAGGAAGAGGATAAACAGCATCAGCGAGAGCACGGTGCCACTACCGAAGATCAGCCACCGTCCCCTTCCGATCGGCTCGCCCTTTCGAAAGAGACCCCGCAGGTAGAGTTCCGACGCGGGCTCGAGGAAATAGCAGCAGTTCGCACCGATCGCAACGCAAGCACCCGTCACGAGCGCCTCCATCACTCCGATATTCTCCTCGGTCACCAAAGTGAAAAGGATCAGCAGGCCGGGGAGCAGGAGTAGCGCGTTGTAAAGGATCCGAAGCTTTTCCCAAGCCAGCACCAGCTCCCGCAGCGCCGGCTTTTGCTCCAACACCGGATTCAAGGTACTGGAGGGTGGCGCGTAGGGGTCCATGGCGAAGGTCAGGGTAGCGAGGCGAGACGATTCAGGTAGTCGTAAGAGTAAATGCCGGTCGAGTGCCCGTCCGCCCAAAAAAGTTGCAGGGCGTAGCCTCCCACCACCTCGAAGCGCAGCAACTCGAACCCCCTCGGCCCGATCTGCTGCACCGGTCTCAGCACGCGCCCCAGTGCATCCGGCTCGCCTTGGCAGGCGGCGCAGGGGCAGGCGCGCCGCAGCAGGTCGAGCGGCAGATAAAGCTCCTCCCCCTCCGCAAAACGAAGGGCGAGTTCGGTGCCGATAACGGTCGCGTGGTCGAGTCTGCTCATGCCGGATAAGAACGTTGGCCGAAAATTGCGGACCCCACCCGCACGATGGTGGAGCCCTCCAAAATCGCCTGCTCGAAATCGCCGCTCATCCCCATGCTAAGGCCGGGCAACTGGAGGCCTGAGACCGTTCGCAGGCGGTCGCGGAGATCCCGTGTGGCGGCAAACCACCGGCGCGCCTGATCGGCATCATCCGGCGGGATCGACATCAGTCCCCTGATCTCGACATGGCGCAGCGCCGCCAGTTGATCGGCGGCGTTCAGGAGTTCCTCGGGCGAATAGCCGCCCTTGCTCTCCTCACACGCAACATTGACCTCCAGATAGATCTCCGGGCGCTTCCCTTCCTCCCCCGCGATGCGGTCGAGATACTCGGCGAGGCGCAGCGAGTCGATACTGTGAATGGTTTGGAACTCACCCAGCACCTTCCGCACCTTATTCCGCTGGAGTCCGCCAATGAAATGCCAATGGATCTCCGCTGGAAGCACCGCGATTTTCGGCGCGGCTTCCTGCTGACGGCTCTCGCCAAAGTGGCGGTGCCCGGCATCGTAAGCCTCCTGCACCGCCTCGGCGGGAAAGGTTTTCGATACCGCAAGCAGCTGCACCTCCTCCGCGCTGCGTCCCGCCGCAGCACAGGCTGCGGCGATCCGGTCACGAAGCCCGGCCAATCGTTCGGCGACGCCTGTCATCAACGCTCAAGCAAGCCTGCCATCCGCGCGTTGCGGGTGATGTCCACCAGATCGTTCAGGATCATCACGCCTTCCCGCTTGTGCGGATCCAGCGCGCTGGGCCACTGCGGCGTATCATCAAGCTCGGCGGTCTCGTCCTTCGCACGGCGCATGTACTGCTCGTTCTCCGCGGAAGGATCGAAGGCACGAAGGTCGCCGCCCTTTTCCACATCATCCAAGGTCAGCTTGTAGAAGGCAAGTTGCTCCCTGTCCTTCTTCTGCACTTCGGCGAAGCGGGCCTTGCGCTCGATATTCCGCTGCTGCTGTTGCTGCTCGATTTCATCCAGCTCCTTCGTCCGTTCGGCGAGATTGAGGGAAACCTTGTTGTCGCGGATGCGGGCCTTTGCCTTCGCGACATCTTCGGAAACGTAGGAGAAATCTTTCGAGGCCTTCACCCGCTCCTCGCTCAGCTCCTTGATGCGCGGCACGAAGAGCTGCTCCTTCTTGAGCGGAGCGAAATCCGGAGCGCGGCGGATCATGTCGTGTTCCAGCGGGTGATCCAGGAACGCCTCGCCCACTTCCAGAGCGTCCGTCAGGCTGGGAAGCACCACATCCGGGATAACACCCATCTTCTGGGTGGAGGAGCCGGAAGGACGGTAGAACTTCTGGATGGTCACCTTCAAGGTGCCCGCCTTGTTGCGGGCCTTGAAGAAGGGCAGCATGCGACCGATGTCCATCGGCTGCTGAACCGTGCCCTTTCCGAAAGTGGAAGACTCGCCGACCACGAGGGCGCGGTTGTTGTCCTGAAGCGCACCCGCGAGGATCTCGCTGGCCGAAGCGCTGCTCTTGTCGGTGAGCACCACCATCGGGCCATCGTAAATCGGATCCTTTTCGGACTCCTTAACCTGGATCTCGCCAAAGGTGTTTTTCACCTGAACCACCGGTCCGCGGCGGGTGAAGAAACCGGTCATGCGGCGGACTTCCTCAAGGGCACCACCGCCATTGTTCCGCAGGTCGAGAAGCAATCCGTCGATCCCTTCGTCCTTCAGGCGCTCCAGCAAACGCTCCACGTCCACCGAGCAGCGCACCTTGCCTTCATCGAAATCGGCGTAGAACGACGGCAGCGTGATGATACCCACCCGGGTGCCTTCGCCATCCTTGCCCTTCATCTCGATGATTTCGGCACTGGCCTGCTCGTCCTTAAGCGCAACCTTGTCGCGGACGATAGAAATCAGGGTCGTCTCTCCCGGAGCACCGCCCGCGGGTTCTGCCTTGAGCTGGACCGGTGTGCCCTGCTGCCCGCGGATCAGATCGACCACCTTGTCGATCTTCATGAACATGATATCGACCATCTCCCGCGGACCCTCGCCATCGGGATCGACGGCTACCACGCGGTCGTTCAGCTTGAGGACACCGTGCTTGTCGGCAGGTCCGCCGACGACGATGCCCATGATCTTCGTGGCACCGTCCTCCTCGCCTTGGAGGAGCGCGCCAATCCCCACGAGCTCGTTTTTCATCCCGTCGCGGAAGCGATCCATCTCACGGGTGCTCATGTAATCGGTATGGGGGTCGAAGGACCGCGCCACCGCGCTGAGGAACATCGCGGCGACGTCCTCGCCATCCACATCCTTCACCACGCTGTGGTGGAAGCGCTCGTAGCGCAGCGCGAGCTTCTCCTTGGGATCCTTGTCGTTCTTGAGAGGATTCTCTTTCCCCTGCTTTGCCGCCATCTTCGCGATCATGTCGCGGCGGAGGGTCTCGGAAAGCACGGCCTCCTTGATCTGCTGGCGCCACAGGCTCATCGCCTCCGCTTCATCCTTCGGCCAAGCGGCTTCCTTGCGGCTGCGCTGGATCGACTCCTCTTTCGTGAAATCAAACTCGTCGGACGCAAGCATCCGCTTCGCTTCCGCCACCCGCGCTTCGACACGCTTTTTAAAGGTATCGTAGATGTCTTGGGCAGCGTGCATGCTCTGCTGCTTCATCAACATCTCGGAGAGATTCTGCCCGTAATCGCGATTGAAGCGGTCGATGTCCTGCTGGGTGAAATAGACTTTCCCGGAATCGAGGTCGCGGATGAAATCCTCCAGAAACCGCGGTCCCATGTCATTGAAGGGCAGCCGCGCGAAGTGGCTGTTTTGCAGCATGATCGCCATCTGGCGGCCCACTTCGTCAAAGTCCGCCTGCTGAGCGCATGCGGTAAGTGTCGTTGCCGTAAGACCTACCGCGAGGGCAGCGCTGCGGATTCGTGAGAATTTCATGGAGCTTGGATTACCGGGGCGGAACAATTTGGCAAACGTCGCACAAGGGGTGGAATTGTCGATTTTTTAAAGCCGTAGGGAAAGTTCTACGGGGCTTTACGAAGGCCCCGCTTTTGATCGAGCCAATCTTTGAAAAATGCGGCCCGGGCCTCCTTTTCCATCTTCTCGAGCAATTCAAAATCCGGCACGGCTGCCAGCCCGTTCAGGAACATCGCCGGCTGGCGTTCCGGCATTCCCAGCGGCCGGGCACCCAGCTTCACCGGGATCTTGAGGATCTCTCCACCGCGCTGGATCTCCAGCTGCACCTCCGTGCCGGGCTTGATCTTCTTTACCTCAGTCACAAACGCATCCGAGGCCCCTTCCCCACTCCAGCGCCGCTTGTCCATCGCAAGGATGATATCCCCGACCTTCAGGCCCGCCTTCCCTGCCGGGGAATCCGGACGCACCAGCGAGACCCGGACCCCCGCATTGGCGCCCGCAACACCCGGCAGCCCCTGAGCCATGTCCTGCATGGAGATCCCGAGGTAGCCTTGGCCATGGGCGTTCTCATGGCCCCCGATCACCACCTCCATCAGGGACTCGCGAAGGCGCATCCGCACCTCCGGCTCTTTTGCAGCCTCATATTGCTCAAATAGAAAATCCTTGGCCTTCAGGGGATTGGAATTCGCCCAATCCAGGATGCGCTGCTGCGCCTCAACCCGCTCCTTGAAGTCCTCGCTGGCCAAAGCGCCCACGCTGGCCTGGATCTGCGCATCCTGGCAAAAAGCCGCGACCGGGATGACCCAAAGGGCCATCCCGGCGACAAAGACTTTCGTGAAGCGGGCCATGCGCATCACGCGGATGGGGATGAGGTTATTGACCGAGCATGTTCTTCTGCGGAACCAGGATCGTGTCGTTCGGCTCGACCATGATATTCATGAACTTGGTCTGAGTGAGGTCGTACTCCTTTCGCTGGCTTCCGCGGATCAAGCTCACGCGCTTCATGCTGCCGAATTCGGTAGCACCCCGCGCGGCTTGGACCGCATCGTAGATCGTCAATCCACGCACGTAATCCACAGGCCCGGGATTCCGAACCTGGCCACCGACGGTGACGCGGAGCTTCGCCAAGGTTTCATCGGTCGAGGCAAAGACCTGGATCGTCGGGTGGGTGTAGATCTCGGCGGCCCGGTAGGCGGCCTCGATGCTCGCGGCCAGTGCTTGCGGGCTGAGACCCGCGGCACGCAAGGTCCCGACGAAGGGCATCCGGATCGTGCCGGACTCCGACACCGGGTAGGTGTTGTTGATCAGCGTGGTCTCCGAGGCGGGGACCCCTTGGATGCGAATCTCGATCGCCCGGCCTGCGCCGATCGTCGACTGGGCGTTAACCGCCGGGAGAAACCCGAAAAGGCACGCGAGGAGAACAAAAAGATGTTTCATTGAATCAGTCTGGTTCTGGCACCCGGGGTGTCAATAGAGGTCTTGTTTCGAGTCGTCCTTCGCGGGGCGGGCCGCGCGCGGGGCCGGTGACTGGCTCGACGAAGGAGCTTGGGAAACCGGGGCCTGCGATTCGGCCGGTGCGTAGTAGGTATAGTAGCTGGTGTAGTACTGATACTGGCTGTCGCTGCGGACGTCCACATTGTTCAGAACCACCCCGATCACGTGGCCACCCACGTTTTCAACCGCTTGCTTCACGCGCATCAGCATGTTCCGAGGAAGCTTGCGGTGCTGCACCACGATCATCGTCAAGTCCACTTCGCTCGCGAGCACCGAGGCATCGCTGACCCCGAGGATCGGCGGCGAGTCCACGAGGACGAGGTCGAAGCGCTGCTTCACGTCCTGGATCAGCTCCGACATGCGGCGCGAGTTCAGGATGCCCGCCGCGTCCGCCGGAAGGATGCCGGAAGGCATGAAGTAGAGATTGTCCACCGGAGTCTGGAGGATCACGTCTTCCAGCATCAGCTCCGTGGTGAGGTAGTTGGTCAGACCCACCGAGTTGTTGATATCGAAGAATGTGTGCAATCGTGGACGACGGAGGTCGGCGTCGATCATCAAGGTCGTGTAGCCGCCCTGAGCGCAGATGTAGGCGAGGTTGACCAAGGTGGTCGATTTGCCTTCGCCGGCGCCACCGGAAACCACCGTGATCGCGTTGTCCTCGGGGTTCTTGCGGTTGAACTCGATGTTGGTCCGCAAAATCCGGTAGGCTTCCGCATCGGGGCTCATGCCACTCTGCTTGTAGAGCACGCCCACGTCCTTCGGAATGACCGCGAGAACCGGCACTTGGAGATAGCGCTCCACGTCTTCCAGCGTCTTCACGGAAGTATCGAGATATTCGAGGAAGAAAGCCACGCCGACACCGAAGATCAGGCCCACCACCGCACCAAGGGCGAGGTTCAGCTTGATGTTCGGGCTGACCGGAAGCAGCGACAGCGAAGGCTCTTCATGCATGATGATCGGCTCTTCGATCACCTTGCGGTTCATCTCTTCGGAAATCTGCTTCACCTTCAATTGCTCGAGAAGGCGCTGGGACGTTTCGAAATCGTTCTTGGCATCGACGAACGACTGATTGGCAATGCCTTGCTTGATGGCAGTGGTCTTCTTTTCGTTCATCTGCACTTCCAGGCGAAGGAGCTGCTCTTTCGCCAGTTCGAGCTTCGCCTTGAGGGTTTCCCGGAGGTTTCCGACCGCCTCGACCAGATCCTGCTCCATCCGTGCCAGGATGGCGGCTTGGCCCTCAACGGTCGGATGCTTGGCTCCGAGGCCCGAACTCTTCAGGCCCTCAAAGTTGCGCTGCTGTTCCTGGAACTGCGGGAGCAGGGTCGGGATGACATTGTCCGGAAGGCTCAATCCCCCGGCGTAGTTCATCAGTTGCTCGCCGTCATACTTGAGCAAGGTTTCGATCTGGCTCTCAAGCTGGATCTTGTCCTGCTCCAGGGCGAGGTACGCCTTGGTGGCATTCTCGGCGTCATCCGCCGCATCGAAGGTGCCCGAACCTTGGAAGACACTTTGGTCGCCCTGATAGATGATTCCCTCCTGCCGGATGATCTGGGACAACAACTTCCTTTTGTCTTCCACGGCATCCTCCTGCTGCTGGACGGCCTTGCGGAGTTGGTCCATCGCTTGATCGGCGAAGTCGCTTTGCAGCTTCGTCCGGCGCTCGCGGTAGGCTTCGGAGACCGCTTTGGCAATCGCCTGGGCGTCCTTGGGATCGCTGTAACGCACGCGGATTTCGATCAGCGAGGTACCGCGGATGTTTTCTGCATCCACAATGCCTCGCAGCGTGCGGCGCACCGTGTCCGCTTCGGAATTCCACTTGTTGACGAGATCGAGGTCCTCAATGGCAGCATCCAGGGTCTTCTGGGCCCGGATGACTTCGAACTCCGTCGGAAAGAACGTCTGGTTCATTTCCATCGACGCCCGGTTGTCGGTCTGGCCCGGAATCAAATTGGCGCTCGTGCCTTTCGGCCGAACCTGCACAACTGCTTTACTCTCATACTTTTTCGGCATCACATAGGTGATGACGAGAGCCGTCATGAACACGAGCAGGAAGGTCAGAAGGATGACCCCGTAGCGGTTCTTGATGACCTGCCAGTAATCAATGGCATGGAGGTTCGCCTCCGATTGGTTCAATGATTGGTTCATTAATGGCGATTGCTGGGATGGTTTATTGTCACGGATCGCACGTCATTCAAACGAAAACTCCCGCAATGGTTTACCACTGCGGGAGTTTGCGTTTTTAAGGATGGATGAGTGCTTTGAAAGGAATTCCTGAACTCAGGCCCGATCAGAACTCAGCGCGGACGCCCACGCTCACGCGATTCCGGTCATACTCGCGGCCCGGAAGGTCGGAGCTGGAATCGGTGTAGTTGTAGGAAACGTTGCCGTAGAGGTTCTCGGTGAACTTCACCGAAAGACCGACGTAGGCATTGATCAGATCTTCGCTCGGCGAGCCACCGTAAGGAATTGCCGTGGTGGCCACGCGGCCATCTTCGAAGTCGGCCATGATGTAATCAACACCGCCGAAGAGCGAAAGCATCTGGGAGATGTCGTATTCCGCGCTGACACCGATACGGAGCGTCTGCTTGGAGTCGAACTCGGTAAGCAGAGGACCCACAATGCCATTCGCGGTCACCACCGTGTCGTAATCCTCGATGCCGTAGCGGAGGAAGGAACGCACGCGGAACTGCTCGTTGACATTGGTGTTCAAGGTCAGCTCGGCATACGGGTCGGTCGAATCGCTGCCGCCAGCGGTGTCAACTTCACGGAACTGGGCGCCCACGCGGGCGATCAAGATCGTGTTCGGGCTGAAGCGATGCTCGGCACCGACCAGCAGGTAGTGGTTTTCCGAGTCGGAAGCGACACCGTTACCCGAAGTCTGGGAGTAGCGGTATTCGGCCGTAGCCACGGTCTGTGGCGAGACTTGGTAGCGGAACTGATTGTAAACCGTCCAAGTGAAGCGGTCGGAGTTCGGCACATTCGAATCGTAGTCGAGGCCGCTCAGCGTGAAGCCGGTGTAGGTCGCGAGACGCTCCGTCCAGCGGTAGCCGACGGAATTGTCGGTTTGCCAGTAAAGGTACTCACCCACCTGACGGGAGGTGGAGTAGCCGTAGGAGTAGTCCGGCTCCAGCTCGTAGGAGATGAAGTTACGGCTGGCGAAACGGAGGCGCTCGCTGACGCGGTGGGTGAAATTCACACCGGCACGGGCCTGGCCATAGAGATCCTCCGAACCGAGAGCTTCAGGCTCGTCGAAATAGTAGATCGCGCCGACGCGGGCATACACATCCCAAGTGGTCTGCGGCGTGATCGAAACGAAGGAAAGGCCGACGTAGGGATTGATGCTGAGCGCCTCGTCATCGGCACCCACACCGACCGCGGTCGGATTGACGTTGTCATCCCAAGTCAGGTTGACGCCCACCGTCCACTTGAGAGGAAGGCTCTCCTGAGCCTCGTCCTGAGTGTAATAGAGGCTGGCATTGGCAGCGCCAATGGCCGAAGCGGCGGCGAGCGTGGAAAGCAAACTGCGTTTCATGTAGGAAAGGGAAGCTGTGATTGAAAGCTATGCGATACGGCAGCGGCCGGATTTCAGTCGATGATCGGCGGCTGCTCGATCGGACGATCGATCGGCGTGCCAACCGGAGGAACGATCACCGGCGGGATCACGGGTGGCAGACCAGGAGGCAGCATCGGCGGACCACCAGGGGTCGGACCAACCGGGCCTTGGCCGGGGAAGTCGAGCGGGTTCCACGCCGGCTTCACTTCGACCTGCGGGCTCTTGCCACCTTTCGAGCTGTAACCGGACTCACCCTTGTTCGGGTCGAGGCGGCTCATCACTGCCTGCACGTCGGCCAAGGCCTCAGGAGCCACGGCGACAGCGCACTGGGAAATCAAGCGCATCTTGTCGGGAGCCGAAGTTGCGGCGGTCTCGACAATCGCGGCGATGGTCTTGTTATCAGCCTTGGAGGCCTGGATGGCGGCCTTCACGATATCGCACGCGCAATCCGGATTCGCGGACACCTCTTTCTCCACAACCTGGAGAACTTCGGCGGGCTTGGCGGCGACTGCGTGCTTCACGGAAACGGAAACCTTCAGGCAGTCCACCTCGGCCATCGTGGCGGCGGGAAGCATGCCCAGAGCGGCTGCCACTAGCGCAAATCGGAACGTGGTTTTCATGTTTGGGAATAGGATCGGGATCGTCGTGTCCTGGCAAGATTGAAAAGCGGGTAGTGGGAATCGAACCCACATAGCTAGCTTGGAAGGCTAGAGCTTTACCACTAAGCTATACCCGCGAAGTCGGGCGAAAGCTAACAGGCGCTTGGAAGCTCCCGCAAGCTCTTTTTATACGATTTCACGGTCTTTTCAGGCCCTCCCACGCGATCGCGGAGGGTGCTGAAATCCATCATTTGGGATTGCATTGAGAGCCAATGCCAGATAGCTCCGCCGCGTCTCTCCTGACAGGCGGGTGTAGTTCAATGGTAGAACGCGAGCTTCCCAAGCTTGAGGCGTGGGTTCGATTCCCATCACCCGTACCACCCCGCGTCAGCGGCTGACGTGGGCATTCCCCCTCTCGTGAAATCGCCACGGGAGCTCCTTGCCTCGCGAAATTCCGATCCTCTCCCCCTCGACCACTCCCAGGTTGCTGCCTCGGAAGATTCCGGTTTCTGGACCCTCCAGAAAGGCCGTGCCGTGGCTTGCGCCCGTGATTCCAAGGGCCTTCGTCAGCTTCCCCGGTCCCGAACAGAGGTGCCGGAGGTCCGCCCGACCGCGTCTTTCGACCATCGCCTCGATCCCGGCGATCGGTTCCAAGGCCCGGAACAGCACGAATCCCGCGCCTTCCGGCCCCTTCACCAGGACGTTGAAGAGCCAGTGCACCCCATAGTTCAGGTACACATAGGCCGTGCCGACCTCGTGATTCTTGACGAAGCGACGTGCGCCCGGCCGGAAGAAGGTGTGGCAGGCCGGGTCGCCTTCCGCGGTGTAGGCTTCCGTTTCGACGATCCGTCCGATGCAGCCGTGCCATTGGAACATGCAGCCGATCAGCTCCCGGGAACAATCCACCGGATGCCGCTCGAAAAACGACGGAATCAGACGCTCCATGGCCTCAGAGACCGGTCGGCCGGTCGATGAAAACCGTCTGGAGCCCGAAGTCGCAGCCCAGCCTCTCGGCCAGCGCCTTCACGCCGAAGGTCTCCGTGGCGTAGTGCCCGGCATATAACAAGTTCACCCCGAGTTCCTCGGCCAAGGGATAGCTCCAGTGCGGGCCTTCCCCTGTAATGAACGTATCAATTCCCTCCGACGCGCAAATTGCAACTTCCGAACCGGCACCCCCGGTTACAATCCCTAACTTCCTAACGACTTCCGGACCTCCCGGGCACAGGTGGACCGGACCGGCCACCGCGGTAGCCACCCGCTCCGTTAATTCGTCGCGCGAAATCGCCACCTCCGCGGTCAGCCCGATCCGGGTGCCTTTCCAATCCAGAAAGCTGCCTTCCGTTTCAAATCCCAGCGCCCGCATGAGGAGGATGTTGTTTCCCATCACGGGATGAACATCCAGCGGGAGGTGGGCGGAATAGATCGCCAGGCCGGCATCCATTGCCGTCTTGATCTTCTTATAAAAGGCGCGGGTCAGCGGTTGCGCGCCCTGCCAGAACATTCCGTGGTGCACCAGCAGCAGGTTGGCCCCCGCGGCAACCGCCTCCTCCACTACCGGGAGCGAGGCATCCACCGCTGCCGCGACCCTCGTGACCGTCCCGCCATTCTCAAGCTGCAGTCCGTTCACCGCCCCGGAGTAGTCCGGGATTTCCCCAATCCTCAGTTCCGTATCCAGGAAGGCCACGATCTCCTGCAGTTTCGCCATGCCCGGAAATTGAAACGCGAATCCTGAATTGGCGAATGCCGATTGCGCCCGGAATCCCGCAATAGTCCGGGGACGGCTTCGCTCCGCGCGCCCCTCATCCGGCATTTCCCGCAAATGCCGCCAAGTCACCCGGGAGCCCCGATTTCCACTCCACCCTCTTTCCTTCCCACTCCACCGCCAGAAGGCACGCATGGAGGGCATGCCTTGGCAGGATCAACCTCGCCACGGATGCATCGGAGAGCCCCCCGGCGATCTGTTCCAAGTACGGACTCCCATCCGTCCCGTAGATTTTGTCCCCGACTAGGGGGTGTCCGGCATGCTCCAGGTGCACCCGGATTTGATGCATCCGCCCCGTTTCCGGAAAACACCGGACCACCGAGAAATTCCCGAGCGCGTTGGCGAAGCGCCGCTCCACGCGGAATCCGGTCACGCAATCCCGCCCCGTCGGATCCACCACCTGCCGCAGCCAGATCGTCCCGCCGCCTCTTATAATAGAGGCTTCCACCCGCAGGTCCTCCCACTCCGGCCAGCCGTGGACGATCGCCAGATACTCCTTCTCCACCCTTCGATCCTGAAACTGGAAGGAGAAATGCCGCGCGGCCGCCGCATTCTTCGCCACCAGCACCAGCCCGCTCGTTTCGCGGTCCAGCCGGGTGAGGATGGAGAGCCGTGCTCCATTCGCCCTTTCATAGATCAAGAGCTCCTCCAATCCGCTCAGCAGCGTCGGCTCCACCTTCCCGTTCGCCGGATGCACGGCGAGGGGCGCAGGCTTCTCCACGACAATCCAATCTTCCGACTCGTCGATCACCTTGAAATCGCACTCCGCCCGCACAGGAAAGACGCTTCCGGGGAAGTCGGGCTCTTTCCAATCTCCAAATAGCTTCCCCACTGACAATTTGGCACTTGGCACTTTTCCGTTCACCCATTCCCCTCCCCGCATGTCCGCCGACGCGCAGCACACCCTTGCCTCCGCCGCCACTCTTGAAGGCACCTCCCTCCACACCGGTGCAAAAGTCACCCTGACCCTGAAGCCCGCTCCCGCCGACCACGGCTTCAAGTTCCGCCGCGTTGATCTGCCGGACCAGCCCTTCATCGATGCCGATGCGGACAAGGTCCAGACCGTCGAGCGCGCCACCACCATTGCGGAGGGCTCGGTGAAGGTTCACACTGTCGAGCACGTCCTCTCCGCCCTCACCGGCATGGGCATCGACAACGCGATCATCGAGATGGACGCGAACGAGCCGCCGATCGGCGACGGTTCCGCCCGCCCCTTCGTCGAGCTGATCAAGAAGGCCGGCATCGCCGCGCAGGATGCCCTGCGGAAGGTCTGGGAAATCCGCGAACCAATCCATCAGGAAAGCGGCGACGGCACCCTGATCACCATCGTACCGAGCAAAACCTTCCGCGTCTCCGTGACCAATGTCGGGCCCGACGGCCGCTTCACCCAGTATTTCTCCAGCGAGGTCACGCCGGAGACCTACGAGAAGGAAATCGCGCCCGCCCGCACCTTCGTTTACTACGAGGACGTGAAGCCCCTGCTCGACAAGGGCCTGATCAAGGGCGGCTCGCTCGAAAGCGCGATCGTCATCCGTGGCGAGCAAGTGATGACCAAGGAGCCGCTGCGCTTCACCAATGAATTCGCCCGCCACAAGGCGCTCGACGTCATCGGCGACCTTATCCTGAGCGGCAAGCGGATCCTCGGCCACGTGATCGCCGTAAAGCCGGGCCACGGCCCGAACTCGAAGCTCGCTGCCACCCTCAAGCGTGAATACGCGCGCGTCCGATCCCTCGCCGCACCCTTCGCCTTGCCGACCGGCGAGACCGTTCTGGATATCAACGACGTCCTCAAGATCCTGCCTCACCGCTATCCCTTCCTGATGGTGGACCGGATCATCGACATGGTCGGCGATTCCAAGTGCACCGGCGTCAAGAACGTCACGGTGAACGAGCCTTTCTTCCCCGGCCACTTCCCCGGCCATCCGATCATGCCCGGCGTCCTGCAATTGGAAGCCATGGCGCAGGTCTCCAGCGTCCTCATGCTCCGCAAGCCGGAGAACGCCGGAAAGATCGGCTACTTCATGAGCGCGGACTCCGTGAAATGGCGCCGCCCGGTGCTCCCTGGCGACACCCTCCACATCGAGGCCGAAGTCATCAAGATCCGCGGCTCCATCGGCCAGACCCGCTGCCGCTGCCTGGTAGGCGGCGAAGTCGCGTCAGAGGCCGAATTGAAATTCGCGCTGGTGCAGCAGTGAGAAAGGAAAATGACGAATTCCGGATTTCCGAATGACGAAGGTCATTTGGGGAAGCGGAATCTCATGATCCGGAGAACACCGCCAGTCTCCGGTCCACCGACTTGTTCGGAGCATCGGGCAGCGGCCTCGCATGCGGATGATGGAGGTCGGCCAGTTTCCTTGCTCCGCATTCGAGGAGGCAGGCCATCGCCAGCTCATGCTCGCGATCGAAGTAGGAGGTGATAACCATGAGCCCGCCGGGCTTCAAGGAACCAAGGGCATTTCGGAAAAGGACCAGCCACGTCGCCGGATCGTGCCAGTAGTTCTGGTGGCGGATGAAGACGAGGTCGAAGGGCGGGAGCTGCTTCATCCGGTCCGTGCGCGAGGCGTCACCGGCGCGGAAATCGAGCTGCCAGCCGGGCGGCGCGGCAGGAACCCAGCGGGCCTTGCCTTCTGCCGCTTCGACCGGCCGGAGATCGATGCCGAGATAAAACAACTCTTTCGCCAGCGGTGCCGCGGCAGTCAGCAGGACACCGGTTTCGTCGGCGCGACCGCAGGCGAGGTTCAGGATGGCGGGATTTTCCGGGACGGCCCACCCGGCCGTGCGAAATGCCAGCTTGAGCAGATCGCCAAGACGCTGGACGTCGGCATCAATGCCGGGATAACTGAAAGGAATGGCAGGACTCACCGCGCCGAAGTCAGCGGCTGCCCGGTTAGGATTTCAAGTTTGTCTTCCTAACCAAACGCTGTTACTTAGGCTCGCTTTCCGCCTCAAAACCTGAGCAAATGGTTCCAAGCACGTCGCCTGTCCGCCCCGTCGATGCCTCGCTACAGGCGTCCATCGCCCATATTGCCGACCAATTCGCGATCCAAGGCGACTTCGTCCACGGCGAGGAAATTGAAAGCGGCCACATCAATTCGACGTACCGTGCGACCTTCGAAACGGCCGACGGGGATCGCCAGCGCTACATTCTCCAACGGATCAACGAGAAGGTCTTCAAGGATCCCCTGGCGGTGATGCGGAACGTGGAATGCGTGACCCGGCATATCAACTGGAAGGTCCTCCGCGTGAAAAAGGACCTCGGCGGCCAAACGCTGAACCTCTACCCCGGCCGCGGCGGCAAATCCTGGGTCATCGGCCCGAATGGCGGCGTGTGGCGCTGCTACAATTCGATCGAAGGCTGCGTGACCTACGACATCATCGAGAACACCCGCCAAGCCTACCAAGCTGCCCGGGCCTTCGGTTCTTTCCAAGATCTGGTGAGTGACCTTCCCGCCAGCGAGATCGAGGAAACGATCCCCGACTTCCACCATACCCGGAGACGCTTCGAGAGGCTGATGCGCATCGCCGATGCCGATCCCCACGGGCGCGCGGGTGCCGTGGGCGAGGAACTCGATTTCGTGTCCCGCCGCGAGCAGGACGTCGATGTAGTGCTGGACCTCCTTGCGAGCCATTCGATTCCCACGCGCATCACGCACAACGACACGAAGATCAACAATGTGATGATCGATGCCGATTCCGACGAAGCCGTCTGCGTGATCGACCTCGATACCGTGATGCCCGGAGCCTCGCTCTACGACTTCGGCGATCTGGTCCGAACCGCCACCAGTCCAGCGGCCGAGGACGAGCCCGATCTTTCAAAAGTCGTCATGCAGATGCCGATGTTCGAGGCCCTGGTCGATGGCTACATGGACGCCAGCTCGGACTTCATCAACGACGCCGAAGCCGATCACCTCGCCTTCTCCGGCAAGCTCATCACCTTTGAAACGGGCATCCGGTTCCTCACCGATTTCCTCGAAGGCGACATCTATTTCAAGACCCACCGCGAAGGCCACAACCTCGACCGCGCCCGCACCCAATTCAAACTCGTGGCCGAGATCGAACGCCAGCAAGCCACGATGGAAAAGTTCGTGAAGAAGGTGCGGAGAGGGAAGCGGTAGACGCACGCCTGACCCCACGCGGGAGATCAAACCTTCGACATCACGCCGCCGTTCATCAACGAGCAGTCCGTCTTCGCCTCGCCGCCGCAATGGACGCAGCGCAGGCGGAGGATCAGTTGTTTCGAATAGGTGGAACCCACCGGTTTCCCGCAGTGCGGGCAGGCCAAAGCCTGAAAGTAGTAGGCGCGTGAAATCCCCGGTCCCGGCGGCTCGCCCGGGCGGATGCCTCCCTTGGGGTGGGGTTTGAAATAATAGACGCCCACTGCGATCACGCCCCCGGTCATCATCAGAACCGCCGCCAACCACATGAGACCGACCGACTCCATCAAGGCGATCAACGCATTCCCTACGAGCATGATCACGATCGCCAGCCCCAGCCCCTTCAACACCTTCGTGCCCTCGAAGGGGTTCCCGAAGGTGCTGAAATACTCGTCAGCACATCGCACGACCGGAAGCATCGGCTCCTGCGGTTTCATCTCGGATCGATGCTAGCGGCCTCCCTCCGCCTCGCGATGCCAAAAGGTGGCAGCGATTGTAGCGGGATCACGGCGAGGTGTATTTCAGACCGATGATCGAGATCACCAGCAAGCCGAGAAAGATGGCGCGGCTAAGCGTCATCGACTCGCCCATGAAAGTAACGGAGATGATCGCCGCACCGGCGACACCGATCCCGACCCACACGGCATAGGCAGTGCCGATTGGCAGGTGTTTCACCGCAAGGGCAAGCAAGGCCATGCTTGCAACCAGCGCGCTGCCGACGAAGAGCGAAGGCCAGAGCTTGGTGAAACCATCCGTCGATTTCAGGCCGAGGGCCCAGCAGATTTCAAGCAGACCGGCGAGGACGAGGATTAACCAAGGTTTCATGGAGCACCGTGAAGTTAGGGTTCAGGTGCGTCGTCTTTTCCTTAAACCGGGTACGGCGCGTCTCGTCCGGGCGGAGGGAACCAAGCACCGCGAGATGAGAGGGTCAAGGGGGTGATCGGTCGGCGCTGGCCTCGGCGTATTACGCACCCGCTTGTTCCGGATTGCTCTACCACCCCAAGGTCTTCGCGACTTCGGCGAAAGCCTTTTCGCGATCCTGCGCGGAGAGCCCTCGCACAGAGAAACCCGCCGGAGTACGATCGATGCGGCTCACCCACTTTGGATAGATGCCATAGTGCAGCATATCGTTTTCGTCGAAGGCAACGAACCACTTCGGCTCCAAATCGAACTCAGCACCCGCGTCGATCCCGATCTTCAATCCCGCTCCGGACGTCTCCTGTTCCCTCACCCTCACCCGGATCTTCCCGCCGGACTCTTCGATATTCGCCATCATGGGCGGAGACCCGGTTCCCGCCAGCGTTCCGATATGACTGGTAGCGACGAACCTACCGGGGCTGATCGTTCGATGCGATCTCCTTCCCCGTTCGTAAAGCACGCCGGACATCACTGCGCCCACCAGCGAAAATACCAAGAGTGCGGTCGTCCAACGCTTCATCGATGCGGTCTCAAGCCCTCGTCAGCGTCATCACGCATTCGAGATGGCGGGTGTGCGGGAAGAGATCGAAGGGCTGAACCTTCTCCAACTTGAAGCCACCTTGCTTGAGGATCGTGAGATCGCGCACCTGCGTGGCGGGATCACAAGAGACATACACGACGCGTGCGGGCGCGAAGGCGATGAGCTGCTCCAGGAACTCGGGAGAGCATCCTTTCCGCGGCGGGTCGATCAGTACGGCGGTTTCGGCCGCAGGGAACCGGATGTCGGCGAAGATGGCTTCCGCGGAGGCGGCCATGAAAGTGGCATTCGTGATGCCGTTTGCCTCCGCATTCCGGCGTGCCCAATCGGCAGCGGACTCGTTCACCTCCACACCGTGCACTTGCTCGAAATGCTTCGCCAGGGTCAGCGCAAAGAGGCCGGAGCCGCAGTAGGCATCGACGAGATATTTCGCGCCACCCGCACATGCTTCCTTCGCCGCGTGACCGGTGAAGGCGGGGAGGATGAAGGGATTGTTCTGGAAGAAATCCCCGGCAAGGAAATCGAAGGACAGCTCGCCGACATGCTCGGTGACGACCGCATTCGGATTCGTCTCCACCCGGCCTTCGGTGGCGCGAAGCAGGAGCGTGGCGCCCTTCTTGAACATCTTCGCGCGCTGGCGGATCGATTCCCTTTCGCGTGGCAAGGCGGCATTGATCTCCGCCATCGCAATCGGGCACTGCGGGACATCGATGATGCCGCTGCGCCGGCCGATCGGCAGGAAGCCGATGCCCTCGATCACGCCATCGCGCGGGCGATCGAAGTGCGGAGTGATCTTCGAGCGGTAGTTCCACACCTGCGGTGAAGCGATGCAGGGCTCCACCGGAAACTCGATCCCTGCCATGTGCTGGAGAAGCTCGCCGACCTGCCGCGACTTCCACGCGAGCTGCGCTTCGTACGTGAGGTGCTGGTATTGGCAGCCACCGCAGGACCCGAAGAGTGGGCAGCCCGGCGCGGTGCGCTCGGGCGCAGCTTCCAGCACTTCCATGAGATCCGCCTGTGAGCAGTTCTTGTCGTTGCGGAAAACCCGTGCTTTCACCAACTCCCCTGGCAGGCAAAAGGGCACGAACACCACCCAGCCATCGATCCGGCCAATGCCGATGCCGAGATTGCTCAGGGCATCGATGCGCAGCTCGATCTCCTGGTGGTAGGCGAACGGGTGCGGATGGAATTTCTTCGGCGGGCGCTGCATTTTCGGAGCACCGGGGTAGGACGCGGCGGAACTCTTGCCAAGCCCGGCTTTCCCCGGTGCCTTGCATTCCCTGCCCGGACGGCGCAAATTGATGCGATGAAGGCGGGTTACTGTCTGCTGTTGCTCACCGGATTTCTCCAAGCCGTAGAGATCGAAGGCACGGTCTGGTACGACTCGAAGGGCCAAATCGTCGTGGTCGATGGACCGGCGGCGGAGAAGAAAGCTCCGGCCCCCTGGATCCCGCAGTGGGTCGCCCGCGAAGCCCGGCGGGACAAGGCCCTGCGCGGTGGCTACCGGAGGAGCCGGTCGTGGAGCCATGACATCTATCCCGTGTGGGGATGGTCTTACGCGGTCGGCTACTGCCGCCCTTCACCCTGCGCCCGGCCGTTCCGGGGCGTCAGCGTGATCATTCGCTAGCCGGCTTGTCTTCGGCTGGCCGCGGGGCGGGCTTGCTGCCTGCCGGCGGCGAAACGATCAACGACCCGGCATTTTTCAGCGTAGGTGCCGTCGGGGTGAAGTCCCGGCTGTCCGGAAGATTCTTCGCGGGATCGCGCAGGCGCATGCCGCTTTTCTGCTGAGCCACCTGTGGAACATCCGGAACCTCCTCCTTCGGCGGGGCGGGCGCCTTGTTCGTCGCCACCGGTGGGGGAGCCGGCGCTTCCTCGACCAGAATGGCCTTCGGTGGCACGCAGGAAGCGGCAAGGCAGGCGATGGAGGTGCAGACGAGAAAGCGGATCATGGGCTCGGGGACGGGCGTGGAACATGGCGTGTCAAAATCGCCTTGGCAATGGAGAAGCCGGGGAGAAATCGGCCACAGAGCGCCCGGATTCCGCGGAATTCCGGTGGAAACGGCTCTAATTTTTGAACAAGCTTCTTCCCTCACGGCGTTAACGTCCGGTTCCCTGAGAAAAAAGATCATGAAAACCATCCCTTCCCTCGTCGCGGCCTTGGTCGCGCTCGCCCTCCCCGCTCTGGCGGATGACAAGGAAACGAAATCGACTTCCGACGCCACTCTCGGCCAGGTGAAATTCACCGAGGTGGTGAACGGCGCCACCTTCGACAAGGCCACGCTGGAAGGCAAAGTCGTGGTGATCGAGGAGTGGGGCGTGAACTGCGGCCCCTGCATCGCCAGCCTTCCGGAAATGGCCAAGCTCGCCAATCGCTACGACAAGAAGGGTCTGGTCGTCGTCGGCATGGAACGCCAGGGCAGCTCCAAGGAAGACATCCTGAAGGTTCTGAAGCCCGCCCGCGTGAAGTATCCGGTCATGGCCGGCGGTTCCGCGCCGAGCAAGGGCAAGGGCATCCCGCACGCCCTGGTCTTCGGCACCGACGGCAAGCTCCTCTGGGAAGGCCATCCTGCCGACGGCGAGTTCGAGGACGCCGTGAAGGATGCCCTCAAGGCCGTGGCGAAGAAGTAAGCCTTCTTCCCTGATTTTCCCAAGCGCCGCTCCGGGTTTTCCGGTGCGGCGCTTTTTCGTAAGCCAGGGAAGATATTACATTCACCCAAACTATATGCTGCGTCCTGCGGGCAATCCTGTTATAGAGAAGTCCCGTTCATGCCTCACGAAGAAGCAATCAATCCTTATCTGCCGCCGGAGCAGGTCAGCCTGTCGGAAGTGGTGTCCGATGAACCCGCGCCCCTCAAGGATCCCCGCCTCCGCGGATGGATCACCATCGGAAGCGTCGCCCTGTTTTGCCTCACCTGCCTGGTGGGATTATTCCAGCCTGAGGACCTTTCATGGGAAGAACCGCTGAATCGCACGGGCCTGGCTTTCGCCTTCATCATCCTCATCTCCTATCTCTGCTGGCTCTACCGCTGCGCGGCCAATACCCGCATCCTGGATCCGGCAGACCCGGTAGGTCCCTCGGCGGCGGTGTGGACTCATCTCATTCCGATCCTGAATTGGTTTGGTCCCTGCGTCGTGCTGCGAGCCGTCGCAAAGGCGACCTTCAGATTCCGTCCGAGCCGGGGGATGGATACCATGATCATCATCTGGTGGGTCTCGTTCGTGGTCCGCTTCGTACTTTCGAATTGGCTGGAAGATGTGATCGTCGTGTTGATCTGGCTGCTCTCCACGCTCCTTACGGGCGGGCTGATGAGCTACATCATCTTCCGCGTGAGTCGTGCGCAGGCGGCCTTCCGCTGGTCGGATGCGCCGGAGACGCAGCGACCGGACATGATGCCGCCGGGCGGCTCGAGGCCGATGTCTCCGACCGGAGCTCCCTTGCCCCCGCCTCTGCCGAGTTCGGAATGACAGGTGGTAGTCTGAAACTCACGCCTCCTGCATCGCATTCGGTCAAAGGGCCGGCGGACGACTCCTTTCCGCACAATCTTTGCGCGAAATCCGCATTCCGTCCGGGGATTTTGCCGTTCAATCTCCCGCCCGCCATGTTCTCCGACGCGCTTGCTTCCCATCTCCGCACGACGCTCTCCGAAATCGAATCCGCCGGCCTCTACAAGCGGGAGCGGCTGATCGATTCGACGCAGAACTCCACCGTCCGCCTGAAGGACGGCCGCGAGGTGATCAACATGTGCGCGAACAACTACCTCGGCCTTGCGGATCATCCCGAGGTGGTGGCGGCGGCGAAGACCTCGCTGGACCGCTGGGGCTTCGGCATGGCGAGCGTGCGCTTCATCTGCGGCACCCAGACGCTGCACAAGCAGCTTGAGGAAAAGATCTCCGCCTTCCTCGGCACGGAGGATACCATCCTCTACCCGAGTTGCTTCGATGCGAACGGCGGTCTCTTCGAAGTGCTCCTCGGCCCTGAGGATGCAGTGATTTCCGATTCTCTCAACCATGCCTCGATCATCGATGGCGTGCGCCTCTGCAAGGCCAAGCGCTTCCGCTATGCGAACAACGACATGGCCGATCTGGAAGCCCAGCTTCAGGCTGCCGATGCCGCGGGTGCGCGCTTCAAGCTGATCACGACCGACGGTGTCTTCTCGATGGACGGCATCATTTGCGACCTCGATCAGGTGCATGCGCTTGCGGAAAAGTACAACGCGCTCGTCCACTTCGACGATTGCCACTCGACCGGCTTTCTCGGCGCACGCGGCCGCGGCACGCACGAGCACTGCGGGCTCTTCGGCAAGATCGACCTGACCACCGGCACGCTGGGCAAGGCTCTCGGTGGAGCTTCCGGCGGCTATACCTCCGGCAAGAAGGAGATCATCGAGCTGCTGCGCCAGCGTTCGAGACCTTATCTTTTCTCGAACACCATCGCGCCGCCGATTGTGGCCGCGTCGCTGAAGGTCTTCGAGATGCTGGAGGCGTCCACCGAACTCGCCGACCGCGTGAAGTCGAACACGGAATACTTCCGCACCGCGATGGCCGGCACCGGCTTCACGATCGCGGGCAAGGATCACCCGATCTCACCCGTGATGCTTGGAGATGCGGCGCTTTCGCAGAAGTTCGCCGACAAGCTGCTGGAGCACGGGGTGTATGCGATGGGCTTCTTCTATCCGGTGGTGCCGCAGGGCAAGGCGCGCATCCGCACGCAGATCAGCGCGGCGCATACGCGGGAGCAATTGGACAAGGGGATCGAGGCCTTCGTGAAGACGGGGAAAGAGCTGGGGGTGATTTGAGGCTCGAGCGAGGGGCTCAAGGCTGCGGATACTTCTCCAGCATCCAATCGTTCGCCGCAGCCTCGCCAAAGAGCTTCGCGCGGTCGAAGTAGAGCAACCAGTCGCCTTCAGCCACCGAGGGATCTTTGATCAGCTCCATGACCTGCTTCGCCTTGCCGGTGAGGTTTTGCTTCTGTTGATCGAGCACTTCCAGCCGGGCCTGCGTTTCTTCCGAATCGACCCCCTCGATCGCCCTCTTCTCAACAAGCCTTCCCACCAGAAAATCCACGAGAGTCCCTGATCCCTGGAGTTGCTGGCCCAATCCGGATTGGATCCCTCGCAAGGATTCCGCGGATAGCTCGTCTCCCCCGGCTTGAAAGTCCTTCCCCATCTTCGCCATTTCATCGCCGAGATCGCGGAATTGAAGCACCAGGCTCTTGCTGCTCCCAAAGAGCGCCATCAATTTCGCTTGGGCGGGCGGAAGGCCCGAAAAGAGGAAGGCCTCCTCGTCATTCTGCGCGAGTGCAACGGTGAAATCGTCCACTGACTTGCCGATCGATTTCCGCAATTCCTCGAGCGCCTCATCCTTTCTGCCGAGTTGAAGGAGCGCACGAGCCGCCATGCAATTCCCCATCGCGTTGTTGGGATCCACGCGCTTGAGGTTCTCCAGAATCGCGAGCCGCTTCTCCGCGTCTTGCACCTGGGAGAGGCTCGTCATGAGAACCTGGGGATGATCCGGAAATCGCTCCATGGCCTCCTTCAAAAAGGCTTGGTCTCCGCCCAGTCGGAAGGCAGAAAGCAGGGAGTCCGCATTGCGATTCCTCGCGTTCACAAAAGCATCGATTTGCTCGGCGGTGAGTCTCCGCTCCCCATTCTGTTGTGACAGGGCGAAGGCTTCTTGGAAGGTGCGTTTGCCCGGTGCAGCGACACGGTCCCGGTCGACTTTGAGAGAACGGGACCCCGAAGCAGCGCGGCTCGCCGGATCTGAGCCTTCTCCCGCCGGGACCGAAGACCGGCTCCGTGACTGCATCAGCACGAAGACCAGCGCCAACAGGAAGGCCAGCGCGGCCCATGCGGCGGTTTTTTTGGGAGAAGGCATCGGCATCCGTCCCCTTCCTATCAACTCAGCTCGGTAGGCAAAGCCGAATCAATTAAGCACCCTGCCTTGGTAGCGGACCGTAAATCCTCTCGCCCAAGCCATCTCGGGAAGAGCGAGCAGCTTCCCGAAGATCGATCTCACCAGTTCGTCCGGATAGTCCCGGTGGAATCTCACATCGATCATTCCCGGTGCGATCGTCGCCGCCATGGCATTGCCGCGGTAGTCATCCTCGTAGGAAACCCCTTCCCGCTTCACGTCGCGATGCTGGATCGCACCGGGAAAAAATACCGCGGCTGTCGAATTCAGGACGCACTTCACGAAGTAGCCCTCCGCCGAGAGGTAGGGTGAAATCGACTCCAGACCGAACACCTTCATTGAGCTCAAGCCTTCGGTCTTCCCAGCACCTCCACCGCCTGCAACGCCGCGGCATTCCGGTTCTCCACACCCAGCTTCGCGAAGATGCTGCCGAGGTGCTGCTTCGCTGTTTTCTCGCTCATGCCGAGGATGAAGGCGACGTCGGCATTGCTCTTGCCCTGCGCCACCCATAGCAGCACTTCCGCCTCGCGATTGGTAAGGCCGAAAACCATCAGCGGTTCGTGGCTGGAGAAGTCCGGATGAAAGCTACCATTCGTCGCGGCAGCCTGCACGCGCGCTTCCACCGCTTCCGCACGGGCCAGGCGTGCCTCCACGGCGGCCAGCAGATCCTCCCGGACCACCGGTTTCACGAGGTAGTCATCCGCGCCGAAGTTCATGCCGATGCGGACATCGCTTTTGTCGCTGCGCGCGGTGAGGAAGATGAAGGGAAGCGTCTCCGTTCCCGGATTCGACCTCAAGGTCTGCACCACCCCATGTCCGTCCAGTTCCGGCATCATCACGTCGCAGATCACTAGGTCGGGTTTGCGCGCGATGGCGGCTTCCACCCCGATTTTCCCATTCTCGGCCGAGTAGACCTCGAAGCCTTCCATTTCCAGCATCAGCGCCAGATTGCGCCGCATCGGGGCCTGATCTTCGATGATAAGGATTCGTTTCATAGGGAAGGAATGGCGGCATCCTGCACGATCCGCGTCGAAACGCCATCCGACTAAAGTCGGAGTGCGAAAATCTCCTACCAATGCCATTCTTCAGGCGTGTTGACCGCCGAACAAAAGCACCGCCTGCGCAAGACCTTCGCCACCGTGGAACGCCAGTCCCATGTCGCCGCGCTGGTCTTTTACCAGCGCTTGTTCGAGATGGATCCGACTGTGCGCCCGCTTTTCAAGACGGACATCGAACTCCAGGCGGCGAAGCTGATGGACATGCTTGCTGCCGCTCTCAGCCTGCTCGAGCGCCCCGGCGAACTGACATCGGTGCTGGAAGACCTCGGCGCGAGACACGTCGGCTACGGGGTGAAGACCGAGCACTACACCACGGTGGGCGAGGCCCTCCTCGCCATGCTTGAAAGCGTGCTGGGGGACGATTTCACCATCGAAACCCGCCGCGCCTGGACCGAACTCTACGGCTTGATCGCGGAGACGATGTTGCGCGGAGCGGCGCATGCCGCTCACTGAGCGAAGAGTGGCAAGCGCACCGTGAAGGTCGTGCCCTCGCCCTGCGAGGAGACGAAGCCGATGGTCCCGCCGTGAAGCTCGACGCAGCGCTTCGTGATCAAAAGCCCCAAGCCGCTGCCGGGGATGTCCGCGACGTTGCTTGCACGGTGGAATGCCTCGAAGATCCGCACCTGGTCCTTTTCCGGGATACCCATGCCGTGATCCTTCACCGCAAAGACCGCATCCGCTCCCTCCCGGCACACGGCGAATTTCACCAGGCTTTCCTTGGGAGAATACTTGGCGGCATTTGAAAGCAGGTTCGAGAAGATGTGCCGCAACAAGGATTCATCCGCGGAGGCGGTCGGAATGCCACCTTCGATGAATGTTTCCACCGGGCATTTCCGGACGGTTGCCGATAAGGACTCGTCCGTGAGCTTGTGGCACAGCGCCACCAGATCCACCGGCCCGGGCGAGAATGACAGTTTGCCCGCGTCCGCACGACCGAGCACCAGCACCTGCTCCATGAGGTCTGCCATCCGCTTGGTGGATTGGTGGATGTCATCGAACAGCTCGTCGCGCCGCGGTCCGTCGAGGCGATCGAAATAATTCCGCAGTAGTTCCACCGCGGACATGATGATGCCGAGCGGTGTGCGGAACTCGTGGGAAACGATCGCCGTGAATCGCGAGCGCAGCTCACCCAGCTCGCGTTCGTTCTCCAAGGCGCGGCGCATCGTTTCCTCCGTGCACATTTGTTCGGTGCGGTCGGTGATCGCCGCGATCACGTGCGCGCTCTTCCGCCCGGGCATTTTCGCGAGGTGGACGGAGCAGGGAATATCCCGGCCATCGGCGGAACGGTGCATCCAGTCGAAACGAGGCTCATCCCCGCCCAGCGCCATGGCGATCTTCTCGCTCGCCGATTCCGCGCTCGGCCGACCGTCGGGTTGGAATTCCGGACTGAAATCGGCGGGGCCTGCAGCGAGGAGCACTTCGCGGCTGACACCGTAGAATTTTTCCGCGCTTTCGTTCGCCTCGATGAAAAGACCGCTCTTCATGTCCACCACCACCGTCGGTGTCGGCGTGTGGTCGATCACCATGCGGTAGCGGGCCTCGCTCTCGCGCAGGGCGATCTCCGCGCGCTGGCGGCCATCGATCTCCACGGCAAGGGCGATCCACTGGGCGACATAGCGCGCGAAGTCCACTTCGGACGCCCGCCACCGCCGCCGGGGACCGACGTGCTCGTGGCAGATCACACCGAAAAGGCGGCCGTGCCGGTGAACCGGCGCATCCAACATCGAGGTGATGCCAAGCGGCGTGAAGTAGCTTGCGCGGAACTCGATCAGGCGCGGGTCTTCCATCGCGTCATCGGAGACAACGAGATTCGCCCCCTGATGGAGGGCTTTGAAATAAGAGGGAAAGTCCTCCGCCTCCAAACGCAGCGGCTCGAAGTCAAAGCGGTCTTTTGAAAGTTGATATTGGAGATCCCTGCAGATCGCCCTGCCGCCGGATTCCATGCTCCAGTATCCCACGCGTTCCACCTTCAGGGCCATGGCGCTGTGTTGCAGAAGATCGCGCAGGATCTCATCGAGCGGGACGGCACCGATCCGCTCGATCAGGGAGTCCAGTTGTTCGCTTGTCGGGCGCGGGATGTCGGGGGGCTCTACGCTCATACCTGTGACAAGCGAAGGATGTAGCGCACATCCCGCCTCATGAGAATCCGAATCCTTGCCAGCAATCCTTCCGACCAAAGTCGGAGTTGTTAGACCCGGTTAATCTCCCCTTTCTCCGCCCGAGGTCCTATTCCGCGTTTTCATCAATCATGGGATGAAGGGGGCATCGCAGCAAGCGATCCGCCTTCATGAAAACCACAACGCTCTATCACCCTTGCTCCCGGACCGTCGCCACCACGGCGCTCCTGATCGCGCTCAGCTCCGCGGCCGGCGCTTGGCCCTTCGCCTTCAAATCCACCGGCGTCTGGAACGTCACGGCGCAATCCCGCTTCATTCCCTTCCAAGCCGACAGCGACCGGCGGCTCGAGATCTACAGCGGCGGCAATATCCTGCTGCAACCCGCGGGGAATACCGGAACCACGACGACGCTTCCGACCTTCGACTACGATCCCTATCAACCCTCCAATACCTCGGTGAACTTCGCGCTTGGCTACGGGGACGTCGGCGATCTCGACAACGACGGCGACCTCGATCTGGTCCGTTCCGCGGTGCTCACCTACAACGGAAATGTGGAGGGCAGGTTCCGCATGATGACCTGCCTCAACAACGGCTCGGGAAGCTTCACCCGCGGCTGGCATTGGCAGGTGGAAAATTACGACGGGCCCAAATACACCGGCTTTCCGGTCAAGCTCGCGGACATCGATCGCGACGGAGATCTCGATCTCATCGAGGGCTACGAGGGCCTGAAGGTCAGGTGGAATCCGGGCAACGGGAATTTCAGCTCGGGTGCCAGCCCGGTCGGCCCGGTTGACGCAGGCTTCCGTTCGCTCCTCATCGACGACTTCGATGGTGACGGAACCCTCGATATCGTCACTTCCGCCTATACTACGGCGGATACCGAGGTGATCCGTTTTCACGCCAACGGTGGCAACGGCCTTTTCACGTCCAGCGTGATCCAATCCGGAAACGCTCCCTATAACATGAAGGCCGCCGACATCAATGGCGACGGACGCAAGGATCTGATCGGCTACGACTCCCTCGCAGAGAGACTCGCATACCGTCGCAATACGGGAAACGGCTTTGCGGCGCCTCTACCAATCGGTAATGTAAACAGCGATTTCCTCAAAACCCCGACGTTCGACGTGGGCGATCTCGATGAAGACGGGCGGCTGGATATTGCAGTCTCGCACTACGAGGGAGAAGTCCTCTGGCTTCGTGGCGATGGTTCGGGCGGCTTCGCTTCACCTGTCACCCTTCGTGCCGCCGTCTCTGCGAATGTCCCGAACATGATCGCAATCGCCGACATGGACCGGGATGGCGACAATGATGTCATCTACGATGCGGGCTTCAATTTCCTGGAGAATACCGCACCGCATCGTGAGGCGGGATTCACTGCGAGCACGTGGGCCGGCACTTCCCCCAGCGGCAATGTTGCCCTTGAAGTGGCGGACGTGAACAGTGATGGCAGAAGCGACCTCATTGCTGCCGACGGCGGTGGCAAGCGGATCCTCTGGTATCCCGGTAGTTCCTCCGGCCTGATTGCTCCGGTGACCGTGACCACCAGCGGCACCTCTCCTTCCAGCGTGGCTGCAGCTGATTTCAATCGCGATGGATTCACCGACCTCGCCTATGTGTCGAACAGCACCATCACCCGAATGTATAGTTCGAATGGCGGGGGGATCGGCTGGTATAGCGGGAGTGTAGGAATCATCGCTGGAATCACGCGGATCGACGCAGGCGACATGGAAGGCGATGGCGATGTCGACCTCCTCAGCTTCTCTCCTACGAGCGGCACCATGACGTGGCACAAGAACAACGGGGATGGATCCGCCTATTCTCTGGAGATGGTGGACAACGGATTGAATGGAATCACTTCGTTCACGGTGGGCCAGGAAACCCCGGGAGGACGTCTGGAGGTCTGCTCGCTCATCTCCGGTTCCTATGGTTACGACAACCGCCATCGCCACGACGGCATTTCTTGGAAATACACCGTCGGCTCGAATGTGCCCACCGCGGGAAATTCCAGCGCGATTGTCATCGGCGATGTGCAGGACAGCAGTGTCGGACTTGAAGCCGTTTCGTCCCTCAATACGGGTAACATCCGCGTCCAATCCGCCACCGGAAGCGTGCAGAACGTCGTGAACTATCAGGGCACGGTGCGGAAGCTCGCGTTGGTTGACTGGAATCTCGACGGATATACCGACATCATCGCCGCAGGTAGCGAGGGCGTGCGCCTCTACATCCATGCCAGGACCTCGGCCTGGACCGTGGGCAGCACGGTGAACCTGCTCGCGGAAGCATGCACGGATGTCGCGGTGCTCGATGTCGATGGCGACCGCATCCCCGATGCCGTGGGGGTGGAAGCCACGGGCACCCTCCATCTGATCGAAAACCACAGCCGCCAGCTCGCCCTGACCCATACCGCCGCGGGCACATCCGCAGCGCCGTTCAAGGTCTTCCCCGGCACCACCGGAGATGCCATCAACTGCAGCTATACCAACCGTGGCTACTCCAGTGTGCCTTCCGGATTCAGTACCGACGCCGTCATCGCGCCTTCCAAAATCACCGTCCGCTTTCTCAAGGCCGTGGCCGCTGCGGGTGGCGGCTACACGCCCGGTGCCGCGATGACTGCCGGCGAAATCAGTGCCACCATTTCCAACGTCTCGCTTTCGGGCTCCACCAGCACCAGCACCTCAAATGCGAGCGGTGGCAACCTGTCTCTGTATCCCACCGGGCTGGCCCAAGCGGTTTACAGCGTGTCCGCGGGCCAGACGAAGAACTTCGCGATCCGGCTGCACGTCACGCCCAATGCCGCCATCGCACCGGTAACCCGCTTCTTCGTCCAGCACGTCACAGAGGACTCCGCCGCCCTGAGCACCTGGGCCATCCTCGATGCCGGCACGCCGGGCCCCGTGCAGGCCAAAGCCGGCGCCACGGTTTCCGGCGTCATGTCCCTGATCGAGGTGAAAGCACCGACTCCCTTGGAAACCTGGCGCGACACTCATTTCGATACCTATGCCAATAGCGGCAACGCGGCCAATGACTTCGACTACGACCGCGACGGTGTGCCGAACATCGTCGAGTATGCCACCGGCACCCATCCCAAGCTCGCCGAAGCGAACAAGAACCAGAGCTACGGCCTGATCGTGGTGCCATTCACCGCGTCTTCCCAAGAAGTCCAGGTCAGATTCAGCCTCGCCGATGCCGCGATGACAGATGCCAAACTGAGAATCCGCATCCAGAGCTCCTCCCACCTGAACGCTTGGACCACCTTCGCCACGCGCACGGGCACTGCGGCTTGGATCAACACCCCCACCCAATCCATTTCGGGAGGACGCACTTTCCTCACCTTCAACACCGGACTTTGGAATTCCGTCGTGAAGAAGGCCTTCTTCCGTCTTGTGGTGGAAGAGATGCCCTGATCCCCATGCCCGGCTTGACCGGCGGCAGCACGAACGCCGGTCAAGCGGGCGGCACCGCTCCCTGCATGTTCCGCGACTCCGCTGTCGCACGGCGGGGCCCACTGGTGGAAGTGGATGAAGGGAATTCCCCCATGGCATGCTGCCACCCATGCCTACATTGACAAATCTCCCCCCGGCGGGCGATCTCCAGCAAACAAGGAGTGTCCCCTCTCCACATGGCTCCGCCGGATGCGGGAGCGTAAGGAGCGGCGACACTCTTGTCGCCCTGGGAGGACGTGCTTGCCGGGGACAGGAGTGTCCCCTCTCCTTAAGGCTTCGCCAGATGCGGGAGCGTAAGGAGCCGCGACACTCTTGTCGCCCGGGGAGGACGTGCTTGCCGTGGACAGGAGTGTCCCCTCTCCTTAAAGGCTTCGCCAGAGGCGAAAGCGTAAGGAGCGGCGACACTCTTGTCGCCGGGGGGGACGTGTTTGCCGAGGACAGTCAGCCCCAATGACACTCCCGGGCCATGAAGTTTCACCTGTTCCTCACCTGCTTATCAGGTGAGGAGTTCGATGAAGAACCAGAAGTGCGAGCTCCCCGCATTCCCTGCTCCCGCGAAGCTCACCCTGATTGGTGATTGGCAGATTGATGATTGGTCATTCTGCCTTTCCATGATCGGCCCAGCTCAGGCGGCTACGACTCAACTTGAACCGCTTTAGCTGCCCGGTTCCGCGAATACCGCGCCAGCATCTCCGACCAAAGTCGTAGTTGTTAGATCGGCTCAGCCCCTTTCTCTCCGACCGAGGTCCTATTCCCGAAACCGGTGGCACTTGTTAGACATCGTGCCGTCCACAACGACAACCTCAACCAAACCATCGACACCATGAAAACCACCGTTCTTCTCCCGATCACCGCCTTGGTCGCCATCGCCTCCGTGCATGCCCAGGGCCCGCTCACCCCGCCGCCCGGAGCGCCGGCACCTGTGATGAAGTCGCTCGATCAGATCGAGGCCCGCACGCCGCTCGTGGCTGGACAGCCCGGCGTAACCGTTTCGCCCACCGGTACCATCACCATCAGCCAGCCGGGAAGCTATTACCTCACCGGGAATCTGACCCTTTCTGCCTTCGGGGTGAACGGGATCAGCATAGGCACCACCAGCGCGGTCACGCTGGATTTGAACGGGTACACGATCCGTCACACGGGCGCGAATAGCGGTTTCGCCGCAGGTATTTTCATTTCCGGGACGGCTGCGCAGACCGTGGTGATCCGCAACGGGCACATCCATGGGCCCGGTTTCGAACGGGGCGTCAACTTCAATAACACCCTTGGCGGCACCTTGCTGGTGGAAAACCTTCATCTCAATGGGATGGTTATCGGGCTATTGCTCCAGCGCGATGAGGGAAGAACCGTTGTGGAGAACTGCACGGTCTCGGACATGAGCGGGATGGGGATCTCAGCGGATGTCGTGAAGAATTGCACCGTCCGCAACGCGGGCGGGTCAAATCCGGGAATCTCGGCCTCCTTGGTTTCGAACTGCCATGTGGAGCAGGCATCGGGCACCGCCCACGCCATCAGCGGCCGCGTCGTGGAGAACTCGGTGGGAATCTCCGCAGGAGGAATCGGGATCGCCGCCGAGATCGCAACCCAGTGTTACGGGGGAAGCAGCACGGGAACCTTCGGGATGAACATTTCCGGCACAGCCAGCTTCTGCCGCGCCTACCGATCAGGTGGAACCGCCCTCTCGGCGGGCATTGCCATCGGCTGCACTTCCTTAAATGGCGCGATTAGCTCCACCCAAAAGCACCTTGGCACGCCTTGATCCGACCCGAATCCAAAGCGCTCACCATGAAACTCCTCCTCTTCCTGCTCACCGCCGCCTTGATCACCGGCGCGGGGGCCGAGACCACCATCGATGCCGCGGAAAAGCACGCCTGGTCCGCCAACACCGGTTGGATCGACTTTCGCCCGGACTCCGCCAACGGCTTCCGCTTCGGCGAGTTCTCCTGCGCCGGCTGGCTTTGGTCGCCCAACACCGGCTGGATCGATTGCGGCGACGGTTCGCCGGCCAACAGCATCAATTACGAGAACGATAGTAATACCGACTACGGCGTGAACCACTACGGCACCGGCGAGCTTTACGGACTCGCTTGGTCGCCAAACACCGGCTGGATCAACTTCGGCTGGGCGACACTTGATCCCGGCAACCCGCACCGCCCGCGGGTCGATCTCGCAACCGGCGAGTTCTCGGGCTACGCGTGGAGCGCCAACTGCGGCTGGATCTCGCTGGCCGGTGTGAAGACCGACCGGATGGAAATCGCGGACACGGACGGCGACGGCATTTCCGACGCCTTCGAGATCGCCTACGCCGGAAACCTCGGCACACTCGGCGCGAAACACGACCAGGACGGCGACGGCTTTTCCGACAAGGACGAATACGTCTCGATGACCAACCCCTTCGATCCCGGCAACTTCTTCAAGGTCACCAAGATCGAACCGGCCAGCGCCGACGGCAGCGCGACCAAGCTGACCTGGACCAGCGCGCCGAACCGCCGCTATCTCGTCGAGCACACCACCGACCTGGGCATGGCGGACCCGTGGCACCTGTCGGCGCTCGATCCCGCGGCGGGCTTCCCCGCGGATTCCGGGGAATTCACCACGCGCACGACGCTCGACACAGCCGCTCCGAGGCGCTTCTTCCGCGTGACGGCGGTAATTCCCTTGCAGCCGTGAATCATCGGATCGAGTTCGGGAACAGCACGAAGCAAGCCCAATAGCATCTGGGATCAGATGTAACTAGCTGGGCCCGCACAGAAAGGCGTAATGCAAATGGTGAATTTTCCGATCAAGTCTTGCCTCCCGCCGCAGGCCGCCTACCGCTTCCCGCTTTCCGAAATGAAGCGAGTGGTGATCCATACCGACGGTGCCTGCAGGGGCAATCCCGGCCCCGGCGGCTACGGCGTCGTAATGGTCTGCGGAAAGCATCGCCTGGAGCTTTCCAAGGGCTTCGCCCGCACGACGAACAACCGGATGGAATTGCTAGCGACGATCGTGGCGCTGGAAACGCTGAAGGAGGGTTGCGAGATCGAGCTGCTGTCCGACTCCCGTTACGTGATCGACGCGATGACGAAGAACTGGGTAAAGGGGTGGAAGGCCAAAGGGTGGAAGACCGCTTCGAACCAGCCGGTGAAGAATCAGGATCTCTGGTTGCGCCTGAGCGCCGCTGCCAATGAGCACAAGATCACCTGGAAATGGCTGCGCGGACACGCCGGACACAAGGAGAATGAGCGATGCGATGTGCTGGCGGTTGCCGCGGCGACCGGAAGGGATCTTCCGGTAGATGCGGGGTTCGAGGGGTGAAGTAGCGCGACATTGCATGTCGCGAGGACGCTAACCGCCCGACGTGCAACCTGGTCCTAATTTCCGGAGGCACCCATACAAAACGTCGACCCTCCCGTTTCTGGATTCATCTTGCCAAAGAAATCAGGTTTCCCAGCATCCCAACGATGCAGAGGCGTATCGTCCTTTTGGTCTTCCTGATCCTTGTCGCCTTCCTCCTTTGGAAGACCAGCGACAAGAATGCGGGGCTCGAGCCATCGGATAGAACCGGCCGACGGGCAACAGACACCGAAGATCTCTCCGCAGCAGAAACCGCGGAGGGCCACGCTTCCCTCCCTACCAAAGCTACCCAGCGGAAACCGGCGTCGGCGAAGGCAACCCATGGCCCGCAGCGCTTGAAGGAGTTCTTTCTTCCGGTGATCGAGATCAATGGACTGACACTCCAAGCGGCGCTGCAGAAGTTGAAAGCGGCCTATGAAGATGCCTGTCGGGAAACGGGTGAAACCCCGCTCCAACTGACTTTCAACGTGCCGGCCGGAAAGGACAAGGCGCTGCGATTGAAATTGGCATCGCGGAATCTGGAAGCCTCGATCCGCATGCTCGCGGCAGCGTCCGGGCTAACGGTGAAGCGGGAAGGATCGGCGTATCATTTTGAGGAGCCGGCAGCGCTCGCGGGAATGTCGAAGAAGTCCTTCCGGGTGCCTCCCGATCTCGAAGCAAAGCTGCGGGAATCCGGTGGAGATTTGTCCAATTCCGGCGAGTTTCGGGATCTTTTCGAGGCGATGGGGCTCGATCTCGATGCCTCCACGACGATCTCCTTTGACGCGAAGACGGGGACCGTGCAGCTCGGCACGGAGTCCGCGGCCGACATGACGGCAGTCGCCGGGATCACGGATCTGGTGAGCAACGATATGCCGATCCAGCAGAAGATGGAGACGAAGATCTTCGAGCTTCCAACAGGAATGGAGTGGAATCCGCCGGATCCAGCTGCTCATTACAGCGACGCGCAGATCCAGCTCATGATGCGCGAGATCGCCCAAATCAATGGGATCGATCTAATGACGGCTCCATCGGTGACCGCCCGCAACGGCGAAGCAGCGAAGATTGAGATCATCCGGGAATTGATCACGCCAACGGATGATAGCGGAGAGAACTTCGAAACGCACAACCTCGGTCATGTTTTCGATCTGCAAGGGTCCGCGCTAGGATTCGGACAGCGGATGAATGTGAACTACACGGATACGGTGGGAGGAGCTGATCCGGTGACCGGGAAGGCGCAGATTTCCACCCATACGGACATCAAGAATACCTCCTACGTGGGTGATGGTTCCACGAAGTTGTACGTGCAGACGCGCCCGGATGGGACGCGGACGGTACTGATGGTGACGCCGACGATGATCGATGCGACCGGGAGGCCGTTGAGGGAGCAACCGTGAGGGCATCGTGGCGCACCTTCACGCCTTCGCCTCGATCATCTTGCGTCGGTACGCTTCATCCAGCCGCTCATCGATGCGCGCGGCTTCTTCTTCCGGCAGGTAGTTCGGCCCGCCCGCGATGAAGGTGCCGAGAAGCACGCGCGCCCACTTGTCGAGCATCAGCATGATATTGAGCACTTCCGTGCTGCTCGCCCCGAGAGCGACCGGGCCGTGATTCTCCATGAGGATCACCTTCGGCGGCTTGCCGTGTTCGGCGCGGAAACGGGACAGCCCGTCTTGCACGGCACGGGCGAGATCGAGACCGGGATTGATGTACGGGATAGGCAGTACATGGCGGCCGCACACGACGATCGCATCCGGGCACACATGCCGCAGGAAAGGTTTCGCGCCTTGCTTGCTGGCAAGCACGGACAGCACCGAAGTGGTGTGGGTGTGGCCGACCCACTTCACGCCCGGTTGACGAAGGCAGATGGAATGCAGGAAGGTCTCAACCGAGGGCTTCTTGTGCGTCGCATCCGCGAGGCAGGCCACCAAACCCTCCTCGATCTCCTCTTCGGTGACATGTTTTTTTCCCAGGATCGCATCCACCTTCGCATGCGAAACGCGGGAAAGCCCTTCGGTGGTGAGCGTCGCCAGCGAAGTGCCGGACGCTTTGACCAGGAAGGTCCCATCGCCGAGATCGGTGGAGGTATTCCCCTCGCCGAGCATGGCGAGATGGCGCTCCTCGCGGCCGAGTTCACGGGACAGATGGACGAGTTCGTGGGCGGCGCTCATGGGTTAGCGGGGTTGTTTGGCATGCATCGCCTCGCGGAAACGCGAGGGCGGCACGCGGTGGATGGATTTGAAAACGCGGGAGAAATGGAAGGGATCCGGATAGCCCGTGGCATGCGCGGCTTCCTTCACGGAAATATCGTCTTCCAAGAGGAGCGCAGCTGCATGCTGCATCTTCAGGCGCGTCAGGAACTGATAAGGACTCTCATCGTGAAAACGCGAGAAGAGCCGGCACAGGTACGGCGCATCCAGCTCGCAGGCGGACGCCACGGCATCGAGCGAGCCGAGTTCGAGAAAGCGCTGCTCGATGCACTCCTTAACCCGGCTGAAGGTTGCGAAGGCCTTCGTGTCCGTGCTGCGTGCATCCACCGCATCCTCCCGGCACATGAGCAGCAGCTGTTGCACGATGGCGGTGCAGAGCGGCTGTGAATACTTCGAGTTCCGCAAGCCGCGATCGATCAAGGTGTCGAAGGCCCGCCGGATCGGTTCCGCCTTCAGGCATTGCGATATCATGCCGGGCCGCAGGTCGTGCTGCTCCAGGAATGAAGCGGCCTCCTCCCCGGAGAAACCGACGAAGTATTTCACCAGCGGCTTGTCGGCATCGCTCGTGATGCGGTGCGGCATGCCGGGACCGTAGAGGAAGAAGACCCCCGGTTTGAGAATCGAGCCGGCGCCATCAAGCTCAAGCGTGCCGCGCCCCCCATGCACGAACTCCAGCAAGAACCACGGAAAGCTCGCGCGATCGATCCGGTAGTCCGCACTACAACGCTCCAAACCCCCGCATCTCACCTCGAAGGCGGAGCGTTCCGCATCCTCGAAAAAGAAGACGCGCGAGGACTCGACCTGCCGTGACAGGAAGTCCGGTGCGGACGGGGAACTCTCGGAGAGCTTGGCCACGATGGTTCTCTTTCTCTCCGATCCCGAAGAAATGAAAGCAATAAAATCCAGCCTCAGGGAAAATTAACCGCGAAGTCGCGGAGGTCGCGAGAGGACCGCGAAGGAAAGCATGATCTTCGATTGCTTTATTTCAGGATAATTTCGGGGATTCCGCTGCATTTCGAGTGGAGATGAGGGGCCCAAGGGACTGGATTCCGCGGGACAAGTTTATCCATTTCAGGAGTGACAATCCGGGCACGGCTTTGCAGCGTCGTTGCCATGAAACCCTCGTCCTATCCAAAGGTGGGCATTCGTCCGACGATCGATGGCCGGCTCGGCGGCGTCCGCGAGTCGCTGGAAGAGCGCACGATGCAGCAGGCGCGTGCGGTGGCGGACTCGATCGCGAAGGAGCTGCGCTATCCCGATGGCTCGCCGGTCGAGTGCGTGATCGCGGACACCTGCATCGGCGGCGTGAAGGAAGCCGCTGCCTGCGCGGAGAAGTTCAAGCGGGAGAACACGGGCGTTTCTCTCACCGTCACGCCCTGCTGGTGCTATGGCTCGGAGACGATGGACATGGACCCGCATCTGCCGAAGGCGGTGTGGGGCTTCAATGGCACCGAGCGTCCGGGCGCGGTGTACCTCGCCGCGGTACTCGCCGGTCACACGCAGAAGGGGCTGCCCGCCTTCGGCATCTATGGAAAAGATGTGCAGGCCGCGACCGATACCGAGATCCCCGCCGATGTGCGAGGGAAGCTGCTCGATTTCGTCCGCTGCGGCCTGGCCGTCGCGCTGATGCGCGGGAAGAGCTACCTTTCGATGGGCGGCACTTCCATGGGCATCGCGGGTTCTGTGGTGGATCCAGCGATGTGGGAAAAGTGGCTCGGCATGCGGGTGGAGGCAATCGACATGAGCGAATTCGCCGGACGCATGCGGAAGGGCTGGTATGATCCGGCGGAATACGAAAAGGCGCTCGCCTGGGTGAAAGCCAATTGCCCGGAAGGAAAGGACTACAACTCCCCGGAAACGACGCGCTCCCGCGAACAGATCGACTCCGAGTGGGAAGACAGTGTAAAGATGGCGCTGATCGCCCGCGACTTGATGAGCGGCAATCCGAAGCTCGCGGAGATGGGCCTCGGCGAGCAGGCGCAAGGGCACAACGCCATCGCCGCAGGCTTCCAAGGCCAGCGCCAATGGACCGACCATTTCCCGAACGGCGACTTCCTCGAAGCAATCCTGAACTCGTCCTTCGATTGGAATGGCAAGCGCCCGCCTTACATCGTGGCGACAGAGAATGACGCGCTGAATGGCGCGGGCATGCTCTTCGGCCACCTGCTCACCCACACGGCCCAGATTTTCGCGGACCTGCGCACCTACTGGAGCAGCGAGGCAATCGAGAGCGCGAGCGGCAAGTCCTTCGCACACCCGCTCGTGCAGGATGGCATCCTCCACCTTATCAACTCCGGCCCGGCGGCCCTCGATGGAACGGGCCAGCAGGAGATCGACGGCGTGCCCGCGATGAAGCCCTTCTGGGACATCACGGACGCGGAGGTGGACAAGTGCCTGAAGGCGACCACGTGGCATCCCTCCATCACCGAGTATTTCCCTGGCGGCGGCCTCAGCACCCGCTACCGCACCCGTGGCGGCATGCCCGCCACGATGATCCGGCTCAACCTCGTCGATGGGCTGGGCCCTGCACTTCAGATCGCGGAAGGTCACACGGTGGACCTGCCGGATGACGTTCATGACGCGCTCGACCAGCGGACGAACCCGACCTGGCCGACGACGTGGTTCGCGCCCATCCTCACCGGCCAAGGGGCCTTCCGTAGCGCCTACGAGGTGATGAACCACTGGGGCGCGAATCATTGCGTGATGAGCCACGGCCACATCGGCCACCTCTACCTCACGCTCGCCGCGATGCTGCGGATCCCCATTTACATGCACAATGTGGGTGAGGAGCGCATCTTCCGTCCCAGCGCGTGGCGAGCCTTCGGCACCGCGGATCTGGAGGGGGCTGATTTCCGCGCCTGTGCGAACTACGGCCCGCTCTACGGAAAAGCCTGACCGATTCCACCACCCGCAACTTTCGGGGAAAGCGCGCGTATGCATGACTTTCCCATGTGCGATCCACCGGATTTCCGCTAGATCGCGAAACGCACCAACCCAAGATGACATCCACACCAATCCTCGCCCTCACGGTAGCCGCGCTCCTGTGCGGCTGCAACAAGTCCGCAAGCACCGGCAAAACCCGGATCGCCGTTATTCCGAAGGGGACAACGCACATCTTCTGGAAGTCGGTGGAAGCCGGCGCCCAGAAAGCCGCGGCCGAGCTGAACGTGGAGGTCACCTTCATCGGCCCCCAGAAGGAGGACGATCGCTCGCAACAGATCGATCTGGTGAAGAACCAGTCCCTTCAGAATGACGCGATCGTGCTCGCGCCGCTCGATGCCGTCGCCTTGCGCGATGTGGTGAAGGAAGTCTCCGCGAAGAAGCCGGTCGTGATCATCGATTCTTCCCTGGCGGACAGCGACAGCTTCATCGCGAGCTACGTGGCTACCGACAACCGCGAGGGCGGCCGGATCGCCGCACGTGCCCTCTCTGAAGCACTCGCGGGCAAGGGCAAGGTGGCGGTGATGCGCTACATGCAAGGGAGCGCTTCAACGGAGCAACGTGAGGAGGGTTTCATGGAAGAAATCAAGAAATCGCCAGGCATCGAAGTGGTGAGCGCCGAGCAATACGCCGGTGCCACCGCCAGCCAGGCGCAGGATACCGCGACCAACCTGGTCACCCGGCTCGCCGAGGGCGGCGGGCTTTCCGTCCAAGGGATCTTCTGCAGCAACCAGACCAGCACCTACGGGATGCTCCAGGCGCTGCGCGGCAAGAACCTCGCGGGCAAGGTGAAGTTCGTCGGCTTCGATTGCGATGCGACCTTCATCGATGCGCTCAAGAAAGGCGAGATGCAGGGCAGCGTGCTGCAGGATCCGCTCAACATGGGCTACCTCGGCGTGAAGACTGCCGTGGCCAAGCTGAAGGGCGAGAAGGTCGAAGCCGTGATCGACACCGGTGCCACGCTGATCACCCCAACGAATCTGGAGGACCCGAAGATCGCCGCGCTGATCAAGACTCAGCTTCCTTGATAGGAGAAAGAGAGGCAGGATTACTGCAACGCCCTCCACCCTCGCAATCCAACAACAGCAGAGGTTTCTGAAACATGGTGTGGAATTTAACCAGATGCATTCTGATTCTGCTTTGCTGTCATCGGTTGGTCCTAGCTTTGCTCACCATTCAAAAAGCCGAGAGGATGCTTACCATGCAGCGGGAAGGGCCGGATTCCTATCTGGAAACACAGAAGCCCGTCGACGTGAATATCGAAGTGAAGAGTGCAGTCGACGTGTTGCGCGAACAGGGCGACGCGCCGTATTGTTGGCTCGCTTTGCTCACTCTTCTGGCACTCAGCCCCTACAAAAAGATTCGAAAGGTGGAAGAATGACAACCCATAGCCGCGGCTCGAAGCTGCAACTCCTGACTTCCCTTTTCTCGCGACCGATGGCCTGACATTCCGTATGCAATCTCTTCCTCCACGCCTCGTCATGCGCGGCATCCGCAAGACCTTCGGCCCTACGGTGGCGCTTGGCCGGGTGGATCTGGAGGTTTTGCCGGGTGAGGTGCATGCCTTGGTCGGCGAGAATGGTGCGGGCAAGAGCACGCTGATGAAGGTCCTGTCCGGGGCCCATGCTCCGGACGAGGGCGAGATGAGCTTCGACGGCCAACCCTACCAGCCGCGCCATCCGCTCGATGCCCGGGCAAGCGGGGTAGGCATGATCTATCAGGAGCTTTCGATCGCGCCCCACCTGACCGTGGAGGAGAACATCGTGCTCGGCATGGAGCCGCGGAGGGGCCCCTTCGTTGATCGCAAGACGATGCGTGCCCGGGCGATGGAAGCGCTTGCCCATTTCGATCATCCGGAGATCCAGCCGGAGAGGAAAGCGGGCACTCTCTCCGTCTCCGCGCAGCAGCTTGTCGAGATCGGGCGCTCGCTTGCGATGGGTTGCAAGCTGCTGGTCTTCGATGAGCCGACCTCCTCGCTCGCGCAGAAGGATATCGAGCGGCTCTTTCTTTTGATCGACCGGCTGAAAGGCCAGGGCATCTCCATCATCTACATCTCGCATTTCCTGGAGGAAGTGAAACGCCTCGCCTCCCGGCTGACCGTCCTGCGCGATGGCTCGGTGGTGGGCACCCGCGAGGTCGCTACCACCGCGCCGGAAGAAATCGTCTCCATGATGGTCGGCCGCGATGTCGAGGATCTCTATCCGCGCACGGAGCGACAGCGAGGCGAGACCTTGCTGGAGATCACCGGTCTTTCTGGCACGAAGAAGCCCGTCGATGCGAGTCTCACGCTCCATCGTGGCGAGGTGGTCGGCATCGCCGGCCTCGTCGGCTCCGGGCGCACCGAATTTCTCCGTGCTTTGTTCGGGCTCGATCCCGTGAAGAGCGGCGCGGTGAAAGTCGCTTCGGCCACGGACGCATCATCGACCCCGCGCAAGCGCTGGCAACAGCGGATCGGCATGCTTAGTGAGAATCGCAAGGAAGAGGGCCTCGCGCTGAACCTTTCCATCGCGGACAACGTTACCTTGCCCTGCCTCGAACGCTTCGGCAGCGGCGGCCTGCTTTCCCCCGCGAAACAAAGGAGCGCCACTTCCACATGGATCGACCGCCTCGGCATCAAATGCCAAGGCCCCGCCCAAGCGATCGGCGCCCTGTCCGGCGGCAACCAGCAGAAGGCCGCCTTCGCCCGCTTGCTGGAATACGACGTCGATGTGCTTTTGTTAGACGAGCCAACCCGCGGCATCGATATCGCCGCGAAGGCACGCATCTACGAGGCAATCAACGAGGTTGTCACCGATCCCCAACGCCCGCGCGCCGTCATCATTATTTCCAGCTACCTGCCGGAACTCTTCGGCGTGTGCGACCGCATTGCCGTAATGAGCCAGGGCAAGCTGACCCGCGCCGTACCGGTGGAGAAACTCACTCCGCACGACGTGATGCTCGTGGCGACGGGTAAAGCAAAGGATTTGCCGGAGAACGGAGATCGAAAACCGGAGGCCAGCCCGAATTCCAGACCTGATATCTGACTTCCCACCTCTTCTTTCCTCCAATGCGTCTAAAATCCATCCTCACCCTCCTCGGCCCCTTCATCGCGCTGCTGATCGTTTTCGGCGTCTTCGCGGGGAACAATCCGCGGATGCTGAGTGAAGAGGTGCTGCTGAACATCCTCACGCAGACGGTCATCGTCGGCATCGCCGCGATCGGCATGGCGCTGATCATCATCTCCGGCGGCATCGATCTCTCGGTGGGATCCATGATCGCGCTCTGCGGTGTGGTTGCGGCCATGCTGGTGACGAAGGACGTCGCGCCGCCGCTCGTCTTCCTGGGCACCATCGCCTTCGGGGGCTTTTGCGGCTTGGTCAATGGCGGCATTTCGACGGGACTCAAGCTGATGCCTTTCATCGTCACGCTCGGCACCATGCAGGCCTTCCGCGGAGCAGGAAAGGTCGCGACGGATGGGACTCCGATAAACCTTCCCTTCGACGTCACCGCCTACAAGCCATGGATGGGCGGCGCCGGCATCCCGTGGGGAGTGTGGCTGATGATCACGCTCGTCATCGTCTTCACGATCATCCTTCGCTACACCCGCTTCGGCCGCCACGTGTTTGCCGTCGGCTCGAATGAAAACACCGCCACGCTCTGCGGTGTCCACGTCGCGAAGACGAAGATCTTCGTTTACACCATTGGCGGCGCGCTCGCGGGTTTATCCGCGCTCATGAATGTCGCGAAGTCCTCCCAAGGCGATCCCACCACCGCGATGGGGCTGGAGCTGGACATCATTGCCGCCGTCGTCATCGGTGGAGCCAGCCTTTCCGGCGGCGAGGGCACGGTGCTCGGAGCCCTGATCGGCGCGCTGCTCATGACCACCATCCGCACCGGCTGCGTGCTCAATGGCATCCCTACCCCGTGGACGGAGGTCATCACCGGCGCGATCATCGTCGTCGCCGTGATCATCGACCGTCTGCGGCATCGCAAGGCTTGAGATTCGCGCTGTTCGCGTGCGGGCAGTTATGGCATCCATCGATGCCGATGAACCTCCGCACCCTTTCATTCTGTCTCCTTGCCGTTTGCTCCCAACCGGCACAGGCCCAGACCCAGCAGGAGATGAACGCCGAGGCCGCAGCGGAATTCACGAAGGCGGACAAGGAGCTCAACGAAGTCTATGCCAAGGTGCTGGGAGTGCTGGACGACGAGGCGAAAGAGCGCCTCAAGAAGTCCCAGCGCGCATGGGTCGCCTTTCGCGATGCGGAGGCAGATTTCCGTGCCGACGCCGAGGCGCGCGGCGGCAGCATGTGGCCGCTGGTTCACGAGGGCATCCGCGGCACGCTGACCAAGGAACGCGTCAAGGCTCTCCGCGAATACCTGATCGAGGAGAAGGAGAAGTGAAGACCTCGCGCCTGATCTCCCCAAACAGAATTCCAAGCTTAACCAACACCCGGGCATGGACAAACAAGTGATGGCGAGCGACGCGACGGGCGCGGAAGCTCCCGATCAGGTAGTGGTCGAGGAACCGTTGCAAATTGTCGTCGATGGTCGCGCGGTGGCGGTGACCATGCGCACGCCGGGTCACGACGACGAACTGGCACTCGGCTTCCTGCTCACGGAGGGCGTGATCTCGTCCGCGGCGCAGGTGCGGAAGATCGATCTCGAATCGAAACAGAATCACGCGCTCGTTTTCCTCGCCGATGAGGTGGAGGTGGATTTCTCGCAGCTCACCCGGCACGTCTTCAGCGCTTCGTCCTGCGGGCTGTGCGGCAAGGCAACCATCGATGCCGTCGCGAACAAACTCCCGCCGCTCGAAAGTGCCACGGTCTTCTCGCGCGACTCGCTGCTTGCCGCTCCCGCTTTGTTGGAGACCTGCCAATCCGTCTTCGCCCGCACCGGGGGCCTCCATGCCGCGGGGATCTTCGGGGCAGATGGTACGACGCATGTCGTACGTGAGGACATCGGCAGGCACAATGCCGTGGACAAGGTACTGGGATACGGATTGCAGAGGGACCTCGATCTTTCGCAGTGCTTCCTGCTGGTCTCCGGGCGCGTGTCCTTCGAGATCATGCAGAAGGCGCTCGCGGGGGGCGTGCCGCTGGTGGCGGCGATCTCCGCACCCTCCTCGCTCGCGGTGGAATTTGCAGCGCAGTCGAATCAGGCACTGGTCGCGTTTCTCCGGCCGCCGAAGTTCAAGGTTTACGCGGGAAGGGAGAGGATCGAAAGGTAGTCCGCTTTCACGGCGGCAGGAATTCCAGCAGGTCTTCGATTCCCGCTTGGCCGAGGAACTTGTAGTTGATCGTCCCCGCCGTCGGTTCCCACTCGTCGCCAACCTTCTCGAATGTCAGGCCGGTCAGAATCACCGTGGATCTCTTATCGAGCGTGTCCGGATTGGCCGTGATGTTCGTCCCTTTCTTGAAGGCGATCTTGTAGCCTTTCTTCTCGGAGTACTTCACCACCCGTTCCGGATACTGGATCGTGTCGCCATTCGGAAGAATGAGCATGGCAGTAGCGACCGTGCGTTCCTTGCCATTGACCGTCTTGAGCTCGATATCGAGATCCAGCGACCAATCCTGCTTCAAGTTGTCGATCGATCCCGGCGGTGCCGGCACTTCGACCTGCATGTTCTTCCCGGAGAAGGGCACGCCACCCAGCTTGCTGGCGAAGCTGCCGGTCCCCTGAACCCCTTGCTCGCCCGCGCCGAGATCGACGACGTCCACCGGCACACTGGCATTCCCCTTGAAAGTGGTGCTCAGGTCATCCAGCTCGCCCTTGAAGCTGCCTTTGAGCAGCGCGACGGGCTCTTCGTTCACCGTCTTCACCGAGCCCACGTTTGCCGCGATCGTGGCATTCCCGTTCACATCTTCGATGCCTTCCACCACACCTATCGCCGAGATCTTCCCGGCCTCATCCTGCGCGGCGTCGATCGTGTAGCTGCGCTGCCCGGGGCTCGGGGAAATGCCCTGATAGTTTCCGGTGATGCTCAGAATCCGGGTCAGCGCGGGGTTCCCGCTCGGAAACGCGAAGGGGAAGTGTCCCACCGGCTGCGGTCGCGTGCCGCTCCCGGAACTCACGCCGCCCACCTCCTTGAAATTGTCCAAATACATCTGGCCCGCGGAAACGGACATCGCGGCGGAATAGCCATAGAGCGAAATGAAGAAGCGGTCGCTGTCGGCGAGCCCCCAGTCGGCATTCGCGGCGGTTCCGCCTCCCGCGGCGGAGAGGCCGAATGACGTCAGCTCGATCCACTGGTAGCCGTCGGAGGGATCGATATCGTAGAATGAAGTCAGCACCTTGGTCGCGCTGTTCCACGCGATCCGCATCGCCACCCTGTCGATGGAAAGGTCACTCGAGTCAGCGCCTCCCTGATGCACGCCGCCGGCGCTCATTTGGGTACTGAATCCGCTCCGGTCGGGACCGGCGACCAGGGCGGAATTGTAAAATTCGTGATAGAGTTCCTCCGAGGCAGAGAGGGGGCTCAAGAGGGTAATCCCCATGCTACTCACTTGGAAAGGTGGACTCGGCACGGTGAAGTTGGACGCCTCAACCATGATCTCCCAATCGGCATTGTAAGGGAAACGGGTGAGATTCCACGGACGTTCCGCGAAATCTTCGAGCGTGCCGATCGTGCAGGTGTACCGCAGTTGCTGACCGGCTTCGGTCAGCAGGCCGTAGCCGGTCACGTCGTCGGCACCCCATTTCGCGGGATCCTTCGCGTTGTCGTTGAAATTGTCTTCGCCATCGGCAGCGGCCCCGCCTGCAAGGCAGAGCTGGATCGCGATCGCCGCGATGGGGCGGGAAAAAATGGATAACGTTTTCATGGCAGTCAGGGGTTGGCGGCCCGCAGGCCGTTCCGTGCCGCGGTCGCGATCTGCGGCGTCTCGCATCGGGAAAGGGTTTCCAGCGCTTGTCTGGCCGCCGGGGTTCCGGCACGCCGTAGCGCGAAGACGGCGCGCATCCGAAGATTGAGGCTGTTTGGCTGGCTCGCGGTTTGCACGAGCTCGGGGATGATCTCCGCATCGAAGGCGGACGCCGTCGCGGATCCAGGGGCCTGTCTGGTGGCATGCCCGATCGCGTTGAAGCCCGCGATCCGTGCTGCCACGTCGTCTTCCTTCATCGCGGCGGACAGTACCCGGTCCGCGGGCAGCCCGGGTTGCGTGAGCATTGCTTCATAAAGCCGCCGGCGGACATCGGCCTCGGGCTCCTTCTCGGTCATGTCCGCAAGGCCCGGTCCCAGATAGCTCGCCGCGCCATGCGCGCTGATCGCCCAAGCGGCGGAGGCGCGAAGATCCGCCTCCCGATGGCCTGCCGCGACCCCGACGAGGTAGGGGATGGCATCCGCGGATGATTCGGACAGAGCCTCCACTGCGACCATTCGCATTTCAACCGGCGCTTGCCCGGAACCGATGAAGGACTCGAAGACCGGCCCCACCCGGTGGTAATTGGCCTTCCCCAAGCCGTTCAGAATCTCCGCTGTTACTTCATCGGAGGGCATTTCGGAAAATGCCGTCACCAAGGCATCGGTCGAGGCCGCCGAACCGATGGAACCCAGCGCAATCGCGGATTCGATCCGGACCGGCTGTGAGCGGTCCTCGTCCTCCAAGATGGCACCCAGCTCAGCGGACGCGTCATCGCCCCCCAGCAGGCCCATGCCGCGGATCGCTGCCCTCGCCACCTTCTCGTCGGGATCGGACAGCAATGGCTTCAGCCATTCCTTGCCAGCGGGATTGCCGGTTCTGCCGATCAGCGCGGCGATGTAGGCCTTGTCCGCTGGCGGGGCGGCATAAAGCACCTTCAGCAAGGCGGCGATGGATTCAGGGGTGCCCTCCCGCGCCAGGCGGTAGGCATGAAAGCGCCTCTCGCGAAGATCGATCCGCTCGTCCAGGAAGTACGCGATCGTCTCATCCAGCGAGAGGCCCGTCTCCATGAACTTCGCCTCCATATTCCGCCGGATCTTCTCTTCGATTCTCCGGCTGACCGCCTGGACGATCGGGCGCGTCACCATCCGCTGGGCACCCGGAAAGAGCGCTTTCTCCGGATCATCGGCCGGATGCCGGTCTTCGATCCAGATGCTTGCCGCGATCACTCCAGCCACCGTCAAAAGCAGCAGCACGCACAGGACGCATACCAGCAGGATACGCCCGAAAAGGGATCTGGGGAGAAGGCTTGAAAAGCGGCGCCCGGGGTGACTCCGCGCTTTCATCGGACTACTACGCTGGCACTCCTTTGCTCCGTTTGCAACGGACATTCGTCTTCACCACGCTCCCGTTTTCAGCTCGCCAAGGCCCTCTCCCTGCAAACAAATAAACCTATGTGTTGCTTCAGCGGAAATGTCACCTTCGTGGCCAGCACGCGGATCTTCGCGCGGATGACCGAAGCCGGCAGGCAGGGCTTGGTTTACCAAATGCAATTCGGCGCGAAGGAAGACCTCGCGATCATCCTTCCGCTCCCTGTCGCGAAGGAAGCAGACGAGAAGGCCCTGCATTTCATCGATCTCTCCGCCTACCCGGATTTCTTCAAGCACCTGCGCGCGGGCTTCCCTGCCGATCCGAAGCCCCGGGCGTTTGCCGCCGCCGCGGGCGACACCCTCGAGGTCAAACGGGTTGGCTCGTACGATGCTTCCTTCGTTCCCGCGGTGAAAGACTTCGAGCGTCTCGACCCGCGCTTCCGGCTCCCCGCGGAGACGTGGAAAGCCATTCCCCTATACGCCGACTATGGATTCGCTGTCTTCAAGCTCCGGTCGGGCACTCATGAGGTGCATCCGATGGCCTTGACCTTTCCGACCCGGCAGCCCGAGCAGCTGTTCTTTCCCACCGTCCACATCCACGATGGCAAGGTTCATCCCGAGGAACACTTCGACCACGCGCTCTATTGCCAGGTGCAGCGGCTCGGTGCCGGTCCCCTGCAAGGCTGGCAGGAAAGCGCGGACCCGGCATCCCGCTTCACCAAGCCCGGGTCGGCAGCCAAGCTGATCGATCCCGACGAGCACGTCTACCGCCGCCGCATGGTGGGCGAGATGAAGAACGAGGACATCATCCTCGCGACGGCGTGATGCTCACCTCGGTACTCTTGCTTGCCGGGGTATTGCTGCCTTTGGCGACGTGGCCGACCGGCACGAGGACATTCGCCTCCGGGAAATAGGCCGCCGCCAGACCTCTCGGCATCTCGTACGGGATCGCGCGGAATCCTCTCAGGTGCCGCTCGCCGTCCTCCCAGTGGCTCGTGATATCGACCCGCTGGCCGGGCTTCACGCCGATCGATTCGAGATCTTCCGGATTGAGGAACACGATGTCCCGCATGCCGGAGATGCCGCGATAGCGGTCATCGAGTCCATAGACGGTCGTATTGAACTGGTCGTGGCTACGCAGGGTTTGCAGCAGGAAACGACCGGGGCTCACGGTAAAGGCATCGAGCCCGCCGGTGGAAAAATTCGCCTTCTTGTTCTCCGTATTCCACTTCCGCTCCCTCGCGGCATTCGGCAGGTAAAACCCTCCGGGCTCGCGGGCCCGTTCGTTGTAGCTTTCGAAGCCGGGGACCACGGCCTCGATCCAAGTACGAAGCCTATCGTAGTCGTCCGCCAGCCAGCGCCACCGGACCTTGCCCACATTGCCGAGCGTTGCTTCCGCGAGCCGGGCCACGATTTCGGTTTCACTGAGGAGATTTCCCGACGCAGGTGACAGCCTGCCTTGCGACGATTGCACCACGCTCATCGAATTCTCGGTGGTGACGAAGCGCGGGCCCAGCGGCCCCTTATCTTGTTCACTGCGCCCCAGGCAAGGCAGGACCAGGGCGCGCTTTCCATGGATCAGATGGCTGCGATTCAGCTTTGTCGAGACGTGGCAGGTCAGGCTGCATTTCCGCAGGGCCTCCGCGGTGAAGGCGCTGTCCGGCGTTGCCTGGGCGAAGTTTCCGCCCAGCGCGAAGAAGACCTTCGCCTTGCCGCCATGCATCGCGAGAATCGAATCGACGGTATCGAATCCATGGCGTCGTGGCACCGGGATACCCGCCTGCTTCTCAAGCGCGGCCAGGAAGCTCTCCGGCATCTTCTCGAAGATGCCGACCGTGCGGTCCCCCTGCACATTGCTATGGCCCCGCACCGGGCAGAGTCCCGCGCCCGGCCTGCCCACAGCGCCGAGGAGCAAATGCACGTTCGCGATTTCGCGGATGGTGGCGACCGCGTTCCGGTGCTGCGTCAGTCCCATCGCCCAGCAAGTGATGAGTTTTTTCCGACCGGCGGCGATTAGCAGGGCCAGCGATTCGATCTCCAGTCGCCCGATGCCGGAAAGCGCCTCGATCTCTTCCCATGGCGTCGCCTCGGCCAAGCTACGATACTCCTCGTAGTTCGCGGCATGCTCGCCGAGGAATTCCTTGTCCACGTTCCCCGCCCCGATCAGCGCCTTCGCCAAGCCCCGGAAAAGTGCTAGGTCGCCATTCACCTTCACCTGCAGGTAGGTCGAGGCCAGCGACGTGAATCTCCCGAGCAAGCCGCTGACGTGCTGCGGATGCGCGAAGCCGAGCAGACCCGCCTCCTTGAGCGGATTGATCGCGACCAGCTTCGCGCCCTTCTTCACCGCATCCTCAAGCGTGCCGAGCATCCGCGGGTGATTCGTCCCCGGATTCTGCCCCACGCAGATGATGACCTCCGCTTCCAGGAAGTCGTCCAAGGTCACGGTCCCCTTCCCCACACCGATCGCTTCCCTCAAAGCCAGCCCGCTCGATTCGTGGCACATGTTCGAGCAGTCCGGCAGATTGTTGGTGCCGTAGGCGCGCACGAAGAGCTGGTAAAGGAAGGCCGCCTCGTTGCTCGCGCGGCCGGAGGTGTAGAAGATCGCTTCGTCCGGTGAAGCCAAGCCACGCAGCTCCGCGGCAATGATGCCGAAGGCTTCCTCCCACGATACCGGCACGTAGTGGCTCGCTCCTTCCTGCAACAGCATCGGCTCGGCGAGCCGCCCCTGCAGATCGTGCCATGCATCCGTCCTGCCGAGCAGATTGTCGATCGAATGCGCCGCGAAGAACTCCGCACCGATCGTGCGCTTCATCGCCTCCGAGGCAACGGCCTTCGCACCGTTTTCGCAGAACTCCACCCTCGAGCGGTCGCGGTCCGGGTCCGGCCACGCACAACTCGGGCAATCGAAGCCGCCCGCCTGATTCAGATCGAGCAGCGCCTTGGTCCCGCGTGCGACGCCTGCCTTCCCGAAAACCTGCTTCAAGCTCTCCACCACGGCCGGCATCCCCGCCGCCCGGGTCTTCGGATGCTTGAATGACGTGCGTTTTTCCTCGCTCACAGGAGCAGGCTAGCGACGCGCGCGATTTCCGCAAACGATCGTCGTCCTTACTCTCCACCCGTCCTTTCCGACTTTTTCCGCGCGAAGTATTCCGTCGCCGTCGGGATCTTGAGATTCTCCGCGGTCTTCCGCAGCGCCAGCTTCTCGGCGGGATCGCCGGTATCCGCTGCGAATCCTTCCAGAAAAGGAATGGCCTCCTTGCTGCCGAAAACGGCCACGGCACCGAGTGCTGCCTCACGGATCTCGGGCTCGGGATTCTTCAGCTCGGCGAGGATGCTTTTCAGGGAATCCTCATCATCCATCCAGCCGAGGCCTTCGAGCGCTTCACAGCGATCGGAGATCCAGGATCCGTGTTCCGGCGAATCGGCCGGATGGGGGGAAAGGAGGGGTGCGGACAGCCCCTTCGAGGAGTCAGGGCGTGCCCGCAATTGGCCCGCACCGGGGGACGCGCGGGCCAAAATTGTTTTGGCGCGGGAATCCGCCGAATTGACGACGGACTCCCGGGGGGGGACCCACATGAGTGCCGCTGCAAGAATCGCGAGGCTGCACCCAGTGAGAAAGCTGGTTCGTCTCTCCATGGGACCGGTTCAATCTTCCACAAGTTCGTTTCCACGGAGGACACAATGCACCGTCCCGATGAACCGCTCGTCATCGAAGAACCCGTTTCCGGAACCTTGGAAGCGGGTCACTCCGCGCACCCGCTGGATACCTTCGTCATTGGGCTCGGACATCCGAAAGTTCTCGAAGCAGTTTCCGCGGAACAAGATGTCGATGTCACGATGCGGGAAGAGGAGCCGGAGCGTCGCCGGAAATTGGTTCTTGGTCTTTTCCTTGTCGTTCAGGAAGTCCACCAGCCCCGAGTAGATCAGAGCATTGAAGTCGAACTCGAAGAGCATGTAGGCGGAGGCATTGACGAGGACGTTGCCATCCCGGTCCACCACGAAGACCGCACCGGCCGTGGTGCCACTCATCGGGGCGAATTTGTTCGCGCCTTTGAATCCGCCGAGGTCCACCAGCAACCTGGCGCCTCTGGGGAAATCCACTTCGGTCGCCTCGCTGATGAGCTTCAGGAGGCTTTTCCCGTCGAGAGTCACGGATTCCAGTTTGCCAATAACCTTGTCTTCGAAGCCACTCTCCGAGAATATTTCGGCGGCTTGGAACTGACCTTGCACGAGGGGATTGACGAAGTTTTCTTCAGGCGTTGCCTGGACCGGCAGGGCCGGGAGCATGGCTGCGAAAAGCAGCTGAATCCGGGGGGAGCTGAGTTTCATGGCGATAGCTTTTAACGCATTTCAAACGAATCAGAACCCAGTGGGCCGGGCAATCTTCGGCTGCAAGCCGGAAACGCCTTTTGAAATACGCGTCTCCAAATCATAGGAATTCCTGCAAAAAGGATCGCTTCGGTATCGCTTTCACAGCACATCGCTCCCAATCGAATGAATTCCAATATTCCCTCGCTCCTTACTTTTATGATTCCGTCCCTCGGTTTGGCGGCGGCGATCGACTATCCGGCGACGCGCAAGGCCGACGTGGTCGATGAGCTCCACGGGACCAAGGTCGCCGATCCTTACCGTTGGCTGGAGGACGATAACGCGGAGGAAACCAAGCAATGGGTCACGGCGCAGAACCGCGTCACGGAGGACTTCCTGACGACCATCCCGCAACGCGGGGAGATCCGGAAACGCATCGCCGAACTCTGGAACTTCGAACGTACGGGGCCACCGCAGGAATACGGTGGCCGCTGGTTCTTCACCCACAATACCGGCCTGCAGAACCAATCCGTGCTGAAGGTTTCCGAAACCATGAACGGTGAAGGCCGCGAGCTGCTTGACCCTAACAAACTCTCCCAAGACGGCACGGTGGCGCTCGCCCTTTTCCAACCGAGTGAAGACGGCAAGCTGCTTGCCTACTCGATCTCCCGCGGCGGCAGCGATTGGAATGAGATCCTGGTGCGGGACGTCGCCACTGGAAAAGAAACCGGCGATCACCTGAAGTGGGTGAAATTCAGCGGCCTCTCCTGGGCGAAGGACGGCAGCGGCTTCTACTACAGCCGCTATGAGGAACCGGCCGCCGGCGCGGCGCTGACCGAGAAGAATGAATTCCAGAAGCTCTGCTTCCATAAGATCGGCACCCCGCAGTCCGAGGACAAGCTGATCTACGAGCGCAAGGACCACCCGAAGTGGGGCTTCGGCGGCGGACTGACCGAAGACGGGAAGTTCCTCGCCATTCACGTGACCGAGGGCACCGACCCGAAGAACCGCTTTTTCTATCAGGATGCCTCGCAGCCGGGATCACCGGTGGTCGAGCTGCTGGCCGATGCGGATGCCAGCTACGACTTTGTGGGCAACGAAGGTGAACTGTTCATTTTCCGCACCGATCTCGATGCGCCACAGCACCGCGTGATCGCGATCGATGTCCGCAAGCCGGAGCGCGAATCGTGGAAGGAAATCATCCCGCAAGGGAAAGACCTGCTGCAGGGCGTGACCAGCGTCGGTGGCTTCCTGGTCTGCGAATACCTGCGCGATGCGAAGAGCGCGATCACCGTGCATGACCTCGCCGGCAAGCTCGTCCGCGAAGTCACGCTGCCCGGAATCGGCAGCGCGGGTGGCTTCGAAGGCCGGAGAAAGGACACCGGGACCTTCTACTCCTTCACCAGCTTCACCGATCCCGGCGCGATCTATCGTTACAATCTGAAGACCGGCGAAAGCATCCTTTGGAAACGTCCCAAGGTCGGCTTCGACAGCGACGCCTATGAAACGAAGCAGGTCTTCGTCCCCAGCAAGGACGGCACCAGGGTGCCGCTCTTCATCGTCCACAAGAAAGGCCTGAAGCTCGATGGCAGCAGCCGCGTGCTCCTCTCCGGCTACGGCGGCTTCAATATCAGCGTGGGCCCCGGCTTCTCCATCGGCCGGGCCGTGTGGCTAGAACGCGGCGGGGTCTTCGCCCTCGCGAACCTGCGCGGCGGTGGTGAGTACGGCAGCGAGTGGCACCTCGCCGGCACGCGCCTCCGGAAGCAGAATGTCTTCGATGATTTCATCGCCGCCGGGGAGTGGCTGGTGAAAGAGAAATACACCGTGTCCTCCCGCCTCGCGATCCAGGGTGGCAGCAATGGCGGCCTGTTGGTCGGCGCTTGCATGACGCAGCGTCCCGACCTGTTCGGCGCGGCGCTGCCCGCCGTCGGCGTGATGGACATGCTGCGCTTCCACAAGTTCACCATCGGCTGGGCATGGGAGAAAGACTACGGCAGCGCGGAGGACCCGGAGGAGTTCAAGGCCCTACTCCACTACTCGCCCTACCACGTGCTGAAGCCCGGCACCCGCTACCCGGCGACGATGGTCACCACCGCCGATCACGATGACCGCGTGGTGCCAGCCCATAGCTTCAAGTTCGCCGCGCGCCTCCAGGAGTGCCAGGCGAAGGACGGCCCGCCGGTGCTGATCCGCATCGATACCAGCGCGGGTCACGGAGCGGGCACGGCCCTTTCCAAGATGATCGACAAAACGGCGGACGAGTGGGCCTTCCTTGAAGCGGTGCTGAAGAAGGATTGAAAATCCGGCAGCCGGGCTGTTTTCCAAAGCCCTCCACGGAGTTCCGTGGAGGGCTTTTTCATGTCTCCCCGATTCACGGAATTTTCACGGATTGCGGCTTGTCTTTCCCCTGTCTGCCAAGAAGTTTGCACCCCGCCGGACACCAATCCCCATGGGCCGATTTCGACATAACTCCCCCCACCCCCGCTGGAGACAAGGTCTTCTCCTTCTCGCCAGCTTGGCAGGCCTCGCCCATCTGCGGGCGGATGTGACCGACCCTTTCGGTTACTTCAGCCATTCGATTCCTGCCCAGTCCCGCCGCTTGATCGGTGTGCCCTTGCTGGGTGATCCTTCCTTCTACGGCACCGTGACGGAGGTGCTGCCAAGCGGCCTGAGGATTCACACGGACGATACCTGGCACCCGCCCGTGATGGGAAATTCGGCGACCGCCTGCGTGGCCGTGAGGGCCGGACTCCATGCCGGCCTGACGGTCAGCGCCACCGCCTATGCCGATGACGTGCTCACCTTGCTGAACCCGCCCGGCGGCATGTTCGCGACGGGTGACACGATCCAGATTTTTCCCGACCACACGCTCGGCAGCCTGTTCGGAGTGGAGAACCAGATCGGCCTGATGGCTGGTGCCTCGGCGGCTGAAGCGGACACCATCGGTGTCTGGAATGCGGCCACCCAGAGTTCCCGGGTCTTCTATTATCAGAGCGAGAGCGGCTGGCGCGAAGCGGGCAAAGAGGCTGAGGGCGACCGGGTCAATGCCACCGTGTCCTTCCCCGGCGCGATTGTCATCAATCGCCGGGCGGATGCCCCGCTGACCTTCACGCTTTTGGGGGCGGTGCCCATGCCCATGGAACAGCGGCTGGTGCCGGTTTCCCACGGACGGAATCTGATCAGCGCGCCCTTCTCGATGGCCCCGAAGGTCTCCGACTACGAGCTGTATGTTCCCGGCTCGCCCTTCTCGGTCATTGCCGCCGCCTCCGCACCGGAAGCCGATACCATCCGCTTCACCAATTTCAGCACCGCTACCGAGTCCGAAGTGATCTACTCCCAGCTCGGCGCGGGCTGGCGCGTGGTCGGCACCAGTGGTGACGCCGGAGAGACTCCGGTGGAACTCGGCCAAGCGATGGATCTCCAGCGCGTGGGTCCCGCCGGCTACATCAAGGCGCGCGGGATCAGCGAGCAGCCCGCCGCGGCCCGCGCGCTCATGACAGCGCCGGATGACGTGATCCCCATCAAACGCCGCCTGCCTGCCGAGGGAGGTGTCCGGCTTGAATGGGATGCCAGCGCCGGTCACTCCTACAAAGTCCAAGTCCAGCCGCTCGGGCAAAGCGGATGGCAGGATCTGGTGGCACCGGTGCTCGCCACCTCCGGCACCGGCAGCGTCGTCTGCAAGCCATCGGGGCAGGGCCAAATCCGGATCGTGAAACTCCAAGGATGAAAGCGGCACTTCTTCTCCCGTCATTGATCCTGGGCGCGCTGGCCTCCGCTCCCGCGCGGGCATCGAATGTCGTTGTCTCGAATCTAACATCTCCTGAATCCCCCGGAGCGACGCTCACCGCCGCCAATGGCAGTCCGCTCGCAGCCGGTTCACTCGTTCGGCTCGGGGCCTTCCCCGGTCTGGACACGGAGCAGATCGCCGCTCTTGCCCAGCAAGGCCCCGCTTCCGTGGCCGCTGCTTTGACTCCTTTCGGTCCCGCCTTTCCGGTCGGGAGTGGAGCAGCAGGAAACCCGGGCAGCATCGAGTTCACCGCCAGCCAAGCCACCGGGACGCAAGCCGGGAGTCTCTACGCTGTGATCTTGAACGGAGCCAGTGTGGAAACCTCGACGGAAAGCCTGGTGCTCAAGCTCAGCGAGGTTCTTCCCGCCGACGACGCCAGCGGTCTGCCAGCCTACCTCGCGGTTCATCTGCGCGACGCCGAACTCGTTTTTGGCTCCGACACCGCCGCGGGCTATGCGACCAAGGCAAGTGAGCCGGAGAGTTTCGAAACATGGATCACCCGCCAGCTCGGTTCCGGAGCAGCCTCCGCTGACCACTTGGCAGAGGCCGATCCGGATCACGATGGCGCGTCAAACCTCCTCGAGTATGCCTTTGGCTCCGGAGCTGGTGACGGCTCGTCCATCGCCCGTCTGGAGATTCACGAGAGCAATGGTGAGTACTTCGCCCGCTACCTCCGTCGCGTCGGCGACTCCAGCCTGCAGATCCGCTGCGAAGCTGAGACCCAAATCGATGCGGAAACCTGGCCGACCTTGGAGACTACGGTGACGGTCATCGGAGATTCTTCTGCCCCGACGGGCTACGAGCGCGTCCAACAGCTGCTACCAACCTCGGCGGGGCAAGCCTTTGCCAGACTTCGCGTCACCCGCATTGGCGAGCAGGGAGAGTAAATCTAGCGCGAGGCCGACTTGAGCTTCTCCGGATTCCGGATGCCGTACATCCGCCCGATCTTTCCTGCCGAGGGCTCGAAAAGGAGCACGTCGGTCACCTTTCCGCCCGTCAGGTACATCAGACCCTCCAGCCCATTGAAGCGCACCTCGCGGACTTCATCCGGCGGGGCTTTCCGCCGGGTGAGGCTTTCGAACATGCGGGCAATGCGGTCATTGCCAAGGATCGGCCTGAGCGCTGCCTTCACCACCCCGCCGCCATCGTTCACCAGCACGGCATCGGGCAGCAGGATTCGCTTCAGTCCCTCCAGATCGCCGCTGCGGGCCGCTTGGAGAAATGCCGAGGCGAGTCTTCTCCCCTCCCCTGCCTCCACCGGATGGCGCGGTGCCTCCGAGCGTAAATGCCGCCGCGCCCGCGAGGCGAGCTGGCGACAGGTCGCGGCGGGACGGGCCAAAAAATCACCGATCTCTTCAAAGGATTGGCCGAAGACATCGTGCAGCAGAAAGGCCGCGCGCTCCAAGGGCGACAGCCGCTCCATGGCGATCATCACGGCGTAGGAGACATCCTCCCCTGTCGTCTCATCCGGCTCCTCCGCCACCGGCTCCGGCAGCCATTCGCCCACATAGGTCTCCCGCTGCACCCGGGCCGATTTCAGATGGTCCAGGCACAAGCGGGTGGCGATCTTCGCGAGGAAGGAACGCGGGACATCGATTTCCGCCAGAGGCACCGCCGCCCAGCGCAGCCAGGTTTCTTGCACGATGTCCTCGGCATCGGCCAAGGTGCCCAGCATGCGATAGCCCAGCGTGCGGAGGAACGGACGGTGCTCTTCGAAAATGGCGGCGGATGGATCCATCAGGCGTCGACAGGATGCATCATGCGGAAGGACACCGCCAAGCGATTCCAGATATTGATCGCACCGATCAGCAGGGTGATCTGCACCCGCTCTTGCTCGGTGAAGTGCTTGGCGAACTCCTCGTAAACGTCATCCGGCACTCGGCTTTCCGCCACCAGTGTCACCGCCTCCGTCCACGCCAAGGCCGCGCGTTCCTTCTCCGTGAACACCGGCGACTCGCGCCACACGGACAGCACGGTGAGGCGCTGCTCGGTCTCGCCGTGCTTGCGCAGATCCTTCGCATGCATGTCCACGCAGTAGGCGCAGCCGTTGATTTGCGAGGCGCGCAGCTTGATCAGCTCCCGCAGCCCGTGGTCCAGCGTCGTACTAGAGACGTGCTTCTCCAAGGCGAGCATGGCTTGGATCGAGGCGGGGTCGGCTTTGTAGTGGTCGAATCGTTGTTGCATGTCGATAAGCGCCATGGGCGCACCGTTATCGACGAGACAGCTCCCGGAAACGTGACACGGGGGACGAAAAAATTTCCGCACCGCAGCTGCCGGAGCAACCCGAAGTGCCTCGGAGGCGCTGACTTACTTGCCAGCGGCAGCCGGCACCTTGAGCAGCGGGGTCAGCATCTCCTTCCAGATCGCATACCCCGCATCGCTCATGTGCAGGCCGTCGGCGACGAAGAGTTCGGGGATCGCCTTGCCGTCCTTGTCCAGATACCGGTCCCAGGATCCCGACAAGTACGTGATCCGCTGGTCCGCTTCCGCCGCCTTGCGGAAGCGCTCGTTCATGTTTGCCTCGATGGCGCGGATCGATTCCCGCGACGGGCTCGGGCGCACGGCCAGCACGATCAGCTTCGCCTCCGGCAGCCGTTCGAACAAGCGCGTGCGGAACTCCGTGAAATCCTCTTCCACCTGCTCCGGGGTCTTCTTGTCCCAGAGATCGTTTCCGCCACAGTAAAAGACCACCAGCGAGGGCTCGTAGCGCAGCACGCAACGCTCCAGATAATGGTTCACTTCGGAGATGTGGCTGCCGCCGAAGCCGCGGTTCAGCGCCTTCACGCCGGGAAAGACCTTCGGGATATCCAGCAGCCGGATGCTGGAGCTGCCGGTGAAAACGATCCCGCCCTTCTCCGGCGGCGACTTCGCATCCACCGCGTCAAAGGCATCGATCTCCTTGGCGAAGCGCTCGGGGTTTGGATCCGGAGCCGCACATACCGAGACCGTCAAAGCGAAGAAAAGGGTGCAGATCAATCGAAGCATCGTGCCAACCCTACGCGAATCCCGGTCGGGATTATACGGCCGGTTGTGTCCGCGTGGAATGCCGCGCTTTTGGTAGCGGACCGTCTGCGACGTTCCCGCCTAGGGTCTTTCGATCACCCTCAGCCCGGTCGGTGCCGTGGGCGGCGTGCTGGCGCCTTGGACGATGATCCCGGAAACGACGTGCGAACCCACTTGGGCAAACGCGGCGATATTCGCGAGCGATGTCACCGATGCCTGTTCGGTACGGAAGGCATAGTTGTTCGCGATTGTCACCGGAGAGGCCCCGGGCGGCGTGACCGTCGCCGAGTAGGTGCGGTTCGTCACATTGATGGTCATCTGCACGCGGTAAACCACGCCCGCCTGATAGGTGAGCGCATTGGCGGCCTGGTAGGCACCCCCATTCCGCGCATCGATCACACCGGTCGACGCGAATCGCACCACCGCCGCCACCCCGCTATAGCCGGAGGCGCTGGTGGCGGAGAGACCCGTGAGCGCATCGATAGCCGTCGCGCTCGGACGCATGTTGAAGGACACCGTGAAGGTTCCGGTCTGCGGCGTGATCGCCTTGTTCAGCCAGCCCGCACCAGTTGTCGCCATGTACTCCGTCGCCGGAGCCGCTGCGAAATCCGCACCGCTGATCCATCCCGTCACGCCATTGTCGAAATACACCTGCCACCACTCGATGCCATCGGCCGTGGTCGGCCCGGCCATCACCGAACCGAAGGCTCCGTCCGCCGCGGTCGCGACAAGCGCCGCGCTGGCTGAAGCACTGGCCCGCACGTTCGTCGCGGCTGTCACTTCGATCCGCGCACCGGCCGCGAATGTCGGCGGCTCCGGCGGCGGATCGCCACCACCGTCCGGCAGACCGTGATACGGCCTCAGCACGTCGTCCCACAGGGAGCGGTTGTAGGCGAAGCCGCGGCTACCGCCATACGACGGATAGTCCACCAGTGCCTGGGCCTTCCCTTTCGCGTAGCCGATGTAACCTTTCTCCGCCTTGTACCACAGGTCGGTGTTCCCGATGTTCATCCGGGTCACCGCCAGGGTCGCCGTCGTCGAGGTTGGCTGCCAGTAGCCTGCCACGATCAGCGAGAGCTGGTTCGTCATGTGCGGCCGGTAGCCGTCGAAGGCGTAGATGAAAGAGCTGCGCTTTCCATTGGCGTCCGAGGAATCGAATTCCTTCAGCATGCCGATGACCCCCTTGTTCGGAAGCGTATCCGCGCCGGAGACGATCTTGCCCGCGCCATCGATCCCAGCGCCATTGTTGAGACCTGCGTTCACTGCCTGCCCGTAGGTGTCCTTCAGAAGGGCCTCATAGATCTTCAGGTAGTTGTCCAGGGAGTTCGCGTAGTACTTGTAGCTGTCCACCGCCGCCTCGATCGCACTGCCGGAGGGAGCCGGGGAAGTCGGGTTCGCTACCTTCCAATTGAAGGTCTCGTAAATGTTCGGCAGGTTGTTCGCGTTGAGCTCCGCGACAAACGCCGCGTGATTGTAGTCAGCCAGAATCGTCTTCGCGGTGGCGGTTCCGAAGTAGGACATGCCGGTCAGCACGCCGCCAATCATCCCCTCCCGGTAGTTCGGGTTCCAATCGCGGTTCAGGTTATTGTCGCCATCCAGCGCGTATTCCTGGGTGTTCGCTTTGACGTAGGGGTTGTTATCGCTGGTCGTGAAGGCATTCGCCACGAGCGTCGCCTTCATGATGAGATCGATGCGCGCTTTCTCCGCGGTGGTGAGCATATCCCAGATGCGCGGGGTGTTCTTCACGATCACGAACATCCCGGTCGCGTGCCGTTCATGCTGGGCGGGGTAGCCGCCATTCGCGGTGGGCTCTTTCCCCGGAGTCAGGGTCCAGCGGATTTGCTCCAGTAGCCTCGCATCGGCCGAGGTGTTTCCCGCATGAGCCGCCACTGCCAGCGCGATCGAGGCACCGCCAAAGAAAGCGCCGTTCGTATGCGCACCGCCGGAGAAGCTACGGTGAAAGCTGATGAGGGGCGCGGCAATCGCGGCATCCACCGCCGTCTGCGATGGGCCGGGGAGATCCGCAGCCACAGCCGCACCGATCCCGAGCATCCCCGCCAAGGCCTTTGAGGCGAACTCCTTGGTCATGAGCCGAATAAGATACATATCGTTTAAGAACCATCAAATCGGATCGCTTTTCAAGCGGTAGTTCGCCTCGTTAGACAGGGAATCTACGTGCAAACAGACCCGCCTGCCTATTGGGATCCAATGATTTACCCGAGGCCCTGTCAGGAGTTCTACCCACATGGCAACGGCTTTCGCAGGTTTGTGATGACATTGACTTGGACCGGCCAAAAACGTGAAATGGTTCCAATATGAGATCGGGGCGCACTCTGCTTATAGGACTCGTATGCTTCGCCGGAGGTCTTGTGGCTGGATTGACGTGGAACCGTGGCAGCATCCCTCCTGCTCCCCCGCCGCCGCGCCTTTCGGGAAAGTCCCCAGCCCCCGCGGAGAGGAAAGTCGTCTCCGCCAGGCCTGGACAAAACGAACGGATCGTTGCCGCCAAAAAGGAGCGCGCGGCGAAACCGCAGGTACAGGACGCCGCCATCGCCCAGCAGAACCGGGCCGCCGCCATGAATGCGCAGCAGGCCGCCCGGGAACGCATCAAGCCCCTCATCGAAGACGCCCTACAACTCGACGACGAGGGCAAGCGCCTCGCCGCCATCGGGGAATTTCGGAAAGCCATCGCCAGCAATGATCCCGAGGAGGTGCTCGCCGGATTGTCCGGATTGTCCGCCGTCTACACCCTCGCCTTCGACCGGGCTCCTTTCCGGGAGGTCCTGAAGCCTCATCTGCAATCGGACAACGACACGATCCGGACTTCCGCTTGGTCCGGAATGCTCCAGTGTGAACCCGATGCTCAGGACCTGGCCTTGCTGCGGGAGGTCGCGCGCACCCAAGGCTGCGGGGAGTCCACCGCCTACCTCCTTTTCGTGGCGGAAAAAGGTGACCTCACCGGGGAATCCGGCGAGATCGTGAGGGATCTGGTCTGCTCCGAAGATCCGCAGGTGAAGCGCCGCGCCATGAATGGCATCTGGGGAGCAAAGCTTTCCCCGGAGCTCGAGGAGGAACTCATCGTCCTCAGCTACAAGCAGGAGTACGAGCACGATACCATCTACTACGCACTTAGTACCCAAGCCAACAAGAGTGCCGACACCGTGGACCGCCTGGTCGAGATCCTCGCCCACCCCGACTCCCACAACATGGGAGGCCGCGCCGCATGGGGCCTCCAGCAAGGTGTCTCGAAGGAACTGGCACCCCGCGTCGCCGACGCCGCCCTCAAGATCGTCGGCACCCGGGCGTCCGGCTACATGTGGGAGCAGGGCTGGAACTTGATGAAACAATACTCGGGTCCCGGGAATCTGGAAGCGCTCCGGGAACTCGCCGCGAAGCCGGGTATCCAAGGCGAGAAAAGGGAGCAATTGAACGCGTTGATCGGCAGGATTGAGACACAGCCGCAGTGAGCCATCCCAATCGAGCTGGTGGCGGACTTGTCACGCCCTGCCCGAGCTGCGATCCCCCATGAAGAAGCTTCCTGTCTTCGGACGGCGATGTCGTTCCCGGCACGGGGAGCTCGCTACCAGGACGACTCACTCCTCCTTCTTCCCCGACATCATCTTGATGCCCATCAGCTGGAATTCCTTCATCTGCACCTGATAGTCGCCGAAGGCTTTCATCTGCTTCTCGTTGAGCACTCCGCTGACTTCTTTCCGCAAGGTCTCCTGCTGGCGGGTCCAGCTCTCTTCGAAGCGCTCCACGGCATTGCCCTTGGCCATTTCCGAGAACGCATCCGGGCCGCTGAAGTCGGCGGTGTTGGGCTGCGTGCGGGCACGGTGCATCGCCTCCACCAGCTTCTCCTCGGAAGCGGCATCCAGCGGCACCTCTTGCGAAGCCATCAGCGAGCGGATACCATCGAGCTGCTGCCGCTCGGGCAGCCGCTCCTTGAAGGTCTCGAACTTCTTGTAGTCTTCCTCGTTGTTCAGGAAGGCCTTGATCGCCTCCTCGTTCTCCTTCGCCCGCTTCGTGATCTCTCCGGCCAATTGGGTCCGCTCCTCCGCGGAGGCACCCATCATCTTCATGCCGATCTCCTGCTGGTCGGCCATCTCCTTGCCCAGCAGGGTCTTGAAATATTCGGCCTCTTCCTTGGTGAGGTCCATGCCATCGATGAAGTCGCCGTACATCATCGCCACGGCCATCTTCACCCCCTGGTTCATCATCGACTTGCCCGCGGGATTCTCCCACATCTTGCGCACCGTCTTGCCGAAGTCCCCTGAGTCCTCATCGGTCTTTCCGGCTTCGGACGGTTTCGCCTCGGGCCGTTCCCGGACGCGCGATGGCTGGGCTTCCGCTACGGCCGATGACGCCGGGGCCGCGGAGGGAGCGCTATCATTCTTCGCTGACCTCGCGACGCTCGTCTCGACATTCTCCAAACGGGAACGAAGCGAAGCCATGCGGCTTTCTTCGACGGCGACGGTGGCAAGCACCGCGACAAGGACCAGACCGACGCTGTGGGAGGGTTTCATCGTCACCCTTCTACCTACAGGATCCGCCCAATCCCATTACAATAAATCGTCCCGCTCGGAAGCGCCTATGCTTCCTTCTTCTTGAAAATCAAATGGTCCAGCGAGAACCGGCCGGGTCCGGCGAGAAGCAGCAGCAACGCGATCACCAGATACACGGTGGCCAGTTCGTAGGAACTCCCGCCCGTCGGATTCACGAAAGGATCCTTCAGCATGAAGGCGTGCATCCCCGCCGCACCGGCCATCGTGAAGGCGAGGCCAAGCGAGGCCAGCGGTGTCAGTAGCCCCAGGATCCACGCCAATCCGCCGCCGAATTCCGAGAGCGCCGCCAGCGCCTGGAGGAAACCGGGAACACCCGCATCCGGCCCCATCCAGCCGAAGGCATTCTGGATCTTCCCCCAGCCGTGATGCATGAAGGCCAGCCCCACGACGAAGCGGAGCAGGAGCAGCCCGATGGATACCGGAGTGGCGTGGGCGGTCGGATGGAAGAGGCGGAGGATCTGATTCATACGTTCTTTATGTCAGATGTTGGGTCGGTGGCGAGATTCCCGAAAATGCTCCGTCGCCCCCTTCATTCTCACGACGAACGTGCGAAGCCGGGCAGGACACCCCGGCCCTCATTTTCCGCCGCCCGCCTTCCCGCACTGGGAAAAAGACATGGTGCGCCTTGGAATTTGAGGCTAACGTGCAGGGTGGAAACCAGCGCACGCATCCCATGAACAGTCAGGAAACGCTACTTGAGACCAAGATCGCGGAAGTCGAAGCGAAACTCGAAGCGCTCGAAAGGGAGATCCTCGAGATCGGCCTGCCAGCCGGCTACGATCTCCGTAAGCGCTTGGACGCGCTGAAGGTGGAAGAGAAAGCCCTCAAGAGGAACTTCGAGGAGTCAATGGCCCGCGGCGAACCCGATTCCGTGCGCCTTGAGAAAATCGAGGCACTCCTGCATCACATCGAGCGCGAAGAAGCCTCCACTCACCACGAAGCCGACTTCCTGCATCAGGCCAATCCCTCCTCCGTGATTCTCGCCGCGCAGGCCGCCGCCCGCATGGTGGATCTGTGGCACCGCGGGATCAAACGCGTGCTGGGCGATCATCATCCCTTCGGCAGCTCCGTCTTCGTGAATCACACCCACGAGGATCTGGTGAGCGACTACGGCTATTCCCCGCCGGGATCGAAGCCGACCGAACCTCCCAAGGACGAGAGCTGAACGCGCCGCACCTCACGGCACGCGGAAGTATTTTTTCTCCTCCAGAGGGAAGGTCGGATCCGCCACCAGCGTGCCGCTGGCGTAGCCTTTCACATCGATCGGCTTGTTGTTGAACGGACTGAACACCACTCCCTCCTTTCCCGGGATGGGCCGGGCAACGGGGATCGTCACCGCGGTGGGCTTCTCCGGCACCGGTGGAAGCGGAGGCACCGGCTTTTCCGGCACCGGCGGCGGAACCGGCGCGGGAGGTGCCGGTGACGATATCGGGGTCTTCTGAATCACCGGCGGCTCCGGATTCTTCCTCCAGATACAGCCGGAAAACACCCAGGCGGCCCCTCCTAAAATCAGGGCCTTGAGGACGGTCGCATTCATGCTGGAAAAACAGCATTTTGAAGGCCGCTGCACAAGCGAAATGCTGCATTTCCAGCACGTATTTTCATTTGCAGGCTCCGGCATGCACGCCTAGCGAATGCCATGAAGATCCTATCGCTCTGCCTGGCGCTTCTGCTTCCTTCCGCCGCTACCGATGAGATCAGGCCCTTGGACGCCACGCTCGGCAACTTCCCCTATCCCTATGAGGTGAAGATTCTCCGCATCGAGGACCAGGCGAAGAAACTCGATCTCGCCTACATGGACCTGCAGCCGGAAAACGCGAACGGGCACTCCGTGGTCCTGCTGCACGGCAAGAATTTCTCCGGCGCTTATTGGAAACCCACCGCCGACGCGCTGGCTGCGGAGGGCTACCGGGTCGTGATCCCGGATCAGATCGGCTTCGGGAAATCCAGCAAGCCGGTGGACTACCAATACAGCTTCCATGCCTACGGCCTGCACCTGCGGGATTTGTTAGATGAGTTGAAGGTCGGGAAGGCCATCGTCGTCGGCCACTCGATGGGCGGCATGGTCGCCACGCGCTTCGCCCTGATGTTTCCTGCACGCGTGGAGAGGCTCGTCCTCGTGAACCCGATCGGCCTGGAAGATTGGAAACGCTTCGTCCCCTACGCCAGCGTGGACACCACCTATGCCGCGGAGCTGAAGAAAACACCGGACGCCATCCGCGACTACATGACGAAGGCCTACTTCGATGGGAAGTGGAAGGCCGGCTATGATCCGCTCCTTGCCCTGCAGGCCGGCTGGGCCATCGGCCCGGATCGCGAACTCATTGCGCGCGTCTCGGCGCTCACCTCCGACATGGTTTTCACGCAACCGGTCGTCCACGAGTTCGGCGACCTGAAGGTCCCGACGCTCCTCATCATCGGTGAGCGGGACCGCACCGCCATCGGCAAGGAACGCGCCACGCCGGAAGTCGCGAAGACGCTCGGCCAGTACCAACATCTCGGCAAGGCCGCCGCCGAAGCCATCCCTGGTGCCAAGCTGGTGGCCCTACCGGGCATCGGCCACCTGCCCCAATATGAGGCCTTCGATGACTACTGGAAGGCGCTCCACGGGTTCATCGCGGAGAAATGATCACTCGGCTTCCGGGTTCCCGTCCTTTGCCGACTTTCGTTCCACGTAGCGCACCAGCTCGCCGACCGTGCGGATCTTTTCCGCATCCTCATCGGGGATCTCCACTTCGAACTCTTCTTCCGTGGCCATCACCAGCTCCACGGTGTCCAGGCTGTCCGCGCCGAGGTCCTCGATGAACCTCGATTCGGCGCTCACCTTCCAAGCCTCCAGTCCCAGAAGATCCACCACGAGGGTCACCACCCGGCTGTGGACATCGCCCGCCTCGACCGTCCCGGAGCCCGCTTCGCCCGGAACCGGCGGACCGTCATCGCTCGCAAAGCTATCAATCACCTCACGGAAGACCGGTTCTGCCACGCTTTCGCGGGAACGTGTCGTCCATGTGAGGATCTGGCAGAAGGAGGTCTTGGTTTCGATCGAGACCGAGTGATAGACCACGTTGATCTTTTCCGTCACTCCCGCGGCCCGCCGGTGCAGCGCCGGGAAATCACCCACCTTGCGGCTCTCCGCGTCGGAGATCTCGGCGTCTTTCAGATTTTCGCGGATCCTCTCCGTCACGATCTCGTCGAAATCCTCCAGACTACCGGCGAAGTCGGTCTTCGAATTCTCGATCACCATCACGTATTGCTCCTTGAAACCGTCACCCGCGGCGATCGAGGCGGCCTCGTTGAGCTCCGGCATCTCCTTCCACGAACCGGGAACCTCCAGCCGCAATTTGCCGTTGTTCGCCGAGAGACGCTTCTTTCTGTCCCCTCGTTCCTGTTGGGCTTTCGCGACCTTCGTCAGCTTGCTGACCGCCATTCCCAGTCCGCCGAAAAGGCCCACCAGCGCGATGATCCCCGAGACAACCGCCGCGATGATCCATCCGCGGGTCTTTTGGGTGATGGACTTGATCAGCGCGACCAGGAAGAAAATCCCGCCTCCGACCAATGCTCCCAGGATCAAGATCACCACCAGCGATTCCCCAACAGCCCGGCCGGCCTCATATGCGGAAGATTCCATGACACCCAACGAACCAACTCATCGACCGCACCGGCAAGCCAATTCAGCCGCCCCTGCCGATCCGCTCTTTCGCCATGCGGAAGCTCGTGCGCAGCTCATCGATCTCGCGGCGTAGCTTCACCCGTGCCTGCGCATCTCCGCATCCCGCCAGCTCCTCCTCCAGCTCCGCCGCCTTCTTCAGCAGCTCCATCTCCGGCGGGATGAAGCCGTGACCCCTGAGCATCGCGAAGGCCGCTCGCCATTCCTCCGGCGTGTTGAAATAGCTTTCCAGATCCACCTCGGTGCCCGGCGGCGGTGGTTGGAGCTGGCCGGATGCAATCGCTTCATCGATGCGTGCTTCACCGAGCTTCGACAGGGCGGACATGGCCGCAGCATAGCGCGACGGCCCCGCGAAATCCAGCGTCTTGCCTGAAGCGATCCACCGCACCATCTTCCCGCGCGTGGACCTCTCCAACTATCGCCGGATGGATCCCCACATGCTCGTGGGCCTCGTCAATACCGAACTCCACAACCACTGCGGCTCGCTCGATGACCTGGTGAAGAAGCACGGTCTCGACCGATCGAAGCTGATCGAGACCCTCGGAAAAGCCGGCTACGACTATCAGGCCGCGCAGAACCAGTTCCGCTAGCCATTTCAAGTTGCGTCTTTCTCCTTCCGCTCGTTCCTTCGCCGACCATGAGAACCTTCAGCCGTCGAAATGCCCTCCGTCTCGGTGCTGCTGCCACCGCCGCCCCTTTCCTCCCTCTCCGCGCGCAGGACGCCGGTGAAAAGCAACTCGGCATCGCTCTCCTCGGCCTCGGCGACTACGCCACCAAGCAGCTCGGTCCCGCCCTGAAGAAGACCACGAATGCCAAACTGACCGGCATCATCACCGGATCTCCCGACAAGGTGCCGCAGTGGCAGGAAGACTACGAAATCCCCGACGGCAACGTTTACGACTACAAGAACCTCGAGAAGATCGCGGACAACAAGGACATCGATGTCATCTACGTCGTCACGCCCACCGCGCTGCATCCGGAGTTCACCATCCGCGCGCTCGCCGCGGGCAAGCATGTGATCTGCGAGAAGCCGATGGCCCCGAAGCCGGAGGACTGCACCCGCATGATCCAGGCCGCCGCCGAGGCGAAGAAGACCCTGCAGATCGGCTACCGGCTCCACTGGGATCCCTTCCACCTGAAGCTGATGGAAGCGATCAAGACGAAGGAGTTCGGCGATTGGAGATCCATCGATGCCGCCGACGCCGGCCGCATGACGAATTTCACCGGCCACAATGCATGGCGGGTGAACAAGAACCTCGGCGTCGCCGGCGCGCTTTATGACCTCGGCGTCTATGCGGTGCAGGCCTGCCTCTACTCCGCGCAGGAGCATCCCATCCGTGTCACCGCCAGAAGCTGGACGGAGCGGAAGATGGAGTTCAGCGAAGTCCCCGAACACTGGGAATGGGAACTGGAGTTCGCCAGCGGACGAAAGGCAAAGGGCTTCGCCAGCTACGGCAAGGAAGGCAACCACATCCGCGTCGAAACCGAGAAAGGCCAGATCCAGATCGAGCCCGCCTATGGCTACACCGGCCAGAAAGGCAGCACGCCCGCCGGCCCGATGGACTTCCAGCACGTCCACCAACAGAGGCTCCAGATCGAAGGCCAGGTGAAAGCCATCCTCTCCGGCGAGCCCAGCAAAGTCCCCGGCGAAATGGGCCGCCGTGACATCCAGGTCATCCGCGGCATCATGGAATCCGCCGAAACCGGGAAGGCCTATGAGTTCGGGAAGTTCGAATACTAGACTACGGCCCTGAAACCGGAGCCACCCGGAAGAAGCCCTTGGGTTGGACTTCCGGGACTTCCGTGCGGTAGAGCACTCCCTCGATATCCGGCGTCACCTCGTTCGCGATCAACTGCCATTCGAGCAAGTCCTGCGAATGTTCGATCTGGTACAATCTCCCGGCGGAATCTCCCGTCCCGATACTCAGGGAAAGACGCTTTTGTGGATCGACCGATAGCGTCGTTTCATTCGTTGCCTGCGCCCCGGCCGCGCGCGAGGACATCAACACCTGACCGAATCGACCCACGGCGACAAAGATCCCGTCCCCGTAAGCTGGTGGTCCGAAGTATCCCGCTTCCTCGACACCCGTGGGCTCCTCCGTCCATTCGACCCCGTTGGCGGAAGTGAAAATGCGCGAGGTGTATTCGGTGGCGACGACGAAGCGGCCATTGGCAAAGGTAATTTTCTGAACATAAGGGCCGCCTGGAAGAGCTCCGGGTGTCCAGGTTACTCCGTCCGCCGTTGCGTAAATTCCGTTCCCAACCGCGACGAACACGCCATTTCCATACGCGATGTCGAAGAAGGTCGCCGGCGGCGTCGGGAGTGTCGTCCAAGTTGAGAGATTGGTCGAACTACTCACCCGGTTTGTTCCCACAAGAAGAGCCTTGCTCCCGTTGCTCGCGAGCGAATACCAGGATGTCCGCTTATCTTCCTGGTAGGTGGTGGTCCAGTGTTCACCATCCGGCGAAACTTGGATCGTGTCGTCCGAGCCCGTGGCCACGAAGGAACCGAGCACGTGCTTGACGTTGTACATGATCGTCGGCGTCCAATCAGGATCATCGAGAGGAGGCGGGGGTGTCACATTTTCCCAATCCTCTCCATCGACGGTCCTGATCAAGATTCCGTTGTTTCCCACAGCCACGCACGATTCGCCGTCCGTCGCCAAGCATCTGAAGCTGTCGGAGGACAAGGGTGTTCCGGTCGACGAAGTCTCGGTCCGCCAATCGTAGCGTCCGACGTATCCGTCTCCCCCCGTTACCACGAAGCTGTCCTTGAACCAGATCGCAGCCTCCGGATCATTCGGATGCACCTTGCCCCGGATCGTCCAGTTCGTGCCATCGGGGGAAGTCGCCGTATAATTGCGGCCGAGCGCGACAAAGCTTCCATTCCCAGCGGTCAGGTCGTTCAGGCCGCTCGCGGCACCCGTTTGCGTCCATGCCTGCAAATCCGCAGAACGGTAGAGTTTCCCGGAGTCTGCCAAGGCAACGTAAACGCCGTTTTGGAACGCAATGTCTTGAAGCGGCTCCGGTGCAGGTGAGATTTGCCATGTCGCTCCATCCGCCGAGCGCCCCACGTTGCTCTGGCTGCCGGCGCTGCCGACGACGACGAACTTGCCTCCTTCAAAGATCATCTCGGTCGCGTAGCCCATCCCGACATGCATCCGGGACCATGAGATCCCATCGGTAGACCTTGCTCCCCGGGTATTGCCATCCTCGATTGCCACCCACGCGCCGTTTCCGTACTTCACACAGGATAATCCGGAAACCGGAGGATAGGGGCCACTGTCCGAGAAAAGCGGCCCGCTCCACGTTTGGCCGTCCGGGGAGCTGTAGATCACGGCATTTTCCCCCACCGCCATATAGCGGCCATCGGCATAGGTGACGTCGAAAAGATCAGTGCCCGTCGGTGAGGCGACGGCTGCCCACTCCTTGCCATCGGCGGAGCGCATCATTTTCCCGAATCTTCCCACCGCGAAGAATTCGTCGTTGCCGAAGCACACCGCATAGACGTGCTCATAGCTGCCGCTGATCGCCGACTTTCCACCCCACCAGCGGTGGCCATCCGTCGACCACACGGTGTTTCCATACCGGCCCACCGCAACGTAACGCCCCTTTCCATGGCAGACGGAATGAACCTCGTTTCTCTCCAAGGGCGCCCAGAGGGGGATGGCGAAGATCGGCGGCGCGGAGGACAAGAACACCCACAGGCAGGCGAGACGGGAGAACTTCATACGCTTCGTGATTCGGGGAGAGCAGAGCAGGCTGCAACTTCATGACACGAAGCTCCGGAGGGTCAACTTCCCCGCCCTTCTTCATGGGTTTTTCACGGACCTTGAGGAAGATTCCCTCTTCCGGGATCAATACCCTTCCAGCTTGCCGAAATCCACCTTGGGCTTCTTGGACGCCGTGGACTCGCGCTTGAACTGGCTGCCGAGCTTCACGTTGTCCGCGAAGAAGCCGCCGTTCTTCATAAAGAACTCCTTCCCCTTCACCCCGCCCGCGTAGTCCATGCGGTACTTCCTCTGCGCGATGTCATCTCCGGTGAAGCGCGCCTCGGTCACCTCGTGCCACTTGCCCTTCACGTCGCGGGCCCACTGGTTTCCATACAGTGCCCCGCGCGTGAGGTATCCCTGACGATCCGCGAAGTTCTCCAAGAAGGAATGCGCACCCGTCAGATGCTTGTCGGTCTTCGGCCGCTTGAAGCTCGCGATCAACTTCCACTCCTTCTTCTCCGGCAGGTAGAACCACGCCGTGTAATCCGTCGAACCCGTCCCATCCGGCTTCACGCGATTGAGGAAGCGATAGGTCTCGCCCGCCTTCCACGGATAGAGCCAGTAGCTCTGCCCGCCCGAGCCTTCACCGCCGAACTCCCCGCCATGCACCCCTTCACCCTTCTTCAAGAGGGCGATCTTCTGGTCATCGGGAATCTCCTTCGGGTTGTTCGTCGAGAAGGGACTCCACACGGAGAAAAGGATGCGCCTCTCTTTCTCGCCATTCACCTGCATGCCGAAGTAACCTTCGCCGAAGCCGTTCGACATGAAGTAGGAGCCGATCGGATCACTGCCCTCCGGCACGGTGACTTCGTTGTAGAAATACTCCACCGGCTCGCCCTTCGGCAGCGAATAGCCGAGATGCACCGAAGGCCCGCGGCGCCCCCAGTAGAAGCGGCTCTCCTCGTTGTCCTTCACGTAGTTCAGCTCGACCGGATCCTTTGACAAAACCTTCACCGATTCCACTTCGGCGAAGACGCCTTCCTTCTCGCTGACTCCCTGAAGATCCACGCGAACGTATCCGGCTTCCTTCATCGTCACGCGACCCAAGGCGACCTCCGATCCTTCGCCCCCCTTCAGCTTCTTCTCGACGGGCTTGCCGTTCAAGGTCGCACGAATCTTCGATTCACCGGTCGGAACCTTCGCCTTCAGCGAGATCTCCAGATCCGCCGGACGATCCACCCGGAAGTAAATCGACTGCACCGTATCTGCGCCGACCTGCTTCGTTACATAGGCATTCCCACCCATCGGCACCTCCCAGACCTTCGCCTCTTCGGCCAAAGCCGCCGCCGCCGAGCCGAGCATGAGCCCGATCAAAGCAAGGCGACGGAAAGCGACCGACGGCAGGATCTCAGGGAATTTCAAAAACGACATGCCCCGGATAACGGCGAAAATCGCGTTTTATTGCACAAAACAACTCAAAACGAGCCGATTCCGGCGTGCCGCATCTACCGCAGCCTACGCTCCCCCTCCGGGCTCCACGCACACCTCCGGATGATGCTTCTTCATGCAAACATCGCAGACCCCGTGGCTGAACTTCGCATCGCTATGCCGCTGGATATAGGACTCCAGCTGGTGCCAGGTCCCATCCTCATCCCGGATATCCTTGCAGTACGAACATGTCGGCAGGATCCCGCGCAGCGTCTTCACCTCCACTAGCGCGTGCTGCAGCGAGCCGATCAACTGCGCATTCTCCCGCTCCACCTCCCTGCGCCGCTCGATCTCGCGCTGCGCCAAGCTCAGCTCCAGGCGCACCTTCGTCACCTCCCTCAAGATCGCCAGCACCGGCCGGTTCTCGATCTCCATCCCGTTCTTCTCGCTCTGCCACGCGATGTACCAGTAGAGGAAAGGAAAGGCGAACACGCTGAGCACGAAGCGGCTTACGAAAGTCCCCGCCATGATCTTCAGGTAGTCCGGCGTCCCGGCGAAGGCACCGGTCGCGAAGAGCAACACATCCAGCCACAGCACCCCGAGCAGCGTCAGGAAGGCCCGCACCCACAGCCTCACATTGAACTGCGGCTTCCCGAGGAACTCCCACGCGATCGCCAGGAAAATCAAATCCGCGAGGGCCGCAACGATCGATGCCGAGTAGATCCGCAAGCTCTGCGGCGGGAACGGGTTCACTGTTTCCGGACTCGAAATCCGTAGCTGCCAATGCAGCACCAGCGTCACCACCGGTACCATCACCGAGACACCGATGATCGTCGAAATCGCAATCCGCGTCGCCCGCGGTCCGTCGAAGACGTAAACCACGAACACCCCTAACAGCAGTGCCGTGTAGAATACCGTGGATCCCACCATGAAGGACACCCCCGGGATATTCACCCGCACCCCCGCGTCCGTCACCCAGACCATCACCGCCGTCAGGCTGCCGATCAGCGCGTAGAAATGGGCCAGCCCCAGCTTGTTCCGCAGCGAATGCGCCCACAGCACGAGGAAATACACGGCGATCGCCTCGGTGATCAGGATCAGCAGTTCGTTCGTCATTCAGCGGGCAGCTCGATGGGTTTTTCTCAACGCGCCCAAGATGTCCAGCGAACGTCGGCCAGTGGCGCAACATTCATATCCGGGAGCTGCGACGCGGCCGGAGGGGAGACTAGGATCGGCCGGGGGAATGACAAGTCGTGGAACTCCCCGCTAGGATTTTGTTAGCATGGCAAAATGCTTTGTCTGTCGCATCCATCCATCCGGAAATCTCTCTCCACAGCGCCTCTCCCCGATCAAAAAAGACGCCGTCTTCTCAAGTCTCCCGCTTCATCCTAGACTCCTCCCGCCCCGCGCGACTTTGCTTTCTCGGGAGATGCCCCATGCAGAAATTCAAACTCACCCTCGCATTCGATGGCACTGCCTATCAGGGATGGCAGTCGCAGAAATCGGGTCGCGGAGTGCAGGACCAGCTCGAAGCCGCACTCGCCCGCCTCTTCCCTTCCGCGCCGAAGGCCCAAGGATCCAGCCGCACGGATGCCGGCGTCCACGCGCTCGGCATGGTCGCCCACTTCGAAATCCCCCGCGCGGAGTTCAAGATGCCGCGGCGCCATCTCGCCCTCGCGATCAATGCCTGCCTGCCCGCTGACATCCGGGTCCTGAAAGCCATCCTCGCCCCTGCGGATTTCAACGCCCGCTTCCACGCCACCGGCAAGCAGTACCGCTACCACATCTGGAACCACGCCGCCATGAACCCGCTGCTCCGCACGCAGGCATGGCACGTCCCCCGTCCGCTCGATCTCGCCGCCATGCGTAGCGCCGCTCCTCTTTTCGTCGGCCGCCATGACTTCCGCGCCTTCACCGCGAACCGCGGCGGCGAGCTATTGGATCCCGTCCGCACCCTCACCCGCTGCGACATCCTCCGCCGCGGCCCCGCCATCACGATCATCATCGAGGGCGAAGGCTTTCTCTACAAAATGTGCCGCGCCATCGCCGGCACCCTCGTCCAGATCGGCGAAGGCCGGATCCCTCCGGCCGAAGTAGCGGTCATCCTCGCCAGCCACGATCGCCGCATCGCCGGCATGAACGCCCCCGCCCACGGCTTGGTTCTGCAAAAGGTTTTCTATCGTTAAGTCCCGGGCTCGCCAGGCGGCCTCAGCTTCCCGGCGTGAAAATCTTATCCACCACCTCCTTCGACTTCACCGCTGCATTCGGAAAGCTGTGCGGGAATCCCTGGTGAAATCTCCCCGACGCCACCAGCGTCCCGTTCTTGTTATCGCGCACCGTCACGCGCAGGGACTTCAAGTACATCGTGATATCCCACGCCCAGCTGTCCACGTACTCCACATAGAGATCCGCTTCCTTGCGCTTCGTCGCCATCGGCCCTGAGGTCACCTGCAAGCCCCGCTGCGCGATCGCCGATTCGATGAAAGCACCCGCCTCGTTGCTCGGGTTATCCCGTACCACGTACACGCTCTTCGCAGTCGCCAGCACCTGCGGCTGGTTGACCTCCGGCTTCCGGACAAACGAACAGCTGGAAAGCATCGCGAAACAACCGGCAACCAACACGAGGGGGAAACGAATCACCATGCCGGAATCCACCAACTCCTCCTACCTCCCCGCAAGTCCATTCCCTCCGCCACTAACAATTAACTCACCTTCCACTTCAAAGCCTCCGCGCTTCTCTCAGCGATCTTCGCGCCTCCGCGTTTCGTTCCATCCAAGAATCAAACCCAGGATCACACCGATCACCCGGCACTCCCGCGAAGCGCACTCCGATTGATGATTGGCAGATTGATGATTGGTGATTCCCCTCAGGAGCTTCACTCCTTGCAACCATCCGTGCTCCAGATCCCGCGCAGCTTGCAGAGCGTCTGGGTGCCCACCCGGATCGGAGGCATGGCCTTGGCATTCTTCATCGGCATATACTCGATCAAGCCTTTGCCATCGACTTTCATGTTCGCGACCATGATCCCCTCGATGTCGTGATCCTGGTTCTTGTCGTGGGTTCCGTTCCCGAGCCCTCCGTCCAAACCGCAGGCATGGATCAACTCATGGATGATGATTAGTTCCTTCTGTTCCGGAGTGACGTTCCTGACCTTCCCGGGGAGAAAAATCACCGCGAAGAAGATCTCGTTCTTCTTCTGATCGGCCAAGGTCGAGGTCTGGCCATGCATGATGCTCGCGTTGAATTGCGCCGTGGCGGTATCGCCATAGTACTGATAGGTCTCCGAACCGTCGGAGAGCTTCACCACCACGTTGGCGGATTTCTCCTCCTTTCCCGTCTGGAGCTTCACCCCCAGCCCGAGAGTGCTGAACTTCGCAAGCGCCGAATCCACCGCGACCGCCCAGGCACCTGCCTTGTTGTAAACCGTCAGTTGCCCCGTACTCCGGATCCGTTTCAACCATGGTGTTGGCATTGGGTTCCTTTCTTTGAGAAGGCTCCAAATGTCGCAACACGCCCCGTTGAACTCAAGAACATTAAAGAACCGTCCGGGCGAATACCCGGCGCAAAAGGTATCGTCCTATCTGCCTTCCCCCTAATCACGAATCATTCGGCACTCGCCTAGCGGTTCTCCACGAGATCCCGCCACTCCGGATGCCGTGCGATGTACGCCACCGCATAACCGCACACCGGCCGCACCTTCAGCCCCCTCTCCCGCACGATTTCCAAAAGCCCTTCCATCAATCTCCCCGCCGCCCCTCGTCCTCTCAAAGCCGGATCCGCCTCCACATACGGCAGCACCAGCACCTCCCCTTCGAGGAAGTAGTCCGCGAACGCCAGCTTCCCCTCTTCCACCAATTCAAAGCGCCCGCGCTCCACATTGTCCGTCACCGCATTCATCACGGCGAACACCATCGCACCCTCCGGCACCCCGGTCAAAGTGCCTCCTCCCATCCGGCATCCGGCATTCACCTTTCCCCCCAAAACCTCCGCGTTCCCCTCCGCGACCTCCGCGACCTCCGCGACCTCCGCGACCTCCCGACCTCCCGACCTCCCGACCTCCCGACCTCCCGACCTCCCGACCTCCCGACCTCCCGACCTCCCGACCTCCGCGCCTCCGCGGTTCGTTCCCTCCAACCTCACTCGGCAAAGCGCCCGACCGCAATTTGCCAGATGATTTCTGATTCTCACAAAGCCCACCTGCTCCGGATATCATCAAGATAAATTGCAATTTGCTCCTTGGATTGACTTGGGCGAGCAAACCTTGCTACTAACCGACCCGTGAAGGCCCTCCTCCTTGCCGTCTTGTCCACCTCCGTGCTCCCGACGCTTTCCGCTGCGGTCGTTTACAGCGGCGAGCAAAACCTAACGGTTGCTTGGAATGATCTGGAGGGAGTCTACGTCAACGTCTCCACGGGAGCGACTGCCACGACCTATCCCGCTGACTTCGACGACGCACCGTGGGTCAATCTCACCTTGGGCGGATATGGTCTCTTCAACAGTGAACTGATCAAGCCGCGGGCCGTCAGCGGCGGCGCGAATTACGATCCCGAGGAGACCACTGACTATTACCTCAACCTTGCTGAGGGAGAGCTGATCGATGCCCCCGGCCCCTTCCTGGAGAGCGCATGGGGATCCCAGTTCCACGTCGGAATCGAGCCGGGCAAGTTCATCGAAGGCGAAAGCGGCTTGTTCGGATTCCAGTTTCAGGAAGAAGCCGGTGGCGACATCTTCTACGGCTGGCTCCGCTTCACTCCCGACAACAGCGGCTCCGGCACCCTCGTGGACTGGGCCTTCAACGACACTCCGGGCGAAGCCATCCAAGCCGGCGTCGTCCCCGAGCCATCCGGCACCGCCCTCCTGAGCCTTGCCCTAGGCACTTTGGCCCTCCGCCGTCGCCGGAAAAGCCAAGGAGACCCCGAAGCTGCCTTTTTAGTTCCAGTGGCTGCCTCGGCCCGCCTGGCAATTCCCTGCCTTTTTCCCTCCGCGCAGCGCACTTCGATTGAGGATTGAAGGATTGAAGATTGGTGATTCGCCGCAGGCGCATTACATCCCTGCCCGTGAGCACATTCAAAGAACTCGGAGTCCCCGCCGACCTCATCCAGGGCCTCGAGGAACTCGGCATCATTACTCCCACCGAAGTCCAGGAAAAGGCCATCCCCTTCCTGATGGAAAATGGCGGCGATCTCATCGCCCAGGCCCAGACCGGTACCGGCAAGACCGCCGCCTTCGGCCTGCCCCTGCTCACAAAGATCGATCCGAAGTCGAAGGAGATCCAAGGCCTCGTCATCGCCCCCACCCGCGAGCTCGCGAAACAGATCGGCAAGCAGCTCTTCCGCTACACGAAATACTCCGCGAAGATCTTCGTCGAGGTCGTCAGCGGCGGTGACAAGATCGATCGTCAGATCGCAGCGCTCCAGCGCCCCACCCACATCGTCGTCGCCACCCCCGGCCGGCTCGTGGAACTGGTGAATCAAAAGGCCCTGACGCTCGCTGCCGTGAAGCACCTCGTCCTCGATGAAGCCGACGAAATGCTCAGCATGGGCTTCAAGAAAGAGCTCCTCCAGATCCTCGGCTGCACCCGGCAGCGCCGCAGCACCTGGCTCTTCTCCGCCACCTTCCCGCACGCCATCCAGCTCCTCATCAAGGACTGCATGTCGGCCACCCCGCACACCCTCACCATCGACCGCAGCCATGTCGTCAATCGCGACATCGACCACCGCTTCGCCGTCTGCGCGCGCGATGAAAAGACCGAGTTCATCACCGGCTTCCTGAAACGCCGCGGCGAGGAACGCGGCCTCATCTTCTGCCGCACGAAGGCCGGCGCTATCACCCTCGGCAAGCAGCTGCTCAAGGAAGGCCTCCCCGTCGATGTCCTGCAGGGCGATCTCACCCAGCCCGAGCGCGACAAGGTCATGCGCTCCTTCAAGAAAGGCCGCTTCCGCGTCCTCATCGCCACCGACGTCGCCGCCCGTGGCATCGACGTCGATGGTCTCGCCTTCGTGATCCATCACCAGGCGCCGGACCAGCTCGAGTACTACACTCACCGTAGCGGCCGCACCGCCCGTGCCGGAAAGAAGGGCATCTCCATCACCCTCATCGAGCCCCGCGAACGCGCCAAGATCGAGCGAATCGGCAACGACCTCGGCGTCACCTTCAGCGAGATCCGCTGAGCCTCAGCCAAAGCAAGGAGACATTCCAGAGCCCCAAAGGGGCGGCAAGGTGATAGCCCGGGGTAAGGAGCGCCGCGACATACCAGAGCCCCAAAGGGGCGGCTGGGTGATAGCCCGGGGTAAGGAGCATCGCGACGCAACCCCGGGTAGCGCCCCTCAACCCCCCGCACCCTGAAGGGGTGCAAGGAGGCCGGTTGGAAACAGGCATATGTCGGTCGAACGGTCTTTCTGGATCATTCCCACACGATCTCGCGGCGCCCCTCAAGGAGACGCCGCGAACAACAACCTTCAAAGCGCCACACAAACCGCCTTCGTCTCCGTGTAGAGTTCCAGGGCCTCATGTCCCATCTCTCTTCCCCAGCCCGATTGCTTGTAGCCACCAAACGGCATCGAGGCGTCGAAGATGTTGTGGCAATTCACCCACACCGTCCCTGCACGCAGTAGCGCCGCGGTGCGGTGCGCCTTGCTGATGTCCCGCGTCCACACGCTGGCAGCCAAGCCGTAGGTCGAGTCATTCGCCTGCTGCACCACCTTCTCGATGTCATCGAAAGGCTCCACGACCACCACCGGGCCGAAGATTTCCTCGCGCACGATCTTCATCTCGGAATTCGCACCGGTGAAAACCGTCGGTGCCACGAAGTATCCGCGATCTCCCACCCGGTTGCCGCCGGTGACCGCCTTGGCGCCTTCCTGCTTGCCGGATTCCAGATAGCCCGTGACCCGCTTCAATTGCTCTTCGGAAACCAGCGGTCCCATCTCCGTTTCGGCGTCCACCCCGGCACCGAGCTTGATCTTCTTCGCCCGATCCGAGACGCCTTCCACCACACGATCGAAGACCTCCTTCTGCACATACAGCCGCGATCCCGCGCAGCAGCACTGGCCGTGATTGAAGAAGATCGCATTCGCCGCTCCCTGGATGGCCACATCCATGTCCGCGACATCCTTGAAGACGATCGTCGGCGACTTCCCGCCCAGCTCAAGGGTCACCTTCTTCAAGTTCCCCGCGGCGGCCCGGACGATGATCTTCCCGACCTCCGTCGATCCGGTGAAGGCGATCTTGTCCACGCCCTCATGCGCCGCCAGCGCGGCACCGGCGGTCTCGCCGAACCCGGTCACGACGTTTAGCACGCCTTCAGGAAGGCCCGCTTCGAGTGCCAGTTCCGCAAGGCGGATTGCGGACAGCGGCGTCTGCTCCGCGGGCTTCAGCACGATGGTATTTCCCGCCGCCAGCGCCGGTCCCAGCTTCCATGCCGCCATCAGCAGCGGGAAATTCCACGGGATGATCTGACCCACGACCCCGATCGGTTCGCGGAGTGTGTAGGCATGGAACTGCGCGCCGGGCGCATAGGGCACACTGATGGGAATGGTGTTCCCCTCGATCTTCGTCGCCCAGCCCGCCATGTAGTGGAAGAGGTCCGCGGCCAGGGGCACATCCGCCGCCTTTGCCACCGCCAGTGGCTTGCCATTGTCGAGCGATTCCAGTTCGGCCAGCTCCTCAACGTTCTCCAGGATCAGATCGCCGATCTTCCAGATGATCTTCCCGCGCTCCGAGGGAGTCATCCTGCGCCACGGGCCCTGATCGAAGGCCCGGCGGGCTGCCGCCACGGCGAGATTGATATCCTCGGCCTCTCCCTCGGCCACGCGGGCCAACACCTCGCCGGAGGATGGATCGAAACTGTCGAATTTCTTCCCGTTGGCGGCCTTCAGCCAATCCCCGCCGATCAGGAGTTTCTTGGGTTTCGCGATGAAATCGCGGGTTTTCTTCGACACCCGGCTTGCGGGCGCGTCCTTGGTTTTGAGTGACATGGTTTTGCGTGGTTGATGTTCATCATCGTGCGGAATCGAGGGTAGTCCCCATCAACCAAGCCGGTACGCCGGATGGCCACAAATCGCCACCGGATTTTTGCGGTCTACCGATTCCCGCAACGCGGGTCTTCCAGCCACTCCAGGCGGCGGCGCAGCCGCTCCGTCCGCTCCGCGCTCATGTCCGGGTAGAGGATCGGATACCACGCCGTCATCACCGCCGCGCGACCGATCATGCAATGCTCCATCACCCCCGGATCGATCACTCCTCCCTCCGCCCGGTAGGCATCAAGGACCGCGTCCGCATACGCGTGATCTTCCTCCAGCACCCGCGCGTTCCAAATCATCGACGCCAGATCCCATTCCACCGGGCCGCTGAAGGTATCCTCCCAATCCGTCCACAGCAGGCCGATGGTCGTGTTCATCAGGTTCCCCAAATGCGCGTCCCCGTGCAACGGCTGATACGCTCTGCCCTCCAAGCCGACGATCGAAGAGCGCAGCCGCTTCTCCAACATCGCGAGCGTCTCCGCCGGAAACAAGTTCCGCCGTTCCAGCGTCTCAAGCAGCTCCACGCTCTCCGTGAGGATCGCCAGCTCCGGCAGTTCCTCGGTGAAACTCCGCATCACCTCGTGACAGCGGAACATCGTCCGGCCCACCGCCTCGGGCGTCGGCTCTTCCTCGATCCGCGTCACGAACTGCCAGAAGTTGAGCGGATAGCCGGAATGCTCATGCGGTCCCGGCGGGACCTCCGGGTGCATGGGGATCACCGGCGCCCCATTGTTTGCCAAGTGCTGCGCGACCGCATTCTCACGTCCGAACCATGCGGTTCCCTGTCGCGGTCCCTCCAAATCCTGAACAACCCGTGCGACCAAGGTTTCGGTCAGTCGCAGAACCAGGGTGCTGCCGTTCTGGAGGACCTCACAGCGGTCCGGCACGATGCCGTGGGCAATGGCGGTTTCCGTGGCGGCGCGGGTGGGAAGATCGAGGGACGACATGGAGGTGATGCGGGACGGGCAGCGAAGTCGCAGAAGACGCGGAAATGTGGAGAAATAAAAAACGGGCTCTGTCTGCAGCGTGAAAGCGGAGGGTTGTCCCAGCTTGGCGGGGCAGAGGCCGCTTGGCCACCCGGCGGGGTGGTCTCCGGCGATTCTACCTTTCCTCAAACTCCACCTCATCCATCCACACGTTCGGTAGCGGCCCCGACACCGCGCCCGATATCCCGAATCCCCAAGTCACCGGCGGTGCCCCGGAGGCTTCCAAGGGAAAACGGAGGACCTGCCAATTCGTCGAAAGGGGCGGGAAGAGGATATACGCCGAGGTCAATTGCCCGCCGCCGATCGCATTCGAGCCGGTAATCCACAGCCCCACCTGGTTCGCCGCCACGGGCGAGGCCGCACGGATCGCCAGCTTCAGCATCCCGTTTTCCGGCCGCGTGAAGGCCGGATAGTTGGAAAAGGTCACCCCCGCATTCCCCCCCAAGCTGCTGAGCCGCAAGCTGGCAGCCGACCCGGAGTAGGCCACCGATGCGTCCTGCGTGGCGCTCGCGCCGCTGAAGCCTCCCGATGACCACATGTCGCCCGGCACATTTGTCAGCGCATCGTGAAACACCGGTCGTACCCGATGCTCCGGCACCGGTGCCAGCTCCGGAAAAACCGTGAACTGCGCCAAGCCGGTGATCTTCTGGTTGTCCGTCAGCGCCAAGACGGTGGGAAAATCCACTACCTCGCCAAAGCGACTCGTGACCCGCAGCTTCACCGGAAAGGCCATCGGTGGCACCGCCCCGGCCGCTTGGTAGACGAAGCTGTTGTAGGCGCTCCGCGGCAGGTTCACCCAGGTCGTGCTGCCGTTGTTCTGGAGCTCCACCTTGCTCACCCCGGCGCGATGGTTGTAGGCCCGCAGCTCCGTGTAATAAATGCTGGCACTGGTCGGGACCACGAAGAGCTTCACATTCCCCGTCACCGGTGCCGGCACCAGCCGCACCCCGGCGGTCACGCCCCCGGTGGACGGTCCGCCGCTCAGCACCCTGTAAGGCTCAGGACCCAGGTCGAAGAAGCTCCGCCCCACGTCCACCGTCCCAGCCGGTGCAATCGTGGTGTCGGAAATGATCACCGTCGTCCGCCCGAAGGGTCCGGCCAATTCATAGCACTCCCCTGCCGCCGCCGCATTCTGCCCGCCGCGATGAAACTCGACCGGGTCCAGCGCCCCGATGAAGCCGTCTTTGAAGATCTGCGGCATGTCATCGTAGATCGGACCGAATCCCCCCGCGCCATGGTAAGGCGGCACCGGCAGGTGCGAGGTCGCCGAGGCATCGCGCGGCGGCGTCTCCGAGACCGTGCTCCGGAAAAATCCCGGCCCACCCGGCAGCCCCTCCAGCGCCCGCACATAACTCCCGTTCAGCCCCGGAAACACCAGCTCCCGCGGGCTCCACACGCTCAAATCCCCCGAGCCCTCGATCACCAGCGCCTCCTCCCCCGGCGCCTCCCCCGCCAAATGCCAGCCCGCCCCTAGCGTCGGCACCACCGTCGCCGCGCCATCCAAGCGCCGGAAACGATACCCCGCCTCCCCCGGCCAACCGTCCATCCGCACCTGCACCGCCACCCCTCTGCCGCCCACCAAAACCCCGCTGCCCACCCAAGCCCCCGTTCCCACCCGCGACTCCACCTGCCACGTCGTTCCCGCCGGCAGCGTCGCACCCAAAACCGCCGTCCGTCCGATCCCGATCTCATTCCCCGCCGAAAGCGAGACGCCCCCCAGCGCCACCACCAACAGACGGACTGCAAGCTCCCGGAACATCCCTCAACCTAGCCTTACCTTCGACTTTCCGAAAGTGGCTGTTCCTACTGCCGTTCCAAATCCCGGAATTCGACCTTACTACGAGGGAATGTCGCTTGTGACAGCCGCTGGCTCCTCCGCTGTCTCCTCGCCGTCGAAGTATCCGATGATCTTCCGTGTGTAGAGGAGCTCTTCGACAATAAGAAACCCCGACAATGCAGATAGACCCGCAATAGTGAAAACCAGGATCGCATTGAGGTTTATCGAAAAGTGCGGGGCTTTCACGACCGCAGTTTGTTTCAGATCCGCGGAAAAGAGGGAGCAAACAAGGGCACACACCGACGCTACACCTACCATCCAAAGGATCTTCTTATAAGGACGCAGCCCTCTAATGGGCATCATCTTGTATTTATTCTCGGAGAATCCGTTCAGGAGAAAGTCCAAGACCTTTCTCTTTGCATCTGCGGGATCAGACATGAGACTATGGCACATCTTCTCCAAACAGACCCTTCGCCCCTTCTCCAGCAATTTCAACTTGGGATCCTGCCAAGTGTATAGGCCCCAGGTGAAAGAGAGGACGAAAAAAGGAAGTGTAAAGTAACCGAAGTCCATGATCTAGGTGGAGCTGACTTCAAATTCGTTGTTTTTGACACCTGCAATGAAAGCCTCCCATTCGGGGATACTAAATTTCAAAACCCGCTCATGCTCTTCCGAATGACGTACCAACACGGAAAATTCGGTCACCGAAACTTCAACACATCTGTTAAAAATCCCCCGGGAACTGAAGGAACTCTTGTGAAAGCGAGCCGTCGGCAGGGAGCTCGCCGTCTCTAATTTACCATCCATGGACTGATCAAATTCGATGGAAATAATCCACGCAAGCAAATATGACGCGTGAGATATCATGACGACTCCAGGTATCCTGTCGCCGCTCTCCCTAAAATCTCTTCCGAGTTAGAGAAGATCAACAGCGAAAGAAGATTCTCGCCACCATCCGGACTTGGCGGCTCGTCATTCCAACCTCATCAAACCGCCACTTTCTTCCAGACCTCCCTCACTTCCAATTCAGCAACTTCCAAATCCCGAAACCCAATCCCCCCGACATCACCACCGTCATCAAGAACATCAGCCCCTTCGCCACGACGCCCGACTTGTCCGTCCGGTCGATGCAGTTTTTCTTCGGATTCCGGGGATCATAGTAAACGGCCACCGCCTGCCCGCTCCGATACCGGTTCACAAAGTCCCGCTGGGCTTCGTCGCTATAGAAGAAGTCCCCCGACGCCCGCGGGGTATTGCCCTCGATCCGCTCCAGCACCGTGAATTCATAGCGGATCCTGAAGTGCTCCGCCTTCCGCGCTTCATGGACAAAGACCACCGATTCCAGGATCACCCCATGAGCCACCGCCCAGCCTTGGGCCGACCAATAGGTCCACACATTCCTCAGGAACAGAAAGAACATCCACAACGGAATGCACACCGCCACAACGAGGCACGCCATCAACTTCAGACGGTTCCAAGGATCATCAAGCGGCAGCGTCATGACATCGTAGAGAGCTCTTCTCTAACAGATTTCCCGCCCGCGAACCAATCCAATTTTCAAGCCCCCCGGAGGTCGGAGGAAAAGGCAGGGGCGCGGGACGCCCCCTCGGCAGTTCGTTCCCCTCCACCTCACCCCCGGCGCAGCCGCACTCCGATTGATGATTGGAGGATTGATGATTAGTGATTCCGCGCAGCGGTCCCGGCCACATACACCGTGCTCTCCGACTGCTCCTCCCGCAGCGGATTGTAGAAGGTGACGATATGCGCTTCGCAGGAATCGAAGACTTCCCGCAGCGAGTTCATGAAGCCCTCCTCCGGCGGGTCGTCGGACCAGAGGGCGAAGATCCCGCCGGGATGAAGTTTGCCCGCCAGCTTCCGCAGGCCGTCCGGGGCGTAGAAGGCGGCATGGCGCTCGTGGAGAAGATTCGACGGCGAGTGATCGATATCCAGCAGCACCGCGTGGAAGCGGCGGTCGGCGGCCTCCGGATCGAACGCCGGTTCGGACTCATCCGCGACGGCGAGCTTGAAGAAATCCCCATGCACGAAGCGGCAACGCGGATCCGCGGTCAGGCCCGGCCCGAGGGGCACGAGGCCCCGCTGGTGCCATTCGATCACCGGCTGCAGGAAATCCACCACGATCAAGGACCCCACGCTCGCATGGTCCAAAGCCGCCCGCGCCGTATAGCCCAGCCCGAGTCCGCCCACCACCACGTCCAATCGCCCCGCGGCCGCTTCTCCCGGAAAGGCCCGCTCCGTCGCCGCGATCCCCAGGCGTGACAAGGCCTGCTCCACCTCCGTGAAGAGGCTCGTCATCAGATACGCGTCGCCCAGGATCACCTCGTGAACCTCCAGGTTATCGAGCGAAAGGATCGTCCGCCGCCTCAGGATCAATTCCCCCAGCTCGGTCTGCCGGTAGTCGAGCTCTTCGAAGCGGGGTGTCGGTTGCATGGACCTCAGTAGCCGCGGGAACGGTTCAAGGGCAGGATGAAATCTTCGATGGGTAGGCTGACACACGCCAAATGATTCACTTTTTCCTAAGTGCTTCAGTTGGTATGTCGCAAACATGGTACTCAGTGATTGCGTCCTCTTCGCTCAGCCAGAAGGTCACCTTGATGAGGACCAGTGCATCCGCAGGCATCACCACAGATTCAATCTCGTGATACTCCACGCCGGGCTCAAGCGCGTACGACCCGACCTCGTAGTGCCTTAGCATATCCAAATCGGTCACAACCCCTTCCCCCGCTTCCACCCATTCGAGATCCTTCTTTGTAGTTTCGTCGTGGGTTAACACTTGGCCGACCAACTTGTTTCGGGGCAGCTTGCGCACAGAAAGCTGACAACCCTTCGCGGCTGCGCGGACCATTCTCTTTCCCAAATTGCTGACGTCCACCTTGATTGTAAGCAGCTGGCTTCCCGAGTCATAAGGCGTCACTTTAGGGGTGACTTTGATCGAAAGATTATCTGCATTAGTTCTTTGCAACGAAAAGGTATAGATAGCCCAAATACCTCCAAGAATCAAGGCGATCACCGTCGTCACATTTTGTAGAACAGAAGAAATCTTTTCCAATTTCTCAAGCCTTGCAGGTTGCGCCGTCGAATCAATTGCGTCAGCACGTCGTCTCTTTCGCTTCAACATAAGGAAAATTGAATTATATCGCACTAACTAGAACAATCCACATCCACGTCCAAGCAGATTCACAGCGCCATCAACCAAGTGACACTTTATTCAAAACATTCCTTCACAATATAACCATATAGAAATCTTACCTATAAGCCTTATTCGTCCAGCTCCTCTGCGCGTCTGGAGGCCGATCGAAGGTTGGAACAGACAATCCTGCGCCAGCGCCGCATAGCTTGGCCCCAGTCCTCCACCACCACGTCGATTCCCCCCTTAGACGCTGAGCACCTGATACCACCTGATAAGCAGGTGAGGAACAGGTGAAATTTGCGCGGATCGCTGGGAGGTGGTGTTCGACAGGCTCTTCGTCGGCTGGTTCGTCGGCGTGCTTCGCGAGGACTTCGACGGGATGGTGGGGGGGTGGAGGCGGCGAGGAGATTGGGAAAGTCGGCATGGGCGAGAGCATGCCATGGGAGAATCCTCAGAAGCCACTTCCCCGGGTGGTCCCCGCCAAAGGCAAGAGGAATCAGCGCGCGCCTTCCTTCCAAGCTCTTCCGCATCAAACTCTCAACTCTCAACCATCGACTCTCAACTCCCAGCCTTTTCCGCGCCCCCCTCCAAAGAAACCTATCCCAACTCCTCGTGGATGAAAACGAGCACGAGGTCCACGAGCTCGTCCATGCCTTCGAAGAGTTCTTCTTCAATGGTGGTGAGGTATTCCTCTTCGGTTTCGCTGTAATCGTGGCGGTCCTCGGGGCGGGTCTCGCACCAACGGCTGGCGTTGAGGGGATCGACCAGACTGGAGGCACCGATGAGCTCGAAGGAGCTGATGACCCGTTGGGTATTCACGCCGCTCTGCCAGAAGGCGTGGAGGCCATCCTGGCTCTCCAGCAGCGGAACGGTCTCATAGACATCCATGAGAGCCCGCTCCTCGCGGGTGAGAGCCCGCTTGGCCGATTCGCCCTCAAGACGATCGACCAGCAGCTCCACTTCATCCGGCCATTCAATCGGTTCGTGAGAAAGCATGTTTTCCTCGCCGGGCTTAGAACAAGGGAGAGATCCTTGCCAAGCGAAACGAGGGCCGCTCAGCCACCCGGAAAGGCGGCTGGGCGACGGAAAATTGGAATTTGGCGGGAAGTGGCTCCATTCACAGATGCCCCATAGAGGTCGTCATTCCGACTAGCACCTTTACTAGCCACGATTTTATGGAGAATCTTGGGCATGACGCCTGACGAAGCCGCGGCTCACATCGAGAAATACACAACCAAGTTGCCCGCATTAAAGCGGTTCAAATTCAGAATTCATTCACTTCTCGATGGCTTAATTTTCGATAAGGACTTAAAGGTGGCCAGCATCGAATCTCGCGTAAAGGGCGTTGGTAGCTTTTCAGAAAAAATCACTAGGTTGGGAAAGGACTACATCGACCCCATCGCCGAAATCACTGACTTAGTCGGACTCCGGGTCGTCGTCTATCAATTGTCTGATATCGATCGAGTGGGCGAAATCATTAGATCAAATTTCCAAATTGATGAGGATCACTCGATAAATAAATCCGAAGACCTTGAGGTCGATCGCTTTGGCTACCTTTCGGTCCATTATGTATTCTCCCTAGATGAGTCCCGTGCAAAGCTCCCCGAATACAGCGGATTAAGAAATATCCGCGGCGAGATTCAAATCCGGACCGTATTGCAGCATGCTTGGGCCGCGATCGATCATAAGCTCCGCTACAAATCGGATAAAGATATCCCCACGAAGCACAAAAGGCATCTATATCGAATTAGCGCTCTTTTAGAAGCGGCAGATGAATCCTTTGAGATCCTAACTTCGGATCTCGCGGAGAGCATTGGAGAATACAAGGAATCAGTAAAAGGCGGAAACTTGAAGCTTCCCCTTGATCTGGATTCGATAACCACCTATTTTAATGAAGCTCCGATCCCTCTCGCTCTCGTAAAGACTGCGGAGAACGCTCATATTGTTGTCGCTCCTCACAGCCCAAATAGCAAGCAACAAGAGTTTAGTCGTTTATTGAAACACGCAACCGAGGATTTAGGCGCCAAAGACATTGAATCTTTGAATAAACTTGTAGAATCGGCAATTCCAAGTGCTAAAGCATTTTTCGAGACGCTGGAAAAAGAGTGGAGGAAAGCAATCGCGGACAAACAAGTTAAGTTAGTTCTCCCGAAAGAGATGATTTTTCTCTCAGTATTTTATCTGGCCTCTTATCGCAATAAGCTGCCTACGGAAAATCTTCCTCAGCTAGGTCGCCTCAGCAAAGCCTTTACATCGGCGCTGGCTGAGGCAGCTAAAGAGCAGAAATAGGACTGGTTGTAAACCGGATCACGTCCACTTCATCCGGCCATTCGATCGGTTCGTGATAAAGCATCACGCGCGAGCTTAGAACAAGGGAGCAATCCTTGCCAAGCGAAACGAGAATCCTACCGGAACGCGGGGGGCATTTTAACAAGCGTCGTGGCCACGCTCACGGAAAGACTCTTTTCCAAGCTGGCGGGATTTGGTGGATAACGTCCTCGAAAGCCCATTGTGCTGCACGGACATTCTTCAATAGAATATCGCGGATTCCAAAAACCAAATCTACATCGTCGTGAATGAGAGGAAGCAGAGACTGGACGACATCCCGAACGTGCCAACGATTGTGTGAGTGACCCATATCCACGAGTCGTTCGACTATTAGCTCTCGAATCTGAATGCTCTTAATCGCGCGGAATATTCCTTGGTATGAATTGGCTACTTTATCGGTATAATCAAACGGCAGCGGACCAGATACGAATCCATCAAAGCACTCAATTATCGAGACAAAGACGTCCGGATTCCGTTGAAAAGCCATCATCCAAACGGGCGGAGGGACAAGCGGGAACATATTTAAATAAAACACGCTATTCTGCATTTCCTCTACAAAAGCCCGGCTGATTTTATCTGCTTCCGAGGGCTGAGCCTCGCCCCAAATCTCGCAGGTTTCTATTATGCTGCGGATCTCATCCTCTTTGCTTCGAGTAATCGGGCGAGGATCGAGAACATAGTTAAGATCTTCAAGGAGATTGATTACACTAGGAAAACGATCTTCGGGATCAGGGCGACATGCCCGCCTGATAACGTACCTTACGCCATCCGGTATTCGACCATCGCGATCATCCATTTGATAGGGATGTTCCCCCGTCAGCAGGAAATAAAGGATTTTGCCCAAACTATAAACATCGGCGCGCTCGTCCACTTTCCGGAGGGACTCGTTATATTGTTCCGGAGCCGAATAAAGTGCAGTTCCGCCAGTGTCGTTCGTCTTCGTAATCGTCAACAGCTGAATATCGGACTTGGTGGCGAGCCCAAAATCGGAAATCCACACATCTCCATTCTCACCGAGCAGAATGTTGTCCGGCTTTAGATCTCGATGCTTGATGCCTTGGGAGTGAGCATAAATAACCCCTTTTGAAATCTTTCGAAAAGTGTCCAGCCTATCCAATTCCCCCTTTAAATCATATTTGACCGCCACACTTAAATTACATTTACCCTTCGGCATCACAAAATAGGGAGGTTTGGTCAAGACATTCGAGTCCAAGATAGGAACAATGTTTTTATGCTTTAAGGTCGATAGCAACCTGACTTCCCGAAAAAACCTATCTCTGTCCGCTTCACTTGCCTCGGCCATCAGTTCCTTCCACGCGTATTCTCCTGCGAGCGCCGGAGAAGTTGCTCGATACACACGAGCAAAGCGACCTTGCCCCAGAATCTGGTTGCTACGGACAAAATTCATCAAACTAAATTCAAATTAAGTCATAATCTGATTCCTCGCACCAAAATACTCTGCCTGCGCGTAGAAAAAAATGACTCTTGCAGCCTTCCGCCCTCCAAAGAGATGGACTTAAGGTGATGGTATTGTTCTCCTCTACTCGGATATCCCAATGTGGGCTCACACTTTTCATTAAGGGGACTTGTATGATCTCCCCACAGCCGCATGGACACTTGAGCGCGGCCCACTTCAATCTGTGGCCGTCTCGAACTAAGACAATTTGGTTACTTTTTAATCGCTGAATATCCGCGATTGAGTCCAAGTAGGTGATCGAATTGTATTGTATCCGGACAGGCTCCGCTTGAGCAACGGAGCCGAAGATCAATCGCTGAATCCACCCTAAAAACTTCATGGAAGTACAATCCCCAAATACGGGTTGGAATCGCCTCGTCCGATTTTCTGAGTGCTGGAGCAGTCGCAGACGGCGTTTGGGGCGATGGTATTTGCGCCCATTTCGTTTTGATCGAAGCGGAAAATAACTTCCGTAGAACGGCGGTCGGGTCCCATAAAACCCGTCAAGCGATGTAAAAACTCCGACACTGCTCCCGCCGCTACCGACGTTGTAAAAGGAATAACAGCTGGATTAGTAATCTTCAGTTCAGGTGCGTAACCCTCTTCTTCCAGCTCGTCCGCTCCATCTGGGTCAAAAAAACGAGTCATGTCGTGAGCGGCGCGCTCGGCACTAATGCGGCCGCGACAATAGAGGCAGGCTGCGCCTGGCAGAAGTACTGTCACTCTTCCAGCGACCGATGAGATGATTCCATCCTGTGAATCAAGCATCACGCCCATGTCGATGACCGGAATGGCATAATAAAGTGCAACGCGTCCCAATATGCTCCGCGTAGCGTCCTCATCTGTACAACCGAAAATCACGTCGGCTGTTTTAAGTTTTTGGGCGACATCGGAATAATAAATACTCTCAGAAATTGAGTTTATTTTCGTGCCGAGGCCAATTCGTTCGGCGGTCCTTTGAACAAGGCTGGTTTTTAGTATCCCTTCATCGCCGATTGTCGAGCCATAGACCCGGTTAGCGTTGGAGACTTCGAATGTATCGTAATCAAACACCGAGATTTCACCTACACCTAAACGGATCAGCTGCTCTGCGATTGACGAACCAGTTCCCCCTGCTCCGACAATGGCGACATGCATAGTCGCCAACGCTTGCTGAATCTCTGGGCCGAAAGCACGAATTTGACGGTCATAAGGAGACAAATCCAATGCAACGGTGGGGGTCTGATCATAGAAGCGAAACCGATTCCCAATTACCCGTATCCGACTCAATCGCTCGTGGGTACCGTCTTCAAACCAGACTCTGCCGATAGGCGGATTGTTCATCGGAAGGATCAGACTTCCATGATGATAGCCGCAGGCGGCTCGAACATACGCCATTTGAAATAGCGCAGGCTCTTCGCGGTTGTCCTGCTCTGAAAAACCACTGAAACCAGTAGGATGCGAATGAACGAACCAAAACCCTTGAGATGTTTTGTCCGCATGTTGAACCGCTTTACAATACGAGTCCGACGGAATGGAAAGATGAGTCTCGCTTTGACCCAACAGCTCCGCGACGGGAATTCTACGAAACTCTCGGCCAATATATCGGATTTCCCCGTCTGACTCACTTTGCGCAGTAAAAAGATACCCGGCCATTTCTTTCCCGTCACCTGCGGCAGCATGATCGAGCATCTGCTGGTAAACTGCCTCCAGAATCGTAAGGGTATACTTCATCTGCCGGCGGATAGCTCAGTCTTGATGGCAGCGATAAAGGTGGCTAAGCCGTCGACTCCAGGGCGCCAGTCGTGCTTCCAATGTCGCGACCAGCGCTGCCAACTCTCGCCCAAAATGTTTTGGTAAACAGCGCACGCCTTCGGCACAGAGCCATTGACAAGAGTGACATGAGGATGGGTCCAAAACATGTCGGGCTTGCCTCCGGGATAGCCGAAGGGAATTCTCAAAAGGAGGGTGACTTCCCGAGGGTTATACGCCTCGGGAAGTCCGAAGTTCTTCAAAAGGAGCAAAATGCTCCTTGCATCTTTGCTCAGTTCGTAATCAAAGCCCTTCTCGGTGAGGAAGGCCATGTCCTCCTCCGGAAGCATCACTCAAAACGCACCAGGGTTGAGCGTCGAAGGCGCAGTATAGAAATGGTCCCCGTTTTTGAGGACGACAACCTCATCTCTGCCGATCTTAATATCGTCGCCGCCAGGGACCTTTTTCCAAAGGTCATATTTGTCGGTGATGCCAGCCAGAGCCCGCAGCTCCGCTCCGGTCATTTCCTCTTTCGGCGCACGATATTGCTTTTTGTCGATGTGGATTACGATATCGCCTTTTGGTTCTGGCTTCATAAGAAAGTTATCAAAGCTACAGTTATTGACAAGCCTCACACGTGCCGCCGTTCATCATCGCGTCGAGGGAGCAGGCCATCTGCTCGGCGGCGGTGTAGGCGGTCTTCTCGGTGGTGCTGGCCATGTGGCCGCGTTGCTCCTTCTTCACGTCGATGGTGGCCTTCTCGATGTTGGAGGCTTGGAGCGTGCGGAGGTAGTAGGTGGTTTTGAGGCCCTTGTCCCAGGCGCGGCGATACATGTGGCTGAGGGTCTTCATGTCCGGGGTGGCCAGGAAGAGGTTCACGCTCTGCGATTGGTCGATCCACTTCTGGCGGCGGGCGGCGGCGTCCACGATGTACTCGTGGCCGATGCCGAAGACGGTCTTGTGCTTGTGCTTGATCGCTTCCGGGATGCCCTCGACGGAGTCGAGCTCGCCATCGAAGTACTTGAGCTGGTCCAGCATCTCCTGGCCCCAGAGGCCGGCCTTCTTCAGGTCCTTCACGAGCTCGGCATTCAGGACGATGAAGTCGCCGCTGAGATTGCTCTTCACGTAGAGGTTCTTGTAGTTCGGCTCGATGCAGGGGGTGGTGCCCATGATGTTCGAGATGGTGGCCGTGGGGGCGATGGCGATGACGTTGGAATTCCGCATGCCGTGCTTGGCGATCTTTTCCCGGACGACGGACCAATCCATCTTGCCGCCGCGCGGGACATCGATCTTCCGGCCGCGCTCGGTTTCGAGCAGGTCCACGGTGTCCTGGGGCAGGATGCCGCGTGACCACTTGCTGCCCTTGTAGCTGGAGTAGGTGCCGACTTCCGCGGCGAGATCGCTGGAGGCACTATAGGCATAGTAGGCGATCGCCTCCATGAACTCGTCATTGAACTCCACCGCGGCGTCCGAGGCGAAGGCCAGGCCGCGCTTGTAGAGCGCATTCTGGACGCCCATCACGCCGAGGCCGATCGGGCGGTGGCGGGTGTTCGCCGTCTTCGCCGCATCGGTCGGGTAGAAGTTGATGTCGATGACATTGTCCAGCGCGCGGATGGCGACGGTGATGGTCTCCTTCAGCATCTCGTGGTCCAGCGCGCCATCGCGGGTGATGTGCGTGTCCAGGATGACGGAGCCGAGGTTGCAGACCGCGGTTTCCTCATCGGAGGTATTCAGCGTGATCTCCGTGCAGAGATTGCTGGAGTGGATGACGCCGCAGTGGTCCTGCGGGGAGCGGACGTTGCAGGGATCCTTGAAGGTGATCCAGGGGTGGCCGGTTTCGAAGACCATCTTCAGCATGCTCTTCCACAGCTCGATCGCGGGGAACTGGCGGGACCAGATCTTGCCCTCCGCGGCCAGCGCTTCGTACTCCGTGTAGCGCTGCTCGAAGGCCTTGCCATACAGGTCGTGGAGGTCCGGCACTTCATTTGAGCGGAACAGGGTCCAGACGCCGCGGTCTTCCATGCGCTTCATGAACAGGTCCGGAATCCAGTTCGCGGTGTTCATGTCGTGGCAGCGGCGGCGTTCGTCGCCGGTGTTCTTCCGCAGCTCGAGGAAGTCCTCGATGTCATTGTGCCAGGTCTCGAGATAGGCGCAGCCGGAGCCGCGGCGCTTGCCGCCCTGGTTCACGGCGACGAGCTGGTCATTGTGCAGCTTCAGGAAGGGGATGATGCCCTGCGATTCGCCATTGGTGCCCTGGATGTAGCCGCCGGTGCCGCGCACGGCGGTCCACGAGCCGCCGAGGCCGCCCGCCCATTTGCTCAGGAAGGCATTTTCCGCGATGCCGCGGATCATGATGCTCTCGATGGAGTCATCCACCTTGTAGAGGTAGCAGGAGGAAAGCTGGCTGTGCAGCGTGCCGGAATTGAAGAGCGTGGGCGTGGAGGAGCAGAAGCGGCGGCCCTTGTAGAGATTGTAGAGGCGGATGACCCAGCTCTCGCGCTCCTTTTCCTCGCGCTTGAAGAGGCCCATGGAGACGCGCATCCAGAAGAACTGCGGCGTTTCAATGCGGCGTGGCTTGCTGCCCGTCTTATCGACGATCAGGTAGCGGTCATACATCGTCTGGATGCCGAGGTAGTCGAAGTCCAGATCGGCAGTCGGGTCGAAGGCCTCGGCGAGCTTGTCGAGGTCATAGACATCGAGCAGGTCGGGGTGGAGGCGCTTGATGGCGACGCCGTGCTTCAGGTAGGCCTTGAAGGCGAGCTTGTGGGCCTGCTTGAGCTTGTCGATGCCATCGCGGGAGATGCTCCAATCGAGCACTTCCTCGTAGATGTAGGAGAGCAGGATGCGGCCGGCGAATTTCGCGAAGTCGGCGTCTTTTTCGATCAGCGCCTTGGCATTCAGGATGATCGTGTTCTTGAGGTCCTTCTCGGAGATTTCCGAGCCGACGGAGCGGCGCAGCTCGCGCTCGATCTCGGCTTCGGGGATGCAGAGGTCGAGGCCGATGGAGGCGTAGGCGATGCGCTTCTTCAGCTCCGTGCCATCCCAGAAGGAGGCGCGGCCATCGTCCGTGGTGACGGTGACCATGAACTCCTGGTTCGGGTCCTCCGCATTTTCCTCCTGCTCGATGCGCAGGCGGGCGCGCTGGGCGCGGTAGAGGATGTAGTGCTCCGCGGCCTTGAACTTGCCCTGGCGCATGAGCTCCTCCTGGACCATGTCCTGCACGTCCTCGATGTGGACGAAGGATTGGTCGCCGCGGCGGATGCGGTCGGTGACGGCCTTCGCGATATCGATGGCCGGCTCCGGGTTTTCCTTGATGGTGAGGAAGGCCTTGCGGACGGCGATTTCGATCTTCGTTTCCGACCACGGGACCACGTTCCCGCTGCGCCGGATCAGGCGCACGGGCAGGGCGTGCGGGCCGACGTGCAGGTCCACCGTCCCCGTCTTCTCCATGGAGCGACGGAAAGCCAGGGACTTCGCCACATCGTATGCCTCGTTCTCAAGCAGTGCCTTTTCGATGAGCAAATATAGGTCGGACTCCGAAAGCCGCAACCGGCCGCCCTCGTCGAGGGACTTGGTGAGGGAGTTCGCCACCGCGTGCGCCACGTCCGCGACGAACTTGCGGTTCACGTCCGAGAAGATCGACTTCTCGTCTTCGTGACGGGACACCAGCAGGTCGGCGAGCGACTCCCCGATCGCGTCCGCCACGTCTTCCAGCGAGAAGTGGGTATCGGCATTTCCCTTCGTCACGATGATCTCCGTGATCGGAGCCCGTTTGTCCGTTGGCAGCACGTCGCGCCAGAAATAGGCGCGGTCGGTGACCGGCAGCGAAAAGCGATCGGTAATGACCTGTTTCAGCAGGATGTCTTCGTCAGGATTAACGGCGCGATACATGGGATAGTGTGGGTGAGGGAGGAAGTTGCGGGAGGTTTTTTGTCAGGGACGTGTGGAACGGACGGGAAAGAGCAGGTGCCAAGTGCGAAGTGGAAAGTGTAAGTGTCAGAGGACTTGGCGTTTCTCGAGGGACTTGATCATTCCCTTGAGCATTGAGGAAAGTTCACGGCTCTCTTCGATCATGCCGTCCATGTTCTCGATGGGCGGGAGGCCGGTTGCTTGGCGGACGCGTTGGGAAATATAGAGCTGGGTGCGAAGCTCACCGCTGGAGCCTTTGCTGTAGCGGAGGAAGCGGATGAAGTCGCCGGTGGTTTCACGCTCGGCCCCTTCGGCAACGTTTGAAGGAACCGAGATCGCCGACCGTTGGAGTTGATCGCGCAGCGCGTAGTCCCGGGAATCGTGAGTGGCGACGCAGACGTCCACCGCCAGGCGGCACGCGCGCTTCCAAACCTCAAGATCTTCGAATCCCCGGACTTCCATGGCTGTTACGGTCTTTCTGTCTTCAACTGACTTTTCACTTCGCACTTTCCACTTTCCACTTCGCACTCCTGCCGAAGCTCAGAGCTCGTCATCATCAACCGAAGAAAGCGCCGAAGCTTTTTGATACTCCGTCACCCTCCCCTCGAAGAAATTGGTCTCCTTCTTGATGTCCATCATCTCTGCCAGCCACGGGAATGGGTTGCTGACGGACTCATTCAGCGGAGCGAGGCCGCAGGAGATGAGGCGGCGGTCGGCGATGTAGTCGATGTAGGTTTCGAAATCGACGGAGTTCAGGCCGAGGCCGGCGACGGGAAGGCAGTCGCGGATGAACTGCTTTTCGAGGCGGATGCCCTCGGCCATCGTGCCGCGGAGGTCTTCGCGGAAGTCTTCCGTCCAGATGTCCGGATTCTCATCGACGAGGTCCATGAGCAGGTTGCGGAAAACCTCGATGTGGTTCGACTCGTCGCGCAGGGTGTAGCGGAACATCTGGCCGATGCCCGGGAACTTGTTCTGGCGGTAGAGGCTCAGGATCATCCCGAAGAGGCCGTAGAACTGGGTGCCTTCCATCACCTGGCCGAACATGAAGATGTTCTTGGCGAGGGCCTGCTTGTTGGCGGTGACGGTGAGGTCGATATCGCGGCGCAGGGCGCGGCTGTTGGAGACGACGAAGTGGTTCTTCGCGGTGATCGAGGGCACGTCCTCGAACATCGCCTCGCACTCGTGCGGGTTCAGGCCGAGCGAGGAGAGCATGTAAACCAGGCTGTCCGCGTGGATGTTTTCCTCATGCGCGTGGCGGCCGAGCACCAGCTTCAGCTCGGGGGCGGTCACCACCTCGCGGACCACGTGGAGGACGTTGTCGCCCACGATGCCCTCGGCCGCGGAGAAGTAGCCGATGCCCATCTTGATGATCCACCGCTCCACGTCGGAGATTTCGTCGGAACGCCACTGCTCGACGTCCTTCTGCATGGTGATGTCCTCCGGCTCCCAGTGGTTGTTCTTCATCGTCTTGTACAGGTCGTACGCCCACTGGTACTTCAGCGGGAGGATGTTGAAGAACATCGTGTCGCGGCCGTTGATGACTTTCTTGGCGGCGAAGGCTTGCTCGGCTTTCTCGCGATCGAGGACGAAGGTGCGGCTACCGAGCGTGACAGTGGTGGTTGCGGACATGGGGAGGCGACTTTTGCGGAAAGATTCTCAGGGTGATTTTCGGTGCCGTTCGCGGTCGCGAGCGGCGCGGGCACAGCGGGGGAGATACTGGCCTCAAATGAAAGCAGCCTTCAAGCCGATTCTGCTCATATGGTATCCACAAATTATTAACAATACCACCGGTGGTGTACTAGTAGGTCCGAAGCAATCTTGACAATTTCGTCAGAATCCGTAAGCGCCTGAAAAATACGGCTTCGCTGAAAGGTGCGGCATTTTGCCAACGGCACCGTCTAGCGGTCCGAAAGTTTTTCCACCCCCGTTAGACCCACCCGTCTCCAAACCCGCCGCGCTGGAATTCTAAAATGTTAGATCGGTGAATGGTTAGGATTCGGCCTTTGTCTTTGACAGCCAATCGCTTGCAAATGATAAAACTTTTGCGAGGCTTCCACCCCCTTATCCCAACCCCTTGATCCAAGCGGCTTCCAGCCTCTTCAAACCGCTGCGGAACACCCGGAGATCAAGGCAATGCGCTCATTCCGGCACCCGGTAGGCCAAAGCCGAGAGCCCGTCCCGCTCCAGCCGCCCGAAAGCCGCCGCCTCCGCCTCCAGGCTTCCCGTCCGGATCGCCCTCAAAATCCCCAGCCAGGCCCGAATTCTCGGCCCCGGATCAACCATCGCCTCCAGATTCCGGATCGCCTGCTCATGCCGCCCCGCCCGTGCATGCGCCATCGCCTCCGCAAAGCCATCGCCGACCGGCGAAAGCACGTGCCGGACAATCCCCCGCAGCTCCGCCGGCCGCACCGGCTTCAGCAGGAAATCCACCACCTGCCCCGTGATCGCCCGCAATGCCGCCGAGGGCGTGATCACCGCGCTGCAAAGCACCACCGGCAGGAGATTCCCGTGCCGCCTGAGGGTCTCGATCACCCGCAGGCCATCGACATCCGGCATCCGCAAATCGAGGATCGCCAGGTCATAAGGCCCTGATTCCAGCTTCTCCAGCGCCTCCGTTCCATTCGCCGCCGTGTCCGTATCGTGATCGGAAAGCGCGTACGAAAACCCCAGCCGCAAGGTCGGCTCGTCGTCCACGACGAGCACCTTGTAGCGAACCGGCGGCGGGACCGCCCCACTGTCAGGCGATGGGGACATCAACGAAAAATTCAGTCTGGTTTCCGGTCCGTTCTTTCAGACCGATCCGCCCTTCGTGGGCCCGCATGATTTCGCGACAAATGAAAAGCCCGAGCCCCACACCTTCCGACTCCTGGCCGGGTGCGCGGAAGAAGCGCTCAAAGATCCGGTTGTGCATTTCCTCCGGAACCCCGGGGCCCTGGTCGATCACGGACACGCGGAGGTGATCCGCATCCGGCTGGCTGCTGTGCAGCGTCACCGTGCCGCCGGCCGGGCTGTGCTTGATCGCGTTGGACACCAGATTGTTCAGCACCTCGTCGAGACGCAGCGGATCCGCATTCACCTCCGGCAATCCTTCGGTGGCCTCCACGGTGATGGTCACGTCCCTCTGCGCCGCCTTCGGCCCGAAGAGCCGCTCCGCCCGCTGCATCGCTTCGCGCAAGGTGACCGGGACGCGTTCCAAGTGGGTGCTGCCGCTTTCCGCACGCGACAGGTCCAGCAAGGTATTCAGCGTCGTGAGCAGCCTTTCGCAATCGTCATTCGCGGAAGAAACCATCGTCTTCTGCACCGGCGTAAGCCCCCCCGATCGCTCCTCCAGCAAAAGGTGGAGCACCATGCGGATGCCGGTGAGCGGGGTCTTGATTTCATGGCTGACGGTGGAGAGCAGGTTCGTCTTCATGTCATCCAGCCAGCGGATGCGGGTGACATTGTGCAGCAGCACCGCCCGGCCGGAATAGACACCATCCTCCGAGGCGAAACTGAAAATACGAGGGAGGTAGTAGAACTCCTTTTCCTCGATCCGGAAAAGCAGGGCTTCGCGAGGATCCTCCGGCAGGTGGTTTTCCCCGGAGACATTGGACTCATCCAGGATGCGCTGGATTTTCGCGGGCAGTCGGTTCGCCACGCCCAAGGTTTCCGTCAGTCGCTCCGCGGCGGGGTTCACCTGCAAGATCCGGCCGTCGTCGTCGAGCACGAACACCGGTGACGGGATGGCCTCCAGGATCGCGCGGTTGACGAGGTTCGTCCGGAGCAGCCGCTCGTTCGTTTCCCCGCGGCGGACTTTGAGTTCCGCGGCCATGTCATTGAAGGCCGTGGCCACGGAGCGGAACTCGCTGTCCGCGCCGGGTTCCGGCAGCGTCAGCTCGAAGTTTCCTTTCCGGATTTCCTCGATCGACCGGCGCAGGCCGACCACCGGATCCACCATGTGGCGGACGAGCTGATAGTAGATGATGATCGCGATGCCAGTGCCGAGAAGCACGAGCGTGGTGACAAAGAGCGTGTTCTTGGATGACTCCGCGTCCGACCGAACCGTCCCGCTCAGCATCCTCGAATCCGCCAGCGAAAAGATGTGATCGGAAAGGTCGGTAATCCGCTGGGTCTGGGCGCTCATGTAGGACAGGAGCTTTGCGCGCTCCTCCTGGGTATCGAGGTTCCCCGAAAACAGCTGCTCGTATCCCTCGAAATAGGTTTCCACCGCCTGCTCGAGCCGAAGCACCACGTCTTCCATTCCGGTCGGCTTCTTCCCGTCTCCATGAAGGGCTTGGAGGCGGTCGAGGAGTTCCAGCTTGTCGGCATCAAACTTCGAGCGCTCCGGAACGGGGGTGCCGGGAGCCCCGGCCAGCACGGGAAGGTAGTGCGCGTTCAGCCCGGCGGTCACGGTGCGGAAGCCCCGGCTCAGCTTGATGGGAGGGTAGTTCTCCTGAATGCTGGCTTCGTAGCGCTTGGTAGCGTCCCGTACAAGCAACAACGCCGCCGCCCCCACCCCCCAGAGAAGGAGAATGAGGGTGAGCAGGCCGAAAAACAGACGGGTGCGGAGCATGTAGCGGGGTATCAATCCATGCCGAAACGCTTGCGCTTGCGGTAGAGGGTCGCCTTGTCAATGCCGAGGATCGCGGCAGCGTCCTGAAGGGTGGGCGCCCAACGCAGGACTTCGCGAAGGTGGGTTTGTTCGATATCGTCGATGCTGTATTCGCCCCCGATCACCGGCCCCGCGGCATTGCCACCGGAGGCAACGGGGGAATCGGCGGTGACCGGGATGGGCAGATCCTCGGCCTCGATCTTGTTACCGCGGGCAAGAATCGCGGCCCGCTCGATCGCATTCCGGAGTTCCCGCAGATTCCCCGGCCACGAATGACGGATCAGCGCCTGGCGGCCGCTTTCCGAAAAGCCCTCGATCTTCCGGCCCATCTGCTTGCTGAAAAAGGAGAGGTAGTCGTTGGCAAAGCGGATCAGGTCACCGCGGCGCTCGCGCAGCGGTGGCACCGTGACGCTGATGACATTCAAGCGGTAGAAGAGATCTTCCCGGAAGGTCCGGGCGGCCACGCAGGCGGCGAGGTCGCGGTTGGTCGCCGCAATGATGCGGACATTGCACTCGCGGACTTTGTTTTCGCCGAGCCGTTCGTACTCCCGCTCCTGGAGGAGGCGCAGCAGCTTTGGCTGGATTTCCATCGGCAGCTCCCCGATCTCATCGAGGAACAGCGTGCCACCCTCCGCCACGTGGATTTTCCCCCAGGTGTCCTTCACGGCGCCGGTGAAAGACCCCTTCATGTGGCCGAAGAGCACGCTTTCAAGGAGCTCCTTGGAGAGGCTGGGACAGCTCACCGTGACAAAGGGCTTGTCGCGGAGGTGGCTCCGATCGTGGACCTCCTTCGCGATGACACTTTTGCCGGTGCCGCTTTCCCCGAGGATCAGCACGGAGGCAGGTGAGGCTGCCGCCCGGAAAAGGGTCTCCATCTCGATGCGGGTGCGCTCGTCGTCGGAGTCGAACTGGAGCGGCGGGGTGTTGTGTTTCACCTCGCTCTTCAGCTCTTGCACCGTCTCCTGAAGGCGCACGACCTCCCCTTGGGTCTGGAGGGCCTTGTGCGCTTTCGCGAGGATCGCGCGAAGCTGATCCGGGGTGAAGGGTTTTTCCAGATAGTCGAAAGCACCGAGCTGCGTCGCTTTCACCGCCGTGGCGACGGAGGCGTGGGCGGTGAAAATGGTGACCAGCTGCTGGGGATTCCTCTTCAGGATCTCCTGCATCACCGCGAGTCCGTCCTCGTCGCCCAGTCGCAAGTCCAAGAATACCAATTGAAAATCTTCTTCCTTCAAGCGACGGAGCGCAGCTTCCCCGTCCTCGGCGGTTTCAACATAGTGACCCTCGGACTCGAGGGCTACCGAAGTGGTGAGGCGGATTGATTGTTCGTCGTCTACGATGAGGATGTCCATGACGCTTGGATTGAGATGTCTTCCTAACAGTCCCCATGCCGCCAGTTCATGGATGTGATCTCCAGTTGATGGTCAGACGGTTCGGACGAACAAACCTGATGGAGAGAGCGGGTTAATCGTGCAAAATGCTACCTATCAAAAAGATGGATTGCAAATTGCATTATGCACGATGACGTGTTTGATCTGCGGAAAGATGGGGGAGTTCGGGAAGCAACAGGGGCGCGGGACGCACCACCTCCTTGCCTAGCTCTCCGGGGACAGGAGTGTCCCCCTTTAGGAAAGGCCGCCCGGCTGAAGCCTCGCGAGCCCGGGACCGGAATCCGCTCCAGAAAACGCGGAAAGGCCACCCGGTTTCCCGGATGGCCTTTGCAGAGAGCCAGTGATTCTTCAGGCAGGAAGCGCGCGACCGCGGCGGATGGCGGCGAGGTGATCCAGCGTTTCGCGGGTCTCGCGGCTCCAGCTGCGGAGGGCCTTGCGGGAAAGGTCGACGCGGTCGGCCATGGCCTTCTCCAGCTCATGGTAGTTCGCGCTGAGACGTTCGATAAGGGAGTTCATGGACTCCACGGCCTTGTCGCGCCACGGATGATCCTGGGCGGCGTGGAGGCGGGCAAGTTCCTGATCGGCACGGCGGCGGGCTTCCGCCATTTCGGCGAGGAGCACCTTGGTGTCCGGCACGCGGCGGAGATCGCTGGCGAGACCCACCTTGGAAAGAAGCCAGATCGACCACTTGGTGGGATCGAAGTTCCACGGCTTCACGCCATTGCGGTAGTCGTGCTGGAACTCGTGGTGGTAGTTGTGATAGCCCTCACCGAAGGTGAAGAGCGACATCAGGAAACTGTCGCGGGCGCTGCAGCGGGTCGAGTAAGGCTGGCGGCCGATCGTGTGGCAGAGCGAGTTGATGAAGAAGGTGCACTGCTGGACGCAGAAGACGCGGAGCACGCCGGCGATCAGGAAACCGCCGAGGGCACCGGTGGCGCCGCCCGCGAAGAAATAACCGAGCACGGCGGGGAGCACGAGACCGACGAGAAGGGCGATCAACTTGTCCCAGCGGTGTTGCCACATGACCAGCTTGTCCTTGCGGAGGTCATTGACGTTATCGAGCGGCGGCTCCGGAAGGACCTTGAAAAGGATCCAGCCGACGTGCGCCCAGAAGAAACCCTTCGAAATATCGTACGGATCGTCGTCGTGATCCGTGTGCTTGTGGTGGCGGCGGTGGTCGGAAACCCAGTTCAGCGCCGAGTTTTCAAAGGCACAGGCACCGAAGACCAAGGTGAAGAGCCGGACCGGCCACTTCGCTTTGAAGGAAAGGTGCGAGAACAGGCGGTGGTAGCCGAGCGTGATGCTCATGCCGGTAGCGATGGCGTAAAACGCGAACATGCCGGCCAGAAAGCCATTCATGCCGTGATGCCACAGGTAAATCGGGGCCGCGATCACGGCGAGCAGGGCGATGATCAGGAGGAAGACGGTATTGATCCAGTCCACCCGCTCGAAAGGGATGCTCAATTTCATGTACGATAATTACCCCGGAAGGGGCGCGGACTGATACTCCCGTTCATCCCCTAGGTCAATGTCCCAGCACTCCGAGGAGGGTTCTTTTCGCAAATTGGTGGCAAATTGCGTGGATACACGGAGGGATGTCTTCAAAAATTCTGAGCTTGCTCCTTGTGAATAAAGCCCCATGGTGCCATCGCGCTCGCCGCCCTGGCAGATTCAAGGCATGGAGGGTCATCAAGTGAATTCTAGCATTCAGTGGTGATTTGAAACCCGGTTCGCGGGAACAGTCGAAGAAGAGACAGTAGGATAGTTCGGGCCACTGATTAGCAATGAGTAACAAGATGTATGTGGGGAATCTCCCCTTCTCCGCCGGCGAAGACGAGCTGCGCGAAGCCTTCGGTCAATTCGGCCCTGTCGCCGAAGTGAGCCTCGTCATGGACCGTGAAACCGGTCGCCCGCGTGGCTTCGCCTTCGTCTCCATGGAGTCGAAGGAAGGCATGGAAGCCGCGATCCGCGGTCTCGATGGCAAGGATTTCGGCGGTCGCAACCTGACCGTGAACGAAGCCCGCCCGCGTGAAGAACGTCCGTCCTTCGGCGGCGGCGGTGGTGATCGCCGCGGCGGTGGTGGTGGCGGCTACGGCGGCGGCGGTGATCGTCGCGGCGGTGGTGGTGGTGGCAAAGGCGGCTACGGTGGTGGCGGCGGCGGTGGCGGCAAGGGCGGCTACGGCGGTGGTGGTGGCGGCGGTGGCCGTCGCTGGTAATCCCGGCTCGCCCTCAAAGGCACTTTTTTCAAAAGCGGGTCTCCGGAAGGAGGCCCGCTTTTTTGTTGGGCAATTTTCGGGTGTGGCGAAGAGGGAAAGGCAAAATCACTAATGACTCATTTCTTAGTCACCAATCGGAGTGCGCTGCGCGGGGGGAAGGCAGGGGAACTGCGGCGGGCCGCCGGAGACACGGCCTG
>Ga0307414_10000025_pt1 | contig 199049 bp, 187 predicted proteins | sample DK1Ometagenome_FD_203804 | JGI IMG/M metagenome (GOLD analysis project Ga0307414, IMG submission 203804) | Maize rhizosphere microbial communities from greenhouse at UC Davis, California, United States - DK15-O-3 | ecosystem: Host-associated > Plants > Roots > Rhizosphere > Soil | place: USA... | reverse complement strand
TTTTCAATCCGATTTTTCCGATTTACCTTTATTTAAAGCCATTTTGGATCTTTATTGATTGCACTGTCGGACTTTTATTACTCTATTATTTCTACAGTTTAATTCCGAAGAAAAAAATAAAAGAACCGGAAACGATCAACATTCAGCACCAAGAAATCCCACGAACAAGAGACCGAATAATTAAATAAAAAACTATGGAAACAATACAAATACCCGAAAATCTTAAAGCTCATTTTTTAAGATTATATCAAATGGCAATTTGCGACGACGATTTTAGTCCGCTGGAATTAAAAATGCTTTACAAATCAGCCGAAGAAAGAGGCATTTCGTCAAAAAATTTAGATGAAATTCTTCTGAATCCTATCAATTCAAAATCTCTGATTCCTGAAACAATTGAAGAAAAAGTAGAATATCTCTACGATCTTACGGTAATGATCTGGGCAGACGGAATTGTCTCGGAAAACGAATATTCTGCCCTGAAAAAATATGTCGGCATGTTCGGTTTCTTAGAAGAAAACGTACAAGATATTGCCGATTACTTCATCGAAGCAGTAAAGAATGGAAAAAATAAAACTGATATTCTTAATGACTTAAAAAACTGATCACCATGAATGCCATGACCTCAAATATTAAAAATCTTTTCAGATTAAAGACTGTTCCGGCTGATGAAAATCAAAATCAGCTTCCGACAACTGAACCTGTAAACACCGAATCAACAGAAGAAAGCCGAAAAAGAACGTATCACGAATCCGGCTACAGAGACGGAACCAGAAACAGCGGAAATCACACCGCCTTATCAATCTGTCTTGATGCAATTTATTCTAAATTTCAGAACGAAGAAAAAGAACTGGTTGAAAAACAAAGTAAATTAAAAGAACCTTATCTCAACGAACAAAAAAATAAGGAAACCGAAATCAAAGGACTGACGGTTTCTTTAGACAACAAAGAAGATAAGCTCAACAATATCGATGAAGATATCAAAAATGTTCAGGATAAAATTGAAAGTCTGAAATTTGAGATTAATGATCTTCCAAGAAATCCTGAAGCATACAGCGTAAATGCAACAAAAGGTGCTTCTACAAAATTTTGGATTGGTTTGATTCTTTTGGTTCCAATCAGTTTGTATCTTTTCACTTTCTATATTTCGACTTCCTATTCTGCGTTTTTCAAAAGTTTTGATGCGAACGGAAATATCATTCAAAGTGTTCTCGATGCACAGGCTTTCAACAAAGCTTGGGCTGAAGGTCCGCTCGAAGGTGCTTTTGTCACGCTGATTCCGTTTGTATTTTTAGGTTTGGGATATTTGATCCATATGTTTGGAGAAAATAAAAGCTTTGGGAATTATTCTAAAATTGCTTTGCTTTTCATTATCACATTTGTTTTCGATGCCATTTTAGCTTACGAAATTGAATCTAAATTGTACGAACTGAACAAAACTTTTGAGTCTCTTCCATTCGATCTCAAAATAGCATTTACCAAGAATCAGTTTTGGGGAATTATTTTCGCCGGGTTTATCGTTTACATCATTTGGGGATTGGTTTTCGACTTTGTAATGAAAGAGCATAAAGAAAAAGACAAGATCAAAAACGAACAGATCAGAAGACAGAAAGATATTTTAGTTCATCGGGAAAGAATCGTTGATTTTGAGAAGCAGAAAGAAGAAGTCAGAAACAGCATCGGAAGCATCAAAGAACTGATTGCCAAAGCCAAAGGCAGAATTGAAGAACTTCAGAATATTATCGACGGAGTGATTATTCCTACGAAAGACTACAAACTCTATGCTTCAGAATATATGCAGGGCTGGATAACATTTATGAGCGAAAAATTAGCAGTTTCTCAATCTGTAAAACAGGATATGATAGAAGAATGTAAGAAGCAGTACAATTACAATCTCAATAAAGTAGGTGCAAATTCCGATAGTCAGAACTCTGTTTATATGTCCGTTTTATAAAAAATTAATTATGAAAAAAATATTTTACCTTATCATTGCATCTGCATTTTTCATACAATGCGGAAAGCCAAAAGATTCAGTTACTGAAAATCAAGTTCCGCCGAATAATTTCGATAAAAACCTGAACATAAGTGTATTAATTGATCTTTCAGACAGAATCGATCCCGAGAAAAATCCAAATCCGACGATGCAATATTTCCAGAGAGACACAGAATACATCAAAGCCATTGAAAAAGGATTTTTAGATCACATTAAAAGCAAAAAAGTCATTCAGCTCAACGATCAGATGCAGGTTTTCTTTAACCCTGAACCGTCAGATCCGAAAATGAATGAACTGACAAAAGAATTGAAGGTTTCTTTTGATAAAAACACGACTAAAGAAAATATCAATTTGGTTCAAAACAAATATTCTTCGTTGCCATTGCAAATTTATGAGTCAGCGATAAAAGATAAAAAATATGTCGGATCAGATATTTGGGAATTTTTCAAGAACAAAGTGAAAGATTACTGCATCAAAGACGATCACAGAAATGTACTTTTTATTTTAACTGACGGTTATATTTATCATAAAGATTCCAAATTTTCTGAAGGTCAAAAAACCTCTTATCTCACTCCGGAACTCGTAAAATCTTTAAAACTAAATTCTTCGGATTTCAAAAATAAAATTCAGGATAAAGGTTTAGGTTTCATCAAAGCGAATGATGATTTAGATAATCTCGAAGTAATCGTTTTGGGAATCAATCCCGCAAAAGGAAATCCTTTCGAAGCCGATGTCATCAAAGAATACTGGGAAAATTGGTTCAAAGAAATGAAAATCAAAAATTATCAGATAAAATCTGCCGATTTGCCATCCAATTTAGAACCTATTATTTTAAAAGCAATTTCGGGTAAATAAAAACACTTTCTATATATCATTCATTCCAAAGGCGAAGCTTTATTCTTCGTCTTTTGATATGAAATAAGCCAGCCAAACATTTACAATCTTTTTCCTATTTTTGTGAAAGTGGTTATTGTATGAAAAAAATTGTTCTGATCGAAGATGAAACCAGCGTTGTTTCTTTCATTAAAAAAGGACTTCAGGAAAAAGGATATGAGATTTCGGTGGCATTTGACGGCCTTACCGGAGTAAGTCTTGTACAGGAAAATGATTTCGATCTCGTTATTTTAGATATTATGCTTCCGGAAATGAACGGATTGGACGTCTGCAAAGAAATAAGAAAAACCAACAAACATGTGCCTATTCTTTTTTTAACTGCATTGGGAACTTCAGAAAATATAGTGCTTGGCCTGGAAAGCGGCGGCGATGATTATCTGGTAAAACCCTTTAAATTTATTGAACTTGTCGCAAGAGTGAAATCTTTATTAAGAAGAAGCCACCAAAATCCTACTCCTGAAATTGCAGAAACCGAACCCGATAACGAATACATTTTTCAGTTTTCAGATTTAATTGTGAATGATTATACCAAAAAAGTGAGCCGCGCAGGAGAAGAAGTTTCGTTGACTTCTACAGAATATAAATTGTTGATTTATTTCCTTAATAATCCTGAAAAAGTAATCTCAAGAGCAGAAATTCTGGATGCCGTGTGGGGAGTAAATTACGAATTGGGAACCAATGTTGTGGATGTTTACGTCAATTATTTAAGAAAAAAGATTGACAATCAAGAAGACAACAAGCTGATACACACCGTTATAGGAATGGGATATGTTTTGAAAAAACCTTAGGCTGATGTTTAATAAAGTCGTTACCAACCAAACCAAGACCATGATCCTTTTAATGGTTGTTTTCACCACTGTGATTTTAATTTTTGGTGGTTTGGTCTATTTTTCTATTGTTAATTTTTCTCACCAGCGGTTTTATGAGCTTCTGAAAATACGCACCACCACGATTGTACAAATCGAAAAAAGTAAAAAACATCTTGATCTTCCCGAAAATTATATCCTCAACAGCTTGAATGGTGAAGAGCTTCCAATGGAACGCGATTATGTTTTTGCGGTTCCGGCAGATTCAAACTTTAAAAAAATATCTCAAGACATAAAAATACCCGATACTTTTTTTAAGAATATTGTAAGAAAAGGCGAAGCAAACTACAACGACAACGAATTTTATTACATCGGCCAGTCATTCAAATTTAATAATAAAGAATATATTGCTATTGCCTCCGCAAAAAACCATTATGTGGTTCATTACCTCGGTTTTCTGAAAAGAACATTGATCACCTGCATGATTCTTTCGATCTTTTTCAGTATGATTTTTTCTTTTTATTTATCTAAAACTTTATTTAAACCTATCCTAAAAATTACAGGAAAAGTAAAAGAAATAAGTTCAGAAAATCTTCATTTACGACTGGAACCGCAACCCGACAACAGAGAACTTAACGAATTGGTTGACACTTTCAATACCATGCTTACGCGGATAGAAACTTCATTTGAGACACAAAATCATCTTATCGGAAACGTTTCTCACGAACTCAGAACTCCGCTTACTTCGATTATGGGTGAAGCTGACGTTGCCCTTTCTATCAACCGAACTGCCGATGAATACAAAGAAACTCTGGAAATCATTTTGGACGAAGCAGAAAAGCTTGATAAAAAAATAAAAGCACTGCTTATCATTGCACAAACCGGTTTTGACGGAAAAATTCAAAAGTTCGACAAAATCCGGATGGATCAGCTTTTGTGGGATGTTATCGAAACCACAAGAAAAATAGACTCCAGAAACAATATCTATCTCGACATCAGCATGTTGCCGGATAATCCAAAAAAATTAAAAGTTCAGGGCAACGAGCAGCTTCTGCATTTGGCAGTTGCCAACATCATTAATAACGGATGCAAATATTCTAATTTTCAGCAGGTGAAAGTTTCGATCGGTGCTACAGATACCGATGTTTATATTATCGTAAAAGATACAGGAATCGGTATTCCCGAATCTGAAATGAATAAAATTTATGATCCTTTTTTCAGGGCATCCAACACCCGAAATTATGAAGGATACGGCATCGGTCTTCCGTTGGCAAGAAATATTGTGAGGATGCACAACGGCGAGTTGATTGTGAGCTCGCACGAAAATCAGGGGACAACCGTACAGTTGCGTTTTCCTACAATTTATGCCCTTCAGCAGGAAGGAAAATCTTCTTAGTTTCAAAAAGAAGCAATTCTAATCTCATTTTAATCTCTTTAATTACATTTTAATTTTATTCCAAATTACTTCTAATCTGGCGGATATAGTTTTGTATTATCAAAAAGATAATCAACTAAATCTAAAGATATGATCAAAACAATTTTAATCGCGACAGACTATTCTCTTGAATCATTAAACATTCTGAAAAAAGTATTAAAAGAAAAAAATGCTACAGAAGACAACACGCAATACAAGATTCTGCTTGTATCGGGTTATGACATGGGAGATTCTATCAGAGACCTTTTATTCAACACCAAAGGAACGGTTTTCAGCAAGATCAGAACTAAAGAGTTTTGTGATGCGTGCAGTATTATTGAAAACAAATATTCGCATTTGGTCAATAAAATTGTTTGCGATGTCTTTACCGGAAGTTTCCAAAAAGCTTTTAACAATTATCTGAAAGCAGAAAATGTGGAAGAAGCCTACTATTCGCCTTCATTAAAAGATAAAAACTCCAAAGGGAAATTTGACATTGCTCCTTTCATTAAAAAAGCAAAAGATGTCAAAGTACACGAGATCATGGTTACCATTCCGGAATTCATGCCTGAAAGAGGAAGACTGGCAGAGGTTTTCGCAGAAGTTTAAAAAATGGAATTAAACGATTAAAATTAAAAAAAATGTTAAGAAATTATAGTAACAGCAGGACATTGGGAGACAATATAAAACTGGGGACGCTGACTGCATTTACTGCAGGAACTATAAATATTGCATCACTTTTGATATTTCTCTCTTTTACGTCAAACGTCACGGGACATTACGCTGTTTTTGCTGCCGAAATCAGCAAAGGAAACTGGACACAGGTTGCCGTTGTTGGAGCATGGATATTTTTATTTTTCTTCGGAAGTTTTACAGCCAATTTTTTTGTAATTAATTTTAACAAAAAAAGTAAGTATTTTGCGCACGCAATGCCCCTTTTTTTAGAAATAATATGTCTTTTAAGCGTCGGAATATACGGTCAGTTTTTTTACCAAAAAACAATGGAAGAAGCTGAGGCTCTTGTTGCGATCATGCTTTTTGCGACAGGTTTACAAAATGGTTTAACGGCAAGTATTTCAAACTTTCTTGTAAAAACCACTCACCTTACCGGTACAACAACAGATTTGGGGATTTTAGCATCTATGTTTACGCACAAAAAGTACCGGAAAAACCCTGAGCTTATTGCCAGAGCAAAACTTTTAATGAGCATCATGTTGTCTTATGTTTTGGGAGCTGTTTTTTCGGGCTTGGTCTATTATTCATTAGAATTTCGAGTGTTTTATTTCATCAGTTTTTGTTTGACTATTGTAATCGGATATGATTTTTATAAAATAAATTTAAGGCATTTCCATACTAATTACAGATATGTTAAAATCTACAATAAACCTAATTTTATGGCTTATTTATATGAAAAAGTTCACGGAAATTCTGTAAAAAGGGACAAAAGACAAGAAAAAGGAAAGCTTGTTTTTGATGAGTAAGCATTAAAAGAAATTTCATGACAACGTAATATCAGTATTATTTTTTTTCAACCCCTATTTGTTGATTTCACATTTAGGGGTTTATTTTATATTTTTACCTAAAATTTAAATAATGGATAATAAAGAGATTTCAGAATTTTATGATAAATTTTCCGGTCAGCAACTCAAAACAGGGGTTAATGAAAGGCTTATTTCTCTTTACAAAAGATTACTGAAACTCGGATTATCAAAAAAATCAAATGTTTTAGAACTCGGTTGCGGCGTCGGAGCCTTTACTTCTCTTTTATCTAAAAAAGTAAAAAAAGGCAAAATAGAAGCTGTAGATTTAAGCCCGAAAAGTATAGAATCTGCAAAATCTGCTTTGCCGGAAATTAATATAAATTTTGAAACTGTAGATGTCGTAACATATATTCCAAAGCTTAAAAACATTGATTTTGTGACTTTAATGGATGTTATTGAGCATATTCCGTTAGAAATGCACGAAGAGCTTTTTAGCAATATCAGCAGCTATATTTCTGAAAAAACGCTTTTGGCTATCAATATTCCAAGTCCGGAATACATTGATTACGTGAGGAAAAACAATGCAGACAAATTGCAGATTATAGATCAATGTGTAGAATTGCCTTTTATCATTAAAAATCTGGAATCGGCAGGCCTTGAAATGATTTATTTTGAAAAATACAACATTTGGGAGCAGGACGATTACCAATTTATGGTCATCAGGAAAAAAAGAGATTATCAATTGATTCATATTTCAGATAAAAGAAACAAAACACAAAAAGCCATACACAAAATCAATAAAAGTGTCGATCAACTTAGATTTAAATAAAAATTGTAGAACGCAATGCTTTGGTTTTCATAATTAAAACTTAATTCACAGCTTTACTATTTTAATTCTTATTTGCTTTGACTATTTTTGTAAGTTGATTATAAAATTATGTCGGATATCATTCAGCTTTTACCGGATCATGTAGCCAACCAAATTGCAGCAGGCGAAGTGGTGCAAAGACCTGCATCGATCGTAAAAGAACTTTTGGAGAATGCAATTGACGCTGATGCAACGAAAATAGAGTTGATCATAAGAGACGCCGGAAAAAACCTGATTCAGGTTGTAGACGATGGAAAAGGAATGTCCGAAACTGATGCCAGAATGGCGTTTGAGCGGCATGCAACTTCAAAAATAAGAGGTACGGACGACATATTTAAAATATCGACGAAAGGGTTTCGTGGTGAAGCTTTGGCTTCTATTGCAGCCGTTTCTCAGGTTGAGCTTAAAACCAAGCTTAAAGAAAATACATTAGGAACAAATATTTATATCGAAGGCGGAACTTTTCAGTTTCAAGAGCCTGTACAAACCGCGGAAGGGTCTAATTTTTTGGTGAAAAATCTTTTTTACAATGTTCCGGCACGAAGAAAATTCCTTAAAAATAATAATATAGAATTTCGTCATGTCATTGATGAATTTCAACGTGTAGCTTTAGCTCATGAGAATTTGGAGTTTTCTATGTTTCACGACGACGATCCTGTTTTCAGGTTGAGAAAAGGAAGCCAAATGCAGCGTATTGTTGATATTTTCGGTAGAAAACTTCAGCCACAGCTTATTCCGATCAAAGAAGATATTTTGTGGTGCAAACTTCACGGTTTTGTTGCTAAGCCCGAAGGTGCTAAAAAAACACGGGGCGAACAGTTCCTTTTCGTGAATGGAAGATATTTTAAAAGCGCATATTTTAACAAGGCGGTTCAGGAAGCTTTTGAAGGATTGCTTTTGCCCGGCTACATCCCGACATTTTTTCTTTTTCTGGAGTTGGACCCCGGAAAAATTGATGTCAATATTCATCCGCAAAAAACGGAAGTGAAATTTGAAGACGAACATCTTATTTTCGCTTTGATCCGTTCCACCATCAAAAGGTCTTTAGGAATTTACAATATTGCGCCAAGCCTTGATTTTGAAAGAGATCCGCAACTGGATGAGATAATGCAGAAAAGCTTTCCGAGCAAAAGCAATTCGGGCGGAAACCTGAAAATGCCCGAAATCATCGTAGACAGAGATTACAACCCTTTTTTGGAAGAAAGAGAAGTAACAAAAACCGAAATACAGAATCTTACAGAAATGTATCATCAGAATATTTCTGCCGAACCTTCAAAAATCAATTTATTTGAAGATGAAGATTTTGATGAAGATCTGATGCGGCTTCCCAACGGATACTGGCTTTTCAACAAAGGCGACAGAACCTTAATGCTCGATTTAGGAAGGATGCACCGTCTTGTGGTTTCAGAAAATAATAAAAACATTAAAAAAGGAAGCACAAGCCACGCTCTGCTCTTCTCTTTGGAGTATCACATGAACGAAATTGAGAAGAATAAATACAAATCGATCAAAAAATATCTTCCTGAACTTGGGTTTGACATGAAAATTGCACACGAAAATGTTTTAAGGATTGATACCGTGCCTGAAGGTTTAAAAGAAACTCAGGTAATGAAGTTCCTTGAAAATCTTTTTGATGTTTTAGAATATAAAACCGAAGACGAATTTATGCAGTATTATCATAATCAATGGGCAAAACTGCAATCGAAATCAAGGTTTGATTTTATATACAAGGCCGATGCTGAGCAGCTTATAAAAGACTTCACCGCATTGGGCTTCCCGGAATTTTTACCAAACGGCAAAAGATGCTTTTATGAGGTTCCGTTTAATGATTTTAAAAATAAATTTTAATTAGATGTTTAACAGTATACCGCCGATTACAAGAAATCTTATTATCATAAATGTTGTTGTTTTTATAGCGTCATTTCTATTACCTCAACTGAATAATATTTTTGCGGCATATTATCCTTTTTCCCCCAATTTTAAGTCATGGCAGATTATCACGCATATGTTTATGCATGGTAATTTTATGCATATTCTTTTCAATATGTTTACGCTGTTCAGCTTTGGGCCTATTTTGGAACAATCTTTAGGCGATAAAAAATATTTGATTCTTTATTTTTTAAGTGGTTTGGGCGCCTTTTTTCTTTTTAATTTATGGAATTTTGTTGAAGTTCAGCAAATTACAGCCGGCTTACAAAGTTTAGGATTAAATCCTTCAGAAATTTATACCAAAGCTGATATTAATTATAATGGCAATCTTAACATCAGCGCAACAACGCAAGAAGGGAAAGACTTATCTCAACAGCTTTATTTTGCATTAAGGATTCCTATGGTTGGTGCTTCCGGAGCCATTTTCGGGGTAATTGCAGCTTTCGCCACTTTATATCCGGATGCAAAAATCGGCATTATGTTTATCCCAGTTCCTATCAAAGTAAAATATCTGCTTCCAATTATCATTGTTGTTTCTGTATATTTAGGAGTTACCGGTAACGCAGGCGGAATCGCCCACTTGGCTCACGTTGGTGGTGCAATTGTAGGCTATATTCTGGCAAGAATCTGGCGGAAACATTTATATAGATTTAATTAAAACATAGTGAAAATATTTCGTCTCATACTTTTTATACTGCATTTAGGAATATTGTTTCTATTACTGGGAACTCTGTTGAATTCATTGGTTCCGCCGAAAGTTTTCCCTTGGTTTAATCTGCTTTCTTTAGGCTTTCCGGTTTTAATTACAGGATATGTTTTGCTTACTTTTTTCTGGATCCTTTCATGGAAAAAAAGAGCATTTTTCTTTATGTTTTTGGGATTGTTTTTTCTGAATCCTGTCAAAAGATGGGTTAATTATTCATCAGAGAAAAAGGAAACTCCTAATCTTAAAATTGTCACTTTCAATATAAAAGGCGGAAAATTCGGAATTAAAAACATTGAAAACTTCATTGACAAACAAAATGCGGATATCGTTCTTTTACAGGAAGATTCGGGATATCATTTTAAATTTAATAACCTTAAAAAAGAAAACTCCGCACCGATTGTTTCATTGTACTCAAAATATAGAATTGTTGAGCATAAGGAATTATTTGCCGGATTATACAGTGAAGACTTTAATGCTTATGCAAGCCAAACCGATCTTGAAATAAACGGCAAAACTTATCGTATCATCAATACATATCTTCAGCCTTTCAAGTTTGAAAAAAGTATGGTAAAGCTGAATGGAAACACTGAAGAAGATGAGCGTAAGGTGAAAGATGTTATTAAAAGGCTGGTTCCCACATTTAAAATGCATCAGGAACAGGTAAGTATTCTTAGAAAAAGCATTGATGGATCTCCTTTTCCCGTCATTTTAGCTGGCGATTTAAACTCTGTTCCCAATTCTTATGAATATTATCATTTGGGCACTGGTTTACAGGATGCATTCTTTGAAACAGGAAGAGGAAGCGGAACAAGCTTCCATGATTACAAGTTTCCTTTGAGGATCGATTATATTTTTACATCAAATTCTATACAGCCAATATCTTATAAAGTTGATCGTTCTGTACGGCTTTCCGACCATTTTCCGGTGATTGCAACTTTTCATTTGGATTAAACTTTATAAAAACTTTATGATTTAGAAACAACGCGTGGCAAATTTATTGTTATGAAACTCTAAATTGTGTTTTCATGAAGCCAGGCCGTGTATTTTTAGTTTTACATATAGTTTTAATGATTTTATTACTAAGTACATTTGCCAATGCCTGGATTGCTCCAAATCATTTAGGAAACCTCAATCTTCTTTCATTAAGCTTTCCTTATATTTTTTTACTTCATCTTTTATTTACTTTAATTTGGATTGTGAGGAGAAAAAAAATTGCTTTGGTTTTTGTGCTTTCAACATTTCTATTTTATAATCCGGTAAGAAGATGGATCAATTTTTCACCTCAAAAAACGGCTTCTTCAAAGCAAAAAGATATTAAAGTGCTCACTTTCAACGTAAAATACGGAAGCGCTGGCTGGGCAAATGTAAAGAAATACATCACCGCTCAAAACGCGGATATTATTCTTGTCCAGGAAAAAGATACCAATCAGGCTCTAAGAAAAGACCTGGTAAAATATCCTTCTGTTATTTTAAAAACCAAGCATAAAATCGTAAGACAAGCTGATCTTTTCAATGATCAATCAAAAGGAAATTCTTTTTATGCAGATATTGATATCAATGGAAAAATTGTGCGTGTAATAAACGTTTATCTTGAGCCTTTCAGATTAAATAAAAACATGCTCGGCATGCAGGATGAGCATTGCGGAAGGGAAGAAAAAAATAAAATATCCGCTCTTTTTTCACGTCTTATTCCTACTTTTAAAACTCATGAAGATCAGGTAAAAAAAATACGCAAAGCAGTTGATCGGTCGCCTTATCCTGTTATCCTGGCCGGCGATTTCAATTCTGTTCCCAATTCCTGGGAATATTATAATCTGGGCAAAGACCTTGACGACGCTTTTGTTGAAGCAGGCAATGGAAGCTCAACAAGCTTTCACGATTACAAATTTCCCTTAAGGATTGATTATATTTTCACATCAAAAAGCATTAAATCTTTAAGCTATAAAGTAGATTATTCTGTGAATTTATCAGATCATTACCCTGTAATTGCAGAATTTCTACTAAATTAGTTCCATGAAAAATGTATTTGCCGCAGGAGCTGTAATTTTAATTTTTTTGATGGCCTGCTCTAAAAAAGAACCTGTAAATACAGACAGTACACAAATGATTCAGCCGCATTATGATACCACTGCTATTGACTCTTTTTCGGCCGGAGCAACTTCTGTAGACATTGTTCGCCAGATCAGAATGTCTTCTCAAAAATATCAGGATTCTTTAAAAGAAGCCTTAAAGCTTGAACAGGAAGAAAAACGCATTAAAGAAGAGATGGAGAAAGAAACCAAAAAAAAGCAGGAAGAGGAAAAGAAGCAGAAAGCAAAAGAAAACGCCACAACAGCAGAACCGAAAACAGATTAATAATTTAATTTTTAAAAAATATAAAGTATGAAAAAACAAATTTTAACAGCTATTGCAGTTTCTATCATCGCTGTAAGCTGTACAAAATCTACAACGAAAACAGAAACTACTGAAAATCCTGACGGAAGCGTTACGACAACTACAGTTACAGAAAGCCGCACGGGCCTTGTAGACACTGCAAAAATTGAGGAGGCAAGAGACAACCTCAAAACCACTGTAAATAAAACCGGAGCCCAAATAGATGATGTTGCCGATGACCTTAAATCGGGCGCAAAAGAAGTAAGCCAAGATGTAAAAGACGCAGCCAGAAAAGGCGCTCAAAAAGTTGAAGAAGGCGCTCAAAAAGTACAGGACGACCTTAAAAAGTAAACAAAAAAGCCGCAGAATTTCTGCGGCTTTTTTATGGTTTATTCATTTCCAGTAAAGGATCGATATATTCTCTGTCGTTACTCAATCTCGGCACTTTGTTTTGCCCGCCAAGCTTTCCTTTAGATTCAAGCCAGCAATAGAAAAGATTTGGTCTTGCGATATGCACAACAGGTCTTTTAAGGGTAATATTATTATATCTTTTAGCCTCATAATCTGAGTTGATAGATTTGAGCTGCTTGTCAAAAATATCAATAAACTCTTCCAGATTTTCAGGCTTTTCACTGAATTCAAAAATCCATTCGTGGGCTCCGCCTTCGTTTTCTTTCATAAAAATAGGCGCGCCTGTAAACTCTTTCACGGCCGAATTGGTTTCTTCACAAGCTTTTGTAAGCGCAGATTCTACATTGGTAATCATTAATTCTTCACCAAACGCATTGATATAATGCTTCGTTCTTCCTGTTATTTTTATTCTGAAAGGATTTGTTGAAGTAAAGATCACCGTATCGCCAATCAAATATCTCCACAATCCGCCGTTGGTGGTGATCACCATTGCGTAGTTCTTTCCAACTTCTATATCTTCAAGGCTTACGACTTTCGGACTCGAAAAATGAAACTGATCCATTGGGATAAATTCATAGAAAATACCATAATCGAGCATTAGAAGCATTTCATCACTATTCGATCTGTCCTGAATTCCGAAAAAGCCTTCCGAAGCGTTGTAGATTTCGTAATAATTGATATTTTTCCCTACAATTTGCTTGTATTGCTCTTTATAGGGTTTAAAGCTAATTCCGCCGTGAAAAAATACTTCGAGATTTGGCCACAATTCTGAAACATTGGCAACATCAGTTTCTCTTAAAACCCGCTGAAGCAGCACCATCATCCAACTTGGAACTCCTAAAATACTTCCTACATCTTCGTTTTTAACCTCAGAAACAATTGCATTCAGCTTGCTTTCCCACTCTCCCATCAAAGAAACTTTCTTACTTGGTGTCGTTGTAATCTCAACCCAAAAAGGAAGATTGTCGATTAAAATAGCTGAAAGGTCTCCAAATTTTGTATTAAAATCTGCATATAATTCCGAGCTTCCGCCCAAACGCAAATTTTTATTGGTAAAAAGCTGGTTTTCAGGATGGTTATTGGCATAAATAGAAACCATATCTTTTCCTGCTTTCATGTGGCAATATTCCAGGCTTTCAGAAGAAATAGGAATGAATTTGCTTTTGGCATTCGTCGTTCCTGAAGATTTTGCAAAATGCTTAATGTATCCCGGCCAACTTACGTCTTTATGCCCTTGCCTTGCTCTTTCGATATAAGGCTCGAAATCTTCGTAGCTCACAACAGGAACTTTATTTTTAAAATCCTGATAACTGGAAATAGAATTGAATCCGTATCTTTTTCCGTATTCGGTATCTTCTGCATGAAACAGCTGGGAAAACAAAATTCCTTTTTGTGTCTCGATAGGATGATCCATAAAGTTCTGTATCTGATCTATCCTTTGGCGGATAAACCAGTTGACCACAGTATTGAAAAGTGCTTTCGTTGCCATTTCAACAAATATAATAATAATTGAAATTGCAGGGAAGCACTTTGTCTACAATCACAAAAAAAACCGTCACAAATTTTGTAACGGCTTTATTATGAGCTTAATGCTGATTAGCAATATTCATCGTAAGCAGCCTGAAGGTTTGCAGCAATTGCGCCTGCAGGATTTCCTTCAATATGATGTCTTTCCAGCATGTGTACCAATTCTCCGTCTTTAAAAAGAGCTACACAAGGTGAGCTTGGAGGAAAAGGGGCTAAATGCTTTCTGGCTTCAGCAACGGCTTCTGTATCAAAACCTGCGAAAACAGTTGTCAAATGATCTGGTTTTTTATCTCCTGTCAAAGAATAAACAACTCCCGGTCTTGCCGCTCCCGCTGCACATCCGCAAACAGAATTGATTACTAAAAGTGTGGTTCCCGATTGTTTCAAAGCCTCTTCTACCTGAGCCGGTGTTGACAAATCTTCGAAACCTTTATCTGTAAGTTCAGCCTTCATCGGCATTACTAAATCTGTTGGATACATTTTTAAATTTTTAAGTTCTATACAAATTTACAACTTTTATAAAGACATTTCAATTCATAAAAACTATTGATTTATTTGGGAAACATAATAAAATCAAGACGTTGCGTAAATATACTTCAATCGTATTGATTTATTTATGTTAAATGTTTGCTAATAATCAAAAATATTTATTAATTTTGAAATGATTCTAAAAGCAAGTTTCCATGAAAAAAACTTTATTAATTAAATTTAAAGAATTATATCAGATCTGATATAAGATTCAGTTCCCTAACCTTATTGACAATTTCAGACTGTTTTTAGAATTATTTGTCATTTAAGGTCAAAATACATGAAGCCCGAAACGTAATGTTTCGGGCTTCATTAATCAAATCGATATGCAAAGGTTGAATATCCTTTTTAAATTGGCTGAAGGTTTTTGGTTGTCAGTTGATCGTATTTATTAATGCTCTCAACCAATAACTGAAACAATCAACTATGAAAGCAACTTTTTAGCCATCTCGGAAATACTTTTCCCGTCAGATTTTCCGGCTAAGCTTTTTGAAGCAATTCCCATCACTTTACCTAAATCTTTCATAGATTCGGCTCCTGTTTCAGCGATGATATTTTTCATTTCAGCTTCCAATTCTCCCGCAGAAAGTTGTTTTGGTAAAAACTGCTCGATAACTTTTATCTGAGCTTCTTCCACTTCTGCCAGATCATTTCTTCCCTGAGCAGCAAACTGATCGTAAGAATCTTTACGCTGTTTTACCATTCTCTGAAGAATAGCAATCTCCTGCTCAGCCGAAACTTCAGCTCCCAGAGATTCTTTTTTCAGCAGCAATATTTGTGATTTTACAGCACGAAGAGAATCTAAAGCAACTTTATCTTTAGCCCGCATTGCTGTTTTTATAGCATCGTTTATTGTATTTTCTAAACTCATAATTTTGTATTAATGTAAAATGCAGGTATAATGTATTTATGATTAAAAATATAAAACGCTTCTGATATCGTTAATACATTTTACGTAAATACATTAGTACAATTCTTAATCTACGTCTTTATTCAAAAATCTGTTTTCTCTGATCTGCATATTTCCGTTTTTGTCAGACAAATAGGTATTTATATTTTGATCTGAAGCGTTGGATCCGTCAATAGAAATATTTTTTCTTTTGAAAGCGGGAACAGATTCAAATTCATTTACATTATCGAAATTCTGGTAACGCGAGTTGAATTCTTTCAGCTTATTCCTTCTTTCCAAAACTCTTTCCTGATCTGCAGATTTATTAACGAAAGTAAATTCTGATTCTGTCTGTTTTGGAGCTTCAGCTTCAGTTTTATCTTCAAAGACCTTTTTTTCTTCAGTTTTCGGAGTCTCTGTTTGAAAACTTTCAGCTTTTGGTTCTTCTTTCTTAACTGAAATATTTAAAAACTCAAACTCTTTTTTTGGCTGCTCAACATCTGCTTTCGGTTCATCGATCGGTTCGTTTACAAAAAAGCTGAATTCAACAGATTTTTCATCAGAAAATGAATTTGAGGATTGCTCTTCTTTCTTGCTTTCAAAATCAAAAGAAAAAGACTGAATTTCTAAATCGTTCGGATCATTTTCAACCTCTTCATCATAAGAAAACAAATTGTAAGCTTCTTCCTGATCAGCATCATCATTTCTCCAGCTCTGAACAGGGTTGTCTAATGTATCTTGCTCTCTGTCAGAGAATTTTATTTCAGTTTTTACATCTTCATCTTCGATCATCATTTTTTTTTCAGAAGAAGACATTTTAAACTTTGACGAATCCTGGTCTTCATCATCCAGCCTGAAAAGGCTTTTTCCTCCAAAGTCGTATCCTTGCTCAGACGTAACTTCTCTTTCGTCTCTTGTTTTAAACGGAGAAGCTTTTGGTGTTTCTAAAGCATCATTTAAACCAATTCTTATCTTTTCTGTAGGTCCTGAAAATTTTTGGTTGTCGTTTGAAAAGCCTGTAGCAATTACCAAAACGCTTACTGCATCGCCCAATTCTTCATCTGCACCAACACCGAAAATGATGTCCGCCGTGTGACCAGCTTCTTTCTGGATATAATCCATGATGATTCCGATTTCATCCATCGTTGCTTCTTCCACACCACTTCTGATTAATAACAGAACGTTTCTTGCGCCTGTAATTTTGTTGTCGTTCAATAATGGAGAATCTAATGCTTTTCTTACTGCTTCTTCCGCTTTGTTTTCACCTGAAGCCATTCCGGTAGACATTAATGCTGTTCCTGAATTCTGAAGCACAGATTTAGCATCTCTAAAGTCAATGTTGACATCAAAATAACCGGTAATAACTTCCGCCATACCTTTTGCAGCATTCGTCAAAACCTCATCGGCTTTAGAAAAACCTTGCTTGAAGCCAAGATTTCCGAATTGCTGTCTTAATTTATCGTTGTTGATTACAATTAATGAATCAACATTATTTCTTAATTTTTCAAGTCCGCTTTCAGCCTGTTCCAATCTTCTTTTCCCTTCAAAACTAAAAGGAACCGTAACGATGCCTACCGTCAAAATCCCCATATCTTTGGCAACTTTGGCAATAACAGGAGCCGCACCGGTTCCGGTTCCACCACCCATTCCGGCTGTGATGAAAACCATTTTGGTATTTTGTCCCATTGCTGCTTTGATATCTTCGATACTTTCAATTGCTGCTTTTTCACCAACTTCAGGATCAGCTCCTGCACCAAGACCTTCGGTAATGGTAACTCCCAACTGAACTTTGTTGGAAACCGGATTGTTATCTAAAGTCTGAGCATCCGTATTACAGATCACGAAATCTACCCCGTGAATCCCTTTTTCGTACATGTGTTTCAAAGCATTGTTTCCACCGCCGCCAACACCAATTACTTTTATGATCGATGAATTTCCTTTTGGCAAATCAAATGAAAATCCTTGTGTCCCTATATTTTCCATACCTTTTATTTTTAATAATTAATAATTGATAATCGATTAATGACAATTGATAAATCATTTATCTCTTATCATCTATCATTTATATTTTACTCTACTTCTTCAAAGAATTTTTTTACTTTTTCCATCAAAGACTGTCCGAAAGTAAGTCTCATTTTTCTCTGTTGCTGTTCTGCAGGAGTCTCCTGCTGCTGAACTGTTTGGTTATTGCTCACAAGAGATTCACCGTCTGCAACAGGCTGCTGCTCTGTTTGTTCAGATTTAGCCTCACCTTCTATTTGCACTTCTTCATCATTTGCGGGCATTGTTTTTTTGTCTCTTATTTTTAAGCTTTCCATCAGCAAACCAATAGACGTTGCAAATTCAGGGCCTTTTAGATATTGGTTTTTATCATTGGCGACATATTCATTAGCAAAACCAATTCTGCTGTCGAAACCTGTTGTATAATTTGCCAATTGACGAAGGTGCTTCAGATTTGAGCCACCACCCGTCAAAACGATTCCTGCAATCAGTTTTTTCTTCTGTTCGAATGCTCCGTACGCTTTTAATTCTGTGTTGACCATTTCAAGAATCTCTTCCACTCTTGCGTTAATGATCTGCGCTAAAGTTTTCAGAGAAATCTCTTTATCCGGTCTTCCGTGAAGTCCCGGGATCGTTACAAATGTGCTGTCTTTTTCCAACTCAGGAACTGCAGAACCAAACTTAACCTTTAATTGCTCGGCGTGCTTTTCAATAATTGAACAACCTTCCTTGATGTCTTCCGTAATAATTCCACCTCCGTAAGGAATGACGCAAGTATGACGGATGATATTATCTTTAAAAATAGCAATATCTGTAGTTCCACCACCGATGTCTACAATTGCTACTCCAGCTTCTTTCTCTTCTTTAGTTAAAACAGCTTCAGAAGACGCTAAAGGCTCCAAAGTAAGCGCTTCCATCTCCAAACCAGCTTCTCTTACGCATCTTGCAATGTTTCTGATGCTTCCCATTTGTCCTACAACAACATGGAAATTGGCTTCCAGACGTTTTCCATGCATCCCGACAGGCTCCTGAATTTCTCCTTCAGAATCAACCTTATATTCCTGTGGAAGAACATGGATAATTTCCTCGCCTGGTAACATGACCAGTTTTTTCACCTGATCTTTTAATGCCTCGATGTCATCATCTGTGATGAATCTATCCGGATTCTCACGCATAATGTAATCGGAATGCTGCAAAGAACGAATGTGTTTTCCTGCAATACCAACCGTTACTTTATGAATCGGAACCCCCGCACTTGACTGTGCTTCTGCAACAGCCGCTTTGATTGAGTTGATAGTTTGTGAAATATTATTCACAATCCCTTTATGAACTCCAAGACTTTTGGCCTTCCCAACACCGAGAATTTCTATTTTCCCGTGTGCATTCCTCCTTCCGACAATGGCGACAATCTTGGTTGTCCCGATGTCCAGACCTACTGAATATTCTTGATTTTCCATTGTGTATATCGATTTGATTTAATTACTTATTTAATTTGATAGGATTTTATCCTATCCTTTGTTAAGTCGTCCCTTCGGGACTCTTTCTATTCTATTTTAACCTTTGCTTTTGTTTTCGGCTTCACTGCCGGTTTTTGTTCTTGTGTCACTTTCTTCTTAACAACGGTTTTTGGTTTAGTGCTTGCTTTAGGTTTTACTACAGTCGAAGAACTTGTTTTCTTTGCTGCGACAGGCTTTGGAATCGTTTCCTTTTTCCTGACCGTTGATGCTACAGGAACCTTTGCCAAGTCTTTATGCCCTGATTTTAAAATACTGTCATTTTCTTTAAAATAAGGATTCAAAGTTGTTACGATCTGATTCTGATATTTCACAGAGATCATATTGTATTTTTGAGGATCCTGATACACCAAATATTTTTCAACAAAAGTTTTAAAGCCTTTCACTTTAAACTCAATATTATCAAGATCTCCGATTTCTACTTTATAATTTCCTTCACTCGTCAAAAGATTGTAATTGCCATTGCTTTTTGAAATTCCTATAAAATATTTTTTGCTGAAATCATCTTTATCAATTTTTTCTACAAGCTCCGCCAGTTTTTCATATTCTTCGGGTTTTACATTTCCTGTCACCAACATACAAGGATGCGAATAGGTTTTGGAAATTGGGAACTCGATCCCTTTTTCATCAACATAAAAATCTCTTCCGTCGTTATTGAGCCTGAAAACCGGAACTCTTTGTTTAATATCTAAATTTAGTTTACCATTTAGATTCAAATAAACATTTGCACTGTCAATAGCCGGAAGCGCATTGATCTTTTTTTCCAATTCCGGAATATCGAGATCTCCCACTTTTCCGGAAGGGTTTTCTTTGTTTACAATCTCTTTAATATCTTTTTCGTCAATAAAATATACCGGAGATTTTTCATTCATTTTTACAGAAATCTTATTATCCGTAATCTCCTGACCGCTGAATTTTTTCAAAGAAAAACTCAACAGGAAACCAAGAATGATCACCGTAACAGCAATTTTTAATATTCTGTATTTATTTTTCATTTAATTTTTAAGCTCATTTTTATTCATCCAATCACAAATCGGATCATAAAGTGTGTCAATATTTCCTGCGCCAACCGTAAGAAGAATATCAAAATCTTTTTCTTTTATTTTGGCAAAAGCATCGGATAAATTTGAAACTTCTTTTTTACCTAATTTTATTTTTTCTAATAACCAATCTGAAGTAATTCCTTCAAAATTTTCCTGAAGTTCTCTAGCAGGATAAATATCGAGCAGGATCAATTCATCAGAATTATCTAAGCTTTCCGCAAAACCGTCTGCAAAATCTCTCGTTCTGCTGAATAAATGAGGCTGAAAAACAACCAATAATTTCTTATCAGGATAAAATGTTTTTATTGAACCTACAACAGCATTAATTTCCGTTGGATGATGTGCGTAATCGTCAATATAAATTTTCCCGCTCGGATAAATATGCTTTGTATATCTTCTTTTAATCCCTTTAAAATTGGCAATTGCTTTTTTCAAAATTTCGAAGTCGACCCCTAAATTGTGCAGAATCGCCAATGCAACCGTCGCATTTTCTACATTATGAATTCCCGGAATTTCCCAGATAAAATCTTTTACCGTTTCTGTTGGCGTATGAAAATCAAAATAAATTTTATCATAATCCATTCTGAGGTTATTTGCGTAGTAATCAGCGGTTTCGTTCACTGCATACGTAAGATGAGGCCTTCCGATCTCAATTCCTTTTCTTACAAATAATTGCTTCTCATCTGGAACTAAAGCAGCAAATTGTCTGAAACCCTCTTCAATTGTATTCTTATCACCATAAATATCCAAATGATCTGCATCTGTAGAAGTTATCACTCCCCAATCTGGAGAAAGATTCAAAAAACTTCTGTCGTATTCATCGGCTTCCACCACAGAATATTCTGTCCCGTTATACAGGAAATTTGATTTAAAGTTTTCAGAAATTCCACCTAAAAAACATGAAAAAGGCAAATTTGCTTCTTTGCACAAATGTGCAATCAAAGTAGAGGTTGTCGTTTTCCCGTGTGTGCCTGCAACAGCGATGCAATCTGTATTTTCGGTAATTAAACCTAATACTTTTGCGCGTTTTTTAACTTTAAAGCCTTTTTCATTAAAATAATCTAAAATCCCTAGTTTTTTAATCGCCGGAGTGTAAATTACCAATGTATTTTCTTTTTCAAGACTTGTAATATTGTCATTAATGATATCTTCAAAAACAATATCAATTCCTTCGCTCATCAATTGCTGGGTAAGCTTTGTATTGGTTTTGTCGTAGCCCAAAACTTTCTTGCCCGAAGCATGGAAATAACGCGCCAACGCACTCATTCCGATGCCTCCGATTCCGACGAAATAAAAATTTTGATATGTTTCTAATTTGTTCATTTTTATTGTATTGATCTATTGATGTACAAGTATTTATGGTTTTCTTTAATACATCTACAATTATACTTTTTACAGTTTATTAAATATTTCATCCACAATTTCTTTTGCCGCATTGGGTTTAGCAAAATATAGCAGATTTTTGGACATTTCTTTTCTTATACTTTCGTTTTCGCAGATTTCTGATAATGTATTCCAGAATTTCTCCTGCATTTCAGAGTCTTTTACCATTCTTGCTGCGTTTTTTTCAACCAAAGTCATCGCATTTTTGGTTTGATGATCTTCCGCCGCAAATGGGAAAGGAACCAACAAAACCGGTTTCTGCGCTACCGCCAATTCTGAAATGGCAATCGCACCCGCTCTTGAAACGATTACATCGGCTGCTGAATAAGCCGTTTCCATGTATTTGATGAATTCTTTTATTTGGATTTGAGATGCTTCGACTTCGCTCAGCATGACATTTTTAGAAATTTCTTTATAATCTAATTTTCCTGTTTGCCAGATTAATTGATATCCTTTTTCTTTTAGTTTTTCTAAATTTTCTTTCCAGGCATTATTTAATGTTCTTGAACCTAAAGATCCACCAACGGAAAGAATCGTAAGTTTCTCTTTATTCAACCCAAGCTTTTCTTTTGCTTCCGAGGTTTCCAGCATTCCCGAAATAATCGTTGAACGGATAGGATTTCCTAAGAATTTTATCTTTTCAGCCGGAAAACCTTCAACTTTCGGATATGCCGTAAAAACTGCTCTTGCTTTTTTACTTAAAATTTTATTGGTCACTCCGGCATGTGCATTCTGCTCCTGAATGAAAATCGGAATTCCCAGTTTACTTGCTTCATATAAAGCCGGCCCGCTTGCGAAACCACCAGTTCCGATCGCAAAATCCGGAGCGAAGTCTTTAATAATTCTTTTAGATTTAGATAAGCTTTTAAGGATTTTAAAAGGCAACCCTAAATTGGAAAGCAAATTTCCTCTGTTGATTCCGGCGATATCAATTCCTTCAATTTTATAACCCGCTTGCGGAACTTTTTCCATTTCCATTTTTCCGTTGGCGCCAATGAACAAAAATTCTGCATCAGGAAATCTTTTCTTGATCTCATCAGCAATAGCGATAGCCGGAAAGATGTGACCTCCTGTGCCCCCGCCTGATAATAATATTTTTAATTTTTTGCTCATCTAAATTGACTTTTTAATTATGAGATTGCTTCGTCGCTTACGCTCCTCGCAATGACATTATGCTATATCATTTATTTCTGCTACACTTTGTCTTTTGCCCATTCCTTCTTCATCATAAATTTGAATTCTTGAACTTATATTTAAAATAATTCCTAATTGTAGATATGTTACCAGCATCGATGTTCCGCCGTAACTTATCAATGGTAAAGGCTGTCCTGTAACAGGAATTAAGTTTACAGCAACGGCAATATTTACTGAAAGCTGTATAAAAATCATCACCCCGAGACTGAGAACGAGCAAAGACCCAAAAAAGGCGGGCATCTTGCTGGCAATCATCACAATACGAATCATCATAATCAAATACATACTGATCAGAAAGACCGCTCCGATCACTCCATATTCTTCAACAATTACTGCAAAAATAAAGTCGGATGCAGATTGTGGAAGCATTTGTTTCAATGCACTTTTTCCAGGTCCCATTCCGGTAATTCCACCGTGAACGATCGCTGCTTTTGCCTGCATTACCTGATAATTTTTTGCCTTCACGCTTTCATCATCTACATCGGCAGTTTTTGCTTTGCTTGATGTAAATGTCTCGATACGGCTCATCCAAGTGTGAACACGGTTTCCGCCGATCATATTGGTATTTAAGGCAATCAATAAGAACAAAACAATTGCGACAACCGATGAAGAAATGAATCCTGCAATGTATTTCCAGTGAAGTTGACCGATAATTAAAACAATCACGGAAACCATTAAAATCATCAATGCGGTAGATCCATTATCTTTTGCAACCAATACGAAAACCAATAAAATGGGCCCGAAAATGTACATAATGTTTTCAATCGGAAGCCTTTCTCTTGTTATTTTTTTTGTTAAATATCTGCACAGATAAATGATTAACATCAAGAAAGCAAACGAAGACGGCTGAAATGAAATCGGCGTTCCCGGAATTTTCAACCATCTGGAAGCACTGGCTCCGTCGATTGTTTGCCCTGTAAACATGGTGATAATCAGCAAAACAATCATTAAAGCAAGCAAAATGCTGCTAAGCTTGCCAATGTATTCATATTTTACAGTTCCTGCCAGCCTCATAATTCCTAAGCCCAAGATCACAAAAAACATATGTTTGATAACGTGACCGGTTGTGGTTCCGTTATTTACGATATATTCCAGGTTCGAACTCGCAGAATAAACAGGGAAAATAGAGAAAATGGAGATCACAAGAATGACCATCCAAAGTACTTTATCGCCCTTTAGAAATTCGAATCTGCTTTCTGTGTCTTGTTCGTTCATACTTTAATTTGTATTCATATAAAATGTACTTTTTACAACCGACATTTTATAACTAATCTTTTAAAACCTGTTCTTTAAACTGGCGACCTCTGTCTTCATAGCTTTTAAATAAATCAAAACTTGCACAACATGGAGATAATAAAATCGTATCTCCTTTTGCAGCCAATGATTTTGAAATTTTTACGGCTTCACTCATACTTGAAGTGTCATAAATATATTCTTTCTTGTCTTTAAAGAAATCTATAATCTTCTGGTTATCAATTCCTAAACAAACAATAGCTTTTACTTTTCTTTTAACTAAATCTTCAATTTCTGAGTAATCATTTCCTTTATCTTGTCCGCCAACAATCCAAACGGTTGGGGCTTTCATGCTTTCTAAAGCGTAATAGGTTGCATTTACATTCGTGGCTTTGCTGTCGTTGATGTATTTTACGCCATCAATTTCAGTTACAAATTCAAGCCTGTGTTCAACCGCCTGAAAAGTCATTAATGAATTTCTAATGCTTTCATTGTTGATTTCCAGAATCTTACCCGCAATTGAAGCGGCTAAGCTGTTGGCAACATTATGATTTCCTAATAATGACAATTCTTCAAGTTTCATAGAAAATTTATCTTTTAGTTTTACAACAAGCTTATTACTGTCAACAAAACCTCCTTCCGATAAGCTTTCTTTTGTCGAAAAAGGAACCATTTTCGCTTTTATTTCTAGTTTTTCAAGAATATTTTTGCTCATTTCGTCATCCTTATTGTAGATGAAAAAATTATCATTTTCCTGATTTTCAGCTATTCTGAATTTTGCCATTGCATATTCTTCATAGTTGTAATTGTATTGATCCAAATGATCTTGAGACAAATTCAACAATAAAGAAATATATGGTCTAAAGTTTTGAATATCATCCAATTGGAAAGAACTTACTTCCAAAACATAATATTCATGGTTTTCATCGGCAACCTGTTTTGCAAAGCTGTATCCGATATTCCCTCCCAAACCTACATTCAATCCGTCATTTTTCAGGATATAATAGATCAGAGAAGTTGTCGTTGTTTTTCCGTTGCTTCCTGTGATCGCAATGATTTTGGCATCCGTAAATTCTGAAGCAAATTCTATTTCGGAAGAAAGTCTGATTCCTTTCGAATGAATTTTGCTGATAATTTCTGCTTTTTTCGGAATTCCGGGACTTTTTACAATCCAACCGGCATTTAAAATCCTTTCTTCGTCATGCTTTCCTTCTTCAAAATCAATTTCATTTTCGGTCAAAAACTGCTTATAGTTATCTTTAATGGCTCCTTTGTCTGAAAGAAATACTTCCAAACCTTTCTTTTTAGCCAAATAAGCAGCTCCGCATCCGCTTTCTCCTCCTCCTAAAACAACTATTTTCATATTAGTTTTATTTAATGATTGAAAGATTTAAATGATTAATCCTTTCAATTTTAAATTATTTTTTATCTCATTTTCAATGTGATAAGACATACAATTGCCAGCATTACACCGATGATTATCATTCTGTTGACGATTTTACTTTCGTGAAAACCCTCTTTCTGATAATGATGATGCAAAGGTGACATCTTAAACAATCTATTGTTTTGGGCATATTCCAGCCCATATTTTCTTTTTCTGTATTTGAAAACTACAACCTGAAGCATTACAGATATGTTTTCGATCAAAAAGATTCCGCATAAAACAGGAATCATTAATTCTTTTCTTAAAATAATCGCCAAAACTGCAATTACTCCGCCCAACATCAGACTTCCGGTATCGCCCATGAAAACCTGTGCCGGATAAGTATTGTACCAGAAAAATCCAATCACCGCACCCACCATTGCGACGACAAAAATGGTGGTTTCCCCCATATTCGGAAGAAACATAATGTTGAGATAATCTGCAAAAATGATGTTCCCTGAAACGTAGGTAAAAAACGCCAAAGCAAGCAATATGACTGTACTTGTGCCTGCTGCAAGACCATCGATTCCATCAGTAATATTGGCTCCGTTTGAAACGGCTGTCACAATGAAAATTACGATCGGAATGAAAACGATCCAAGCCCATTCGTGTGCATCTTTGTCATTCATCCAAAATAAAATTCCACTGTAATCGAATTCATTATTTTTAGCAAAAGGAACGGTAGAAACGGTGATATTTTCTGTAGGCATAAAGTTCTGCTCTACATTGTTTCTGTTGACCACTTTTGCATCAGCATATTTTCTTTTAACCGTAATATCCGGATGGAAATACATTGTAACTCCGACGATTAGCCCCAAACCGACCTGGCCTACAATTTTGAATTTTCCGCTAAGACCGTCTTTATTTTTTTTAACTTTCTTTAAATAATCATCCACAAAACCAATCGCACCCATCCAAATGACCGAAACAATTAAAAGGACAATGTAAACATTCGTAATTCTCGTAAATAACAAAACAGGAATCAACGTAGCCAAAATAATAATAAGCCCGCCCATTGTAGGAGTACCTTCTTTTTGCTTTTGTCCGTCTAAACCAAGATCGCGAACTAGTTCTCCCATTTGTTTTGCCCTCAAATAATTAATGATTCTTTTCCCGTAAATAAGAGCAATAGTCAAAGAAAAAAGCACTGATATTCCTGCCCGGAAAGAAATGTATTTTAACATTCCAAGTCCCGGGATATGAATTCCTTGACTGGTTAAGTATTCGTATAAGTAGTATAGCATGTTTCTTTAATTTAAAATTTACTTACTCATTAACTTCCAAAGCTCATTAATTACTTCTTTGTCATCAAAATGATGCTTTACACCATTTATCTCCTGATAACTTTCGTGCCCTTTTCCGGCTACCAAAACAATATCTTTAGGTTCTGCAAACTTTATTGCCATTTTTATGGCTTCTCTTCTGTCCGGAATTGAAGTGTATTTGCTGAAGTTTTGAGGTTCAACACCTGCTTCAATTTCCTTTATGATCTGTGTAGGATCTTCCGTTCTCGGATTGTCTGAAGTGATGATTGCCAATGTCGATTTTTTACTGGCTATATTTCCCATTTCAGGTCTTTTGGCGTGATCTCTGTCGCCGCCGCAACCAAAAACCGTGATCAGTCTTTCGTTTTTAGTTCTTATGTCGTTGATGCTGTCCAAAACATTTTCCAGCGCGTCCGGAGTGTGTGCATAATCTACAATGAAAAAAATTCCACCGTCTGATTTGAAGGTTTCGAACCTTCCGGAAACTCTTTTCAAAATACTGATTGCCTGAAGAATTTCATCCTGCTGAAAGCCTAATTCAGAAGCAATTCCAAAGACCAGAAGCAAATTGTAAACATTAAATTTTCCCGTCAATGTTGTCCAAAATTCTTTCCCGTTAAAGTTGAGCAACATTCCGTTGAAATCAGCTTCCAAAAGTTTTCCGTGAAAATCTGCCATTGTTTTCAGAGCATAAGACTTTTTCACAGCCTTTGTGTTCTGAAGCATGACATTTCCGTTTTTATCATCAATATTGGTGATGGCAACGGCTGTATCCTGAAGCTCATCAAAAAATCTTTTTTTCGTTTTTAAATATTCATCAAAAGTTTTATGATAATCTAAATGGTCGTGTGTAAGATTGGTAAATCCTGCAATTTTGAAAGTCAGACCCTCAATTCTGTTTTGAGCAATTCCGTGAGAACTTACTTCCATAAATGCAAACTCGCATCCTTTTTCAACCGCTTTTGCTAAAATTTTATTAATTGTAATAATGTCCGGCGTTGTATGTGTTGCCGGAATTATTTCGTCTCCAATTCTGATCTCAACTGTGGAAAGTAAAGCAGAATCGTATCCTAAATTTTTGAAAACATCAAAAAGCAGCGTCGAAACTGAAGTTTTTCCGTTGGTTCCCGTAACTCCGATCAACTTTAGCTTTTCAGAAGGATTTTCGTAGAAATTTGATGCTAATTGACCTAAAGTTTTAGATGAATTTTTCACTTTTACATAAGTGATATTTTTATCTAAATCTCCAGGAAATTCTTCGCAAACAATTGTTGTTGCTCCCTTTTCAACAGAAGATGCAATAAAAGAATGTCCGTCTACAACCGTTCCTCTCAATGCGATGTAAAGAGATTTTTCGGTAACCTTTCTGCTGTCGAAAACCAATTCGGAAACTTCACGGGTTTCGTCACCGTGAATTTCTAAAACTGGAATTCTTTTTAATAATTCAATTACTTGCATTTTCCTTGATGCTTTATATTCTAATTTTGCAGAGACAAATAAATTCTCTGGTTTTTGCTAATCGTTGTACCTTCAAGCGGGAACTGTTCTTTTATCCTTCCAACTCCTTTGTAGTCAACACGATAACCTAAATTCTCCAATTGTGGAATAATGTTTTTACCTATCAATCCGACTACACTTGGCATTTGCTTATTTTTAACTGCTATTTTCACATTGGGTTCAACCATTTTATTAAGGTTTACCTTTTTGTCGACAAGCATTTCTTTTTCAATATTTTGTGGCGTTTTTAAGAATGTTTTTCCTGCAATTTCTTTAAAAACGGGCGCTGCAACCGTTGAACCATAAAATCCTATTGATGTATTTGGCTCGCTAATCATTACATAGCAAGTATATTTCGGTTTATCGGCCGGATAAAATCCTGCAAATGATGCGCGATATTTTCTTGGACCCGGCAGCCAATATTCAAATCTTGCAGTTCCTGTTTTTCCTGCCATTTTTAAATTTGGTGTAAAAATACTTCGTGCCGTTCCTTTTTCTACAGCTTTCGTCAAAGCGCTTGTCATCATCTGAATAGCTTTTTCGGAGGCCATTTTTTTAACAATCACTTCTTCTTTTGCTTCGAAAATCGTTTTTCCGTCTTTCATTATTTTATCAATGAAAAGCGGTTTTACCATTCTTCCTTTGTTGGCAACTCCGTTGTAAAATGTTGTAAGCTGCAGCAAATTGATATTGGTGGAATATCCGTAAGATATTGAAGCTAAGGTTGCTGCGTTCCATCTTTTGTTGTCCGGTGTTACAATTTTTGGTTTTGTAATTCCCGGAAGCTCGATCTCCATTTTATCAAATAATTTCCATCTTCGTAAATGATCAAGAAAAATTTGAGGCTTATCTGCGTAATATTTTGTAATCAGTTTTGCCGTTCCAACATTACTTGATTTTGCCAAAACATCACTTATTTCGTAAGCTCCACCGCCGTGATCGTCGGAAATTCTTTGTTTTGCATAAACCCAAACTCCATTTCCTACATTTACGGTTGTTTTTTCATCAATGAACCCATCGTCCATTGCCGCTAATAAAGAGATTGTTTTGAAAGTAGATCCTGGCTCAATATTATCTTTTATCGCATAATTATAAGCATCTTCATAAACTCCGGGTTCGGTTTGTCTTAAGTTTACCAAAGCGCGAACTTTCCCTGTTTCAACCTCCATTACGATAACTGTTCCGTGTTTTGCTTCGAAATGGATAAGCTGTTTTTCTAAAGCGGAATGCGCAATATCCTGAATTCTAAGATCTAAAGTCGTATAAACATCCTGCCCGTCAATTGGCTCTTTTACTTTCCAGTAATCAATCGGCTTCCATTGTGAAGAATTGATTCTTTGCTCCAGTCTTTTTCCGTCGGTTCCGGTCAAATATTTTGAAAAAGCTCCTTCCAGTCCAGATTTAAGTCCGTTTTTATCCATCCCGATTGTTCCGGAACCAATTTCTGAAGTCGCCAGTTCTCTTTTGTAATTTCTGTCTACAATAAAACCTCCTTTATTTTTGCCTTTCTTAAAAATCGGAAACTTTCTTATTCTGTCATATTCATCAAAATCCAGCCCTCTTACCAAAGAATAATATTGGTTTTCCTTTTTTCTTTGCTCATCAAATCTTTTTCTGAATTCAGCTCTCGGTTTGCCAAACATTTTGCTTAAAGAATCTGTAAGCGCACCTATATTATTGGTATATACTGTATCTTTCATTGTTTTAAAATCAAGAAAGATATCATATCGCATCACCGTGGTTGCCAAAATTGAGCCATCTGAGGCGTATAGATTTCCGCGGGCTGCTTTTAAAGTCGCCGTACGGTAATTATTATTAATGTAATCATCCTTTATCTCCTGAACATTCGTATTCTGAAGAACAATAATTCTCCCGATGAAAAGCACAAACACGCACAAAGCCACCACCGCAAACAAGTAGCCCCATCTTAACGTTTTTTTACGTTTGTTATCGTATTCATTTTGCTTTTGCATCTGTACTATCCAGTTTTATTAAGAGTTTGTGAGGATGGCTTTCTAATGTCATTAAAGAATCTGCGGCAACTTCTTTTCCCAGTTCAGATTCCATTTTTACTTTTATAAGCTTACTTTGAGCGTAGGCGTTTCGTGATTTGTATTCTTCTGTTTCTTCTTTTAAAGCGTTTACTATTTCAATTTTTTTATTGACCAAATGGTTGGAATAAATCATCACCATCATCAAAATAAACAGCAGCAAAAAAAACTTGTAATGCGTTTTTATCTCATCACGATTCAGGAAATTTCCCTTTATAATATCTATAAAAGTGAGCTTTTTCTGAGGACGATATGTTTGTCTTTTTGCCAAAATATATTTGTTGTTGATGGTTGACAGTTTATTGCATTAATCAATTATTTTTTTGTCATTATAATTTTATTCCCGTTCTCATTTTAGCGCTTCGGGCTCTTGAATTTTCTTCAATTTCCTTTTCGTCGGGTATAATTGCTTTACTTTTTATAAGTTCAAATGTTTTTTTATAATTTCCGAAAATATCTCTTGCTGGCTCACCTTCAAACATTCCGTTTTTCAGGAATCTTTTTACCAAGCGGTCTTCCAGAGAATGATAAGAAATGACAACCAATCTTCCTCCAGGTTTTAAGACATTATGAGCCTGAACCAGCATTTCCTTTAAAACTTCCAGCTCCTGATTGACTTCAATTCTTATCGCCTGAAAAAGCTGGGCATAAAATTTATTTACTTTATGTGGCGGAAGATAGCTGAACAGTTTTTTCAAGTCTTCCGTCGTATTGATGCTTTTATTTTTTCTGTGATGAACGATATCTCTTGCCAATTTTCTTGCTTCTCTCAATTCGCCATAATAATAAAATATGTCTGCCAAGGCTTCTTCATCATATTCATTAATTACCTTTTTGGCATCGAGACTTTGCATTACATTCATCCTCATATCCAAAGGCGCATTGCTTCTGGTGGAAAAACCTCTTTCAGCCTCATCAAACTGATGCGATGAAACGCCAAGATCGGCCAAAACACCATCAACCTGAGAAATACCATACATCAAAAGAGAATTTTCTAGAAATCTGAAATTCTGATTGATCAGAGTAAATTTCGGATCATCAATTGTATTTTTAAGTGCATCGAGATCCTGATCAAAGGCATATAACTTTCCTTTTTCAGAAAGCCTTCCTAATATTTCTTGCGAATGACCTCCACCTCCAAATGTGCAGTCCACATATGTTCCGTTTGGATCCGTCACCAAATCATCTACACTTTGTCTTAACAAAACGGGGTTATGATACATGCTTATTTGTGTTTAGTGTAAGTTATTCTTCATCAAAAGTTCCCATGACCTCTTCGGCAAGACTTGCAAAGTCGGCTTCATTGGTAGAGATTACTTTTTCGTATGCTTCTTTATCCCAGATTTCAAACAACTCTCCTGCGCTTGTAATCACAATATCTTTCTGAAGATCTGCAAATAGCGTGAGGTCTTTTGAAATCTGAAGTCTTCCGGCATTGTCCAATTCTACTGTTTTTACTCCGGCTGTGAACATTCTGATGAAATCGGCATTCTTTTTAATGAATCTGTTAAGTTTATTTATCTTTTCCATCAACTTATCCCAAGCTTTCATAGGATAAACTTCCAGACACGGTTGAAACACGGAGCGTTTTACCACAAAAGCCTTCTCCTCAAAGTTCTCCATCTGCTTTGTCAGGGACGAAGGAACTTTCAGGCGACCTTTGTCGTCTATTTTACACTCATATGTTCCAATGAAATTTCTCATTTGGGACAAAATTATACAAAAAATTCCAAAACCTCCCACTTTTTCCCACTTTTTGACTTAATGTTAATAAGTTTTGAACACAATTGAGTATTTAAGGGATAAACATTTGATATAAAAACAATTACATATCTCCTATTCATCGAATAATAAAAAGATTTTTAAAAAAAGTATCCTTTAAATGAATATTATATTATTTTTATTTTAAATTAGAGATATCAAAATAGTTTTGGTGTTTAATTTGTATTTTTGCAAAGCTTTATTAAGGCGACTTTATGATATTTAGTACAAAAAAAGAAAAGAAATATACCTTCATTGAAGCTGGAGAAGGACACCCACTGGTGCTTTTGCATGGTTTGATGGGCGGATTGAGCAATTTTGACAAGATGGTGAATTTTTTTTCAGGAAAAGGTTTTAAGGTTTATGTGCCTCAATTGCCAATCTATGATTTGCCGGTACTCAATACCAATCTTACCACAATTGCCAAATATGTTATCAAATTTATTGAGAGCGAAATTTCTCAGCCCGTAACTATTGTAGGAAATTCTATGGGTGGCCATGTCGGACTTATTCTGACATTGGCAAGACCTGATTTAGTGAAAAATCTAGTTTTAACGGGAAGCTCGGGTTTGTATGAAAGAGCATTTGGAGACAGCTTTCCTAGAAAAAACGACCGATCATATATAAGAAAGAAAGCAGAAGAAGTTTTTTATGATCCTGCGGTGGCTACAGAAGATCTTGTAGACGAGGTTTTCAATGTAGTAAATGACAGAATGAAAGGTATAAAAACAGTAATGCTGGCAAGAAGCGCCATCAAACACAATATGCTGAACGATCTGCCGAAAATTTCAAGACCTACATGTCTGATCTGGGGGAAACAAGATAATGTAACTCCGCCTGAAGTTGCCGAAGATATGCACAAATTTATTCCAAATTCAGATCTTTTCTGGATTGATAAATGCGGACATGCAGCAATGATGGAAAAACCCGATGAATTCAACGAAATTCTGTACAATTGGGTAAAAGATAAAATATAAAATAAACAGAAAACCATTAAGAAATCTTAATGGTTTATTTCTAAAATAAAATCAAGAAAAATGGTTATAAAGACAGCAGAGTTTGTAAAAAGCAGCGGAAAATGGCAGGAATGCCCCGAAGGAACCATTCCTGAATACGCTTTTATCGGACGCTCAAACGTAGGAAAATCTTCGTTAATCAATGGGATGCTGAATAGGAAAGATCTTGCAAAAACGTCAGGAACTCCGGGGAAAACTCAGTTGATCAATCATTTCATTATTAATGAAAGCTGGTATCTTACCGATTTACCTGGATATGGATATGCAAAGGTTTCAAAAGTTCAGAGAAGGGATTTTGAAAAATTAATCAACAACTATATATTAAACAGAAATAATCTTGTTAATCTTTTCGTTTTGATTGATTCCCGACACAGTCCGCAAAAGATTGATTTAGAATTTATTCAATGGTGTGGCGAAAGCGGCGTTCCTTTTTCTATTGTTTTTACTAAAGCCGATAAATTAAAACCAAATATTGCCATAAAAAATGTAGAAGACTACAAAGTTGAACTTCACAAAACCTGGGAAGATTTGCCGGAAATTTATGTAACATCCGCCGAAAAGAAAACGGGAACTGATGAAATATTAAGTTTCATTCAAAAAACCAACGAGTTTTTGGCTAATAACAGCGTGACTTTCAATGAATAAGATTATCTGGAAAATAAAAAATTTTGAAGAAATTACCACTTCTGAACTGTATGAGATTATCAAATCAAGAATTGATGTTTTTGTAGTTGAACAAAATTGTCCTTATCCTGATCTGGATGATTATGATCAAAAAGCGATTCATATCTGGGCAGAAAAAGACAAAAATGTTTTAGCGTATTGCAGAGTTTTTGATAAAGGAATAAAGTATGATGAAACCTCAATTGGCAGAGTTTTAACTTCAGAAAAAGGCAGAGGAAAAAAGTTGGGCAAGCAGTTGATACAATATGCGGTAGAAACCATTGAAAATCGTTTCCGAACTTCAGAAATACGTATTTCGGCGCAAGATTATCTTTTAAAATTTTATTCGGATTTTGGATTTGAAGATACCGGAAAAAAATATCTTGAAGACAATATTCCTCACACGGAAATGTTGAGAAAGTAACTTCGATGCGCTCAAATTTTATTTAAAAATTCGCTTAGATCTTCTTCTTTCCCAAGACCTATTTTAGATTTGATTTTGGTTTTATAAACCCTTACGCTTCCAACAGTAAAGTTTTCGAGCAACGAAACTTCCTTTGCAGATAAATTGAGCTTGAAATAAACGCAAAGTTGAAGCTCTTGAGTTGAAAGCCCCGGGAATTGTTCCGAAAGCTTTTCCATAAAAAATTTGTTTTCCAAAGAGCTTTCGTTGATAATATCATTATTTTTCTTGTCGATCAGCAAAAGGTTGTTTATTTTAAACTGAAGATCTTTCAATACTTCTTCGGGATTGATATTTTTGGATCTTTTTAATTGTTTAAGGTTTTCCAGAAACGTTCTTTCTGTTTCTGTTTTCAGATTGAGATTCAGGTGCAGATTTCTGATTTTTTCTTTCTGAAGTTGTACATCTTGCTCCAAAATTTTTCGCTGTCCTTCTAATATTACTTTTTCTTTATTGATAAGCTCTTCTTTTTTCTTCTTTGTTTTTATGAGATTCAGGGTGACAATCACGAAAGTAATAGCTAAAAGTATGACGGAAACAATAAGCAACTGGCTTTTTCTTTTTTGAATTACATTTTCTCTATTTGCATTTTTTATAATGTAATTGTCGGCAATGTCATAATTTATTTTCATTTCCTTTTGAGTAAGCCTTTCTTTTTCATCATTAAGCGCAATAAGCTTTTTAGAAATTACTTTAAATTTTTCGCTATCTTTTTTATCTGCATAATATTCTTGGGTAAGTTCATGTAAAATAATCTTATTTTCCAGCTTCACCACCTTAGGTTCGATAACATTTAATGTATCTATTATTGCATCAATTTTGGAATATTCACGAGTATTATTATAAAGATCCACCAAATCTTTTGAGGTACGGACAGTCATTTGATAGCTTTTGCTATTTAAAGAAAACTCCAGCTTTTTTAAAAACAGTTCTTCTGCCTGCTTATAATCTTTTTTTTGGAGAAAATAATGGGCCAAACCCCCTTTCATATAATTTATAAAATTTTTCTCGGCAATATTGAGGTCTTTTTTTTTCTTCAGCAAGTTAATGCCTTTGTAAGTTTCACGAATTGCTTGCTCTACTTTACCCTTTTTATCGTAACACATTCCAATATTGTTGTGCATTGAAGCAATATATATCAGTTCTTTTTGAGGATTGTAAACTTGTAAAGCTTTATTGAAATAAGTTAAAGCGTCATCATATTTTTCGGCATTATAGAAAAGTCTCCCTTTGAAATGATAAAGATGGGGTAAGAAATAATTTTTTTTAGTTTCTTCGTTAAATTTTATCGCCTCATTAATACATTTTAAAGACCATTCGGGCGAGGTTTTCTCAAATTGTGATGCTAAGTTAAAATTACAAGAAATAGATAAGTATTCGTATTTGTTATCATTCAGCCTTAGCAGCTCGTATACCATTGGTATTTGCTTGAGTCTTTCGTTTGCAGACAGAACGATTTCAACATATTTGCTGCTAAGCAAAAATTTATTGTCTCCTGTTTTTTTGTATTTCTGCAGTTCTCTTTCATACAGAACTTTTATTTTTTTCGGATTCTCTCGGATCGGAGAAAGCTCTTCATTGATAGAATTAAAGTACTCGTTTCCTTCTTCCGAAGAGCTGCATGAGAGTACAAAAAAACAACAAATAAAAAAAGTAAAAATCAATTTCATCATTTATGTGTAATATACAATTAAATAATCTCAATAATAATTACTTAAAATTATACATTTTTTTTAACAAAATATCTTTTTTTATAATTAATGCATTTTTGAAAATAACTATTTAAAAATCAATAATTTATATTTATTTAATTAACATTTTTATTGGTACAAAATCTATTTAGTTAATGATAATTAACGCCTTTCTCTAATCAAAATCTTCAATTCGACTATACTTTTGTAATCATAAATAAAACAAATAAAGAAAAAAAAATTAACATCTTAATTTCAAATTAAGAATCGAAGCAGCTATATAAAATATGAAGTTAGATTTGAAGAACATCCATATAGGCAATCTTATTCAGACGAAAGTAAATAGCGAACAAATCGAAATGAATCGTATATGTAACTTTTTTCATTGTAAAGAGAAGGAAGTAAATGAAATGTATACGCAAGCAAGTCTATCAACAGAATTATTATTAAAGTGGAGCAAACTTTTGGAATATGATTTTTTCAGGCTCTATTCGCAGCATTTGATTTTGTTTTCACCACAAAAAGGAATGAATACTAAAGTGGAAAACAATACAAAAAATGCGCTTCCGGTCTTCAGAAAAAATCTTTATACCAAAGAAATAATAGCTTTTTCTCTGGAACTTATCAGATCTGGGAAAAAAACAAAAAACCAGATTATAGAAGAATATAATATTCCGAAAACGACACTATATAAGTGGCTTGAAAAATATTAATTACAAATTCTAAATGATGAAACAATTTATTATAATCAGCTTATTATGCTGGGTTGTAAACCTATTTGGGCAAACTGGCAATGTTGGAATCGGTACCGGATCTCAAAGAAGCGAAGGATATGATTCAACGGTGCTCAATCTTCAGCAAAGAGATAGGATCAGCCAAAGACTTTACTCTGCCAAGGCTGCGGTACCGTCGCTTCAATGATCTCATCTGTAAGAAAAATGATTATTACAAAACTTTAAAAATAAAAAAAACTACCTATGAACAAAACTATTAAACCTAATTACAAAAAAATTTACACAGATCTTTTGAAACTTAAATTTCCAGAAAAGGAAAAAGAATGCCTTCCATTCCTAAAAAAACCCGACTTTACAGAGTTGGATGTAATTGATATTGAAAATATTATATTCGGAAAACAGAACCCCAAAAGTGAACTAAACAACAGAAGGCATCGATCTTATAATAAAGTTGCCATTTTTAAAATTTTAGATTATCAGAAAGAAAACAATTTAAATAATAGCCAACTTGCAACACATTTTGGATTGAGCAGAAACACCATTGCAAAATGGAAGAAAATATTTTTTTAATTGTTTAATATCTTTTATCCAAAGCTAATACATTCCCTCTATTATGCTTAGGATAATGTTGAAAAAATGTTGTAAAAAAAACCATATTAAGCACTTAAATAAAATAACTATATTTGCAAAACAATCTAAAAGTCAATATATTATACATTACATAACACCTTTATTATTTATTTTTTAACTATAAACACAAATACACATGAAAAAAAATTATTCCACGAATAGCATTCTGCTATTTAGTAAGGCTTTGCCTTTAATACTCCTTTTCCTTTTCAGCAATTTTACTGCTCAGACAGGATCTCCGAGCGACTTTGATGGAGATGGCATCAGCAACTATGACGACATTGATGATGATAATGACGGGATATTGGATATCATCGAATGTCCTGATAATGGCTATGCAATAATTCCTGCAAATCAGGCAAATGGAGGTACAAATTGGCCGGGAGGAACAACAAGCACCATTACCCGATATCCTGCAAATCTACCTGCCGGTATAACTGTAGAAAATCAACAGTTTAACAGAAACTATTCTAAACCTGGAGCCGGATTGAATCATTCAGGAAGCTTTACAGGCCCCGATTATAATGTAAGTATAAGAGGTAATGGCCCGGTAACACTCATTTACACATTTAGTAATCCTGTTCCTGTAGATCAGTTATTTATGGCAGTAGGAGATGTGGATCATAATGCAGGAGACACTCCTCAGCCTCGAGTAGATTTTGTTATTAATTCGACGGGAGGAGGAACAGCTACACGTGATGATTTTGATTTTTACAATATAATGGGTGTTGATGAGCCTCATCCATTCCCCGACGGATCAGTAACGAACAGCATACCCGGTAATACATCCATAGCAAACGGATGGCGCTTTACTTTCAATGTATCTTCCTCTGGCAACCAAAATAGAGCGATAATGCTTCGTGGAAAAACACAAAAAACAATCACAAGGTTAGAAATTACATTTTTATTGCATGAGCAAGCATTCTTTCATTTAGGTGCTTTTAAATATCCCACATGTGACCAAGATAATGATGGTATCCCAAATACGTTTGACCTAGACAGTGATGGGGACGGATGCCCGGATGCTGTTGAAGCAGGTGTAGTTGATTATGTGGGTTCGGCCGGAATGCAATCTGGAAGCGTACAAAACGGAAGCAATGGATCTGTAACTTCCACGAAAACAGTTGTAGAGTCCGTGGTTTCCGCACCGTATGGAACGAATGGATTTGCTTCTAATGTAGAAAATAACGATACTTTTGCGGCTGTATACAAAAATGCTAATGATTATACCTATCCCCAAGCTATAGATTCAAGTACCTCTGTCTGTTGTTCAAACTTTACAGCAGGTACTCTTTCGGGGGATCAGGATATATGCGTAGAGAATACCACAACGTTTTCGTCTACACAAACAGGAGGAACATGGAGTTCTGCTAATACGGCAATTGCTACCGTTAACTCTACAACAGGTGTTGTTACAGGAATTGCTGCAGGGACAGTGACTATTACTTATTCTTACGATAAATATAATGGTCCATGTCCAAAAACGGCTACAAGAACCGTGAACGTAACCGCTGCTCCAAATGCAGGAACTCTTTCGGGAAATCAAAATATATGTGTCGGAAATACAACAACATTCTCTTCCACACAAACGGGTGGAACATGGAGTTCTGCTAATACAGCAATTGCTACCGTTAATTCTACAACTGGTGTTGTTACAGGTGTAGCGGCAGGAACGGCAACCATTACTTACACCGTTGCAGGAACTGGAGGATGCGCAAATGCTACGGCGACAAGGACGGTGAATGTAACCGCGGCTCCAAGCGCAGGAACAATTTCAGGAAATCAAAATATATGTGTCGGAAATACAACAACATTCTCTTCCACACAAACAGGTGGAACATGGAGTTCTGCTAATACAGCAATTGCTACCGTTAATTCTACAACTGGTGTTGTTACAGGTGTAGCGGCAGGAACGGCAACCATAACTTACACCGTTGCAGGAACTGGAGGATGCGCAAATGCTACGGCGACAAGGACGGCAAACGTAACCGCGGCTCCAAGCGCAGGAACAATTTCTGGAAATCAGAATATATGTGTCGGAAATACAACAACATTCTCTTCCACACAAACAGGTGGAACATGGAGTTCTGCTAATACAGCAATTGCTACCGTTAATTCTACAACTGGTGTTGTTACAGGTGTAGCGGCAGGAACGGCAACCATAACTTACACCGTTGCAGGAACTGGAGGTTGCGCAAATGCTACCGCTACAAGGACGGCAAACGTAACCGCGGCTCCAAGCGCAGGAACAATTTCTGGAAATCAAAATATATGTGTCGGAAATAACACAACATTCTCTTCCACACAAACAGGTGGAACATGGAGTTCTGCTAATACGGCAATTGCTACCGTTAACTCTACAACTGGTGTTGTTACAGGTGTTGCGGCAGGAACGGCAACCATAACTTACACCGTTGCAGGAACTGGAGGATGCGCAAATGCTACGGCGACAAGGACGGCAAACGTAACGGCGGCTCCAAATGCAGGAACGATTTCAGGAAATCAAAATATATGTGTCGGAAATACAACAACATTCTCTTCCACACAAACAGGTGGAACATGGAGTTCTGCTAATACGGCAATTGCTACCATTAATTCTACAACAGGTGTTGTTACAGGTGTTGCGGCAGGAACAGCGACTATTACTTACACTGTTGCAGGAACTGGAGGATGCGCAAATGCTACGGCGACAAGGACGGCAAACGTAACCGCGGCTCCAAGCGCAGGAACAATTTCTGGAAATCAGAATATATGTGTCGGAAATACAACAACATTCTCTTCCACACAAACAGGTGGAACATGGAGTTCTGCTAATACAGCAATTGCTACCGTTAACTCTACAACAGGTGTTGTTACAGGTGTTGCGGCAGGGACAGCGACTATTACTTACACTGTTGCAGGAACTGGAGGATGCGCAAATGCTACGGCGACAAGGACGGCGAATGTAACCGCGGCTCCAAGTGCAGGAACAATTTCAGGAAATCAAAATATATGTGTCGGAAATACAACAACATTCTCTTCCACACAAACAGGAGGAACATGGAGTTCTGCTAATACAGCAATTGCTACCGTTAATTCTACAACTGGTGTTGTTACAGGTGTAGCGGCAGGAACGGCAACCATTACTTACACTGTTGCAGGAACTGGAGGATGCGCAAATGCTACGGCGACAAGGACGGTGACAATATCATCTTGTAATGACACAGATGGAGATAATATTATAGACTCTATTGATATTGACGACGACAACGATGGCGTTTTAGACTTCGTTGAACAAGCTTGTATAGATACAGGACAACCATTATATAAAGATTATCGCCCTGGTATTTGGGGAGGTAGCAAAGATCCCAACAGCGGTGTAAATTATATTGCTTCAATCGGAACTTATGTACAAGGATATCAGGATAATGGTACAGAAACATTTACTTTTACTCTTTCAGGTTTAAATCCAGGTATTTTGAATACACTAAAGTATCGCTATTACACATTAAATCCTCAAAACCCTGATGCTAATAGTGTGACATTGTCCATAAATGGTGCTACGCTACATAGCTTCACAACTGTGGCAAATCAATCTAACCCATCTTCTTCATCAATTGATCATGGTTACAAAACAGTATCTTTTACGCCCACAAGTGCTACGGCAACTGTAAAAATAACATGGAGCACACCTGTTAACGGCCAAGCAGGAAGTGACGCACAATTCAGACAATTCCAAGTAAATGGAGAAACAAAAATTGACTGTACAAATAATCTAGACACAGATAACGATGGAGTTCCCAACCATTTAGATACAGACAGCGACAACGACGGATGTTCTGATGCCAAAGAAGCCGGAGTGATCGATTATATCATTGCAAACGGAGGAACTTACAGTCCCGGGACGTTAGACAATCCTACCAATTCTTCCTCTTCGGAAGTAACAGTAGGAAACAATACTCCGGCAAATTATGGAACCAACGGCTTCTATACAGCAATAGAATCAAATGATACGCAATCTGCTGCTTATAACGGAACTTACACCTATTCCAATGCCATCAATTCCGCAATAACGGCTTGTACATTATTCTGCTACAGACCTGCTGTTACTGCAGGAACAGTATTGGATACACAAAAAGGTATTACTTCTCTGGGAAGAGCAGGTGTGAGCAACTCCAACTGGCCAATGGTAAGAAAAGGGGGATGGATCGCCCTGGAAGCTAAAACCAAAGGGTTTGTGCCAAACAGATTGTCAACTGCTGAAATCAATGCAATTCCTGCAGCCAATCTTGTAGAAGGAATGATGGTTTACAACATTACACTTGACTGTTTACAGATCAACACAGACGGTACGGCAGCAGGTTGGAAATGTTTTAATACACAAGCTTGTCCTTAATCATTTTAAATATCATTATCATTAAAAGATACACAATGAAAACAACAGCAATAAAAAAAATAATATACATCATCGCAACCCTATCCGGATCAATGCTGATACCGGCTCAGGTCGCCATCGGAAAAAACACGGTAACCAGTCCGTCGGTTTCCCTGGAGTTTGGAACAGACAATAAAGGAATCGTTCTTCCTTGGGTTACCAGCTCGGGAGCTGTAGCAGGAGCCGTGAACGGAACCATTGCCTACGATCTCTCGGATCACAAAGTAAAGGTAAAATATGCATCAGGATGGAAAGACCTTTCAGTCGATACTACAGGAACGACTATTGATCCTGTAACATCTGTTGACGGAGTCGTGATTCAGAATAGTGTGGCAACAGAAAACACCAACGCTGAAGTAAGAATAGGAACTCCGACAACAAACCCCGGAATACTCGTTCTCGAAGACACCAATAAAGCAATGGTGCTCCCTAAAGTAGCCAGCCCGCATCTTAATATCATCAATCCCGCTCCCGGGATGATGGTTTATGATACCACCGCTAAACAGCTCGCCGTTTTCAACGGTAATGTATGGAGCTTCTGGAAAGCAACTAATTAATTCTGATTTTTTATAACAATTAAATATAAAAAGAAAGCTTTGTCATATGACAAAGCTTTCTTTTTATGGATCAAGGCTTGCATTTAACCCGGATTTCCGAGCCAAAAGCTTCAGCTTTTGTGTGCTGCACTCCGATATCCGGGCTTTTTGCTCAAAATTTTGACCTTTTAGCTCGTATTACCGAGCTAAAAGCTCGGATATCGGAGCTGAAAGGTCGGATATCGGAGCTGAAAGGTCGGATATCGGAGCTGAAAGGTCGGAGGTTTGACTATTATTCTCCGCCATCCTTGTTTTATTTAGAATTTTTTACCTCTCGGAAAACGCTTACCTAGGTCGTCTGCTATCGTTTTTGCCTCTGCATCTCCGGTTCTCGCCGCAAGCTTTACACTGCCGTAATAATAAAGAGCCTGTACATAAGCTTCATGTCCGCAAAGCATGATCGTGTCCTTCATCATTTCGCCTACCTGCTGCGATGCGGCATACAATGGCAATAAAGACTGATTGGCATTATAATCTTTTTTGCATTCCACAGCATCCATCATTGCTGGGATAAATTTGGGATTGGCATTGGTATATTCTACGACTTTATTCACAAAGGCCACGCTTTTGTCACTCATTTTGGGCAGGCTTTTGCGCTCTTCTGCAGTGATGACTCCCATATAGGGAGCAAGCAAATCTTTAATTTCCTGAAACTTTGTACTGATTTGCGTAGTTACCTCCTGAGGAATCACTACACTGATTTGGTTTTTCGACATAATTTTATTTTTAGTGTTTTTATTATTTCTTTAAAAAATGAATGCTTAAAAACAATCGAGACGCAAATGAAAGCTGTGTAATAACCTATCCTTTATTTTTTTTACAAAGCAGCTACTCTCAAATATAAATAAAATCCGATCACAAAAAGTATTTTATTATCCTTTTTAAACAAATTAACGAAATTTTATCATAAAATAATTAGAAAATACTCTTTTTTTATTTGTTGTATAATCAAAAAAACAAGTCTTTTTCTATTAAAATTTAACAATAAAAGTAAATATTAAGAAAAATCAACATTAAAACTAACATATAATTCATAAAAATATTTTACCTTTGTGGCAAATATTAGTTTCAATATTAACAACAAAAACCTATGAAAAAGAAAAATTTTCTTGCTAAAGGCAGGTCATTATTGCTGTTTTTAGCTTTTAGTTCCCTTACATTTTTTTCAGCTCAGACGGGTCCCACAGATGATTGGGATGGAGATGGAATTCTCAATCAAACTGACCTCGATGATGATAATGACGGGATATTGGATACAAATGAAAACCTTACCTCGAGTGTCAACGCTATTATCAATGGTAATTTTGGCACAAATGGAACGACAGGCGGAAATCTAACCGGCTGGGTTACTAACGGAACCGGCACTTCAAGTCTTACCAATTGGGCGGCAGAAAGTGGTGGTGCAGTAAGTTATATGGACGGTGCTGAAGGCCTGAACCTTTCGCAAGCCAATGTTCCTTTGAAAACAGCCTCTACACCTGCTTTTGCAACATTTTCTGTAAAAGTATTCTCCATAAACGCTGCCGGAACAAGCCCGATAAGCCAAGGTTGGGGAAATGTGGACTTTTATTTGCAAACAACAACGGGTCTTACAAGAATATTCAGAGTTTCAAACCCTCTTACCGCAACCTTGGCTAGCCCTACAACCAATATTGAGCTCATTGATTCTTCATTGGTACTCAGTCTTGCAGTAAATGGAAACTATATCTCAAGAAGCTTTGCGACAGGCTCGCTCGTTACAATCACCGTCAATATAAACACCGCAAACCTCGCAAGTTCCGGAATGGTACTTATACAGCGAAAAAACGGAGCTGCAAGCGGGCCTAACGGGCAAATAGGAGCAGATGACTTTTTTATTGATGATGTTTCCTATACGTATCAGATTGGAACTGACACCGACAGTGATGGTATCCCCAATCATTTAGATTTAGACAGTGACGGAGACGGATGTCCTGATGCTGTAGAAGCAGGAACTGCAACCCAGGCAGGAGCCGGAAATACTTCAGCCGGAACCATAGTAAACACCGGAGGTTCACAAACTGGTGTAGCCAACGCTATCGTAGGAAATAATACGCCTGCAGCCTATGGAGCTAACGGATTCTATACCGGTATTGAAACAAATGATACTTCTTCCGCTGCGTACACCGGAACGTATACCTATAATCAATACGCTATTGTAAGCACTCTGAATGCCTGTACAGATACAGATGGAGACGGCATTCCTGATGTAACAGATATTGATGATGATAATGATGGTATTGTAGATGCTGCAGAAAGCCCGGCTTGTTTTTACACCGCTGCAGAAGCGAATGTCATTTCAAAAATTACTTCTCAATTTACCAGCCCGGATGATGACCAGACTGATGGTGACATCCAGCTTTTACACAATGGCGCAACAGCATTAACATTTAATTTTAATGCAGTTACAGCAGCGGCTAATCCTACAGGGAGTAATTTATTTACCATCGAATATCCTACATCTCTGCAATTGGCAACATTAAGCGTTTCGCAAAGAATTAGCGCAACAGCCAATGCGAATGCAGTTGTTGTAGGCTCAAATGACGGTATTACATGGTCGGCAGCTTTAAGCCCGGCTACTTTAATTACAACTACGCCAACAGTATTTACCATTACAGCCACGCAACCTTACAAATATTATAGAATACAAACAGGAAGTACGCCCGGAGCATTGGCAGCTGCCAATACCATTGGCGAGATCACCTCAACGGTGGCAGCCTCTTATATTCCTTCTGCACATCAAAAACCGGTGATATGTTCGGTAGATACAGATGGTGATACCACTCCGAATCATTTGGATTTGGATAGTGATGGTGACGGATGTAGTGATAGCGTGGAAGCAGGAAATACACCGTTTACAGCTAATAACACGACAACCTTCAATACAGGAACGGACGCAAATAATAACGGACTTCTCGATCAGTTTGAAAACGGAGCTACCGGAACTATTAATTATAATTCTACCTATTCTTTTTTTGCTATCAATCCCACGATTAGCGCATGTTTGGACAGCGACGGGGATAGCATTCCGGATGTAACAGATATTGATGATGATAATGATGGTGTTTTAGATACAGCTGAAACGTTATGTTCTCCTACAGGGAACCTTACGGTGACAGCAACTGGTAGTTATACTATTCATAGTAATAATGATATCACCTTTAACGAAACCGGTCAGGTTATTTTAGATTATCCCTATTCATTTCAAAAATTTAATCTTCTATTAAGAGATTTAGATCAAAATGATAATATTGCCATATATGTTACACTAGATGACGGTACATCTGTAGGGCCTTTGGATGGAAGATTGTTTTTTAGTAACACCGATCCATCTTGGGTATCTAGATGGAACGGTTATAGTGTGGCTGGTTATGCTCAATTAGTTGAGTTTACAGGAGCTCCATATGCTAGCGGTGAAGTGTTTTATGAGGCTCCTGCCAAAGGATGGGGAGCGCTTGAATTTACAATTCCGCAAGCTACATCGATAAATGGTATTGACAAAGTGATAATTAATATGAATCCTGGCTCGGGCTTTAATGCTTTTCTAGATATAGAGCCATTAGATATTTTACCAAACTGTACGGATATAGACACCGATACCGACGGTATACCAAACCGTCTTGATCTGGACAGTGACGGAGACGGTTGTCCTGATGCTGTAGAAGCAGGAACTGCAACTCAGGCAGGAGCCGGAAATACTTCAGCCGGAACCATAGTAAACACCGGAGGCTCACAAACAGGAGTAGCCAACGCTATTGTAGGAAATAATACGCCGGCAGCCTATGGAGCTAACGGATTCTATAGCGGTATTGAAACAAATGATACTTCTTCCGCTGCGTACACTGGTCAATACACCTATAATCAATATGCTATTGTAAACACTCTGAATGCCTGTACAGATACAGATGGCGATGGTATTCCTGATCTTTTCGATATTGATGATGATAATGATGGTATTGTAGATGCTACAGAAAGCCCGGCTTGTTTTTACACCGCTGCAGAAGCGAATGTCATCTCAAAAGTTACTTCTCAATTTACCAGCCCGGATGATGACCAGACTGATGGTGACATCCAGCTTTTACATGATGGCGCAGCAGCATTAACATTTAATTTTAATGCAGTTACAGCAGCGGCTAACCCTACAGGGAGTAATTTGTTTACCATCGAATATCCTACATCTCTGCAATTGGCAACATTAAGTGTTTCGCAAAGAATTAGCGCAACAGCCAATGCGAATGCGGTTGTTGTAGGCTCAAATGACGGTATTACATGGTCGGCGGCTTTAAGCCCGGCTACTTTAATTACAGCTACACCAACAGTATTTACTATTACAGCCACGCAACCTTACAAATACTATAGAATACAAACAGGAAGTACTGCCGGAGCATTGGCAGCTGCCAATACCATTGGCGAGATTACCTCAACGGTGGCAACTTCTTATATTCCTTCTGCGCATCAAAAACCGATAATATGTTCGGTAGATACAGACGGTGATACCATTCCAAACCATCTCGATTTGGACAGTGATGCCGACGGATGTTCGGATTTGGCAGAGTCGGGAGTGAGTCCTATTACAGACATTTTTACGCCAGCCAACGGAAGTATCTTTGGAATCAGCAATCCAACAAACAGCCAGCTCAATCCAATAGGAACTGACAACAATAATGACGGTCTGAATGATAGTGTTGATTCTGATCTTAATAGCATTACAAATTATACTTCTACGTATAATCAATATGCTATTGTTGCAAATATAAACGCTTGTATAGATACAGATGGTGACGGAATAACAGATATTACTGATATTGATGATGATAATGATGGCGTTTTGGATACAATTGAATCAACTTTTAATCCATATTTAAATACTGCATGCGAAAATAATCTAATTGAAAGAATGGGCTATACATCTGCTTTTACTTTAAATAATCAAGTAGCAGATAAAATTGGATTAATTGTAGGAACAAACAATACTTTTACAACAGGATTTCCAATGGGTGCTGCATGTGCCACTATCTCTTTTGGAGACTCCGCAGCGACCTTTAATACTTATATTTATTTTAAATTTGTTAATCCTTACAATACTACAGAACAGGTTCCTTTAAATTATATGACCCTTACCTCTGATTGCGCCGGAAGTAATGAAATTGCTGAATATGACGCTTATGATATTAACGGAAACTTCCTTTATAATCAAACCTTAACAACCCCTCCTTATGGAGCGAACTATTGCGTTACTATTCAACCTCCTGCTAATGTAAATGTATACTCAATTAGGGTAAGACAAGTTTTATCTGCTGCTATTCTATCAGGTATTTCCTTAAAGGGCATTTCGAACTATAATGACCTTGACACCGACGGAGACGGCATTCCAAACCGTTTGGATTTAGACAGTGACGGCGATGGCTGTCCTGATGCTGTAGAAGCAGGAACTGCAACTCAGGCAGGAGCCGGAAACACTTCATCCGGAACTATAGTAAACACCGGAGGTTCACAAACTGGTGTAGCCAACGCTATTGTAGGAAATAATACGCCGGCAGCCTATGGTGCTAACGGATTCTATTCAGGTGTTGAGACAAATGATACTCCATCTGCTGCGTACACTGGTCAATACACCTATAATCAATATGCAGTTGTAAGCACCCTAAATGCCTGTACAGATACAGATGGCGACGGTATTCCTGATCTTTTCGATATTGATGATGATAATGATGGTATTGTAGATGCTACAGAAAGCCCGGCTTGTTTCTACACCGCTGCAGAAGCGAATGTCATCTCAAAAATTACTTCTCAATTTACCAGCCCGGATGATAACCAGACTGATGGTGACATCCAGCTGTTACATGATGGCGCAGCAGCATTAACATTTAATTTTAATGCAGTTACAGCAGCGGCTAATCCTACAGGGAGTAATTTGCTTACCATTGAATATCCTACATCTCTGCAATTGGCTACTTTGAGTGTTTCAGATAACATCACTACAACAGCCAATGCAAATGCAGTTGTTGTGGGCTCAAATGACGGTATTACATGGTCGACGGCTTTAAGCCCGGCTACTTTAATTACAGCTACACCAACAGTGTTCAACATTACAGCCACGCAGCCTTACAAATATTATAGAATACAAACAGGAAGTACACCCGGAGCATTGGCTATTGCCAATACCATTGGCGAGATCACCTCAACGGTGGCAGCGTCTTATATTCCTTCTGCACATCAAAAACCGGTGATATGTTCGGTAGATACAGACGGTGATACCATTCCAAACCATTTGGATTTGGACAGTGATGGTGACGGATGTTCGGATTTGGCAGAGTCCGGAGTGAGCCCTGCTACAGATGTAATTACACCATCGACAACCAATAATGCAGGTGGAAGTTATGGAATTGCAAGTCCTAACGGAAGTCAGCTAAACCCTACCGCAGCCGATACCAATAATGATGGTCTGAATGACAGTGTTGATTCTGATCTAAACAACATTACAAATTATACGTCTACGTATTCCAATGCTATTAATTCCGCAATAACGGCTTGTACATTATTCTGCTACAGACCTGCTGTTACTGCAGGAACAGTATTGGATACACAAAAAGGTATTACTTCTCTGGGAAGAGCGGGTGTGAGCAACTCCAACTGGCCAATGGTAAGAAAAGGGGGATGGATCGCCCTGGAAGCTAAAACAAAAGGTTTTGTGCCAAACAGATTGTCAACTGCTGAAATCAATGCAATTCCTGCAGCCAATCTTGTAGAAGGAATGATGGTTTACAACATTACACTTGACTGTTTACAGATCAACACAGACGGTACGGCAGCAGGTTGGAAATGTTTTAATACACAAGCTTGTCCTTAATCATTTTAAATATCATTATCATTAAAAGATACACAATGAAAACAACAGCAATAAAAAAAATAATATACATCATCGCAACCCTATCCGGATCAATGCTGATACCGGCTCAGGTCGCCATCGGAAAAAACACGGTAACCAGTCCGTCGGTTTCCCTGGAGTTTGGAACAGACAATAAAGGAATCGTTCTTCCTTGGGTTACCAGCTCGGGAGCTGTAGCAGGAGCCGTGAACGGAACCATTGCCTACGATCTCTCGGATCACAAAGTAAAGGTAAAATATGCATCAGGGTGGAAAGACCTTTCAGTCGATACTACAGGAACGACTATTGATCCTGTAACATCTGTTGACGGAGTCGTGATTCAGAATAGTGTGGCAACAGAAAACACCAACGCTGAAGTAAGAATAGGAACACTCTCTGCAAATCCAGGAATACTCGTTCTTGAAGACACCAATAAAGCAATGGTGCTCCCTAAAGTAGCCAGTCCGCATCTTAATATCATCAATCCCGCTCCCGGGATGATGGTTTATGATACCACCGCTAAACAGCTCGCTGTTTTCAACGGTAATGTATGGAGCTTCTGGAAAGCAACTAATTAAATTTAAAATATAAACTGGTTTTTATAAAAAATATTAATAAATTTAGCCTACAATTAGGCTTTATATAGCCCCAATTGGGGCTATTTTTTTTAATATTATGAAACAAATTTTATTTTTTACTTTTTTAATCTTCAATCTATTTACTTTTTGCAACGCGCAAAATAAGGCGCCATATGCTGTTTATTTAGATTCTGCAAACGTTTATAAATATAAAAACTGGAAAAAAGCAGAAGCCAATATTCAGGAAGCTAAAAAAAATGTGCCTGAAAAAAAGTTGGGTGATTTTTATTTAAGCTTAATAAAAATATACGTTGATGTGAATCATTTTGATACTGCATTGGACTATTGTACAAAGGCTTATACTGTTTTTACGGAAGAAAAAAACACAGAAGATCTGGCAAAAGTCGACAGTTACTTTGCGTACATCTATGCACAGCTTAATGATCCCAAAAGAGCCATTATCTATTATAAAAAGACATTAAACTTTTATACTAAAAAAAACGATAAAGCATTTATAATCAAGTCTTTAAATAATTTGGGGAATGCTTATCTTACTTTATCAAAGTATGATTCTTCACAATATTATTTTCAGAAAAGCCAGGTTATATTCAAAAATTATGACAATCCTATTTTAAAGGTTTTTGTGCTGTCAAATCTTGGGAAATTGTTTTTTTTCAAGAAGAATTATGCGCAAGCAGAAAAATATTTATTGGAAGCAAAAGATATATTGGATCATAATAAAATTGATGACAAAGAGTCGAATTATAATGCAAACTACAACCTTGCCAATTTTTATATTGACCGGAAACAACCAGCAAAGGCTTTGCTGTATGCAAAAAAAGTAGGTGATTATACTGAAAAAAACACTGTAAATTTTATTAATATAAAATATCTTAAAACCTTATATGAAGCCTATCTTCTGAATAAAGACTATGAAAACTCTTCTCTTGTATTCAAGGAATACGACTCGATAAGGGATCTGATGAATATTGAAGAAAAAGCGGTAAATGTAGAACGATTAAAAGCACAGCATGAATATGAACTGAAGAAAAGGCTCGACACGCTGGAACAGGATAAAAAAAACATCGTTTATGTCATTGTATTGGTGATCTTTTTATCAATTGCCATTATCTGTATCCTTTTAGCATTTAATTATAAAAACAAAACAGAGGCTCTCAACCTTGAAAAAAAGCTCATCGAAGCCCGCGAAAAAGAACTGGAAATTGATAATCAGATGAAAGAGAAAATGCTGGTACACAAATCTATGGAGCAAAACAGAGTGGAAGGAATTTTCAGGTCAACTATTGAAAAGATTGATAATCTGAAAGCCAAATCCAACAGCAATTCTTTAGATATTGAAGAGATCTCTAATATTGCCAATAATATGAAGGTGAATGTAAAACAAAATATTGGAGATGATTTCGAGTATCATTTTTTACAGATTCATGAGTCATTTTATGAAAATCTAGATCAAAAGCATCACAATCTCACCAATTATGATAAGAAATTGGCAGCTTTATTAAAGCTTAGATTATCGACGAAAGAGATTTCAAACCTTCTTAATGTTACTCCAAAAACAATAGAAAACTCGCGAACAAGGCTTAGAAAAAAGCTTGAGCTGACAAATACCAAAGAAGATCTTCTGCAATACCTTGACAATTTTTAAATAATTATTAATCAGTTATTTATAAAACACACATTAATGATGGGTGCTTGTTTATTGCATGGTATGTGGTAAATAGGTGCCTTCTTTTTTATTTCTTTTGTGCTTATATTATTTCTTTGTTTCATAAATAATAAATTCACATGAAAAAGTTATCAACAATTTTAATGTTCGCATTGGCTGTGACCTTGGGAAAAGCACAATGGAACCCTAATACCGACCAGAACTTATTTGTTGCAGATCCAGGAAATGGGGCATCCTTTTCTGCAACCACTAGCGATGGAAAAACGTATGTTGGATTTTGGAAGCAGGTGGGCGCACCAATGAATTACGAATTAAGATTACAAATTTTGGATCAGAATGGAATAAGCCAGTTAGGTGCTGATGGTCTATTGCTTAGCAATCAAATCCCTATGGGAACTTTTACCGTTATTCAAAAAACAGCAGTAGATTCTTCTAATAATCTTTACATAGGAGTTACCGGCACAGGGGCAGGCACGCCAGCATATATTTTTAAAATCACTCCACAAGGCACCTCTGTTTGGCCAAACGGCATCAATATTGGTGATGGATATTTCCCTTCCATACTTCCATTATCAAACGGTGATATTCTTGTAGCGCGTGCACCAGCCACGGAGCCACATATGAAAATACAGAGATATAATTCTAGCGGACAGCCGGTTTGGGCGAACCCTATAAATATTGTTTCAGATGTTGCAACCAATAAGACAGCACCTGCTGATTTCTATGAATTACCAAATAACGAAGTTCAGGTTATTTTTCACAAGCGTGTTGGTTTTGGGACGACGTCTTATTTATTTGCACAAAAAATAGATTTAAACGGGAATATTCTTTGGGCAGATGGCGCAAAACAGATCAGTACACAAACTACGGTTTACAACACCGATTATTCTGGTTTTGCTGATGGAAATGTAGTATATTATGGCTACAGCAGTGGGCAAAACAATAGATATGATTCTTATTTGCAAAAGATAGAAGCTGATGGTACTTTGCCTTGGGGAGTAAATGGTGTTGATTTTGATATCAATCAAACCTATTTTGAAAAAAATATCAGAGTAGCATTTGCACCTGGCTCACAAAATATATGGGCAATCGCAACATACACCTCTACAGGACAAGGACAAGGTGGAGAATATGTACAGAAATTTGACAAAACTACAGGAAACAGATTATTTACCAATAATGGAAAACAGGTCTTTCCTGTTACAGACCAATTGATGGTACACGACGGAGATTTACATTTAGTAGACGGTAAGCCTTTTTTCGTAGCACAAAAAAGAATTAATACTGCACTGCTACCCTATTCTCTAAACGCAGTTCTATTGAATGATAGCGGAGATTTTGCTTGGACACAGCAGTATATCCCGATGGCAACCTTTAATGCTTCTAAATCTTATACAAACGTTTTAAAGCCTATTAATAATCGAAGCATAATCGTATTTCAGGAGCAAAAAACAGCTGATCCCAATAAGGTTATTTATGCACAAAGCCTCGTTATTCCTGCTACAAATTTAGGAACAAGCGATATTATCAAAACAAAATCAATCAAATTATATCCTAATCCTGCAACGGAGGTTATTCATTTGGATGGCGCAGAAAATTCATCATATGCAATTTATAATGCTGCTGGCCAACTGGTAAAATCAGGAGAAATCTCGAAAGGAGAAATTGCAGTTCAGGAGCTTGTAAAAGGTCAATACATTTTAAAGCTTGAAGGAGAACAAAAAGGCATAAAATTCATTAAAAAATAATTCGCTTTTCTTAAGCTCTTATATTTAACAGCATTCATAAAGAAAATTACCTTTAATATTATGGAATAAGGATTCGATGTTAATTTAGTTAACTTAGAGTCCTTAAAACCATAATGTTACCAAATAAAAGCTTTCATGATGATGAATGCTGTTAGTTTCTATATAATTATCTAAATTTTTGAACAATTCATTTGACTGAATGAAATAAATGAAAAAACAAAGCATTTGCTTTATGACAAAAAACAACAGCATAAAACTGTATACCGTAGACACATTAGTGCCTGCGTTTTCTCAGTTAAAAGGGTTTTTAATATACAGTCTGCAAGACTTTGCAAAGCATATAGACTGTCTTGAAAAAACACATCGTCACGATTTTTATTCTTTAATCATCGTTGAATCCGGAAAAGGTTCGCATAGTATTGATTCTACACCATATTCCATCTGTAAAAACCGTATTTTTCTTTTAACTTATGGCCAGATACATGCCTGGCAGGAACTAGATAATGCTAAAGGATTTATAATTGTTTTTACCAAATCGTTTTACAATCACATTTATACCGGAAACAACAAAATAAAAAGTGATCTAATAAACTATAATGATATTCCGTACATCGATGTTGATGATCACTCCATCAAAGAATGGATGTCTCTTGCCCGGCTGATTTACAACGAATATCTCCGTGAAAAAAAGCAACATAAAGAGCTTATCTGTATTTATCTAAAGGCTGCCTTAGTGAAATACAGCCGTTACTATTTGTCTAAAACCGAGACAATAACCGTTAAAAAAGATCATAAGCACATGCTTATACAGCAATTTAACGAATTGGTGGATCTCAATTATAAACGCTGGAAGCTTCCAAAAAATTACGCTGACGAAATGAGCATCAGCCCACATTATTTAAATGTGCTAACCAAAAAAATATTAGGAAAGACCACCGGATCTATCATTAAAAACAAAGTGATTTTGGAGGCAGAAAGGCTACTCAAAAATACAGATCTTACGGTAACCGAGATTGGCTATATTCTGGGTTTTAATGACAAATCAAATTTTAATAAATATTTTAAAAAACAGATGAACTGCACACCTGAGTTCTATCGCAAAAAAGATCACTCCAATAATTAAATACTTTTATAAATATTTAATTATCTGCTAATTACAAACAGTACCACATAAGGTCCCAATTGTACCTCGGATGGAATACTTCAAATGTTTAATTTTGTACCCATCTTAGAAAACCAAAATAAATGATAAAAAAAAGCAATCTATAATTTCCCTTTATAGATTTAAGAATAAGACTTGCAGATCTTATTGATAACGTAATAAATTTGGAACAAAAAATAAAGTCATTTTTAGTATTTGATGGCATTCTGTATTTATTTTTTGAGAATAATTTTATTGCTAAATACTATGAAAATTAATGCATTTAATTTCACAACGATTCTAAAAACACACTAAACTAATATCCTTGAGACTTACAGTTAATATAGAATTACTATCGGTTTTTACTGTATAGATTGCAGGCAACTGTCTATAACTAATAAAGAAAACAAATGAAAAAACTTATTTTAGCAGCCGGAATTTTAACATCTGCCGCGGTGTACTCACAGGTGGGGATTGATACGGAAACTCCAAAAGCAACCTTACAAGTAATGGCAAAGGCTTCAGATTTAACCAAAGCTGACGGAATTATTGCGCCCAGACTTACAGGCTCAGAATTAAAGGCTAAAGATGCAGCTTACGGTGCCGATCAAAATGCAGCACTTGTATATGTGACATTACCTTTGGATCCCTCGGAAGTAAGCACTAAAACAGCAAATGTAACAAACACAGGTTATTTTTATTTTGATGGAAACATCTGGCAAAAATTAAATGCCGGAAATACGGGAACCGATTGGTCCCTTTTAGGTAACAGTGGAACTCTTCCGGGAACCAACTTTATCGGAACTACAGATGCTCAAGATTTTGTTGTAAAAACCTATAATACGGAAAGAGAGCGTATCTATGCAGCCGTCGATTCCTCAAACATAATTAAAAAAATAACAGGCGGAGATTTAAGTATTAACGGAATTACTGTAGGAAGAGGAAGCGGCAATAGAAATAGTAATGCTGTTGTAGGATATCAAAGTTTAAACGCAAATGACACCGGCGGAAACAATGTTGCAATGGGTAGTTTTGCTTTATACAACAATACGACGGGCTTCTCAAATGTTGCTATCGGACATAGTTCGATGACAGGAAACACAGAAGGTGGCAGCAATGTAGCTATTGGACAAAGCACCTTACCTTTCAATACAACAGGAGAATTGAATATCGCAATTGGACATAGCGCCTTGTCTAATTCGCTTAATAAAACAGGTCGCCATAATATTGGCATCGGATTTACTGCAGGTGGTAATCTGGAAGATGCAACCTCCAATAATATAGCAATTGGTGCATTTCAGGGTTTAGCTAATGGAACAGACAGTAACCAGCTCAACATCGGCGGAGCTATTTTCGGAACAGGACTTACCGGAACACAGGCAGCACCGGCAGGAAATATAGGAATTGGTATATCTGAACCTAATGCCTACTCTAGATTACAGATTTCTTCTGGAAATCAAGGCGTACTTATCCCAAGTATAAATCTTACTTCTCCAACAATGGATTTAGATTCCGACGGAGACAATGATGCAAGTAATCAGCCGGAGGGCCTTATTGTTTTTAATAACGGAACAACTCTTAATGCCGGGTTCTATTTTTGGAACGGAAACGAATGGAGAGCTCTTACAGATTCTTCCGCCGTAGCTCCTTCTATAAATACTCTGCTTTGTACAAATACTTCATTATCCCCTTCATCATGGTCGATTGGAAACTCATATTCAGGAAACCTTAAAGTTTCATACACAGGAGGTAATGGTGGCTCTTACCAGCCTGGGAATTCATTTGTTGTTAATGGACTTACCTTTACATTAAGATCGGGAAAACTGGAATACGGAAACGGAGAGCTCACATTTTCGGTGAGCGGCATTCCAACTTCAAATTCTGATATGACAATACCATTTAGTTCTTCGGAGATTCCTTTTCTTACATCAGCACAATCATGCAGTGCAACAGTATCCAATCAAACCAATGCCGACATCAAAAACGTTGCAGCTGTTGGTTATCCACTGTTAACGACTGATGCCAATGGCGCAACCGGATACACATTTCAGCTAGGGACACCAGATGGGAACTACCGTATAAGAGTAAGATGGAATACCACCAATGGCTTAAACGGAGCAAGGCCACACGTTCAGCTATATAATAATACAGGCTCAGACAAAACGCTATATTGGAATTATGAAACCATATATGGAGGGAATATTTCCAATGCAGGCAGACTACCTGTTCCCAATGGCTTTTGGGGAGGAGATCAGGATTCAGCAGGAACCTGGACTACTCAAACATTATCTAACAATGCATATTGGGGTAATGAGGGCATTTACGATGGCGCCAATCTAGGCCCTGAATACAGAAGATACACATGGATTGACAATAGCTTAACTACCAAGGTTACCTATACGGCGTACATAATGGCAGGTTCCAGCTCCAATTCATCATCACCAACTCCTGACAGTACCAAAGTGTATATTAAAATAGAACAGGTCACCGCACCTTAGATAAAATTAAACAATACTGTTTTATTCAACACCAAATCACATTCAACCTTTCAAATATTATAAAAAAATATTCATTAAACTTTTTTGTAATAAGCTTACCTCTTTTCACAGCAAAGCTTTAAGCACTAACTAATATCATGAAACAAAATTAAATATAGAATTATCTATCAGTTTTACTGCATAGATTCATAAATAACTATTCTATAATTAAGAAAAAACAAATGAAAAAATTTATTTTGGCAGCAGGAATGTTATCATCTGCCGCAGTGTACTCACAAGTCGGAATTGATACAGAAACTCCAAAAGCTACTTTACAAGTAATGGGAAAAGCCTCAGATCCGGCAAAAGCAGACGGAATTATCGCCCCCAGACTTACCGGCTCAGAATTAAAGGCTAAAGATGCAGCTTACGGAGCCAATCAAAACGCTGCACTTGTATATGTAACAACGCCTTTAGCAACGACCGACACTAGCACAAAAACAATAAATGTTATCAGCAGCGGATATTATTATTATGATGCTCCGAACAATGTTTGGGTGAAAATGAACACTTCTACGAACGCAGGCAATATAGAGCCTTGGTATAATGCAGCAACAAATCAACCGGCTGATTCTAATACTCAGGATATTTACCAAATGGGAAAAGTAGGAGTAGGAACTATACCAAGTGCAACCTCGCCATATCAGTTGCATGTCCTTAATACAGGAGCTACTGATGATACAGCAGCTAAAGGGGGAATTAATAATTTTCTAAATAATCAAGGATCGGGAAATAGCATAGGGATTTTAAACAGTGTGGTTGATAACTCTACCAGTACAACAGCAGGAGGTTCGACTTATGGTATACAAAGCAATGTATCTGATGTTTCAAAAAAACCTCACTCAGGCTATGGAGCAAGTATATCTTACAATCTTACAGGTTTTAGAAATAATGGTGCTGCAACACATGTTCATGGTGGTGCAAATTCTGTCACTCTTAATGCAGTTGGTGGAGATCTTATTTCGGGATATTCATATGCTAATTATGCTACTGCTAGGGCTACTGCAAGTACGGGGAATTTGACGCTTTATTCTTTACGGGGCTACAGTGGCTATTCAATACCTTCTTCAAATAGTGGTTTTACATTTACTGGAAATCAGATATTTGGCGCACTTTTGTCAGCAAGACCACAGGGTAATGGTGAAATGAATCTTGGTGGTATATATGGTGTACACGGATCTCTTCTTTTTGAAAAAACAGGGGGTACACTAAATGTTAGTAATCATGCGATGGGTATGCGTTCCTCAACAGTTTTTCATGGTGAAGGGACTTACAATATAGATAAATTAATGGGCTTGCTTGTTAGCAAGGAGCAGACCGGAACCTCAACAGCTGTCATAAAAAATTCTTATGGTATATTTATCGAACCGTATCGTTTTATAGGAGATACAGAAGAAAATGCCTATAATTTATTTTCTGACGGAGCCAATACCAAAAACTATTTTAGCGGAAAGGTAGGTATTGGTACAAAAACTCCTTCCACAAAATTAGAAGTAAATAACGGCACAATCAATGGCGCAATTAAAATTGTAGACGGCACACAGGGTGAGGGTAAAGTATTGACCAGTGATGCTAACGGTGTGGGAACCTGGCGCTCATCTGCATCACTTAAAACCACAGCCTTAGGCGTATTTCCTTCCGCTGACATTACAACACGTTCAGATCTTCAATCCTTAAATACAACAGGAACCGATCCATCAGATCCTCAAAAATATACCGGAGTTTATATAGATTTAGAGCCTGGTAAATGGGTTGTAAATTCAGGAATGACCATTTACTGCTTTAAAGCTGATCTTACACATTTCCAGCATGCCTATTTGTCTAATTCTCAAACTGCTGTCGTTCAGAATGATTTTCAGAATCTTGGGCCTGGTGCTAATACCGCTTTTGCAGGAAAAATTTCCAATGGTTCTGTAGAAGGTATAGATGCAGACCCTCAACGTAATGCCAATTTTTTATCGGGATCTTCGGTAATCAATGTAACACAACCAACAAGAATATATCTGCTTTTGGAAAACAAACCGGACTTGTACTGGTCTTACTCTACTTCAGCATGGGAAAATTATTTTTATGCTATTCCTATAAATAATTAAAAAAATAAAAAAAGCTCCTTTGCTCGATTTCAATATAATTGCAGCAATTGGAGCTTTATTTTTAATCAACAACAATGGCGAATACCAAACCAAACTACAGAAAAATATATACAGATATCCTACAAATGAAATTTCCTCATAAAAAGGAAATATGTACTCCTATTTTGAAGAAAACATATCTGACAGAATTTGACGTTTTAGAATTGAACAAAATTATCTTTGGAGACAGTCTTTCAAAGAATAAGCTTTCCAATAATACAAGATATAGATCGTATGATACATCTACAATTTTAAAAATTTTAGATTATCAGAAAGCAAATAATTTAAGCAATGTTCGAGTGGCCAAACATTTTGGCTTAAGCAGAAATACAATTGCAAAGTGGAAAAAAAGGTTTATTTAATGCTTTACAATTGCTTTTTTCGAATAATCTGAACATTTTCCCCTTTCTTCTTTTCCGTGATCCATTGTTTCAATTTCGATTCTTTTTCTTGTAGATCTTTCGTGTTGTCCGTTTCAGCCTCATACAGAATGATTGTATTGATCTTGCTGCTGTCGGTATTCGGATAATCTATTACTTTACCGATCGATATATCATAAAATTCAGGGAAAAGTATTTTAATTTCCTTCGTAAGGCTGGAGTCTTTTATCGCATATTTGTCAAGCTGGCCTCTTAAGCTGTTGATGGTGAGATCTTTTTCCGTGACAACATTATTTTGTTTTCCGATTTCGCTTAAGATTTCAGATTTGATGTCGGTTGCATCCTGTTTGATAATGATTTCTGTGTTTTCAATACCAAACTCTTTTAGTTTTTTATTGATCTCAGCATACTCTTCCTTATTTATTTTTCTAGCAAAGAAAGCCAGCTCCACCTTTTTTGGAGTGCTATTATAGTTTATTTTCTTGTATATGATGATATGTCCGTTTTGGGTAAACTCTTTATTGATAAAGAGATCAATATTTTGATTAAACTTCTTTTCATTAAGCAAATTATACGCTAAATAAGAGCTTGGAATAATCATTACGAATATCAAAGCTGTAATTCCTATTTTGATCTGTTTTGCATACTTTTTATCTACCAGCTTTACAGGGCTGTATTTAAGATATTTAATAATCAAAAAGGTGGCAATACAGATAAAGAAACAGTTGATTGTATATAAATAAAAGGCTCCGAAAAAATAACCCCAATTACCAACGGCAAGGCCATATCCGGCAGTACACAAAGGCGGCATCAAAGCGGTTGCAATGGCCACACCGGGAATAGGATTTCCTTTTTCAACCCTTGTAATGGCAATCACTCCGACCAAGCCACCAAAAAAGGCGATCAACACATCATATATATTCGGTGCCGTACGCGCCAGAATCTCAGATTGGCTTTCTTTGAAAGGGCTGAGTAAAAAGTAAATATAAGAAACCGTCAAACTTACAACCGTGGCAATAAGTAAATTTTTTACTGATCTTTTGAGAAGGCTGAAATTATAAGTTCCTAACGCAAAACCCGCGCCCACAATAGGTCCCATTAAAGGCGAAATCAACATCGCACCGATGATTACCGCCGTAGAATTTACATTGAGCCCAACCGATGCAATGACAATCGCACAGGCTAAAATCCAAAGGTTGGAACCCCTAAAAGAAATATTTGAAATTACATTTTCTAAAACCTTCTGCCTGTCTTCTTCCCCTACATTGAGGCTGATAAACCTGAAAAATTTTTCCATCATTTTACTTTATTTAAAAAAGATAATAAAAACTGAAAGATATATCAAAAATATTTAAAGTTAAAATTTATTTTTACCCAAAAGCCCTTAATCAGTAATGATTTATTATTTAAAATAAAACTTTGTCTTCTTTTCTCAGTTCTTCCAGATATTTGCTTTTATCGTCTCTGTAAAAAAGGTTCATCGTTTCAAAAGGGATCATCTTTAGATCTTTATTCACAATATGAACGCAGGATTTCTTTACGGCACGAACGTCAAAATCGTGCGCATCCATAAAATTCATGATGATGATTCTAAACAAATTGTCGTAATCCAAGTTTGGAGCAGAAACTTCTGGCAGGCAACACAATAGCTGGTTTACTTTAGGCTGTACTTTATCTACCGAATCCCTGTGCTGAAAATATCCAAAAGCTGCATTTGTAATCCTGTATCCTGCTCGTAAACGATCGTGTTTCTGGTTTCATTATTCAGCAAATCAGCAGGATTGATGTATCGTGTTAAAGGAATTGTTTCACCTTCCAGCTTCAAAATATATCCCATTGCCAACGCGTCCGGATTACACGGCACAGGAATGATGTCGTCACCATTCAAAAGAGGAAATTGATTTAATATTTCCTGTCTTACTTCCGTTAAAGTTATTTTTTCGTGTGCAGAATCTTCTCTGTTCCTTCCGGCAACCTCAACAGGCTGAAACGTGATTCCGCGAACGCATTTTTGTTTTAAAGCAAACTCAATCAGCTTTCCTATTTCGTCAATATTTTTTCCTTTTTGAAGAACGATCACAAGTGTTGTCGAAAGATTAAGCTCATTTAATTTTTCCAAAGCTTTCATGCGGACATTCGTCAAATCTTTTCCTCTGAAATCTTCCAAAACCTCAGGCTTAAAAGAATCAAACTGAAGATAGATCTCAAATTCCGGAGCATAAGTCGCTAATTTTTCTGCAAAACCCTTATCATTCGCAATACGAATTCCGTTGGTATTCAGCATTAAATGTTTTATCGGCTTCGTCTTGGCAATATCCATGATTTTAAAAAACTCAGGATGAATCGTCGGTTCGCCGCCACTTATCTGTACAACATCCGGTTCGCCTTCATTTTTAACAATAATATCAAACATTGCTTCGATTTGCTCCAAACTTCTGTGGCTTCCGTAATGTGGCGAAGACATCGCATAACACGTCGGACAGGTCAGATTACAGCGGTCTGTAACTTCAACAATTGAAAGACAACTGTGCTGCTCGTGATCTACACAAAGCCCGCAATCGTAAGGACAGCCATATTCAACATCAGTTCCGAAATGAACCGGTATTTCAGATGCTTTATTGTAGTTTCTGATGTTTTTATAATATTGAACATCGGAAGCAATCATTGTTTTAAAAAACCCGTGATCCGGACATCTTTTGGTCATAAAAACCGCTTCATCTTCAATGATGATCTTCGCTCCTACTCTTTTCAGACATTCGGGGCAAAGACTGATCGTATAATCGTAATAAGTATAATTTCTTACAGGCATAATTTCATTTTTTTACATTCCACCGCAAACAACACCGCTTATCAATCCGCAAATTAAAAGTGAGATCAGCATCGTTTGCCAAAATTGTTTTTTAGAAAACTTTCGTCCGTCTTTGCTTTCGTAAATCAGCTTTATAAAAACTGTAATTACTAATGAAACAACAGAAGCTACAACAATAATGATCAGAATAATCATCGCAACCAAACCTTCTAATCCGCCAACTTCGAGCAGTGTGAGTGTTTTCATATTTTAATTTCTTTTGGTGTTACTAAAACTGTTTTGATTTTATAAATGTAATACATCATTACACAAAGACAAACCAATTGAATTATTCCTAAATTTCCGATAATTTCCACTTTAGGTTTAATAAAATCTAAAAAGAATCTGAACGTAAAATAGCTCAGCATAAAGAGCTGAAAAATAAAACCTGAAGGATATTTATTTTTTCGTGAAATCATTTTCAGTTCAACCCAAAGGAAAAGTAAAAATACAATTTCATACAACGCAACAGGATGTCTCAAATATTGGTCGCCAAGATGCATCCCAAAAACTGAGCTTGTCGGCAGCCCATAAGTTTCTTCATGCACGCCGGTAAGAAAACAGCCTATTCTGCCGATAATTATGGCAAAAATCAAAGGAAAAACAATCAAATCTCCGGTACTTTCTTTGTGACCGACAATCTTTTTTGCCAATTCTACTCCGATCAGCCCGAAAGCCAATCCGCCAACAATCGTATTATTGGTCCAGAATCTTTTAAAATCAAAATTTTGAAAAAAAACATATGGATTTTCGAGATTTCCGATGAGCTTTGAACCTATCAAAGCGCCCGCAGTTGCTCCGATCAAAATGGCCGCAGAAGTATTGAAAGACAATTTCTCTGTTGATCTTTTCTTTAAATAAAAATAATAGCGCATTCCGAAAAATATCCCCAATGTTTCAAACACAGGATGCGCAAGAACAGTTTTACCGAAAATATGAAAGGTAACAGGAAAATCCATGGTTTCAAAAGTAGTATATTTAAGATAAATTTTTAATTTTAATTATTAAATACTAAATCAACAGACAAAATGCGAATAGAAAATGATATAAAGCTGGGCTTTAAAGATGTGATGTTCAGACCAAAACGTTCTACATTAAAATCCCGCTCCGAAGTCGATCTCGAAAGAGAATTCACATTTCTCCACACCAAGAAAAAGTGGAAAGGCACGCCCATCATTGCGGCTAATATGGATACGGTAGGAACTTTTGAAATGGCCGTTGAGCTGGCAAAAGACAAAATAATCACCGCCGTTCACAAACATTATTCCGTAGATGAATGGAATAATTTTCTGCAAAATCAGCCTGAAAGCATTCATCAATATATTGCTTTAAGCACCGGAACCGGAAAAGCCGATGAAGAAAAAATAAAAACGATTCTTGAAAAGCACCCTAAAATTGAGTTTCTCTGCATCGATGTTGCCAATGGCTATTCCGAACATTTTGTGCAGTTTGTAAAGAAAGCGAGACAAAATTTCCCCGATAAAATCATTATGGCAGGAAACGTGGTAACCGGTGAAATGGTAGAAGAGCTTCTTTTAGTCGGCGCAGATATCATAAAAGTAGGAATCGGTCCCGGCTCGGTTTGTACAACGCGTGTAAAAACCGGCGTTGGTTATCCGCAACTTTCAGCGATTATAGAATGTGCTGATGCTGCGCATGGTTTGAAGGGCCACATTATTGCAGACGGCGGCTGCAAAGTTCCCGGCGATGTTGCCAAAGCTTTTGGTGGCGGAGCAGATTTTGTGATGCTAGGCGGAATGTTTGCCGGACATGACGAAAGCGGTGGCGAAATGATTGAAGAAAACGGTAAAAAGTTTAAACTTTTCTACGGAATGAGCTCAAAAACCGCAATGGATAAGCATGCCGGCGGCGTAGCAGAATACAGAGCCTCGGAAGGAAAAACCGTAAAAATAAAATATAAAGGCTCCGTGTCTGAAACTGTAAAAGATATCCTGGGTGGCGTAAGATCAACGTGCACATATGTTGGTGCTTCGAGATTGAAAGAATTGTCTAAAAGAACTACTTTTATCAGGGTTCAGGAGCAGGAAAATCAGGTTTTTAATGATTGAATTGAACCATTAAGAAAGGATTAAGATTTTAAGACTATTAAGGAGAATCTCCGACTGTATCTTTTACAGCTTAATATTCAAAGTAAATAAGTTTAATTTTCCGAAAGGTTCACGCGCGGGTGCAGGAAGGTTTCCTTATTACCCGAAAGTTTGTTACTAGGGTGCAGCAACTTTTCGGAACTTCCCGAAAGTACGTTACTAGGGTGCGACAAGCTTTCGGAGCTTCCCGAAAAGCTGTTGCTAGGGTGTAATGAGCTTTCGGGAAACTTTTGCCACTTACTGCTTCTGACTGATTTTCAGAAATTTAACTATTTTTTATTCTTTTTTTGTTAGAAAACGCAAAGGCGCAAGATATTTGGAATGCTTTTTAAGGCGCAAAGATTTTATCTACGATAAATTGGTAACGTTGATTATTGAAATCTTTGTCAAATTGAGCGAAGTGTTCTTTCGTCTTAAAGCACAGTTTATTTAAAAGCTTGTGTCTTTGCGAGGGTCGAACAATTCCTCAGCGTTAATTCAGGGCTAAATTAAAAAGCTGCCATCCATATTTGATTATAGAAGGCAGCTTTTTTATGTTTATTTTCAATTTTTTTTAAGTCAACATTCCGCCGTCAACATTCAAAACCTGACCGGAAATATAAGAAGACATTTCGCTTCCGAAGAAAACACACGCATTGGCCACATCTTCCGGTTGTCCGCCTCTTTTCAAAGGTATTCCTTCTCTCCAGCCCTGAACTGTTTTTTCGTCTAAAGCAGCTGTCATTTCAGTTTCTATAAATCCGGGAGCAATAGCATTGCAACGAATGTTTCTTGAGCCTAATTCCAGCGCAACAGATTTTGTAAAACCAATAACTCCGGCTTTTGAGGCTGCATAATTGGCTTGTCCGGCGTTTCCTTTCACTCCAACTACAGAAGTCATATTGATTATAGAGCCCGATTTAGCCTTCATCATCGGCTTGATAACCGCTTTGGTAAGATTGAATACCGAATCTAAATTTACTTTGATAATCGTGTCCCAATCGTCTTTTGACATTCTCATCAGCAAATTATCTTTTGTAATTCCTGCATTGTTGACCAAAATATCAATTTTACCAAATTCAGCCATTACTTCGTCCACCAATTTTTGAGCCGCATCATAATCTGACGCATCAGATTGGTAGCCTTTAATTTGAGTAACAGAACTTAAAGCAGTTTCTAATTCTTTAGCTTTTTCTACGGAACCCGCGTAGGTAAATGCTACTTTCGCTCCTTGCTGGGCAAAAACTTCTGCAATTCCTTTTCCGATTCCTCTTGTAGCTCCGGTAATTAACGCTACTTTTCCTTCTAATAGTTTCATATATATTAATAGTTGTTATTTATTTTAGCTAATACAAACGGATTAGTTAAAATCTATTTTCATATTTAATCTTAAAGCAGCAAAGATATACAAATTGCAATTTCAAGAATCTTTATTTTAAAGCTTTCAATTTATTTCAATGCATTATTCACAATCAAAACAATTTCTCCTTTTAAAGTTTTACTTTTAGAAAATTCGATTAATTCATCGATTGTCCCTCTTTTAGTTTCTTCAAATTTCTTGGAGATTTCGCGGCTTAAGCTTGCTTTTGTTTCTTCGCCAAAAAACTCTTTTATCTGTTCCAAAGTTGTATTGATCTTGTGCGGACTTTCGTATAAAACAATGGTTTTTTTCTCTTCAGCCAATTGCTTCAGCTTCGTCTGTCTGCCTTTTTTTTGAGGAAGAAAACCTGCAAACAAAAATTCATTATTTGGCAAACCTGAAACAACTAAAGCAGGAATCAGGGCTGTTGCGCCCGGAAGGCAAATCATTTCAATATCATGATCTGCGCCGGCTTTCGCCAATAAATATCCGGGATCTGAAATTCCGGGAGTTCCTGCATCAGTGATAATGGCGATATTCTGACCGCTTTTGAGGTCTGCAATCACTTTTTCCGTAGCCTGATGCTCATTGTGTAAATGATAGGATTTTAAAGGTTTTGAGATCTCATAATGCTTCAAAAGTATTCCTGAAGTTCTGGTGTCTTCACATAAAATATAATCAACTTCTTTCAGCATTTTTATTGCTCTGAAAGTCATGTCTTCTAAGTTCCCAACGGGTGTGGGAACAAAATATAGGATTCCGCTCAAAATTATAAGAATTTATTTTCTACCAATATCCAAAGTCTTTGAGCATATTCGTCTACTTTACTCCATTTTCTGTCGTAATATAGCTCGCTCAGATATTCTTTTGCTTCTTCAAGATTTCTGCAACGGTTGAGCTCAGAAACTGCATTATTCAAATCGGTCTGGCTTCCCCCAAAAAGCAATTTTGTGAAAGCCATTCTGTCATTCAGATCCAGCTTAAACTCCGGCTTTTGCTTTTCGGCCTCCATATAATTGGTAGGAATATTCGTCTTCAACAAGCTTCCTGCATCTTCTTTATCAATAGATTCAGGTTTCTGCTGCGGCGTTTCTCTTTCTAAAGGATCATCATCAAAAAGCGTTTGAATGCTTTTTAATCCTTTAATATTGGCAAGTCTTATTCTTTTCTCCTGATGATAAGCATCAAGGTTTTCAAAACTTTCGTCTGAAGCCGGATTTTCCTTTTCAGATAATGGCTTATCTATTTCTACTATTTTTCTTCTTTCGGAATCTTCGTCGTTTAATGAATCTTCTTCTGGACTTTCGATATCTTTTTTGATTTCGGGAAGAATATTTTCTACGTTGGAATTTTCTGTAACAATTTCGTCCTGATACTTGAATTCTTCAGAAATATATTCATTTTCTTCGATCAGAAGTTCATCATCTAAATTTTCCGTATCAAACATATTTGGAATTTTTTCTTTGGAGTCTTCATAAACTGTTTTTTCTTCCTCAAAATTTTCCTGATTATTTTCTTCAGACGATTTGTCATCTTCTTCGATATCATTAAGCTGATTATTAAATATCGCTTCCTCTTCTGTTACTTCCTCATCAAAAATCTCTTCATCAGAATCTTCATTATTTTCAGGTTCAGAATTTTCTAAAATCCGTTCTTCATCGACAAAGCTTAAAACGTCTTTCTCTGTTTCGGAAGTTTCTGAATCATCAATTTCATCAAGCTGATCAGTAAACACATCTTCTAAAACTTCTTTTTCCAAATTGTTTTCTACTATTTCTGTTTCTTCAGAATCCTTTTCTTCCTCCACAGAATTTATCAGGCTTTCATGATATTCGTTTTCTACAATTTCATTAAGCTGATTATTAAAAATAGCTTCCTCTTCTTTAATTTCATTGGAAAAACCGGATTCATCTTGCCCAATCTCGTTCAGTTCATTATTAAAAGTTGCTTCTTCCTCGGTCACTTCATCAGAAAAATCCTGAAAATCAATTGATTGATTGATCAAAGAATCACCTATTTTTTCTGAAAACCGTGTATTTTCTTTTTTATAATATTCTACATTCTTTTCCAACAGCGTTAAAAAAGAAATTCTGTTCATAAGCTCATCTACAAGATCCTGCTTAGAAACTAAGTCGTCAACATTATTTATTTTGCCCAAAATACTAATGATATTCTTGGATTCAAAAAAAATATTTTCCTTTAAATCTTGGATGTTTTGCATAGAAGAATCTTATTAAAATTTGCTTACTTTTGATCTTAAAATATTACGGCTAAAATAACAAATGTTTTTAGAAAATACAATTAATCATTCCAAACAAAGCGGTTGGATGGAAGTTATTTGTGGCTCGATGTTTTCCGGGAAAACCGAAGAGTTGATCAGAAGACTGAGAAGAGCTGAAATGGCGGGGCAGAATGTGGAGATTTTTAAACCCAAAACAGATACGAGATATTCTGATGAAGATGTCGTATCTCACAATAAAAACAAGATCCGAAGCACCGCAGTAGAAAATCCCAACGAAATTATTCTTTTGGGATCAAATTGTGATGTGGTAGGAATTGATGAGGCCCAATTCTTTGACGAAAGCATTGTAGAAGTTGCGAATGAATTGGCAAACAACGGAATAAGAGTCGTAATTGCAGGCCTGGATATGGATTTTTTGGGACGCCCTTTCGGACCGATGCCCAATTTGATGGCAACAGCAGAATATGTCACCAAAGTGCACGCTATTTGCAAGAGAACCGGAAATTTGGCTAATTATTCAATGAGGATTTCTCAGGGAAATAATTTGGTTGAATTGGGAGAAATTGAAAGTTATGAAGCGGTAAGTCGCCGTGTTTTTATTGAGGAAGTGCTTTTGAAGAAGAAAAATGGTTAATTTAGGTTTTAGATTAATATTGAGCTGGAAATATTTTGGTAAAACGCAAAGGCGCTAAGAAATTTTAATTGATTCTGCTTTAAGGCGCAAGGATTTTATTCTTTGATAAAATTTTGTGATGCTTAATTGCTGAATCTTTGATTTTTCTTGCACCTTAACAACATAATTTTTGTAAAAACTTGCGCCTTGCGGTTTTCCAACCAAATAGAAAATATAAGAAGAAGGAAATTAATGAATTATACAATAAACGAAATTGCAGCAATCACCAATGCACAAGTTTTTGGTGATAAAAGTTTAATTATCAAAAATATAGCTTTTGATAGCAGGATCATTTATTCAACAAAGAACGCTGCGTTTATTGCAATCAATACCAAAAAAAATTCAGGAGAAAAGTTTATAGAATCTGCAATCGACAGAGGAATCAATATCATTATTTCCGAACATCAATATCCGCAGTTTGAAAATATTACATGGATTATTGTTGAAAATACAATTGATTTTCTTCAAAAACTGGCTCAATATCATTTTGAAAATTCCAATTTACAATCAATCGGAATTACGGGCAGCAACGGAAAAACTATTTTAAAAGAATGGCTTTATCAATGTCTTTGGAACGAATTTCCGACCGTAAAAAGCCCAAAAAGTTTCAATTCGCAGATCGGTCTTCCACTTTCTCTTCTTCAGATCAACAATTCTCACAAACTTGGAATTTTTGAAGTAGGAATTTCCAAACCCAAAGAAATGGAAAAGCTGGAAAATATCTTTCATCCGCAAATAGGACTTTTAACTCACATCGGAACCGCACACGCTGCCAATTTCGATTCTGAAGAAGAGCTGATTGACGAAAAAGTAAAGCTTTTCAATAATTCCGAAATTATTATTTACAATGGAGATAATTTATTGGTTTCCAGTAAAATAAAAGAACTATATTTTGGTAAAAAATTAATCAGTTACGGCTTAAGCAATGAAAACAATGTTTTCTTTAAAAATGATTTTTCTAAAGATGAAAACTTTATAGTTGAATATTTTGATGAAGAAATCAGTTTCCCTGTTCACCAACGTGACGAAGCAACCTTGACGAATGTTTTAGCATTACTTACCGTTTTAAAAGAATTAAATGTTGAAAATGAAAAGATTATTGAAAAAATAAATACTTTAAAAGCTGTAGAAATGCGGCTGGAAGCCATTGAAGGAATTAAAAACAATATTGTTATCAACGATTCTTTTAACCTCGATCTGGATTCCCTTAAAACGGCTTTACAGTTTTTAAACGAATATAAAAAGCCTAAAAAATCGTTGGTTTTAACAGATATTCTTGGCGTAAACTCAAATTCGCAAGAGCTTTACGAAGAAGTTTCCGATTTGGTAAATGAACAAAAATTTGATTCCGTTTTCTTGATAGGCAATGAAATAACACAATTCAGTAATTTATTTAAATCTAAAACTTTTACTTTCATTGATACTGCTGAACTTATTGATAGTAAACACCTTACAGAAATTGAAAATCAAATCATCCTTTTGAAAGGTGCAAGAAAATTTGAAATAGAAAAAATAAAAGATTTACTTGAGCTCAGAAAACACGATACTGTTTTGGAGGTAAATCTGAATTCTATTCTTCATAATATCAATTATCATAAATCTTTACTTAAGCCTGCAACCAAAATGATGGCAATGGTAAAAGCAAATGCCTATGGATTAGGAAGTTATGAAATTTCAGAATTCCTGCAACATCATCACATAGATTATCTGGGTGTTGCTTATGCTGATGAAGGAGTTGAGCTCCGCAAAAAAGGAATTACCACACCTATTGTTGTGATGAATCCTGAACAGCACAGCTATGATGCTGTGATTCAATACAATCTGGAGCCTGAAATATACAGCTTCAGGGTTTTGGAATTATTTTATGAAGCAGTTCAGAAATCCGGATCTGATAAAAATTATCCTATTCATATTAAGTTAGAAACCGGAATGCACCGTCTTGGTTTTAAAGAATATGAATTAGATCAGTTAATCCAAAGCTTAAAATATAAAAATTTAAAAGTCGAAAGTATTTTTAGCCATTTATCATCTTCTGATATTCCTGCAGAAAAAGAATTTACTTTAAATCAACTGCAGACTTTTGATAAAAATTCGGGATATTTAATTGAAAATCTAGGTTATCAACCGCTTCGTCATATTTTAAATTCTTCGGGAATCACAAGTTATACTGATTATCAATACAATATGGTAAGAATCGGAATCGGCATGCTTGGTGAATCTTCAAATCCAGAAATTCAGAAACAACTGGATTCCAGTGTGAGCTTCAAAACGGTAATTTCACAAATATCTTTAGTAGATAACGGAGAATCAGTCGGTTACAGCAGAAAATTTAAGACTGAGCATTTGACAAAAATTGCTACCATTCCTGTAGGTTATGCAGACGGAATTCCGAGATTAATCGGAAATGAAGTCGGAAATGTCGGTATCAATAAGACATTAGCTCCAATTGTCGGAAATATCTGTATGGATATGATGATGATCAATGTTGATCAGATTCCAAATGTAAAAGAAGGTGATACTGTGATTATTTTCAATGCAAAACCAAGTCTTAAAGAATTTGCAAATTACTGTAAAACAATCACTTATGAAGTATTAACCTCGATCTCTCCCCGTGTGAAACGGATTTATATAAAAGACTAATTATGAAAAAAATCTTATTTCTTTTATTCCTGCTCCAAATGCTTTTATTTCAATCCCAGATAAAAGAAGGTTTGGTGATTCCAAAAAACCCAAAAATCGGGCTTTCTTTGGCCGGAGGCGGTGCCAAAGGCTTTGCTCATGTTGGCGTTTTAAAAGTTTTAGATTCTTTGGGGGTAAAAGTAGATTATATTTCCGGAACAAGTATGGGAGCTATTGTCGGTGGATTGTACGCTGCCGGATATACAGGAAAAGATATCGAAAAAATTGTGATGGATACCGATTTCTATTCTTTAATTAGAGATCCAAAATCACGTACGGAAAGCACTTTCTTTAATAAATCTGTTGACAAATATCTTTTATCAATTCCTCTAAAGAACGGAAAAGTCAATCTTCCTTCTTCAATAAGCTCGGGACAAAAGAATGTTTATTTGTTGAAAAATTTATTAAAAAATGTTTCCACAATTGATGATTTTTCAAAATTACCAATTCCTTTTATGTGCGTTGCTACCAATCTGGAGAGCGGAAATATGGAGATTTTTGAAAAGGGTGATCTTGTGCAGTCCATTATGGCAAGTTCTGCTTTTCCTTCGTTGATGGATCCTGTAAAAATTGGTGACAGCATTTATATAGACGGTGCAATGACGGTAAATTATCCTTCAAAACCGTTAAAAGATAAAGGAATTGATATTGTGATTGGTGTTGATCTTAATCAGGATTTATCCAAAAGAGAAGATTTAAACAATATTATTGCGATTCTGAACCAGGTAATCGATTTTGGGATCCAAAAAGATACGAAACGTCAATACAAATATACAGACATTAATTTAAAGCCAAATCTCGTCGGAATGACCGCTACAAGCTATGATGATAAGAAAAAAATCCTAGACAGCGGTTATGTAGAAGGTTTGAAGTATGTCGATATATTGGATGAATTGCCAAAACGCGATTTTGACCGCCTTAGACATCCCATAAATCCTATTTATTCCAATGTTTATAAGATTGACAGCATTGCGTTGGAAGGAGCGAGAATTTATGCTAAAAACTATGTTTTGGGTAAAATGGGACTCCGAATTCCTTCAATGCAGACGTATGGAAGCATCAATAAAGGAATTGACAAATTGGTGGCAACCAACAATTATCGTTTTATTAATTATGATATTATGACTGCCAACAATATCAATTACCTAAAATTGTACGTAACGGAAGATGATGCAAGGCATTTTTTAAAATTCGGGCTGCATTATGATGAAATTTTTAAGACTGGTTTATTGCTTAATTATTCTGCAAAAAGGCTTCTTTTTAAAAATTCCAATCTTTCATTTGATGTTATTGTCGGCGACAAACCACGTTATTATTTGAATTATTTTATTGATAACGGATATATTCCGGGTTTTGGAATTTACTCTTCAGGAATGAGTTTCGATTTAAAAGGAAATGACAATATCACAGCTGATCAATGGGAATGGCTCAGAAATGAAGCTTATATTCAGTCGATATGGAAAGATAAGTTTGCAATTGGTGCCGGTTTGAGTCATGATTATTTCAAAGCAGAAATGAACGGAACAAATGTACGTTACAACCGTTTTCTAAATCCTTATATCTTTCTGAAAAGTGATACCCAAAATGATAGAGATTTTCCAAGAAAAGGATTTTATCTTAATGCCGAAGGTAAGGTAATCGACTTAATGAAATCTGAAGTTTCAAAAAGAGTGGTTCAGGTAAAAGCAGATATTAGGATCAATATTCCACTTTCAAAACAGTTTAGCTATCATCTTAATTTGTATGGAGGAATCACGATCGGAGATAATCTTCCACAATTTTACCAATACAGGTTGGGAGGTATTTTTGAGCAAAATGTGATTAATTTCAAAACTTTTAACGGTTTTTACTTTGCCCAATTAAACAGCAATAACGTTGCTTTGATTTCAAATGATATTCAATTTAAATTTTACAAAAACTTTTTCCTGAGCGGAAACTTTTCTTTTGCAAACTTGTCAGATGATATAAGTTTTGAAGATGCTGTAAAAGTAAATTACAGTTCGCTCGGCATTATGGCTGGTTACAAATCTCCTTTTGGACAGATTAAATTCAACTTCAGCCACTCACTTAAAAATAATCAAAAAGGTATATTCAGTGTTATTTTAGGACACTGGTTTTAAAACAATGATACAATTCTTTTACGAAAACCTACCGGAATCTGTCAATACAGATTATACAAAATGGCTGGAAGAAATTATTCTTTCAGAAGAAAAAAAACTAGGTGACATCAATTATATATTCTGCGACGACGAGTATTTACTCAAAATAAATCAGGATTATCTACAGCATGATTATTACACCGACATTATCACTTTCGATTCAGTAAAAGGTAAAACAATAAGCGGAGAGATTTTCGTATCTTTGCAGCGCATTTCAGACAACGCTTCTACCCTATCCAAAAACTACGAAGAAGAATTAAGAAGAGTCTTGGCTCATGGTATTCTGCATTTGTGCGGTTATAAAGATAAATCAGAAGAAGAAGAACAGGAAATGCGAAGCAAAGAAGACTTTTATATTGCAAAATATAATTAGGAGCTATTTCCCGCTGTCCGCACTCGCTTTTTTTCTTTTTCAAAGAAAAAAGAGCTCAAACAAATGCTACCATCGGGGCTAGAAACCACGGAATACAGGCCTTTTAAGCCTTATTTCGCCACAATGTTTCACGTGAAACATTTACAGAATTAAAAAATTTAAGGCTTAAATAAGCAATTAAAATGATTTCAGAAATATATGATGTAATTGTAGTAGGTGCAGGTCACGCAGGTTGTGAAGCTGCTGCTGCTGCTGCCAATTTAGGATCAAAAACTTTATTGGTTACCATGAATATGCAAACCATCGGACAGATGAGCTGCAACCCTGCAATGGGAGGAATTGCCAAAGGACAAATCGTAAGAGAAATTGACGCAATGGGCGGTTACTCCGGAATTATTGCTGATAAATCTGCGATACAATTCAAGATGCTGAACCTATCAAAAGGTCCTGCAATGTGGTCTCCAAGAACACAAAATGACAGAATGCTATTCGCAGAAGAATGGCGTTTAGCACTAGAAAACACTCCAAACCTTGATTTTTTTCAGGATATGGTAAAGAGTTTAATTATAGAAAATAATAAGGTTGTAGGTGTTATAACTTCTCTTGGAATTGAGATAAGATCAAACTCTGTGGTTCTTACCAACGGTACTTTCCTGAACGGCTTAATTCATGTTGGAGATAAACAATTAGGAGGCGGTAGAATGGGCGAACCAAGAGCTTTCGGAATTACAGAACAATTGGTTTCTTTAGGTTTCGAAGCAGGAAGAATGAAAACCGGTACTCCACCAAGAGTAGACGGTAGAAGCCTCGATTATTCTAAAATGGAAGAACAAAAAGGAGATGAAGATCCTCAAAAATTCAGCTATTTAGATACTCCTAAATTAACCAAACAGTTAAGCTGTCATATCGTTTATACCAACGAAACTGTACACAATATATTACGTGAAGGATTCGACAGAAGTCCTATGTTTAATGGTACAATTCAAAGTATAGGCCCAAGATATTGCCCAAGTATTGAAGATAAAATCAATCGTTTTGCAGAACGTACAAGACATCAACTTTTTGTTGAACCTGAAGGCTGGAAAACTGTTGAAATTTATGTAAATGGATTCAGTTCTTCTCTTCCGGAAGATGTTCAGATAAAAGCAATGAAACATATTCCTGGATTTGAAAACGTAAAAGTATTCCGTCCTGGTTATGCTATTGAATATGACTACTTCCCTCCTACTCAACTGAAGCATACTTTAGAAACAAAATTAATCGAAAATTTATATTTTGCAGGCCAAATCAATGGAACAACAGGATATGAAGAAGCAGCCGGACAAGGCTTAATCGCGGGCATTAATGCACACAATAAGGTTCATGACAAGGATGAATTCATTCTTAATAGAGATGAGGCTTATATCGGCGTCCTAATCGACGATTTGATTACAAAAGGAACTGAAGAACCATACAGAATGTTTACTTCTCGTGCAGAATACAGATTGCTTTTGAGACAGGATAATGCAGATATTAGATTAACTGAAAAAGCTTATAAATTAGGATTAGCAAAAGAAGACAGATTAAAAAGGGTTGAAGAAAAAATTACTAAAAGCCAAGAACTTGAAAATTTTCTTCGCGAAACTTCTTTAAAACCCGGAATTATTAATCCTATTTTAGAAAGTATTGAAAGTAATCCTGTAGATCAGGCTTACAGAGCTTCACAATTTCTTACGAGACCAAATATTACATTGGAAAAACTTGAAAATATTGATATTATAAAAGATTTTTCTTCAAAATACGATGATGAAGTAAGAGAACAGGCTGAAGTAAATATCAAATACAAAGGCTATATAGAAAAAGAAAAAGAGAATGTTGCAAAGCTAAACAGACTGGAAAATGTGAAAATTCCAGAGGATTTCGACTTCTTAAAACTGGCAAGCCTTTCGGCCGAAGCCAAGCAAAAAATGACAAAAGTAAGACCAAAAACTTTGGCTCAAGCAGGAAGAATAAGTGGTGTTTCTCCGGCTGACATTAACGTTTTAATGGTATATTTAGGACGATAAATCAAATATGTTTCACGTGAAACATCTACAATAAATTAAGGTATTTAGAGGCTTAAAACACTTTTCTGGAATACCTTTATTTTTAAAATACAATAATCAAATGAAAATAAAAGATCATTTTCTTTCTCAGGAAATATTTGAAATACAAGAAACGGAAACCAAAGGAGTTTTTAAAACCACTCCTATTCCATCCAATATTTCTAAATATTATGAAAGTGAAGATTACATTTCTCATCATCAGGACTCAGGAAGTTTGAAGGAAAAACTTTACAAATTTTTACAATCTTTCAATCTTCAGTATAAAAAAACTATTCTGATTGATAGAATAAAAAAAGGTTCTAAGGTTTTGGATTATGGTTGCGGTGCGGGAGAATTTGTTAAATATATAGAAAATGATTTTGAAACTTTTGGATTCGAACCAGATCCTGATGCTAAAACTGCAGCAACAAATAAGGTCTCAAAAGCAAAAATAATAGCAGATATTCAATTGATAGAAAACGAAAGTTTAGATGCAATTACCCTTTGGCATGTCTTCGAACACATCGAAAACCAAAGTGAAATGTTGTCTGTTTTTCATTCTAAATTAAAAGAAAAAGGATTATTAATTATTGCTGTTCCCAACCCTACTTCTTATGATGCAAAATATTATAAAGAATTTTGGGCGGCTTATGATGTACCGCGACATATCTATCATTTTTCAAAAAATGGAATGGAAAATCTCATTTCTAGAAATTCGGATTGGAAATTAAGAAAAATAAAATCTTTAGTTTTAGATTCTTATTACATCTCAATGTTGAGCGAAAAATACAAAAAATCACCTCTATTTTGGCTAAAAGCAGTCATTCACGGAACGATTTCCAACGTAAAAGCATTGTTTTCTAACGAATTTTCAAGTTTGATATACATTATCGAAAAAAAGTAGAAAATCGATTTTTAAGCCATTTCTGAAGGCTGATTTTTACCATTTTTAGCTTAAAAAACAAAAACTCAAGGAAAAATCTTGAGTTTTTGTTTTTTCCAAATTATATTCTAAACAATTATTCTTACATAATTTAAAATTTTAAAGTCTAAAATTTATAAGTTTTTTTCATTTAGTATATTTCAATTTATTTTTCGTAAAGATTGAACTCAATAAATTATTTCTTAAACAAAAAATATAAATTAAAAAAAACAAAAAGTCCACCGAAAAAAATCAGCAGACTTAAATGTTATATTTAAAAAAAATTTATTTATTAATTGCAGCAATACCTGGAAGTTCAAGACCTTCTAAACTTTCAAGCATTGCTCCGCCTCCTGTAGAAACGTAACTCACTTTATCATCATAACCAAACTGCTTAACAAAAGCCACACTGTCTCCTCCTCCAACTAAAGAGAAAGCCCCCATTTTTGTTGCCTCGGCAATACTGTCACCAAGGGCGATAGTTCCGGCAGCAAAATTTGACATTTCAAAAACTCCGATCGGGCCATTCCATAAAATAGTTCTTGAATTTAATAAAACATCATTAAATTGCTCGCGAGATCTTGGACCTGCATCCATTCCCATCCATCCTTCAGGAATTGAATAGATATCAACCTCGTTTCTATCTGCATTATTACTGAAACTTTCAGCAATTACTGCATCAGAAGGCAAATAGACTTTTACTTTATATTCTTTTGCTTTTCCTAAAATTTCAAGTGCTAAAGGTAATTTATCTTCTTCAACCAAAGAATTTCCTATTTTACCACCCAAAGCTTTAATAAACGTAAATGCCATGCCTCCGCCAATAATTAAATTATCAACAGCAGGCAAAATATTTTCTATAATGGTAATTTTAGTTGAAACTTTAGAGCCGCCAAGAATAGCTGTTACTGGCTTTTCACCACTTTTTAGAACTTTGTCAATTGCTTTTAATTCATTTTCCATCAACAAACCGAAAAATTTAGTTGAATGGAAATAATTAGCAATTACAGCTGTAGAAGCATGCGCTCGGTGAGCTGTCCCGAAAGCGTCATTTACATAAGCATCACCAAGTTTTGAAAGTTGCTCTGCAAATGCTTCATCACCTTTTTCTTCCTCACTATGAAAACGCAGATTTTCTAACAATAAAATTTCTCCCGCCTGAAGTTCAGAAGCAGCCTTTACTGCCTTTTCTCCGATAGATTCTTCTACAAACTTCACTTCATGACCAAGAACTTCAGAAACTTCATTTACGATATGCTTTAGGGAAAACTCATCTTTTACTTCTCCTTTTGGTCTTCCCAAATGCGTCATTAGAATCACAGATCCGCCGTCTTTAAGGATTTTCTCCACTGTTGGCTTTACTGCTGCAATTCTTGTATTATCCGTTACTATCAACTGATCGTCTTGCGGAACATTGAAATCTACTCTTACTAAAGCTTTCTTATCTTTGAAATTGAAATCATTGATTGTTTTCATATGTACTTTATATTATTTCTTCGGTCATATGGAATCGATTTTTCACTGAAATGTTAAAGAAACTGCAGTCTGTCGATTTCATAAATATTTTAAATTTTCTCTTCACAAATGTAAGATTTTAAACTTTTTCAAAACATCCAAAAAGATAAAAGTTTTCAAAAAAGTTCTCACAATCCACTTATCCAATAATCAACATATTTTTTCTTTATATATAAAAAAAGAATGATAGCTGTTGTTGAGTGTTGTGAATTTCGGGGATAACTTTTTTGAAAAAACTTCATAACATATAGTTTGAATTCAATTCATATTTAATTAACAATGTAAATTATTGAAAGTGTGAATAATTTAAGACTTATCAACAGATATTAATAACTTTTAGACAACGGCTGTTATTAGTTACTTTATTATGGAGAAAACAAAGATTAATCCCCGGAAAGATTTTGAAAGTTTTGTATTGAGTTTCCGCGACATTAGTCCATTAGTAAATTTTCGTATTCAAAAAACAATTAGTTTGAGAAAGTTTTCCACAGTTATTCACAGTGCTTTTCACATTTTACCAGTCATTAAACAGCAATTTATATTTTATACTTAAATTTGTAGAGAATAAATCTAATAAGTACATCATCAATTATGAAAAGAAAGATCGCTATTGCCGGAGATCATGCCGGTTTTGAGTATAAAGAGATCATCAAAAAACATCTTGAAGAGCAGTTTGAAGTTCATGATTTCGGAACTTTTTCTACAGAAAGTGTAGATTATCCGGATTTCGTACATCCTGCAGCAACATCTGTAGAAAAGGGTGACAGCGAATTGGGAATTCTTATTTGCGGAAGCGGAAACGGGGTGCAGATCACAGCCAATAAACACCAGAAAATACGTTGTGCATTGTGCTGGATGCCAGAAATTGCTGTTTTGGCGAGACAACACAACGATGCCAATATGATCTCAATTCCTGCAAGATTTATTTCTAAAGAACAGGCGATTGAGATTGTTAACAATTTTCTTTCGACCGATTTTGAAGGAGGAAGACATCAAAACAGAGTAGATAAAATTGCTTTCTGCTAAATATAAAGTCCTGTAAATCAATTTACAGGACTTATTTATTTTTAATACCTTATATTTGCATCATCAAATAGAAATTACCAGTCTATTTATTCCATTAAAACCTCAAATAACATTTATCAAAAGGTTTTCTCCTCTTCTCCTTATTTGTATTAAATTTATACAGACTAAAAAACTCCACTTATTAAAAACTTGGAAAGAAAATTGATATTATTCAATTTAAAGAATTATTAAAATGAAAAAAAATAAATATATAAGTCAGAAAAATGACTCAAAACTCTTGGAAATCGGAAGACTTATCCTCCGTTTCATGAATCAAAACCAAACCAAAATATACAATTATAAGCAAATCTCAGACGGAATAGATTATAAAACCCCGAGACAGCGCGAATTGGTGATTCAAGCTTTGCACAAACTTTTGTCAAGCCAAAGAATCAAAGAAACAGAAAAAGGAAAATACATCATCAATCTCAATATTGAAGGAACTTTAACGGGGATTATAGATTTTAATCAGTCTGGAAATGCCTATGTAAAAGTAGAAAATTTAAAAGATGATGTTTTCGTTCATTCAAAAAATGTGAAAGACGCTTTACAGGGCGATAAAGTTCTTATTGTTACCTATAATTTTAAAGGTAAAAAGATGGAAGGCTCCGTGCTTGAAGTGTTGGAAAGAAGCCGTACAGAGTTTGTAGGAACTTTTCAACTGGTTCCTCACAAAGAATTCGGATTTGTAGTTTGCGACAAAAAAACCATTAACACAGATATTTTTATTCCGAAAGGTAAAATAAACGGCGCCGAAAATGGCAATAAAGTAGTGGTAAAAATGCTCGAATGGAAACTTGGCGATAAAAACCCGGAAGGCGAAATTCTTCAGGTTTTAGGTGCACCTGGAGAACATGAGACTGAAATTCACTCCATTTTAGCAGAATATGGCTTGCCTTATGATTTCCCTGAAGAAGTGGAAAGAGATGCCGATAAAATCGACAGAAGAGTTACTGATGAAGAAGTGGCAAAGCGAAGAGATATGCGTAAAACCTGCACATTTACAATCGACCCGAAAGATGCAAAAGATTTTGATGATGCTTTATCTATTCAAAAATTAGACAATGGAAATTGGGAGATCGGTGTTCATATTGCCGATGTTTCGCATTATGTGATTCCGGGAACGATGCTGGATGATGAAGCGTTTGAAAGAGCAACTTCAGTTTATTTAGTTGATAGAGTTGTTCCGATGTTGCCCGAAGTTTTGAGTAATGATGTTTGTTCGCTACGTCCGAACGAGGATAAATTTACTTTTTCTGCAGTTTTTGAAATGAATGATCAGGCTGAAGTTGTAAATCAATGGTTTGGAAGAACCGTTATTCATTCGGACAGAAGATTCACTTATGAAGAAGCTCAGGAAAGAATTGAAACTAAAGAAGGTGATTTAACGGAAGAAATTTTAGTTCTGGATAAGCTCGCAAAAATCATGCGTCAGAAGAGAATTAAAAACGGTGCAATTACCTTTGACAGAAGTGAAGTTCGCTTTAATTTAGATGAAAATAATGAACCAATCGGAGTTTACTTTAAAATAAGCAAAGATTCAAATCATTTGATTGAAGAATTTATGCTTTTAGCCAACAGAAAAGTCTCTGAATTTGTTTCCTTGAAAAAAGGTCAACCGAATAACAATACGTTTATTTACAGAATTCACGATGATCCGGATCCTGCAAAGCTAGAAGCTTTGAGAGATTTTGTTTCTACTTTCGGATACAAAATGGATTTGGCAAATACCAAAAAAGTTGCTGAATCTTTAAACAATCTACTTCAGGATGTAAAAGGGAAAGGTGAAGAAAATATGATCGAAACCTTAGCGATGCGAAGCATGAGTAAGGCGATCTATTCCACCGAACCGATTGGACATTACGGTCTTGGCTTTGATTATTATTCGCACTTCACCTCTCCTATTCGTCGTTATCCGGATTTGCTTGCACATCGTTTGCTTCAGCATTATTTGGATGGCGGAAAGTCTCCTGACAAAAATGAGCTTGAAGAGAAAGCAAAACATTGCAGCTCAAGAGAAAGGCTGGCAGCCGATGCCGAAAGAGATTCTATCAAGTTTATGCAGGTAAAATTCATGGAAAAACATTTGGGAGAAACCTTTAAAGGAGTAATTTCCGGTGTGGCAGAATTTGGTTTCTGGGTAGAAATCCCTGAAAATGGTGCAGAAGGTTTGATAAAATTAAGAGATTTAATGGATGATTCTTACACTTATGACAAATCTACGCATGCGGTTTATGGGTCCAAAACAGGAAAAAGATATCAATTGGGAGATCAGGTTCAGATCAAAGTGGTGAAGGCCAATTTAATTCAAAAACAACTTGATTTTAAGATTGTTGATTAAATAAGCAATAAATTTTCCGGTTAAAAATAACATATTTGAAAGACTGCCAACTGGCGGTCTTTTTTGTTTTGAAACTTCAGATATTTTTAAATAAAAGTTTAAAAAGGTCATTTTTAAAGGCAAATAGAAATATAATTTTTAAATTTGGGATAGAAACAAATATTGGATGTTTGAACTTGTATTTTCGGCCATTGGTCTGGGTTTCATGTTGAGCTTGGTTTTTATAGGGCCTATTTTTTTCCTTTTAATAGAAACCAGCTTTTCACGTGGCCCGAAACATGCTTTAGCACTGGACTTAGGTGTTATTACAGCAGATTTATTATGTATTATTGCAGCCTATTATGCAAGCGCAGATATTGTTGATTTGATTGATAAGCATCCGGGTTTTTATAGAATTACAGCAATTCTTATCCTTGCTTACGGAATTATAATGATGGTTACAAAAACCAAAATGCACTTGCCTGGAGAAGAAAAACTCATTAGCCAGAATTATTTTAAGACTTTTTTAAACGGATTTCTTTTTAATCTTCTCAATGTCGGTGTTATCCTTTTTTGGTTGGTTACTGTGATTGGAGTTAGAAATCAATATCCTGATACCGAAAGTGTTATCCTTTATTTAGGAATTGTGATTACCACTTATCTGATGATCGATTTTGTTAAAATTTTTCTTGCAAAACAGTTTCATTATAAACTAACTCAAAGACTGGCCAATAATATCCGAAAAGGAGTTGGTGTCGTTTTGATCCTGTTTAGTTTTTTCATATTCCTTCAGAGTTTTAAAATGTTTAATCAGTTTGATAAGCAACTGGAAGAAGCAGAGAAAAAAGAACTGAAATTCAAAAAAAATCAATGAAAAAAATAATTTTTCCAAAACCTCTTAAAAAAGGCGATAAAATAGCGGTCATTTCACCAGCCGGAGCTGTAGATGCAATACAGCTTGAAAAGGGATTAGAAATGATAAAAAATAAAGGTTTTGAACCTGTTTTAGGAGAACATCTTTATACCAAATTTGTGAACGGTTACAATTATGCCGGAACGGAAGAACAGCGAACAAAAGATATCAATTGGGCTTTAAATGATCCTGAAATTTCAGCAGTTTGGGCCTCAAGAGGCGGTTATGGATGCCAGCATTTAGTTGAAAATCTTGATTTGAAAGCTTTTACAAAAAACCCTAAATGGTACATTGGATATTCGGATAATACCGTTATTCAAAGCTATTTGTTGAAAAAAGGATTTGCTTCGATTCATGGACAAACGGTTAAAACTTCAAGCTTTGGTGTTACCGATGAAAGTTATGATCTGGCTTTTGAAATTCTTAAAGGAAAAAAACCGAAATACAGCTTACAAGCAAATCAATTTAACAAGAAAGGAAATATTGAAGGTGAATTAATTGGTGGAAATTTAGCCTTGGTTTATGCGCTTTTAGGAACGAAATATTCATTTGATTTTAAAGATAAAATATTGTTCATTGAAGAAATTGGTGAAAACTTTTATGCATTAGACCGAATGATGATGAGCTTAGAACTGGCTGGCATTTTCAAGAAAATAAAAGGACTTATTGTTGGCGGAATGACCAATATGGGTGATGAAAAAGAAAATAAAAATTACGAAGAAAGCTTTGATGAATTTGCTTATCAACTGATTTCGGAAAGAATCTCAAAGTACAATTTTCCTGTAGTTTTTGGCTTTCCGAATGGACATATTAAGGACAACAGACCTTTAATTATCGGTGGAAATATAAAGATGAAGGTTGAGGATAAGGTAAAGATTGAATTTTAAGTTAATCTAAAACACTCAAAAAAATGGCATCGCACAACGATTTCGGAAAAAAAGCAGAAGATTTAGCGGTTGAATATTTGATAAAAAGCGGCTATAAAATTCTTGTGAGAAACTTTCGTTTTCAAAGAGCCGAAATTGATATTATTGTTGAAAAAGACAATTTAATCATCTTCACTGAAGTAAAAGCGCGCTCAACTGATACTTTTATGCTGCCTCAGGAAGCCGTAAACAAAAGAAAAATATCATTAATTGTTTCCGCAGCCAATCATTATCTGGAAGAGTTTAATAAAAATATGGAAGCAAGATTTGATATTATTTCGGTGCTTCCCGACGAAAAAGGAAAATTAATTATTGAACATATCATTGATGCGTTTGAAGCATTCGACGCAAATTAAATTATAAATTTAAGTTATACATTTTACAAGAAAATGAAAACAATACTCATCACCGGAGCAACATCCGGAATCGGAAAATCTACCGCCGAACTTTTTGCAAAACAAGGAAACAGAATCATTATTTGCGGAAGAAGATCGGAAGTTTTAGAATCTGTAAAAACCGAATTATCTACCTTAACTGAAGTTTTTAGTTTAAAGTTTGATGTCAGAAATCTTGTGGAAGTTGAAAATGCCATCAATTCTCTTCCCGAAGAATGGAAAAACATCGATGTTCTGATTAATAATGCCGGAAATGCACACGGTTTGGAACCTCTTTCAGCAGGAAGCACAGAAGATTGGGATTCTATGATCGACGGAAATGTAAAAGGAATTTTATACGTATCGAAAATGCTGATCCCGATGATGAAAGAAAAAAATTCGGGTCATATTATCAACATAAGTTCTGTCGCTGCAAGACAAACGTATGCAAATGGTGTCGTTTATTGTGCCACAAAAAAAGCGGTTGATGTAATTTCTGAAGGGATGAGAATTGAGCTTACCGAATTTGGAATCAGAGTGACCAATATTCAGCCGGGTGCGGTTTCTACAGACTTTTCTTTAGTAAGATTTAAAGGCGATCAGGAAAGAGCCGCAACAGTTTATGCAGGTTATGAAGCCTTAAAAGCAGAAGATATTGCTGATGCGATTGCATATTGTGTGAATGCTCCGCAGCATGTTACGGTTTCAGATATGACGATTTATCCGAGCGCTCAAAGTGAACCTAGAACGATTTACAGAAAATAAATTGAAAAAATTATCACTTTTATTTCTGCTTTTTTCATTAAATTTTTGGAATGGTCAGAATCTAAAAATAGCTAAGAACGACGCAAAGCTTTTTGAAAGCATTTCACTTTTAGATCAATATATGCAGAATAATGATGATAAGATTGTTGATATTCTGTGTTCGGATGTTTCTTTCGGTCATTCAAATGGTTGGATCCAGAATTTAGATGATTTTAAAAAAGATTTTTCGTCAAAAAAAGTTGTTTACAAAGAAATCAAACAACTTGAAATGTCTGAATTTAAAAAGCATAAAAATTTTGCAAGCATCAGAAGAACCATAAAAGTTTCAGGTCTTTACAAAAATCAAAAATTTGAAATGAAGCTGGCTTTAGTTGAAATCTGGATTAAAAAGAAATTTATCTGGAAACTCTGGAGCCGGCAAAGTGTAGAAATAAAGCCATAAATTTGCAAAAATTCTTTACTTAAATGAAAATCCTATACCTCGAAACCTCTTCCAAAAACTGTTCGGTTGCCATTTCGGATAACGAAAAGCTGTTGTGTGTCTGCGAAGAAGTTTCCGAAAACTATAAGCAATCTGAAAGCCTTCACGCTTTTGTAGAATGGGCTTTGGAAGGCGCTGAAATTTCTATGAAAGACATCGAAGCTATTTCTTTGGGAAAAGGACCCGGTTCTTATACAGGTTTGCGAATTGGTGCGGCTTCTGCAAAGGGGTTTTGTTATGGTTTGAAAGTGCCTTTGATTGCTGTTAATTCAATGGAAAGCATGATTGAGCCTTTTTTAGGCAAAAGCTATGATTTCGTAATACCTTTAGTTGACGCAAGACGAATGGAGGTTTATACCGCTGTTTACGACGGAAAAACAGGAAATGAAATCAATCCGACTGAGGCAAAAATTTTAGACGAATTTTCTTTTGAAGAATTTAAGGATAAAAAAGTCATATTTGTAGGTGACGGAGCAAAAAAAGCAAAGGAAATTTTGCAGCTTCCGAAAGCTGAATTTGATGAAAATATTTATCCGTCCGCGCAATATTTGGTGAAGAAAACTTTAGAAAAAATAAACAATAAAGACTTTGAAGATACGGCTTACTTTGAACCTTTTTATTTGAAGGATTTTCATGGTGTGAAGAGAAAGAAAAGCTAAGGAATACATTAAATAATGTACTTAAAATGGGGCATTATTTTAATAACAAAAAGACTGCTAATCAATGATTAACAGTCTTTTTAAGTACCCCAGACGGGACTTGAACCCGTACGTCCTTGCGGACACAGGATTTTAAGTCCTGCGTGTCTACCAATTCCACCACCAGGGCATGGCGTGGAGCGAAAAACGGGACTCGAACCCGCGACCCCAACCTTGGCAAGGTTGTGCTCTACCAGCTGAGCTATTTTCGCATAATATAGTGCGGATGAAGGGACTCGAACCCCCACGCCTCACGGCACCAGATCCTAAGTCTGGCGTGGCTACCAATTACACCACATCCGCATTATTATTGAGTTTTAAAGAACTTCTTTCGTTTTTGTGAGTGCAAATATAGGGCAATTATTTTTATTTACAAGAATTTTGAATAGTTTTTTTATTTTTTTTGCAAAATTGTACGCACTATACTTTTATTACATTTCAATTTACTACTTTTACAAAGTTAATATTTTATGATATGGAATTACAAGGAACGGTAAAGAAAATCTCTGAAACTCAAACATTTGCAAGTGGTTTTCAAAAGAGAGAAATGGTTATTTTAACTCAGGAACAATATCCCCAGCCTATCAACATCGAGTTTTTATCAGATAAAATAAATTTATTGGATAATATTACTGAAGGTGAAAATGTAAAGGTGGGCATCAATATCAGAGGAAGAGAATGGGTTTCACCACAAGGAGAAACCAAATATTTTAACTCTATTACAGGATGGAGAATAGAAAAGGTTTTTGATAACGCTTCAGAACCTACACAAGCAGCTCCGTCTCAATCTTCTTCCCCTGTTTCCAACGAAAATCCTTTTGCCGGAGACGAAGATGATGATTTACCTTTTTAATAAGAGAATTAAAATCAAATATAATCCTGCTTTTTATTAAGTGGGATTTTTTTTCCTTAAAAATGGTTCGATTAGACGAAAACGAAATTTCATTCCCCGATCCTCAAGTTTACGACGGTCACGAAGGCATTATTGCTTTCGGTGGCGATCTGTCGTTGCAACGGATTTGGTTTGCATATCAATTGGGTATTTTTCCATGGTACAACCCGGGTGAGGAAATTCTTTGGTGGTGTCCAGATCCGAGATTTGTTTTGTTTCCTGACGAACTAAAGGTTTCAAAATCTATGAAGAAAATACTGAATAATAATGTTTTCACATTTTCTGAAAATCAAAATTTTCGCGAAGTTATCACAAACTGCCAAAGAATTAATCGAAAAGGACAAGAAGGAACCTGGCTTTCGGATGAATTGATGGAATCTTTTATCACATTACATGAATATGGCTTTGCAAAAAGTATCGAAGTTTGGCAAAATAATGAGCTTGTTGGCGGTCTTTACGGCTTGAAAATCGGAAATGTATTTTGTGGAGAAAGTATGTTTACAAAAGTAAGCAACGCTTCAAAGGCAGGATTTATTCATTTCGTAGAAACACATAAAAATGAACTTGAATTAATTGATTGTCAGTCACACACAAGTCATTTGGAAAGTTTAGGCGCAAGAATGATTTCTAAAAAGGATTTTTTAAAAATTTTATACAAAAATAATGAACGCAGATAGAGAAAAATGGATTCTCCTGATCGTCCTCAGCATCATTTGGGGATCATCTTTTATCTTAATTAAAAAATCTTTAGACCATTTTTCCCCTTATCAGGTGGGAGCTTTGCGTGTTTTGATTGCCGGAATTATTTTAATGCCTATTGCTATTTCAAAATACAAACTCTTTCCGAAAAAACATTTAAAATGGCTTCTTTTAGCGGCTTTTTCAGGAAATTTTATTCCGATGTTTTTATTTCCGATTGCCGAAACGCAAATCAGCAGCAGCATTGCCGGAATCGTCAATTCGATGATGCCTATTTTTGTGATTATAGTTGGCACATTATTTTGGAAATTTGAAACAACAAAAAGTCAGATGATTGGAGTTTTTATAAGCTTTACGGGAGTTTGTATGCTTGCTTTCGGGGGCGGTGAAGGTACTGTTTTTAAAGTTTTTCCTATTTTAATACTGCTTTTGGCAACTTTATGCTACGCTATAAATGCAACAACGGTAAAATCTAAATTGACAGATATTTCATCAACCGCTTTATCGGCTTTTGTATTTTCTTTCGTATTATTTTTACCTTCTGTAATCGCTTTGGTTTCAACAGGTTTTGTTTCCGAATTTACTTTTTCAAAAGATAATATGATCGGACTGATGTTTGTAGGCTTACTTTCCATTTTCGGAACGGGATTGGCAATGATGATGAATTACAGGCTTCTCAAAGTATCAACTCCGCTTTTTGCATCGACTGTAACCTTGCTGATGCCTATTGTTGCGATTATTTGGGGCATTTTAGACGGCGAAAAACTGACTTTATTACAATTTGTGGGGGCTTGTATAATTCTTGCCGGTTTGATCTTTTTAAGGGCTAAAACTGTTGTTAAAAAATAAATCCCGCATTGCTGCAGGATTATTTATTTAATTATGTTTTTTGAACCATTAAGGCTTGCTAAGTTATAAAGTAAAGTTAAGATCAATCATTTTGATTTTAAGACAAAATAAATCTTAACTTCCAACTTATCAGTTTTTCTTCTTCACTTTTGCTTTTACTTTTTTCACTTCATCTTTTATGTAAGGATATTTTTTCTGCATATCCGAAGCTAAAGTAGAATCAAGTTCTAAAGCTTTTTCTAAAGTTTCAGCGCCTTTTTCATTATTTTTTAGGTTAAAATAACAATTACTTAGCTGATAATACAATTCGGCTCTATTGTGATTTTTCAAAGCTAAATTTAAAATCGTTATCGCTTCTTCATATTCTCCGACAAGCATCAAAACTTCTGTATAGGCATACCAGTTATAAAACCTCGAAGGCTCGGCATCTACCAGCTTTTTGAGGCAAGAAAGACTTTCTTCAAACTTCCCCGAATCGATAAATAAAAAAGCTAGTCTTTTTTGATAATCAAGGTTGCTGTCATTCAGCAAAGTTGCTTCTTTGGCAAAGTGTAAAGCTTCCGGCATGCCGCCCATTTCTTCGTAAAGATAAGATTGCTCCATCATCGACAGATAAAACTGCGGATCTTCGCGCAATGATTTCTGAAAAGAATTTAAGGCTACAATTGGTTGTTTTAAAGCTTTATAACATAAGCCTATTTTATAAAAAGTAAATGCTTTTGTATATTCCAGCTCAAGCATTTCTTCGTATACATCAACTGCTTTTTTGTATTGTCCCAATGCTTCATAACATGCTGCTTTACTTGCATATACGCCAACAGAACTGGAGTTGATTGCCAGCATATAATCGAAACCTTTAATGGCTTCTTCATAATTTTTCCTGTTGAAGTAATATTGTCCGTATTCGCTCCATGCTACTTCCGAGTAAGGGAAATCATCAATGTAAGCATTTAAGAAAGCAATTGCTTCTTCGCTCTTATTCAGATCACTAAAGCAGATCATCACGTTTTCCAAAGAATACTCATCCGTCGGATCGTCTTTCAATGCTTGCTGATAATGTTTAAGAGCGTTAAAAGGATCTCCTAAGTTCACATATTCATCTGCAATAAAGTTATTAAGGAAGTTTTCTTCTTCGTTTAACTCTAAAGCTTTTTTGCAAATGTCAATAGACTTTCTAGGATTCCCTAAATTCGAATAATATTTTGCGTAGCAAACCAAAAAGTCTGTATTCTCCATTGAAGAACCTTTTAACTCATCGATTAATTCCTTCGCCATATTATAATCTTCCCATTCCAAAAGAACTTCAAGTTTTTTGATCTTGATATCTAAAGAATTGGGATGAAGCTTGAGCCCATAATTCACCGCAATATCTGCGTAATTAAAATCACCCAACTCCAGATAATAAACAATAATGTCTTCCAACTCTTCTGTATCGAAGTAGAATTGATCATTGTTTTCCATCATTTCCTCGAACTTTTTTACAAGTTCATTTCCAAAATATTCTTCCAATATATGTGAGTTTAAGATTTAAGACTTGAGATATGAGATGTACAAATACTCGGTTCTGAAAATCTTATTACTATAAAGTTAATAAATAAATTTTTTAGAATGATGATATTTAACTTTAATTTTTATTAAATCAAACTTCTGATCTTTGCGATCATATCATCACCCAATTTGTCGGCTTCTTCCTGAGATTTTGCTTCTGTATATATTCTGATAATCGGTTCTGTATTCGACTTACGAAGGTGAACCCAATTGTTTTCAAAATCTATTTTTACTCCGTCAACTGTAGAAACCTCTTCATTTTGATACTCTTTTTCCATTTTAGTTAAAAGATCATCAACATTAATTTCCGGCGTAAGCTCTATTTTCTTTTTCCCCATGAAATAGATTGGATAACCCGCTCTCAATTCAGAAACCGTTTTGTTTTCTTTTGCTAAATGCGTCAAAAACAAAGCCACACCAACCAAAGAATCTCTTCCGAAATGCAGATCAGGGTAAATGATTCCTCCATTTCCTTCGCCGCCGATTACGGCATTTTTTTCTTTCATCAAATTCACCACATTCACTTCGCCAACGGCGCTTGCAAAATATTCTGAATTGTGCGTTTTCGCAACATCTCTCAAAGCACGGCTTGAAGAAAGGTTTGAAATTGCCACGCCGTTTTTGTTTTTCAATAAATAATCAGCAACGGCAACTAATGTATATTCTTCACCGAACATTTCGCCCTTTTCATCAACTAAAGCCAGCCTGTCGACATCCGGATCTACAACAACACCAAAATCTGCATTTTCTTTGATGACCAATTCGCAAATATCGCCCAAATGCTCTTTTAAAGGCTCCGGATTGTGTGGAAATTGTCCGTTTGGTTCGCAATATAATTTTACCGTTTCACAGCCTAATTTGTCTAAAAGCATCGGAATTGCGATTCCGCCTGTAGAATTTACGGCATCTAAAACGATTTTATATTTTTTAGCTTTAACGGCTTCAACATCCACCATCGGCAAATCAAGAATTTGCTGAATATGAATATCAAAAGCATCGTCTCTTGTTTCATATTTTCCTAAATCATCCACTTTGGCATAATCGAAATCTTCACTTTCTGCCAAAGCCAAAACTTCAGCGCCGTTTTCTCCGCTGATGAATTCTCCTTTTTCATTTAATAATTTCAGGGCATTCCATTGTTTCGGATTGTGAGAAGCGGTCAAAATAATTCCGCCGTCTGCGTTTAATTCAGGAACCATAATCTCAACTGTTGGCGTGGTAGAAAGTCCTAAATCCACAACATTGATTCCCAATCCCTGCAAAGTTGCCGTCACCAAAGAATTAACCATTAAGCCTGAAATTCTCGCATCACGACCGATAACAAGCTTTAAATCTCTTTTATTTTTATTATTCTGAAGCCATGTTCCGAAAGCAGAAGCAAATTTTACGACGTCAAGCGGTGTCAAATTATCATTTACTTTTCCGCCGATTGTTCCACGAATTCCTGAAATACTTTTTATTAATGACATTTTTTTATATTTAAATTTTGTGGTATTAATGTAAATGCAATGTGCGTTTTTATTTTTAATACTTTAGGAAAAACAGATTATGTTTATTTTAAATTCTTCCGTTGCAAAGATACTCAAAAGGCAGCTAACTTATAAAATAGGAATCTTTTTCTCGATTTTATCATAATTCCTTTTCAATGCCTTTGGAGGCGGGAAACGGTAACCAACATAAAAAAGCCCATAAATATTATTGTTTTCAACAGTAGAATTTTCTTTTTCATCATAAGCCGTGGCATTAAAGTTGAGTTTTCCGCCAAACAAAAAGCGATCAGAATTGTAACCGATATGTAAGCCTCCCGATCCTTTTGCCGTTACATATTGTTCATTTTGTTTCGGGCCTTTCGATCCGTTTTCTAAAGTATCTTTGAAGCTCGTAAACTTTCCGCCCAATCCTAAAGTTAAATAAGGCGCAATATTTACTTTCTCGGCAATCACCCAATTGTAAAAATATCCGATGTTTGCTCCAAAATTATATTGATATTCTTTGCTTTTCAAACCGTCAATGGTATTGCTGAAAATTGTAAAATCATAATCTAAAAACGGAACCCAGCTTCCTTTGCTGTTTGTCTGCCATTCGCCTTGTGTATAAAGGCTTTTTAGCGAAAAATCTTTCTTTAAAATATAAGATGTAGAACCGCCAAAAGTCTGAACCCTCAAATCCGGAAATTTAATATAAGGATCTATCTCTTTTTGCCAGCCAGGAAGAAGATCCTGCATATTTTCAACATAAAATCCTTTCACATTTTTATAGTAAAGCGTCTGTACAAATCTGTCCGGAAAAAATCTAAATCTGAAATCGGTGTATGAGCTGTTTCCTTTTCTTTCATTATCATTATTTCCAGGAAAAAATTGTGGAGCAAAAGATATTGTAGCACTTATTATTCTGTAATCAACTGATAAAGAAGCTTTTGTCTTATTGTTGATGGAAAGTATGGTTTCATTTAAGTTTTCTTCATCGCCTTCCGAAAAAGTGTAGTTTTCTATATTCGTGTCAAAATTTACACGAATCATCACCTGATCTGTGTAAGACTTTATTTTTGTGCTGTCGATTTGCGCTTTTGAATAAAAACTCAGCAGACAAAGGACAAAAACAGATACTGCTTTTAAATTCAAATTGAAAATTACTTTTTAAGAATAAAATTACTATAAAAATTTACATTTTTACGAACATCCGCAATCTTTATCGCAGTTTGATCTTTTGGAACTGAATTTTTTCGGTGCAAAGTTTTTTCTGATAATTTTGTATAAAGAATAACAGGCAAACGCTACAACAAGAAAAATAATTATGTATTGAAAAATTAATGAATCCATTATTATTTTAAGATTTGATATACTATCATCGACACAAAATATGCCAAACCGGTCATCATCACAACCTGAAAGCCGGTCCATTTCCAGCTTTTGGTTTCTCTATATACCACCGCAATCGTAGAAACGCATTGCATGGCAAACGCATAGAATAAAAGAACCGAAATACCTGTTGCAAAACTGAAAACCTTTTCGCCGTTCGGTTTTACATCGTGTCTCATTTTATCTATTACTTTTCCTTCCGGGGCGTCATCATCCAGGCTGTATAAAGTTGACATCGTGCCTACAAAAACTTCTCTTGCCACAAAACTCGTAAGAATCCCGACGCCCATTTTCCAGTCGTAACCAAGTGGTGCAATTGCCGGCTCTATCGCTTTACCCATTTTAGCAAGATAGGAATGATCAAGCTCGACATTGGTGGCAACTATTTCGTTTGTATTCTGTTTTGGACCAAAATAGCTTAAAACCCAAATAATAATACTGACCAAAAATATAATTTTTCCCGCGCCGGTAATAAAATCCCAAACTTTACCTAAAACCATCTTAAAATCATATCCAAAAAGGGGTTTTTTGTAAGTTGGCAAATCCATTACCAAATAAGTTCTACCTTGATTTTTAATAAATCCTTTCAAAATAGCAGCCGAAAGCAAAGCCACTAAAAATCCTAAAAGATACATTCCCAAAAGAACCAAAGCTTTATACTGGATTCCTAAAAAAGTTTTATCGGAAATGATCAAGCCAATAATAATGCTGTAAACCGGAAGCCTTGCAGAGCAGGTCATAAAAGGCGTTACCAGAATCGTCAATAATCTTTCTCTTAAGTTTTCGATATTCCTTGTGGAAATGACGGCCGGAATTGCACAAGCCGTTCCGGAAACTAAAGGCACAATACTTTTTCCGTTTAATCCGAAAGGTCGCAAAAACCTATCCATCAGGAAAATAACTCTCGCCATATATCCCGAATCTTCCAACAAATAAAGAAAATATAATAAAATACCGATCTGTGGCGCAAAAATAATAATGCCGCCTAATCCCGGGACAATTCCTTCAGAAACCAAAGAATTGATAGGCCCTTGTGGTAAATGTTCGGATGTGAAAGCCGAAAGCCATGCAAAAAAACTGTCGATCCAGTTCATCGGATATTCTGCCAAAAAGAATACGCTGTTAAAAACAATTAAAAGCACCAACAGAAAAACAATATATCCCCAAAATTTATGGACTAAAACTTTATCTAATTTTTCGGTCAGCAATTCTTTGAATTGCGGTTTTTTTGAAATGACATCTGCCAGAATCTTATCAACAATCTGATATCTTCTTACCGTTTCCTGAACCTGTAATCTTTTTGGAACTAAACTCTTTGAATTCAATTCATTGATCAGTTCGCTCGTTTCATCTATTTTCTCAGGATCTGCACCTAAGGAAAGGCTAATCCATGCTTTATAATCATTCTCGAAATGGTTGTGAGAACGCACTTTATCTAAAAAATCTTTATGCTCAGGAGGAACTTCAAATGAAGGGTTTTCTTTTTTCGTGAAATTATTATTTAAAACAGCTTCTTGTATGGTTTCTATTCCTATCTGTTCTTTTGCATTGGTCTGAATGATATTGATATCCAAAGCTTCTGAAAACTTTTGAATGTCAATGTTTATTCCTCTTCTTTCTGCCTGATCGATCTGATTAACTACCAAAATCATCGGAACACCCAAATCCTGAATCTGCTGAAACAATAAAAGGCCTCTTTTTAAGCTCAAAGCTTCGAGGATATAAATAACGCCGGCAAAATTTTTCTGCTCATCCAATAGAAATTTTGAAAAGATGGCTTCATCTTCAGAACTTGGATAAATGCTGTATGAACCGGGCAAATCTACAACCTCAACCTCTTCATTTTTATAAGAATATGTCCCTGAATGGCTTGCAACGGTGACACCGGCATAGTTTCCTGTTTTCTGTTTTCTTTTGCAAAGCGCATTAAAAACGGTTGACTTTCCTACATTCGGGTTTCCTACTAAAAGTACCTGCTTTTTATTGTTTTCCTGCATTAATCCAAATCTTCTACAATGATATAATCTCCCTCTTCCTTGCGCAAAGCGATCCGGCTTTTTTCATTGCCAAATTCTACATAAAGAGGCCCTTTGAAAGGAGCCTGATACAGAATTCTAAAAACAGTTTCAGGTAAAAGCCCCATTTCTATGATTTTGTTGGGCATTTTCAGATGATCATTATCATAGCCCAAAATTTTCCCAAACTTATCTTTAGGAAAACTGCTCAATTTGTGTAAATAGTTATCTTTCAATACCTATATTTTTGTAACTGCAAATATACGCTATTTAAATTTAATCTAAATAACCTGTGCCATATAAAAAAACAAACCCAAAAACGATGAAGTAATTGGGTTTGTTTAAATATAGTTTAGTTAAAATAGAACCTAATTTTTGTCTTTTACTTTTCCTACTTTTTCAACATTGCCCACATTTACTTTTCCATAAGCAGGTTCAATTGCATTGTCGGTTGAGTTAAAAAAATCTTTGTATTGTTTTTCCTGCTTTTTCATCATATCGCCTATTGTACCATCCATTCCCGGAATTGTTTTAGACATCATTTCCTGCGTCATCATTGGTCTTACGGTCGCAAAAGGATCTTTTTTGAATTCGTTGAATTTTTTCTCAAATTTATCTCTTGGCAGCTCGTTTACGTTTCCTCCTTTAGCTTGCATTAGATTTTCGATATAAGAATATTCTGTATAATCGGTCACTTTTTTATTTCCCTGAAGCACCCAAGAATAATTTTTATCTTCATCTTCAATTTTTACAATCAGTCCAGGAAGTCCAGAGAATTTATATGGTCCATCCTGAAAAGGAATTTCTGTGGTGAACCACGCAGTCCATTTTCTGCCGCCAAATTCTGTAGTTGCTTTTTGGGTATTATAAGTTCCTATTTTTTGTTTTTCATTCTGAATTTTCCAGTTGAATTTTGGCTCCTCGCTGTATCCTATATTTGCAGGAGTAAATCCACTGGCTATTTTTTCCACAAACTGTACTTTCATGCTAGGATAAGTTTTATAAACTCTTGCAGAAATTTTAGGTTGCTTGATTGATTTCGAAAGATCTTTCATTATTCCTGCTTTCTGCATGGCTTCAATTTCCACCTTCATGATAGAATCTTGTGCAATTACTGTATAATCCTGATAAATAGATCTGTTTTTGTCTGTAATATCCAGAATAGTAATTACTTTTTCTATTTTAGCAGAGTCTTTTTTAGGCTTAAATGTCAACTCATAAAAAAAGCGGTTTGCTGTTTCTTTTGAATCCTGTGCATTTGCAACGGCAAAAAGTGCAATAAAAAATATTGAAAATAAGTTTTTCATTTTGATAATCTTTAAATAATTAGTTAGCGGTTAAACAATTTTGTTACAGAATTTTTTAATTAAAAATTATCAGCTTTTATTCTCTTTAAAATATTTAAATTTAATCCACCAAAAACAAATATTTTATGGACACTTTAAAACAACTGAAAGACGAACTTGAAGCCGAATATCAAACGACAAAAAAGTTCTTCGAAATTTATCCTGAAGACAAAAATGATTACTCGCCACACGAAAAAAGCATGAAAATGGCTCATCTTGTGACTCACATTGCAGAAATTTTCGGATGGGCTGGCTTCATGCTCAACAGTTCGGAACTTGATTTTGCAAAAAGTAATTTGCGCCCCAAGCTGCTTACCACAAGAGAAGATTTGCTTAAAGTATTTGAAGAAAACTACAAAGCAAGCAAAGAAGCGTTGGAAAAAGCAACCGAAGATGATCTGAATCCAAGTTGGGCGCTGAAAAACGACGGTCACGAACTGGCTTCATGGACGAAATACGGGGCGATCCGTCACAGCCTTGACCAGATTACTCATCACCGCGCACAATTGGGAGTTTATTACAGGCTTAATGACATTCAGCTTCCGGGAAGTTATGGTCCGACTGCGGATTTACAAAGTTTTTAATGTTATAAAAAAAACCAATCTCGAAAAGATTGGTTTTAATTTTTTATTTAAAGTTGAATTTTACGGTGAACATTACCTGGCTTGGGCGGAGTAACACTCTTGTATAGGAAATATTAGTGGTATTAATATCATACGTTTCGAACACCTTTTTATTGGCTATGTTCATCCATTTCAATTCAAAATCGATTTTCTTTTTCGACCATGTAAATTGATATGAAACATCATAAAATCCGTTATTATATTCTTGATTACCTGCACTTGAGTTTATCTGATCCCAATTAAAACCAACTGTATGGTTTTCGATAGGATAGAAGAAAACACCTAGATTATGAGTGAATCCTTTTCTGGCTGCGTTAGAATTAGTAGATCCAACACTTGTCTGCTTAGTTCTTGATATGCTGGCGTTATAATCTAAGCTCATCCAACTAAAATAAGTGTTATTCAATTTTACGCTATACGACTGGCTATTGTTCTTATTTGTAAATGAAGCATCATTTAAGAATGCGTCAGATTTTGAAGTATTGTTGCTATAGCTAAGTGAAGCATTGGTTTTAAGTTTTGGGAAATATTTACCGATTTCGGCAGAGTAACCATTGTTCAAAACTTTATTATCCTGTTCAATATATTCAATTACGGTATATCCTGATTCGTTGATTGTAGGATTTGAAATTAAGTTTCTTTTTGCTTCAGATAATCTGTAATTTACATTGAAAAACAAATTATTCAGTGGATTTCTGTATTCTAATCTCGCACCTGCAGATTTATTATTGTTTTCAGGAATTGGGTTTTCAGCTTCCATAGCATTCAAACCGGCCGGAGAAGTCATCAAAAAACCTGAATAAGCGGTGTTTACTTCACCAAAATTATTGCTGATATTCCCATTTAAAGAAGCCTTAAAAAAGGAGGCAAAATTATACTGAGCAAAAACATTGGGTTCAAATGTCACTTTATTTACAGATTTTGAAACATTTCTTAAAGGATCTTCAGCCGTAATATTGTTTGAGTTTACAGGAAGGTTTGCATATAGCATCCAAGAATCATTCTTAAAATTAATTCCCACACTTCCATACGGCGTTGCAGTTGTATATTTCAAATCGTTGTCAAAATTGATACCATAACCGAACGGTTCGCCATTTTGATAATTAGAAAGAGTAGATCTCAAGTTTGTTGATTTATAATTTAATCCTATTTCCGGAGTGAAAGTCCATCCTTTAGCTGAAAAGCCAATATTTGCAGAATGATTTGCTTCAAACGTTTTCAACTGCAAATTTTGTCTCACCGATTCTGCAGCACTTCCGGGAAAGAAATTAGGAATATTAAGATAGGTTGCCGGTGTAATATCTAGTGTCTGAACATCATTTTGATAGCTTATGAAAGACTGAATATTGACCATTTTCTCTTTCCAAGGAATAATGGTGCTTAATGAGTTTTGAAAAGATGAAGTTGGTGATTCTATTGCTTCATTACCATTTCTGCTATTTAAAGCATCTGTTCTGTTTACAATAGCTCTGTCTGCATTCCAGAATTGAGAAAAACTCGTAGTATTTTTGAAAAAGCCTTTTTTTGCATTTTTAGTAAAGATCAATTCTCCTTTTGCTTTATCGGTATAAAAATTATTTAAAATATTTTGTGTAATACCGAACGCCGGAGTTTTATCTGTTGCAAAATAATCTGTTTGGCTGTAAGCTTCTCTTTCAACAGCATTATTCGTATAATTTGCATTTGCTTTCAGTTCCCACTCTTTTTTCTTGTCAATATTGGTAAGATAGTTTGCGGACAGGTAATGAACATTATTCATCAAATACCTTCTTACAGGTAGATTGGGTGTATTTGCGTTCTCTACATTCAGCCAGTCGTTTTGAGAAGCATTTACTCTTCTTCCTTCGTATCTGTTTCCAAAAGCAAGAATATTCCCTTCATTTTCTACCTGTTCGCCGACATTATTGGTTTTGTAATTGACAACCCATTGGCTTTTTTGGCCAAAAAACATTGGCGTTAATTTCACATTCCAAAGCCACGGATCTCCAAAGCCGGTTCCGACTTCACCTCTTCCGGTCATTGTTATGGCATTTTTCAGTTTAATGTTGATTGCTGCTGCATCCGAAGGTATTTTTCCCTGAAGCATTTTTACGGGTTGATGATTTTCAAGAACTTCAACTTTCTGTACGGCATCTTTTGGAAGTGAGTTGTTGATCGTTCCGTAACCGCCTTCCATTAAGTCTTTTCCGTTGACATAAAATTTATTGATTGCATTTCCCTGATAGAGGATTGATCCGTCGGTATTCACTTCAATCCCCGGAATTTTCTTCATTACGTCTGCCAAAGTACGGTCGTTTTTGCTGTCGAAAGCTTTAAGATCGTATGCAATCGTGTCACCTCTTGCGGTGATCATTTTTGTTTTTAACTGAACTTCTTTGATTTCTGTAGCTTCAGACAGCATTTGGAAACTTAAAGTCTGGTCGCTGTTGCTGATTTGCTTTGTTAAAGGTTTTTGATTGAAGGCTTTTACTTTCAGGTCTACATTAGATTCTGAAGATGTAAATGTTACCTTATATTCTCCCTTCGAATTGGTGATTCCGTAAGCCAAAATTGCGTCTTTTCCGGGTTCTTCAATTGTTACGCTTGCACTTGGGATTGCCACACCGTCTTCATCTGTGATTTTCCCCGAAATTGTTTTCTGAGCGAAAGCCAATACAGAGAAAAAAACCATGAGAAATAAGGAAATTTTTAATTTCATAATTTATTATTTGAGTAATTAGTAATGCAGACTAGTTTTTTGTTACACTTTATTAAAGATGCTTTTTTCAAGGGAAAGTTAAACAATTCTTTTTTTTATCACTACAAAAATAGTTATAATTCGTTTAATTGTTGTTTAATATTTTACGAATTTCTCTTTTTTATTTAATGAAAAGTATAAATTTGTAAAAACAACCTTTATCATGGGAGTAGGAACCAACCTTAAAAGATTAAGAAACAAGACAAAAATTTCTCAGCAGGAAGTTGCTGATATGCTGGGAATAGACAGAAATACCTATACAAGCTGGGAAAGTGAATCGACGGATATAAAGTCGCAGTATATTCCAAAACTTGCAGATATTTTTAAGGTGAAAATACAGGATCTTTTTGATGATGAGTTAAAAAAATCTTATGTGAGCAATTACTTTGACACTAAAGATAATTCAATTGGTCAAAATGATTTTCAGCAAGGTATTATTATCAATATTACAGATTCTGAAGTTGCGAAAATTATCAGTTCTCAATTGGAAGAGTTGATCAAAAATTTAAAAAAATAATATAAGAATATTAGAAACTTCGGCTCCGCTCAGCTTTGACATCGCTATTTTATTTTTAGTTTCTGTTATGCTTTGTCTGGCTGAGCGGAGCCGAAGCTTATTCAAAAGGTTTTAGCTCCAAAGGATTGTTGTACATCTTTTTTAACTTTTCCAATAAGTTTTGAAAATATCGATTATCTTCACCTTCCATGTCAGGAAATTTTGCCATTGTGAACTCCATATTATACTTGGCTTTTAAATATTTATCTTTTGGAAAATTTTTATATTCATTAAGGTTAAAATCAAAATCTTTTGACTGTTTTTCAATTCTTGTTAAAGTGAAATGATAATCATCCCTTGTATCATACAATTCACATATCAAGCCCGGTAAACCTGTAAACTTGTAAGGCCCAATAGATTGTGGATATTCTTTTGAGAAATAAGCAATCCATCTTCTACCATACTTATTTGTAGCAGCTAATTGACACATGATACCATTGACTATTTTGGTTTCAGAATACAAAACCCATTGCAGATCAACGTTTTCCTGATACCTGATTTTAGTATCTGCGATTGTAATATAAACATTAGTTAACCCGTCTTTTTTTATTACTCTTTCCTGAAAATAATCACTGATTGCTCCCGTATCAACGCCTTTGGATTCATACTGCCTCGTATCATTCAAATAATTTTGACCTGCTGCAAAATAATAATCTTGAGAATTTCCTATCAAAATGAATTTTTGATGATGATTATATTTTTCTCCTAATTGCAGCTTAGAATCATAAGTTACTTTAATTGTTGGTTCAAAAGAAATTTTTTGAGAAAAGAAAGGAATGAAAATAAGTAGAGTAAATAATAAAGAAATTTTTTTCATATTGTATTATATAAAGGCGGAGATTTTCTCCGCCTGACATTGAAATTAATTAAGAGTTACTTGTGGCCTTACTCCACATTCTGCTTCATTAATACTTGCAATAGCATTTGCTATTTGAGCGTTTGTATAATGATCAGCAAATGTTGTAGAATGTTTTACACCGCAAGTTGAAGTCCATGTTGCTAGTTTTTTAGCAAACGCCATTACGGAAATTCCTATCATGGCGCAAAATAAAATTTTCTTTTTCATAAGATTGTGTAATTAGATAATTAATAAATAAATTTCCCAAATTGAAAGTTTCGTCTAGAATAAAAATCCAATCCAGCTGATGCATCATTTTATGACTTTTAAAGAAATACATTTGATGCGGCCGCAGCAAATGCTCGCGAATTTCTCATTTGTGTCATAATACAAACCTACATAATAACTTCCGATAATTATATGCATTAAATTCAGCAAATATTGATGTGTTTTTATACAAAACAATTAGTTTAAAGTAATTTTTACATCAAATATTTTAAAATAATTATTTTTATTTATCTCCTTTAATGCTACGAATGAATTAACGTGATGAAGGTCATAGATTAAAAAAATTTTAAAATATTTATGGTATTTATTTATTTAATAATTTTGTAACCTAAAATTTATAATAATGGGGGTTATTCTAAAACCTATAGATATTGTTGATGATATTACGCAAGAAGAATTCCGTGAAAAATATCTGAAACCAAGAAGACCGGTCGTGATCAAAAATATGGCCCGTAAATGGCCTGCTTACCAAAAATGGACGATGGATTATGTGAAGGAAGTGGTTGGAGACATTACCGTTCCTCTTTACGACAGCGCCAAAGCTGATCCTGCAGCTCCTATCAACGCACCAACAACCGAAATGAAATTTGCAGATTATATAGACCTTATTCAAAGAGAACCTACAGATCTGAGAATTTTCTTTTTTGATCCTATAAAAAAAGCCAACAAACTATTGGAAGACTATATTTCTCCAAAAGAATTAATGGGAGGTTTTCTGGATAAGTTTCCTTCGATGTTTTTTGGCGGAAAAGGCTCGGTTACTTTTTTGCATTACGACATCGATTTAGCGCATATTTTCCACACTCATTTTAATGGCAGAAAGCACGTTTTGCTGTTTGAATACAAATGGAAAGAAAGACTTTACAAATTACCTTTTGCAACGTACGCATTAGAAGATTTTGACATCGAAAACCCGGATTTTACGAAGTTTCCGGCTTTGGATGGCGTAGAAGGTATTGAATGCTTCCTTGAGCATGGCGATACTTTATTTATGCCTACAGGTTGGTGGCACTGGATGAAATATCTCGACGGAAGCTTCTCTATTTCTCTTCGGGCCTGGGACAAATCTTGGGCGGTAAAAGCCAATTCTTTATGGAACCTTACCGTTCAGAGAAATTTTGACAACTTTATGAAAGGCCGTTTTAAAAATAAATATATGGACTGGAAAGAGAAAAAAGCAGTTGAAAGAGCCAATTTTGCTTTGAAAAGAGGTTTGCCAAAATAAAAACTAAAGACGTTTCATTTGAAGCGTCTTTTTTATTTAATCTGAATTCTTTTAGGATTTGTTGAGTTTTCACAAGACAAGTTTTGGAATAAATGACGTTTTATGACACAAATCAAAGATTTTCAAAACTCAATCGATGCAATTTTATCGAAGATAAAATCTTTGCGCCTTAAAAAAGACATTTATATATCTTGCGCCTTTGCGTTTCCCAACAAGTAAAATAAAATAATTTAAAGAATTCTATAAATAGGATATTGCCTGAAAGTCTTTTCTTCGAAATACGGAGAATTTTTGTAAATCCAGTCCAATTGAGCTTTTCCGTCATCTGAAAAACTCTTATCGGAAGATTTTTTAGCTTCAAATTTTTGTTTTAAATCTTTGTCTTTTTTTAATAATTCTGCCGCCGTATCTTCGAAAATATAAGCCGAATAATATTCTTTCTGAGCTAAAATTCCGTCGAAGAAATTCCAGTTGAAAAAAGAATCTAAAGCTTCAGGTTCAAGCGTTTCGATGATATATTTCACACCTTCCTGGCTCGTCGGAACAAGATAATCTCCTGCTGAAAAAATCATGTTTTTATTGGATTTGTCAACCGTTGTTTCAAAATGCAGATAATGCCCTTCATAAGGGTTTTTTACGGTTTTAAAATCATCAATTTTATAAGATTCTACCGCAATTGTACTGTCTTTGCGAAGGGGTTTCATTTGAATTTTATTTCGTTTAAACTCTTCAATTACACGATATTGCGACTGCGGAATCACATAATATTTCGGAATGGTGATATAGCCTGTCGGAATTGCAGTTGTAAACAATTTTATCTTCTTGGTAAAAGGTTTGTTTCTGTCATAAAACAACCTTGGTTTTCCGGAAATTTCGCTTGGCTTATATTTTCCTTCATACCCTTTAAAGTCCATTGTAGAATATTTTGTAGAATCTATTTTCCATCGGATTCCATATTTTTTTCCGGCTTGATATTGCTTTAAATTCTCAAGTCGAAGTTGTTTTATTTTTTTATAATCTTTATCTAAATTTTGAAGGTTGACAAGCATATATTTATACGTTGCATCCACTCTTTTATCGTAAGGCTTCAGCATATGCGTTTCGGGAACGGTTCCCAAAGAATTGAACAACGTCGTGTAGCCTGTAGAATATCTCGGAGAATCTTCAAAGGCCGCAAAACCAACTTCCGGAACATCACCATGAATATTGACGTAAGGCGTGCTTTCGTAACCTAATTTTTGCAAATCCTTAAGGTTTTTAGCCTGAAAATCATTGTGAAAATATTCGCCCAAAACACTTCCCAAACGCTCTTTAAAAGTTGAAATATATGTGAAAGTATATTGGTAATCTGCTCCGTTGCTTACATGATTGTCGATAAAAACATCAGGTTTCAGCCAATGATAAATTTCCTGAAAACTTCTCGCGTTTTTAGAATCTGCTTTGATAAAATCTCTATTCAGGTCATAATTTCTGGCATTTCCACGAAATCCATATTCTTCGGGACCATTTTGATTGGCTCTTGAAAATGAACTTTTATTCAGCATTCCGCTCACATTATAAGCCGAAATTGCTGCAATGATAAAGTTTTGCGGAGTTTTAATTTTCTTTGTTGCCAAATCTTTCATCAGCATCATCGTTGCATCAATTCCGTCCGGTTCGCCGGGATGAATTCCGTTGTTGACAAAAAGGATTGCTTTATCTTTTCTTAATTTCTCTAAATCTTTTTCAGGAAAAGGATTATAAACAACCACATAAATTGGTTTTCCATTATCATCTTCCCCCTTTTTGAGATATTGAATTTCATTAAAGTTTTTAGCTAAATTCTGATAATAAGAATTCATTTCGTCATAAGTAACGGTTTGATTTCCATTTCCTTTTTCAAAAGGTGTTTTAAAATTATTTTGAGCTAAAAATAAAGTTGAACTTAGAAAAATGAAGAAATATTTGAGTTTCATGGAAGCGATGTTTGAAGCTTTAAAATTACTTAAAGTTTAGGAATTGTTTGCTTAAAGAAGAATAGATATTATACTAAATTTACAAGCTTATCAAATAACAATTTCATTCCTTTCGTTGCGGTTTCTTTCATTACGACGGCTCTTTGTCCGTATCCGAAGCCTGTTTCGTTGGGATTGATGACAATCAACAGACAATCATCTTTGATGTCATGAAGCAATCCCGCAGCTGGATAAACCTGTAAAGAAGTTCCGATTACTAAGAAAATATCGGCTTCTTTTGCCTTTTCCGTGGCTCCTTTCATCAATGGAACTTCTTCCCCGAACCAAACAATAAAAGGTCGCAATTGTGCTCCGTCTTCTGCTTTATCTCCGATGTTGATGTCATCTTTTTGTTCGTAAATCAAACTTTTATTATTGCATGAACACGATTTTAACAATTCTCCGTGAAGATGAATAATATTGGTTGAGCCCGCTCTTTCGTGTAGATCGTCAATATTTTGAGTAATAATTTGAACATCAAAATGTTTTTCCAAATCTGCAATTAATTTATGAGCATCATTCGGTTCAACTTCATGAATTTGGCGACGTCTTTGGTTGTAGAATTCCAGAACTAATTCTCTATCTTTTCTCCAGCCTTCCGGACTTGCTACATCTGTAATATTATGATTTTCCCAAAGACCATCTCCGTCTCTGAATGTTTTTATTCCGCTTTCAGCGCTGATTCCGGCGCCGCTTAATATGGTGAGTTTTTTCATTAAGTTATTATAAACAGAATCGAATTTAATAAAAAAATCCACAGAATTTTCTGTGGATCATAATATGTTTAAACCAAGATTAGTTAATCATTCAGTTTCAAAACAGCCATAAACGCCGATTGTGGCACTTCTACTCTACCAATCTGCTTCATCTTTTTCTTACCTTCTTTCTGTTTTTCAAGAAGCTTTCTCTTTCTTGAAATATCTCCTCCGTAACATTTTGCGGTAACGTCTTTTCTTAAAGCTTTAATGGTTTCCCTTGCAATAACTTTCGCTCCTAAAGCTGCCTGAACAGCGATATCAAATTGCTGCCTAGGAATCAGTTCGCGAAGTTTTTCACACATTTTCTTACCAATATAATAAGCGTTAGAATCGTGAATCAATGAAGATAAAGCGTCCACCATATCACCATTAATCAGAATATCCATCTTCACCAATTTTGAAGAACGCATTCCGATTGGCGAATAATCGAATGAGGCATAACCCTTAGAAATAGACTTCAAACGGTCGTAAAAGTCAAAAACAACTTCCGCCAATGGCATATTAAAAGTTAGTTCGACTCTGTCTGCCGTCAGATAACTTTGATTAACAATCTCACCCCTTTTTTCGATACACAGCGTCATTACAGCTCCAACGAAATCAGATTTTGTAATGATAGAAGCTTTAATAAACGGTTCTTCTACTCTGTCCAAAATCGTTGGATCCATCATTTCTGAAGGATTATTAATCAAAATCGGAGTTTCAGGATCTTTTTTGGAATAACCGTGATACGAAACGTTGGGAACTGTTGTGATCACGTCCATATTGAATTCTCTATCCAAACGCTCCTGAACGATTTCCATGTGAAGCATCCCTAAGAATCCGCAACGGAACCCAAAACCTAATGCGGCTGAACTTTCCGGCTCGAAAACCAAAGAAGCATCATTTAATCTTAATTTTTCCAATGAGAATCTTAATTCTTCAAAATCTTCAGATTCAATAGGATAAATTCCGGCAAAAACCATTGGTTTTACTTCTTCGAAACCATCAATAGCCTCTGAAGCAGGATTAACAAAAGAAGTGATTGTATCCCCTACTTTTACCTCACGCGCATCTTTAATCCCGGAAATAATGTAACCCACATCTCCACATTCTATCTTTTTCTTTGGAACCTGCTTTAGCTTTAAAGTACCGACTTCATCAGCACCATATTCTTTTCCAGTTGCAAAAAATTTAATCTTTTCGTTTTTAGAAATACTTCCGTTGACAACTTTGAAATAAGCCTCAATTCCTCTGAAAGGATTATAAACAGAGTCAAAAACCAATGCTTGTAATGGAGCATCGGGATTTCCAACCGGAGCCGGAATTCTTGCAACAATCTGTTCCAACAAATCACGAACACCTTCGCCGGTTTTCCCTGAAACACGAAGAACATCTTCATATTTACAGCCTAAAAGGCCCATAATTTCGTCGGTAACTTCTTCAGGATTCGCAGACGGAAGATCTATTTTATTCAGAATTGGAATAATTTCCAAATCGTTTTCTAAAGCCAAATACAAATTACTAATCGTTTGTGCCTGAATGCTTTGTGCAGCATCTACAATAAGAAGCGCACCTTCGCACGCTGCAATCGAACGGGAAACTTCGTAAGAAAAATCTACATGTCCCGGAGTATCAATAAGGTTTAAGATATATTTTTCGCCATTAAGCTCATAATCCATCTGGATCGCATGAGATTTTATCGTAATCCCACGTTCTTTTTCCAAATCCATATCATCAAGCGTCTGAGATTGTAATTCTCTTTGAGTCACCGTGTTGGTATACTCCAAAAGACGGTCTGCCAAAGTAGATTTACCGTGGTCGATATGGGCGATTATGCAAAAATTTCGTATGTTTTTCATTTAAGAACTATGTAATTTGCAAAGATAAAAAAAAGAGAGACAATTCGTCTCTCTTAATTTTGTAGTTTAATATTATTTATAAAGATAGCAGACGTATAAGTGAATTCACTACAAAAAATAATGATATGTCTGCAAACATTAATTATATCTGCTCAATAATTACATTGCACAACGATTTATTTCCGGTCAGAATTAAAGATCGAGAGGCTCCCTCATTATGAAATGTGTATATAGAAAGTACATCACCCACATTACATTTTACAATAGAAGTAAGCAAGCCGGTATTTATTGCAATAGTTCCGCTAGTGTTGGCTTCAGTAAAGTGAGGCAGGGAATCAACGGGTGGACCTACCGAATTTTTTCTTACCTGTATATTGTATTCATGGCCTGCAATAATATTTCCTTTTTCATAAGTTAAAGTTGCAGTTACCCTGTACCATCCGCTTACAGGAACCGTAAATTCGCCGGTGTCTGCATTCCAGGCATTACCTCCGTTTTCAATTTGTGTGGTTGTCCAGTCTGTTATTTTAGTAGACAAATTACTCGGAATACTTTGTCCGTTTCCCTTAGTAGCAAAAACCCTGATTCTCCTTTTATTCCTTATGTTGAACAAAGTTGCCAGATCCGTTTTCTTTAATTCACCTTCATTTCCATATACTCCAATAGAATCTAAGTCTGAATGACTGCCAATTGTTTCTATTTCAGAAACTTTGGTATTGCCGTTCACATGAAGAGTGGCTGTTGGCGTTTCGGTGTTGATTCCGACTTGAGAATACATGGTTGTAAAGCAGAGTGCAAAAATTAAAAAGACTCCTTTTGAAATACAATTAATTTTAATCATTGTTAAAAAAATTTAAATATGTTTTCAACAAATTTAGAATAAATTACTAAAAAAAGAAGCTGTAAGTATAATTTATCATTGTGTCTATACAAAAAAATTTCTTTTTAATGTCTTCAAAAAAGGCTGATCTTTATTAGGGTTTTCAAAAATAATCAAAACTAAACTTTAATTCTCTTTAATGGGAAAGGTTTCAATCTTATGAAAATAGCTGAATTTAATATTGTAATTTTTTATTACTGTAACATACGGGTTTTGTAAGTGTAAATAAAATTTGAGCAAAAATTAAACGACCCTCACAAAAATATTGCAAGGGTCGTCCAACATTAAAAAAATAAACTATTATGATTATATCATCTTTTAGAACGGCTATTCGTCCTATTTTGTGGTTTTCTTTCATTCATCTTATCTCTCATCATACCTTCAGATTGAAAAAGTTTTAAGACTTTCTGACAAGGAATTACGGTCTGCATTTTTTCAGCATACTTTTTTCTGTTGTCTAATAATTTTTGACCGACATCAAAACTCTGCTGCAGTTTTGCTTTTGCTTCATCATCGCTCAGAGTTTCGGGATTAAAATTAGAATTAAACTGATTTTTAATTTTTTTCTGATTTTCGATATACTCGTTATAGAGATTCGTAAATTCGGCTTTATCTTTAGGATCTACATCAAGATTGTCGAGAACCATGTTGTTTCTGAACTGCGTAAGAAGCTCTTTTCTTTCTTCAGGAGAAAGATTATTTATAACTTCTTTTCTCTGCTCACGATTCATTTTTTTCCAATCGTAATCTTTGATCTGGGCATTTAAAGCAAACCCGGATATTACAAGAAGTGTAAATAATATTTTTTTCATTTCTCTTTTAATTATATAAATCCAAATAAACATCCTGTGTCGAATTGTTGGCTAGTTCTGCAATTTCAGAACTGGAAAACGAATCCAAATATTCTGCCATCTGAGTTTCTGTCTGTTTTGAAACGGGTTTTACCGTCTGTGGCTTTGTCGTTGTCACATCTTTTTGATCAGGCATGTATACCACTGTTTTTATTTGTTGTTTTTCACTTCTTTGATTGATGTTTTCAACAGAAGTTAAATCTGATTTTAATGTTTCATAAGCAATCTCACTTTCCGTTTTCGGTGCAGATTGATTATCAGCAAGCGTGCTTGTCGGATTTACATCTTCATCGGAATCAGAATATGAATTGTAAACAAATGTTGATCCAAAAATCAAAGCCAATGATGCCGCAGCTGCATATGCCCAGTTTAATTTAAAAACAGGAGCTTTCTTCTTTTCGCTTATTTCAGACATTACTTTTCCCTGAATGTTTTCAAACAAATTGTCGGGTACTTTGTAAATGTTTCTGCGTTCTAGCTTTTCTATATCAAAATCTTTCATCTTCTTGTTTTTCAAAAATTATTTCTCGTAATTTTCTTTAATATATTCTTCAATTTTTTGTTTGGCATAATGATAATTTGTTTTTAAAGTACCAACCGACATATCAACAATTTTTGATATTTCTTCGTAAGGTAAATCATCATAATACCGCATCATAAATACCAGTTTCTGCTTTTCGGGCAGGCTTTGTATTGCTTTTTGCAGGAAGATCTGTATTTCTTCGGCATCGCTTTGCACATTATCGGCGACGATATTTTGCATGTAATATTCAGGATCTTCATCGGTTTTCTGCATTTTTTTCAGCTTATTGATCTGTTGCAACGATTCGTTGGTCGCAATTCTGTACAGCCATGTATACAGCTGGCTATCGTTTTTAAACTGATGAAAATTCTGATAAGCTTTTATAAATGTCTCCTGCAAAGTGTCCTGAGCAAGATCTCCGTCGACGATTATTCTTCTGATGTGCCAATACAATCTACTCTGATAAGCATCCATCAACGCACGAGTACCTTTTTCAAGAGTTCGTGGGTTTTGCATCAGCGCAATAATTTCCGCGTCCTTAATCTTCATAAGATGCTTTCATTGTTTTGGATTACAAAAGTATTTAAAAGTTAAATTATATATCCAATTTTTAGTCCAATTATTTTATTACGAATTAAAATAATGTTTTAAACAATTATAAACGCTGTATCCAAATTCCAACTCCCATCTTCCCGCTTCCTTTCGCCAACTCATTACAAAATATTATCTTTGTTAGATGCAAATTGTAATTATAGGTTCCGGAAATGTGGCTTATCACCTGGCAAAAGCTTTTGTTCAGAATAAGATTCTATTGGCTCAGATTTTTGGAAGGAATGAAAAAGATTTAAATAAAATTTCCGAAGAATTAAACATTCCATATTCAACAGAAAAATTGGAAGATGCAGACCTGTACATTATTTGTGTGAGCGACAATTCTGTGGAAGAGGTTTCTAAAATTATTTCTAAAAAAGATTGTCTGGTTGCGCATACTTCAGGCTCATTACCAAAGGAAATTCTGACAGGAAATTACAGAAAAGCAAGCTTTTATCCTTTACAGACGTTCTCTAAATCGAAGGAACTAGATTATTCCAACATTCCGTTTTTTATTGAAACAGAAAATGAAGAAGATAAAAAATTGTTGTTTGAATTAGCTTCAAAAGTTTCAAAAAATGTAATGGAAAGCACTCACGAAAAAAGAAAATATATACATTTGACGGCCGTTTTTGCCTGCAACTTTGTTAATCATCTTTTTTCCAAGGCGAAAGAAATTTCAGATTCTCAGGAAATTCCGTTTGACTATTTTTTACCGTTGATTGACGAAACCGTTCAGAAAATTCATGAAATTGAACCAAAATCTGCACAAACAGGCCCGGCAGTAAGAAATGACAAGCGGGTTTTACAATTACATGAGCAGTTATTGAAAGATGAAAGTCTTGAAATTTATAAAACAATGAATCATTCTATTAAAAAAATGTATGAGCTATAAAGAGAAATTGAAAGATATAAAAGCATTTGTATTTGATGTAGACGGCGTTTTTACAGACGGAAGCGTTTATCTGATGCCTGGCGGAAATATGTGTCGTGTGATGAATGTTTTGGACGGTTATGCTGTAGTTAAGGCCTTGAAAAACAATTATTTAATTGGCGTAATTACAGGAGGGAATGATGAAATGGTAAAACACAGAATCAATTATCTTGGAATTGAAGATTATTATGCAAAATCTCACGATAAAATGGCTGATTTTGAAGATTTTAAAAAGAAATACAAACTCAAAAAGGAGAATATTCTGACGATGGGAGACGACATTCCGGATTTGCACATCATGGAAAATTCTGCCATTGCGGCTTGCCCGGAAAATGCAGTTCCAGAAATAAAAGGAATTTCACATTACATTTCACCAAAGCAGGGTGGAAGCGGGGCGGTACGCGATGTGATCGAGCAGGTGATGAAAGTGCAGGGGAAATGGCACGATGACAATACACAATCTGTTTAAAAATTAATATGAAAATACTTTTAGCTTCTCAGTCGCCAAGAAGAAAAGAATTGTTATCCGGTTTAGGATTTGATTTTGAAGTCGTAAAAATTGATTGTGAAGAAATTTTGGCCAAAAATATTGAAGCGAAAAATGCAGCGGCTTATTTATCCGAGTTAAAAGCAAATGCATTCCGGAAACTTGAAAATGATGAAATTTTATTGACAGCAGATACAGTTGTAATTATTGATAACCAGATTCTTGGGAAGCCAAAAGGAGATGAAGAAGCACGAATAATGCTTCAACAACTTTCCGGTAAAACACATCAGGTTTATACGGGAATTACCATTAAAACCACAAACAAAACAATTACACAAACCGATGTCGCCGATGTAGAATTTGATGAAATTACAAATAAAGAAATAGAATATTACATTCAAAACTACAAACCATTCGATAAAGCGGGAAGCTACGGCATTCAGGAGTGGCTTGGAATGACAAAAATAAAAAGAATGAACGGCAGCTTTTATACCATCATGGGATTGCCTACTCATTTGGTTTACAAAATTTTAAAAGAATTATAAACAATTTCCAAATAAAATTTTGTTATTTTTACAAAATCATCAAACTGCTTTGGATAATAAAAAGCAGATTAGCGAGTTATATTGAATAATGAAAAAGAATATTTTATTCCTTTTGGCTGCGATTATTGTTGTTTCATGCGGTACCAAAGTAAAAAAGCCGGAACAGCGATCAAAGTTTTTAAAAGGTTTTTCCACATATTATAATACACTTTTTAATGCAAAAGATGCTTTGAATAGTGAATTTGAGAACAGAGACAAAGCTCATAAAGACAATTTCTATGCGCCTTATATTCCTATTCTTACTTACGAAGAGCAACCGATAGGAAGTGATTTGGGACAATCTTCTGCTTTTGCAGAAAACTCTATGAAAATGGCAGAAATTGGAAGACCATCGGGAGATTTGGCGGGAAGACAAGCTTCGGGAGTTCCCGGCGCACCTACAGGATTATCCGGAATTTCCCAAGATCAAAATCAGCAGCCTGATGAAAAAGGAGCAACAGCGCTTGAAATTGCCGAAGCAAAAGCCTTAAAAGCCATCGGGAAATATTCGGTAATCAAAAAAGGGGAGGAGCAGAATAATACGATTTTTGATGCTTATATTATTTTGGCTCAGTCACGTATTTATCAAGGCAAATCATTGCAGGCTTTGGATGCGCTTAACTACGTTTTCACCCACATGAAAGACGACAAAAGGCTTCCTTTGGCAAGAGTTTATGAAGGTTTAGCCTATGCGCAGCTTAAAGATTATCACAAATCTGAGGAGATTTTTACCAAGCTTAAAAATGAAAAGCTTAAAAAAGATCATGAGAAACTTTTAAGTATTTATTATGCCGAATCTCTCTTAGATGCAGGAAAAAAAGAAGCAGCAGTAAATGAACTTGACAAGGCTTTTGAACTCAACGGAAACAGAAAACTGAAAAGCAGAATTGCTTTCTTAAGGGGGCAGGTTTTAATGGAGTTGGGGAAAAGTGATCCTGCACGCGAAAGCTTTATGGCCGCTTATAAATATGCCAATGATTTTGAATTTGAAGTAAAATCCCAAATCGAGATTGCCAAAACTTTTAATGGAAAAGGAAACTATGACGGCGCCAGAAAATATTTGGAAGATATCAGCAAAAAAGGGACTTATGGTTCCAGAAAAAATGAATTTTATTATGCTTTAGGTTTGATGGCAAATAAAGCTGGCAAGCCTGAAGAAGCACAGGAATATTTCAGAAAATCTCTTTTGGAAAAAGTTTCGGATCCGCAGGTGCGGGGTTTGGCTTATTACGAAATTGGCAAAAGATATTTGGATAAAAATGATTACATCGGCGCCGGTGCTTATTATGATTCGGCCTTAGCTTCAATGACTTACGAGCCTTCGAAAGTACTTTTAAAAGATCAGTCTGAAAACATTAAGAAAATTTCAAAAAATTATTATTTAATAAAAAGAAATGACAGTATTCTGACTTTGGCAAGAATGTCTGATGCACAGAAAACAGATTATTTTGCAAAACATATTGAAAAGCTAAAAGCTAAAGAAGCCAAAGAAGAGCTGGAAAGACAGCGCGCTGAAAGAAATAAAGGATTCGACACCGGAGATTACAACGCCAATTCTTTGTTTGCCAACAGTCCAAATACGTTTGAAGATTTCGGGACATCAGCAAAAGGCTTTTATTACGGAAATACCGGAACGGTAAATAAAGGAACCTCAACCTTTAAGCAGGTTTGGGGAGACAGAGCTTTAGTAGATAACTGGCGTTATTCCAAAAAAATGTCTACCATTGAAGATTTGAAAAATGAAGCTTTAGGCGTAAGCTCGACACCAGATCCGAGACGTTTTGAGCCGGCATATTATATTGAGAAGATCCCAAGTGACGCAGGTAAATTGTCCCAGCTAAAAAAAGACAGAGACACGGCGTCTTTAGGTTTGGGAATCATGTACCAAAACTATTTTACAAATACTTCTTTGGCAACAAAAACATTATATGATCTTGTTGATGTAAAACCTGAAGAAAAAGTATTGCTGCAGGCTTTGTATGAAATATTTGCGATGAATTATGAGAAAAATCCTCAGGCCGCAGCAAGAGCAAAACAAATGTTGCTTACAGATTATCCGTATACTTCTTATGCAGAATTTGTGAGAAATCCTAAAAACAACACCTTCGTAAAATCTTCACCGGAAGTAGAAAACGAATATAAAATGGCTTATGCCTTATTCGAGTCTGAAAAATTTGCAGAAAGTCAAAGTATAATAGACCAGGCGATCCAAAAAAATCCGAAAGACGCATTGGTTCCGAAGCTTTATTTGTTAAATGCTTTTAATGCAGGAAAATCAAGTGGGAAAGAAGTAATGATTTTACAGCTTGAACAGATTGTTTTAAATTATGGTAAAACTCCTGAAGGTCTTAAAGCAAAGGAAATGCTTAATTATCTGAAAAGCGAGGTAGGATTTCAGGCAACCGACAACAAAGGAAATGTGATGCAAAAAACTCCTGCCAACAACGCACCAAGCAAGCCGGATATGTTTAATCAACAAAATCAAAATATACAGTTGCTGAATGATGCTGCATCCGGAAATCAAAAAAATCCGCTGCCAAATAGTGCGCAACCTGTAAATAATGCAATCAAAAGCGAAGTTCCCAAAAAGCCCGGAACGAATATGAATACTCAAAAATTGGAAATGGCAACGCCAGTTCCTGCAACAAAATAAATAAGAGAAAAATATATAAAATAATGGACGGAAGAAATTCCGTCCATTTATGTTTAATGAAGATTTTATTTAGATAAATCTTCCGTCAATATCATTTGCAAAAAGATGTTTTTATTGCATTACTTCTTCCAAAGTTTTCATGTATTCGTAAGCTGTCATGTCGAATTTTACAGGTACGATTGAGATGTATCCGTTGGCCAAAGCGGTTTCGTCAGCGTCTTCAGAATCATCCATATTATTGAAATATCCTGTTAGCCAGTAATATTTTTTTCCGTGAGGATTTACTCTTTCGTCGAAACTCTCTTCCCATTTTGCCTTTGCCTGCTTGCAGACTTTTATGCCTTTTATTTCTTCTGTTGTAAGTTTAGGAATGTTTACGTTCAGCACAATTCCTCTCGGCATAGGATTTTCCAGAGTTTTTTTTACAATATCTTGAATATACTTTTTTGCCTGCGTAAAATCTGCTTCCCAGCTGAAATCGAGTAACGAGAAACCAATCGCCGGAAGGCCTTCAACACCGGCTTCCACAGCGGCAGACATCGTTCCCGAATAAATGACATTGATAGAAGAATTGGCCCCGTGATTGATCCCTGAAACAACAATGTCGGGTCTTCTTTTTAAAATTTTATCAAGAGCCATTTTTACACAGTCAACAGGCGTTCCGCTGCATGAGAAATCGGTTTGCGGACCATCCAATGTTACTTCTTCATAGCTTAAGGTAGAATTAATGGTGATTGCATGCCCTTTTCCGCTTTGAGGAGAATTGGGAGCTACAACAACTACTTCTCCGATTTCGTTCATAAATTCTACAAGATTTCTAACACCTGGCGCAGTAATTCCGTCATCATTTGTAACCAGAATAAGTGGTCTTTCCATAAAAGATTTAAATTTTAACAAAAATACTTAAAAGTATCCGATAATTGTAAATAAGGTATTAAATTTGATAGTTTGTAACAGTCATTCGATAAACGCTACTTATTGAATGATATTTAAAAGAAATTAATAAAAATATATTACAGATTTATGTGGAAAAATTTTAAACTAAATAAATTTCTACTTCTTATTCCATTAACAAGTCTTATGTTTTGTTTCAACTCGGCAAAGAATGACGATGAAAAGATGCAGACGATAATGGTGAGCGTTAAAAACACACTTTCATATTTACATTACAGTCCAAAACCAATCAACGATGCTTATTCAAAAGATGTTTACAAGCATTATTTTGAATTGGTGGATCCTGCAAAAAGATATTTTGTGCAGTCGGATATGGATGAATTTGCCAAGCATGAAACGAAGCTTGACGATTATTTGAACATGGGTGATCTTTCATTCTATAAATTGACTATCGACAGATTGTATCAAAGAGTTGATGAAATCGATAAAATAACACAGGAAATTTTTAGTAAGCCGATCAATTTGGAGGAAGATGAAACATTAACTCTTGAGCCGAAATTAAAGAAAGTACCTGCCAACAAGCAGGAACAATATAATGAATGGAAGAAATTCATTAAATACAATATTCTTCAGGAGATTGAATCGATGAACAGCAAAGAAGAAGCTCAGAAAGAAAAGAAAGATTCTGTTCAGAAGCATAAGCTAAAAGACACCATTAAACTTGAAATCCTAACTCCGGATCAGAAAAAAATAAAAGCGACGGATGAGGTGAAAGATCTTGTGAAAGAAACATTTACAAGGTTTAAGAAAAGAAAAAAAATGGATTGGTTCACAGTTTATATGAATGCTTATACTGAGGTTTTCGATCCGCACACCAATTATTATTCACCAAAAGATAAAGAAGATTTTGACACTCAGTTTAAAGGTTCTATCATCGGTATCGGAGCTCTTATTCAGGAGAAAAAAGGAAATCTGTATTTGGGTGCTTTAACGATTGGCGCGCCGGCCTGGAAGTCTAAACAGCTTTCGGAAGGGGATAAAATTTTAAAAGTAAAATCTACACCGAAAGATGATGCCGTAAATGTTGTAGGAATGTTGGTAGATGAAGCCGTAAGACTCATCAGAGGTGAAAAAGGAACTCCGGTTACTTTGACGGTTCAGAAAAAGGACGGAACGATAAAAGATGTGACATTGGTACGTGAAGAAGTGGCTATCGAAGATACTTTTGCAAGAAGTATTATCATCAATTCTCCAAACGGTAAAAAATATGGTTTCATCAATTTACCAAGCTTCAATGCAGATTTTGAGAATGATAAAGGAAGGAATGCTTCCGACGATATCAAGAACGAAATCATTAAAATGAAAGCTCAAGGTATTGAAGGTGTAGTTTTAGATCTTAGGAATAATGGCGGTGGTTCACTGACGGAAGTTGGCGATATTATGGGACTTTTCATGAATGCCGGGCCTTATGTACAGGTAAAAGACGGAAACGGAAAAATTCAGACTTTAAAAAATAAAAATGAAACTCCGGTTTGGACAGGTCCTTTGGTGATCATGCAAAACGAACTTTCCGCTTCGGCTTCCGAAATTTTGGCAGGTGTAATGCAGGATTACGGCAGAGCAGCAGTGATCGGCTCGCCACAGTCTTTCGGGAAGGGAACGGTACAGACTTTTGTTGATCTCAACAGATTTCTAAATACAGAAGATGATTTCGGATCTTTAAAGCTGACGATTCAAAAATTCTACAGGGTTACGGGAGAATCTACACAGAGAAAAGGAATTGTTTCGGATGTTCAGATGAAAGATTTTTTTACTTATGCAGAAATTGGGGAAAGATATGACGATTTTGCTTTGGCGTGGGATAAAATTCCTAGCGTAAACTTTCAGAAATTAAATTATTTCGACCTTAAAGCTTTAGAAAAAGCAAGCGCTGATAGAATGGCTAAAAACTCAAATTATCAGTTATTGTTGGAGTCTGCACAATGGAGAGAGCAATTGGATAAAGAAGAAAGTATTACATTAAATATTAATAAATTTAATGAACTGATGAAGCAAAGGAAAGCTCAAATTGAGAAATTCAAAACTTTGACGAAATTCGAAAACGGACTCAAGTTTGCAATGTATCCAAACGAAATTGAAAGAGAGAAAAAAGATGAAGCTTTCAAGAAAAAATCTGAATTGTGGATCAAAAATCTCAAAAAAGATGTTTATCTTCAGGAAGCAATGAATATTATAGCACAAATGAAATAAAAAAAATTAAAAAAAACACAAGTGAATGATCAGGTAAATAATTTAAAAGAAAATATAGATATTACAGTTAAACAAATATTAGAGTACGAGCTTTTTTCCTTAGGAGGATACAAACTTTCGGTATACGAAATTGTAGGAGCTTTTGTTATTATATTAATAGGATTTATTGTTTCAAAGCTGGTAAAAAAGCTTATTTATAAATCAGATAAAATTGATATCGGGAAAAAATTTGCTTTCGCTCAGATATTTCATTATCTCATCGTTATTGTTGTTTTCTTTTTAGCGATAAAGGTTTTGGGAGTTAATATTTCTCCATTATTATTAGGTTCAGGAGCAATATTGGTAGGAATAGGATTGGGGCTTCAAAATTTATTTTTGGACTTTATTTCGGGGATTATCATTCTGGCAGACCGAACAATAAAAGTAGGCGATGTTATTGACATTGACGGAACAGTAGGCAAGGTGCAGGAAATTAAAATGCGGACGACAACTATTGTTACCAGAGAAAATAAAAGCATTATTTTTCCTAATGCCGCGCTTACAACCAACAAGCTGATCAATTTCTCGCACAATGATGAGATTGTATTGTTCGATATCAATGTAGGCGTACATTATGATACAGATCTGGATCTGGTGGAAAGACTTATGAAAGCTGCTGCTTTAGAAAACAGTGATGTTCTTAAGGAGCCGGCACCTGTAGTGAGATTAGAAAGCTTCGGAGAAAGCTCTTTGGATATGAAAATGTATTACAGCACCAGAAATTTATTCAGGCAGCCGATTGTACGAAGCAGTATAAGAAGAGCAATACTCACGAAGTTCAGGGAAAACAATGTGAATATTCCGTATCCGATCAGGACACTTGATTTTCCTTACGGACAATCTATAAATGGCGATAAAAATAAAAAAGCAGAAAACTAATTCTGCTTTTTTTATTACTTTATTTCTACACATCCGACTCTTCCGCCGGCATTTCCTGTAGGCTGAGTTTGAAAATCATCTGCAGCTGCATGTATAATAAGGCCTTTTCCCATAATGTTTTTAGACTCTTCTACACATTCCAGGCACCATTTATCAGTTTTGAAAGTGAGCTTTGCCTTTCCTTCAGCGTTGGCTTCAAGGTTTCCGATATCTCCCATGTGAAAGCTATTGTTACCCCATTTTCCATGATCATGATTCCCTGGATTCCAATGGCCGCCTGCTGAGGTAGCATCAGGAGCAGAACAATCACCTTTTTCGTGAATATGCACCGCGTGTGTGCCTGGAGTAAGATTGGTAACTTCAAGTTCCATGATTACTTCATTACCATCTTGTGTGAACTTGGCTTTTCCGCTGGTTTGCGTTCCGCTTTTCGCCATAATATTGTAGGTTTTGCTGGAGCTGCAAGATGCCGCAAATAATGCACAACCGACTACTAATGTTAATGTTTGTAATTTCATTTTTTATATTTATGTGGTTTAAGATTATAAATTTAGTTAAAATAAAACTTATATTTTCTGCTAATAAGCCATTCAGTATAAAAAAATGACCGTTCGGTACAAAAAGTTGAGCTCATTGATTTTTACATTTTACTTTTGTGTCAAACTATTAGCAATGAAAACTCAAATAAACAAAATAATCTTTCTCTTTGCTTTTCTATCATTCTTGTTAAGCTTTTCTCAAGTAAAGATTTCAGGGAAAGTTACTTTTAAAAATAAAGGAATAAGTGAAATAAATGTAACTTTAAAAGGCACTTACGATGGAGCAACGACAGATTCGAATGGAAATTTCTCTTTTGAAACATCCGAGAAAGGAAACCAAATATTGACCTTTACCCACCCCAAGTACAACGAAATTGAAAAATCTATTTTAATTGAAGGCAAAGATATTTCTGTAAATGCCGAACTAAAAGAACAAATCAACGAAATCGATGCGGTTGTAATTTCTGCAGGATCTATCGAAGCGAGTGACAAAAAAAGAGCAACAGCCTTGTTGACGCCGATTGATATTTATACAACGGCCGGAGCAGACGGGCAAATTTCTTCTGCTTTAACTTATCTTCCCGGTGTACAAAAAGTAGGCGAAACCGAAGGTTTGTTCGTTCGTGGAGGAACAGGAACCGAAACCAAAATCTTCATGGATGGAAGCTTAATCAACAATTATTTTTCCAGTTCTGTTCCCGGAATTGCGGGAAGAGACCGCTTCAATACTTCACTTTTTAAAGGGAATATATTTTCCAGCGGCGGATATTCTGCTTTGTACGGTCAGGCACTTTCAGGTGCTTTAATGCTGGAAAGTGTAGATCTTCCGGATCAAAGTTCTTATGATTTTGGCGTTTCTCCAATATTTTTAAGTGCGGGTTTTCAGAAATTAAGTGACAATAAAAATTATTCTTACGGCGCAACAGCGGGTTATTCTATGTTGAACCTGATGCAGGAAATTTTCAGCTTTAATACAGATTTTATTGATGCTCCGCAAGGCTTTAATGGTGATGCGAATTTTAGGTTTAAGACCAAATCCGGCGGTTTTTTTAAATATTACGGGATGTACGACAGCAATAAAATGGGTGTGAAAACCGAAAGCTTAGAGCCTGAATATGATTTTGCTTTGGTAAGATTAAAAGGAAAAAACACTTATCATAACTTATCTTTTAAGCAAAAATTCGGGAAATATCTTCTTAATACCGCTGCATCTTATTCTTATAATCAATCAGGGTTAAATTTTTCGACGGAGACAGCTGAAGTCGAATCTGAAAGAACACAATTGCTGAATGATGGAAACTACATCAATTTTAAAGCAGTTATCGACAGAAAAATCAATAAAATAAGTGCTTTGCGTGGCGGGATTGAACTGAACAGCACCAACGAAAACCTGAAGTTTGGCGAAATAAATAAAAATTATCAGGATTTAATTTCTTCTGCTTTTGTGGAAACAGATTTAGGTTTTAGCAACAATTTGTCCGCAAAGATTGGGGTAAGAGCCGAGAATTCTTCTTACTTAAATAAAAATAATATTGCACCGCGTTTGGCTTTGGCTTATCGTTTTGCAAAAGACTGGACGACTTCCTTCGCTTACGGATTGTTTTATCAAAACCCTGAAAGTAAATACATTAACTCAAATGCAAAATTAGATTTTCAAAAATCGCAGCATTATATTTTTCAGGTTCAAAGGGCGTCTGAAGGAAGAAGCTTAAGATTTGAGGCATTTTATAAAGAATATGATGATTTGATAAAAACACAGAATATTTCCGGTCAGCAGGTTCAGGCTGCCTTTAATAATAATGGAAATGGTTTCGCAAAAGGGTTAGAATTATTTTGGAGAGACAAGAAAACATTTGAAAACATAGATTACTGGATCAGCTATTCGTTTTTGGATTCTAAAAGAGATTTTCTGAATTATCCGGTGAGTCTAAAGCCAAATTTTGCTGCAGAACACACTCTTTCTGTCGTAGCCAAAAGATTTATTCCTGAATGGAAAACTGGCGTCAACCTTTCTTATACTTACGCAAAGGGACGGCCTTATTACGACATTATCACAGAAAACGACAAAAATATTATCCGAAACGAAGGAAGGCTGAAAGACTACAATGCACTGAATTTAAGCTTTAATTATCTTCCGAATTTAGGGAAAAAAGATGCGAAAGCTTTTACCATTTTTGTGTTGAGTATTTCCAATGTTTTAGGAACAAAAAATGTGTATGGATACAATTTTTCGCAAAATGGTAACATAAGTTCGGCAGTAGTTCCGCCGGTTAATACTTTTGTTTTTGTAGGAATGTTTATCAGTTTCGGAGTGGATAAAACTCAGGACGCAATTAATAATAATCTTTAAAATTAGTATAAATATTAACATTAAAATTTAGAAATCATGAAAAAACATCTTTTAAGTTTAGCTTTGATAATGATAAGCCTCATAACTTTCGCACAAAGCAATTATGAAAAAATAATGAAAGAAAAGATCGCTAAAATTGAAACCAGCAAAACTCCTGAAGATTTTCAGGTTTTAGCCAACGATTTTCAGAGAATTGCCGAAAAAGAAACCACAAAATGGCAACCGAATTATTATGCAGCTTTTGCTTACATTCAAAAAGGAAGAGCTTTGATGAGCGAAGGGAAAGTGCAGGATTTGGATGCAGTTTCAGATCAGGCTCAAAAGTTTATTGATGCTGCGGAAAGTTTGGAAAAAAGTAATTCGGAAATCCATTTGCTTCAAAAAATGGTTTATTCTTTGAAAATGATGGTCAATCCTCAGCAAAGATACATGACGTTTGGAACGAAAGCTCAGGAAGAACTAAAAACGGCAGAAAAACTGGATCCGAATAATCCAAGAGTGACGCTGATACAAGCAGAAGACACTTATTTTACGCCGGAGCAATATGGAGGGAGCAAAACAAAAGGTTTAGAATTATTCAAAAGTGCGCTGGAAAAATACAATTCTTTCAAACCAAAAACAGAATTGGATCCAAACTGGGGAGAATCTGAAGCCGAATATTTCATCAACCAGACGCCAAAATAGTTTAAACTTTGAAAAGAAACTTCATGTCTTGAAAAAAGCTGTTCAGGATAATTTTAGCTACATTTAATATCATTTATTTTTGAGGTAAGAATTTAATTATGAAACGAAAAAGTCTTGTCATATTACTTTGGATCTCTTTGGGAACAACCCTTTTCTTTTTTTTCTTTTTTGATCAAGAAAAGAGCTTAAAGAATTTTATCCTTACTTTTTTTATTTCGTTGATGTATTCTTTCCTTATTGGTGTGGGGAACGGTGTTATTAATGATGTTTTAAATAAGAAGTTTCCCTGGTCTGAAGCGACCAACAAAAGAGCGGTTATAAGTGTAGTTTCAATTTTGATAGCCAATTTTATTCTGGTTTATGTATGTAATTATATCAATTTTGTGATTATCCAGAATTCTGCAACAACAGAGCAATTTTTCTCGGGAAAATACAATTTTATCAATTGGTTTATGGTAAATATTGCTTTGCTTATTTCTGCTTTTCTGCATGCTAAAAGCTTCATGGAAGAGCTGAAAAAAACGTCTAAAAAAGAAGTTGTTGAGCAAAAATTGATTGCCAAATCTGCCAATGCACAGTTTGAAAGCTTAAAAAACCAGCTTGATCCGCATTTTCTTTTTAATTCTCTGAATGTTTTAAGCTCGTTAATTGATGAAAATCCAAATCAGGCGCAGAAGTTTACGGCTTCAATGTCAAAGATTTACAGATACGTTTTAGAGCAAAAAGATAAAGAATTGGTTACTGTAGAGGACGAGATTGGGTTTGCAAAAATCTATTGCGATTTGTTGAAAACAAGATTTGAAAACAGTGTAAATTTTGTATTTGACGTAAAAAAGGAAGATTACCGCAGATTTGTAGTGCCGCTTTCGTTGCAGCTTCTTCTTGAAAACTGTATTAAGCATAACTTTGCAACTCCTTCAAAACCATTATTTATTAAGATCTTTTCTGAAAACGACACGCTTTGTATAGAAAATAATTTTCAGGTAAGAGAGCAGATGAAAGAAAGTGCGGGAATTGGACTTGCAAATATTGTTCAGCGGTATGCTTTGCTTACAAAAAGAAATGTTTTTATAGAGAAATCTGAAGATTATTTTAAAGTAAAACTTCCAATTTTATCAGATAAGCCAAATATTGTCAATATAATAACTGAAGATAATGATAAGGCATACGAAAAAGCGAAAAAACGCATGAAAGAAATAAAAGGGTTTTATGGAAACCTGATTTCATATTGTATTGTAATTCCTTTTTTAATAATCATCAACCTTCTTACAAGTCCTAAAGACATTTGGTTTTACTTTCCAATGTTGGGTTGGGGATTCGGAGTTGCAACACACGCCTTAAGTGTTTTCTCCATCGGAAAAAGCTGGGAAGAAAAGAAAATAAGACAAATTTTAGAAAAACAAAATAAATATCATGGAAAATAATATCGATCAAAAAATTCGTTATTGGGAAGCTGCAAAAAAAGTAAAAAGGATTAAAGGTTTTTATAGCCATCTTATGATATATCTTCTTGTCAATATATTTATAATTGTGGTAAAAGCAATCAATTTGGATTTTGGAGAAAATCTGTGGGAATGGGATCTTGTAAAGCTTCCTTTATTGTGGGGAATTGGATTAGTGGCACATGGCTTGACCGTTTTTTTGCCTGCTTTTATTTTTGGAAAAAACTGGGAAGAAAGAAAAATTAAAGAATTAATTAATAAAAATAAATAATGAATACACTTGACGTGGTATTTTACGGATCGATATTGCTTTGGTTTTGTAGTGAAATTTATTACAAGCAAAAATTAAAATCCCGGGAAAACGATCAGAAAAAAGATAATTCGACTCTGAATATTTTGTGGGTTGTGATTATTCCTTCGGTTTTCTGTGCGGTTTTTGTTTCGGAGAAATTACAGATTGCTATTTCTGATCATATTTGGATCAAGTATTTGGGCTTGTTTTTTATCTTATCAGGTACGGTTTTCAGGTTTATTATCATTCGGTCTTTAGGTAAATTTTTTACGGTAGATGTTTCGATAAAGGAAGATCATCAGATTAAAAAAGAAGGGTTTTACAAATATCTTCGACATCCTTCTTATGCGTTTTCGCTTTTGAGTTTTTTCGGTTTGGGTTTATTCCTAAACAATTGGATTTCTTTGGCGCTCGCTTTTATTCCGGTGTTTTTAGCTTTTAGATACAGGATAAAAATTGAAGAGAAAGCATTAATAGAGCGGTTTGGAGATGAATATCGGGAATATATAAGAGCAACAAAAAAGCTTATTCCTTTTATTTATTAATAACAATGTTACTGTTCAGGTGCAAAAATATACCGCTCGGTTATATAAAATTGATTTGATTAAGCAACATGTCTTAAATTTGAATCAGAAATAAAATAAACATCATGGAAACATTTGAATCAGAAAATTTAGCGTACAAAAAAGCGGCTAAAAGAGTAAAAGAACTAAAAGGATTCTACGGAAATCTTACATCATACTGCCTTGTAATACCATTTCTGTTGATTCTTAATCTTCTTACTTCTCCGCAAGAATTATGGTTTTACTGGCCAATGCTGGGCTGGGGATTAGGTCTTACATTGCATGCAGTAAATGTTTTTGGAATTGGAAAAAGTTGGGAAGAGAAAAAAATAAAAGAATTGATGGAACAAGAAAAGTCTAAAAAACCAATTGATTTTTAAGAATAATTTAATTATTTTTAATTAAATTGTTTAGGCTTAAAAGACACAAAAATGATCAGAACTGTAATTATCGAAGACGAGAAACCTGCCGCAAGAAAACTGGAAAGAATGTTGAGCTTGTTTCCGGAAATAGAATTAGTTGCCAATATAGAATCTGTAGAACAAGGCGTAGAATGGTTTTCCAAAAACGAGCATCCACAATTGATTTTTTCAGACATCGTTTTAGGAGACGGCCTGTCATTCGATATTTTCGGGAAAGTGCCTACAAGTGCATTCATTATATACACAACAGCTTTTGATCAATATACCCTGAAAGCATTTAAGCTAAATAGCATCGATTATCTATTGAAGCCTATTCTAGAAGAGGATCTTTCAGGAGCTATTGAAAAGTTTAAATCATTTCTTCCTTCCGGAAATTTAGTAAGCTCACAAGAAATAAGACAGTTGATTAAGACCGAAAAAACAACATTGTCGAGAGTTTTGGTGAAGATCGGTTACAATTTAAAAATTGTTCAAACACACGAAATAAGCTGTTTCTTTAGTGAAAATAAAATTGTTTATCTGCAAACTCAGGACAGAATTTATCCTTCAGATTTTACATTGGATGAGTTGGAAAACGTTTTGGATGATAAAAAGTTTTTCCGTGTAAATCGGCAGTTTATCATCAATTCAGATTATATCAAAAATATTCATACGTCGCCGACTTACAAAGTTGAGCTCAATTTTCAGCCCGCAGAAGAAATTACAGTAAGCCGCGAACGGGTAAAACATTTTAAAGATTGGCTGATAAGTTAAGTTTATATTAAGATTTATTTATAAAACAAAACCCGAAACAAATATGCTTCAGGTTTAAATATGTTATGAAATCACTCCGCTTCCGACAAGCTCGTCCTCAATATACCAAGCGGCAAACTGGCCTTCAGCAATTGCTGATTGCAGCTCATCAAATTCTACATAAAAAGAATTTTCAAACTGATAAATTGTAGCTTTCTGAAGTTCTTGCCTGTAACGGAATCTCGCCATTACGTCCATTGATTCTCCGTTTTTCAGTTTCAGATCTTCACGTACCCAATGCAGCTCGGAATTATCAATTTTTAAAGCTTTTTTGTGCAATCCGGGAAAGCGGTGACTTTCACCAACAAAAATGATGTTGTTTTCCATGTCCCTGGAAATAATAAAACAGCTTTCTTTATGACCGCCAATTCCTAAACCTTTGCTTTGCCCAATTGTGAAAAATTGAGCACCTTGATGTTTTCCGATTACTTTTCCGTCAGATTTTTTGTAATTGATCTTTTGGCTTAAAAACTCTAATTCTTCCTCTTTTGAAGAAAAATTCGGCTTTTCTTGCGAAAATAAAGGTGAATCTTCAAAAATCTCTACAATTTCACCTTCTTTTGGAACCAATTGCTGTTGTAAAAATTGTGGTAAACTTACTTTTCCGATAAAGCACAATCCTTGAGAATCTTTTTTATCAGCCGTTACCAACCCTATTTCTTTTGCGATTTCCCTTACTTGCGGCTTCGTCAATTCACCAATCGGAAACAATGCTTTCGACAACTGATCCTGAGACAACTGACACAAAAAATATGACTGATCCTTATTATTATCTTTTCCTGCTAAAAGGTGAAAAATTTCTTTTCCGTTTTCATCAAAAGTTGAATTTACTCTTGCATAATGCCCGGTTGCAACCTTGTCTGCACCCAAAGACATTGCTGTTTTCATAAAAACATCGAATTTTACTTCTCTGTTGCACAAAACGTCAGGATTCGGTGTTCTTCCTTTTTGATATTCCTCAAACATATAATCTACGATGCGCTCTTTGTACAATTCGCTCATATCGATCACCTGAAAAGGGATTCCTAATTTCTGGGCAACCATCAAGGCATCGTTACTATCTTCAATCCACGGGCATTCGTCTTCCAACGTCACGGAAGCATCATTCCAATTTCTCATAAACAAAGCCACAACTTCATGACCTTGCTGCTGCAACAAATACGCCGCAACACTGGAATCTACACCGCCCGATAATCCTACAACTATTTTCATACTATTATTTCTGATAAAGTTTTTATCTTTATCTTAACGCTTGCAAAATTACGATAATACTTTTTGCGAAAAAAAAGATAATTTAAACATTGATAAAAACGATTGTATGAAAAACATGACTTTACTATTTATGCTAATCTTTTGTGGATCTGCATTTTCACAGGTTTCTGTATCAACACCTTCATCAGAAGCTAACAAATGGACTTTTGGAGGCGGAATTGGACTTGGCTTCGGAAGTAATTCTGCGTTTTACCTTTCGGCTTCACCGCGTGTGGGATATAAAATTACCAATAATTTGGAAGGTGGAGTAGTGGGAAGTGTTTCTTGGCAAACGTCAGATTTTTACAGCTCGACAATGTTTGGAGTTGGCCCTTTTGTGAATTATTATTTTGCAAGATCTTTTTTCGTAAGCGGAAACTTGCAGCAATATTTTATCAATTATAAGGATAAGTTTTATGATTTTAAAGATAATCAACAGGAAACTGCTCTTTATTTAGGCGGAGGATATATGCAGCAGATTGGGAACAATTCTTTCCTGCAATTGGGATTAATGTATAATGTTTTGTATAAAGAAAATCAAAGTATTTTCTCCAGCGGTTTGGTTCCAAATATTGGATTTGTAGTGGGATTATAAAAATCAGCGATTGTCATTTTAGGCGAAGGAAGAATCCTAACGATTTAATTTATATTACGATTAAGTTGTAAACTTTTTGAAAAATAAAAAGCACCGAGAAAATTCCCGATGCTTCTTTTATTAAAATTAATTATTATTAAGATTTTTCAGCAGCCGACTTTTTGGTCTTCTGAGTTTTTCCTTGTAATCCGTCTTTAGCTTCATTAAGATCTAAAACTACGGTTTCACCTTCATTCAGCTGTTTATTTACCAACATTTCAGCCAATAAATCTTCGATATATTTCTGAATCGCTCTTTTCAATGGTCTTGCACCGAAATCTTTATCCCAGCCTTTTTCAGAGATAAAATCTTTGGCTACTTCCGTTAATTCTACTTTATAGCCTAGTTTTTCAAGTCTTTTGTAAAGCTTGTTCAACTCAAGATCAATGATTTTTTTGATATCATTCTGCTCAAGAGAGTTGAAGATCACAATATCATCAATTCTGTTTAAGAATTCCGGTGCAAATGCTTTTTTAAGGGCATTCTCAATGGTACTTCTTGTTCTTGAATCAGAGTTAGATTTCTTAGCCGTTGTCCCAAATCCTACACCATCACCAAAGTCTTTGATATCCCTTGTTCCGATGTTTGAAGTAAGAATGATAATTGTATTTCTAAAATCAATTTTTCTACCTAAACTGTCGGTAACGTGGCCTTCATCCAAGATTTGCAACAGAATATTGAATACATCTGGATGCGCTTTTTCAATCTCGTCTAAAAGAACTACAGCATAAGGTTTTCTTCTTACAGCTTCAGTTAATTGTCCACCTTCTTCATATCCAACGTATCCCGGAGGAGCACCAACCAATCTTGAAACAGCGAATTTTTCCATATATTCACTCATGTCAATTCTGATCAATGCTTCATCAGAATCAAAAAGTTCTCTTGCCATTACTTTTGCAAGCTCAGTTTTTCCGACACCGGTTGTACCTAGGAAAATAAAGGTTCCGATTGGTCTGTTTGGATCTTTTAAGCCTGTTCTGTTTCGTTGGATTGATTTTACTACTTTTCTTACTGCATCTTCCTGTCCGATTACTTTTCCGTTCATATTATCGTCCATTTGAGCCAATTTGTCAAGCTCATTTTTACCGACTTTCGTTACCGGAACACCGCTCATCATAGAAACTACTTCAGCAACACTTTCTTCAGATACGGTTTCTTTTTTCTCTTTTACATCTTTATCCCATTGATCCTGAGCAGAATTCAATTCCATTTGTAAACGCTCTTCTTCATCCTTCAGCTTTCTTGCTTCCAGATAATCCTGAGCTTTTACAGCCTTTTGCTTCAATTCTTTGATGTCTTCGATTTTTTTCTCAAAATCAATGATTTCTGTAGGAACTTTCATGTTTTTAATATAAACACGAGATCCTGCTTCATCCATTGCATCAATTGCTTTATCCGGTAAAAATCGATCTGTAATATATCTTGATGTCAAATTGACACAAGCCAGAATTGCTTCTTCGGTATAAACTACATTATGATGTTCTTCATATTTATCTTTGATCTGATTCAAAATCTGAATAGTTTCATCAATCGAAGTTGGCTCCACCATTACTTTCTGAAATCTTCTTTCTAAAGCTCCGTCTTTTTCAATATATTGACGATATTCGTCCAAAGTTGTTGCTCCAATGCATTGGATTTCACCTCTTGCCAAAGCAGGTTTAAACATATTGGAGGCGTCTAAACTTCCTGTTGAGCTTCCTGCTCCAACGATAGTGTGAAGCTCGTCGATGAATAGAATTACATCACGGTTTTTTTCCAGTTCCGTCATGATGGCTTTCATTCTTTCTTCAAACTGGCCACGGTATTTTGTGCCTGCAACCAAACTGGCCAAATCAAGCGTAATCACTCTTTTGCCATAAAGAACTCTTGAAACTTTTTTCTGTTGAATTCTCAAAGCCAAACCTTCAGCGATGGCAGATTTACCAACTCCAGGTTCACCGATAAGCAACGGATTGTTTTTCTTTCTTCTTGATAAAATTTGTGAAACTCGCTCAATTTCTTTTTCACGACCGATCACCGGATCCAATTTTCCGTCTCTTGCCAAAGAAGTCAAGTCTCTACCAAAATTGTCCAAAGTTGGAGTTTTACTTTTTGCAGAGCCCAAATTTCCTGTAGGCTTTCTCATCTGCTCAAATTCTTCCCTGTCATCATCATCGTCATAAGCACTCATTTGTGGCGCCTGTCCAGAATTTTTCAGCAACGTCTGATATTCTTTTGAAACTCCTTCATAATCAATGTCATAAGCTCCTAAAATGTTTGAAGTAGGATCCTCATATTTGTATAGAATACCTAAAAGCAAGTGAACGGTATTAATCTCGTTGCTTTTATATTGACGGCATTCCAGTTCGGCACGTTTTATGGCATGATCTGCCATTTTAGTGAATGAAATATTGGTGACCTCCTCAGAAATAGGATTTAAACTTGCTGTATTTAAAGTTTCAATTTTTCTTCTGATTTGTGTTAAATCGGCATTGAGGTTCTGAAGGATTTCTTTCGCAGAGTTTTCTGTTTTTATAATACCTAAAAGTAGATGTTCTGTATTAAGAAATTCACTTTTCAGCCGCTTAGCTTCATTTTTGCTTTGCTTGAACACCTGGCTCAAGCCTTGTGAAAACTTATAATCCATAATATTGTTTCTCAAATTAGAACCACGATAACAATTATCGTTTATTCTCTAACTAAATTACAAATATTTTACCAAAAATCAATTAATGACTTTATGGCAGAAAAAAGTTTTAGTATCTTACTGAAAATGATTAAGTTTGTTATCCTTAAAATTGCTTTATGAGTCCTGAAATTGCCAGTTATATAGGATACGCCGCTTCGTTTTTTATCGTATTAAGCTTTGCATTAAAAAATTTGAGACACATCCGGATTGTTAATCTGATAGGGTGCATTTGTTTTGTAGTTTATGGCATTTTCAATGGGATGCTTTGGCCGGTAATTATTCCCAATGCACTGATTTGCTTTGTGCAGATCTACTATTTAATTAAAGGAAAAAAGGCTTAATGAGCAAAAAAAAGGTTTTAACATCGGCGTTTAGCAATTTATATACAGATCAAAGAATAGAAAAAGTTTGTCGTACACTTTTCGAAAACGGATATGATGTTGAAGTAATTGGAAATGACTGGAAAGGGGCCGAAAAAATGCAGCGTCCTTATCCTTTCTCCAGAATAAAAATTCATTCGAAGACTTTAAAAACAGCTTATTTTGAATTTAACTGGAAACTTTATAAAGAATTAAAGAAAAAAGCTGACGAAAATACCATTCTTCATGCCAATGATCTTGACGCTTTGCTGCCAAATTATCTTTTATCTAAAAAATTAAATATTCCGCTTGTTTTTGACAGCCATGAAATTTTTTCCGAAATGCCAGCCGTTCAGGGAAAGCTTTCACAAAAAATATGGCGATTTCTTCAAAAGAAATTTATTCCGAAAATTGATTTTATGATCACGGCCAGCACAAGCTATGCTAAATGGTTCAACAAAAAATATGGAGTAAATCCTGTTGTTGTCCAAAACTCGCCCAGAAAATTTGATTTTGACATTGAAGTTCCTGAAAACAACCCTAAAATAATTTTATACCAAGGTGCAATCAATCCGTTTCGCGGAATTGATAAAGCCATTTTGGCAATGCATCATCTTGAAAATGTTGTTTTTAAAATTGCCGGAGACGGACCGAGAAAACAAGAATATGAAGATCTGGTGATGAAAGAAAATCTTCAGGATAAAGTTCAGTTTTTAGGGAAATTGTTGCCGGAAGATTTAAGAAAAATCACTTTGACAGTGGATGTCGGAATGAGCATCGAAGAAAATGGCGGCGAAAGTTATCTCTATTCGCTTCCGAATAAAGTTTTAGACTGTATTCAGGCAAGGGTTCCGTTGATTTTGTCGGATCTTCCTGAAATGCGGAATATTAAAACTCAGTTTGATGTCGGAGAAATTATCAAAGATCATCAGCCTGAAAATATTGCCAAAGCCATTAATTTAATTTTAAAAAAAGGAAGAAAAAATTATCTGATTGAACTTGAGAAAGCATCAAAAGAACTTTGTTGGGAAAATGAAGAAATAAAACTTTTGCAGGTTTTTGAAAAAGCTGCTGAAAATAATAAATGAAACATTAATGATTGTTTCTGTTGATAAATTTCCGAATATTTATTTATGATTGCAAAATTTTCTTTTTAAATTAATATGCATAATATTTTATTAACTAAGCTGGGTTTTAAAAATTTTAATAGTCTAACAAGATTTCAACAAAAAAGATAAAAACTCTAAAATTCGTATCTTTGCATAAAGAAATTGTAGAAAATGACCATTAAAGAAAAACAGCAGGAAATAATCGACGAATTTGCTTTTCTTGAAGATTGGGAGCAAAAATATGAATACATTATAGATCTCGGAAAAGAACTGAAAGGTCTTCCTGAAGACAAGAAAACAGATAATAATCTGATTAAAGGCTGCCAAAGTAAAGTGTGGATAGATGCCGAGTATAAAGATGGAAAGTTGTTTTTCGATGCAGATTCTGACGGTATTTTGCCAAAAGGCATTGTTTCTTTGCTGGTAAGTATTTACAGCGGTCATTCAACGCAGGAAATTTTAGATTCTGATTTTGATTTTATTTCTGAAATCGGATTGCAGGAGTTTTTGTCACCTTCCAGAGCCAACGGATTGATGGCGATGACAAAGCAGATCAAATTTTATGCAGTTGCTTATCAACTAAAATCTTAGTCTTGACAAGAATTTTAGCATATCGTTTTTCCGCATTTGGGGATGTTGCAATGACAGTACCTGTATTTCGCGAGTTTTTGGAGCAAAACCCAAATGTTGAAATCGTAATGGTTTCAAGGAGTAATTTTAAAGATTTATTTGCAGGAATCCCGAACTTACTATTTAAAGGAATTGATTTTGATGATTATAAAGGGTTTTTAGGAATCAGAAAATTGGGAAGAGAGCTTTTAAAGGAGTTTAAGCCAGACTACGCTGCTGATCTTCATGATGTGATCCGTTCAAAGATCCTGGATAAAATTTTTGTAAGAAGAGGTTTAAAAGTTTTTAAGATCAACAAAGGAAAAGAAGAAAAAGAACATCTTACCAATGTCTGGAATTTAGAAAAGATGCAGTTGAAGAAAACAGTTGAGCGCTATGCCGACGTTTTCAGAGATATGGGTTTTAATGTGCAGCTTTCGCATCAGCTTAAGCCTATTTGTAATGAAAAACAAGGAATTGGCTTTGCTCCTTTTGCTCAGCACAAAGGGAAAATGCTTCCTTTGGAAAAATCGTTTGAACTTGTGAAGATTTTAGCGAAAAAGAATACCGTTTACTTTTTTGGTGGCGGAGAAAAAGAAACTGAAACCCTTGAAAATTGGGAAAGACAAATTCCAAATACCAAAAGTCTCGCAGGAAAACTCAATCTTTCCGAAGAGTTGAACAGGATTGCACAACTTGAAGTAATGATCTCAATGGATTCTGCTAACATGCATCTGGCCAGTATTGTGGGGACAAGATGTGTTTCCATTTGGGGATCAACCCATCCATATGCTGGTTTTTTAGGATTCGGACAAAGCGAAAAAGATGTCGTTCAGATCCGGGATTTGACTTGCAGGCCATGTTCGGTTTTTGGTGATAAAGAATGCTACCGCGGAGATTGGGCATGCCTTGAAGAGATCAATCTGCAGCAAATTATTGATAAAATATAAAAAATGAAGCTTTCTGTATGCATTCCTGTTTATAATTTTGATGTACGGAATCTTGTTGAAGATCTGAATAGAGAAATAAACAAAAAAGAACTGGATGCAGAAATTATTTTAATTGATGATGCTTCAGATGAGACATTTACAAATATTAATAAAGAACTTTTAGATAAAGTTCAAAACTTTATTTTTCTTGAAAAAAATGTAGGACGATCCAAGATTCGAAATTTTTTTTTGAATTATTCGAGAGGTGAATATTTTCTTTTTTTAGACTGCGACGGAAAAATTATTGAAGAAAACTTCCTGAAAAAATACATCAGCTTTTTGAACGAAAACCCAGATGTTGTTTACGGTGGAAGAGTGGTGTCGGAAATACCGCCTGAAAAGAAATATATTTTAAGGTGGAAGTTTGCCGTAGAAAGAGAAAATTTACCCATTTCAATGCGGCTTCAAAAACCCTATCTTTCTTTTCAAACAAACAATTTTATCATTAAAAAAGAAATATTTCAGAAGATAACTTTTGATCCCGGATTTGAAAAATACGGTTATGAAGATTTGCTTTTCGCAATGGATTTAAAATCTGAACATATTAAAATTCAACATATTGATAATCCTATTTTCAATAATGACCTGGAAAGTAATGATGTATATTTAGAAAAAGTAAAAGAGTCTGTTGAAAACTTGTCCAGAATGATTAACATTCATCCTTTGAAGCTTAGAATTTCTGAGATTAAATTAGTAAAAGCTTATACTTTTCTACAAAACTTACATTTACAATCAATTTTTCTTACTTTTTTTGGTCTTTTTGAAGAAAGGATAAAGAAAAACCTTCTTTCAGATAATCCTAAAATCACTTATTTAGACTTTTATAAACTTGGATTATTACTTAACTTAAAAAACTTAAAAAACTTAAAAAAGGAAAATAAAACCATCTAAAAAATTAAAGAAATAGCTAAATTATACACTTCATCTTTAAGAGATAAATCTCCTGCTGTCTTATTCAGGGCAAGAATGGTTAAGTTGTGTTCCATTTTCTCAATATTCTGTCGCCATGATTGGTAAATGTTTTTGCTGCGCCATTTTTTTTCATTTTCTAGTTTTTGATTTAGAATAAATTTTCTTTCTTGTGTAAATAGAATCGTATTTCAATATAAACCTTATGCTTACTATATAGCTTGGGAGTTTGCATTAAAATAAAAATATTAAGCAAATTATACAGTTGCGATAATAGTTGAACAAAGGCATTTGTTGAATTCTAGTAATACCAATAGTTTTATTACTAAAACATACCAAAAACTACTAAAGCCGCCATGTGAAAAGCTAATCTGTTTACAATGAGATAATGAAGCGTGAATTAAATCGCCAAGAATAGATTATTAAAAATTTAGAAAAAAAAATCTCCCAATAAATTGAGAGATTTTGTGGGCCCTGAGGGATTCGAACCCCCGACCCTCTGGGTGTAAACCAGATGCTCTGAACCAACTGAGCTAAGAGCCCTGAAATTTTTGTAAAGGCTTCAGTATCCTTTTTGTGGGCCCTGAGGGATTCGAACCCCCGACCCTCTGGGTGTAAACCAGATGCTCTGAACCAACTGAGCTAAGAGCCCTAGACGATTTCTCGTTTTGAGTGGTGCAAATATACACGATTATTCTTTATGTGACAAATTTTTTTCTAAAAATTCTCCTACTACAAAGTTGCTTCCACCGACAAAAATAAGATCATCATTTGTAGATTGTTGTTTTGCAGAAAGATAAGCTTCGTGTACGGTATCGAATATTATATAATTAATTTTAGCTTCCATCAACAAATCTTCATAATCTTTCGGGTGACGACCACGATTGATAGATGGTTTGGCAAAATAAAAGTCAGAATTTTCTGGCAAAATATTCATTACTTCATCTATTTTTTTGTCATTTACAAAACCTAAAACAATATGCTTGTGTTTCGGAATTGTATTAAGCTGAGAAAAAACCTCTTCCAAGCCGGCGTGATTGTGTGCGGTATCGCAAATAGTCAGCGGGTTTTGAGAAAACTCAAACCAACGGCCTATAAAACCGGTATTTTGATGAACGTTTAATAAACCTTTTTCTAAATTATCATCAGAAATATTTACGTTTAATTTCCTTAATGTTTCAACTAAAGCTAAAACAACCTTGATGTTTTTTTGCTGATAATTTCCTTTTAAATCTGTTTTTAAATTGGTTTGGATATTTGTTGCATCAATAAATTCAGAATTTTCTTTGGATGCTTTTTCTTTAATAATACTTTTTACGATTTCATTATTATCTCCAAAAATAATAGGAATATTATGCTTAATAATTCCTGCTTTTTCCCTGGCAATTTCTTCGATCGTATCTCCCAAAATATTCTGATGATCCAGCTGAACATTTGTGATCGCTGAAACCAAAGGTGTAATTATATTAGTAGAATCCAATCTTCCTCCCAAACCTACTTCGATGATGGCAAAATCTACTTTCTGCTGATAAAAATATTCAAACGCCATAATTGTTGTAAACTCAAAAAAAGAAGGAAGAATGTCTTCCGGAAGTTTTTTAAGCTTAAGAATAAATCGATAGACAAATTCTTTATCACAATTTGCACCGTTCACTTTTATCCGTTCTGTGAAATCAATAAGATGAGGTGAATTATATAAACCGATTTTAAAGCCCGATTCTTGTAACACGGAAGCCAGCATATTGCTTGTAGAGCCTTTTCCGTTGGTGCCTCCAATATGAATACATTTTATTTTGTCTTGCGGATTGTCAAAGAAAGCACAAAGTTTGGTAATATTTTCCAAACCAGGTTTATATGCTTTTTCCCCGTCGAGCTGATAATTCGGAGCCTGAACGAAAAGCCATTCAACGGCTTCTTTATATTGTTCGTTTCTCATGCTGCAAAATTCTCAAAACTTTCATTAAAATGAAACAATAATTTTTTAAAATTGTAACTTTTTTGCATTCTTTTCGTCTAATGGAGAAAAAGCGTTATGAAAAAAGTTTTGATTGTGATTTTGGGATTTACTTTTCTGGGTGCAAATGCACAGAAAAAGTGGTCTTTGAGAGAATGTGTAGACTATGCCGTAAAGCATAACTTGCAGGTTATCCAAAATGAATATTCAAAACAAATTCAGGATGTAAATCTGAAAATTGCACAAAAAAATTACCTTCCATCGGTTTCTGCAAATATGGGGAACAACGTAAGTTTCGGGCAATCTGCTTTCGGAACCGGAAGTATCAGAAATGACAGATTTAGTAATAACGCCAATATCGGAGCAGATGTTTTGCTTTACAACAACGGAAAATTGGAGAAAACGATCAGAAAAACCCAATTTGATGTAGAAGCAAGCCAATACGATATTGAGACGATACAAAATGATATCTCATTGCAGATCGCGCAGCAGTATCTGACAACTTTGCTGAATAAAGAAATTGTAAAAATTGCACAAAGCGCTACCGATAATGCTAAAAAACAGTTTGACAGAGCAAAAATAACAACAGAAGTTGGTACAACCGCACAAACTATTGTTGCTGAAGCCGAAGCTGCATGGGCACGTGAAAAACAAAACCTTAAAACCGCAGAAATCAATGTTGGAAGAAGCTTGTTTGCTTTGGCTCAGCTATTACAGCTGGAAGATTATAAGGATTTCGATGTTGAAGATGTTGAGGTTTCCGAGCAGCTTAGTCCACAATTGATATCCGTTGACGATGTTTTAAATACGGCTTATCAGGCACAGCCTCAAATTAAAGCTGCAGAAAGCAGAATAAAATCAGCCGAGGCTCAGACAGAAGTGACAAGAACGGCATTTTGGCCTACCCTTACGGCGAGTGTGGGAATCGGAACTTTTTATAATAATTTGTTGAATACGAATAATATAGGTTCAGATTTGTTTTATGTAAGTGAAAGCAGATTTTTTCAGCAGTATAAAGACAATTTTGGTCAACAGGCGGGCGTTTCTCTGAATATTCCGATTTTTAATAAAGGAATTACAAAGCTTCAGGTTGAGCAATCCAAAATAAATGAAAGCATTGCTAAAACTACTTTAGAACAGCAAAAGCAAACTATAAGACAAAATGTACAACAAGCTCAGTTTGATGTCGATGCCAATTATGAAATTTATCTTGCCGCTTTAGAAGCCGAAAAAAGCACAAAACTTTCCATGGAATTTGCAGATAAAAGCTATGCAGCAGGAAGAACCACGATCTATGATCTAAATATTGCAAGAAATAATTACGCAAATGCGCAAGGTTCTGTAGAGCAGGCGAAATATAATTATCTTTTCAGTCTTAAATTATTAAATTTCTATGCGGGAATTCCGCTAAGTTTGTAGAATGTCTATTCAGTCTTTAGAAAAATATTTACCTCAAAATACGCTTGATCATTTAAGGAAATGGTTTTCAGATTATTATATTCATATTAAAATTACAAAAAACCGAAATTCGAAGCTCGGAGATTATCGCAAACTTCCGGATCGGTCACATGAGATAACGATAAACTCTACATTAGCACCGCAACTTTTTTTCTTTGTGCTCACCCACGAATTGGCACATCTTATCGCTTTTGAAAAATACGGACGCAGAATTTTACCACACGGAACCGAATGGAAACTGACTTTCAGACAAATGCTATTAGAAAGTTTAGATGTTTACGAAGAGGCTTTAAGGCCTATTATTATTAAATTTTCCCAATCTCCGAAAGCAAATTTTATGTCGAGTCCGGATCTCGTTAAGTTTTTCCATATTGACAGTCATGATGATAGCTTTCAATTCATTGAAGAAATGCAGAAAGGAGAATTTTTTGTTTATAGAAACGAAAAGTATTTATTAGAAGGTCTTGTTAAAAAAAACTATCTTTGTATGAATCTGGCTACAGGAAGGAAGTATTCTTTCAAACCCTTGGCAAGAGTGAAAAAATGTAGTTAAATATGTCAAAATCAGATAAATACTGTGTGATTATGGCGGGAGGAATCGGCAGCAGATTCTGGCCCTTGAGTACACAGAAATTCCCTAAGCAGTTTCAGGATATTTTGGGAACCGGCAGAACGATGATTCAGCAGACTTATGACAGAATAAGCAAAATCATTCCGAAGGAAAATATATTTGTAATTACCAATAAGGAATATGTAAGCCTTTCTCATCAGCAATTACCGGAAATTCCGGAGGAAAATGTTGTTGGCGAGCCTTTAATGAAAAATACAGCGGCCTGCAATCTTTATATGGCAAATAAAATTGCTGAAATAAACCCTGAAGCGACGATGGCGGTTTTACCTGCCGATCATCTTATTCTGAAAGAAGATGTATTTTTAGAAAAACTGGAGCTTGCATTCGATTTGGCATCAAAGAATGATTATTTGGTAACGCTTGGCATCACGCCGACAAGGCCGGATACAGGATACGGATATATTCAGTTTGTAGAAAAGAAAAAATCAGATTATTTTAAAGTTAAAACCTTTACAGAAAAGCCTATTCTCGAAATTGCCAAAAGCTTTCTGGAAAGTGGAGATTTCCTTTGGAATGCAGGTATTTTTATCTGGAATGTAAAATCTATTCAACAGGCTTTTGAGATACATCTTCCGGAGATGACTCAGCATTTTACCGCTTGCGAATACAATGCAGATACCGAAAAAAGCTGCATAGAAACTATTTATCCTAAAGTTCAGAAAATATCTATAGATAATGGGATTTTAGAAAAAGCGAAAAATGTTTACGTAATTCCTGCGGATCTCGGATGGAGTGATCTCGGAACCTGGACTTCGGTTTTTGAAAACAGCGGAAAGGATGAAAATCAAAATTCCGTAAATACAAAAAACTGCTTATCCTATCAATCTGAAGGAAATATTATTCATGTGAAAAATAACAATAAAGCAATCGTTATAGACGGGTTGAAAGATTTTATTGTTGTAGACACAGAAAAAGTTTTATTGATTTGCCCGCGAGAACACGATCAGTTGATAAAAGACTATGTTTTAGATTTAAAAAACCTTAAAAAAGGGGAAAAATTCATGTAAAATATTGGCATAATTTCTGCCACATTTTGAATTATGATAAAAACTACGATCAGAATAAGTTTCATCTTTTTTTTCATCTTTGGAAGCTTTGTGCTTGCGCAGCAGAAAAAAAATTCTTTTCATATTCGGAATGTTTTGACAAAAATTGTCCCTAATGATAAAATTGATTTTTGGGCTTTAGTGTATAATAATTATGGAAGAAATGAAGAAATAAAAACTTCAGGAACCAAAAAAGATTATATTCCCCAGTTTTCAGGTTTTAGTCTTGCTCCGGCGGATGAAAGCTTTTATTATGTCGTTTATTCTAAAGCCGGAAATTTAAATTATATAACCGAAATCAACGGACTTAAAGATTTAATCGGTAAAATTGATAATGCTGAAGAAGCTGCACTTTCAGCGGTTTTGGATGGATATATTATCGACGAACAGTTTACAGATGTTGCCGCAAATTATTATGAAGACAGCACCAATTATTATTTAGATCTGGGGAAGGTTACTTCCAAAGAATGTCCTTATCAGAAAACACATTTTACGCTTACCGTTAATAAAGTTTCCGGGAAAATTTCTAAAGTGGAAGACAACGGAACTTATATTGAATTGTACACAAAAAAATGTCCCAATAATCCGCGCCTTTTAAAAATAGAAAAGAAAGAAGAACCGCAAGATGAGCCTAAGAAAAAGCCTTCCAAAAAACGAAAATAAAGTGTACGAAACCGAAAGATTAATCATCCGACCAATGTCTTTGGACGATGCAGATCTTATTTTTGAACTTTATAATATGCCCAAATTCATCAAATTTATAGGCAACCGAAACATCAATTCTCTTTCTGATGCGGAAAATTATATTAAATCTAAATTTCTACCGCAGTTTGAGAAATTAGGTTTCGGAAATTATTTGATTGTTTTAAAAGACGGAAACAAAAAAATTGGCGGAGTAGGAATTTTTGAAAGAGAAGGTTTAGAAATTGTAGATATTGGTTTCTCCGTTTTAGAAGAATTTGAGGGAAAAGGATATATGTTTGAGGCCGCACAAAAAGTAAAATCTATCGGAATGGATGATTTTGGATTGAAAAAGATTTCGGCAATTACTGTAAAAGATAACTTTTCTTCACAAAAATTAATTGAAAGATTAGGATTAAAATTCAAAAAAACAGTTACACTTCCAAATGATTCGGAAGAGTTGATGTATTTTGAAACTGAATAATTGATTTCTTGTCTTTAATCAGAATGAGAGGAAAATAATTCTAAATTCTATCCTTCCAAAATTTGTTCAGCTGCGGTTTTTGAAGTTACTTTTTCAATTACCCTTTCACAAATACCTTTCTCATCGAAAATAAAAGTTGTCCGCACAACTCCCAAATACGTTTTACCGAAGGTTTTTTTCTCTTGCCACACTCCGAATTTCTCAATAATATCACGATTTTCATCAGCAATAAGATCATATGGAAAAGCAAATTTATTGTGAAAGTTTTTCTGCTTCTTTACTGAATCTCCACTTATTCCCAACAATTGAAATCCTGCTTTTTCGAGTTTAGTATAGTTATCACTTAGATTGCATGCTTCAACAGTACACGTTGGAGTATTTGCTTGAGGATAAAAGAAAATAACTAGCTTTCTTCCAATTAATTTTGATGAGTTTATTTTTTCTCCATCTTGATTTGTTCCTTCAAATTCCGGTAATTTGTCTCCAACTTTCAGCATAATGATTTATTTTTGCTCAAATTTAATGGTTAAATGACAAAAAAGCAAAGAGCCGAGCTTATTCAGTCCGAATTAGAAAAATTATATCCCGAAGTTCCCATTCCTTTAGAGCACAGCGATGCATTTACTTTAATGGTTGCGGTTGCGCTTTCCGCACAAACGACCGATAAAAAAGTAAACCAAGTCACCCCAAACCTTTTTAAAGTAGCAGGAACACCGGAAAAAATGGCTCAACTGGAAGTTTCAGAAATAAAAGAATTGATCAAAGAAATAGGACTTTCAAACACAAAAGCCAAAAACCTGAAAAGAATGGCCGAGCTCTTACTTGAAAGACATAATGGAGTGGTGCCACAAACCTACGAAGAGTTGGAAGCTTTGCCGGGAGTTGGTCATAAAACAGCTTCTGTGGTGATGAGCCAGGCGTTTGGCTTTCCTGCTTTTCCTGTTGATACGCACATTCACAGACTAATGAAGCAATGGAAACTCACTTCAGGAAAGAACGTAATTGAAACCGAAAGAGATGCAAAAAGTATCTGGACGGAAAGTGTATGGAACAAACTTCATCTTCAGATTATTTTTTACGGAAGAGAGTATTCTCCCGCACGAGGAAAAGGCGAAAAAGATTTTATTACAAAATTGTTGTTTGAGAAATAAAAAACTCAAAAAAGGCTATACAAATTTTAAATATCCAACAATCTTCTATGATAATTTATCTGTCCCAAATGATATTGCAAATGACCAAACAAGTGAATCAAAAAATATTCAGTTGTCATTTTATATCCTAAAGCTTCAGCGGGATATTCATTTTCCAAATCTTCTGCGGAAAGCTTGTCAAGAGTGGAGACGACAACATTTAAAGTAGCTTCAATTTCTTTCATTAATTCTGCTTTGGGAATGTTTTTTAAAGAAAACTCAAGATCTCTTTGTCTTACGTATCCCGAATTCCCCAATATTGTTCCAAAAAAGTGACTGAGATTTCCGATCAAGTGAAGGCAAAGGTTTCCTCCAGAATTTAAAATGTTTTTATCAACTTTCCAAAGTGCTTCTTCGTTTTGATAAGCTTCGATTTCGATTTTTAACTTATTTAAATCTCTTTTGTATAGAGACTTTAGACTTTCTGTTATCATCATTTATGTTTTATATGTTAAGAGATTTTACTTTTGCTTATTCGCCCAAAGCTCCATCTTCCTGTTTAGAATATCCAAAGGAAGGCAACCCTGACTTAAAACTTCATCATGAAATTTCGCTAAACTGAATTTATTTCCAAGCTCTTTTTGGTATTTATCTCTCAATTCGCGGATTCTCAACGAACCGATTTTGTAGCCTAAAGCCTGTCCCGGCATTGCCATGTATCTTTCAACTTCGGCAGTCGCTCCGGCTTCATCGTAAGCGATATTATTAAGGAAATAAGTAATTGCTTCTTCTCGGGTTATTTTCCCGGTATGAATTCCTGTATCTACAACAAGGCGAACGGCGCGCAACATCTGATCACTCAGATAGCCCATTTTCTGATAAGGATCTGTATAAAGCCCGAATTCCGGACCTAAGGTCTCACAATAATGTGCCCAGCCTTCACCATAAGCGCCAAACCATCCAAATCTCATGAATTTTGGAAGCTTTTCATTTTCCTGTTGCAAAGAAACCTGATAATGATGACCCGGAATTGCTTCATGCAAAAAAAGAGATTCCATACCTGAAGTTACATTGAATTTTGAAGGATCGGGAAGAGGCATATAAAAAATTCCCGGTCTTTTACCGTCCGGAGTTCCCTGAATATATTCCGCGCTTGCGCTTGCTTCTCTGAATTTTTCGGTCTGTCTTATTTCAAATTTAGTTTTCGGCGTTACGCTGAACATTGTATTCAGTTTCGGCGTTATTTTAGCTAAAATATCGTTAAAGCCCTTCAGAACTTCTTTCGAGGTTTTATAAGGCATCGCTTTAGGATCTGTTTTTACAGAACTGATAAATTCTTCCAATGTTCCGGAAAAACCAACCTGCTGTTTTACCTTTTCCATTTCAGAACGAAGCATCGCTACTTGTTGCTGTCCGATTTTATTGATCTCTTCCGGTGTTTTGTCGGTTGTCGTCCAACTTTTTACATAATATCCATAAATTTCGTTTCCATTCGGGAGGCTGTTGTAACCGTCTGTTTCTCTGGATTTTGGCAAATATTCTTTTTCAAGAAAGTCGCCCATTTTTGTGTATGCAGGAATTATATTTTTCGCAACAGATTCTTTATAAAGTTCTGTATATTTTTCTTTTTGGGCTTTGGTAAAATTTTTAGGAAAGTTTTTTACTGGGCCGAAGAAAATATTCTTTTTAAAGTCCGGAGAAATAATTTCTTCTGCTCTCATTTGAGGAATCATTTTGATGACCAGCTTTCTTGGCAGAACTATTTTATTATTAATTCCTTCACGGAAATTTTGAGCAGCAGCATCCATCCATGCCGGGAATTTTTCCATTCTTTTTAGCCAGTCTTCATAATCTTTTTCGGTGTTAAATGGTTGGCTTCCTTGTCCGCTTCCATATAAAGGGAAATTAAGCGGCAAACCCGTAAACTGGCTGAAAGGAATGTATTCGGGATGATATGCGTAAGCTTCAATTTTGTCCTTTAATGTATAATCCAAAACATCATATACCACTTTATCATCATCTGAAAGACTTTTGTAATCTACATTTTCGAGTTTTTTTTGAATCGAATGATAAAAAGCAATTTCTCCTAAAATAAAATCCTTATCAATATTGATCGGAAGCTGATCGTTGTATCTTAAATCTCCTTGTGAGGTGGCTTCCAACGGATAAAGTTTCAGATATTGCTCATAATAATTGGCAGCAATGGAATCTAAATTGGTTGGCGTCACTTTCGTAAGCGGAGAATCTTCTTTTTTGCAGGCCGCCAAACTTATTACCAAGCATAAACTCAATATTGTTTTGAATAAGATGTTTTTCATTTTAGTATCTTTACTCAGCAAAAATAGATAATAACAGATTGAAAGTATTTATTTTAATAAAATAATTTTCAAAATATTTTAAACATTCACACAATTTTTTATCTTTGCTGATAACATTTAACATTCATAATATTACTGTTCTTTTTTCAAGAAATAATGAAAGGGATTTTAAAAATTTACCATCCGGACGAAACTTTAAAGTACAATATAAAAAGCACTTACTGCAAAGCTGTTTATAGTAACCAAAAACATTTTCTGGAAGTAGAAATCATAACGGATGACGGGCTCGATCATGTAGATGATGATTCTTTGCAGTACAATTTTCCTCAGCTTTCGCTGAAAGTTTATGATTTTCCGATAGATTCGTCGGAGATTGAGGGGAAAACCATTCAGATCAATGATTCAGATGATGAGATCTATACAGAAGTTGATCTTTTTGATGACGAAGACGCCTTTATATATGATAATGATCTTATTTTTGAAAATAACGAAGAAGGCGAACTTCAGGTAATCTGGAAAGGAAATATTGATGACTTCTACACAGGATCGGACAATCCTTTACCTTTCAGGCTAAAATGTGAATTTAAGCAGGAGCCTATTGAAGTAGACGAAGATTAATCTTTACACGATTTAAATTATATTAAATTTCTTTTCAAGACTTTTGGAAAGAAATTTGCTTTTTTTGACATTATCTTTGTTTTAAGACGTTTTTTAAGCTTATTTTAAGATAAGAATTGATAATAATCCTTTATTTTTGTCGTTTAAAACCATTATAAATAAACAAATTGATGCTGTTAACAGAACTTACTCAGATTTTATTTGCACAAGTTGCTGCGCCTAATGTGGTTGCTGAAAAACTTGAATTCTCATTCTGGGACATCCTGTTTCATGGTGGAGCCTTCGCTAAAATAGTGATGGTAACTGTTTTGACGCTGGGTGTTTTTTCGGTTTATCTTTTTTTTGAAAGATTTTTCTATATAAAAAGGATGTCTTCAAAAACAGATTCCAATTTTATGAATAATATTGAAGACTTCATAAAAGAAGGAAAAATAGAAGCAGCCGTAGATTACTGCAAAACGCAGAATTCGCCCGAATCCAGAATTTTGGAAAAAGGAATTTCAAGATTGGGAAGACCTGTTTCAGACATTGTAAGCGCAATGGAATCACAAGCGCAGATAGAAGTTGCGAATATGGAAAAAAATCTGAACCTTTTGGCAGTTGTTCCAAGTATTGCTCCTATGTTGGGACTTTTGGGAACGGTAATCGGGATGATCATTGCGTTCTTTGATTTGTCTCATGCTGAAGGTGCCTTTTCACCAAAAACACTTTCCGAAGGTATTTATACAGCATTGGGACAAACTGCAGTTGGTTTGGCGGTGGCCATTCCGGCAAACTTTTTCTACAATATTTTGCTGACAAGAATAGACAAATTTGTTTTAAGAACACAGAATGTGTCCGGAGAATTTTTAGATATCATCAATAAACCTTTATAGAATCTTATGAAAATTCAAAGAAGAAATAAAGCGCACCCCGAATTTAGTTTGGCAGCAATGACAGACGTTATCTTGCTGATGCTGATCTTTTTTATGATCACATCGTCAGCGGCTAATCAGAGTGCGATTGAAGTAAAGCTTCCGCAAACCGGAAGTATAGATGATAATATTCCAAATCCAATGACCGTAAGTGTAAAGACGGACGGAACTTATTATGTAGACGATAAACCTGTAAGCAGAGAATTGGTAGAACAAACTATTGTAGGAAATCTGCAGAATAAAACGGCAAAGTCATTTACAATCAGAGCTGATGAAAATACAATGCATAAAGATGTTGTTTTTTTAATGGAAATTGCTGAGAAAAACAAACTCAATATCGCAATAGCAACGGTAAAAGAATAAGCAGAAGAATATGAGAGGTTACGTAATAAACAAAGACGAACATAATAGAGACAAGGTAAAAAGTGCGGTACTTTCTGTACTTATCTGGTCTGCTATTTTGCTGTTCGTTTTCATTTATAAAATGAAGCCTACACAACGGGAAAAAGAACCCGAACTGGTAACAACAATGTTGATCAATTTCGGAGACAACAGAAACGGAGACGGAATTGAAGAACCAGCCAATCAGGAAGGAAGTTTAGCCGCAAAAGTAGACGAAACAACTTCTGAGCCTACAGAAAATAATGTTGCGGAGCCAAAAACAATCATTAAACCGCAGCCTGAAAATAAAAAAACCGAAGCTAAAGATAAAATAGTTACAGGAAACAATTCAAAAGTTACCGTTCCTAAAAAGGATGATTCTAAATTAAATAAAAAGTCTACAGCAAGCTCAACCACAAAAAAGACAACGAAAAGTTCTGCAACAACGGCCAATTCAAAAACTGGAAAAGGCGACGGAAAGGGAACAGCTGCCATCGGGAACCTCATCAAAGGAAGAGGAACAAAAGCGGGAAGCCAAGGTACAGGAACCGGAATAGGAAATGACGGAGATCCTTTAGGCGGTGATGGAAACGGCGACAGCAAAGTTGGGATAGACAGAAGGCTTGTCGGTTATATTCCCGGGACGATGGGAAGAGGCGGTGCGCAACCAAGCCACAACTGCTCGGCCGGAGGATCTATCACGATTTCCTACACGGTTGATAAAGCCGGAAATGTAGTTTCTGCAAGGCGATCGGGTGGTGTTTCAGATCCTTGTGTGGTTTCGACATCGGTTTCATGGGTGAAGAAATACGTGAAAGCTGAAAGAGCCAGCGTTTCATCTACCGGAAGTTATAAAATTACATTCTAAAAATACAAAAGCACTTTATTCAAGTGATTTTTTTATTTCGTTGATTCTGTTAATGACAGGAAGCGCAAAAATTCCGCTGGTCTTCAAATACAGTTCGTAAAACGTTTTTGCCTTGTCTAGAAAATCATTTTTACTGGCTTGTTTTCCTGTGAAATAGAAAAGATTTCCGAGCATTTCGTAATAATCTTTGTGGTCTCTTTCCTGTCTTTCATTAACGATTTCGATCAGCTCTTCTTTTGGCTTTGAAGAAATTTCCGTAAAATCTATTTTAAAAATATCTTTCATTAAAGAATCAAAATCCAGTTCTTTTTGCATTAAACTTTCTTCAGGTTTGTCTAAAATCAATTTTTCCAATGCTTGTGTTAATTGTCGGATTAATCGTAGCGTGAATTCTTTATCTGTGATCATAAATGGATTTAAAATTTATTTAAATTATTAAAAGTTCGAAGTTTAGGGAGTCGAAAACATTGAATTTTTACGCAAAAAACAAATATGCCAAAGCAATTGCAGTAATTACCCCAACCAAATCAGCCAAAAGCATAGCAACAACTGTATATCTCGTATTCTTCACGGCTACGGCCCCAAAATAAACCGCAATTACATAAAATGTCGTATCTGAACTTCCTTGTAAAACCGCTGCCAATTTCCCCTGAAAACTGTCCGCTCCGAATGTTGCCATCGTATCAACCATCATTCCGCGCGCTCCAGATCCGGATAAAGGTTTGATTAATGCTGTCGGAAGCCCGTCAACAAATCTAGAATCAAGACTGGCTGCATTGGCGACCCATTTCATTCCGTCAATAATTACATCAAATACACCGGAAGTCCTTAAAAGAGAAATAGCAATTAGCATTCCTACCAAATACGGAATAATCTTTACGCACGTCCAGAAACCTTCTTTTGCGCCATCAATAAAAGCATCAAACACGTTGATCTTTTTGTAAACAGCTCCGAGAATTATCGCGAAGAAAATAAAGAGAATCAATCCGTTACTTAAAATTTTGCTGAAAATATCCAATTCATCTTTGCTTAATTGTACCAGATAAACCACCAAAAGAGCGATCAATGCTGAAATTCCACCAACGTAAGCAAGAACAATAGGTTTTAAAAGATTTATTTTCTGATATAAAGAAACAATAATCATTGCGGCTAAAGTGGCTGCAAAAGTGGCAATCATACACGGAAGAAAAATATCCGTCGGAGTTTTGGAACCCATTGAAGCTCTGATTGCAATAATGGAAACCGGAATCAAAGTCATTCCTCCTGCATGAAGGCAGAGAAACATAATTTGAGAATTGCTGGCTGTTTCCTTATTCGGATTTAAAGTTTGTAAACTTTCCATTGCTTTCAATCCAAACGGAGTTGCGGCATTATCCAAGCCTAGAAGATTGGCACTGAAATTCATCAGCATGTGTCCGAAAGCAGGATGATTTTTGGGTATTTCAGGGAATAATCTGGAGAAAAAAGGCTGAATAAAACGGCTTAATAAATTGATTCCGCCCGCTTTTTCTGCAATGCTCATGAATCCCATAAATAAAGTCATGATTCCGATCAGGCCAATACAGATTTCCACAGCAGTTTGTGAAGTTCCGATAACTCCGTCTGTTTCCTGAATGCGGTAAACCTTTACATTCTGTTGCAAAGAATCTGTCTTATAATGTATTCTGTTGTCTGCAAAATCAGGGTTTTTCATCAGATTGCTTTTCACAACCGGAGAAAGTGTATTGATATTCTGTGTTGCAATTTGTACAGTATCGCCGCCATTTCCCACAACCATATCATTGAAAATAGTTTTGTAATGGCTTGATGAGATGTATTTTATACTTGCAATAGCAATGGCAATGATGATGAAAGCCGACCAAATTCTGCTGAGAACCATTTATGTAAAATTATTTTTAGAAAAGATAATAAATTTAATGTAAAAAAACTGAAACTTTTATTTTTTGAACCATTAAGATTCTGTAAGCAAAGAATATTAAATCTAAGCTTAATAATCAGAATGATTTATTTTCATCCAGATAAACCAATTCACCTTCAAAATCATCATCAAGGCTTTTTAGAACTTTTGCATTGGCGGTTTTCTTTTTTAATTCATCAATAAAAAAACTTTTTTCAAAAAACTGGCGGTGAATTCCTGAAAGAAGCTCCATGAAATAATCCATTCCGATTTTATTATTGTGAAGATCCATCTTTGTTTCTAAAGGCTCATTGGGAAACAATTCTTCGTGTAAATCCGTAATTTTCTTACAGAAATCCAATGCTTTTTCAGGGGATGAAACTTTGCTGCAATACATCATGATAAAACAACACCAAAGCGCATGCCTGAAAGCATTTCCTTCGCCATTTTTGGAAGCCGTTTCGGGATACAATTTTTGTGCAATGGAAAAAGCTCTGGCCGTTGCATAAAAGCTTAAAATTGAAAAAAGAGGATGAGGCAAAACAGCAGATAAAAGCTTAAGAATCTTCTTAAAACTCATGCTTTTTATCGTGTTGAAAATTACTTTAAATGTCCTCATAAAATAAAAATCTCTCCCAAAATAGAGAGAGATTATATATTGTTTAGTTAATTTCTAAGCTTTTACGGTCAATAAATTCACAGTTTTAGAAACAATTTCTTTAATTTCAGTTCTTTTAACGATGAAATCTACAAAACCTTTTTCCTGAAGGAATTCCGAAGTCTGGAAACCTTCCGGTAAATCTCTTCCGATTGTTTCGCGAATAACTCTTGGTCCAGCAAAACCGATTAACGCTTTTGGCTCAGCCATGATGATATCTGCGGTCATTGCAAAAGAAGCGGTAATTCCACCAAAAGTAGGATCACAAAGATAAGCGATGTACAAAAGTCCTGCTTCAGAAAGCTGTGCCAGTTTTGCCTGAACTTTTGCCAATTGCATCAAAGAATAAGTTGCTTCCTGCATTCTCGCACCTCCGGACTGACAAATAATCATATATGGAAGCTTGTTTTTAATACAGTAATCTACCGCTCTTCTGATTTTTTCACCCATTACAGAACCCAAAGATCCTCCGATAAAAGCAAAATCCATACATGAAACGACCATTTCGGTTCCGTTTACGGTTCCTACGGCGTTTCTGATGGAATCTGTCAGTTTAGTTTTAGCCTTTACTTCTTTTAAACGGTCTGTATAAGATTTGGTATCTTTAAATTTAAGCATATCTATGCTTTCAACATTAGCATCTAGCTCAGTGAATTTTCCTTCATCAAAAAGGATGTCAAAAAACTCTGCACTTCCGATTCTTACATGAAATCCGTCTTCAGGAGAAACATAGTTGTTTTTCTTCAGTTCTTCGTGTTCCACGACTTTTCCTGATGGCGTCTGATGCCAAAGACCTTTTGGCACGTCTTTTTTCTCATCAGTAGAAGTGGTGATATTTTGTGCTTTTCTTTTAAACCAGTCGAATGCTGCCATTATGAAATTTTAGATTTTTGAATTTCAGATTATAGATTTTAAATTTATTAAGATTCAAAATCTATAATCCAAAATTTATAATTTATTTAAGCGTATTTACGTTATTTAAATCTTCAAATGCGCGAACCAATCTTTTAGAGAAAGTTTCCTCACCTTTTCTGATCCAAACTCTCGGATCGTAGAATTTTTTGTTTGGCTTTTCTTCTCCGTCAGGGTTTCCGATTTGTGTTTTCAAATATTCTACATTGTCTACAATATAATCTCTGATCCCTTCTGTGTAAGCGAATTGAAGATCGGTATCAATATTCATTTTGATAACGCCATATTCAATTGCTTCTCTGATTTCTTCTAAAGTAGAACCTGAACCACCGTGGAAAACAAAATTGATAGGCTTCTCACCAGTTCCGAATTTCTCCTGAACGAACTTCTGAGAATTATCAAGAATTTTTGGAGTAAGAACCACATTTCCTGGCTTATAAACTCCGTGTACATTCCCGAAAGCTGCTGCAATCGTGAAGTTGTCTGAAATAGCTTTTAATTTTTCGTAAGTATAAGCTACATCTTCAGGTTGAGTATATAATTTGGAATTGTCTACATCAGAATTGTCTACACCATCTTCTTCACCTCCTGTTACGCCGATTTCAACTTCTAAAGTCATCTGCATTTTTGCCATTCTTTCAAAATATTCAGCAGAAACTTCTAAGTTTTCTTCCAAAGATTCTTCAGAAAGATCAAGCATGTGAGAAGAGTAAAGAGATTTTCCTGTCTGCTTGAAGAATTCTTCGTTAGCATCCATCAAACCGTCGATCCAAGGCAACAATTTTTTTGCTGCATGATCGGTATGTAAAATTACTGTTGCTCCGTAAGCTTCAGCAAGGGTATGAATATGTTTTGCGCCAGCAATACCACCTAAAATAGCTGATTTCTGAGCGTCATTGCTAAGTCCTTTTCCAGCGTTGAAAGAAGCTCCACCGTTAGAAAACTGAATGATTACAGGTGAGTTTAGCTTTGCAGCAGTTTCCATTACTGCATTTACGTTGCTGGATCCGATAACGTTCACTGCAGGTAATGCAAATTTATTTTCTTTTGCATACTGGAAAATATCTGTAACTAACTGTCCTGTGGCAACTCCTGCCGGGAAAATTCTGCTCATGTTTTACTTTTTATAAAATATTAGGGTGTTTGAAAATTCTTGTAAAGGTAATAATTTTTGAGAAATTACTAATTTCTTTTGTCTTTTCCCCAAAGTAATTTTTGACGAATGGTTTCGTAGAAACTTAAATTATTCGGCTGAACCAGTAAAATCTGAAAATCAGCCTTTTTAATGATGATTTCTTTATCAGTTTCAATATGAATTAATCTTGAATCCAAAGAAAGCGAATATTGCGGAACTCTGCTTTCCACTTTGAATTTTATTTCTACCTTATCATTTACCACTAAAGGCCTTACGTTGAGATTGTGTGGCGCGATTGGGGTGATGACAAAGTTTTCGTTATTCGGAGAAATAATAGGGCCGCCGCAACTCAAAGAATAAGCGGTGGAGCCTGTCGGAGTTGATACAATCACGCCGTCGCCCCAAAAAACATTTAAAAACTCGTTATTAATATATGAGTCTACCGTTACCATTGATGTGGTTTCTTTTCTCGAAATGGTAACATCATTTAATGCATACGGGAAAAACTCGTCAGATCTTGGTGAAACGACTTCTATTACGGATCTTCGGCTGGTTTTAACATCACCTTTTAAAATAGCATCAAGCTCTTTGAAAGCTTCTTCTTTGGTAAAACTTGCCAAAAAGCCTAATCTTCCGGTGTTTACACCAACGATTGGGATTTCCAAATCTTCAATGAAAGTCAAAGAATTTACGATGGTTCCGTCGCCGCCAAAAGTGAAAAAAAGATCAATTTCTTTATCAATAAGATCTTGTTTTGTGCTGAAAGTATCAAAAATTTTTGAAAACTGAAGCGCTTCGGCCATTTCGTAAAATAAAACAGATTGCACGCCTCTGCCTTCAAGTTCAGAAATAAATTTGCTTAAATATAAAAAAGTATCAAGATCTTTTTTCTGAGAATATATGGCTGCCTTCATGTTATATTTCGATAAATTTTTGTAAAAACCCTAATCGGTCTTTGAAAAGATCTGTTTTTTCGTCAGAATAATATTTTTCAACGATTCTGTAATCATATCGGTCAAAAGTAGCATCAATGGAAGCTAAATTTTCGTTACTGATTTTTATGGTTACATGAATGAACTCATCAGACATAAAATTGATAAATCCGCCGTAGAATTTCGAATTGTTGCTTTCAACGATATTGGCAATTTCTGTCATTGAATATTTTCTTGCCGGAGTTTCTATCGTAAGAATTGCACCGGTTTCCGAAAAAAGAGGATATTTTGAAAAGGTCTGAAACACATCATCACAACAGATATATCCCAGATATTTTTCGCTTTTATTAATGACAGGAATTACGTTTGCATTAAAGGTATAAAACAAACGGATGCTGTCCATAATATTGTTATCTTCAAGAATCGCAAAACGTTCTATCTGATGCTCAAGGTCTTTCAAAATTCCGTCTTCTTCATAAAGAAAGTCTTTGGCAATGGCACCGTAAAAATGGTTTGATTTTTTGATGAAGATATGTGTATATCCGAAGGCTTCTAATGTTTCTCTTGCTGATTCGATAGAATCAGTCAGCTGAAAACACGGAAAATCTTTTGAGATATAGTCCTTGATAAACATTGTGCTAATTTATAAAATTTTAAATGAAAACCGTCTTGTAAAACAAATATTTTTTTTCAAAATGACGAAAAAAGCCGTTCAAAAGTTTGGCTGAAAAGAAAAATAAAGTATCTTTGTCGCCTTTCATTTTTACTTTTTATTAGATTTATTTCAAACTGCACTGTCTTTTAGGCACTTGCAGTTTTTTTATTTTAGGGCTTTTGCAAATTCCCACATTACGATTCCGCCGCAAACGCTTACATTTAAAGAATGTTTGGTTCCCAATTGCGGAATTTCAATAAATGAATCAATATTTTGCAACGCTTCATCACTTATTCCTTCCACTTCATTACCTAAAATCACGGCATATTTTTTTTCTTTATCAATACTGAAATCTGTAATCATGCAGCTTTTTGTGGTTTGTTCGATTCCAATAATTTCAAACCCCTGACTTTTTAAATCATTGATTGTGACATTAATATCTGCTTCATGCGACCAGTCTACACTTTCCGTTGCGCCCAAAGCGGCTTTGTGTATTTCGCGGTGAGGCGGCTGTGGCGTGATGCCGCAAAGAATGATTTTCTGAACCAAAAAAGCATCCGCCGTTCTGAAAGTTGCCCCAACATTGTGCATGCTTCTTATATTGTCTAAAACAACGACCAACGGAATTTTCTCAACCTTTTTAAAAGTTTCTACATCAATTCTGTTGAGTTCTTCCAGTTTTAATTTATTTACCAAAATAATTTTTATTTCTTATTACAATTTACGAATTCTTGTCTACCAACGGATTTAATTCGCCTTTTCTTTTTTTTATTTTTTCGCACTCATAATCTGATGCACATTCCTTTCGATATTTTGTGCGATGGCTTCCATCGGAATATCATTCTCATCATTATTAAAAGGATCTTCAATTTCTTCAGCAATCAATTCCAGACTCATCAAAACGTAATATACAAAAACCGTCAGCGGAATCATGAATAATCCGAGATTAATGACATAAGCAATAGGCAACGCCAAGACATACAAAATAATGAACTTCTTTATAAATGAAGAATATGAATAGGGAATTGGTGTGTTTTTAATTCTTTCACAGCCTCCGCAAACATCAAGAAAACCTGAGACCTGCGTGTCTAAATACAGCATTTCTACATCAGAGATTTTTCCTTCTTTTTTTAATTGATGCAATTTGTGAGTTAAAAGAATCACCAAATCTGTAGGACCGTGATGTTTTAAAGATTTTTCAATTTCAGTATAATCTTCATCCAGAGCCAATCTTGTAGATTCCTCAGAAAGATGTTTAGCCAAAAAATGCGGAAAATATTTTAAATAACGGGCGATCTGGTTTGCAGAATCTCTGTCGTCAGAAAGAAGAGTATTGATTTTTACAGCAAAATTTCTGGTGTCGTTCACCAGTTTTCCCCAAAGTTTTCTGCCTTCCCACCATCTGTCATACGCCGTATTTGTCCTGAAAACCAAGAGTAAAGACAAAACAAAACCTAATAATGAATGAATCATGCCTACGTTGCTGACTTTAGATTTTGCGGTCAAATGCAAATATTCAATTTCCAGATACTGAATTCCATAAGAATACACAGCCATCAAAATCATTGTTGGGAAAAGGATTTTCAGGGTGTCGCTTTTGTGCAAGCTGACCAGTATTTTCAGGAAATGTTTGGTATTGTAAACTCTCATGGGTTGTGTGTCTTCTGCAAAGATAAATTTTTATAAATTTCAAAAAAACACTATTTTTATTTCGCATTAAATTTACAAAACCATGATTCTCGAAAACGTAGATGTTGTAAACGATATAACGAAAGAAGATTTCCAGCAAAATTATTTCAAAAAACAGAAACCGCTTCTAATAAAAAATTATGCGAGCCGGTGGGAAGCCTTCGACAAATGGAATTTTGATTTTATTAAAGAAAAAGCTGGTGAACAGGAAGTTCCGCTGTATGATAACAAGCCTGCAAAAGCTTCTAAAAGTTCGGATGCTCCCGTAATGCATATGAAAATGAAGGATTATATTGATACGATAAAATCAAAACCTTCGGATCTGCGTATTTTCTTTTATATCATTACCGACCGTCTTCCTGAGCTTCTTAAAAATTTCACTTATCCGGATTTGGGGATAAAGTTTTTCAAAAGGCTTCCGACTTTATTTTTTGGTGGCAGCGATGCTCATGTTTTGATGCATTACGATGTCGATTTGGGAGATTTTATGCATTTTCATTTTGAAGGTAAAAAAAGAATATTGCTTTTTGATCAGCAGCAATCGAGATTTTTATATAAAGTTCCTTTATCCGTGCATACGGTTTATGATCTGGATTTTGAGAATCCCGATTATGAGAAATTTCCTGCTTTAAAATACGCAAAAGGTTACGAGATTTTCATGGAACACGGCGATACGCTTTTCATTCCGGGGGCGTTTTGGCATTTCAACAGATATTTGGAACCGGGATTTTCAATGTCGCTTCGGGCGCTTCCCAACAAGCCTAAAGTTTTTGCAAACATGCTGTATCATGTTTTCGTGATGAGATATACGGATAAGCTGATGCGGAAATTATTCAAATCCAGATGGGTCAATTACAAACAAAAATGGGCTTATGAAAAAGGTTCGGAAGTCTTAGCAAAATACCAAAGAAAATCTGAAAAACAATAGAGTTTTTATTTCCCATGAATTTACACAAATGATTAGGATAAATTCTGCATGTTTTTAGACGCAAAGATTTATTTAATTAGCTAAATATTTAAGAGGCAAAGGCAAATAAATTGCTTCACAAAGCTTAAACATCAGCTTAATCAAATCAACTTGTTGATTCATCTTTGCTCCTTGATTATATATTATAATAAACCTTTGCGTTTAAAATAGTTCAATCATCTGTTTGGACAAATGAGCAGGAAACTATTTTATATTTTTAAAACCGCAGTTTCCCCGAAGTATTTTAATCCTTCTATTTTATTTCATACTTTTACCAACCCAATTTTAAGAACGATTTCAATGGCAAAGGCGACGAAGAAAGAAACCCCGTTAATGACTCAGTACAATACCATCAAGGCGAGATATCCTGATGCACTTTTACTTTTCAGAGTGGGAGATTTCTACGAAACTTTTGGGCAGGATGCCGTGCGAACATCTCAGATTTTGGGCATTGTTCTTACCAAAAGAGCCAACGGAGACGGTCATATTGAGTTGGCTGGCTTTCCGCATCATTCGGTGGATTCCTATTTGCCAAAATTGGTGAGAGCTGGGCTTCGAGTTGCAATTTGCGACCAATTGGAAGATCCGAAAACCGTAAAAGGAATTGTAAAACGTGGCGTTACAGAATTAGTCACTCCCGGAGTTACTTTCAATGACCAGGTTTTAAATTCAAAAAAGAACAATTTCCTGCTTTCTCTTCATAAAGAAAAAGAAAAATTCGGAATTGCTTTGGTTGATATTTCTACGGGAGAATTTCTGGTAAGTGAAGGAAGCTTGGAAAAATTGCTGCATATTGTCAATACTTTTGATCCGAGCGAGATTATTTATCAAAGAAGCGTTCAGATTCCGGAACAGCTTAAAAACAAAAGCATTTTCAAGCTTGAGGACTGGGCATATCAATATAATTTTGCCTACGAAAAACTGACGAATCATTTTAAAACCAATTCATTAAAGGGTTTCGGAGTTGAAAACCAACCGCTGGCGATTACGGCTGCAGGAGCAATTTTTGCGTATTTGGTTGAAGATACGCATCATAATTTGTTGGCTCACATCACAAAGATTCAGATTATTCCGCAGGAAGATTTTCTGATGATGGATAATTTCACATTGAGAAATTTAGAGATCGTTTATCCGAGCAATCCGCAAGGAAAATCTTTATTGGATATTATTGACAAAACTTCAACCCCGATGGGCGGGAGATTGTTGAGAAGAAGAATTATTTTACCCTTAAAATCAGTCAATGAAATCAACAGAAGGCTTTCTCTGATTGATTTTTTAAACGAAAACGACCATCTTAAATATGAAATTTGCCAATTATTAAAATCCATATCGGATCTGGATCGATTGATGGGGAAATTGGCGGCCGAAAAGATTTCACCTAAAGAATTAGGTTATTTGCGGCAAAGTTTGATTAACATTAAAAAAATCAAAGAATTACTCCATCCGCATGCCGATGTTTTGGCCTGGCTGGAGCCTTTATATGACCAGGACGAATTGATAAAATGTCTTCAAAATCATTTGAATGATGAGCTTCCTGTAAATCTTGCAAAAGGAAATGTCATTAAAGAAGGTATTTCTGAAGAACTTGACAGATTAAGAGGACTTCAGACGAAAGGCCGCGGTTTTCTTGATGAAATGTGTCAACGGGAAATTGAAAGAACCGGCATTACAAGCCTTAAAATTGATTTTAATAATGTTTTCGGATATTATATTGAAGTAAGAAACACACATAAAGATAAAGTTCCGGGCGATTGGCTGAGAAAGCAAACGCTGGTAAACGCCGAACGTTACATCACAGAAGAATTAAAGGAATATGAAAATCAGATTCTCGGCGCGGAGGAAAAAATAGGAGTTTTGGAGAATCAATTGTACAGAAAGGTTTGTTCTGAAACAATGATTTATATTGATCAGATTCAGGAAAATTCGAATATCATCGCTCAGCTTGATGTTGCGGTCGGTTTGTCGGAACTGGCTGTTTCTGAAAGCTATACAAAACCTGTTTTAACGGAAACTTTTTCTATCGACTTGAAGGAAGCACGACATCCAATTATCGAAAATGCCCTTCCTTTAGGCGAAAAGTATATTCCGAATGATATTTATTTGGATAAGGATTCTCAACAGATTATCATGGTTACTGGGCCGAATATGGCTGGTAAATCGGCAATTTTACGTCAAACTGCAATTGTTTGTTTAATGGCTCAGATCGGAAGTTTTGTTCCTGCTAAACATGCTGAAATCGGAATTTTAGATAAAATTTTCACAAGAGTTGGCGCAACGGATAATATTTCTGCAGGCGAATCAACTTTTATGGTGGAAATGAACGAAGCAGCAAATATTCTGAATAATATCTCTGAACGAAGCCTGATTTTATTGGACGAAATCGGTCGCGGCACTTCCACATACGACGGAGTTTCTATTGCGTGGGCGATTGCGGAATATCTTCATCAGCATCCGACACAGGCAAAAACTTTATTTGCGACGCATTATCATGAATTAAATGAAATGACCGTGAATTTTGAGCGTGTAAAAAACTTCCACGTTTCGATTCAGGAGAATAAAGGAAATATCATCTTTTTAAGAAAATTAATTCCTGGCGGAAGCGAGCATAGTTTCGGTATTCATGTTGCAAAGCTGGCCGGAATGCCTTCAAAAGTAGTCAACAGAGCTACAGAAATTCTGAAAACTCTCGAAGCAAGCCGTTCTCAAAATAATTCTTCTGAAAGCATCAAAAAGGTGACCGACGAAAATATGCAGCTTTCTTTCTTCCAGCTTGATGATCCTGTTTTAGAGAATATTCGTGAAGAATTGACGAAAATAGACATCAATACTTTGACGCCAATTGAAGCCTTAATGAAGCTGAATTCTATTAAAAAAATGATTGGAGGTTAATTATATTTTTTTGCAGACAAAGGGAAAGTGTAAAGGTAACGTACCGGTTTTCCGTCTTTTGTTGCCGGTTTCCATCTTATAAATATTCTTCTGACACCCAACTCGGCTGCCTCAATGTGCTTTTTGTCGCTTCCTGTTGCAGCAACATTTCTTACATATCCGTTTTTTTCTACAATAAAATAAATTCGTGTGTCGAGTTTCTGGTTTTGTTTCATGTCAATTGTTGGCATGTTTTCAAAAAATCTGCGGCTAAAAACATCAAAACCGCCCGGAAACTCAGGTTTTGTATCAGCAGATAAAACGACATCTTTCATATTCATTTTCTTTTGTAGGATTTTATAATCAGGGCTGTTATATATTGTGTTTTGAACAGCATCTTGATTATTTTTTTCCTGAGCAAAAAACAAAATATTAGAAAATATTCCGAATAAAAAAATCGTTTTTTTCATTATTTAAGTTTAGAAGTACATTTAAAATTGCGAAAAGTTGAGCAAAGATGGTACCAACTTAATATTTAAAGCTAATTTAAATATTGTTTTTCATAATGTAATTTCAGCAAAAATAAGTTATTTAAAAGCTAAATTATATTATTAATCCTAAAATTATTAACAAAGTTTAACAAATTGTTTATCATTAACTTATCGATCGTTTTTAGTAATTTTGAGGATGAAGAATTTTTTAGGATTATTAATTTTAATATTTGGGCTGTCTTTTTATCATGCGCAAGGCCAGAAAGATATTTCGATGATAAAATATGAAGAACTGGAAAAGCGTATTGAAAAAGAAAAAGATAAAACTTTAGTTGTAAACTTTTGGTCTACAACGTGTGCGCCTTGCGTGAAAGAGCTTCCGCAATTTATGGAAGTGAACGAAAAACATAAAAATAATCCTCAATTTAAGATGCTTTTGGTTTCTTTGGACCGTGCAAAAGATAAAGAAAGAGTTCTGAATTTCATTAAAAATAAAAATCTAACTGCAGAAGTTGTTTTGCTTGATGACATCAAAAGAATGAATACCTGGATTCCTAAGTTCGAAGAAAATTGGGATGGAAACATTCCGGTGACGATTTTCTATAAAAACGGGGAAAAAGTGCATTTCAATGATGGAGAAATGAGCAAGGAAGAACTGGAAAATACAATTAATAAAAATTTATAATAATATGAAGAATTTAAAAACTTTAATAACAGCTGTTATATTCGGACTTTGTATGCTGAGCTTCACGGCGACAGATAAAAACAATCACGAAGAACCAAAACAGAAAAAAACCGAAGCTAAAGGCTATAAAGTTGGCGACGCCGCTACAGATTTTAAGCTAAAAAATGTTGATGGAAAGATGGTTTCTTTAAGTGATTTTAAAGAAGCAAAAGGCTTCATCGTGATTTTTACATGCAACCATTGTCCTTACGCGAAAAAATATGAAGACCGGATTATAGAGCTCGATCAAAAATATAAGCAAAACGGATATCCTGTCATTGCAATCAATCCGAATGATCCGAATGTACAGCCGGAAGACGATTTTGAGCAAATGGTGGGAAGAGCAAAAGAAAAAGGTTTTACCTTTCCGTATTTGGTAGATGAAGGGCAAAAAATTTATCCGCAATATGGAGCCACCAAAACTCCGCATGTATTTATTCTGCAAAAACAAGGCGATAAAAACATAGTGAAATATATTGGCGCAATAGACAACAATTATGAAAATCCGGATGACGTGTCGGAACATTATGTACGAAATGCGCTTGATGCATTGATTCAGGGAAAGCCTGTAAAACAGGAAAAAACAGTTGCAATCGGATGTACAATTAAAGTGAAAAAATAATTTTATAGAATTAAATATTCAATGGAGCGGGCTTTAGCCCGCTTTTTTCAAACAACAGCTTTAGGCTTTGGCCGAAAACATAAACTGATGAAATTTAAATTTAGCCTGAAATATTTTCTTTTAACGCTTCTTATCTTCTTCATTGAAGTCCTTATCGCAACAAAACTTAAAAATAGTTTTTTTATCAGAGCTTATCTGGGCGATATTATTGTGGTGATTCTTGTGTTTACTTTCGTTAAAAGTTTTGTAAAAATAAATGATCAAAAGCTGATTTTAGGCACTTTCTTGTTTTCCTGTCTCGTTGAGTTTGCTCAGTTTTTCAATGTTGCAGAAAAGCTGGGTTTCCAGCCTGGAAGCGTGATGTATATTGTGATCGGAAATTCATTTTCCTGGATTGATGTTTTGTGTTAGGTAGTGGGATGTGTTTTGCTTATATTTATTATCAACAAAAGTCAATTAAAGCATTATTCAATTAATTATGAAAATTCATTGTAATAGGCAATCTAAACATATATCTTACTGGTTTTCCGTTTAGCATGGCAGGTTTCCATTTGGTTTTAGACAAAGATTTTATAGTACGTTCCATTTCCTTATTCATTGATCTGTTCAGACCTATAGCCTCGATTTCTGTAATTATTCCATCTTCTGAAATTACAAATCGAACTTCCGATTTTGCTAAGCCATTAGCATTAATTTTACTGCTATTGAAAGTTTTAGTAAAATTTTTTCTAAAAGCATTTATTCCTCCTGGATAGACCGGAAGTTCATCAGCTTCTTGATGTAAACTGTCTTTTTTTTCAAGCTCAAGTGTTTTATTAATTGCTGAAGTACGATTTTGAGAAAATAGAAGCCCGAAGCTTAAAGAGAGAAGTACGATTAATGTTTTTTTCATGATTAGTTTATTTATAAATTATTTAAATCCTGCGCAATCAGCCAAGCTTCACTCCAGCAAGCCTGAAAATTGAATCCACCGGTTACAGCATCAATATTTAAAACTTCGCCCGCAATATAGAAATTTGGAAGAAGTTTTGAAGACATATTTTTAAAATTAATTTCCTTTAAATCTACACCTCCGGCGGTCACAAATTCATCTTTGAAAGTCGATTTTCCGGTCACGTTAAACTTTTTTTTACATAAATTTTCCAAAACTGTCTGCATTTCTTTTCCTGAAATATTGGCGATCTGTTTATTAAGATCAACTTTTGAAACTTCCAAAATTCTTTGCCAGAATCTGTTTGTCACATCAAAAATTTTAGACTGTCCGATTGTTTTTTTCGGATTTGAGACTTTAAAATTCTGAAACAATTCTTCGGCATCGTCAATATCTTTTGAAATAAAATTGACTTCAATCTCGAAATTGTATTTCACTTTAGCCAAATTTATCGCTTCCCAAGCTGAAATTTTCAATATTGCAGGTCCGGAAAGTCCCCAATGTGTAATGAGCAAAGGTCCGCTTTCCTCCGTTTTTAATTTTGGAATAGACGTTTCTGCCATTTCAAAGCTTGTTCCGGCTAAATCTTTCAACAAATCATCTTTAATATTAAATGTAAAAAGCGACGGAACCAAATCAATAATTTTATGCCCCAAATTCTGAATCATCTTTAATGATTTCGGAGAACTTCCTGTTGTGTAAATCACATAATCAGCCGGAAAATCTCCTAAACTTGTTTTGACTACATATTTTTCGTCCTGTTTTTCAATTTCTTTTACTGAGCATTTTGTTTTTACTTCAACATTTTTCTGCTGAATTTCGTTCTGAAAAGTATTGATGATTGTCTGTGAAGAATTGCTTTCCGGAAAAACTCTGTTGTCATTTTCTATCTTTAACGGAACTTTTCGTTTTTCAAACCAATCCATGGTGTCTCCTGGTTGAAATTTTGTAAAAACGCTTAACAGTTCCTTATTTCCGCGAGGATAAAACTGAACCAATTCTTTCGGATCAAAGCAGGCATGCGTTACATTGCAACGACCGCCACCGGAAATTTTTACTTTCTGAAGAACATCAGAGTTTTGCTCCAGAATTGTAATTTTATATTGGGTTTGGTCGAGATTTGCTGCGCAGAAAAAACCTGCCGCACCGCCACCGATAATGATAATTTGTTTCATAAATATGTAATCCTATGCTGAAGATTATTTTTCCAAAAGTACAATTTTTATAAACCATCTTATTTGAGTAATTTTGAGAATTATATTTAATGATTCTAAAACAGATTTCTAAATGATTTTTTACCATACATTTGAAGTGCGTTGGAGCGATCTTGATGCCAACAAACATCTTGCAAACTCTTCTTACGTACAATATTGCGCACAAACGAGAATGGCTTTTATGAAAAAAGAAAAAATGGGCGTTACCCAAATGAGCCGTTGGGGAATTGGTCCCGTGATTATGCATGAAAGATTTTCTTTTTTTAAAGAAATATTTGCCGACCAAAAAGTAATCGTAAGCCTTGAAATCGACGGATGTGCGGAAGATGCTGCAATTTACCGTTTTGTGCACAAGTTTTATCTTCCGGACGGTTCACATTGTGCGACTTCTGAAGCAACAGGAGTTTGGATTGATACGATGTTGAGAAAAATGACTTCGCCACCAGATGATGTAGTGGAAGCAATGAATAAATATAAAACTGCTGATACGATTTTGATGACGAGAGAAGACTTTAAAAAACTTCCTTTTCGCCCGGAAAATATTGACCCGGCAATTTTTAATAAATAAATGATCATCGATAAATAATGATTATCAATGATCAACCATCAATTATATAAGAATTTATGTTTGAAGATAAAGAACCAGAATTAACACCCATCTCTAAATTAGGAGAATTTGGGCTGATAAAACACTTAACGGAACATTTTCCATTATCCAACGAGTCTTCTGAGCTTGGAGTAGGAGATGATGCAGCGGTAATTAATCCAAGGAACAAAAAAGTGGTTTTAACGACTGATGTTTTGGCGGAAGGAGTTCATTTCAATTTAGGATATGTTCCATTAAAACATTTGGGTTACAAAGCTGTTGTTGTGAATTTGAGTGATATTGCCGCAATGAACGCAACACCTACGCAGATTTTGGTTTCTCTTGCAGTTTCAAACCGTTTTCCGGTGGAAGCTTTGGAAGAATTGTATGCCGGAATTCAGGCGGCTTGCGGAAGATACAAGGTGGATTTGATCGGAGGTGACACTACGAGTTCAAATGCCGGTTTGGTAATGAGTATTACCGCTGTTGGAATTGAAAATGAAGAAAATATTGTTAAAAGAAGCGGCGCAAAACCGAATGATTTGCTTGTCGTAACCGGAGATTTAGGCGGAGCTTATATGGGACTTCAGATTTTGGAGAGAGAGCATGCTGTTTTCTTGGCTGATCCAAACATGCAACCTGAAATGGAAGGTTTTGATTATATTCTCGAAAGACAATTGAAACCGGAAGCAAGAACTGATGTAAAAGGGATTTTGGAACAATTGGATATTAAGCCAACTTCTATGATTGACATTTCAGACGGTTTGGCTTCGGAAATTCTACATCTTTCAGATCAGTCGAAAGTTGATTTCAGATTGTATGAAGAGAAAATTCCGATGGATAATCTAACGATTACAACTGCGGATGATTTGAATTTAAACCCTGTAATGACGGCATTAAGTGGCGGTGAAGATTACGAATTGTTATTCACTATTGCTCCAAAAGATTTTGATAAAATGAAAAACCACCCGGATTTTACCATTATTGGTCATGCTGTTGAAAAAGGAGACGGAAATTATATGGTTGCAAGAGGTTCAAATCAATTGGTTGCTTTGACGGCGCAAGGTTGGGATGCTTTTCTAGGGAATCAAGATATAGGTTAAAATTATTTTTTTAAATATTGTGAAGCCACTGCAGTTTGTAGTGGTTTTTTTTGTTCGATACTCGGTAGTTTGACTAAAATAGGAGGATAATGAAGCTTAAACATAAAAGGTTGGAGTAAAATGCTTAAAAGAGACAGCTTTGAGGTCGGGAAGTGAGGCTTTTAACTCCGATAACCGAGCATATTACTCCGATGTTTGAGCAAAAAGCACGATTGTCTGAGCTCCGAAGTCAAAAGTAATCATTGAAAAAAGACTGTTTCAAAATGAGCTGTTGGGTGTGCAAAAAAAGAAACGCTGTCTATTGTAAAGGTTTTCCATGTACCTTTTTCAACAACCTTAAATATAGAATCTAAAGCTTAATCATTTTATCCTGGAAAAATATTCTATATTTGAGGTTTAATAATAATAAAAAAGCATGATGAAAAGCAAAATAAATAAAAAAGAAGTTCTGCAAGCGTGTATTCAAAAGCAGCAGGAATTAACAGAAAATTATACCCAGCGAGTATCCGATATGAAAGCTGATACTTTCAGCAGAAATGCATCAGCAAGCCAAACCGAAGATCGTCACAGTAACAAACTCGACGTTTTACAGGCTTTGGAAAAAGAACTCGATTTTGCACAAAAAGAATTAAATTACTTAAGTCAGCTAGACATTACGGAAGAGAATGCCAATGTATCTCCCGGAGCCATTGTGGTCACGGATAACTTAACTTTTTTCATTGGCATCTCAACAGAAAAAATTGAAATTGACGGCACAACCATTGTTGGGATTTCAACTAAAGCTCCCATTTATGCAAATATGAAAGATCTTCAAAAAAACGATTCCTTTACTTTTAACGAAAAGACATATCAGATTTTAGATTTATATTAAAATATTTCTAAATTAAAGTCATAAAAACAAATAATCCGTCCCACAACTGGGACGGATTATTTTATAGGTAATTAAAAATCTTACGCTTTCACAATATTCAGAATCACTTCAACTGCCTTCTCCATGCTTTCTAAAGCCACATATTCGTAAGGTCCGTGGAAATTGATTCCCCCCGCAAAAATATTCGGACAAGGAAGTCCCATATAAGATAATTGCGCTCCGTCTGTACCGCCTCTGATGGCTTTTATTTTAGGCTCAATTCCCGCTTCTTTCATTGCTTTTGCAGCAAGATCGATGATGTGCATTTTACCTTCAAACTGCTGTTTCATGTTGCGGTATTGTTCTTTTATCTCAACTTCGGCGGTTTTTTCGCCATGTTTTGCATTAAATTCAGCTACTTTTTCTTCCATGAATTTTTTTCTTGCCTCAAATTTCTCTTCATCATGATCACGAATGATATATTGAATTTTAGCTTCAGAAACATCAGACGTAACGTCCATTAAATGATAAAATCCGTCAAATCCTTTTGTTGTAGAAGGAGTTTCGTTCGCAGGAAGAGACTGTATAAATTCTGCCGCCAAAAGATTGGCATTCACCATTTTCCCGAAAGCATAACCGGGATGTACGCTTAATCCGTGAATTTTCACAACAGCTCCTGCAGCATTGAAATTTTCGTATTCCAGTTCTCCAACCTCACTTCCGTCCATTGTATAAGCCCATTCTGCACCGAATTTTGCAACGTCAAACTTATGAGCGCCTCTTCCGATCTCTTCATCAGGTGTAAATCCAACAGCAATTCTCCCGTGCTTGATTTCAGGATGAGCGATTAAATATTCAGCAGCCGTCACGATTTCTGCGCAGCCTGCTTTATCATCTGCTCCCAAAAGTGTGTTTCCGTCTGTTGTAATTAAAGTCTGGCCTATATATTTTTTTAAACTTTCAAATTTTGAAGGAGATAAAGTAAAGTTGGTTTCTGTATTTAAAATTAAATCCTGACCGGCATAATTTTCCCAAACCTGAGGTTTTACATTTTCACCGCTAAAATCCGGCGAGGTATCATAATGCGAAATAAATCCAATGGTTGGCCTGTCATCGTTTTCAAGATTTGAAGGAACATACGCCATGATATAACCGTTGTCATCAATCGAAACATCTTCCAACCCTATTGTTTTCAGCTCTTCTACAATATATTTTGCGATATCCCACTGTTGAGGTGTTGAAGGCGTTGCTTCACTTTCGGCATCGCTCGTTGAATATATTTTAACATAGCTTAAAAAACGGTTTAGTAACTTTTCTTTCCACATGGGGTTGAATTCTATTGTACTCATTGGATGTTTTAAATTTTAACAAAGTTAGTAAATTGATGCTCAGAATAAGTTATTTGTAACTGAATATCAGTCATTGAAATTTTGAATAAGATATAAAGTGCTGTAAATCAAAATAATGTTAGCTTTGTTCATAATGAGACCAAATTGTTTAGTTTTATTATATTTGAGAAAATCAAAAAGAAATGTTTCTTACTGAATGTCCTAGAGATGCCATGCAGGGCTGGGGTGAATTTATCCCAACTGCGAAAAAAATAGATTATATCAATTCCTTGATGGATGTTGGGTTTGATGTGTTGGATTGTGTGAGTTTTGTTTCACCAAAAGCAATCCCGCAAATGGCTGATTCTGCTGAAGTTGCCGAAAATATTGATAAATCGCGTTCCAAAACTAAAGTTTCCGCAATCATTGGAAATTACAGAGGTGCCGAAAAAGCATTAAAACATCAGTCTGTAGATATTTTGGGATTTCCATTTTCTATTTCCGAAACTTTTCAGCACAGAAATACCAACAAAAATCAGGAAGAAGCGTTTAATGAAATCATAAAAATGCTTGAACTTACAAAAAGTGAAGGCAAAGAACTGAATATTTATTTTTCAATGGCTTTTGGAAACCCGTACGGAGAAATGTGGAAGTGGGAAGATGTAGATTTTTGGGCAAAAAGATTTTCGGAAATTGGAATCAAAAATATCTTACTTTCTGATACAACGGGAGTTGCAACGCCGGAAACCATCTCTCTTTTGTTTGAAAAAATACCTTCAAAATATCCTGAAATAGATTTTGGGGCTCATTTTCACAATCGATACGAAGATTCCTATTCAAAACTAAAAGCAGCTTACGATGAAGGTTGCCGAAGATTTGACAGCGCAATCAAAGGAATTGGCGGATGCCCGATGGCAAAAGATGATTTGGTGGGAAATATGCCGACAGAACAGGTTATCAATTTTATGAGCGTAGAAAAAGCTCCTCATAAATTGAATTTATTGAATTTCGAAAGTTCTTATAACAAAGCGAAGGATATTTTTCATTTTTAAAATGAATTATAAAGTATCTCGCAGATTTAGCGAATTAAGCAGATTAGAAATATAATTTTTAAATTCTTCACCAAAAAATCTGCGCCATCTTCAAAATCTGCGAGAAAAATTTAAAAACAAAACTCACAAAATGTCTCCAATAATTTCCCCAAACGAATTAAAAAATCTTCAAAATAAAAACCTTATCATTCTCGATGCAAGAGTCGGGAAAGATGTTTACCAAAGCTATTTGCATAAACATATCAAAGGAGCAAGATTCATTGATTTAGATAAAAACTTGGCCGAAATTGGTAAAGATGCTGCTTTTGGTGGAAGACATCCGCTTCCAAGTATTGATAAATTTGCAGAAACGCTTTCAAATATTGGTATTTCAGAAGATTCGCACGTTGTTATTTATGATGATAAAAACGGCGCAAATGCAGCGGCAAGAGCTTGGTGGATGTTAAGATCTTTTGGAATTGAAAAAGTACAGGTTTTAGATGGAGGATTTCAGGCCGCAGAAAAAAATAATCTGGAGTTTTCTTCAGGTGAAGAAAATTTTGAAAAAATAGAATTAATTAAAAAAGAAAATTGGCTTCTTCCTGTTTCAAGCTTGGAAGCTGTTGAAAATCAATTAACAAACAATTCTTCAACTGTAATTGATGTAAGAGATGCTTATCGCTACAAAGGCGAATCTGAACCGATTGATTTGGTTGCGGGGCATATTCCCGGAGCTATTAATATTCCTTTTTCAGAAAATCTTGATGAAAACGGAAGTTTCCTGAAACCTGAAATTCTAAAAGAAAAGTATTCAAAACTGTTGGAAGGCAAATCTAAGAATTTAATCATTCATTGTGGCTCAGGAGTTACGGCCTGTCACACGATTTTAGCTTTGGAATGTGCTGGTTTTCAAATTCCTAATCTATATGTTGGTTCATGGAGTGAATGGAGCAGAAGAAAAGGGAAAGAAATTGCAAAAGATATATAATGAAATCTATAAACCATTAAAAAGTGCTAAGAAGTTCAGATTAATTAAGCAAATATTTGATTCTTAAGATGAAATCAATCTTAATACTCTTCACATTTAAATTACCTTAATGGTTTTACAATAAAAATAAAAGGCTGCCAAAATTTGACAGCCTGTTTTATTTTTAATCAGGATTTAAAGCATTCCCAATTCAAACTTGGCTTCCTCACTCATCATATCTTTATTCCAGCTCGGCTCAAAAGTAAGCTCCAAATCAACGGTTTTTACATGCTCTACTTCGGCAACTTTATCTTTCACTTCCTGTGGCAGGGTTTCTGCAACCGGACAGTTGGGGGTCGTCAATGTCATTATAATTTTAACATCGCCTTCTTCAGAAATCTGCACATCATAAATTAATCCTAATTCGTAAATATCCACCGGGATTTCCGGGTCATAAACGGTTTTCAGTACTCTTATAATATCTTCTCCGATATCGGCAATCTGATCGTCTGTAAATTTCATTTTTAATCTAAATTGATATTCCTTTTCAGTAAATCCTCCTGACGCATACGTCGGAAAATATTTGCCAAAGTTAAGACATCTTTTTCACAATAATCAACTATTCGCTGCAAGTCTTTTTCTATGTAGTAAATCGATGAAACCATTGAGCCGTCGATATCATCTTTTGGTGTGGGAACTCCAAAAACGTGAGCCAGTAATTCTAATGAGATAAAGCTTTTATAATCTCCGAACTTCCAAAGTTCCATCGTGTCTATATGCGGAATTTCCCAAGGTTTTTTCCCAAACATTTGGAAAGGAGTCGGAGGCTGCATTCCATTAATTAAAAATCGTCTCGCAATCCACGGGAAATCAAATTCTTTTCCGTTATGAGCACAAAGAATAACATCCCGAAGCCTTGGGCTGTTAAATATCTCACCAAATTCAATCAGAAGTTTTTTTTCGTCATCGTTTGCAAAGCTTTTGATTTTTAAAGTATCATTTTTCTCGAGCATACCGATGCTGATGCAGATTATCTTTCCGAATTCCGCCATAATTCCGGCTTTTTCATAGAAATCTTCAGCAGAAATTTCATCTTTTCGCTGAAACCTTGTCTTTTTATCCCAAAGGTTTTGTTCGATTTCAGATAATTCGTTCCACGAGCCATAATTCGGAACGGTTTCTATATCCAGGAATAAAATTCTTTCAAGTGGCAGACTTTGGATCATTTTTTGTAATTGTACTTTTTATTATCGAAATATAAGAAATACTAAACAAATGACCATGCTTCTTAATTAAGTACTAATTTAAAATTTTAAAAAATGAAAAAATCAATTTTATTGGGACTCTTTGTAGCTCTGGTTGGTATTACTTCGTGTAGTGATGATACGAGCAGCGCAGAAACAGCTACTGTAAATGTAAAGCTTACCGATGGTCCTGCAATGTATGACGCTGTAAGAATAGATGTGCAGCGTGTTGAGATAAATGCAAATGGTGATTGGATACCAATTAATTTTCCAAATCCAGGAGTTTTTAATTTGTTAGATTTTAAAAACGGGATGGATACAGCCTTAGGTCAGGTAGTATTACCGACAGGTAGTGTTACACAAATGAGAATGGTTCTAGGACCGAACAACAGTATTGTCATTGATGGTGTTACTTATCCGTTACAGACCCCTTCAGCCCAACAGAGTGGATTAAAATTCAATTGGAATCAGACACTTGCCGCAAACGGTGCTTACAATGTTTGGATTGATTTTGATGCAGGAAGATCTATTGTAAAAACAGGAAACGGATCTTATATTCTAAAACCTGTAATACGAGCATTTTCTGAGCTTACGGACGGCCAGATAAAAGGATATGTTTTACCGACAGCGTCACAATCTATAGTTCATGTCATTGCGGCTACAGATACCATTGCAACGGCATTGCCTAATCCCGATGGGTTTTTTATGTTCCGCGGCCTTCCTCAAGGGACATATAAAGTTTCTTATGATGCAGACAATACAACAGGATATATTGATGAGAGTGTAAATGATGTAAATGTGGTATTTGGTCAGGTTAGTGATTTAGGAATTAAAACATTACATCAGTAATCAGCCTAAAGGCATACCATTTTTTGTAATAAGTGACGTTGTAACCAGCGTCACTTCTTTTTTGTCTTCACCGTAAACTCCCAAAACAAGGCATTCGCTGATAAAATTAGCGATTTGTTTTTTAGGAAAGTTGACAACTGCTAAAATCTGCTTTCCAATCAGATCTTCTTTGTTGTAAAGAGCCGTAATTTGTGCTGAAGATTTTCTGATTCCTAAATTACCAAAGTCAATTTCTAATTGATAAGACGGATTTCTCGCTTTCTCAAAATCATTTACTGAAATGATCGTTCCGGTTCTGATGTCTATTTTTTCAAAATCAGCCCAGGTTATTTCTGGTTTTATAGTCATAATCGTGATGATAAATGTTCTATTCTTTTTCTATTCAAAATTCAATGTATAACAAATGTATTAAATAATAAAAGCACAAAAAATTTACAACAAAATTTTTTAAGGCTTAAAACCAAATAGTTACGCGCTTTTATAAAATTGACCATGCAAGATTCTTCAAAAAAAGGATTTATATAATGAGTACTCGAAATAATAATGTTTAACTGATAAAATTAGAAAATGAAAAAATTTATTGCATTTAAAACTTTTATAGCTGTTTTGATATTTGCAGGATTTACATTGATTTCGTGTAATGATGATTATGAAATAATACCCGTAAAGTTAACGGATGTAAATGGAAATTATAAGGCAAAACTGATTACCTCGCAAGGAAATCTCGGAACAGAAAAAATCATTGAATTCACAGCAAAAGATACGGTAATTACATTTAAAGAGTTTCCGATCAGGGAAATTGTAAAAGCAGTCGTGCAAGATCCTGCAAAAGTGGATGCGGCAGTAGCGGCAATCGGGAAAATAGAATATAAACTCGATTATACATCTAAGATAAATACCGACCATAATGTAATAGAATTGAGCTTTGAGCCAAAAACATTAACACTGCAAATTCCTGTAAACGGGACGAATAGAAACACAGTGGTAACATTGGCGGCCAAGCAAAAAGGGTTTTTTGTAGGACAAGACTGGTCTTTGAGATTTGGTTTGGTGGCAGAAAAAATAACGATGGACGGAATAGTATTAACTCCTTTTGAAACAATCAAATATGATTTTCCATATTGTGTAAAGTATTAAAATATTAAGTTAGAAATAGGTTGTGCTTTGAAAAAAGGCAACCTATTTTTGCGATTATTATGTTAAGTAACGCATCAGTGTAGTACATGGAATTAAATAAGGAGCAAATTTTAACCAACCGTCTTCTGTCAAAGGAAGAAACTGCCTGGAAGGAGCTTTTCGAAGCTTATTCCGGAAACCTTACTTCCGTGTGCTCACGCTACATTATCGAAAAGGAAGACGTGCACGATGTTTTACAAAATAGCTTTATTAAAATGTTTCGATCGATCGAAAGTTTTGAATGTAGAGGTGATGGTTCTTTGCGAGCCTGGATGACCAGAATCGTAGTCAATGAATCGCTAAAATATATTAAGCAAAACACTGATTTTAAGTTAAGTTTATCCGAGTCTGATATTCCTGATATTGTAGATGAAGAAGAGCCAAACCTTGAAGAAATCCCCCAATCGAAGATTATGAAGATGATCCGTGCACTTCCGGATGGCTACAGAACGGTTTTCAATCTGTATGTATTTGAAGAGAAAAGTCATAAAGAGATTGCGGGAATTTTAGGAATTGCAGAAAATTCTTCCGCATCACAATTTCATAGAGCTAAAGCAATGCTTGTTCAGAAAATTAAAGAATACAAAATGTCAAAAACAGCGCAATTATGAGCAATCAATGGTTAAATGACATGCGCAACAAAATGGAAGATCATGCGGAAGATATTCCGGATGGACTGTGGGATGATATAAAGGCTGAATTATTCAAGGAAACAGATAAAAAAATAGTTGTTCCGGTAAATGATTTAAAAGCCCAAAGTAAAAATCTTCCTAAAAATAATATTAAAACTTTATGGTATCGCATTGCCGGGGTTGCTGCAACCATCGCTGTTTTCTTCATTGGCGGAAGAGAATTGCTTCAGCAATATTATAAAAAAGAAGTTTCTCAGCCAATTGTAAATACAGTCAAAAAACAGGAAGAGAAATATTCAAATACTGAAGTGGACAACATTGTTGGGAAAGAGAGATTATACAAAAATTATGCTAAAAAAAGTTTAATAATTTCTAATAAAAATGCTGTGTCAAATATTGCTTCTCTTCATACTTTTAATAAAAATTCAAATACTTTTAAAATTTATGTATCTGAAAATCAATCTACTGCAAGTCTGATCAAACAATATGAAAATGTTATCAAAGACGCTTTAATTGTTGAAAATCAATCCGATACTAAAGTTAATGAAGTTGAAGAGCTTTTTTCCAAAGAGAAGAAGTTGAATGAAGATCCAAAATTAGCAAAAAAGGACTCAAAAACTTGGATGCTGAGCATGTTAACAGGAAATGCGTCTAAAAATTCAGTCGAGCAGTTTCCCGGATATGCCACATTAAACGGTGCCACAATGAGCATCAGCGATGAAATCTGGACCGCCGGATATGAAGATAACCCATTGATGGATATTCTTTTGGCTAATCAAGATCAACAAATCGATGCAAAAATACGACATAAAGTTCCTGTCACTTTTGGACTTTCTGTGTATAGAAATTTAGATAAAAATAAAAAATGGGGGATCGGAGCGGGGATTAATTATACAAAATTAGCAACGGAGCTCCAATCCGGAAGCGATTCTTATTTTATAAAAAGTGACCAGACAATTCATTACTTGGGAATTCCGGTACAGATCAATTATAATGTTATCAATAAAGGGCGATTTACAGGTTATGTTACAGCTGGCGGATTGGTTGAAAAAGCCATTGCAGGAAACATTAAAACGAAATACATCGTAAACAACGAAATCAAAGAAGAAACCACCGAAAATATAAATAAAAAACCATTACAGCTTTCTGTAAATAGCGCTTTGGGTGTACAGTTCAAGGTTATTGAGAAGATTGGAATTTATGCTGAGCCGGGAATTGGATATCATTTTAAGGATAATAGTTCTTTCAGCACGATTTATAATGACAAGCCTTTGAACTTTAATTTAAAATTCGGAATCAGGCTGTTAATTGATTAATAAACTCATCAAATAAATATATAATATGAAAACAAAGCTAATTTTTTTAACTTTCTTGTTATTCAGCCTTTTCAATATTAAGGCACAGTGTACACCAACAATTACAAGTCCGCGACTTGGAGCAATGTTTGCCGACAAAGTGGTTTTCTGCAACACGGAAACCGAAGTGCTTTCTACAACTCAAGCCTACGCGAATTATCAATGGTACAGACAAGAATGGAATTGGCAAACTCCAAATCCGAATCCGTGGGTCGCAATTCCGGGAGCAACTTCTCAAACTTTAATTATTGATGGAGCCAATGATATGCTTTATTATTTTAAAGTAGAAGTTAGTGAAAACGATTGTACGGCAGAAAGTACACCGATTCTTGCGGATGGCTATGCTTATGGGCTGCCTTTTTTGATGGCAAATTTTACACCGGGAACTTATCAGGAAATAAATGGTGAATATAATGTTTGCAACGGCGCAACAGTAGAGTTGAATGACGGATTTCCGGCAGTTTACGGAGTGCATACATGGTTTAACTGTGTTCCGAGCAGCAATCCACCATCTCCGACAGAACCTTGTACAATACCAGGTGCAACCGGAGATACATATATTGCCAGTCAATCAGGAAAATATGGTTTTTATGCATGTACGGAATATTGCCCCAGCCAATGTGAAATGCTAAGTGATTTTGCTTTTATTCAGCTAAATTTTGGGAACTGGAGCTTTTGTAACCTTGCAACGGGAGAGACAAAGCCTAAAGAAAATAATTTAAGCATTTATCCAAATCCAACTTCACAACTTTTATTTATCGGAAAAGAATCTGATAAAATGTACAATGAAGTCACTATTATCGACATGTCGGGTAAACTTGTGCTGCAAAAAAAAGATCATAAATACAACCAGGCTATTGATGTAAGCGCTCTTGTTCCGGGAAATTATATTATCGTTTCAAAAGACTCAAAAGATAAAATATATAAAAATAAATTTATCAAAAAGTAAAAAGTCCTGAATACGGATTTGTAGTTAGTTTTTTCAATAATTAGGATGCGGCGCAAAATTTATTTTGCGTCGTTTTTATTGCTTAGCTTCCGTTTGGTTTAAATTAATAATAATAATTGTTGATTTTAAATATTTTATAATGTAATTTTTGGTATTTATGAATAAAATATAATTATTTTTGTGACAAAACACATGTATGCTGGTTAAAATATACGGCAGCGCAATTCACGGCGTTTCTGCACAAACAATTACCATTGAGGTAAATATAGATACCGGTGGTGTCGGTTATCATCTTGTCGGTTTACCGGATAATGCGATCAAAGAAAGCAGCTACAGAATTTCTGCAGCCCTGAAAAATGTAGGCTATAAAATTCCGGGAAAGAAAATTACCATCAATATGGCGCCTGCAGATCTTCGAAAAGAAGGAGCAGCTTATGATTTGAGTATTGCGATTGGGATTTTGGCGGCTTCGGATCAGATTCTTGGAGAAAATATTCAGGATTATATCATTATGGGTGAGCTTTCGCTGGACGGAAGTTTGCAGCCAATCCGAGGTGTTTTGCCAATTGCCATTCAGGCTCGGGAAGAAGGATTTAAAGGAATTATTTTACCGAAACAAAATACAAGAGAAGCTGCGATTGTAAATAATTTAGATGTTTATGGTGTTGAGAATATTAAAGAAGTCATTGATTTTTTTAACGAAGGAAAAGCACTAGAAAAAGTGGTTTTAGACACACGGAAAGAGTTTCAGGATAAAATTAATAATTTCCCTTTTGACTTTTCGGAAGTTAAAGGACAAGAAACTGCAAAGCGGGCAATGGAAGTTGCTGCTGCAGGCGGACACAACATTATCCTCATCGGGCCGCCAGGAAGTGGAAAAACAATGTTGGCAAAAAGAGTCCCGAGTATTTTGCCTCCGTTAACTTTAAAGGAAGCTTTAGAAACAACAAAAATACATTCCGTTGCAGGGAAAACGGGCAAAGAAACTTCATTAATGACCGTGCGTCCTTTTAGATCACCGCATCATACAATTTCGGATGTGGCTTTAGTTGGTGGCGGAAGTTATCCTCAACCCGGTGAAATTTCTTTAGCGCACAACGGAGTTTTATTTTTAGATGAAATGCCCGAATTTAAAAGAACGGTTTTGGAAGTCATGCGCCAACCTTTGGAAGATCGTGAAGTTACAATTTCAAGAGCAAGATTTACGGTTAATTATCCTTCGAGCTTCATGCTGGTTGCTTCGATGAATCCGAGCCCGAGCGGATATTTCCCCGATGATCCAAACAATACATCGTCTGTTTTTGAAATGCAGCGGTATATGAATAAACTTTCGGGACCACTTTTAGATAGGATTGACATTCATGTGGAAGTGCAGAAAGTAGAGTTTGAAAAACTGACGGATAAAAGGAAAGGTGAAAAAAGTGAAGACATCAGGAAAAGGGTTTTAAAGGCCCGTGAAGTTCAAAACGAAAGATATAACGATTTGCAGATCAGTTACAACGCTCAAATAGGTCCTAAAGAAACTGAAAAGTTTTGTGAGCTTGATGATGCCTCATTTAACCTTATTAAACAAGCTATGGAAAAACTGAACCTTTCTGCAAGAGCATTTGACAGGATTCTGAAAGTAGCAAGAACAATTGCCGATTTGGAAGGATCTGAAAATATTTTGTCTGATCATATTTCTGAAGCGATACAATACAGAAGTCTTGACAGAGAATTTTGGAATGTATAAAACTTTCAAGATCGTCTAACCTAAAAACTCAACAATAAAAAAACCGTGAAAATTAATTTCACGGTTTTAAATATGATTTAGAAAAAAATTATTTCTTTTTCTTTTTTGCAGGAACGTCTTTTATTTTAGATTTACCTGTATCAGCAGGAGTATTTTCATCCTTTACTAATTTTAATTCGTCTACAATTCTTCTTGCGCCGGCAAACTTATCGATTGTCCACAATACAAAACGTATATCAACGCTGATTGTTCTTTGCCATTTATCTTCAAAAACAATGTCTCCACTTAAAGCTTCACTATTTCCGTCGAATGCGATTCCAATAAGATTTCCGTCACCATCAATTACCGGAGAACCAGAGTTTCCGCCTGTAATATCATTGTTTGAAAGAAAGTTTACAGGAAGATAACCTGCTTTGTCAGCATATTGACCGTAGTCTTTTGCTCCCTGAAGCGCCAATACTCTTTGTGGAAGATCAAATTCTTCGTCGCCAGCTTTATATTTTCCTACCAAGCCTTCCATTGTTGTGTAGTAGTTATCAGTAACACCAAAATAATTTCTGTCGTCTCTGATAGGCAAAGTATCGATTTGTCCGTAAGTCAATCTCATTGTAGAGTTAGCGTCCGGATAGAATTTTTTCTCAGGCATTGCTTTCATCAAACCTGCCAAGAATAAACGGTTGTTTTTAGCAAAGTTTTCGTCAACTTTTACAAATCTGTCGTTGGATGCTTTTTGGTCTGCAGCAATTCCTTTTGCGATTTTTAAAAGAGGATCTGCATCCAGCTTCAAACGGTCTGGGTTTAAAATAAAATTGGTTACAGACGTTTTATTGGCAAATATTGAAGAAAAAGCAACATTAGACAAAGTTTTAGCATCCAAAGCCATAAGCGTTGGAGAAGCAACATCAGGTTTTACTCTTGTTTGGTAAAGATTTACCAATGAGTTCAGCATTTCTCCTTCCAGTTCCGTATTGATGTTGTCGTATGCATTTTTGATAGCATCTTCAACTTTTGGCTTCATAGCAAGTCTTCCTGCCATATCCTGTTTTGCATAAGCATCCAAAGCCGGAGCCAATTGATAAGCCAATGCAATATATTTAGCATTTCTAGTAAGAAGAGAAGAATAGTTTCTTTCTACATTTCTGTCAGAAACTTGTTTGTAATATACTCCGATGTCTTCCAAAACCCCGTCATACATTTCGTTGCCCGGTTGTACAGACCATTGTTTGTAGGTTCTTTCAAGATTTTGCTTATCGGCAATAGTTCCGTTTTTTTCAACAGCGTCTATTGTTCCTTGTCTGTTTTTCCAATAATTGGCTACAGAAGCGTATTGAGACGCATAACCCAATTGAGTTGCTTTGTCTTTATCCATATACTTCTTCATGACATCCATTGCCAATTTTGAAGTTTCAACCCAAGCCGGATAGTCTTTTGTCACCATCTGCTGGATTCCGTAAGAAGTAAGATAACGGTTTGTTCTTCCCGGATATCCTAAAATCATAGAAAAATCTCCGGACTTGATTCCTTTAAGAGAAACCGGTAAAAAATGTTTAGGCTTCAATGGAACGTTGGTTGCTGCAAACTCTGCGGGATTTCCTGCTGCATCCGCATACACTCTGAAAACTGTAAAATCTGCCGTGTGTCTTGGCCATTCCCAGTTGTCTGTATCTCCTCCAAATTTCCCTAAAGATGACGGCGGTGCGCCTACCAATCTGATATCTTTATAATCCTGATAAACAAAATAATAAAATTCATTTCCGTTGAAAAAGTCTTTTACAACGACCGTATATTTTCCGTTTTCAGAATTTTCTGTCTGAATTGCTTTAGATTCTGCATCGATCACAGCTTTTCTTTCAGCTGCGGTCATATTGTTGTTTAATTTAGAATTGATTCTCTGCGTAGCATCATCCATTCTTACCAAAAATCTTACGTAAAGATCTTTTGCATTAAACTCATCCTTTTCTTTCATTGCCCAAAACCCATTCTTCAAATAGTCTTTTGAAGGGGTAGAAGCCGCTGCTACAGCCCCGTAACCACAATGGTGATTGGTGAAAATAAGTCCTTTGTCTGAAACTATTTCTCCTGTACAAAAACCTCCAAAGCTTACGATAGCATCTTTAAGGCTGGAGTTATTTACAGAATAAATCTCTTCAGGAGTAAGATGCAGGCCTTCTTTCTGCATGTCGACACCATTTAATCTTTTGATGAGCATTAATAGCCACATCCCTTCGTCTGCCCTCATTTGGACAAAGCTTAATAAGAAAGTGAATAGTAAAAGTATTCTTTTCATTTTTTTAAATAATTTTTGTGGGGCTAATTTACTAATTTTTACGATAATCTGTCTCTAATTGGTACGAAAATGGGTTCGCTTTCATTATGAAAAAAATTATATTGTTTGTTTCTGCTGTCTTTTGTCTGTTTTTTGTTATGAATTGTTCTTCTTTACAAAAATCAAAACCTCATATTCAGAGAGAATGGATGATGGTTTCGTTTGACAGATTCACAAAACAGGAATTAATAAAAAATAAAGCGGGAATCAACCTCACCGGCGAAAAAGAAGACGGGAAAATAAAAGGAACCTCATCGATGGGGTGCAACCAAATTTTTTTTATTTCTGAATTCAAAAATAATGGAAGAGTAAATATTTCCGGATTGGGCAGTACAGAAATGGCTTGTGAAGAAATGGATTTGGAAAATGCTTTCATGGAAAAGTTTAAAAACATGAAAAACTATACAATTGAAGGACATCATTTAACTCTTTCAGACGAGAAAGGAAATGAAATGAAATTTATTGCGGCAGATTGGGATTAAATATCTCGAAAACGCAACATATTTATTAATAATATTGAAATAATAAACCAATAAAACATTATGAATAATGAGAAAAAAAGAAAACTTAGTTTGGAACTAAAGATTAAAAATATTATCTTGTAAATCTTATAAATTATATCAATTTAATGCTAGAAAAAAAACTACATAATTACGAAAGAGCTGTGTTGGTAGGAGTTGTCACTCAGAATCAGGATGAGGAAAAGCTGCAGGAATATATGGATGAACTAGAGTTTCTTGCCTATACGGCAGGTGCTACAGTAGACCGAAGATTTACTCAAAAACTGACTCAGCCCGATTCTAAAACTTTTGTGGGAAGTGGAAAAATCCAGGAAATAAAAGAATATGTAAAAGAAAATGAAATAGGAACAATCATTTTCGATGATGAATTGTCACCTTCTCAACTCAAAAATATTGAAAGAGAAACCGAAGTGAAAATTCTCGACAGAACCAATCTTATTCTTGATATTTTTGCCCAAAGAGCGCAGACTTCTTATGCAAGAACGCAAGTAGAACTCGCACAATATCAATATTTGCTTCCGCGACTGACCAGAATGTGGACCCACCTTGAAAGACAGAAAGGAGGTATCGGGATGCGTGGTCCCGGTGAAACGGAAATCGAAACCGACAGAAGGATCATCCGCGACAGAATCACATTGCTAAAAGAAAAGCTGAAAACCATCGATAGACAAATGGCAACCCAACGAAACAATCGTGGGAAAGTTGTAAGAGCCGCTTTAGTTGGATATACCAACGTTGGAAAATCTACTTTGATGAATGCTTTGTCAAAATCTGAAGTTTTTGCTGAGAACAAACTTTTTGCAACTTTGGATACAACCGTTCGAAAAGTGGTGATCGGAAATTTACCTTTCCTTTTGACGGATACCGTAGGTTTTATCAGGAAGCTTCCGACTCAGCTTGTAGAATCATTCAAATCTACTTTGGATGAAGTGCGTGAGGCAGATCTTCTGATTCATGTGGTAGATATTTCTCACGAAAGTTTTGAAGATCATATAGAATCTGTCAATCAGATATTAATGGAAATCAACGCGCATCAAAAACCGATGATCATGATTTTTAATAAAATAGATGATTTCAGCTACGAGAAAAAGGACGAGGACGATCTTACGCCAAGCTCCAACAAAAATATTTCTCTGGAAGAGTGGAGAAGAACATGGATGGCAAAATCCAAACATCCGACTGTTTTTATTTCTGCTTTAACTAAAGAAAATTTCCCTGAAATGAAAAGACTGATCTACGATGAGGTCATGAAAATCCATATTTCAAGATTTCCTTACAATGATTTCCTTTTCGAATATTTTGATAATGACGAAGACGAAGAATCAGAAAAAGAAGATTAATGCAATATAAGTTTTTGTTTTTTTTCATTGTTTTTCCTTTTTTTGTATTCAGTCAAAAGGTGAAGCCCGATTTCAAAAGTATTGAAAGAAATCTTAGCAATCCGAAATCACCTTACAACGAAGAAAAGCTTATTTTTAAGTTTAAAGCCTATCCAAAATCTTTAGACAGTGTAGAGGCGCAACATCTTTATTACGGTAGAAATTTTAAGAAAAATAAAGTTTCTACTGCAGAACCATATTTCGATGAACTTGCTGAAGCTTTCAAAGCTAATGATTTTGTAAACTGCATAAGGCTGGGTAAAATACTTTATGGGAAAGATCCTACCAATCTTGATGTTATTCTTATTCTCTTGCGGGCGTATGATTATATGAAAGATGCAAGCAATTTTTCACATCACTTTACGCAGTTGAGGCTTCTCACGGAAGCAATAAAAAATTCTGGTGACGGAAAATCTGAAAAAACTGCTTTTCAGGTAAATAGTGTTGGGGACGAATATATTTTTCTTAATATTATGAATGTAGGGAAAGATTATACCCGACGTTCCAAAACGCTGAAAGATGGCGTCGTCGACATTTGGGAAAAAGAAAAACATAAAATTTATATCAAAATACTTTATTTAGACTTAATTTTTTAAAACATATTCATTTGGAGTTATATTATTCATTTTCAGTACTTATCGTTTTAGCATCTATTTTCGCCTATATCAATTACAGATTTTTGAAGCTGCCAAGCGCAATCGGGATTATGGTGATTGCCATTGTAGTTTCTATTATTCTTGTTTTATTTGGTGAAAGCTTCCTTCCGAGAACTTTCGGGCATTTGAATGATCTGATGAACAGCATCGATTTTACCGAAGTCTTAATGGGAGCCATGCTTAATTTTCTTCTTTTTGCTGGCGGAATCCATATTAATATTAATGATCTTAAAGAACAGTTCCGGCCGGTGCTGATATTTTCTACGGCAGGAGTTGTTATTTCAACCTTTATTGTAGGATTTGGTATGTTTTACCTTCTTCCGCTTGTGGGAATACAAATGCCATTTATTTACTGTCTGGTTTTTGGAGCATTGATTTCTCCTACAGATCCGGTTGCGGTTTTAAGCATCCTGAAGCAGGCAAAAGTATCAAAATCATTAGAAACCAAAGTAGCTGGCGAATCTCTTTTCAACGACGGTATGGCGGTTGTGGTTTTTACGGTTGTTTTACAGCTTGCGGTAGGAAAACAAGTGGATTTAGGAATTGAAAACATCACTATCTTATTAATAAAAGAAGCCGGAGGCGGTCTTCTTCTGGGCGTTCTTTTAGGTTGGGTTACATCCAGGCTGATGCGCGAGATCGATGATTATATTATCTCTGTTTTGGTAACGCTTGCTGTTGTAATGGGAGGTTACCTTGTAGCGAACCAAATGCATATTTCCGGACCTTTGACGATGGTTGCTGCAGGATTATTTATGGGTAATTTTAATGTTAAATTTAAAATGAAGTCTATAACACAGGATTATCTGATTAAATTTTGGGAGCTCATCGATGAAATTCTAAACGCCATTCTTTTCCTTTTCATTGGCTTTGAATTATTAATGATAAAAGACCTGAATCACTATATTATTCCGGGACTTGTTGCGATTGCTGTGGTTTTATTTGCGCGATTTATTTCGATTTGGGGACCTACAAGATTTATGTCGTCCAAAACGAGATTTAGTCCGCAGACAATAAAAGTACTATTTTGGGGAGGCATCCGCGGCGGAGTTTCTATTGCTCTAGCCATGTCGATTCCGAAAAGTGAATACAGCAACACTATTTTAAGCATTACTTATTGTGTAGTTGTTTTTTCAATTATTGTTCAGGGACTTACGATCGGAAAAGTTGCTAATCCAAAAAAGATTGCCACCGAAGAGCAGGAGCAGGAAGGCATTCCGTTAGAAGAAAGTCATTAATTTTAATTTTTTAAAAAGATGAATAATCTAACAAAAGATATTAAAAAAGCACTTCTTGAGCTTGCAATTCCCGAAAAAGCAGAATTCTTCCCAAAATTCTTTAAAACAGGAAAAGGAGAATACGGTGAAGGCGATATTTTTATTGGTGTAAAAGTTCCTGATCAAAGAATTGTAGCCAAAGAATATTATCAGAAAGTATCTTTGAATGAACTGAGCGAGCTTCTGTCTTCCGAAATTCATGAGTATCGGTTGACCGCGCTTTTTATGCTGATTTTTAAATTTGAAAAAGCAAAGGAGCAAGCCATAAAGGATGAAATTGTAGAATTTTATTTAAGTCATCTTCAATACATCAACAATTGGGATTTGGTAGATACAAGCTGCTACAAAATTTTAGGCCGATATGCTTTTGAAAATCAAAAAGAAGATTTACTTAAAAAGCTTTCTTCTTCCGACGAAATGTGGCACAAAAGAATCGCTGTTGTAGGAACAATGTATTTTGTGAAAAAAGGCTCGTTTGATTTGGTGAAAGAATTTGTTACGCAAAACCTTACGCACACTCATGACTTAATGCATAAGGCAAATGGCTGGCTTTTGAGAGAAATGGGAAACAAAAACGAAGCAGAGCTTATTAATTTTTTAAATAAATATTACAAAGAAATGCCCCGAACCTGCCTCCGATATGCGATCGAAAAACTGGACGAAGATTTGCGGCAGGATTACCTTAAAGGACGAATATGATGGATTGTATCTTTTGGAAAACATTTACACATTATTTCCTGCATCTTGCTTTTCCTGCGGTTATTGCTTTTGTTTTTTACCACAGCAATTGGAAGAAAGTGTATCTTATTCTTTTGGCGACAATGTTGGTAGATTTGGATCATTTACTTGCCGATCCGATCTTTGATCCTGGCAGAAATAGCATCGGTTTTCATTTTTTACATTCGTATTATGCTATTGCGGTGTATTTTTTGCTGCTGCTTTTTAAAGGAAATTTAAGAATAATAGGTATTGGACTTGTGTTCCATATATTCACTGATTTTCAGGATTATGAGTTTTGGTGTCATTAAAATATTATTAATATTTTCTTTTAAGAATTGAAAAGCCATAGATTTTTTGTATTTTACAAACACTTATGAAGCTAAAAGAACTTTTACAGTATACCTACATATTTCCTGTATTGGCCGTTATCTATTATTTCTCCGGATTGATGGGGAAAGGAGTGATTTACGATATCGTTGCAGGTATTTTATTGACTTTATGTGTATTGTCGGCAGTACATCATGCCGAAGTTGTTGCCCATAAAGTTGGCGAACCGTATGGTACAATTATTTTGGCACTTTGTATTACAATTATAGAAGTTGCGCTGATTATTTCCTTGATGGTCGCCGGTGGCGAGCAGGCTATAACATTGGCAAGAGATACTGTTTTTGCTGCTGTAATGATTATTCTCAACGGAATTATCGGTATCTGTATTTTAATAGGCGGTGTCAAATATTACGAACAGTTTTTTGCAAGAACTTCCGCTACAACCTATTTGGTGAGTATAGTTTCAATTTTAGTGATCACTTTGGTGCTTCCCAATTTTACTTCAAGCGTCAACGGCCCTTTTTATAATGACGCGCAATTAATATTTGTGTCTATTGCGTGTCTGGTAATTTACGGAGTATTTTTAATGGTACAGACGGTAAGACACAGAAGCTATTTTGTAATCACTGATGAAAATGCTGCAGAACATTATGTGCCCAATAAAACGCAGGCGATCGTAAGCTTTTTCTTTTTGGTGATCTGCCTTATTATCGTTGTGCTCATGGCAAAAGGACTTTCCGGGACGATTGAAAATATGGTGCAAAGTATTGGCGCTCCTAAATCTTTGGTGGGTGTTATTATTGCCGGAGTTATTCTTTTACCTGAAGGTTTGGCGGCAATCAGAGCGGCAAGAAACAATCAAATTCAGTCAAGTTTAAATTTGGCTTTAGGTTCTGCACTGGCAAGTATAGGATTAAGCATTCCTGCGGTATCAGTAGTTTGTATCATTTACGATATTCCGCTAGTTTTAGGGCTTGATAAAAAAGATATTATTCTGCTTTCTTTATCTGTATTTATCGTTATGCTTTCCCTGAGCAGAGGTAAAACCAATGTTTTGTATGGAACTGTACTTTTGGTAAACCTCGCTGCCTATATCTTTACGGTAATTGTTCCTTAAATTACAAAGCAAAACTCAAATGTTATCTTAATTTTCTTGCCGTTTCCATTTTATAAGCCATAAGATTGGCGATGTTTTCAGATTTTGTAATAGCCATTGAGGCATTTTCTCCAGTGAAATTTTCTTCAATTGTCTGTTTCCACAATTCAAGCCATTTAGCGAAATGTTTTTTTTCCATTGCCTGTATTTCATTGATCGGAAAATGTACCTGCATAGGATTCCCTTTGTAACTCATCTGTCCGAAAAGAATGCTTTCCCAAAAAGAATACATTTTGGGTAAATGTTTGTCCCAGTCTACTTTTACAATGTCTTTGAAGAAAAACCCGATTGTTTCGTCTTCAACTACTTTTTCGTAAAATTTGTTAACAAGAAGTTCAATATCTTCTCTTGATTTCAGCTTTTTCATCTATCAAATTTAGTTAATAATAGATTGTAAGCATGTATTTTTATACTTGACAAATTTCATGAAAACAATATTTTATCTTTGCACCATATTTTTAATCTTCACAGGAAGAACAATAATGAATTTAGAATTCTACAAAAAGCAGGCTTTACAAAAACAAAAAGAGCACAGAAAGTTTTTAGATGGCTTAAAGAAGAAACCACCTAAAAATCTAGATTATGTCGTGCAGGAAACTCATGATGAAGTTTTTGAAAAAATAGATTGCCTGCAATGTGCCAATTGCTGCAAAACAACAGGACCGCTGTATACGGAAAAAGATATCGAACGTATCTCAAAACATCTGCGCCTGAAACCCGCAGATTTTGAAGCTAAATTTTTGAGGATTGATGAAGATCAGGACAAAGTACTGCAAAACCTTCCGTGCTTTTTTTTGAATGAAAACAATACTTGTTCAATTTATGATGTTCGTCCAAAAGCGTGCAGGGAATATCCTCATACGGACAGGAAAAAAATCTATCAGATCAATGATTTAATGATGAAAAATACGGTGATTTGTCCCGCTGCTTTTGAGTTTGTTGAAAAAATGATGAGCGGCTCAAATAAATAATAGTATTAAAGAGCTCTAAATTGTTCTAAATTTAGTTAAAGTTATTTTCAAAGATAATTTAACATAATAATTAGCGTTACAGTAAAGAAGTAGTTTTTTTAGATAAGTAAAAATGAAATCCTGAAATGTAATGTTTCAGGATTTTTATATTATAAATAAAAAAGTATTGAATTAATTCAATACTTTCTCCTTTCACTATTACTTTTTTCCCATTTTCCCGGGAACAGGCTTTATGAAAAAAGTCGGGAAATTTTCCCGACTTTATATTTTATACTACACCTTGAGCTAGCATTGCTTCTGCTACTTTCACGAAGCCGGCGATGTTGGCGCCTTTTACATAGTTTACATAGCCGTCTTCCTCTTTTCCGTAATCTCTGCACGCTTTGTGGATTCCGATCATGATTTCTTTTAATCTTGCATCTACTTCTTCAGAAGTCCAGTTCAGACGGATTGAGTTTTGAGTCATTTCCAATCCTGAAGTGGCTACACCACCTGCATTTGAAGCTTTCCCCGGAGAGAATAATACTTTATTTTCTAAGAAATAATTTATTGCTTCCAAAGTTGAAGGCATATTGGCAGCTTCTGTTACGCAAAGGCAACCGTTTTCCACCAATAATTTAGCATCTTCCAGATCCAATTCGTTTTGTGTTGCTGAAGGAATTGCCACGTCACATTTTACTTCCCAAGGGCGTTTTCCTGCATGGAATTCTGCTGAAGGATATTTTTTAGCATAATCTTCGGCTCTGTTGTTTCCTGAAGATCTTAATTCTAATAAATAATCGATTTTTTCTCCGTCGATTCCGTCTTTGTCATAAACGTACCCGTCTGGTCCTGAAATAGTTACTACTTTTCCTCCCAATTCGTATACTTTTTTAATAACTCCCCAAGCTACGTTTCCAAAACCTGAAACGGTTACCGTTTTATCTTTAAAAGTCTGTCCGATTGTTTTAAGCATTTGCTCGGCAAAGTAAACCACACCATATCCTGTAGCTTCAGGACGGATCAATGAGCCTCCGTAAGCAAGCCCTTTCCCTGTAAGTACTCCTGTAAATTCGTTTCTTATTTTTTTGTATTGTCCGAATAAATATCCGATTTCTCTTGCGCCAACACCAATATCACCTGCAGGAACATCGGTTTCAGGACCAATATGCTTGCACAATTCTGTCATGAAAGCCTGGCAGAAACGCATTACTTCCATATCAGATTTTCCTTGCGGATCAAAGTCTGAACCTCCTTTTCCACCACCCATCGGAAGCGTTGTCAAAGAGTTTTTGAAAACCTGCTCGAAAGCTAAAAATTTAAGTACAGAAAGATTTACAGTCGGATGGAAACGGATTCCGCCTTTGTAAGGCCCGATCGCAGAATTCATCTGGATTCTGAAACCTCTGTTTACCTGGATTTCTCCTTTGTCATCAACCCATGGAACTCTGAAAATAATAATTCTTTCAGCTTCAGCCATTCTCTCAAGCAGCTTCATGCCGGTATATTCTTTTCTTGTCAAAATAAAAGGAATCACCGTTACAGCAACTTCTTTTACTGCTTGTAGAAATTCCGGTTCATTAGGATTTTTTGCCTCTATCTTGGCAATAAACTCCTGAATCTTCTGGTCAATATTATATTGTTCCATATAGTAAGGTTGAATATTATGTCAACAAATTTAATTTTTTTTTCAAGATTCACAATAGCATATTTAATGTTTGCTGAAAATTCAATTATAATGGAACGTAATATTGTTAAATTGATAATTATGAACCAAAAATTATTAAAAATTAAATGTTATATATAAAACAATGAAATATTAAGAAATCGTTAATTATCATATTGCAATAAATTGTCTCCCGGAAAACGATTTTACTTTCCCTAAAAGCTCCAACTCTAAAATAACAGGTAAAATTTTGTAAGAATGAAGACCTATTTTTTCGGCCAAATCATCTAAAGAAATATGAGGATTCGATTTGATGTTTTCATATATTAATTCTTGATTTTCAGACAATTGAATTGTTGATTGATTTGAAGGAAAAAGTTCGTCAATTTTCTCTGTCGGTTTAGTAAATCCTATCAAATCCAGCAAGTCTTTTAGTGTCGAAATTGCGGTAGCCTTGTTCTGGAAAATAAGGTGATTACAGCCTTGACTATATTTGTCGGAAATTTTTCCGGGAAGAGCAAAAACTTCTCTGTTGTAATTGCCGGCGAAGGTTGCGGTACTTATGGATCCGCCTCCAAAAGCAGTTTCTACAACAATTGTGGAAGAAGAAACTCCGGCAACGATTCGGTTTCTTTGGATAAAATTTTCTCTGTCCGGTTTTCGGGATGAATTAAATTCTGTAAGCAAACCTCCGTTCTCTTCAAGAATTCTTTGAGAAAGGGTTTTATTTTTTGAAGGATAAAAAGTATGAAAACCATGGGCCAAAACTCCGATTGTCGGAATTTGGTGCTTTAGCGATTGCTCATGAACTTCTTTGTCGACACCCAAAGCCAAGCCGCTTACAGAAATAAACTTGTGTGATTTTACCTCGTCAAAAAAGTCTTCAACAAATTTTTTTCCATAAGATGTGAGGTTTCTCGTGCCAACAATGCTTACTGTTTTCAGTTGCTTGTCAAAACTTCCTTTTTGGTAAAGAATTGCGGGTGCATCTTCGCATTCACTAAGTAAAAAAGGCAAATTGTTTTGATGACGTAAGTTGATTTTAATATTGTTTTTCTCACAAAAATCAAGTTCTTTTTCTGCAAATTTCAGATGTTCTGCATTACCAATATCCGAAATTATTTTTTTTCCGATACCATTTGTTTTGCTGAGCTCTTTTTTTGCTGTTTCCCAAACATTTTTGGCGCTGCCAAAAGAATTTACAAGCTTAAAAAAATTGATGTCGCCAATAAAGTTACATTCCCGCAAAGCGATGGAATAGAGGTGTTCTTCAGAATACATTTGTGTTTATTTATTCAAATGTAATAAAATAGAATTTATTTCTTTCTCAATTCATCCAAATGATCCCAAATATCGTCTCTTTTTTTATAAGGTAATTCCAAGAAGTCATTCGGATGATTGTTTTTATATTCCTGCCAAAGTTTGTCATCCTTTTCGCTATAATAATTTGGAAATTCCCAGATGAATCTTTTCTTTTTATCGCCTACATTTTTAAATACTAATGCGAGAATACTTCCTACAATTGCGCCTGCCACATGAGCCTGCCAGGATATTTTGCTTGGCTCATGAAGGGTATATAAAAGCTCTTCGGGAAACATTCCCCAAATTAGACTACCGTAATATAAAACTACCAAAAGAGAGATAGTGAGAAGCGTCATATTCCATTTAAAAACTCCGCTAAAAAAAAGAAAAAAAGCAAGAACATACACCACACCGCTTGCTCCGATCGTACAAGTATATAAATACTCGCCCGTCAAAATATCTATCGGAGGCAAAAGCCAAAGTAAAAGACCAGTCGCAATCCAACCAAAAATAAAAACTTTATTGGCAACCAAAGGATAAAACTGATACAGAAGAAACATTAAAAAAGCAATAGGAATGGAGTTTCCAACGATATGATCTATACTCCCGTGAAGAATAGGTGAAGTCACAATTCCCAATAAGCCTTCAGGCAAAAGTGGGATGATCGCTCCAAAGCAACTTCCAAAAAAGCCCTGCATCTGTAAAAAGTATCCCAACCACATGGCACTCAGCATGAGCAGAGGATTGATGATTGCGTTTTTGTAAATTACATTTTTAAACATATATAAATGCTGTCAAATCAAAAGCCAAGTATAAATTTCGGAAAAATTGTCGATGATTTTATTTTTTCAGGAAGTTTTAAGACAAAAAGTAATGATTTTAATGATTTATAAGATTTGTTTTAATTGTAAAACCTTTTAAGCGCCGCTTCAAAAAAGCTCAAAAAAGTGAGTCTCAATATTTATAGCTATTTTTGCGTTGAAAAATATTGGATTTATGAAAAAGATTTTCGTATTGCTATTTATTTATCTTGGCATACACTCTTTCGCACAAGTGGTAATCAGCGATTCTGCGGCAGTTGACACCATTAAAAAACCAAGACATTGGTCTGTAATTGCTAAAAACAGTGTGATGTTTAATCAAGCTGCGTTTTCAAACTGGGTTGGTGGAGGAGCCAATAACGTTGGCTGGCTTGCAAGCGCAAACTATAATCTCACTTATGAAAAAGACCGCAACCTTTGGGAAAATATCATCATTTTAAATTACGGACAAAATACTACAAAAGGTTTAGGTACAAGAAAAACACAAGATGTTCTCAATTTTTCAACGAACTACGGAAGACAGTTTTCAAAAAGCTGGTATGCATCTGCCGGAGTAAGTTTGCTGTCGCAATTTTCCAGCGGATTTGAGGATGGAAACAATCCTTCTGCAAAGAAAATTTCAAATTTTATGGCGCCAGGATACGTGAATGCCGGTATGGGTATTACGTACAGACCAAATGAAAATCTTACCGTAACACTGCGTCCGGCCAACGGAAGGTTTACTTTCGTACTTGATAAAGAATTGCAGTTAGCTGGAAATTATGGATTAAAAGAAAATGGAGATTTTTTCCTGATGCAGATTGGTTTCCTGGGTTCGGCAATTTATAAAATAAAATTGATGGAAAATATTGAAATGACCAATACAGGATCTATATTTTCAAATTACCTCGATCATCCGGATCGCATGGTTTTATCATATAATATGCTTTTAAATATGAAAATCAACAGGTTTGTCTCCTCAATTGTAACATTGGATCTGATGTATGACCATAATCAAATCCAGAAAACACAGCTGAAACAGACATTGGGAATTGGTTTTGCGTATAATATTGATAATGGTGTGAAGCATTCTGATAAAAAGTTTCAGCAATCTTGGCTTAAGAAATAAATAAGTTTATATATATTTAAAAAGCACTTCAACTGAAGTGCTTTTTGTTGTAAAGTAACTTCTAAAAGAAATTTTCTATTATTAAATTTTTATAAATCATATGAGTTCGTAATTAATATTTTTTTAGAAGTTTAAGTTTGTTGATTTTTATTTATATTGTGTGGAAATATTAATAATTAGTTATGAGAAAAATTTTATTTTCAGTCACTATTCTTTTTGGAATAATTACTTCTGCGCAAGACACAAAACCAAACGCTCCTGCGGTTGATACTACGAAAGCATGGTCGGTTCAGGGGCAAAATACATTAATGCTTAATCAGGCTGCTTTCTCAAACTGGATTGGCGGTGGTGCAAATAATGTTGGCTGGCTTGCCGCAGCAAACTATAATATTACGTATGAAAAAGACAAAGACCTTTGGGAAAACATCATTATTTTAGGCTACGGACAAAACAATACAAAAGGAATTGGAACACGAAAAACTCAGGATGTAATTAATCTATCAACTAATTATGGGCGAAAATTTGCTGAAAGCTGGTATCTGTCAGGCGGTCTGAGCTTACAATCCCAGTTTGCAGCTGGTTATGAGGATGGCAATAATCTTGAAGCTGCGAAAATTTCAAATTTTATGGCTCCGGGATATGTAAATGCTGGCGTAGGTGTCACCTATCGTCCGAACGATAATTTTACAATGACTTTAAGACCTGCAAACGCAAGATTTACATTTGTTCTCGATAAAGAACTCCAATATGCAGGCAATTACGGATTAAAAAATGACGGCGACTCTTCCTTATTCCAGTTCGGTTTCTTGGGAACAGCGATTTATAAATTGAAATTGATGGAAAATGTAGACCTGATGAACACAGCTTCTTTATTTTCAAATTATATAGATCATCCGGAAAGGCTCGTTTTGTCTTACGGAGCAATTCTGAATATGAAAATCAACAAATTTCTTTCAACCAATATTACGCTGGATGTTTTGTATGATCATAACCAAATTCAGAAAACGCAGCTGAAGCAGACTTTAGGAGTTGGTTTTGCGTATAATATTGATAATGGTGTGAAGAGATCTGATAAAAAAGACAATCAGTCTTGGCTGAAGAAATAGATGATCATTATTATAATAACAAAAGCACTTCAATCGAAGTGCTTTCTGTTTGTATATTTCAAATGGAAATTAAAATTCCATTGTTACTTCAAGTTTTTCTGCTAAAAGCTGTTCTATTTTTACTTTCAATGGTTCAATGTCGATATTCTGCATTGCGTCATTAGCAAAAGCGTAAAGCAATAAAGCCTGTGCTTCTTTTTTAGAAATACCTCTTGCTCTTAAGTAAAATAAAGCATCTTCATTCAGTTGACCAACTGTACAACCGTGAGAACATTTCACATCATCTGCGAAAATTTCCAACTGAGGTTTTGTGTCAATTGTAGCTCCTTCGCTCAAAAGAACGTTGTTGTTTTGCTGATAAGCATTAGTTTTCTGAGCAATCTTATTTACAAATACTTTTCCATTGAAAACCCCGTGAGATTTATCTTTAAAAATACCTTTGTAATTCTGATAACTTTGACAGTTTGGAGTATTGTGGTGAACCGCCGTGTGGTGATCGACCAGCTGATCTTTTCCAATGATGGTGATGCCATTCATAAAAGAGTTGATGTTTTCTCCGTTATGAATAAAATCAAGATTGTTTCTGATGATTTTTCCTCCAAAAGTAAATGTGTTTACCGTTGTTAAGCTATCTCTTTCCTGTTTTGCGAACGTGTGATCTACCAAATAAGAAGTGTCACTGTCATTCTGAATTTTGTGCCAGTCTGCTTTTGCATTCTGATACGTAAATATTTCAGTTACCGAGTTGGTAAAGACAAAACTGCTGTCAAAATTATGATGACTTTCGATAATTTCCACTTTTGCTCCTTCTTCTACAATCAGTAAGTTTCTGGTGTTGTAAAATGTGTTTTCTTCTTGATTTTGAGAAATATAAAAAATGTGAATCGGTTTTTCGATGATCACATTCTTCGGAACTTTAAGGAAAAATCCGTATTTGCAATATGCCTGATTTAAATTGGTAAAAGCTAAATCTTTTGCGGCAATTGTGTTAAAATATTTATCGAAAACATCTTTGTGATTCTCATCATTCAAAGCGTAGTTGAAAGAAAGGAACTCAGCATTTTCGATAGAAATGTTTGAAAGCTCTTTGTGAAGTTTGCCATTTACAAAAACAATCCAGTCAAAATTTTCTTCACCCAAATGAAGCTCATCGAGCTGCTCTTTGGTGATATTGTGACTTTCTTTCGGGAAAAAGTTGTAGTCTTTTTCCGTGATTTCTTTGAGATTGGTATATTTATATTCTTCGTCCTTCTTTGTAGGAAAACCCAATTCAGCAAATTTTGCTAAAGCTTCAATTCTTTTTTCGTCCAAAAAACGATGATGAAGTGTATCGAGAAACTCAGTATGATTCGTTAAAATTTGTTCTTTTAAACTCATTATATAATTTGAAATTTTAGATTTGAAGTTTGAAATTAAGGACGCTGAAATTTGTTTCCGTTATGATCAATACTTTTTAAATATTTCATAAAACCTGAAATCATTTTAGACAAATCCGTAAGATCATTTTTCAAATCATTAAATTCGTTTTCGTTAATAAAATTTCTATCAAATGCCCTGACCAGTTGCGAGCGGACTTCACCGCAAGACCCTTTTGACATTGATAAAAAGTTGATAAATTCTCTGTTACCTTCCCTTTCAAAACCTTCTGCAATATTATCCATTACGGAGGCGGATGAACGGTCGATCTGATTTTTAATATTTTGACTGCAATTTGGATTTTGAATTAATAAAATAAAAATTTTTTGGCACAATTCTCTTGATTTCTTCCAGATCTCAAGATTTTCAAAATTAGTAATTGTGGCCATACTTTTTCAAATCTCAAATTAACAAATTTCAAACTAATTTAATAGCCAGTCGTAACCTTTTGCTTCTAATTCTAATGCTAAAGATTTGTCACCTGTTTTAATGATTTTTCCATTCGCTAAAACGTGTACATAATCTGGCTGAATATAATTAAGCAACCTTTGATAGTGTGTAATCAAAAGAACTGCATTTCCTTCGTTTTTGAAAGTGTTTACACCATCTGCAACGATTCTTAATGCATCGATATCCAATCCTGAATCGGTTTCGTCCAAAATAGCCAATTTAGGATTCAGCATCATCATCTGGAAGATTTCGTTTCTTTTCTTTTCACCTCCCGAAAAACCTTCGTTCAATGATCTTGAAAGAAAATCTTTTTTAATCCCTAATTTCTCAGATTTTTCACGAATCATTGCCAGCATTTCTTTTGCAGGCATATCTTCCAATCCGTTTGCTTTTCTGTTTTCATTCAAAGCAGCTTTGATGAAGTTGGTCACAGAAACTCCCGGAATTTCTACCGGATATTGAAATGAAAGGAAAATACCTTTGTGAGCTCTTTCTTCGGGAGCATCTTCAATAATATTTTCACCTTGAAAGATAATCTCACCTTCTGTCACCTCGTAATCTTCTTTTCCTGCAATTATAGAAGAAAGAGTAGATTTTCCGGCTCCGTTTGGTCCCATGATCGCATGAACTTCACCTGGTTTGATTTCAAGATTGATACCTTTTAATATTTGTGCGCCATCTTCAATTCTGGCGTGTAAGTTCTTAATATTAAGCATTATATATGTTTAAAACTTTTGTAATTTTATTTTGTCTTTTCGACGAATAAGATTTTTTTATAGAGATTCTTCACTCTATTTTGAACTTTGTTCATAGACCTTCAACCTAGAATGACAAAAACGTGTCAGACTGAGCAGAGCCGAAGTCTTATCCTACAGAACCCTCCAAAGAAATCTCAAGTAATTTCTGAGCTTCAATAGCAAATTCCATCGGTAATTTATTTAAAACCTCTTTACTGAAACCATTTACAATTAAAGCAATTGCTCTTTCGGTATCAATACCTCTCTGGTTGCAATAGAAAATCTGATCTTCACCGATTTTTGAAGTCGTTGCTTCGTGTTCCAATTGCGCTGTAGGATCTTTGATCTCGATATAAGGAAAAGTATGTGCTCCACACTCGTTACCCATCAATAATGAGTCACATTGTGAGAAGTTTCTCGCTCCTTTTGCAGAAGGCATTACTTTTACCTGTCCTCTATAAGAGTTTTGAGATTTTCCTGCAGAAATTCCTTTAGAAATAATCGTTGATCTTGTATTCTTTCCGATGTGTATCATCTTTGTACCGGTATCGGCATACTGATGATTATTGGTTACCGCGATAGAGTAGAATTCACCGATAGAACCGTCTCCTTTTAAGATACAAGAAGGATATTTCCATGTTACAGCAGAGCCGGTTTCAACTTGCGTCCATGAGATTTTTGCTTTGGTTTCGCAAAGTCCTCTTTTGGTCACAAAATTGAAAACACCTCCTTTTCCTTCTTCATTTCCAGGATACCAGTTTTGAACCGTTGAATATTTTATTTCGGCATTATCTAAAGCAATCAATTCTACAACTGCTGCGTGAAGCTGGTTTTCATCTCTTGAAGGAGCTGTACAGCCTTCAAGGTAAGAAACGTAACTTCCTTCATCAGCGATAACAAGTGTTCTTTCAAACTGACCTGTACCTGCTTGATTGATACGGAAATAGGTTGATAATTCCATCGGGCATCTTACTCCTTTTGGAATATAGCAGAAACTTCCGTCAGAAAATACTGCGGAATTCAATGCTGCATAAAAATTATCGCCTCTTGGAACTACTTTACCAAGATATTTTCTCACTAAATCAGGGTGATTTTTAATCGCCTCGGAAATTGAGCAGAAAATGATTCCTTTTTCAGCTAAAGTGTCTTGAAAAGTGGTTTTTACAGAAATGGAATCCATTACAATGTCAACCGCAACTCCGGAAAGTCTTTTTTGTTCTTCGATATTAATTCCTAATTTCTTGAACGTTGCGATCAGTTCAGGATCTACTTCGTCCAGACTTGCCAGTTCCGGCTTTACTTTTGGAGCTGCATAATAACGGATCGCTTGAAAGTCCGGTTTCACATATTTTATGTTTGCCCAGGTTGGCTCGGTCATTTTAAGCCATATTTTAAATGATTCCAAACGCCATTCTGTCATCCATTCCGGCTCTTCTTTTTTTGCAGAAATTGCGCGGACGATATCCTCATTCAATCCAATTGGGAAATCTTCGTAATCGATATCCGTTTCCCAGCCGAACTCGTATTTTTTATTTTCTAAATCGACGCGTAAATCGTCTTCAGTATATTTACTCATTTTGATAGTTTTTAGATGTTAGATTTACATTTAGACTTAACAATTTTTGCTAATTTCTAAACTCAGTTTCTAACTTCTAATTATAAGCTAAAACTCTCACCACAACCACACGTTCTGGCTGCATTAGGATTGTTAAAAACAAATCCTTTTCCATTCAATCCTCCCGAGTATTCCAGGATAGTACCTGCTAAATAAAGAATTGACTTTTTTTCTACAACAATTTTTATATTATTGTCTTCAAAAACCTGGTCTGATTCTGTTTTTTTGTTGTCAAAACCTAAAACATACTCCAAACCTGAGCAACCTCCGCTTTTTACCCCCACTCGTATATAATCTTCTGCCGGATCAAAACCATCTTCTGTCATCAGTTGAATGGCTTTTTCCTTTGCATGATCTGAAACCTTTATCATTGTATTTATTTAGACTGATTTAATAATGCAAAAATACGAACAATAATCAGTATATAAAAATTAGGATTTTTATTTTTAACTATTTTTATTATTGATAAGTTTAACTTTGTCAATGTTTTAAAATCAAAACTATAAATCAGGAGAAAATGAAAGAAATAGGGATTATTGCGTTTATGCTATTTATGCAGACTGCTTTTGCGCAAACCAACAGATTTGTGTATCAGGTAACCATGAAGCCTGACGCAAATGATAAAAATGATGTGAAAACAGAGAATGCTTATTTAGATATTTCAGCTGAAAAATCATTATTTTATTCTGAAAACAGAATCAAGAGGGATTCTATCATGAGAAAAGCTTTTCAAAGTGGCGGCGGAAGAAGCAGTATCAACCGAGATCAGATGGAAAACCTCCGATCAAACATCAACTATTCCGTAGAAAAAGACAAGAAAAATCAAAAAACCTATTTTAAAGACAGAATAGGAAGAGATAATTATACTTATGAAGAAGACCGTCCAATAAACTGGAAAATAAGCTCTGAAACCACAAAAATTGGAGATTATAAAGTACAGAAAGCAGAAACAGACTTTGGTGGAAGGAAGTGGATTGCCTGGTTTACAACTGATCTTCCGTATCAGGACGGACCTTATAAATTCACAGGACTTCCCGGTTTAATTGTAAAAATTGAAGATTCTGAAAGTGATTACTCTTTTGATTTAATGAAAAACTACAAAATTGAAGATTTTCCTGAAATGAGACAATTTGGAACCGTAGTGAAAGTAAAAAGAAACGATTTCGTAAAACAACAGGAAAAATTCAAAACCGACCCAATGTCTTTTATGAATCAAGGCGGAGGCGGGAGGATAGCGAACCAAAGAAGTAACAATTCAAATCCTGCTGACATGAGAAAAAGAATGGAAGAAAGAGCAAAAGAAGAAGTAAAGAAAAACAGCAATCCTATTGAACTAAAATAATGAAAAAGGTCTGAAGAAATTATCTTCAGACCTCTTTTATTTTAAAAGTTGATTAAAGGTATCTCCTTGCCTGATGTCACCGGAATTATATCCTTTCATAAACCATTCCTGACGTTGCGCTGATGAGCCGTGGGTAAAGCTTTCCTGATTTACATATCCTTGTGATCTTTCCTGAATATTGTCGTCGCCTACTGCCGCAGCCGCATTTACTGCAGATTCAAGATCTCCGGGTTCAATAAAAGATTTTTCCCTGTCGCCTGTATATCTTGACCAAAGACCTGCATAAAAATCGGCCTGAAGTTCTGTAGCTACGGAAACTTTATTAAGTTCAGCTTCTGAATACCTTCCGCTTCGTCTCAACTGATCTGTTTTATCTAAAGTTCCTAAAAGATTCTGAACATGGTGCCCCATTTCGTGAGCCATTACATAAGCCACCGTAAATTCTGTGACTTTAGCTCCAAATCTATTCTGAAGCTCATTAAAGAAACTCATATCCATATAAACAGATTGATCTGCCGGACAATAAAAAGGTCCCATTGCTGCTTGTGCGGTTCCACAACCGGACTGTGTTGCACTTTTAAATAAAACTACAGTTGCGGGCTGATATTGCATTCCGTTTTCTGCGAAAATTTTAGTCCAAGTTTCTTCATTTTCTGCGGTGATCATTTTGATAAATTCACCAACCTGCAGCTCATTTTGGTTGAGTTGTCTCTGCTCTGTCTGAGAAGAAGAATTTCCGCCTGAAGAAAGTATTGATGAAGGGTCTCCGCCAAGGAAAAACACGATGGCAGCAATAATCAAAGTTCCCAATCCTCCGCCTACAATTGCACCTCCACCACCGGATCCTCTTCTGTCATCAACGTTTCCGCTTCTGTCTTCTGTCCATTTCATAATAAAATAATTTTACAGGTAAAGTTAAAAATATTCTTTATACGGAAATCATTTAGACCTGAGAATTTCCAAAACCGATATTTCCTTTTCTGCCGGAAAGGCCTCTTTTAAATTTGATCATGTTTAAAGCTGTCACGGCGGCTTCTACACCTTTGTTCCCAAGGTCACCACCACTTCTTGCGACAGATTGCTCTTTTGTATCGTCTGTCAATACGCAAAAAATTGTTGGTGTATCTGTTAAAATATTACAGTCTTTAATTCCTTGAGCAACTGCCGAGCATACAAAATCAAAATGCGGAGTTTCACCTCTGATTACACAGCCAATTGCGATTACGGCATCATATTTACGTTCTTTGCAAAGCTGCATGCTTGCATAATTAAGTTCAAAAGCGCCGGGAACGGGAAATAATCTGATGTTTTCAGATTTTACACCTTCTTTTTCAAGGATTTCCAAAGCTGCATCACGAAGATTGTAAGTTATAAAGTCATTCCACTCAGAAAAAACAATGCCGATAGAAAAATCTTCGGCATTGTTTATATTAAGTGGCTTGTAATCTGAAAGATTAACTGTTGCCATGTTTTTAGTTTAAGTATTTAACCATTTCAATATATGCATCAGACATTCCGTTGTCGTAGTCCTGATATTTTTCGTCAATCGTTGCAAAATATTTTTTAGCCTCAGTATTTTTCTTCATTCCTAAAGCTAAAATACCTGCTTTTCTAGTGAAATAATAAGTCGTATAAGGATCATCAGAAGCAGAAGCTGCTTTATCTAATAATGCTAAAGCTTCTTCGTTTTTGTTAAGACCTGATTTTGCATCAGCCATTGCGCCATATTTCATGGCCATCAACGTTTTATTATCAGATGAAAATTTATCTAAAAGATCAAAAGCTTCCTGGAATTTTCCTTCTTTAAATTTTAATAAACCTGCATTATAAGCTGCTAATTTTCCTATATCTGTTGAAGAAAACTCGTTGTAAGTACCTAAAAAGCCGGGATTAGCAGCAGATTTTCCACCTAAGGCTTCTTTTTCTTTTCCTTCAGCCAGGTTTTTCTGTGCAGCCAGATAAGTTTTCATAGCTTCTTCGTTTTTTGGAGCCACCACAAACTGCTGGTATCC